>Ga0209061_1000149_pt1 | contig 228061 bp, 199 predicted proteins | sample Coa_R1_10_FD_187157 | JGI IMG/M metagenome (GOLD analysis project Ga0209061, IMG submission 187157) | Surface soil microbial communities from Centralia Pennsylvania, which are recovering from an underground coalmine fire - Coalmine... | ecosystem: Environmental > Terrestrial > Soil >... | reverse complement strand
GGGGGGGGGGGGGGGGGGGGGGGGCCGGCGCCCCGCACTCACTTCGCCACGACCTCCCCGTTCGCTGCCGCATCCACGGCTGCGATGGCGGGCGGCCCCGTGAGCACGCGTCGTCCGTGTCCGACGTCACTGCGAGAAGATCCAAAACAAGCGGTTTCGACTCAAACTCTCATTATCCGCGCCAATTGCAAGCTTTTGGCTCTGGACACAGATCGTGCTCCGGTTCAAAGTGCAGTGTCATTTGCGGCCTGCTGCAATCTGACGGGTGTCGCCCAATCAGAGGCGCGATGCGCTGTCTCCGCCGAGAGTGAGTGCTGCGAGCCTGCAGGAAATGATCCGCCCGTTCACCCATCGCACGCTCACGTTGGAGATGGCGGCGGAGGTGGTATGGATGACATCCTGAACCGTTTGGGCGCCGTCGAGAGTCACCTCTCCGATATCCGAGTCCAAGTGAACGGCCTTGCGGGGCTGATCCCGCACCTCGCTGCGAAAGCCGACATCGGCAAGCTCGAGGCTCGCATGACATCGGAAGTCGGACGGCTCGAGACGAAGATGACATCCGAGCTCGGGCGGATTGAAACTCAGATGAAGTCCGAGCTTGAACCCTTCGAGACCAAGATGACGGACGAGCTCGGCGCGCTGAAGACCGAGATGAGCGGCCTCTCCGCCCAGCTTCCGCATCTTGCGACCAAGGGCGACATTGGGCACTTGGAAGCGTCCATCATCCGATGGCTCGTCGGAACGGCAATCGCCATCGCCGGCCTCTCTTTTGCCATCGCCAAGTTCGTCCATTGATCTCGGCGCGCGCGGTGCCCCGAGACCGGGCTGAGGCATCAGGACTGTGCCGAGACCCCCAGGCCCGGGCTGACGCGACGGCGCGCTGGGGGCAGCTCGAAAGCTCGCGCGTGATGTTTCGCCGGCTCCGATCACTTCAGCTGGGAGAGCGCTCGGTTCGCTCGCAACCGGTCCGTTCACGACGAGCCAGAGCCCAACGGGGGAGTGGCACCATGCACGATGGCGATTCGAAGCTTTCGATCGATCCGGCGCCCGCCCCCGCCCGCCGGTCCGGGGAGCCTGATCCCGTCGCCATCGCTGCGCTGATCTGCATCGTGCTCGGCTGGTTCGTGCTGACCGCGATCGAGACGCGCCTCGCCGGGTTGCGGCTCACGTTTCACTTCTATGACATGTGGAGCGTTCTGCAGCACCCGTCGCGGCTCGTGACGGGATTGAAGGACGATGATCGCCTGACGAGCATCCTGTTCGGCGCGGTCTGTTTCGCGGTGGTCATCGGCGCGCTGCTCGCGCCGTCCAGGCCGGGTCGTCCGAGCGGCTTGCTTCCCTACTTCGCGCCGCTCGCCCTGATGCGCGCGTGCAGCATTCTCCTTTATCAGAGAGCTGCCGCGGACTTCTTCACGAACGCGAGCCCGCCCGACAGGATCCGCTGGCGTCTCACCGCCCTCGCGAACACGCTCGCGAACCGCGTGAGCCGGAGCATCAGCCGACATGTCACTCCAGCGATCGGCGCGTATCTGTCGCTCGCCGCCAGCATCGTGCTTGCGATAAGGGGAGCCTCGCGGTTCCGGCCCGGATCGCGCGCGGGCGCATCTGCATCGCAGTCTCTGGAAGGCGACCCGCCGCCGCTCGCATGATCGGCGGCTACTTGGCCATCACGGCGGTATCCACGGTCGCCATCGCCGGAATGCCGGCCCCGACGAACTGTCGTCTGTAATCGGTTACCCGGTCGTGCACCAGCCCGTAGAGGTAGGGCGTCCGGCTCGACGCGAGCGTCACGTCCTTGTCGGAGAACAGGTCGGCCGCCGCCGGATCATTCGGGGTCAGCAGGGCGGTGACGATCGCACGCTTCAGGCTGTCGTTCGTATCGAGCGTCTCGATCGTGACGACACCGTGGTCGAAGTCCGTGACGACCCGTGTCCGGTAGCCCTGCGTGTACTTGACGTACACCGTGCGGCTCGCGATCTTGGTCTCGCGCTGCCCCCAGTGCTTCTGGACGTTCGATCGTAGCGCGGCGAACGCCTGCAAGACCTTCTTGCGCAGCTCGACAAGCTGGTTCCCGACGCTCTCGCGATCCGACGCCAGCGCGTGCTTCAGGCCCGCCCGGTCAATCGAGCCGCCCTTCGCGACAGTGTGAGCGTTCTCGACGACCGCCTTCGTCGTCGCGCAGCTCACCCCGAGCCTGGCGAGCGCAAGCGCGGCCGCCCGCAGCGGCAGACGGAGAGAGCCCAAGGCGGAGTGTTCTCGAGGTGGGTACGTGATGCGCACACAGTCCCCTCAGTTGCGCCGCTTCTCGGACGGCGTGTCCTCGAGGGTGTGAGCCGGCGGCCTGAAATATCACGCGGCTGCGCCGAGCCTGGCGCGCTCAGCTCTCGATCACGCCGCGGACATCCCCGAGGCACGCTCGGAGGCATCCGCCCCTACGGTGCTGATATGCGCACCCCGTAGCTCTGAAGCAGCTGCTCTGCGCCGGGCGCCATCCGGTACACGCGGAATTCATACGTCTGCGACTGAAGGCGCGAGCGCGGCATCGAGAACTGCACGTAGCTCATGCCGCTCGCGGTCCGAACCGTCAGATCCGAGAACATCGCCGCGATGGATGGGCCCTGCACGCGGACCTCGTAGCGCGCCGCTGGATCGGGCACGACGACCTGCACGGTGAGCGATGCGAGATTCTTTGGCACGGCCACCGCCCGCGAAGTCGATCCGCTGACTCATCGAGCTGCCAGCGCCTCCTCGGCTCTGCCTCTGCGCCGCGATCGTCGCCCGTCAACGCGAGGGATCTCCCCGTCCGACACCCTCGATCGAGAACCCCGCCCAATGATACAGAGCACCGAAGCCTCGGAAATCGGCGAATGCAAGCTGCGCGGCGCGCAGCGCATCGGCGGGAGAGAGATCGCGGCCGAGAAGGCCGGTATAGAGCTCGCTCATGAGCCGGCTCGTCGCCTGATCCTCGACGCTCCACAGTGAGCCGACCACGGCGTGCGCGCCGGCCATGAGGAACGCCCGATAGAGCCCGACGAGTCCCTCCCCCGGGAAGTGGGCAATGTCAAAATACGTTCCAGCGCGTCTGCCTCACCGCCTGCGCCGTGGTGTCGAAGCCCATGCGCACCACGGCCTGCCCGGGGCCGCTCGAGCGTTCGATGTGGAGCGCTTCTTCGCGAGAGCCGAGAAGGCGGGGCAGGTGCGCCGCGCTGTCCTCGGGCGCCCAGCGGACGAGTGGGGTTGCAGAGGACGCTTGCTTCGCAGGCTGCACGCCGGCCGCTCGTGCAACCGATGGGCTGAAGCGGGGATCGTCGCGCCTGTACACGGGATCCGCAAAGACGGCGATCGCGGCCGCGGTGCGCGTGCGCGAAAGAGTGCGCGCGGGTCGGACGAGCGGCACGGGTCGGACGAGCGACATGGATCGGGCAAGCGGCATGGATCGTGCGGGCGACACGGGTCGCGCGAGCGACAGCAGCACCGACGCAGAGGGCTCCTCCGCGACGGCGATGGTCCGGATCAGCATGTCGGCCGAGCCGGGCGGCTGCAGAGCGGGAAACGGCGCTCCCGACAGCGAGCCGTCCGCAACGATGTACAGCCTGCGCAAGCCCGCAAACGAGCGCGCGGCCGGCAGGATCTGCGCCCCGAGAGCTCGTGCAAGCTCGAGCGCACGGTGATCGGATTCGCTCACCCGCTCGATCCGTCGCGGCAAGCTCTCGCCGGCCATCGACTGTGTCCGTGCCGTGACGGCGCGCCGCAGAGCCTCGATCTCTCGGTCGAGCGTTTCCCGACCCGGCAGAACCAGCGTCGAGAACGAGTCGGGGCCAATCATCCAGGCATGGCTCTGTTGCTCGCCGACCCAGTAACAGAGCATCGCGGCATGCTGCGCGCGCAGCAGCCGTCTCAGCTCGGAAAGAGAAACCGTCCGCGCGGCGCAGCGCATCGAGCAGGGTGCGGGCACGCCCGCGCTCGGCGAGCTCGAAGGCCCGTGCATCGAAGCCGTGCCCCGGCGACCGGCGGTCGAGCGCCGATCCGAGCGCTCTGCGGTCGAAATCGAGCCGGGCGGGCTCGCGAGCGCCGTCGCGGCGTGCACGCGATTGGACTCGTAAGACCAGAGCCGCAACGACCGCTCGTACGCCGCCTCTGCCGCCGTCGCGCGACCGGAGGCAGCCTCGACATCACCGAGGCCTTGCCAGCTCAGCGCCTCGCTGTCGTTCTCCGAGATCTTCGCCGCGAGCGCGATCGCTTGGGCATAGCTCGCCAGTGCCCCCTTCCTGTTCCCGGCGGCGGCCAGCGCGTCCGCAAGCCCCGATCAGCAGATAGGATTCCTCGCGCGGCAGCTCGAGGCCCTGCGCGCTCGAGGCCCTGCTCGTAATCGCGCCGCGCGGCAGCCTGATGTCGCCCAGCCTGCGCGCGGCCGCCGCGGCGGATTGCGGAGGCGGCGATCAGACCGGCCGCGGAACCGCCGGTGTGATAGGGATGGATGACGAGCCGGTAACGAGAGGCCGCGCCCGCCACCAGCGTCCAGCGGATGACTCCGTGCTTGCCCGTGTCACGGAAGCGGATCTCCCGCGCTTGGCGCGCCGGGCTTTCGAGCTCCGCCTGTGTGAGATCGCGCAGCTGCTCGATGCGGCTCTCGATGAGCTGCCCGGCGGCGAGCCGGATCGAAAAGGATTCGGGATGGCCGGCCTCCACGCTGAAGGGAACGGCTTAACCAGGCGCCAGCCGTCGCTCGCCACCAGGCGCCACCTGGCCTGCGGCCGTCAGCCAGATGAGCGTAAGCGCCGGCGCGAGCGGTGTGCCGCGCCGGAAGCGGCGCGAACCGGCCACCTGCATGGAACCGGCCATCTGCATGATCGAGAGCGGCTGAGCCTCAAAGGCCCGAGCCTATTCACCCACGATGCGGCTCGTCAATCTCAGGGCGGCGGCGGGCAGGCCGATGCGACGCCGCCTCGAGTCATCGCCGTCCCTGTCGGCACCCCCCATCGGCGCCCACTGTCGGCCCCCCTATCGGGCCGCGGCGCGCCTAACGATACCGCGCGAGGATCTTCTCGAGCGCCTTCGCTCCCGGAGACAGCCGCTCGTAGGGAATGGCGTTCAACGGCTCGTCGGGTGTTTGATTGAGCGCGTGGAAGTCGCTCTCGGAGGGCTCTACGTAGAGGAGGCCCGTCAGATACTCGCCCGCCTTCATGCGCTCCTGCACGTGCGCGGCGGCGGCGCTGCGGCTCGTCGGGTCATGGCTCGCGTCGATCTTGCGCAGCACGATGCGGCTGCCGTCGTGCATGACGACCGGAAGCGCCTCCCCTTCCGCGTACTGCGCGGTGATCTCGCGCTCGATGGGAATGAAGTCCACGTTCACCGCGGGCTCGTAGTGCTCGCGGGTATAGAGATAGCTCTTCGTCGAGCCTTCGTGGTCGTTGAAAGTGACGCAGGGCGAGAGCACGTCGATGAGCGCGAAGCCCTTGTGCCGGATGCCCGCCATGAGGAGCGGCACGAGCTGCGCCTTGTCCCCCGAGAAGCTGCGGGCGACGAACGTGGCGCCGAGCGAGAGAGCAAGGAGCACCGGGTCGATCGGGGGCTGCTGGTTCACCTCGCCGCGCTTTGCCTTCGTGCCCACGTCCGCCGAAGCCGAGAATTGGCCCTTCGTGAGGCCATAGACGCCGTTGTTCTCGATCACGTAGAGCATGTCGATATTGCGGCGGATGGCGTGGCAGAACTGGCCGAGGCCGATCGAGAGCGTGTCGCCGTCGCCCGAGACCCCGATATAGGTGAGGCGGCGGTTCGCGGCGCTCGCGCCCGTCGCGATGGAGGGCATGCGACCGTGCACCGCATTGAAGCCGTGCCCGCCGCCGACGAAGTATGCGGTCGTCTTCGACGAGCAGCCGATCCCCGAGAGCTTGACGACGTTCTGAGGCGGCAGCGAGAGCTGCCAGCAAGCCTCGATCAGCGCCGCCGTGATGGAGTCGTGCCCGCAACCCGCGCAGAGCGTGGAATTGGCCCCTTCGTAGTCGCGCCGCGTGAGGCCGAGCGCGTTCTTCGGGAGCGAGGGATGATGGACCTTCGGCTTCGCGAGGTACGTCACGAGTGGCCTCCCGCGGCTGAGCGTTCGACGCGCGGGGGGGCATTCGTGCCAGCAGCCGCAGCGTCGCCGGCCGACGCGGGCTGTGCGGCCTGCCCGGCCCTGCCCGACGTCGCGCCCAAGCCGGCACCCGGCACCCCGCCCAAGCCTGCGACCGGCGTCGCCCGCGCGCCTGCCTGCGCGCCGCGCAGCTCCGCGAGCACCCCGTCCACGATGAAGCTCGAGGAGACCGGCAGCCCGTTGTAATGCAGGAGCGAGCGCAGCTTCGACTTCTCGACCGCCGTCTCGAGCGTCAGGAGCGAGCGCAGCTGCGCATCTCGATTCTGCTCGACGACGAAGACGAGCCGGTGCGCGGCCAGGAACTGGTCGACCTCCTTGCCGAAGGGGAATGCGCGCACGCGCAGGTAATCGAGCGTCACGCCCTGCGCAGCGAGCACGTCCAGCGCTTCGCGCACGGCGCCCTCGCAGCTGCCGACCGAAACGATCGCGGCGTCGGCGCCGGGGTGCGTCTCGATGAGCGGCCGCGGGACGAGCGTCTTCGCGGTCTCCCATTTCTTGAGCAGCCGGTCGAGAACGATCTGATACTCGGTGGCATCCTCGGTGTACGTCCCGTACTGCGTATGCCCCGAGCCCCGCGCGAAGTACGCGGCCTTTGGATCGACGCCGGGCAGCGTACGCGCTGCGATGCCGTCCCCGTCGCGGTCGAGGAAGCGGTAGAACTTCTCGATCTTGGCCAGCTCCTCGGGCCCGAGGACCTTGCCGCGATCTGGCCGATACGCATCGTCCCATTTGAGATCGGGGCACATCCAGTCGTTCATGCCGATGTCGAGATCCGACAGGACGATGACCGGCGTCTGCAGCCGCTCGGCGAGATCGAACGCCTGCGCGGCCATGTAGAAGCATTCCTCGGGGTTCGCGGGATACAGGCAGACGTGGCGCGTGTCGCCGTGTGAGGCATAGGCGCAGGCGAGGATGTCGCCCTGCTGCGTGCGCGTCGGCATGCCCGTCGAGGGTCCGACGCGCTGGATGTCGAACAGCACCGCGGGCACCTCGGCGTAGTAGGCGAGGCCCAGGAACTCGCTCATCAACGAAATCCCCGGCCCCGACGTCGCCGTGAACGCGCGCGCGCCGTTCCAGGACGCGCCGATGACCATGCCGATCGCGGCGAGCTCATCCTCCGCCTGGATGAACGCGAAGCTCTTGCGGCCCGTCTGCGGGTCCGTGCGCAGCCGATCGCAGAAGCCTTTGAATGCGTCCATGAGCGAGGTCGAGGGCGTGATCGGATACCACGCGGCGACGGTTGCGCCGGCGTACACGCACCCGAGCGCGGCCGCCGTATTGCCGTCGATCATGATGTGGCCGGCCGTGGCGTTCATCCGCTCGATGCGCAGCGGCAGCGGGCAGGCGAAGTGCTGCTTCGCATAGTCGTACCCCAGCTGGATCGCGCGCATGTTGCTCTCGACGAGCTGCGGCTTCTTCGAGTAGGTCTCCCCAAGGAGCTTGCGGATCTGCTCTAGATCGAGATCGAGCAAGGCCGCGAGAACCCCGGCGTAGCAGATGTTCTTCATCAGGATGCGCGTGCGCACGCCGCTGAAGCTCTCGTTGCAGAGCTGCGCGAGCGGCACGCCGATCACGGTGATGTCGTCGCGCCTCAGGAGCGCGGGCCGCGGCCACGTCGAGTCGTAGAGGAGGTAGCCGCCCGGCGCGACCTCCTTCACGTCCCGCGAGTACGTCTCCGCGTTCATCGCCACCATGATGTCCACGCGCCCCGAGCGGGCGACGTGGCCGTCGCGGGTGACGCGGATCTCGTACCACGTCGGCAGGCCCTGGATGTTCGATGGGAAGTAGTTCTTGCCCATCACCGGGATGCCGCTCCTGAAGATCGACTTCATGAGCAGCGTGTTCGCGCTCGCGGAGCCGGTGCCGTTCACCGTCGCGATCTTGATGACGAAATCGTTGACGCGGTCAGTCATCGAATCCCCGGCGCGCAGCCCCTCATGATGAATCCTCGGCGCTCGGCCCTGCATGCAAATTCCCGGCGTTCGGTCGCTCATGCGATCTTCGCCTCTTGCTCCGCCTCCTGAGCGGCCTCGTCGGCCACCTGCGGCCAGCGCACGTGCGACTTCTGCATGTCCCACGCGGCGGTCGGGCAGCGCTCCGCGCACAGCCCGCAATGCACGCACAGGTCCTCGTCCTTCACCATGACCCGGCCCGTCTGCGGCAGCGGCGCAGAGACGTAGAGCGGCTGAGCCAAGTTCTTCGCGGGGACCTTCAGGCGGCCGCGCAGGTCCATCTCCTCGCCGTTGTGCGTGATCGTGAGGCAGTCTACCGGGCAGATGTCGACGCAGGCGTCGCACTCGATGCAGAGCTTGGCTGTGAACACAGTCTGCACGTCGCAGTTGAGGCAGCGCTGCACCTCTGCGGCGGTCTGCTCCGCCGTGAATCCCAGCTCCACTTCGATGTTGAGCTTCTTGAAGCGCTCCTTGAGCGAGACGTGCGGCATCAGCCGGCGCTCGATGGGCGCGTAGTCGTTCGCGTACGACCACTCGTGCATGCCCATCTTGCGGCTCTGAAGATTGACGCCCGGCGGCAGCCGCTCGGCGATCGGCTCGCCGCGGCAGTGCTTGTGGATGGAGATCGCGGCCTGGTGGCCGTGCTCGACCGCCCAGATGATGTTCTTCGGCCCGAAGGCTGCATCGCCGCCGAAGAAGACGCCGGGGCGCGTCGATTGAAAAGTCGTCTTGTCCACGACCGGCACGTCCCACTTGTCGAACCCGATACCGAGATCGCGCTCGATCCAGGGGAAGGCGTTCTCCTGCCCGATCGCGAGGATCACATCGTCCGCCGGCAGGAACTTCTCGCCGACCACGCGCTCGCCCGTGATGCGGCCGCGCCCGTCCACGTCGTACTCCATGAGCTCGAAAACCATGCCCGCGAGCCTGCCGTTCTCGACGACGAACGATTTAGGCGAGTGATTGACGACGATCTCGACGCTCTCCTCCTCGGCGTCCTCGAGCTCCCAGTCGGAGGCTTTGAAGAAGCCCCGGGGCTTGCGGGCCATCACCTTCACGCTCTTCGCGCCGAGGCGCAGCGAGGTCCGGCAGCAATCCATTGCCGTGTTGCCGACGCCGATGATGAGCACGCGCTCGCCGATCCGGTCGATGTGCCCGAAAGCGACCGACTCGAGCCACGCGATGCCGATGTGAATGTTGGCCGCGGCCTCGTCGCGGCCCGGGATGCGGAGGTCTTTGCCCTTCGGCGCACCCGAGCCGATGAACACCGCGTCGAAACCGCCGGTATCGAGAAGCGCGCGCAGGCTCCGGATCGGATGGTTGAGCCGCAGGTCCACCCCGCGGTCCACGATCATCGCGATCTCCTCGTTGAGCACGCTCGCGGGCAGCCGGAACGAGGGGATGTTGGTCCGCATGAGGCCGCCCGGCTCGCCGTACTGCTCGAAGATCGTCACCTCATAGCCGAGCGGCAGCAGGTCGTTCGCGACCGTGAGCGAGGCGCAGCCGGCGCCGATGCAGGCGATGCGTTTGCCGTTCTTCGCCTTCGGCACCCGCGGCAGCCGGCTCGTCACGTCGTCGCGGTGATCGGCGGCCACCCGCTTCAAGCGGCAGATCGCGACCGGCTTCGCCTCCACCCGGCCGCGGCGGCACGCGGGCTCGCACGGCCGATCGCACACCCGGCCGAGAATGCCGGGGAAGACGTTCGACTGCCGGTTCACCATGTACGCATCGGTGAAGCGGCCTTGGGCGATCAGGCGGATGTACTCGGGAACGTCAGTGTGGGCGGGACACGCCCATTGGCAATCGACGACGCGGTGGTAGTAGTCGGGGTTCGAGGTATCGGTGGGTTGCATGAGTCCCAGCAGTTCGGCCGGCCCAGCTCCGCCGTGGCGCACGGAGCATCCGGAGCATCGATGGTGCAAGTTCTGTCCGCGAGTATAAGCCGCCGGGGCGCCGGGAGGCTGGCCCGACGATTTGCCGCCGCTCCTTGCTGCATTGCAACAACCCCGCAGAGGCGCCGTACTGCCTATACTCGATCTGCCCTTGCTCGACCTGTCCTGAGAGACCCAGTTCCCGTGCCATGACAGACCTCGCTCCCACCCCATGACAGACCCCGTTCCCACCGCGATCCGGGTGCGCACCCGGTCGAAAGTGCTCGAAGTGAGCTTCGATGACGGCAGCTGCTTCGAGCTGCCGTTCGAGTACCTGAGGGTGTATTCCCCCTCGGCGGAGGTGAAGGGCCACGGTCCCGGCCAGGGTGCGCTCGTCACCGGCAAGGAGAACGTCGGGATCCGCGCTGTCGAGCCCATAGGGCAGTACGCGGTGAAGCTGGTGTTCGATGACGGACACGACACGGGCCTCTACAGCTGGAAATATCTATATGAGCTCGGCCGCGAGCGCGACAGCAAGTGGGAGGAGTATCGGGCGCGCGTGCGGGCGGCGGGAAGTGAGGGAAGTGAAACGCCGGGCCGGGCATGAACGGCGGATGGGGATTGAACGACGGCGGGGCGGGATTGAACGGCCGCGCCAGAAAAACCGCCGCGCCAAAAAAAGGGCCGAGCGGTGCAGCTCGGCCCAGATGTTTCAAGACCCCCGTTTATGCAGCCGCCGTGAAAATTCGCATCCTCGCGGCAGCCGGCGGGGATTCTGCGCAGGCTACGTGAGAAATTGCAAGCGATTGTTGTTTGAAGCTCGGCCGTACCGGCAGCTCATCTCCGGGGATGCCCCGCGCTGCGGCTCGGGCGAGGCGTTTTGGGATCCCATGAGACACTCGAGACGGCAACCATGACCGACGAGCCCCTGACCGATTTCGGTTTCCAGCGCATCCCGCGGAGCGAGAAAGCGCAGCGCGTGCGCGGCGTGTTCGACTCCGTCGCGGACCGCTACGATCTGATGAACGATCTGATGTCGGCCGGCCTGCATCGGCTGTGGAAGCGCTTCACTCTCGGGCTCACCGGCTTGCGTCCGGGCCAGCTGGCGCTCGATGTCGCGGGCGGGACGGGCGATCTCAGCGCCGGCCTTGCGCGCCAGGTCGGCGATGCCGGGCTCGTCGTCCTGACGGACATCAATACGGCCATGCTCGACCGCGGCCGCGACCGTCTGATCGATGAGGGGCTGGTGGCGAACGTGCGATATGTCCGGGCGAACGCCGAGGCCCTGCCCTTCGCCGGCGATACCTTCCACTGCATCACGATCGGCTTCGGGTTGCGCAACGTCACGGACAAGGCGGCGGCGCTCGCCTCGATGCACCGGGTGGCGAAGCCCGGCGGGCGGCTTCTCGTGCTCGAGTTCTCCCGTCCCGTCGCGCCGGGGCTCAATCCTTTGTATGACGCCTACTCCTTCCGGATCCTCCCGCTGCTCGGCAAGCTCGTCGCCGGGGACGAGGCGAGCTACCGCTATCTCGCGGAGTCGATCCGCATGCATCCCGACCAGGAAGCGCTGCTCGCCATGATGCGCGAGGCGGGCTGGGAGGACTGCAAGTACCACAATCTGAGCGGCGGCATCGTCGCCGTGCACCGGGGATTCAAATATTGAGCGGTCGCGCCCGATCGCGGCGCGGCCTCACTCGGCGTAGAGCAGCACCGCGCGCCGCTCCTCGCGCCATGCGGCCTCGTCCGGCTCCGCGAGCGCATCGAGGTCGGCGGGCGTTGCGGTCCGGTCGTCGATCCACTGCCGCAGCAGCGCGCTGCCGTTGATCACGTCGAAGGCGAGGCGGCCGGTCTCGTACTCGTAGGGAAAGTCTCGCCAGAGGTCGTAGCCTTCTCTGAGATCGCGCAGCGACTTCAGAGCGAGCGCCACGAGCCGCCAGGGGCGGAACGCTTCGTGGTCGTAGGCGGGATCGTCCACGTGGATCTGAATGCCCGAGCAGAGCTTGCCGGCGTGCTTGTGGAAGGTGGGCTCGAACCAGCAGAGCCTCGTTCGGCAGCCGCGCAGCCATTGCGGCGCGAGCGCCTGCATCCTCCCGAGAAGCGCACGCGCATCGATGTCCGGCGCGCCGAACAGCTCGAGCGGCCGCGTGGTGCCGCGGCCCTCCGAGAGCGTGGTGCCCTCGATCATGACGGTGCCTGCATAGCAGCGAGCCATCCACGGATTGGAAGCGTTCGGGCTCGGGTTCACCCAGCTGCGCTCTTGATGCGGCCAGCCGTAGCCCGGGGATGCGCCGGGCGCCCAGCCTTCCATCTCCACGATCCGGCAATCCACATCGAGACGCAGCGCGCGAACGAACCAGCGCGCGAGCTCCCCGAGCGTGAGCCCGTGCCGCATCGGAAGCGGCCCGGCGCCGACGAAGCTTTCCCAGCCAGGCCTCAACGTGAGCCCTTCGACGGGGCGGCCCGCGGGATTCGGCCGGTCGAGGACCCAGACGGACTTCCCGTGCCGCGCGGCCTCCTCGAGCACATAGCGCAGCGTCGTGACGAACGTATAGATGCGGCAGCCCACGTCCTGCAGGTCGACCAGGATCGCATCGAAGGAGTCCATCATCGCCGCGGTGGGACGGCGCACCTGGCCATAGAGGCTGAATACCGGAATGCCGTGCACCGGGTCCGTGAAGTCCGGCGACTCGATCATATTGTCCTGCTTGTCGCCGCGCAGGCCGTGCTGCGGACCGAACGCTGCCGTGAGACGGATGTCGCCGCACGACGCGAGCGCATCCAGCGAGTGTGTGAGGTCGTGTGTGACCGACGCCGGGTGCGCGAGCAGCGCGACGCGCCGGCCCGCGAGCGGCTTGCGCAGCTCTCGCTCGGAGAGCAGACGGTCGATCCCGAGCTTCATGACCGGATGATGGGGGCCGGATCGGGTTCGGGTCCGCCGACTGCGTCAGATCGTGAGCGCGAAGCCTTCCGCGGCATGGAAGTCGGGCTTGCCTGGCGGATGACGGAGCGCCCAGTAGCAAAGCCGGCCGTCCGCTTCCTCGATGACCGCCGCGAGCGCGATACGCATCGGCTGCGAAGTTGCGGCCGCGGGAAGTCGGACCGCGCAGCGAAGCGTCCAGGGCTGTTCACTCGTGATCTCGATTGCCGGCGGCGCGAAGCAGTCCACCGGGGCCATGCCCTCACGATACCCTGTGAAGCCATAGCACGCCCACGCGCCCGACGGCGAGAAGTTGAGCTCGAAGTAGCGTGGCCGGCGAGCTCGGCCCGCGGCTGGGGCCGCGGACGGCGCTGCATCCGAGCCTGCGCCCGGCGCTGCATCCGAGCCGGCGTCCCAGGGCGTGGCGGGAATGGTGTCGCGCGCTCGGGCGGGGGCTGCATCCGCCGCGAGGAACGCCTCGAAGCAGGTGTGCCACCACAGGCCGTCCGTCCGGCGCGGCAGCGCCGGTCGCGGCACCCGCACCCGGGCCATATCACCCTCGACGACGTAGGTGAGCTGCAACCACCCAGCGGTGAGCGGCAGCCTCCCACCGGGCGCTCGTGCCACCTGGACTCCGATCGACCGCACCGCCTCGCAGGGCGTGGACGGGTGCGGCGCGAGGTAGAATGCAGGGCGCGGTGCGGTGTCGGCCGGGAAGGCGGGGACTTCGCTCGTTCCAGTCATCGCCGCTACTGTACACGTCGCTTGGGTCCATTGATCGCCTGGTCCATTGATCGGGCTGCCCGACGCCTTCAACGGCTCTGGAGATATCCGAGAAGCGCACCCGGCCCCGATTCATGTTCACCTCCACGATCGAGAACATCCTGAACCGAGGCTTACCCCGCTCGCCGCGCGCACGTGAGCTCTGCGCCGAGCTCGCCGGGCGCCGGATCGCTGTCGAGGTGCGCGGCATCGCAGATTTCCTGGTCGAGTCCGACGGCAACGCGATCAAAATATCACGCGGGCCGACCGGCGGCGCGGAGGCGCGCGTGCGCGGGGGGCTCACGGCGCTCGTCGCCCTGGGCGTATCGAATTCCTCCGATGCGGCTGCCCTGCGCCGGCCGGATGTCGAGATCGACGGCGACGTGGAACTCGCCGAGAAGTTCCGCGCGCTCGCGCGGCTGCTCGTGCCCGACCTCGAGGAGGAGCTGGCGCTCGCGATCGGGGACGTTCCGGCGCATCAGATCTCCCGCTTCGCCAAGGCGGCGGCCGGTTGGTGGCGCACTGCTGCGGAGACGACCGCACGAAATTTTGCGGAGTACTTCGCACACGAGCGCGGCGATCTCGTCTCCCGTGCGGAAGGGCGGCAACTCACCGACGGAATCGACGAAGCGCGCGCGCGCATCGACCGGCTCGAGGCGCGCGTCGCTCTGCTCGAGCAGCGCCTGCGGACGGAGCGGACGGTGTGAAGGTCCGCGTCCTCGCGCGGCTCTTCCAGATCCAGCGCGTCCTGCTCAAGTACGGTCTCGACGACTTCGTCCATGCCACGCATCTCTATCGGCCGCTGCGGCTGCTCGTTCTCCTGTCTCCCGGCATCTGGCGCGCCCGCCGGCGGAACCGTCTTCTCGAGCAGCCGTCGCTGGAGCGCAAGCGACTTGCCGGGCCAGGCCTGCACGACCCCACGCTCACTCGCGCTGCGCGGCTGCGGCTCGCGCTGACGGAGCTCGGGCCGATCTTCGTGAAGTTCGGGCAGGCGGTCTCGACCCGCCGCGACCTCCTCCCGCCCGACATCGCCGACGAGCTCGCGAAGCTTCAGGATCAAGTCCCTCCCTTCCCCGGCGATGTGGCCCGCGCTATCGTCGAGCGCGCCTACGGCCGCCCGCTCGCGGAGGTGTTCGAGCGCTTCGACGAGGTGCCGCTCGCGGCCGCCTCCATCGCGCAGGTGCACACGGCCCGGCTGCCGGACGGCAGGGAAGTCGTCGTCAAGGTGCTGCGCCCCGGCATGCGTCAGGTCATCGAGCGCGACCTCGAAGTGCTCTACGCCCTGGCCCGCCTCGCGCAGCAGTACTGGCCGGAGGGCCGGCGGCTGCGCCCCGTCGAAGTGGTCGCGGAATACGAGAAGACGATTCTCGACGAGCTCGATCTTCTGCGCGAAGCGGCGAACGCCGCGCAGCTGAGGCGCAACTTCGCGGGGTCGGACCTGCTCTACGTGCCGGAGGTGTACTGGGACTACTGCCGCGAGGGCGCGATGGTCATGGAACGCATCCACGGCATCCCCATCAGCGACATGGCGCGGTTGCGCGAGGCTGGCACGGACATCCCCAAGCTCGCGCAGAACGGAGTGCGCATCTTCTTCACGCAGGTGTTCCGGCACAACTTCTTCCATGCCGACATGCACCCCGGGAACATCTTCGTGCTCGCCAACGATCCGCGCAACCCGCGCTATGCTGCGGTCGATTTCGGCATCGTCGGCACGCTCGACCCGCGCGACCAGCGCTACCTCGCGGACAACTTCCTTGCCGTCTTCGACCGCGACTACCGGCGTGTCGCGACGCTCCACGTGGAGTCGGGCTGGGTGCCTCCGGAGACGCGCGTCGATGAGATGGAATCCGCGGTCCGCACGGTCTGCGAGCCGATCTTCGACCGGCCGCTGAAGGACATCTCCTTCGGACATATCCTGGTGCGTTTGTTCGAGATCTCGCGCCGCTTCAATATGGTGATCCAACCGCAGCTCGTGCTGCTGCAGAAGACGCTGCTCAACGTGGAAGGCCTCGGCCGCGAGCTCTACCCGGAGCTCGACATCTGGAACACCGCCAGCCCGATCCTGCGCGAGTGGATGCGGGAGCGGACGAGCGGCCGGGCGCTGCTGCAGAGCCTGCGCTCGCAGCTGCCGGACCTAATGGAAAGCGCGAAGTCGATGGTGCCGCTCCTCAAGGCCGCCGCCTATCGCGCCCAAGACGGCACGCTCAGGGTGCCGCTCGAGCTGCCTCAGGTCGAGGCGCTCGAACAATCGCTCCTGCGGCACGGCCGGCGCTGGGAGGCTGCGATCGTCGGGGCAGCGATCCTTCTCGGCGGATTGGTGTGGCTCGCCGTCGGACGCAACCCGGAATGGCCGGGCTGGATCATGCTCGCGGCCGGGGGCGCTTGGATATTCGCGGCGCGGCTGAGCTAGCCCGGGCGCGACCCAGCCAACCCGGGCGCGGCCTAGCTGCATCGGCCGCAGCCCAGTCGAGTCGATGGACTCGGCATCGCGGACTGGGTTAGCCTCCCGCGTCCGCTGCGACCCCACCTCCCATGCAACACGCCCGCTCGCTCACCGAAGGATCGATCAGCCATCGCCTGTTCGTGTTCGCGATGCCGATCCTGCTCGGCAATGTCCTGCAATCGCTCGATGTGTCCGTGAACTCGATCTGGATCGGGCGCTACCTCGGCGAGGCCGCGCTCACCGCGAGCTCGAACGCGAACACGGTGCTGTTCCTGCTGCTCGGCGCTCTTTTCGGGGCGTCGATGGCCGCGACCATTCTGATCGGCCAGTACCTCGGCGCGCGCCGCCTGCACGATGCGAAGCGCGTGGTGGGCACGAGCACGAGCTTTTCCTTCGCCATTGCGATCGTCGTGGGCGGACTCGGCCTCCTCATCGCCAAGCCGATCCTCGCCGCCATGAAGACGCCGCCCGAGGCGATGGGGCTCGCCGTCGCCTACATGCGGGTGATCTTCCTGTCGCTGCCGTTCCTCATCCTGTACATCTTCGTCACCTCCGTCTTGAGAGGCGCGGGCGACTCGAAGACGCCGCTCTACTTCCTCATCCTGAACGTCGCGCTCGACATCGCCCTCAATCCGCTGCTCATCTTCGGCCTGGGGCCGGTGCCCGGGCTCGGCATCGCCGGCTCCGCGCTCGCCACGCTGCTCGCGCAGGCGATCGCCCTCGTCACGCTCGTCATCCATCTCTACCGGCGCAGGAACCCGCTCTGCCTGCACGGCGATGAGGCGGCGCTGCTGCGCGTCGACTGGTCGATCGTCGCGACGCTCATCACCAAGGGCGTTCCGATGGGCCTGCAGATGATCGTCGTGTCGCTGAGCGCGGTGCTGATGATCTCGCTCGTGAACCGCTTCGGCATCGATACGACTGCGGCCTTCGGCGCGGGCCTGCAGCTCTGGAATTACGTGCAGATGCCTTCGTTCGCGATCGGCATGGCGGTCTCCTCCATGGCCGCGCAGAACATCGGCGCGCGGAAATGGGACCGTGTCGCGAGCATCGCCCGGGTCGGCGTCGCGTATCAGCTCGTGCTCACCACCTCGCTCGTCGCGCTCATCGAGGGGCTGAGCACGCATGCGCTCGGCATGTTCCTGCCGGCCGACTCCCCGGCGCTGCACATCGCGCAGCACTTGAATCACATCGTCGCATGGAGCTTCGTGTTCTTCGGCATCTCTCTCGTGCTGTTCGGCGTCGTGCGGGCAAACGGCGCGGTCGTCGTGCCGCTGCTCGTCCTCGCGTTGACGCTGCTCGGCCTGCGCTTCCCGCTCGCGCTCTCGCTCCTCGGCCGCTGGGGCGCGGACGCGATCTGGTGGAGCTTCCCGTTCTCCTCGCTGGTCGCGGTGCTGCTCGCGATGGCGTACTACAAATTTGGCGGCTGGCGCGCCGCGCGCATGATGGCGCCGGAGAGCTCGGACGCGCCCGCGAGCGTGGCGCAGGAGCAGATCGGGGCGGGTTGAGGCGCCGTCAGGCCGAGGCGGACGCGCCGGCGCCGCGCGGCTCGATCCAAGTCGCTTGCGCGTAGCCGCAGAGCACCCCGTCCTCGTCGTAGAGCGCGGTGCCGGCTTCGTGCTTGCGACCATTGCCGCCGATGCACCAGCCCACGACCACGCAGCGATCCCCGGTGCGCACGCGCCGATCGATGTGCACGGTCAACTCCCCGAGCAGCGCGATCCGGGCGTCCGTCGCCGTCGCGAGCCAGCCCGGACAGTCGAGGGCGGCCCACATGAATTCCGGGCGGACCTTGCCGTCCTCGGCGGCAAGGGATTCATCGGCGACCCACGGCGCCGCGACGAGGTCCCGGCCATCGAGTGCGCCGGGGAAGATGCGCAGCCCATCCCCGCGCTGCCGCTGCGGACCGCACACGAAGCACGTCGGGAACGGATGATGATCGAACCCGACGTACCGCTGCGAGGCCTGAACGGCCTCGACATAGGTCGGCGGCCGCAGCGTCGGGGCAGGAACCCGGTTCGGCCGCGTCTCGGCGATCAGCTCCTCGCCGTGTCGCAGCTCCACCCTTCCTTCGCCGCGCTCCACCACCGCGAGCGGCACATTGAGCGGCGGCGGCTTGAGGAGCCGCACCGCGACGCTGCTCCCTGCGAGGGCCGCGGTCACGCCGGAGAAGTATCCGCCGTTCGCGGAATTCGGCGGGCCACAGAAGCGGGGAGCGATCGTGACGGTCGGCATTCGCCAATCATACGAGCGTCCGTTTCGCCGTGGCCAGAGCGCGAGTCGGCGAGCGGCGGTTCACCCGTACAATCCTCTGCATGGAATCGTTCATGACCTCGGTTGCTGGGGTGCGTGTCCCCCGGCTCCTGTACGGCACCGCCTGGAAGAAGGGCGACACCGAACGTCTGGTCGAGGCCGCGCTCGCCGAGGGGTTCCGCGGCATCGACACGGCCTGCCAGCCGCGGCATTACGACGAGGCCAGCGTTGGCGCGGGGGTTGCGCATGCCCTCGGCACTGGGCTCTCCCGGCCCGACCTCTACCTGCAAACGAAATTCACTCCGCTCTCGGGCCAGGACCGGTCGAATGTCCCCTATGATCCGCGCGCGCCGCTTCCCGAGCAGATCGCGCAATCGTTCGAGGCGTCGCTGCGGAATCTGCGAACCGACTATCTCGACTGTCTCGTTCTCCACTCGCCGCTTCCGACCCTGACGCAGACCTTGCAGGCATGGCGCGCGATGGAGTCCCTGGTGGACGCCCGCGGGGTCCGGCAGCTCGGCATCAGCAACTGCTACGACTCGACGCTGCTCGGAACGCTCTGCCGCGAGGCGCGGATCAAGCCCGCGGTGGTCCAGAACCGCTTCTACGCCGAGACGGGATATGACCGCGGGATCCGGGCGCTATGCCGAGACGAGCGCATCATTTATCAATCATTCTGGACGCTGACCGCCAATCCGCACATTCTCGACCACCCGGCCGTAGCTGAGGCCGCATCACGCCTCGGGCGCACCGCACCGCAGGTGCTGTTCAGGTATTTGATCGAGAACGAGGTCGTCCCTCTCACCGGCACGCGCTCCGTCGAGCACATGCGCGAGGATCTCGCGATCTTCGACTTCGAGCTGTCATCCGACGAGCGGCGGGCGATCGGACGGCTCCTGGGAGATCACGCCTGAGGGGCGCCGCGCCACCCTGCGCGGCGGGATCGAGCGCCCGGCGCGGCGTGTCGAACCATTTGAGCCGATGCCGTCCGATCGACGGCTCCGCGCCGCCTGCGAGCGGCCGCGGCGCGCGATCCGCGTAGTCCCCGATGGACGTGTGCGCCGCGATCCGTCCGCAAAGGGGCACGGCGCGCGCTCACCACCACCCGCGCCATTTGAACCAGGCGATCGGCGCGAGCGTGCTGAGCGCGATCACGCCGAGGCCATACTCGTAGCCCCAGGGCCAGCTGAGCTCGGGCATGTTGTGGAAGTTCATCCCGTACATGCTTGCGATGAGCGTCGGCGGAATCCCGACCACCGAGACGATGGTGAGGACCTTGAACGTGTCGTTCTGCTCGATGTTGATGAGGCCGAGGATCGCGTCGAGCAGGAATTGAGTCTTCGCCGACAGGTGCGTCTCGAAGTCGGTGAGCGAGGCGAGATCCGCGCGCGCGGTCTCGAGACGGCCGTGGGTTTCCCGATGCAGCCGATCGCGGGCCGTCTCCGACACGAAGCCGATGATCCGCGTGAGCCCGAGCAGACTCTCCCGGATGCGCGAGAGCTGGTCGCCGACTGCGCCGACCGAGGTGAGCGTCTGCCGCAGCGAGCGATCGAGCCGCTTCATGCGGCGGCCGCCGACCTCAGTCCCGGCGAACACCCGGCGCGAGGCCGAGGCGAGCTCGCCGCTGCGCTTCTCGAGCGCGTCCGCCGCGGCATCCACCATAGCCTCCACCAGCGTCGTGAAAATCGTCTGGCTGTCTGCGGGCAGCTCACCTCGCTTCAACCGGGCGCGCACGTCGGCGAACGAATGAATCTCCGCGAAACGTACTGTGACGAGGAGCGCCGGAGCGAGAATGAACCCGAGAGGCACCGGCGCCGGAGCGGCCCGGTCGTCCTCGAACGGGAGCGGCATGCTGAGATAGAACTGCTCCCGCTCCATCCGCAGCCGGCTCGACGACTCGATCTCCTCGAGCTGCTCCCGGGAGGGGACCCGGATGCCATATTCCCTCTCGACCCGCGCTCTCTCGTCCGCCGTCGGATCGAGCAGGTCGATCCAGACGGGCGGGGTGGAAGCGTCCGCCGACCCGGCCCGCAACTCGGTGTCGCGGCCGCCCTGTGGAAAGTAGAACTCGAGCATTCCGGGCGGAGTCTACCGCCGGCGCAGCGCCGCGAGCCACGCCGCCGGATCCTCGCCGCGCTCCAGCGCTTCGACGATCGCGGAGCCCACGATGATGCCGTCCACATGTCCGCGCAGCCGCGCAATGTGCTCGGCCGTGCGAATGCCGAAGCCCGCGCAGACCGGCAGCGCTGAGCACGCGCGCACCCGATCGAGATATTCGAGCGTGTCGGGCGGCACCGACACGCTCCGCCCGGTGGTTCCCGTCATCGTGACGGCATAGACGAACCCCTCGCTCGCTTCGCAGAGCTGCGCGAGCCGTTCGGGACGGGTGACGGGCGTGACCATCTGCACCAGCGCGAGCCCCGCGCCTGCGAACGCATCGCGCACCATGGAGCTCTCGTCTAACGGCAGATCCGGAACGATGAACCCGCTGATGGCCGCGCGCGCCGCGGCCTGCGCGAGCTTCTCGAGCCCGAACGCGAGCAGCGGGTTGAGGTAGCTCATCAGGAGCAGCGGGACACGGACCGGCGCCGCCGCAAGCTCACGCAGGATCCACTCGAGCGTGACGCCCTGCGCGAGGGCCACCTGGCTCGAGCGCTGGATCGTGACTCCATCCGCCATCGGATCCGTGAACGGCACGCCGATCTCGATGACATCGGCGACGCGCGCCAGCGCGTGCACGTGCTCCGTGAAGCGCTCGCGGCTGGGGAAGCCCGCCGTCAGATAGGCCACCAGCGCCGGCTCGCCGCCACGGCTCGCCGCGCGCAGCGCGGAAGTGATGCGCTGCCTCGGAGTCGTTCCTTCGGTCGCAGTCGTCCCTGCGGTCGCAGTCGCCCCTCCGGTCGGGGTCGTGCGCTCGCCCTGCGCCGTTCGCTCGCCCCGCGTCATCTGCTCGCCCGAGATCACGTGCTCCTCCCCGCAATCAACCGCTCCATCAAAGCCGACATGTCCTTGTCCCCGCGGCCGGAGAGCCCGATCAATATCCTCCCGCCGCCGCGGCTCGCCGCCCAGCGCTTCGCGCCGGCGAGCGCATGCGCGCTCTCGAGCGCGGGGAGGATGCCCTCGAATTCGCAGCATTCCTTCGCCGCGCTCAGCGCTTCGTCGTCGCTCGCGGTCTCGTAGCGCGCGCGCCCGGTGGCGAGGAGCAATGCATGCTCGGGTCCGACCCCCGAGTAGTCGAGCCCCGCGGAGATGGAGTGGGTCTCCTGGACCTGCCCGTGCTCGTCCTGCAGCAGCAGCGAATAGCAGCCGTGCAGCACGCCGGGGCGGCCGTAGGACAGCGTCGCCGCATTCTGCCCGAGCGCCCGGCCGCGCCCTCCGGCCTCGATGCCGATGATTTCGACGGACCGATCGGCCACGAACGGATGGAACAAGCCGATCGAATTGGACCCGCCTCCCACGCAGGCCATCACGGCATCGGGCAGCGCGCCCGCTCGCTGCAACATCTGCGCGCGAGCTTCGCGCCCGATGATGGCCTGCAGCTCGCGCACGAGGTACGGATAGGGGTGCGGCCCGACCGCGGAACCCAGCAGGTAGTAGGTCCCGAGCGGATCGGACACCCAGTCGCGCAGCGCTTCGTCGATGGCGGCGCGGAGCGTGCGGTCGCCGCTCTTGACCGGAACGACCGTTGCGCCGAGCAGGCGCATGCGCCCGACATTCGGTGCCTGCCGCTCCATGTCCACCTCGCCCATGTAGACGACGCACTGCAGCCCGAGCCGCGCGCAGGCCGCGGCGCTCGCGACGCCGTGCTGTCCCGCGCCCGTTTCCGCAACGATGCGCCGCGCGCCGAGCCGCTGCGCAAGCAGCGCCTGGCCGAGCGCGTTGTTGATCTTGTGCGCGCCGGTATGGGCGAGGTCTTCGCGCTTCAACCAGATCTCCGCGCCCCAGCGCTCGGAGAGCCGCTCGGCTCGCGTGAGCGCAGTGGGCCGGCCCACCCACGTCTCGAGCTCGCGCCGCAGCGTCGTCTGAAAGTCCTCTCGATGCAGCAGTTCGCGAACGCCCTGCTCCAGGCGCTCCAGCGCCGGAATCAGCGTCTCCGGGACATATCGTCCGCCGAACGGACCGAAGCGGCCCCGCTCATCCGGCAGGCGGCCGGCCATCGCTTCCGAGAGCAGCCCCTCCCGCTCTGCGGGGCCCAGCTCGAGATTCATTGCAACGCCTCCATTTTTCGCGTCATCGGACCGGCCGGCGCCGGCGCTTGAACCTGCGTCTGCGGCTGAACCTGCGCCTCAACTTGCATCCGTGTCTCAACCTGCGCCTGCGCCTGGGGCGCAAACGCTGCCCGCGCCGCCTGCACGAATTGCATGATCTTCTCCGCGCTCTTGATGCCGGGTCGCTCCTCGACGCCGCTCGACACATCGACCCCGAAGGGCCTCACGAACTCGATGGCATCGCGGACCGTTCCGGCGTCGAGCCCGCCCGCCAGAATCAACTCGGTGCGGCGAGCAAGCCGCTGCGCACTCGTCCAGTCGCACGGCACGCCAGCGCCGCTCGACGGACCCTCGAACAACGCTCGCGGCGGCAGCGCTTCCGGTACCGCGCTTCCGGAACGGAACACGGGCAGCACGGCGAGATGGCGTGGCGCGCGCAGTGCGATCACGTCTGCGAAATCGCTCTGCCACAGATCGGGCGCGAACGTCGCGACGATCTCATCGAGCAGCTGCTGGGTGGGATGCCGGGTTACGGCGACACAGAGCACGCGCCCGCGAGCGGGCGCGGCGAGACGTGCAGCCTCGACCGGCGACAGTCGCCGTGGCGACGGCGAGAAGACGAATCCGATCGCATCGATCCGCGCCGCGAGCGCCGCTTCGATCGCCTCCGGCGTCGTCATGCCGCAGATCTTGATCCAGGGATTCACGACGCGCCTCGTTGAGCCGCACGCAACGGCCCGCTCGCCGACTCGATCGCCGCGGATTCCGGCTTTGCGGATTCTGCCGGCCGCGAGGCGCCTCGCTTGGCAGCCCGCCCTGCGGCGAGCATGGCGTGCACGAGGTCGGCGGGGCTGTCGTCCGTCATGAGCGCGCTGCCGACGAGCGCCAAGTCATAACCCGCCGCCGCAACACGCGCTGCATCCTGCGGCGAGCCTACGCCGCTTTCGGCAACGCGCCGCGCGTTCGCTGGGAGCCGCGGCGCGAGCGCTTCCAAACGACCCGGGACGACGCGGAGCGTATCGAGGTCGCGGCAGTTGAGCCCCAAGAGCAGCGGTGGACCGCCGCTCGCGCCCAGCGCCTCGATAATCGAGCACGCACGCTCGATATCGGATTCATCGAACGCTTCGAGCAGCACGAACATCCCGAGCTCGCGCGCGCAATCGATCAGCGCGCGAACGGTGTCGCTCGACAGCATGCGCAGAATCACGAGCACCCCGCCCGCGCCCGCGGCCCGCGCTTCGAGGACCTGATATGGATCGACCAGGAAATCCTTGCGCATCGCGGGCACGCGAACGGCTCGCGCGGCGGCTTCGAGATGCGCGAGCGCCCCGTCGAACCGTGTGGGCTCGGTCAGGATCGATACCGCCGCCGCGCCACCCCGCGCATAGCTCAGAGCTCGCGCGGTCAATTCCTCCAGGCTGCCCGCCGATTCGGCAGCGAGCCGCCCCGCCGCCGGCGAGCGCAGCTTCGATTCGGCGATCAAATCGAATCCCTCGGGAGAGAGCACGAGCGGCGGAGGCGGGGGCGTGTCGAGCACCCGTGCGCGCAGCTCGCTCCCGGGCGTACGCGCCTTCGCCTCGGCGACGCGCGCCGCGCTGCTTCGCGCCATCTGATCGAGGAACCCCGCGGTCATCGGGCTGCGCCCTCGTTGCCACCCGGGATGCTCGCGCCAGCGATCGGTTGACCGGCCACCACGGCGCCCGATCGATCGCTCTCGCCGAGCCTCAATTGGCCGATTGCGCCAGCCGCCGGCTGACCACTTGCGCCAGCTTCCGACTGACCGCTCGCGCCGCTAGCCGATCGACGGCGAAACGCCGCCACGGCCTCGAGCACCCGGCGCGCCGCGCCGCCGTCGATCGCCGCCGCCGCCTGCTCCAGCGCCTCGCGGTGCGACCGCGCTGCGCCGGCGACTTCCAGCGCGAGCGCGGCGCCGAGCAGCAGGCAGTCGCGATGCGGACCTCGATCCTGTCCCGTGAGAACGGCCCGCATGGCGCGCGCGTTGTGCTCGGCGTCGCCGCCGGCAAGTCCGCTGCTCGCGCACGCCGCGAGACCATAATCCGCGGGTGAGCGCATTTCGACGTTCACGCGCCCCTCGCGCACGTCGAACAGCATGAAAGGACCGACCGGCGTCGGCTCGTCCCACCCGTCCGCGCCGTGAATGACGAACGCCCGCTCGATCGGCATGCCTGCGAGCGTTTCAGCGATCAGCCGCGCCTCCTCGATGCGCGGCGCGCCGATCACGTGCAGCGGCGGCTCGGCCGGATTCGTGAGCGGCCCCAGAAGATTGAACACCGTCCGCACCCCCAGCGCCGCCCGCACGGGCGCGAGCGCCTTCATCGCCGGGTGATAGTAAGGCGCGAACAGGAAGGTGAACCTCGATGCGGTCAGGCAGTCCGGCGCAGCCTCCTCATCGAGCGGCAGGCTGAGGCCCAGCGCTTCGAGCACATCGGCGCTGCCCGCGCGGCTGGAGATCGAGCGGTTGCCGTGCTTGACGACCGGAATGCCGCACGCTGCGGTGAGCAGCGCCGTGCCCGTCGAGATGTTGAGACTGCCGGAGCCGTCCCCTCCGGTGCCCACCACGTCGATCGCGCGCAAGCCTGGCGGCATCCGCGGCCGGCGCGCGAGGCGGCGCATGCCTCGCGCGAAGCCTCGCACTTCGTCGGCCACGACACCCTTCACGCGCAGCGCCGCGAGCACGGCGCCCGCCATCGCCGGCGAGGTATCGGCCTGCGTCAGCTCGATGACCAGCGCCTCGGCTTCGCTCTCGCCGAGGTGGCGCCGGTCGAGCAGGCGCTCGAGCGAGCTACGCAGAGGCGACATCCGCAACACCCGCCGCTTGCTCGCGGCGGCGATGACCGTCCGAGAGCGCAAGGAAGTTCTTGAGCAGCCGCGGTCCATCCGGCGTGAGAATGCTCTCCGGATGGAACTGGACGCCCTCGATCGTGAGCGTCCGGTGCCGGGCGCCCATGATCTCGCCTTCCGCGGTGAGCGCGCTCACTTCGAGCTCGGGCGGCATGCTCTCCGGCGCGGCGATGAGCGAGTGATAGCGTCCCACTTCGCAGGGCTGCGGCAGACCTGCGAAGATCGTCCGGCCGTCGTGCGTCACGGCGGAGGTCTTGCCGTGCATGAGGCGCCCGGCGCGCACGACCCGTCCGCCGAAGACCTCGACCATCGATTGATGGCCGAGGCATACGCCGAGCACGGGAATGCGGCCCGCGAAGGCGCGGATCATCTCCATCGAGACACCTGCATCGCGCGGCGTGCCCGGGCCCGGCGAGATGCAAAGGTGCGAGGGCGCGAGAGCGACAGCCTCGGAGACGGTGATTTCGTCGTTGCGGTACACGCGAACGTCGGCGCCCAGCACGAGAAACGCCTGCACCAGGTTGTAGGTGAACGAGTCGTAGTTGTCGATCAGCAGCAGTCGGGATGTCATAGGCTTCTCTACAGACCTTCCTCGGCGAGCTCGAGCGCGCGCACCACGGCGGCGCTCTTCGCGAGAACTTCGTCGTGCTCCGCTTCGGGGATGCTGTCGGCGACGATGCCGCCGCCCGCTTGGTAGCTGTATTCGTCGCCGCGGAAGACCAGCGTGCGGATGGTGATCGCCTGGTCCATGTCGCCGCGCGCGCCGAAGTAGCCCACCGTGCCGCCGTATAGCTCACGGCCGACCGGCTCCAGCTCGTCGATGATCTGCATCGCTCGCACCTTCGGCGCTCCGACGAGCGTTCCCGCGGGGAAGGTGGCCGCGAACAGATCGAATGCATCGCGATCCGGCGCGAGCTCGCCGTTCACGCCGCTCACGATGTGCATGACATGGCTGTAGCGCTCGATGGCGCGGTACGGATCGACGCCGATGCTGCCGGCGCGCGCGACGCGCCCCAGGTCATTGCGCGCGAGATCGACGAGCATGACGTGCTCGGCGTTCTCCTTCGGATCGGCGCGCAGCTCGGCCTCGCGCGCGCGATCGAGCCCGGGGTCATCGGCGCGCGGCCGCGTGCCGGCGATGGGCCGCAGCTGCGCTTGGCCGCCCTTGAGCTTCACCAGCGCTTCGGGCGAGGAGCCGACGACAATCACCTCTCCGAGCGCGCAGTAGTACATGTACGGCGAGGGGTTGATGAGTCGCAGCGCGCGGTAGACTTGGAACGGGTCGAGCTCGTGGCGGCCCGAGAAGCGCGTGGAGAGCACGAGCTGGTATACGTCACCAGAGGCGATGTATTCCTTCACGCGTTCAACCCGCTCGATGTGCTCCGCTCGGGTCGACGACGGCGTCGGGAGGGCGTGGCGGCCGGCTGGCCGCCCGTTCGGCAGCCCCCTTCGGAGCGCCTGTACCACCTCCCGCCGCAGCGCGCGCCGCTCCGCCTCGGGGCCGGCGTGCAGGAGCGCGATCCCGCGGGTGAGGTGATCGAAGACGAGCAGCGAGCGCGGCGCGACATAGTGCAGGATCGGCACGCCCGTCTCGAACCCGCTGCGCCGGGGCAGCCGCTCGAAGAAGCGCACGATGTCGTACGCCGCATAGCCGACGAGGCCGCCTGCCAGCGGAATGCCGGCCCCCGGCGGCGCGCCAGAATCACCGCCGCCCGCGACCACCGCCTCCGGCTGAGGCGCGCGCGCCAAGCCCTCCCGCAGGCCGACCAGCAGCTCGGCCGCCGTGCCGGGAATCGGACGCAGCTCCGAGCCAATGGCGAGCCCATCTCGGTCGAGGCGGACTTCGAGCCCGTCACCGAAGCCGATGAACGAGTAGCGGCCGAGGCGCTCGCCGCCTTCGACGCTCTCGAGCAGGAAGCGCGGCCGGAATGAGGCGAGCTTCATGAATGCCGAGACCGGCGTGTCGAGATCACCCGAAATGTCGAATGGCGCTTTCAATCTCGCTTCCCAGGCCGCAAAGGCGATTTCCGCACCCCAAAAGCAAAAAACCCATCTCGGAGCCTTCCGGAGATGGGTTCGTCTCGATGACGAGAAACTTCGGTCGATTACGACAGCAGCGACCCGCGCCCACTCCGGAGAGAGCGGCGCCACCACCAGCGGGCGGGTGCGGACATCCCGAGGACGGAATGTCGAAGCTCGTGTGGATCGATCGGCATTTGAGCAGGAGTATGGCCGGGGCGTGCGGCTTTGGCAAGCTCGGAGACCATCTCGGAGACCCGGCCTCCATGCGCTGTGGATCGTCGAGCGCTGCGCGGGCGCAGAGCGGTGCCTGGGGCCAGTCGGCACGGGAAAGGGGCGCGAAAGGCCTCGGGTCGCAGGCAGGCGCGCGCAACGACGCTGGCTCCGGCGCCAGGCCGGTCCGGCGATGACGCTACAATACCCTGCCGCATCGCCCTCCTGCCGCGTCGCGAGCGGCGGCTCGACGGTCGAGCTTGGGGCGACGGCCGCGCCGGAGACTTGCAGTGCCTCATTCGATGTCGTCTCGGAGCTCAACGCCCACGAAGTGACCAACGCGGTCGATCAGGCGAACCGCGAGCTGGCGCAGCGCTTCGACTTCAAGGACACCGGCGCGCGCTTCGAGCTCGAGGACTTCGTGGTCACGCTCCGCGCGCAGGTCGATTTCCAGCTGAAGCAGATGCTCGAGATCCTGAAGCTGCGGCTCGCGAAGCGCGGCGTCGACGTAGCCTGTCTCGAAGTGAAGGAACCTGAGATCTCGCTGTCTGCCGCGACTCAGAAGGTGATCCTGCGCCACGGCATCGACGCGGAGGCGGCCAAGAAGATCGCGCGCCTCGTCAAGGACTCCAAGCTCAAGGTGCAGGCGAGCATCCAGGGCGAGAAGGTGCGCGTGACGGGCAAGCAGCGCGACGACCTGCAGGCAGTCATTCAACTGCTGCGCAAGGCCGAGCTCGGACTGCCGCTGCAGTTCAATAATTTCCGCGATTAGGCGGTCGTCGCGATCTCCGCCGCGCGGCGTCGATCGCCTTGCACAGCCCCTCGGTGGCGTCGAGCACGCCCGGCCCCATGCGCGTGAGGCGCTGATCGTCGAAGGCGATCAGATTGCCGCTCGCCACCGCGCGCAGCTCCGGAAAGCGCCGCCACTCGGCGAGCCAGCTCTCGCCCTCGGCGCGCGGCGCGACGGCGATGATGACCTCGGGATCGCGGGCGATGACGGACTCGGTGCTGACGGCGGGGCCGAGCGCGCGGAGATCGCCGAACACATTGCGCGCGCCGCACACCCGGAGCGCATCGGTGAGCAGTTGAGCGCCGCCGACCGTGTAGACGGGCCGGCTCCACACTTGCAGGAGCACCGTCACCGGCCTCGCGGCCGCGTATCGATGCGTCAGCGCCCCGAGGCGCGCCGCGAGCGCGTCCGCCTCCCGGTCGGCGACGGCTTGCGTGCCGGCGACGATGCCGAGCCGGCGCACCGAGGCGGAGAAATCGGCGAGCGTCGAGGCCCGCACCCGATAGATCGGAATGCCGAGGCGGGCAATGCCGGCGATCTCGGCAGGGCTCTCGCCGCCCGGCCAGGCGACGATGACATTGGGGCGCAGCGTCACGAGCCGCTCGAGATCGACGGCATTCGCATCGCCGATGCGGGGAATGCGCCGCGCGGCCGGCAGCTCGGTCGAATATTCGGTGGCGACTGCCGCGACCACCTGATCGCCCGCGCCGGCCGCGAACAGCATGGCCGTGACATTCGGCGCGAGGCTCGCGATGCGCAGCGGCGGCGGCGGGACGGTGACGCGGCGGCCGGTGTCGTCGGTCACGACCGCGGCCGCACAGCGCGCCGGCACAAGGCCGGCGGCGCCGGCGAGCAACGCCCCGCAGAGCAGACTTCCGCGAACCAGGGCGCTGGCGAGCAGAGCGCAGCGGACCCGGGCGCCACCGCGCAGGGCGGCACTGGGCGGGGCGCCGCGGGGGAGGGCGCCGGCTCGCGCAGAGTCGCAGTTGAAACCCGCCGTGTGGACCGTCACAGTGACCGCAACGCCAGCCAGAGAGCCGACAAGTGAAAGCGGTATTCCTCGATTTTGCAACCGTGAGCCGCGGCGATCTCGACACGAGCCGCCTCGCCCGGCTGCTGCCGACGCTCACGCTGCACGAGACGACGCCCGAGCCCGAAATTTCCCGCCGGATCACCGGCGCGGCGATCGTGTTGGTCAACAAGTTACGGATGACCCGCGAGCGGATGCTCGCATCGAGCGCGCTGCGCCTCATCGCCGTCACGGCGACCGGGACGAACAACATCGATCTCGACGCCGCGCGCGACCTCGGCATCGCCGTCTGCAACGTCCGCGATTACTGCACCACTTCGCTCACACAGCACGTACTTGCAGCGATCCTGGCGCTGACGCATCGATTGCGCGAGTTCAGCCGGCTCGCCGTTGATGGCTCCTGGCGGTCGAGCCCGCAGTTCACGATGCTCGATTATCCGATCCGGGAGCTTTCGGGCCGCATCCTCGGCATCGTGGGATACGGCACGCTGGGGCGGTCGGTGGCGCGAGCCGCGGAAGCGGCGCTCGGCATGCGCGTGCTCATCGCGAATCGCCCCGGGGCAGCGCCCGCGCCCGGCCGCGTGGCTCTCCCCGAGGTGCTGCGCGAGGCCGACGTGCTGAGCCTGCACTGCCCGCTCACCCAGGCGACCGAGCGTCTGATCGGGGCGCGCGAGCTCGCGATGATGAAACCGGACGCTTTGATCGTGAACACCGCGCGTGGCGGGCTGATCGATTCGCAAGCGCTGGCCGATGCGCTGCGCGCCGGCCGGATCGGCGGCGCGGCCATCGACGTGCTCTCGCAGGAGCCGCCGGTCGACGGCGACCCGCTGCTCGCGCCCGATCTGCCGAACCTGCTCGTCACCCCTCACATCGCCTGGTCGGCTCGCGAGGCGCGCCAGCGCTGCCTCGATGAGACGACTGCGAACATCGAGGCGTTCCTGCGCGGCGAGCGACGCAATCGGGTCGATTGAGCCGCGCGCCCGACGCGGACGGCGCCACCCCGACGCCGACGGCGCCGCATGCTCTACACAGCCGCCGTGGCGCCCTCACCGCGCGCGGCGTCAGCTTCGTGCTCCAGCACCCCCGCGACGGCATGAATGGCCGCCGCGATGCGCACGGCGCTCTGCACCGCGTCACGCCCGAGCCCGTGCTGGCGTACCTGCCGCTCATGTGAGGCCACGCACGCGCCGCAGCCATTGATCGCGGACACGGCGAGCGAGCAGAGCTCGAAGTCCGCGCGCGCGATGCCGTGGCTCGCGATCGCGTTCATGCGCAGCCGGGCGGGCATCTTCCCGTATTCCTCGTCCTCGACGAGGTGCAGGAAGCGGTAGTAGATGTTGTTCATGCCCATTATCGCGGCCGCCACTCGCGCGGCCTTCACGTGCTGCTCATCGAGATGCGTCCGGGCGAGCGCCTCGATGTCGCGCGCGAACGCCGGATTGCGGGAGGCGATCGCGGCCGAGAGTGCGACACCCCAGATCTGCGCCTCGGTGAGGCCGGGCGCGCCCGCGGGCGTCAGCACGGAGCCCAGATTGAGCGCGAGGTCCCGCGCGTAGTCCGGAAGCGCGTCGCGGATCGAATCGAGAGTCTTCACGAGAATCCCTCCAATCGCCTTTGAACGGCCGGCCGGGCCGGCGCGCGAGCCTTACGACCGCGTGTCGGGCGCGCGGCCGCCGCTCGTGCGGCCTGCGCTCGTCATACCGCCTGCGCTCGTCACGCCGCTTGCAGCGTCGGCTGGCCGGCCTTCCAATTGCACGGGCAGAGCTCGTCGGTCTGCAGCGCATCGAGCACCCGCAGCACCTCCTCGGGGCTGCGGCCGACGTTGAGGTCGGTCACGTACACGAAGCGGATGACGCCCTGCGGATCGACGATGAACGTCGCCCGCTGCGCGACGCCTGCGTCCTCGTCGAGGATGCCGAGCGCTCCCGCCAGCTCGCGCCTGATGTCGGACAGCATGGGGAAAGGCAGATTCCTCAACTCCTCCTTCTGCTGCCGCCAAGCGAGGTGCACGTACTCGCTGTCGACGCTCACGCCGAGGAGCTGCGCGTCGCGGGCCTTGAACTCCCGATCGAGCTTCGCGAAGCCCGCGATCTCGGTCGGACAGACGAAGGTGAAGTCCTTCGGCCAGAAGAACACGACCCGCCACCTGCCCGCGAAGCTCTCGCCATTGAACGTCTCGAAAGCCTTGCCGGCATCGCTCGACACGACGCCCGTCAGCCTGAAATCCGGAAACCGCTTGCCTACGCTCAACATGATGTTCCTCCGCGCCGCTCGGTCGGGGCGCACGCCATTGGCGCGGATGATGGGTCCGAGCCGCTCGAAGATCCAATCGATTGACTTTATAATTCCGATAGATGATATATATCGAATTTTCATGTCGGACCTGAAGCTGAAGGACTTGAGATACCTCGTCGCCGTGGCGGATACGCGCCACTTCGGCCGCGCAGCCGAGCGCTGCTTCGTGAGCCAGCCGACGCTCTCCGCGCAGCTCAAGAAGCTCGAGGACTATCTCGGCGTGCAGCTCATCGAGCGCCAGCCGAAGCGGATCGCGCTCACGGAGGCCGGCGCCGCGATCGTCGCGCGCGCCCGCGAGATGCTACAGGCCGGCGAGGAGGTCTTGACGCTCGCGCGCTCGCACCGCGACCCGCTTGCGGGACGGCTGCGGGTCGGGCTCATTCCGACCATCGGCCCCTACTTGCTGCCGCGGGTCGCCCCTGCCGCGAGGAAGGCGCTTCCGCGCCTGCTGCTGCTGCTCTATGAGTATCGGACCGCGACGCTGCTCGAGAAGCTGCGCGCGGGCGAGCTCGATCTCGCCATCCTGGCGCTGCCCGTCGACCTCAACGGGCTCGAAGCGCGCGAGCTGTACGAGGAGCCGTTCCTCGTCGCGCTGCCGAGCGAGCATCGCCTCGCGAAGCGCGCGGCGCTGCGGCTCGACGATCTCGCGGACGAGTCGCTGCTGCTGCTCGAGGAGGGGCACTGCCTGCGCGATCAGGCGCTCGCCGTTTGCAGCCGCGCCGGCGCCGCCGAGGATCAGACCTTCCGGGCGACGAGCCTCGAGACGCTGCGGCAGATGGTCGCTTCGGGCGCCGGCATCACCTTGCTCCCCGAGCTCGCGGCCCGCGGCGTACCCGGCGCGAGTGGCATCGTCGTGAAGCCGTTCACGAAACCGATTCCCATGCGCCGCGTGGGCGCCGTCTGGCGCACGAGCACTGCGCGCCGCCCGGCCATCGATGCGCTGTGCGGCATCATCGCGGAGCAGGCGAAACGCGCGCGCGAGAGCCGCGGCGAACGCTTGAGGGGCGGCAGTCGCTAATCTGCGGCAGTCGCCAATCGGCAGCTCGGGGCGCCAAGCCGATGTCCGGCGGGTCTCCGGCGGGCGTCTGGCATAATTCCGCGGTCGCCATGTCGCGCGGAGTTTCCGATTGATCGGTCGCAGCCGCTTCACCGCAGCCCGGCGGGGCTTCGTTGCATTCGTTGCGCGTGGGCTCGTATCGGCCGCCGGTGTCCTCCTCGCGGCCGCTGCGTCCTTCGATGCGCGCGCCGCTGCACCACCCGCGGCTTCAGCAGCCTTGCAGGTGCAGGTGGTGAACGCCTGGATCCCGCAGCCGCCGCCCGGAGCCGAGGTTGCGGCGGCCTACTTCACGGTGCGCAATATCGGCCACGAGCCCGCGGTGCTGGTGGGCATCGACTCGCCCCTCGCAGCCGCGGCGATGCTGCACGAATCCTCCGTTCTCGCCGGCGAATCGCGGATGAGGCCGGTCGAGCGGCTGGTGATCCCAGCCGGTGGGAGCGTCACACTGAAGCCGGGCGGCTTGCATGTGATGCTGCACGAGCTCGCGAGCGCGCTCGCAGCCGGACAGCGCGTGCCGCTCGTGCTGCATTTCGCGGGCGGGAAGGAGATCCGCGTCGCCGCGCAGGTGCGCCCGCTCGGCAGCCGGTGAGTGAGCGCGCCTCTACTCCAATCCGCCGACGCCCGTCCGCATACGAACCCGGACCATGTCACGCCTTACGACCGCTTCGCGTGGAGCGACGAGGAGGCCGAGCGGCTTCTGGCGAGCGGTCTCGAGCGGCAGGAGCTCGAGATGTTCTTCGGCCCCGCCGAGTACCGCGACCTCGTCCGACTCGCGCGTGCGGCGCAGCGAGCGCAGCTGCGCGCCGATGCCTGCCGCGCCATCATCGTGCCGGGCATCATGGGCTCCCTGCTCGGGCTGCCGCGCCGCGCGCCGCTCCCGCGCGATGTGCTGTGGATCGATCCCATCGACATCGGCTCCGGCCGTTTGAGCGAGCTCCGGCTGCCGGGCGCCGGGCCGGTAGAGCCCTGCGGCGTGGTGCTGTATTCGTATCTGCGGCTGAAGCTGCATTTGAGAGCGGCCGGCCACGATCCGGTCTTTCATCCGTTTGATTGGCGGCGCGGCGTCGATGAGCTGGGCCGCGGCCTCGCGGCACGCCTCGCCGCCGAGCCATCCCGCCGCATCGCCCTCGTCGGCCACAGCCTCGGCGGACTCGTGTGCCGCGCGGCGCTGCCGCTCGCGGGCGCCGAGCGGGTCGAGCGCGTGATTCTGCTCGGCACGCCGAATGCCGGCACGTTCGCGCCCGTGCAGGCGCTGCGGGGCACCTACGCCGTCGTCCGCAAGATCGCACGGCTCGATGCGCGCCACGGCGCCGCGGGGCTCGCAGAGATCTTCAGTACCTTTCCAAGCCTGTATCACATGCTGCCCTCGCCCGCGGCATCCGATGCGCTCGATCTCACCGATCCGGAAGCCTGGCCACGATCCGGCCCCCGCCCCGCCCCGGAGCTGCTCGAATCCGCGCGGCGGATCGGCGGCAAGCTCGCGCCGGCGGATGAGCGCTTCGCAGTCGTCGTCGGCGTCGGGCGTGAGACGGTGACGGCGATGAGGCGCCGGCGGGATGAATTCGTCTATACCGTAACGCGGCGCGGGGACGGGACCGTGCCCGCCGATCGAGCGCGGCTCGACGGCGCGCGCCATTATTTCCGCTTGGATGTTGCGCACAGTGACCTCACCCGCGATCCGATCGTCGCTGGCGCCGTGATCGATCTGCTGAACCGAGGCGACACCCGCCGGCTGCCGTCGAGGTGGCGCAGCGCGAGCCGCGCCGAGGCCCGGGTTGGCGACCGCGATCTCGAACGGCTGCCGGCCGACAAGGTAGATTGGACCCGGCTCACGCCCGAGGAGCGGCGCTCGTTCCTGCAGAATTTGAACGAGCCGCCAAAGCTCCCGATGCGGGTGCCCGCACGGATGCGGCGCCTTCGGGGGAACCGCGGAAGTGCCCCGCCTGGAGCGCGCCGGCGTTCCGGAGCAGGTCGCCATCGAGCGCCGCCGCCGTGAGCACCGCAGCCATGACAGCCACCGCCGTGACAGCCACGCCGGACTTGTCGTTCGCGATTCCCACGGCGCTCGACATCGCGCGCATCGTGGGCCGGCTGCTCTGCGCGCTCCTGATCGGCGCGCTCGTCGGCATCGAACGTGAGCTCACACACAAGCCGGCGGGACTGCGCACGCACATGCTCGTGGCGCTCGGCTCCTCGCTCATCGTCGTGGCGGCCGTGGAGGCGCGCATGAGCCCGTCCGATCTATCGCGGGTGATCCAGGGCCTCGCTACCGGCATCGGCTTCCTGGGGGGCGGCGCGATCCTGAAGCTCACCGCGGAGCACGAGATCCACGGCCTCACGACCGCCGCGTCGATCTGGACGACGGCCGCGGCGAGCATCGCGGCAGGGCTCGGCGAGGTGGCGACGGCGGCGCTCGGGCTCGCCCTCGGGCTCGTCGTGCTCGTGCTGCTCACGGGGCTCGAAAGGAGGTTCGGCGCGCGAGTGTCGTCCGATGCGGCGAACCGCGAGCCGCCGAGGCGGGGCTAGATCCACCGCGCGTCCGCGCCGACGACGCTCTGCGATCCGGCGCTCACGATGCGAGCGAGCGCGAGCGCCTGCGGCAGGATCTGCTCGGCATAGAAGCGCGTCGAGACGAGCTTCGTTGCGTAGAGCTCCCGATCCGCGCCGGGTGGTTGCGCGCGGGAGCGGTGTGCGGTCGAGGATGCCCGGTCCGACAATGCTCCGCCGGCGCTTTCAGCTCCGATGAGGCCGCGCGCCGCGATCGAGGCGGCCCTCGCCATGAGCCAGCCGGCGATCGTGAACCCGCAGAGCTTCAAATAGGGCACCGCCACAGCCCCCGCCGCAGCCGGATCGGACGCGAGGAGAGCCAGCAGCGCGCGAGTCGCGCCCCTCAGCAGATCGATGCCGTCGCGCGCCGCGCAGATGACCGCGGCGGCCGTGTCGGCGGGCTTCTCAGGGGCGTCCGCTCCGGCGGCGACCGTCCCCGCGCCGGCGCCGACGGTCTGGCGAGCCACAGCACCCTTCGACTGCCCCCCGGTCGCGAGTCGCTTCACGTCGGCTTCGAGCTCGCCGCGCATTTCCTCGATGAGCGCCTGCATCGTCGCGCCGCCGTCGCGTCCGATCTTGCGGCCGATCAGGTCATTTGCCTGAATGCCCGTCGTGCCCTCGTAGATCGCAGTGATGCGCACGTCGCGCAGGAACTGCGCCGCGCCCGTCTCCTCGATGTAGCCCATCCCGCCGTGCACCTGGATGCCGGTCGAGGCGACTTCGATGCCGAGCTCCGTGCACCAGCCCTTGACGATCGGAATGAGCAGGTCGCCGCGGGCTTGCGCGGCTGCCCGCGTCCTCTCGTCGCGATGATGGGTGGCGAGATCGAGCTGGTGCGCGGCATACAGCGTGAGGGCGCGCATCGCCTCGACGCTCGAACGCATCGAAAGCAGCATGCGCTTCACGTCGGGGTGGTGGATGATCGGCGCGGCCCCGGACGCGCTTGGCTCGGCCGAGCGTGGAGCCGCCGCCGGCGGCCGGCCCTGCACCCGATTCCGCGCCCACTCGGCGGCCTGCTGGAATGCGCGCTCGGCCACCGCGTAGCCCTCCAGCCCCACCGCGAGGCGCGCTGTGTTCATCATGATGAACATGTATTCGAGCCCGCGGTTCGGCTCGCCGACCAGGTAGCCCACGGCGCCCTCCCTCTCCCCGAACGCCATCACGCAGGTCGGGCTCGCATGGATGCCGAGCTTGTGCTCGATGGAGACGCAGCGCACGTCGTTGCGCTCCCCGAGGCGGCCGTCATCCGTCAAGAGCACCTTCGGCACGATGAACATCGAGATGCCCCGCGTGCCGGCCGGCGCGCCGTCGATGCGGGCGAGCACCATGTGGATGATGTTGTCCGTGTAATCGTGCTCGCCCCAGGTGATGAAGATCTTCTGTCCGAAGATCCGGTAGTAATCCCCTTCCGGGGCCGCCCGCGTGCGGATGAGCCCGAGGTCGGAGCCGGCCTGCGGCTCCGTGAGCACCATCGTGCCGGTCCACTCGCCGCTCACCATCCGCGGCAGGAAGCGCCGCTTCTGCTCGGCCGAGCCGGTGAGCGCGAGCGCGTGCGCCGCGCCGTGCGTGAGCATCGGGCAGAGCTTGAAGGCGAGGTTCGCGGAGGCCCAGATCTCCTGGACCGAGGTGGTGAGCATCTGCGGGACCGCCTGGCCGCCATACGCCGGGTCCGCGCCGAGCTGCGGCCAGCCTCCCTCGACGAACTGCCGGTACGCTTCCTTGAAGCCCGCCGGCGTCGTGACGCCCGACTCGCTCCAGTGTGCGCCCTCCCGGTCGCCGGATTGATTCAGAGGTTCGAGAACGGTCTCCGCAAAGCGAGCCGCTTCCTCGAGGATCGTCGTCGCGAGCTCTTCCGAATAGTCGGCAAAATCATCGCAGCCCGCGAGCGCATCGCGCCCGATGAGCCGGTGCAGGACGAATCCGATGTCGGCGAGAGGAGCGCGGTACATGACAGGAGCTTCCTTGGCGTGTTTCTTCAACCCGCAGGGAGGGGGCCTCGCGAGGATATCCCCTGCGGACCGAAAAGGCGCTACGGGACTCCCGCGAGCGCCGGGATGATGTTCGCCGCGATGAAGTCGACGAAGTGCTGGACGCGGGGATCGGCGCCCAGCAGCTCGGGATAGAAGGCCCTGAGTGGCGCGGCCGCCGGCAGGCTCCACTCGCTGAGCACGCGCGAGAGCCTGCCGGTCGCGAGCCCCTGGCGGCACAGGAATTCTGGCAGGACACCGACGCCGAGCCCGGCCGCCGCCGCGGCATGCAGCACGGCGGGGTCGCTCACGGCGAGCTTCGGGGTGACGCGCACCTCGGCCCGCTGCGCGCCGCGCGTCAACAGCAGCCGAACTTGCGGCACCTCGCCCTCCGGTACGAGGAGGTCGTGGCGGCCCAGATCCTCCGGCCGCTCCGGCGTCCCGCGCTCGGCGAGATAGGCGGGCGTGGCGCAGAGAATGGTCGGCGGCGCCCCGAGCTCGCGTTCCGCAAGGCCGGTTTCGCCGGGCGGACGGGTACAGAGGATCACGTCGCAACCGTCCTCGAACCTCTGGGGTTGCATCACGACCTCGAGCGGCACTTGCGGGAAGCGTTCGAGGAAGCGCGGCACGAGCGGCGCGAGCAGCACGCGCCCATACGCCGGATCGGCGGCGACCCGCAGCGGCCTCGCAGGCGGCGAGCGCAGACGGGCGATCTGCGACTGCGCCATTTCCGTCTCATCGACGAGCCGCTTTGCGTGCGGGTAGACGATGCGCCCGGCAGCCGTGAGCGAGAGCCGCCGGGTCGTCCGCTCGAGCACTCGCACGCCGAGCGCCCGCTCGAGATCCGCGACGGCGCGGCTCACCGCCGCCTTCGGCACGCCGAGCGCCCGGGCCGCCGCCGAGAAGCCGTTGAGGTCAACGACTCTGGCGAGCACGGCAAGCTGAGAGGGCATCCAGATTGGGTTCACTCGAGGCGCAATGATCCGCTGCTGCGGAGGCATTGTTTCACTATTGACCTTGCAATGCTACTGTACAGTCCCCGTTTCACCCAGGAACACTCAACCGGAGGAGACCGACACCATGAAGATCTCGATGCACACCATGTCCGTGGAAGCGTTCGTCCCGACCCTGACGGCGCTCGGGAAGATCCTCGACAAGGCAGCCCAGCACGCCGCGGCCAAGAAGTTCGATCCCGCCGTGCTCGTCAACGCCCGCCTGGCGCCCGACATGTATCCGCTCGTCAAGCAGGTGCAGATCGCCTGCGACTTCGCCAAGAATTCGACCGCGCGGCTCGCCGGCCAGGAGCCGCCCCGCTTCGAGGACAATGAGCAGACGATCGAGGAGCTGAAGGCGCGCATCGCGAAGACGCTCGACTATGTCAAGAGCGTTCGACCCCAGGCCTTCGAGGGCTCCGAGGATCGGGACATCAAGCTCTCCTTCCCGAACGGCATGTCGCTCGAGTTCAAGGGCCTGCCCTTCCTGCGCGACTGGGCGCTGCCCAACTTCTACTTCCACGCCGTCACGGCGTACGACATCCTGCGCCACAACGGCGTCGACATCGGCAAGCGGGATTATTTGAATTCGAACTGATCGATCATCGCCCTCGCGCGGCTGGAACGGCGGGCTCGCGCGGCGCGGTGACATATTGCAGCGTCCGGCCCTCCCGCGGCCGGGCGCTGCATCTCCGCCCATTGGAAATGCCGGGAAATGCCGAGGCGATCCGCGAGCGCGATCACGGCGCCCGTGCGCCCGACCTGCCACGCTGCATTTCGCGCCGGTCGCGATTCGATGGCGCCTTGCCGCGCTTCGATCGAGCCTTTGAGGTGCCATCCAGCTGCTGCAACGGACGATCGGGGAAGCGTTTCTGTCCATGTCGAGCATCAAACCAATGCCGCGAGTCGAGCAGGCGCCGGCTTCCGAGCCGGTGGGGAGAGAGTCCACGGCGGAATCGCTGGGCTGGCAACTGCGCGCGGCCCTTCCGCCGCTGCGGCTCCATTCTCTCTCGCTGTATGACCGCGCGGGTGAGGTGCTGTGGCTCTCGGAAGGGGCGCTGGGACCCGATGAGCATGCGTTCGTCATGGAAGCGCTCGGCGCGCTGACCGGCGATCCGTCGAGCGCCCACTGCGAGCGCGATTTCGGCGACGGACGCGCGGCGGCTTTCCTTGCCGTTCGCTCGCCCCAGACCGAGCTGGTCGGCCTCGTCATGATCCTGACCGACACGAAAGCGCTGTCCGCCGGCGGGCTCGGCGCGCGGGTCCTCGTGCCGCAGGTGCGTGCACTGCTGCAACGGCTCGCGATCCTGCTGCGGCCGCGGGGACGGGCGGCGCCGCCGGCGTCGAACCGCGCGGCGTCTCCCAGCGCGGCACCGCCCAGCGCGGCGGCGCCCAGCCCGACCGGCACCAGCCGCACGCTCGAAATCCTGGAATGGGTGCCGCCCGAGCCGACTGCGGAATCGGGAGACATCACTGAGAAAGTGCTCGCAGCGGACGAGATTGAACGCATCCTCACGTTCGAGCTGGCGGTGGACAACGCCCCCAAGGGTCCGCGGCCTGCGGGGCCGGCGCCTCGACACACTCCATGCGAAATCGAACTCCAGGAGCTAGCCAAGCTGCGGCAGGGCGGGCGCATGCGCCGCTTCCGTGTTCTGCCGCCAAGGTCCGGCACCGCGCCGCCGGAGCAGCCGCTCGCGGCCGAACAGAGCGTTCTTGCCCCGCTGCGGGAGCTCGCAGCATGGCTCGCCGCTCAATCGACGATGCCGGACAGCGAGACGCTGCGCTTTTCCTTCGCGGTTCCGGCGGCCACGCTCGCGGACGGAGATTTTCCACACGCGCTCGTCGAATGCATCCGCGCGACGGGCATCCCGCCCGCCTGCATCGGGTTGGAGATCACCGAGGCTGCCTGGGTCGAGCATCGTGAGCGCGCCGTGCGCGTCATTCATGCGATCGAACGCCTCGGCTGCTTCCTGGCGCTCGACGATTTCACGTTCGATTCCCGCGCGGTCGAGCTGCTGCGGTCGAAGGCGCTCGAACTGGTGAACGTGGAGCGGACGCTCGTCCGGGCCGCGCTGCGCGACAAGCTGGCGCAGGCGCGGATCGTCGCGATCGCGCAGGCGGCGCGCGTGCTCGGCATCCACTGCGCCGCGAAGGACGTCGATGCGGTCGCGACCCAGCGCTGGCTCTCGGCCGCCGGCTTCGATTACGCCGGCGGACCCCTGTTCGGCGCCCCCCGCCCGCTCGCTGCGCTCTCCGGCGAGCTCGCCGCGCGCGAATAGCGATTGCAACGCTAACATTCATGCGATGGATCGCGAGCCCCCTCCCCTCGACGTAGCCGTGCTCGGAGCCGGCGCCGCGGGTCTTGCCGCCGCCTCTGCGCTCGCCGAAGCAGGATTGCGCGTGCGCCTTCTCGAAGCGCGCGACCGCATCGGCGGACGCATCCTGAGCCGTGTCGATCCCTTGATCCCCGTCCCCATCGAGCTCGGTCCGGAATTCATCCACGGCCGCGCGCCCGCCACGATGGCGCTCCTCGAGCGTTCCGGCGGTTTCGCCATCGACACGACCGGCACGCGCTGGACCGTGCGCGACGGGCGCCCGGAAACGCGGCGCGATGTGTTCGAGGACGTGCGCAGGCTGATGCAGCGGGTGGAGAATCTGACGGAGGCGGATCTCTCGGTGGAAGAATTCCTCGCTCGGGAGGCGAGCGACGCCTCGCAGGAGGCCGCTCGCACCTCTGTGCGGATGATGGTGGAAGGGTTCGATGCCGCCGACCCGCGCGCAGCGAGCGTGCGCGCCATTGCGAACGAATGGAGCGGAATGGACGGCGGACAGGCGCGTCCCTCGCTCGGTTACGGCGCGCTCGTCACGGAGCTCGCACGCGCTGTCACCGCCGCGGGCGGACACGTGCAGTTGCAGACGCTCGTGAAACGCGTGCAGTGGTGCGCCGGAGCGGTGAGCATCACGGCAGACGCGCCCGCGGGTCCGCTGCAAGTTGCCGCGCGTTGCGCGCTCATCACCTTGCCGGTGAGCATCCTGCAGTTGCCGCCGGTTGCGCCCGATGCCGTGCGATTCGAGCCGCCTCTCGAGGAGAAGGCGGAGGCGCTCCGCGGGGTGGCGCTCGGTCCGGTCATCAAAGTGGTGCTGCGCTTCCGGCGCGCGTTCTGGGAGAGCCTGCACGGCGGACGCTATCGTGACGCCGGTTTCCTGCACGCGCCGCAGGCCGCCTTCCCGACGATCTGGACGGCGCTGCCGACGCGCGTGCCGCTGCTCACGGCCTGGAGCGGTGGGCCCCGCGCGCAGCGCCTCGCTGGTCTCGCACGGGATGAACTGATCGCACGGGCCGTCGATTCGGTGCAAAGTGCATTCGGCACAGGCCCCGAGGTGCGCGACGAGCTCGTCGCGGCGTACACCCACGACTGGCTGCAAGACCGCCATGCCAAAGGCGCGTACAGCTACATCACCGTAGGCGGCCTCGGCGCGCCGGCAGCGCTCGCACGGCCGCTCGCGGACACCCTGTTCTTCGCGGGGGAGGCGGCCAACGCGGGAGGGTCCGGAATCGCCGGCGAGTCTGGGACGGTCGAAGCCGCGTTGCAAAGCGGCCTGCGCGCCGCGCGCGAAATCGCGAAGCGGTTCGCAAAATCCACAAAATGAGCAGAGCGTGCCGGCGCCGACTCGCGGCCTCGCGCGGCTCTGTGAGCCATGCCTCAGGCTCGCTCGGCGCGCGGTTGCACGATAGCGGGACGTGAAGCCATTCGAGGCTCAATCGGAAGCGCACCGCCGATGCTCCTCAAACGGACCCTGGAACGGCCGGTCGACTGGCCCGAGATAGCCGGGCGCGCGCGCCGGCGCATCTCTTGGGCGGTGGGCCGGCGCCCGGAATGGCGCGCGGCATTCCTGCGGCGGATCGGGTTCGACGAGCGGCAGGAGTCCCGCCCGGGGCCTCGGCCGGCTCAGAGCCCCACCGTGCGCACCGAGCGGAAACTATGGAAGCTGCGTCCCGCGCTGAATTCGAGCCTCTGACGCCCGATCCGATCGAGCCGGACGGCGACCCGTTTGCATCGCCGATCCCGCCGAGATCGCCGCTCTCGCGCGAGATGCCCGGCAGCGCGTTACTCGAGGATGTCGGCAGCGCACCCCGCGATCCGGCCGAAACCGCACCCCGCGAGGGGGCCGCCAGCCCTCCCAGCGAGGGCACCAGCCGCGCACCCCGTGAGGGGACCGGCAGCAACACCGTGCAGCGGGCTGGCAGCGCACCCAGCGAGGGGGCCGGCGTGCGGCCTCCCAGCGCGCGGGCCCCAGCGGCCCAGCCGGTTCCCCCGGTCATGGACCGCGACTTCATCGCGCGCAATCAGATCGTCGAGCGCTACCTCTCCGGAAAGCTCCCGATCAAGGGAGCAACGGAGTTCGAGCGCTTTTGCAGCTCGCACCCTGAAATCCTCGACGAGATCGGCTTACCGGAACGCGTGAACGCGGCTCTGCGCCTGCTCGAGGCCGGCGGGAAGCCCGAGCCCTGGCAGGAGTCGCCGAAGAGATTCTGGGAGAAGCCGTACCTCGCGATCGCGCTCGGCACGGCGGCGCTCGTCCTGCTCGTTGCGACCGCGATCCTCGCGCGCAGCAATTCCCGCAAGACCGTTCGGATCGCGGAGCTCTCGCAGCAGGTCGCCGCACAGCCGCTCGACCCGGCGACGTCGACGCGCACGATCCGGCTGCTGCCGAGCCGCGAGGGCGCCTCCTCGGCGCCGGCAGTGGTCGTCGGCGGCGGCCAGGCTCAGCTCGCCGAGCTGCTGATCGACATGTCGCGCTCGCCCTACCGCGAGTTCCGCGTGACGATCGACCGCATCGACCAGGGGCGCGTCGCGATCATCAACAATCTCACCAAGGACTCGAACGGCCACCTGCGCATGGCGTTCAACAGCTCCGCGCTCGGGCCGGGCAGCTATCAGTTCACGATCGAGGGACTGACGTGGCGCGGCGAGCCCGAGCCGGACTCCTGGGTGACGATCGGGATACAACACTGAGCGAGCCGCGCCCCGACGCTGCCACCCGGCTCTTGGCCGGCGCCGCACCCCGATGCACAATGCCCCCCGCGAGAGCCGGCGAGGAGGCAGGCACATGGTCCAGCGGTTCGGCGACCGGCACTTTGCCGGCGATTTCTTCCCCACGCTGCGCTTCGAGGGAGAGATTCTCGACTGCGAGGTCGAGGGAGAGATTCCGCGCGACATTCGGGGGACGTTCTACCGGCTCGGCGGCGATTGGATGTATCCGCCGCGGTTCCCGCACGATGCGCCCTTCAGCGCCGATGGGTACATCTCGATGTTCCGTCTCGCCGACGGACGCGTGGACTACAGGGGTCGGTTCGTCCGCACCCCGCGCTATCTAGCGAACCGCAGGGCTGGACGCCAGCTCTTCGGCATCTATCGCAATCGGGCCGCGGACGATCCGTCGGTGCGCTCGCTGAGCGCCACGGTCGCAAACACCACTCCGGTCGTGCACGCCGGCCGGCTCTTCGCGACGAAGGAGGACGCGAGGCCCTACGAGATCGATCCGCATACGCTCGAGACCCGTGGGGAGTGGGACTTCCACGGCCGGTACGCGAGCCTCACGTTCACGGCGCACCCGAAGATCGATCCGCTCTCCGGCGAGATGATCTGCTTCGGCTACGAGGCGACGGGGGAGGCCTCTAAGGACGTATTCGTCTACTTCATCGACCGCTCGGGCGAGGTCGCGCGCGAGGTGCGCCTGCGAGCGCCCTACGTGAGCGAGATGCACGACATGGCAATCACGCGCAGCCACGTCGTGCTCCCGATGTACCCCTTGACGACCGATCGGGACTGGCTCGCGGCCGGCAACATCCACTGGTACTGGGATGAGCGGCTGCCGAGCTATCTCTGCGTGCTGCCCCGCGACGGCGAAGCGAAGGATGCCCGCTGGATCAAGGGCCCGCCGCACGCGATGGTCCACACCCTCAACGCGACCGTCGAGGGAAATCGCCTGGTCGTCGACGGTGCGGTGAGCGACGGTAATCCGTTCCCGTTCTTTCCCAATCGCACGGGCGCCCCATGGAGCCCCGAGAGCGGAGCCTCCACTATTCGCCGCTGGGTTCTCGATCTCGACTCCGCGCACGAGGGCTGGGAGGAGCTGCGTCCGTTTCCCGCGGCTCCCGGCGGGCTGCCGCGGATCGATGACCGGTTTTGCTCGCTTCCCTACCGCTACGGCTACATGGGGTACTCCGATCCGTCGCGGCCGCCGGACGAGAAGCTCGCGGCGCGGCGCGCCTTTCCGCTCACGAACTGCCTCGGGCGCTTCGACCTCGAGAGCGGCACCGTCGAGTCACTCTTCGTCGGCAACCAGGGCACGCTGCAGGAAGCGTGCTTCATTCCGCGGCGTGGCGCAGCGGGCGAGGGGGACGGCTATCTCGCCGCCGTCTACAGCAACCTGGCCGAATCGCGCTCCGAGCTCATCATCGTCGACGCCGTGCGCATGCGGGAGCTCGCGCGGGTGATATTGCCCTTCCAGGTGAGCGTGCAAGTCCACGGCGTGTGGGCGCCGTACGAGGTGCTACCTTTCGACTCGTAGCGCGGCGCCCGCCCTCGGGGTCCATCGGCTTATTTTGGAATCTGTTTCGCCGCTTCCTTCGCAGCCTTCGCGTGATGGTGCGCCCGTGCCTTGTGAATGTGGGCCTTCGCCTTGTCGATCGACTTGTCGGGTTCGGACTCCACCGCCGCTTTCGCGCGATCCCCGAGCTGCTCTGATTTTTCCACGGTCGCCTTCGCGCCCTCTTTGAGCGTCGTGCCGACCTGGGCCACGGCCCCAGCCGAGACCGCGAGTGCGGACACGCATATGATGATTCGATTCCCCGTCGCTTCTCTCCTCCGAATCGACCTCAGGTTCACAGCCCGGCCCTGCGGTCGGTGAGCACTTGATACTTGATAGAGGACCAGCACGACCACGGCGCCGAGGACGGCAACGAGTAGGCTGTAAAGATCGAGGCCCGTCACACCGGCCATCCCAACCGCGTGGAAGAGCCATCCCCCTACCAGCGCGCCCATCACCCCGAGGACCATATCGAGGAGCACGCCCTCCCCGCGCCCTTTGACGATCTTGCTCGCGATGAGGCCCGACACGAGCCCGAGGACGACCCAGGCGATGATCGACATATCAATCCTCCCGCCGCTTCAGGCGTCGTACGCTGCACACGAGCCGCAGTGCCAGCCCAGCAACATTCAGACCCGAGGCCTCGAGCGACGACTGCTCGCCGGCCGGATCGACTCTCACGCGCGCGGCGCTCCGAGTTGGTCCTCGCTCATTCCGTCCGGGCGGGCGTTTGGCGCAGCTCCTCGAGTAGCTTCATGTTTCTCAACGCCGCTCCGGCACCGTTGGCGAGCGCTTGAAGCGTGTATTGCTCGTTCCAGGAAGGCTCGCGCCGCACCGCCCAGTATGCCCCCATCGCGGCAAGTGGCGCGACCTGGGGTGCCGGGGCCATGACGAGGCTCTTCACGAACGTGTCACGGTATGCATCGTGCGGCACTCGAGGATCGGCGTAGATGTCCGGCACGACAGCCATCTGCCCGTGCCGCATCACCCAGCCGGAGATGCAGGCTCCTATGGGGAAGCGACGGCCCTTCCAGAGCGGTGCGATCGCATCTTCGTCGACGTAGTAGCACATCTCGCCTTCGCGCATGACGAACGAGACGCCGTCGGCGCCGATTGACACGCGGGCCTTTTCCCGCAGGATCGAGGTCAGGGCATCGAGCGTCGGCGCGGCCGCCAGCGCACCGATGATCTCGTGAAGCGGATCCATTCTCGGATCGGGGAGTCTAACAGGAATCGGGGAATCTAACAGGACGCGTTGTCCTGCGCGTGGTCGGCCGCGGGCGGCTCGCCCGGGAGCTGCACGACGAGCTCGGCCGGAGCCTCACGGCCATCCCGGTGGTGAGCGTACATCACACCCGAGGCGGCGGCTCACTCCCTGCAGATCGAATCCTGCGCCCGCGGCATCGAGCGCCTGACGGCTCGGCGGTCGTCGCCCGGCGCGCACCTACGCCTCCCGTGCGGCCGAGGCCGCTGCGATGCGGCGAATCTCGGGGACCTCGATGATCCGAACGCCCTTGCGATTGGAGGCGACGTAGCCCGCCCGCTCCCACGCCTTGAGCACGCGACTCGCAGTGTACAGCGTCGCGCCGCACATCTGCGCGATGTCTTCACGAGTGAGCGGATAGTCGATCGTCCCGGCAGTTGCCGCTGCAGAGCCGCTGCAATTCGCGAGGCGCAGAAGTGCATGCGCGATCCGCTGCTCGACGCGCTGCGTGGCGAGCTCTCCCAGACGCTCCTGCGCCTCGCGCAACCTCGCGCCGACGATTCTCACCAGGTTGAGGCCGATCTGCGGATACCGGTGCAGGAACTCGAGCAGCCTCGCCTCTGTCCAGCTGACCTCGACGGAATCGGTGACCGTCATCGCATCGGCCGGATAGTGCCGGTCGGTAAAGAGGGCCACGGTGCCGAACATCTCGCCGCGACCCACGAACCTGACGATGAGCTGCCGACCGTCTTCGTCGGACTGGGCGATTCGCACACACCCAGCGAGAAGCACATGGCAGCGTTCGGCGGCAGTGCCCTGCGCGAACAGCAACGTGCCTCGGGGGAGTGACTGCACCCGGGCGCGGGCGGCCACCTCATCCAGCGCGGCGGGGGCAAGCCCCGCGAAAAGCTCCACCTCTGCGATCTGTGCAGCAAGCATTCGATCACCTCGATCGGCAAACCCATACCTTCTACCAACAGGAGAGACTCGCCGCATGAAAAACTTGACTTATCCAGAACCAGTTCTGAACCTCGAGCATCCCTAGCGGGCCGCGGCGCCGATTTTGCGCGAGCGCAAGGACGCCCGATCGACATTTGCGCGACCCTGCAGCCCTGATGGCGTCGGGGCGTAGAGTCTCCCCCCTGCCTGCAGGCTCCATGCAAATCGCACTATTTGGGTACGGATTTCGGCCCTTTTTCCTTGCCGCGGCGATTGCGGCCGCGCTTCTCGTGCCCTGGTGGGCGGCATTCCTGGTTTGGGGCATCCCCCTTGAGACGAGCTGGCCGCCTGCACTATGGCACGGCCATGAGATGCTCTTCGGGTTCATCGTGGCGGCGATCGCCGGATTCCTACTCACGGCGGTGCCGAGCTGGACCGGCGCGCGCGGTCTCGCCGGCTGGCCGCTCGCGCTGCTCGCGGGGCTCTGGGCATTGGGCCGACTGGCGGTATCGACTGCCGCATATCTGACGCTGCCGCTCGTCGCGGCGGTCGATCTGGCGTTCCTGCCGGCGCTCGCGGCGCTTGTGCTGCCGCCGCTCGTGCGCTCCGCCAATCGCAACACGCGGCTACTCGCGGTCCTGGTGGGACTCTGGGCAACGAACGCAGCGTTCTACTGGGGGCTCCGCCGTGGCGATCCAGCCCTGGCACGGCATGCGCTCCGCGTGGGGATCGACTTCGTCCTGCTGCTCGTTACGGTGATCGGCGGGCGGATCGTTCCGGCATTCACGAGCGCAGCACTCAAGCAGCGCGGGCTCGCGGCACCCGTATCGGTGTCGCCTAAGCTCACGTCATTGGCGGTCATCGTGATGCTCGCCTTGATCGGCGTCGATCTGTGGCGCCCGGAAGGCGCGGCAGCGGGGGTGGTCGCCCTCGCCGCCGCGATCATCCAGGGTACGCGACTCATGCAATGGGGCGGCTGGCGTGCGCTTCGCATGCCCATCGTGTGGGTCCTTCATCTCGCCTATCTCTGGTTGCCCCTCGGACTCGCCCTCGAGGCGCTCGCTCTCTTGGGCAGATGCGCGTTTGCCGCGTATTACCTTCACGCGCTCACCATCGGCGCGATTGCGATGATGATCTCAGCCGTGATGACTCGAGCAGCGCTCGGCCACACCGGCCGCCCGCTCGTCGTCTCGCGCCCCACCGCGTGCGGGTACGGGCTGCTCGCAGCGGCAGCTCTGGTCCGCGTGTTCGGGCCGGCGGCAATCGCTCTTCCCTATCCCGAGGTGATACTGATCGCCGGCTCGCTCTGGACGGCCGCGTTCGCGATCTTTCTGATCGTCTATACGCCGATCTTGCTCGCGCCGAGAGCGGACGGAAAGCCGGGTTGACGCGCGGCACGTGGCCGATGCAAGGGATCTCACCGAGCTTGCGCACGGTTCCCCCAGCCTCGATGCGGCGGTCATTGCGAGTGATCTACGACGCGAGCCCCGGCAGGCGCTCGAGCCATCGCGCGCGGGACGCCTCGCAGCTCACAGCCCGGTGTGAGCGAGGCATCGGGGACGATGCCGAGCGTGTTCGCCCGAGGTCTCGGCATGGGAGGCCGGTGTCGTGGTTGATTGTCGATGGGACTGGCCGGATACTCGAGCGCTCGAGGTCAGCGCGCGTATTCACCGCGCGGCGCGCGGGCGACGCGGCCCGGGTCCTTGATTGGATGGCGGTCATCGAATCCTTTACCGTGGTAGCTCACCGATGAATGCCGCTCTGCTCCTCTCCCGCATCCAGTTCGCCTGGGTCATCGGCTGGCACATCGTGCTTCCGGCATTCACGGTAGGCCTCTCCAGCTACATCGCGGTACTCGAGACCCTGTACTTCCTCCGGCGGGGGGAAGTGTACTTCAGGCTGTCGAGCTTCTGGACGAGGATCTTCGCGATCTCGTTCGGCATGGGCGTCGTCTCCGGGGTGATCATGCCCTTCCAGTTCGGCACCAACTGGAGCCGCTATGCCGATGCCACCTCGAACATCCTCTCGCCGCTCTTCGCCTACGAGGTGCTGTGCGCCTTCTTTCTCGAGTCCGCCTTCCTCGGCGTGCTGCTCTTCGGCCGCCGTCTCGTTCCCCGCTGGGCTCATCTCGTATCAGGCCTGATGGTCGGGCTCGGCACGCTTCTCTCCTCGTTCTGGATCCTCTCCGCCAACAGCTGGATGCAGACGCCGGCCGGCTACAAGATCGTCGACGGCAGATTCTTCCCGACCGACTGGGTCGCGATCATCTTCAACCCCTCCTTCCCCTACCGCTTTGCTCACACCGTCGTCGCCTTCTACATCACCACGGCGCTGGTGGTGCTGGCCGTCGCGGCCTACTACCTCCGCGCGCAACGACACGCGGAAGAGTCACGGGTGATGTTCCATCAGGCTTTGGGCCTGCTCAGCATCCTCGTGCCGCTGCAGATCTTCATCGGCGACGCGCATGGGCTGAACACGCTGAAGTACCAGCCGGCGAAGCTTGCGGCGATCGAGGCGCGCTGGGACACACAGAGCCACTTTCCGCTCACGCTGTTCGCGATTCCCGACGAGCAAACGGCTTCGAACCGCCACGCCCTCGACATTCCCGATGCCGGCAGCATCATCCTCACGCACGATCCGAACGGCACCGTGCGTGGACTGAAGAGCTTCCCGCGCGACGAATGGCCGCCAGTGATCTATCCGTTCTTCGCCTTCCGCATCATGGTCGGAATGGGGCTTGTCATGCTGGCCCTGGTGATCTCGGCCTGGATCGTGGCGATCTTCGGACGACTGTCGCGCGCACGAAGCTTCCTTCGCCTGTGTGAGTTCGCGGCGCCGCTCGGCTTTCTCGCCGTGCTCGCCGGCTGGACGACGACGGAAGTCGGCCGCCAGCCCTGGACGGTTTACGGGCTGCTGCGCACTGCCGACTCGGCGTCGCCTTCCCTCACGGCTGCCAACGTCATCGTTTCGCTGATCGGCTACGGGGTGGTTTATCTGGTGATGTACCCGATCGGGGTCCACTACATGCTTCGGATCGTGCAGCGCGGCCCCGCCGAGCCCGCGGCGCAGCCCGAGGTCATCGAAGGCGGGCGGCCGGAGAGTCCCGTGGAGGCGCTTCCTCGCGCCGACGCCGCCGGCGCGCGCGGCGCGGAGCATTCGACGTGAGCCAATTCTTACCCGATCTCGTACCGCTTTGGGCGCTGATCCTCGCGGTCGGCATCTTCTATTACGTCGTGTTCGACGGCTTCGATCTCGGCGTGGGCATCCTCTTCGGCCTGGCTCCCGATGCGCGCTCGCGCAATCTCATCATGAACTCGATCGCGCCGGTGTGGGATGGGAACGAGACCTGGCTCGTGCTCGGCGGAGTGGCGCTCCTCGCGGCCTTCCCGCTCGCGTTTGCCGTTCTGCTGCCGGCAGTGTACTTCCCCATCCTCATCATGCTGCTCGCCCTGGTGTTTCGCGGGGTTGCATTCGAGTTTCGATATAGGGATGCCGTACACCGGACGTTCTGGGACCACGCTTTCCACTATGGCTCGCTGGTCGCGACGTTCGCACAAGGTATCGTGATCGGCGCCTTCATCCAGGGCTTCAAAGTCGAGGGCAGAGTGTTCTCGGGCAGCTCGCTCGACTGCTTTACCCCATTCTCCATCGTCACCGGCGCTTCGCTCGTCGCCGGCTACGGGCTGCTTGGGGCGGGGTGGCTGATTCTGAAGACGGAGGGGGAGCTGCAGCAGCGGGCGCGGCGGTGGGGCCGAGTGTGCCTCATCGGAGTCGTCATCGCGATCGGGGTGGTGAGTGGCTGGACGCCGCTACTCGAGCAGCGAATCGCGCAACGCTGGTTCACGTGGCCGGATTACGCGCTACTCGCCCCGGTTCCGATCCTCACCTTCGGCACCATCGCCTGGGAGTGGCGCGCCCTGCGCGGCCGAGCGGAGGTTGCGCCGTTCGTCGGCGCGGTGGGGCTGTTTTTGCTGTCTTACACCGGGATCGCGATCAGCATGTGGCCCATGATCGTGCCCTACCACTACACTCTGTGGGAAGCCGCCTCCTCGCCCAGCACGCAGGTATTCCTTCTGATCGGAACCGCCTTCCTGCTGCCGATCGTGTTCATGTACACCGGGTGGTCTTACTGGGTGTTCAGGGGCAAGGTGCGGGCGGACCTCGCCCCTCACTGAGAGCGAGCACGGGTCGGGCTCTGGCCCGTTTCACCCCACCCCTGATGACCAGGGTCCGCCAGCCGGCCAGTGTTGCGGGTAGTCGGCTTCAGCGTTCGCCGCCGCGACGACTGGAAGCAGCAAATATGGAGCAGCGTGCTCCATCGATCAGTCCGAGCACAAACCCGCGGCGTGTCGCCGCCTCCTCACTCCACCGTGACGCTCTTCGCCAGATTCCTCGGCTGATCGACATCAGTTCCCTTGAGAACGGCGACGTGATACGCGAGCAGCTGCAACGGAATGGTGTACACCGCAGGCGCCTGGAAATACGTGACATGCTTCGGCATCGTGATGACTGTCACCCCATCGCCGTCCCTTAGCCCCGCCTCCGGATCCGCGAACACGATCAGCTCCCCACCGCGCGCGCGCACCTCCATGAGGTTCGACTTCAGCTTCTCGAGCAGATCGTTGTTCGGCGCGACCGTGATCACGGGCATCTCGGCGTCAACAAGGGCGAGCGGGCCATGCTTGAGCTCCCCCGCGGGATACGCCTCGGCATGGATGTAGGAGATCTCCTTGAGCTTCAGCGCGCCTTCCATCGCGATCGGATGCAGCGCGCCGCGGCCGAGGAAGAGTGCATGGCGCTTCTCCGCGAACCGCTCGGCGAGCCTGTGCACGACCGGGTCGAGCTCCAGCGCGTGCTCGATGTGCGCCGGCAGCTCGATCAGGCGGTTTACGAGACCCCGCTCGCGCTCCGCATCGGCCCCGTGGAACTTCGCGAGCCCCACGACCAGCAGGCCGAGCGCGGCGAGCTGCGTCGTGAAGGCCTTCGTCGAGGCGACGCCGATCTCGGGGCCGGCGCGCGTGAGCAGGACGAGCTCCGATTCGCGCACGAGCGAGCTCTCGGGCACGTTGCAGATGGAGAGTGTCGAGAGGTAGCCGGATTGCTTCGCGAGGCGCAGCGCCGCGAGCGTGTCGGCCGTCTCGCCGGATTGCGAGATCGTCACGAACAGCGAGTTGCGTGGCACGAGCGGACTGCGATAGCGGTATTCGCTCGCGATCTCGACGGCGCACGGCACCTTGCAGATTTGCTCGACGAAGTAGCGTGCGACCGCTCCCGCGTGAAAGCTCGTGCCGCACGCGACGATGTGGACGTGCTCGACTCGCCGGAACACCTCGGTCGCGGCGGGGCCGAACGCCGCCTCGAGCAGCCGGCCGTGGGTCACGCGCTCCTGCAGCGTATTCGCGACGGCGCGCGGCTGCTCGTGGATCTCCTTCAGCATGAAGTGGCGATACTGTCCTTTCTCCGCCGCATCGGCGGAGAGCTCGCTCTCGCGGACCGGACGCGTGACCGTGTTGCCGTCGCGGTCGATGATGCGGAGCGACGTGCGGCGGATCTCCGCGACATCACCCTCCTCCAGGAACACGAACCGGCGGGTCACGGGGAGCAGCGCGGCTACGTCGGAAGCGACGAAGTTCTCTTCGACGCCGAGCCCGATGACGACGGGGCAGCCTTCGCGGGCGAGGATGATGCGGTCCGGTTCGTTTTCGCTCACCACGGCGAGCGCATAGGCGCCTTCGAGCTCGGCGACCGTCGCGCGGACGGCTTTGAATAGATCACCGACGGTCTCGAGGTGGTGATGGACTCGGTGCGCGATGACTTCCGTGTCGGTCTCGGAGGTGAACTCGTAGCCTCGACGGGTGAGCTCCGAGCGCAACTCCTCGTGATTCTCGATGATGCCGTTGTGGACGATCGCAAGCCCGTCGCGCGAGATGTGGGGATGGGCGTTGCGCTCGCTCGGAACGCCGTGCGTCGCCCACCGCGTATGGGCGATGCCGAGCGTGCCGTGAGGCGGGTTCTGGTCGAGCGTGTCCTGCAACACTTGGACCTTGCCGACCGTGCGCAGCCGCTTCAGCCGATGCGAGCCGTCGATGACCGCGATGCCCGCCGAATCGTACCCGCGGTACTCGAGCCGCCGCAGGCCCTCCATCAGAATGGGGACGATGTTGCGCTCGGCGATCGCCCCGACGATTCCACACATGCCGCTCGTTCCTCGATTCTGGTACTGGGGCCATCCCGCGGGCTGGCGGTCGAGCCCGGGCAGGCTCGACATCCGCCTGCGAAACTCGTGCCATCGCCAGCAAGGCGCTAGTGTAGCGCGGGCTCGGCTGCGGTAGGCTTGCGCGCCCGGAGCTGACGGCGCTCGGCGGCCCCGCACCCTGGCGACGGCTTCCGCTGGCTCATGAGATACCGACACCTGATTCTAGACCGCGACGGAGTACTCAATTGCGAAGCGCCGCCGCCCGGATATGTGCTGCGCCCGGAGGACTTCCACTGGCTACCGGGGGCACTCGAGGGACTCGCCATGCTGCACCGGGCTGGCGTGAGGCTTTCTGTCGCGACGAATCAGTCGGGAGTCGGCCGGGGGTGGATGACGCCGACGATGCTCGAGGCCGTTCACGCCCGGATGCTCGCGGAGGCGGAGAGCCATGGCGGGCCGCTCGATGCCCTGTTCGTCTGCCCGCACGCGCCCGATGCCGGCTGCGGATGTCGCAAGCCGGCGCCCGGACTCATCGAGGCGGCCGTGCACGGCTCCGGCATTCCTGCGGCGGAGAGCCTCGTGGTCGGCGATGACGGGCGCGACCTCGACGCCGCGGCGCGCGCGGGCGTTCCGGCCGCGCTGGTCCGGACGGGCAAAGGTCACGCCCTCGAGGCGCGGCTCGCTGGCCGGTCAGGTATCTTGGTGTATGACGATCTGCACGCCCTTGCGCGCGCGATCGTCGAGCCCGACCCGTCGCGCTGACGGCGCGGAACGCCGCGCGGACCAAGATGACGAGATGGAGAGGCGACATGAGCGAGGCGGATGAGGGGCGGGGCGAGGTCGAGAGACTCGACGGGACCAGGCCACGCGACGCCCGGACGCTGCACGACGCTCCGGCGCTGCTCGCACTCCTCGAGCGCTTCGCGGGCGTGCGCCTGTGGGTGGTCGGCGATCTCATGCTCGACGAATACGTCGTCGGGGCCGTGGACCGAATCTCTCCCGAGGCACCCGTTCCGGTCGTGAGGGTACGCGACACCGAGTACCGGCTCGGCGGCGCGGCAAACGTCGCGCGCCAAGCTGCCGCCCTTGGCGCTCAGGTCAGCCTCGCCGGCGCCGTCGGCGAGGACGCGGCGGGAGGTCGGCTGCTCGGACTGTGCGGCGAGGCCGGCATCGACACGCGCGCGGTGCTGAGGCTCGGGCATCGGGCAACCACCCGCAAGCTGCGCGTGCTCGGACACAGTCAGCAGCTGCTGCGGCTCGACTGGGATAGCGAAGGCCCGTGCACTGCGCCAGAGACGGCGCGGGCGGTCGCGGCCTTGCGGGAGGGGCCGCCGCCCGGGGCCGTCATCCTCAGCGACTACGCGAAAGGCGTGCTCACACCGGAGGCACTCGCCGCTCTGCTGCCGCTCAGCCGCTCGGCGCCTGTCATCGTCGATCCCAAGCATCGCGACTTCACGCGCTATCGTGGCGCGACGGCGGTCACGCCCAATCTGCGGGAGCTCGAGCTCGCTGCCGGCCTGATCTTGAATCCCGACGACGTCGAGTCGATTGCCGCTGCCGCGCGCCGCCTCGTGCGCGAGGCCGACCTCGAGGCGATGATTGTCACGCTCGGGGATCGCGGCATGCTCGTCGTGCCCGCGAGCAGCGCTCCCATCACGGTCCCCGCCACGAAGCGGGAGGTCTACGACGTGACGGGCGCGGGAGACACGGCGATCGCCGTGTTGGCCGTTGCGCTCGCGGCGGGCGCGCCGCTTGCCGCCGCCGCACAAATCGCCAACACCGCCGCCGGCGTGTCCGTCGGACAGGTCGGCGCTGTCGCCGTCGAGCCCGCTTCGATCCGCGATGCGCTCGCGTCGCGCCCCGACGGGAAGGTCCTCGACCGCACGGGGCTCGCCGCGCGGGCGGCCTCGTGGCGCATGATGGGCAAGCGCATCGTATTCACGAACGGCTGCTTCGACCTGCTGCACTCCGGCCACCTCTCGCTGCTCGAGAATGCCGCTCGACTGGGGGACGTCCTCGTGCTCGCGATCAACAGCGATGAGTCGGTGCGCCGGCTGAAGGGCCCCGAGCGCCCGCTCGTGCCTCAGGCCGAGCGTGCGGCGCTGCTCGCCGCGCTGAGCTTCGTCGATGCCGTGACGATCTTCGACGAGGACACCCCGCTCGAGACGCTGCAGGCGCTCAGGCCGCACGTGCTCGTGAAGGGCGCGGACTATCGGCCCGATCAGATCGTCGGGCGCGAGCTCGTCGAGAGCTATGGCGGACACGTCGCGGTCGTGCCTCTCGTGCCCGAGAAGTCGACCTCGGCGCTGGTCGAGCGCATCCGCGGTGGCGGCGGCAAGGGCGTGGGCAGCCGCGCGTGAGTCGTGACTGAACGGCAATCCTGCGGGCGCGCCGCCTCAAACGGCCGTCTCGGGAGCGACCTTGCACTGGCGCCCGTGCACGGCCGGGGGCGCGGCGGCGGGCTCGAGCTCGGGAAGCAGCACGCCGCTCCCCGTGTTCGAGATGGGAATGTGGTAACTGCGGTGCACCTGCGAGACGGTGGCGCGCAGCGCCGCGCGCCGAGCAACGTCGCGGCGCCGAGCGCCGCGATACGTCCCGCGCTGCCTGCGTGAGCCGAGATCGGTTCACCGACCTCGAGCGCGGCGTACGATGCCCCGTAAAGAATCAGCATCGAGAGACTCACGATACCGGCGAGCAGCGTCTCATGATCCTGTGCCACCTGGTCAAGGAGCCGCTCTCGGTCGGCCGGCTGAACGATCGCGTACCGCTCAGCCAGTCGGCGCTCTCCCGGCATCTCGCCGTCCTGCGCAAGCGCGGTATCGTGCGGGCGGAGCGCGAAGCGCAAACCGTCCGGTATTCGCTGCCTCCGGGCGTCGTGGTGCGCCTGCTCGAAGTATTGCACGAAGCATTCTGCGAATGAGGAGAGCTTCACTATGAGCTACTACATCTCGAAAACGCTCGACAGGCCGTTCGACGCGGTGATCAGCGAAGTGACGGCGCGGCTGAAGGATGAGGGCTTCGGCGTGCTGACCGACATCGACGTGCAGGCGACGCTCAGATCCAAGCTCGGCGCCGAGATCGGCCGCTACCGGATACTGGGTGCCTGCAACCCGCGGTTCGCCCACGAGGCGCTCAAGATCGAGGACAAGCTGGGTGTCCTCCTACCGTGCAACGTGATCGTCCGTGAGACATCGGATCGGCGTGTCGAAGTCGCGACCGTCGATCCCGTCGACGCCATGCAGCGCACGGGCAATCCGGCGCTCGCGTCGACCGCCGAGGAGGTCCGCCGTCGACTGTCGCGAGCGCTCTCGCGGCTCGAGGCCTGAGGCCGCGGCACTCTCAGTCGCGTGTACCCTCGCACCCGGCTTCTCCGCCGCTTTGCCCGATCCACTCTGCCGGACGCTCGCGAGGTAACGAAGCGATCCAGGCACCGCGAGCGCCGGTGGCTCGACGGTGCTTCTTGGAGCGGGTCACCGGCTTGACGAGCGTGGGCCATTTCGCGAACTCGACGCGGCTCGCGGACCGGACCCGGCAAGCGGCGTTGTCGATCTCGCGTGCCTTGCGTGCCGAGCACCTTCGTCCGTCTTGCGGCTACTGCATCTGGAGCGAGCGGCTGATCGCGAACTTCACGGCATCGAGCACGAATGCCAGGGCGAGCGATGCCGCGAACACGACGCCGACGAGGGACCAGGGCAGCGCGCTCATCAGCAGACCCTGCGTCGCCAGAACCGTGATGAGGAGCACGTCCGCGGCCGAGGAGACGAGGATCCAACGGCTCGGGCGCGAGCTCCAGAGCCGCCGGCGGTCGCGAACGACATAGAACGTCGCCTGGCCGACGAAGACGAGCGTCACGGCGGCGAGCGTGCGGAGCTCGGGCCGCGGCAAGCCGAGCCGGAACGCTCCGACCGCCACCACTGCGGTCGAGAAGGCCACGTTGCACAGCGCGAGCACGACGGCGAGCAAAGTCACGTTGTCGACGTGCCAGACGTTCGGGCGCATGGATGGCCGCACGTTGTCCGTCGTTGCGGACATCGCGAGAAAGTCGCCCGTGATCATCAGTATCGCCATGAGCCGCGGGGTGAGGATCGCGTGCCCGGTCATCGCGAGACCCGTCACGAGCAGCAGCATCTGGCTCAGCTTCTGCGTGACCGACCTCAGCGTGTAGGTGAGGATCCGCTGGAACGTGATGCGGCCCTCCCGGACCGCGCTCACGATGCCCCCGAGCCCGGGCTCGGTCAGCACGATGCCGGCGGCGGATTTTGCGACATCGGTCGCCGTGCAGACCGCGATGCCCACCTGCGCTTCGCGGAGCGCAGGCGCGTCGTTCGCGCCGTCGCCGCACATGCCGACGGTATGGCCGCCCTGCTCGAAGGACTTCACGATATGGAACTTGTCCTCCGGGAACACGCCGGCGAAGACAGCAAAGTCCTGCGGATGGAGGCTCGAAGGCAGAGTCCCGGGCGGACACACCGGCCCCTCGAGCCCGACGGCGCGAGCGACGACGGCCGCGGTGGCGGGAGCGTCGCCGGTCACCATGACCGTGCGCACGCCCATCGACCGAAGCTCGGCGATCAGCGCGGCGGAGTCGGCTCGCGGCGGATCGCTCAGCGCGATCAACCCGGCGAGTCGCAGAGGTCGCGCGGCCTGCGGACTCGACGGTCGCGACGCCTCCACCGCCGTGGGTCGCGTCGCTCCGCGAGACGAGGGCGCCTCCGCGACCGCGACGGCCAGCACGCGAAAGCCCTGCGCGGCGAGCTGCTCGGCGCAGGCGGACGCCTCTTGCGGCGTCGCGGCGACGGCGCGAAGCGCCGCGAAGGCTCCCTTGACGACCCGAACCGTGCGCCCGCTCGCATCCTTCGCAGTCGCCTCCGCGGTCTTCTTCGCGGGATCGAACGGAACGAAACGCTCGACGACGAGGGAGTCGACGGAAAGGAAAGCCGCGTCCGCCACGCTCACGGAGCCCCCCGCGCCGGTGCCGCCCGATTGCCCCGCTGCACGCGATGCCGCGGCGCGGATTGCCTCATCCACCGGGTCCTGTCCACCCTCGGAGCTCGCGAGCGCGGCGAGGGCGAGCACTCGAGTCTCGTCGAACCCCGGCATCGGGCGAACGGCAGTGACCGCAAGCGCATTACGCGTCAGCGTCCCCGTCTTGTCGGAGCAGAGCACATCGAGCGTCGCTGCTTCCTCGACGGCCGAGAGGCGCGTCGGCAGCACACCGCGCCTCGCGAGCGACCGGGCGCCGAGCGCGCTCGCCAGCGTGAAGGTCGCGGGGAGCGCCACGGGAATCGCCGCGAGGACGGCGGTCAGCGTGAGCGGAATCAGCTCCTGGGAGGGCAGCTTGAGAGCCGCCGCGTACGCCACCTGGGCGAGAACGATCGCTCCATTGAACAGTGCGAGGTTGCGCACGACGCGCAGCACGGTCGCCTGCTGAGTGCTGGTCCCGCGCGCGGTGCGCACGAGCTCCGCGGTGCGTCCGAATCGTGTGCGCGGCCCGGTGGCTGTGACTTCCGCCACGGCTTCGCCGCGGCGCACGAGCGCTCCGGCGTAGATCGTGCGGCCTGGCCCTGCTTCGACGGGCAGCGACTCGCCGGTCAGCATCGACTGATCGAGCAGCACCTCTCCGGCGAGCAGGCGGCCGTCGGCAGGGACGATGCCGCCGAGTGACAGTTTGATGACATCGCCCGGCACCAGCTGCTCGGCGGGTAGGATGGTCCACGCATCGTCACGCCGGACGGAAGCTTTGAGCGCGAGGCGCGATCTGAGCGCCTGCAGCGTGGCTTGGGCCCTGCTCTCCTGGAAGAAGCCGAGCGCGGCGTTGAAGAGAACGAGCACGGCGATGACCGCCGCTTCGACGAATTCGCCGAGCGTGAGCTGCAGCACGATCGCCGCCTCGAGCATCCACGGGACCGGCGCCCAGAACTTCTCGAGCAGACGTTGCAGCGGGCGAGTCTCTTCCTGAGGCATCGCATTCGGCCCCACTGCGGCGAGCCGGCGCTCCGCCTCGGCGCGCGTGAGACCGTGTGGAACCGATGCGGAAGCGTCAGCCGGCACGTGCGAGCGGGCGGTCCCCGATCTCGAGGGCCTGACGGGGGTTGGCGTGCTCCAGGCCCGCGACGTCGATCAACATCTCCGCCGGAGCCGGCTGGCCGGCAAGGGTCCGAGTCGCTGCGCCCATGCTTCAGGACTCCCAGCGCCACTCGAGGATCTCGGGCATGTCCTCCCCGTGCTCGCGGATGTACTCGCGGTGCTCGATCAGCTTGTCGCGCAGCTGCTGCTTGACGTAACCGGCTTGCCCGCCGAGCCCCGGCAGCCGGTCGATCGCGTCGCTCACCAGATGGAAGCGATCGAGGTCGTTGAGGACTGCCATGTCGAACGGCGTCGTGATCGTGCCCTCCTCCTTGTAGCCCCGCACGTGCAGATTGTGATGATTGGCGCGGCGATACGTGAGGCGATGGATGAGCCAGGGGTAGCCGTGGAAGGCGAATATGATCGGCTTGTCCCGGGTGAAGAGCGCATCGAATTCCGCATCCGCAAGACCGTGCGGATGCTCGCTCTGCGGTTGCAGCTTCATGAGGTCCACCACGTTGACCACGCGGATTCTGAGCTGCGGGAAGTACCCTCGCATGAGTTTCACCGCCGCGAGCGTCTCGAGCGTCGGCACGTCGCCCGCGCAAGCCATCACGAGGTCGGGCTCGGCGCCCCTGTCGGTGCTCGCCCATTCCCAAATGCCGATGCCGGCCGTGCAATGTCTGATCGCGGAGCGCATGTCGAGCCACTGCGGCGCCGGGTGCTTGCCCGCCACGATCACGTTGACGTAGTGGCGGCTCCGCAGGCAATGGTCGGCGACCGAGAGCAGGCAGTTGGCATCGGGCGGGAGGTAGACGCGGATGATGTCCGCCTTCTTGTTGACGACGAGATCGATGAAGCCCGGGTCCTGGTGCGTGAATCCATTGTGGTCCTGCCGCCAGACGTGGGAGGACAGGAGGTAGTTCAACGAAGCGATGGGGCGGCGCCAGGGGATCTGCCGCGTGACCTTGAGCCACTTCGCGTGCTGATTGAACATCGAATCCACGATGTGGATGAACGCCTCGTAGGAGTTGAAGAGGCCGTGTCGGCCGGTGAGGAGATACCCCTCGAGCCAGCCCTGGCACTGGTGCTCGCTCAGCACCTCCATGACGGCGCCGGCGGGGGCGAGGTGCTCATCGCCGGGGACGGTCTGCGCGGTCCACTGCCGGTCGGTCGCGTCGAACACCGCGCTCAGGCGATTGGAGTCCGTCTCATCGGGGCCGAACAGGCGAAAAATCCGTGGGTTCTGGTTGAGCTTGACGACGTCGCGCAGGAAACGGCCGAGCACGCGTGTGTCCTCGGCGTCCACGGCGCCAGGCACATCGACCGTCACCGCGTATTCGCGAAAATCGGGCATCCGCAGGTCCCGCAGCAGCACGCCTCCGTTCGCCCGTGGGTTGGCGCCCATGCGCCGCGCCCCCTTCGGCGCGAGCTCGGCGAGGTCGGCTCTGAACCGCCCGCTCTCATCGAACAGCTCCTCGGGGCGGTAGCTGCGCATCCACTCCTCCAGAAGCTTCAGATGCGCCGGATTCGTGCGTACGTCCGCGAGCGGCACCTGATGAGCGCGGAAGGTGCCCTCCACGGGCTTGCCGTCGACGATCTTCGGCCCGGTCCAGCCCTTCGGCGTCGCTAGCACGATGGCCGGCCAGCGCGGGCGGCGCCGCAAGCCCATCGATCGCGCCTCGGACTGGATGCGGCGAATCTCGGCAATGACGCGGTCCAGCGTCCCGGCCATGACCTGGTGCAGGATCTGCGGATCGTCGCCCGCGACGAGATGCGGCTCATAGCCGCAGCCGCGCAGATAGGCGTCGAGCTCCTCGCGATCGATGCGCGCGAGGACGGTGGGGTTCGCGATCTTGTAGCCGTTCAGGTGCAGGATCGGAAGCACCGCCCCGTCGGTCGCCGGGTTCAGGAACTTGTTGCCGTGCCAGCCGGCTGCGAGCGGACCGGTCTCCGCTTCCCCGTCGCCGATCACGCAGGCGACGATGAGCTCCGGATTGTCGAAGACTGCGCCGTATGCGTGGCTCAGTGAGTAGCCGAGCTCGCCACCCTCGTGGAGCGAGCCCGGCGTCTCCGGCGCGACATGGCTCGGTATGCCCCCGGGAAACGAGAACTGCCTGAACAGGCGCTTGAGGCCCGCCTCGTCCTGGGAAACGTCGGGATAGAACTCGCTGTAGGTCCCTTCCAGATAGGTATTGGCGACGAGCGCCGGGCCGCCGTGGCCGGGACCGGCGATGTACAGCATGTCGAGGTCGTACTCCTTGATGATTCGGTTCAGGTGAACGTAGATGAAATTCTGTCCCGGTGTCGTGCCCCAGTGGCCGAGCAGACGCGGCTTGATGTGCTGCGGGGCTAGCGGAGCGCGTAGCAGCGGATTGTCGTAGAGGTAGATCTGGCCGACGGAGAGATAGTTGGCGGCGCGCCAATAGGCATGCATGCGTTCGAGCAGGTCCGCGGACAGGCTCGACTCTTTAGACTCGGGTTGATCCATCTCTTTCTCCTTCAGATTCTGAGCTTCCTCGGGCGAGAGGCGCCGAGCTCGCAGCAATCGCGAGTCCTTCCGGGCGAAGGATACGCCCGGGCGACGCGGGGTCACACGACCATACGCATCGTGATCCGCCCCAGAGGCACGAGCTTCTGCCCGTAGACGGATGCGTGTACGGGCACGGGCACGGGTACGCAGTCGTCGGGTCCGGGCCGCCTGCGCGGGATCGCCGGTCGCGAGCTCTGCGGATGTGCCGCTCGCCGTCGGGCCTAGCAGGTGAGGCACGGATCCCGACCGGGCAGCGGCGTCCGCGATCGAGGTTGCGGCGAGCACGGCGAGCGGCAGTAGCGGAAGAGCCTCTCGAGCAGCAGGCGCCCGAGTCCTCGGCCCTTCAGGTCAGAGCGCACGAGCACCGCGAACTCCGCTTCGATGTTGTCAGGATCGGTGGCGACCCGCGCGACTCCGAGCGTCTCGGCTCCCGAGATCTGCGGTGCCTCCGCGATGAAGGCCATCTCGCGGTCGTAGTCGATCTCGGTGCGCCGCGCGCCACACGATGATTCCCGAGCTCACGCCGTTCGGACGCGAGTTCAAGCTGAACGGATACGTGCTCGATAACCTGAGGCAGATCCGGGGCGAGACCATGGAGCGCCGGCAGACGCTCGCGCTCAACACGCTGGCGCAGATCTCGTATACCCACACGGCGCAGCCTCTGCCCGATAGTGCGGCGAGCGGTGCCATTTGGACGCTTTGGACGCCGCGACGGGCGCGAGCCCGAGCAGCCGCTCGAGGCGCTGATCCTGACCGTAGAGGTCGTCGAAGAACAGCACCTCGGCGTCCTCCTTCGCGAGAACGGTGCCGTAGAGGATCATCACGCGGATGGGCTGGGCGAGCCTGACGCGGCACGTCTGCGTCCCGTACATCGCGGCTGCGATCTTCTCGGGCGTCCATGCTCCCGGCGTATCGCGCAGGACGTAGGCAGCCAGCGCGACCGGATCGCTCACGCGGATGCATCCGTGGCTGGAAGCGCGGCGCGAATGGCGGAAGAGCTGCTGCGCCGGGGTCGAGTGCAGGTAGATGTCGTGCGAGTTGGGCAGAACGAATTTGATCAGGCCGAGCGCATTGTCCGGGCCGGGTCTCTGGCGGAGCCGAGCGGTTCCGGCCGCGAGCGCATCGATGCTCTCCGCCGTCACGGGCAAAGGAAGCGTTCGAGCTCGGGCGGCTTCGTCACCGCGGTCGTGCGCGCGCGCATCGCTCAGCCCTCGCCTCGGGGCCGGAACGACCGCTCGGGACGCGTCAATGCAGCAAGACCTCGCGCAGAACGACGGCCTGATTGTGCGCCTCGTCGTGCGCGGAATAGACGAGGGTCAGCGGACCCTTCCCCGCCATATCGCGCAGAGCGCCGAGCAGCGCGCGCTTCCCCGAGAGCTCGTCCCGGTAACGGCGGCGGAACTCCTCCCAGCGCTGCGGATCGTGTCCGAACCACTTGCGCAGCTCGTTGCTCGGCGCGATGTCCTTCATCCACTCCGAGATGGCTGCATCCGTCTTCTTTACGCCCCGGGGCCAAAGCCGATCGACGAGAATCCGCGTGCCGTCGCGGGGCGAGGGCGGGTCGTACACGCGTTTGATCCGGACTTCGGGACCGGCTTTGGAGCGGCTCATCGGGATCTCCTCGGCTGTGCGCTTCGAGCACACAGGTTACGACTCCGGCGGCCGGCGTCGAGTCCCACGCCCGAAGTCCAGTCCCGCCCGGGAGCGGCTCGGATGCGCATCGATGCTGGCGCCCTGACTCGGCGGGTCGCAGCTCTGCGCGCTGCGCACGAGGCCGCTACGGCGACTACGTATTCTCTTCGATCGGCAGCCGGGCCACGCTTCCTCGGCTCGTGTCGCATGGCGGAGCGACGGAGGAAGCGATGAAGACATGGGTGAGCCGGCCGCGGCAGGCCCTCGACTAGGCGCCCCGCGCGAAAGATGGTTTTTCCGCGCCGTCGGTCCCGCAGTTCAAATCTCACCGGGTGCATCTCGGACCGCGGAAGCGGCGATCCGATGCATCGAGCCACGGCTTCGCGATGCGGGAGCGGCGTGCGTTCCTGCACGCGGCCGCAGGGAAACATATAATCCAGATGTGCCTTAATCGAGATCTATGGTGGAAGGCCCCATGAGCGACATCCGCACCCGCGCTCGATCGGGCGTGCGACGTCGATCGGCATTCGCCATGCTGGTGTGCGCGGGCCCTCTAGCGCTCGCGCCGACGGCGCATTGCGCCGAGGCTGCCGTCGCGACGGCTCCCGCGTCGGCGACTCAGCCGAGGCAGGCTTCCGTACCCCCGCGACAGCCGGTGTCGGGCTTCGTCTACGACGTGGACTACCCCTTCATCGACTACTCCGGCAGGCCCGAGCGCAACGACATCGCACGTCTCGAGGCGCGGATGCGCAGCGGCCGGGTCAAGCTCGAGTACCGTGAGCCGCGCGGCTACCTCGATTCCCTCCTCGAGGCGCTCGGCATCGACCCCGATTCGCAGGTCCTCGTCTTCTCGAAGACGAGCCTGCAGACCGACTTCATCAGTCCGCAGACGCCTCGCGCGATCTACTTCAACGACGATACGTACGTGGCCTGGATCGAGCATTCGAGTCTGATCGAGATCACGACCATGGATGCGATGATGGGCGCGGTGTTCTACACGCTGAGCGACCGGCCCGCGGGGCCCGCGCGCTTCGAGCGGGAAACCACGCGTTGCCTCAGCTGCCACGACACCTTCTCGCTGAGCGGCGGGGGAGTGCCGAACTTCCTGTTTCTCTCTGCCTACACGCGCCGGGACGGGCAGATCGTCACCAATGATGTGGCGCGGCACACGAGCGATGCCACTCCGCTCGCGGATCGCTGGGGCGGCTGGTACGTGACGGGCGATCTGGGCGGCGTCGAGCATCTCGGCAATCTCTTGCCGCCGCCGTCGGGTGACATACCCCTCTCCGCGGTGCATCCGCGGAATCTGGCCGTCCTCGACGGACTGTTCGACACCAAGCCTTATCTGAACGACAAGAGCGACGTGGTCGCGCTGCTCGTTCTTCAGCATCAAGTCGACGTCCACAACCTGATCATCCATGCGAACTACAAGAGCCGGATGCTGATGGAGCGGCTTCAGCCGGGCAGCTCCACCGCGGGGCTCACCTGGGAGCAGCTGCCGCCCCGCATGCAGCGGCAGTTCCAGGCGCTGCTAGAGCCGCTCGTGCGCGGCATGCTGATGGTGGGGGCGGCGAAGTTTCCGGCGCCGGTGCACGGCAACTCGGGATTCGCGCAGTCGTTCGAGGCGCGTGGCCCGCGCGATCCGCAGGGGCGGTCGCTGCGCGATCTCGATCTGCAGACGCGGCTCTTCAAGTATCCGCTGAGCTTCCTCATCTACTCGGAGGGCTTCGATTGCCTGCCGCCCGCGGCGAAGGAATACGTCTACCGCCGGCTCGACGCGATACTGACGGGACACGATACGAGCCCGGCGTTCGCGAATCTCTCCGCCGCCGACCGCGCGGCGATCTTCGAGATTCTCCGCGCGACCAAGCCCGATTTCGCCCGCGCCGTCGCCCGGGGCGGTATGAGCGCTGCGGCGCCGAATGCTCCGAGCGCGGGCGCTAAGGGGTAGCGGCCGCGTGCGTCTGACTCTCCATACGGACTACGCGCTGCGCGTGCTCATGTACGCGGCAGTCAAGGGCGACGGGCTGTCCACGATTCCCGAGATCGTCGAGCGCTTCGAGATCTCGAGGGGCCACGTGATGAAGGTGGTCCACCGGCTCGGCCGCAAGGGCTACCTCGAGACGATCCGCGGCAAGCGCGGCGGCATCCGGCTCGCCCGGGAGGCGGGACGGATCAACGTCGGTGCCGTAGTCCGCGACATGGAGGAGGAGCTCGGGGTCATAGGCTGTCTGCAGGGCAGCCCCGGCTATTGCCGCATCGAGCAACTCTGCATCCTCAGACACGCGCTGCGCGATGCGACGGAGGCGTTTCTCGCGACACTCGATCGCTACACGCTCGCCGAGCTGGTGAGGCCCCGTCAGGCGCTCATCAGATCGGTGTTGATCGACGGCGTGCGCGTGCCACTTCCGGACGCGAGCGGGCCGCGCCGCGCCGCGCGCGCTCGCTCCCGTCCCTGATCGGCGCAGAAGCTCCGGCTCGGGACCGAGCCGCGGAGAGTTCCGACGGCGGCAAGCGATCCGCGGGCGGAGAGGACCGCGCCGCTCGCGGAAGTCCGATCGGACTCGGAGCGGATGTCTGCGGCGGACAGACGGCGCTCGGCGCAACGTCGCGCCGAACCGGCCCCCCGTTGCCTGCCGGCGATGCTGCGCCCGCGGCTACGGCCGCTTCTTCGGCCGCTGCCAGCCCTCGATCGTGACCTGTCGGGCCCGCGCGATCGTGAGCTTGCCCGGCGGCACTTGGCGCGACACCGTGGAGCCCGCCGCAACGGTGGCGCCCGCGCCGACGGTGATCGGCGCGACGAGCACGCTGTTCGAGCCCGTGTGCACGTCGTCCTCGATCGTGGTGCGGTGTTTGTTCGCGCCGTCGTAGTTCGCGATGATGGTCCCCGCGCCGAGGTTCACGCGGCTGCCGACGCGCGCGTCGCCGACGTAGGAGAGATGGTTCGCCTTCGAGTCGGGTCCCAGCTCGGAGTTCTTCACTTCGACGAAGTTGCCGATGTGCACGCCGCGGCCGAGCGTCGAGGTCGGCCGGAACCGCGCGAACGGCCCGATGTGGCACGACGGCCCGATGATCGTCCGGTCTATCACGCAGTGCGCGAAGACCTCGGTGTCGTCGCCGATCTCGCTGTCGCGCACGACGCAGCCCGGCCCGATGCGCACACGATCGCCGAGCTTCACGTGACCTTCCAGTACGACGTTCACGTCGAGGAACACATCGATGCCATGTGCGACGGTTCCGCGTACATCGAGACGCGCCGGATCGGCAACCGTCACGCCGGCCAGCATGAGCTCACGCGCGGCGTTCGCACGGTAGGCTGCCTCGACTTCGGCGAGCTGCGCCTTGTCGTTGACACCGAGCACTTCGGTGGATGTCGGCGCCATCACGGGCTCGACGGTAAAACGCTCCGCGACCGCCATAGCGATCACATCGGTCAGATAGTACTCACCCTGCGCATTGTCGCTCGTGAGCCGCGCCAGCCACCGCTTGAGCGGCGCTGCTGGCGCGGCCATCACGCCGGTGTTGCATTCGCGGATTGCAAGCTCGCGCTCGCCCGCATCGCGCTGCTCGACGATGCGGCGCACGTGCCCGCTAGAAGCGCGCACGATGCGCCCATAGCCGGTCGGGTCATCGAGCATCACAGTGAGCAGCGCCAGCGCTGCCGAGCCGGCTCGATCGAGCAGCGCGCGCAGCGTCTCGGCGCGGATGAGCGGCACGTCGCCGTAAAGAACCAGCACGCGCTCGTCGCCAGCGAGGCGGGGCGCCACCTGCTGCATCGCGTGGCCCGTCCCGAGCTGCCGGTCCTGCAGCACCCAGGTCACCGGCTCGTTTCGCAGCGCCTCGCGCACGCGCTCGCCGCCGTGGCCGTACACCACGTGGATCGAAGCGGGTTCGAGCGCGCGCGCGGTCGCGATGACGTGCTGAAGAAGCGGGCGGCCCGCGAGGGGCTGAAGGACCTTGGGCAGCGCGGACTTCATCCGCTTGCCCTGGCCCGCGGCGAGGATCACGACCGCCAGCGGTCCGAGTGTCATCATGGATGAGCCTCCGTCTCGCGTAGCTTCGCCCGTATGCGTGCGCCGAGGAAGATCTGCGGGTTCGAGTGGATCTCGCCTTCCTCGCTCTCGCGCCGCCGGATGATGCGCTGCGCAGCCGCGAAAGCATCCTCCAGCGAGCTCGCGCGCGGCATCGCATCGGCGAACAGCGCCTCGCCGAAATACGTGAGGTCCCGATCGTCCGCGCAGCCGAAGGAGCTGTGGCGCGAGTCGGCCGCGGTGAGGATGAGCGAGCTCGCCGTCTCGAGCGGGCGGATGAAGATGCCGGCGTAGCAGGCCGAGGCGACGATGATGCGCCAGCGGATGCCGGCCTCGTTCAATACCCGCCGCACGTCGCGAGGCGAGAGCGCGTCCTCGGGAATGAGCCCGCCGTTCGTGATGGCGATGCCGTCCTCCGGCGAGCCGTGCGATGTGAGCACGAGCACCAGTACGTCCTGCTGCCGGTCCATCCGCCTGCCGATGAGCCGCAGCGCGTAGCGGAGATTGTCGAACGTCGCGAGCGGATAAGTCGTGCGGTCATGAACGTCATTGATGAGCTCGAGCGAGCGGCCGAGGGAGCCGAACCGCTCGCCGAACACCCGCCGCGCGAGCTCTGCCTCCTTGCGGAAGACGCGCTGCTCGCCGAAGCCCGCAAAGCCGACGAAGAAGACGTTGGCCCTGCCGGGCACGCGCGGCGCGAAACGGGCGACCGCCGCGGCGATGCAGTCCTGCTGCTCGACTAGCAGCGCGCGGCGCGCTTCGGCGGCGGCGCGGCGGCTATGGGCCGGATGGGGCGGCGCACGGCAGGCGGGGGACTGCGGCGCGCTCTCGGGCGCAGCGGCCACTGTAGCCGCGGCGTGTCCCGTCCGGGCCGCGAGTCCCGTCCAGACCGCCAGAATGACAAACGCAACGAGACCCGCGCGGCGCACGGCGCTCCGTCAGCCGCCGATCTTGCGCAGGCGTTGAATCACTTTCAGCATCGCCGCCGCGCGCGCGAGCTCCGCGAGCGCCTCGGCCTGCTCGATCTTGTCCACGTGCGCGCGCAGCGTTTCCTCGGCCCGCTGCTTGGCGGCGAGCGCGGCCGCTTCATCGATATCCCGCGCCCGCAGCGCCGTGTCGGCGAGCACGGTCACGCGGTGCGGCTGGATCTCGAGCGCGCCGCCGCCGACGTAGAACGGCTGCTCCTCCCCCTCCGGCGGCTGCACGCGCACCTCGCCGGGCTTGAGGAGCGTGAGGAGCGGCGCGTGCCGCGGCAGGATGCCGAGCTCCCCCTGCGAGGCCGGCGCGAACACCATGCGCGCCGGGCCCGAGAAGATCTCCCCCTCGGCGCTCACGATATCGACGTGGATCGTGTCGGCCATTTCAACTCTCCGGTGCCCGCAGCCTCATTGCAAGGTCTTCGCCTTCGCGACCGCCTCGTCGATGGTCCCCACCATGTAGAACGCCTGCTCGGGCAGCTGATCATACTCGCCCGCGAGAATGCCCTTGAATCCGCGGATCGTCTCCTTGAGGGGCACGTACTTGCCCGGCTGGCCGGTGAACGTCTGCGCGACCGTGAATGGCTGCGAGAGGAAGCGCTGGATCTTCCGCGCGCGGTACACCGTCAGCTTGTCATCCTCCGAGAGCTCGTCCATGCCGAGGATCGCGATGATGTCCTGCAGCTCCTTGTAGCGCTGCAGCACCGCCTGTACGCCGCGCGCGGTGTTGTAGTGCTCCTCGCCGACGACGAGCGGATCGAGCTGGCGGCTCGTCGAGTCGAGCGGGTTCACCGCCGGATAGATGCCAACGGCTGCGATCTGGCGGTCGAGCACCACGGTCGCATCGAGGTGCGCGAACGTGGTCGCCGGCGATGGATCGGTGAGGTCGTCGGCCGGCACGTAGACCGCCTGGATCGAGGTGATCGAGCCGGTCTTCGTCGAGGTGATGCGCTCCTGAAGTGTGCCCATCTCCTCGGCGAGCGTGGGCTGATAGCCCACCGCCGAGGGCATGCGTCCGAGCAGCGCCGAGACTTCGACTCCCGCGAGTGTGTAGCGGTAGATGTTGTCGATGAACAGGAGCACGTCGCGGCCGCGGCCGCCCTCGCGCCGTTCATCGCGGAAATATTCGGCGAGCGTGAGCCCTGTGAGGGCGACGCGCAGCCGGTTGCCCGGCGGCTCGTTCATCTGGCCGAACACCATCGCGACCTTGTCGAGCACGCCCGCCTCGGTCATCTCGTGGTAGAAGTCGTTGCCCTCGCGCGTGCGCTCGCCGACGCCAGCGAACACCGACAGGCCCGAGTGCGCCTTTGCGATGTTGTTGATGAGCTCGAGCATGTTGACGGTCTTGCCGACGCCCGCGCCGCCGAACAAGCCGACCTTGCCGCCCTTCGCGAACGGAATGAGCAGGTCGATCACCTTGATCCCGGTCTCGAGCAGCTCCTGGCCGCCTGCCTGGTCCTCGAACGAGGGCGCCGGACGGTGGATCGGCCAGCGCTCCGTCGCCTTGATGGGGCCCTTCTCGTCGATCGGATCGCCGAGCACGTCCATGATCCGGCCGAGTGTGGCCGTGCCGACCGGCACGCTTATAGGCGCGCCGGTCGCGGCGACGGGCATGCCCCGCTTCAGGCCCTCCGAGGTGCCCATCGCGATCGTGCGGACGATGCCGTCGCCCAACTGCTGCTGCACTTCGAGCGTGAGGTCCGGGCCGTCCGCGAGCTTCAGCGCCTCGTACACCTTGGGCACGTGCTCGCGCGGGAACTCCACGTCGATGACGGCGCCGATGATTTGAGTGATCTTGCCTTGAGGATTTGCCATGTCATGTCCCGGCCGCGGCGTCGCGGCCCCTTTTTCATGGGCTTCGCCCAACTGTCCTCCGGGATCGCGCTCACGCGCGACCTGGATCATCTAACGGCGCTGCGCGCCGGAAGCGCTATACAGCTGCAGCGCCTCCTACGATTTCCGCCAGCTCCTTGGTGATCGCGGCCTGGCGGGCCTTGTTGTAGACGAGCTGCAGCTCCTCGATGAGCTTGCTCGCGTTGTCGGTGGCGCTCTTCATCGCCACCATGCGCGCAGCCATCTCGCACGCGACGTTCTCGACGATGGCCTGGTACACCTGCGACTCGACGAAGCGCATCAAGAGCTCATCGAGGATCGCCGCCGCCTCGGGTTCGTAGATGTAGTCCCAGTGCTCGGGCAGGCCGCTCGCGTCGAACGCGGGCACCGGAAGCAGCTGCGTCACCTCCGGCTTCTGGCTCATCGTATTCACGAAGCGGTTGTTGAGGAGCAGCAGCCGGTCGATCCGGCCCGCGCGGTACGCGTCCAGCATGACCTTCACCGTGCCGATGAGGTCGCGCACGTGCGGGCGGTCGCCGAGATGGGTCTGCTGGGCGGCGATCGGCAGGCGGAGCCGGCGGAAAAACCCCACGGCTTTGGCGCCGATGAGGCAGAGGCTAACCTCGGCGCCCTTCTGCTGCCACTCGCGCACGGTAGCGAGCACTTGCTTGAAGAGGTTCACGTTGAGCCCGCCGGCGAGCCCGCGGTCGGTGCTCACGACGATGATCCCGACGGCCTTCGCCTCGCGCTCGATCATGAACGGGTGGCGGTAGTCGGGGTTCGCCTGGGAAAGATGGCCGATCACCATGCGCATCTTCTCGGCGTACGGGCGGGCCGAGCGCATGCGCTCCTGCGCGCGGCGCATCTTGCTCGTCGCCACCATCTGCATCGCCCGCGTGATCTTCTGGGTGTTGCGGATGCTCGCGATCTTCGCGCGGATTTCCTTCGTGCCCGGCATCGGCGGCGCCCCTATTCAATAGCCGTTCAGTAGCCGTCCGTCTAGTAGCTTCCCGTCGCGACGAACTCCTCGCAGAGCTTCTTCAAGCCCTGCTCGAATTCCGGCGTGAGGTTCGGGTTGGCGTTGATGGCCGCGAGGAGCTCGGCGTGGGCGGTCTTCGCGAAGTCCTGCAGCGCCGCCTCGAACGCCTGGACGCGATTGACAGGCACCTTGTCCATGTAGCCGTTGTTGACTGCGTAGATCGAGACCGCCATCTCGGCGACCGACATCGGCGCGTACTGCTTCTGCTTCATGACCTCGCGCACGCGCTGGCCGCGCTCGAGCTGGCGGCGCGTGGATTCGTCGAGGTCGGAGGCGAACTGCGAGAACGCTTCGAGCTCGCGGAACTGCGCGAGAGCCAACCGGATGCCGCCGCCCAGCTTGCGGATGATGCCGGTCTGCGCCGCGCCGCCCACGCGCGAGACGGATATGCCCGCATTCATCGCGGGACGGATGCCGGCGTTGAACAGGTCGCTCTCGAGGAAGATCTGGCCGTCCGTGATCGAGATGACGTTCGTCGGCACGAACGCCGTCACGTCGCCCGCCTGCGTCTCGATGATCGGCAGGCCCGTGAGCGAGCCCGTCTTGCCCTTCACGCGGCCGTTCGTCGCCTTCTCCACGTAGTGCTCGTTCACGCGCGCCGAGCGCTCGAGCAGGCGCGAGTGCAGGTAGAACACGTCGCCCGGATACGCCTCGCGGCCCGGCGGGCGGCGCAGGAGGAGTGAGATCTGCCGGTAGGCCCACGCCTGCTTGGTCAGATCGTCATAGATGATGAGCGCGTCCTCGCCGTTGTCCATGAAGTACTCGCCCATCGTGCATCCGCTGTAGGGCGCGATGTACTGCATGGAGGCGGGCGTGGAGGCCGAGGCGGCGACGACGATCGTGTGCTTCATCGCGTCGTGCTCCTCGAGCTTGCGCACGACGTTCGCGATCGAGGACTGCTTCTGCCCGACCGCGACGTAGATGCATTTGATGCCGCTCGACTTCTGATTGATGATTGTGTCGACCGCGAGCGCGGTCTTGCCGGTCTGACGGTCCCCGATGATGAGCTCGCGCTGCCCGCGGCCGATCGGCACCATCGAGTCGATCGCCTTGTACCCGGTCTGCACCGGCTGGCTCACCGACTTGCGGTACACGACGCCCGGCGCGACGCGCTCGATCGGCATGTTCTGCTCGGCGTCGATGGGCCCCTTGCCGTCGAGCGGCCGACCGAGAGAGTCGACGACGCGGCCGAGGAGCCCGCGGCCGACCGGAACCTGAAGAATGCGGCCCGTCGTCTTGACCTGATCGCCCTCCGCGAGGTGCTCATAATCGCCGAGCACTACCGCGCCGACCGAGTCCTGCTCGAGATTGAGCGCGAGGCCGAAGGTGTTGTCCGGGAACTCGAGCATCTCGCCGTAGCGTGCGTCGGCGAGGCCGTAGATGCGGCAGATGCCGTCAGTGATCGAGACGATGGTCCCGACGTTGCGGGCCTCCGTGGGCGATTTGAAGTTCTCGATCCGCTGCTTGATGAGATCGGAGATTTCGCTTGCCTTGATGGCCATATGTCCCCTCACGGCCTTACGGCCGACTCCTCTCGCGGATCGCGCTCGAGCGCGACCGAGATCATGTAGATGGCGGCGCTGTGCGCCGGCAAGAGTAGAGCGTAGCGCTTCACGCCGTGAGCTCGTACGCCATGCGCTTGAGCTTGCTGCGGAGCGAGCCGTCGATCACGAGGTCGCCGGAGCGCAGCACAGCGCCGCCGAGGAGCTCCGGATCGACCTTGCAATGCATCCGCACGCGCCGCTTCAACCGCCGCTCCAGCGCTTCGGCGAGTCTGCTGCGGTGCGCCTCGTCGATCGGCGCTGCCGAGGTGACGACCACGTCCGCGACGCCCTCGGCCTCGTCCTTGAGCTCGTTGAACAAGGCCGAGATCTCGGGAAGCAGCGCGAGTCGGCGATTCTCCGCGAGCGTGAAGACGAAGTTCCGTCCTGGCTCCCCGAGCTGATCGCCCACCACATCGGCGATGAGCTGCGCGAGCTCGCGCGGAGAGATCTTCGGATTGCCGAGCAGCTGAGCGACGCGCGGATCGCGCACGACGTCGGCCGCGGCGCCGAGCCCCTGCGCCCACTCGGCGAGCCGGCCCTGTGTGCGCGCCTCCTCGAAGGCCGCCTTCGCATAAGGCCGTGAAGTCGTCGCTTTGTCCGCTGCCATGAGCCGGCGTCCTCAGATCTGCGCCGCGAGCTTGTCGAGCAGGTCGGCGTGCGCGCGCGCGTCGATCTCGCGCTCGAGGAGCTTCGATGCCGTCTCGACGGCGAGGTGCGCCACGTCTCGGCGCAGGCTCTCGCGCACCCGGGCCGCTTCGAGCTCGATCTGATGCTGCGCAGCCGTCACGAGCCGCTGTCCTTCCGCGGCGGCGGTGTGCTTCGCCTGCTCGATCATCTCGTTCGCGCGCCTCTGCGCCTGCTCGACGATCTGGTGAGCGCGCTCTCGCGCTTCGCGCAGCACCGCCTCGGATCGCTGCTCCGCCTGGGCGAGCTCGTCGCGCCCCTTCTCCGCCGCGGCGAGACCCATCGCGATCTTGCGCGTGCGCTCCTCCATCGCGCCGAGGATGAGCGGCCAGATCTTGCTCATCGTGAACCAGATGAGCAGGACGAAGACGACCATCTGCAGAACGAGAGTGAGGTTGATGTTCATGCCAGCGCCTCCGGCCGGGATCTCGCGCGCGTGTGCGCGCGGAACGAGCCCGCTTGCTTCCGGTCCGCCCGTGTGAGCGCAGCCGACATCAGTGCGGAACGCCCGTCAGGAACGGGTTCGCGAACATGAAGAACAGGGCGAACGCGATGCCGATGAACGCGACCGCATCGAGCAGCCCCGCGACGATGAACATACGGCCCAGCAGCGCCGGCGCGAGCTCGGGCTGGCGCGCCATGCCCTCGAGGAAGCGCCCCCCCAGGATGCCGAAGCCGATGGCCGTGCCGAAGGCACCCATCCCGAAGATGATGCCGCACGCGATCGCGGTCATGGCCTGGACAAATGCGATGTTGTTCATTCGACTCTCCTGATTGAATTAGAGGATGAGGCGGGGCCGGGTGTCCCGTCAGTGATGCTCGGACGCCTGCGACAAATAGACGATCGTGAGGATCATGAAAATGAACGCCTGCAGCAGCGCCACGAAAACATCGAAGAACGACCACAGCACGCCGAGCGCCACCTGCACGACGATCCACAGCCAGGTGGTAGGCGCAGGAAGCGCCGCCGCCCCCTTCGACAGCGTGAGCAGCGCAATGAGGGCGAAGACCATCTCGCCGGCGAACATGTTGCCGTACAGTCGCAGCGCGAGCGAAACGGGGCGCGCGAGGAATGCCGGCACCTCCGAGATCAGATTCGCCGGAATGAGAATGACCTGCGCTACCTTGTTGCGGCTGGTGTAGGGATGATGAGTGAGGGTCCGGACGAAGCCGCCGAAGCCCTTCATCTTGATGTTGTAGTAGATGATGAGGACGAAGACGGTGAGCGACAGCCCGAACACGACGTTGAGATCGGTGCTCGGCACGATGCGCAGGTGCGCGAGCCCGACGGCATGCGCCGCGTTCGGAAACAGGTCGATCGGGATCACGTCCATCAGATTGAACAGCACCACCCAGCAGAAGATGGTGAGCGACAGCGGGGCGATGAGGCGGCTCTCGCCGTTGAAAACCGACTTCACCTGCGAGTCGACGAACTCGACGACCATCTCGATGAACAGCTGGAACTTCCCCGGCACGCCGGATGTCGCCCGGCGCGCGGCGGCGTAGAAGACGCCCGCGAACACGAGCGCGAGCAGCACCGAGAAGAAGGCGCTGTCGATGTTGATCGTAGCGAAATCGGCGAGGCCGTGCGGCGCCTTGTTCGTGAGGAAGGTGATGTGGTGGGAGATGTACTCCGTGGGAGTGGGAGGACCCTCCTCCATGCGCGCGAGCGCAAGAATGCTGCCGCGCCCCGCCGCGAGAACGTGAGCGAGTTTCGCAACGCCCGCGAACGCCTGCGCCACCCCGTCAATGAAGCTCATTGCCACTCGAGAGCTCATCACCACTCGACCGTCTCTACTGCCCCGCCGTCAGCCCCGCGCTCCGCCGAGCGGCCGCGCCGCGCCTGCAAACGCCGGCAGCGCCCCCGCGAACGCGATCCAGTACGTGAGGAACGTCGCCCCGTAGCCGGCGAACATCGCGACCGGCGACGGCCGCATCCAGTGCCATGCGGCGATGAACAGCCCGACCATCAACACGAGCTTCGCGAGCTCGCCCGCGAAGAACGCCCCGAGGATCACCGGTGCGCTGCGCGGGATCCGCCCGAAGGCGATGAGCGCCATCGCGAGGCTCGCCGCAGTGCCGATGCCGCCCCCGAGCAGCGCTGATACCGCGGCGGACGCGCCGGCGACGGCGAGGCACACGAGCGCGGCGAGGAACGTGACTCCTGCCTGCCCGAGCACGACCCCGAACGCCAGCCGCCGCGCACTCGGCAGCTCGATGATGAGCGCCATCGGCTTCTGAGACTCCCGACAGTTTGCAGTTGGTGACACGCGCCGCCCGCCCCATCCCCCACGCTCCGGCGTGTCACTCGACGAGTGGAGGATCATCGCCGCGCCGCGCTCGAAGCTGGAAGAAATAGACTCGCTTCGCGCTCCCCGAGAGGGAAGGGAAAGGGCCCGGCTTTTACCTTATCTACCCGCCACTTACGAGCGGCCGGGCGACAAAGCCGCGGAATTATAGAGAGGCGCGGCGGAAAAGGCTACCCATAGACCGCCGGCGCGCGGCGTGGCGGTGGCGCACCCCGGCCGCGCGTGCCTCGACACGCGCACTGCGCTCGGTTCGATACTCGCCGCGCACACCTCGCCACGAGCCGCGCGCACCGGACGCTCACGGCACCGATTCACTGAATGTGCGCGAGGATGCCGTCGAGCTCGTCGAGGCTGTTGTAGTCGATGATGAGACGGCCCTTGCCGGAGACCGAGTGCCGGATGGCGACCCGCGCGCCGAGCTTCTCGGCGAGGTCCCGCTCGAGACGCCGCACGTCGGGGTCGCGCGAGGCCTCCTCGGCGGGCTCGGCGGCCTTGGCCGGCGCAAGCATACGCCGCACGATCGCTTCGGTCTCCCGGACGGAGATCCCCTTCTTCGCGACGAGCGCGCCGACCTCGGCTTGTTGGCGCCGTCCCGGCAGCGCGAGCAGCGCCCGCGCGTGGCCCATTTCGAGCTCGCGGCGCTCCACCAGCTCCGCGACCTCGGGTGCAAGGTCGAGAAGACGCAGCAGATTGCTCACCGCGGCGCGCGAGCGGCCGACGGCCTCCCCGGCCTGCTGGTGCGTCATCTGGAACTCCCGGATGAGCCGGTCGAGCGCGCGCGCCTCCTCGAGCGGATTCAGATTCTCGCGCTGGATGTTTTCGATCAGCGCGACAGCGATCGCGGCTTCGTCAGGGATGCGCCGGATGACCGCGGGGATCTCGGTGAGACCCGCCATCTGCGCCGCACGCCAGCGGCGCTCGCCAGCAATGATCTCGTACCGCGCGCCGGCCGGCGCCGCACCCTCGCCCGATCGGCCCGGCTCGCCGCCGAACGACTGCCCGTCGATCGGCCGCACGACGATCGGCTGCACGACACCCTGAGCCTTGATGGAATCGGCGAGCTCCTGCAGCGTTTCCGGCCGCATGTCGACGCGCGGCTGGTAGCGCCCGCGCTGGAGCTGATCGAGGGGAAGCTTCGCGAGCTCTTCCGCGGCGGGACCAGCAGGCGCCCCTGCAGGCGATGCGAGCGATAGCGACGGAGCCGGACGCAGCGCCGCGGACCCCATCAACGCCTCGAGCCCCCGGCCGAGGCTAGGCTTCTTCTGAATCATGGCCGCTGATCATAGCGAATCCGGCCGCTCCGCCGGCGCGGGCGCCGATGCGCCGGGCGAGGCGGGTCCATTCGTGGAGGTCGCTGCGCCATTCGCAGTCGTTCCGGCTACGCCGGCCGCCGCCGCGGCCCGTTCCTCGTCCTCGCGCCGGATCATCTCGCCTGCGAGCGCGAGGTAGGCGAGCGCGCCGCGGGAATCCTTGTCGTGGAACAGCACCGGGCGCCCGAACGAGGGCGCCTCGGCGAGGCGGATGTTGCGCGGGATGATGGTGCGGAACACCTTGTCGCCGAAGTGCGTGATGAGCTGTGCGCTCACCTCGTTCGCGAGGTTGTTCCGCGGATCGAACATCGTGCGCAGGATGCCCTCGATCTCGAGAGGCGGGTTCGCCGCGACCCGGATCTGCTCGATAGTCGCGAGGAGCGCGGAGAGCCCTTCGAGCGCGTAGTACTCGCACTGCATCGGGATCAGCACGCTGTCGGCGGCGACGAGCGCGTTGACCGTCAGCATGTTGAGCGCCGGAGGGCAGTCGATCAGGATCACGTCAAACGCCTCGCGGACGGGCTTCAAGGCGGCGCGCAGCTTCATCTCACGGCCCGCGATCATCGTGAGCAGGCGCACCTCCGCCGCGGTGAGATCCTGGTTCGCCGGCAGCAGGCTGAACCCGGCAGGCTCGACCCGCACTAGCGCGCTCGCGACCTCCGCCTCGCCTAGCAGCGCCTCGCAGCTGCCCCGCTCGATCCGGGCCTTGTCGACGCCGCAGCCCATCGTTGCATTGCCCTGTGGATCGAGGTCGACCAGCAGCATCCGCCGCTTGGTGGCCGCGAGCGAGGCCGCGAGATTGACGGCCGTGGTCGTCTTGCCCACCCCGCCCTTCTGATTCGCGATCGCAATGACGCGCTTCATGCGCCAATCATGACATGGCGGCGACCACGAGGTGGCGCTCCTCGCCGAGCCCCGGCACCTCGAGAGGCCGCACATCGGTGATGCGCCAGGGCGGCCGGACCGCCGCGATCTCCTCGTCCGGACGGCGGCCCTTCATCGCGAGCACTCGCGTGCCGGGGCGGCAGAGCGTCAGCACACCGGCGAGCAGATCCGGCAGCGCCGCGAACGCCCGCGCCGTCACCGTCTCAAACGGCGGGTCAGGGTGCAGCGCCTCCGCCCGCGAATGGACGGCTTCGACGTTGCCGAGCCCGAGCGCGCGGGCGGCGTGCGCGACGAAGCGGATCTTCTTGCCCGCGGAATCGATCAGCGTGAACTGCCGCTCCGGGTTGGCGACGGCGAGCGGGAGGCCGGGAAATCCCGCACCCGTGCCCACGTCCGCGATGCGCGTCCCGCTCAAATGCTCATGAATCGAGAGGCTGTCGAGGAGGTGATGCGTGATCATCTGCTCGCGCTCACGGATGGAAGTGAGGCTGTATGCGGCGTTCCAGCGTTCGAGCTCGTTGAGCAGGCTGAGGAGCCGGCCGGCGGCGCCATCGTCGAGCGAAACGTTGAGCAGCCGCGCTCGTTCGATGAGTCTGGCGCGCTCGATGAGCCCGGCACGCTCATCTGGTCCGGTCGGTTCGATGAACCCGGCCCGTTCGTCAGGCCCGCCCCGTTCGTGAGGGCCGCCCTGCTGGATGCGCCGGCTCACGAGCCTGCCGGGTCGCGAGGTCGCCGGATCACGGGCTCGCCGGGCCGCGAGCTCGCCGGGTCACGAGCCTGCCGAGTCACGAGCATGCCGGGTCACGAGTCTGCCGACTCACGGGCGCGCCGGGTCACGGGCCCGCATTCGCGACGAGCGCGGCCATGAGCTCATTGACCGGCAGGGCATCGAGCTTCGCCGCATCGGCGAACAACGCCTCGATGCGCTCGGCTTGGCGTGCGGGGAAGCGCGCGGCGACGGCGGCTCTGAACTTCTCGAGGAGCAGCGGGATGCCCTCTGCGCGCCGGCGTCGATGTCCGATCGGGTACAGCACTTCGACGCGCCGAGTGGAGCCGCCGCCCCGGAAGAATACCTGCACTGCGTTGCCGATCGCCCGCTTGTCGGGATCGTAGTAGTCGCGCGTGAACGCGGGATTCTCCCGCACCTGCGTGAGGCCGCGCAGCCGATCGATGCGCGGGTCGGCGGCCGCCTCGTCCTCGTAATCCTCAGCGGTCAAGCGGCCGAAGATAAGCGGCACCGCCACCATGTATTGGATGCAATGGTCGCGGTCCGCCGGATTCGCGAGAGGCCCGGTCTTGTCGATGATCCGCACGCCGGGCTCCTGCGTCTCGATGACGATGCGCTCGATCTCATCCAGCCGCCTGCATACCTCCGGGTGCAGCGCCAGAGCGGCCTCCACCGCCGTCTGGGCGTGGAACTCGGCAGGGAAGGAGATCTTGAACAGCACATTCTCCATCACATAGCTGCCGAAGGGCTGCGGCAGGGCCAAAGGCTGGCCCTTGAGCAGCACGTCGTAGAAGCCCCAGCGGGACGCGGTGAGCGCGGAGGGATATCCCATCTCGCCGGCGAGCGCGAGCAGCGCATGGCGAACGCCGCGGCTCGTCGCATCGGCCGCCGCCCAGCTCTTGCGCGAGCCGGTGTTCGGCGCGTGCCGGTAGGTGCGGAGCGCCCCTCCGTCGATCCAGGCGTTCGAGACGGCGTTGATGATTTGCTCGTAGCTCCCGCCGAGGAGCCCCGTCGCGACCGCCGTCGTTGCGACCCGGACGAGGATGACGTGGTCGAGACCGACGCGGTTGAAGCTGTTCTTGAGCGCGAGCACGCCCTGGATCTCGTGCGCCTTGATCATGGCGGTGAGCACGTCGCGCACGGTGAGCGGCTCCCCGCCCTCCATGCGCGCCTTGCGCGAGAGATAGTCCGCGACCGCGAGGATGCCGCCGAGATTGTCCGACGGATGCCCCCATTCCGCCGCGAGCCAGGTGTCATTGAAATCGAGCCACCGGATCATCGCCCCGATGTTGAAGGCGGCCTGAACCGGATCGAGCTCGTAGGAGGTGCCGGGCACACGCGCGCCGCCCGGCATCACCGCGCCCGCAACGACAGGGCCTAGCAGCTTCGTGCAGGCCGGAAAGCCGAGTGCGCGGAAGCCGCACGCGAGCGTGTCCATCAGGCAGTGGCGCGCCGTGTCGTAGGCTGGCTCGCTCGTGACGGTGAAGTTCTTCACGTACTCGGCGATCGCGACGAGCACGTAGTCGGGCTTCGGCCGGGCGGCGGATTTCAGGTCGGGGATGGACATGGCGTCTCAGCGCCGCTTCTCGAGCGGCACGAACGGACGCGGCTCGGGCCCCACGTAGTTGGCAGCGGGACGGATGATCTTCCCATCCTCGCGCTGCTCGATCACGTGCGCCGCCCAGCCGGTCGTGCGCGCGATCACGAACAGCGGCGTGAACATCGCCGTCGGCACGCCCATCAGGTGATAGGAGACGGCGGAGAACCAGTCGAGGTTGGCGAACATCTTCTTCGCATCGGCCATCACCGACTCGATGCGCTCGGCGATCTCGAAGCGGCGCATGTCGCCCGCCTCGCGCGCGAGCCGGCGCGCGACCTCCTTGATCACCTGGTTGCGCGGGTCGGCGACCGTGTAGACGGGGTGCCCGAAGCCGATGATCACCTCTCTCGCCGCCACGCGCGCGCGAATGTCCCGCTCGGCCTCCTCGGGATCGCCGTAGCGGCTCTGAATCTCGAGCGCCGCCTCGTTCGCCCCGCCGTGTTTCGGACCGCGCAGCGCCCCGATGGCGCCGGTGATGCAGGAGTAGATGTCCGAGCCGGTGCCCGCGATCACACGCGCCGTGAACGTGGAGGCGTTCATCTCGTGCTCCGCGTACAGGATCAACGAGGTGTGCATCGCGCGCACCCAGGAGGAGGGCGGCGGGCGCCGGTGCAGCAGGTGCAGGAAATGCCCCCCGATCGACTCGTCCTCGGTCTCGACGAAGATGCGCTGTCCCGCGTGGCTGAAGTGATACCAATAGGCGAGCATCGAGCCCAAGGAGGCGATCAGGCGGTCGGCGATGTCGCGGGCGCCGGCGGCGTTGTGATCCTCCTTCTCGGGCAGCAAGCATCCGAGCGCCGAGACACCGGTGCGCAGCACGTCCATCGGATGGACGGCGGGCGGCAGCCGTTCGAGCACTTCGCGCACGATTGCGGGCAGGCCGCGCAGGGATTTGAGCTTCGCCCGATACGCCGCGAGCGCCGCAGCGCTCGGCAGCTCACCGTGGATCAGAAGGTAGGCAATCTCCTCGAATTCGGCCGCTTCGGCCACTTCCAGGATGTCATAGCCGCGGTAGTGCAGGTCGTTGCCCGTGCGGCCGACCGTGCAGAGCGCGGTGTTGCCGGCCGGCACTCCGGAGAGCGCGACGGATTTCTTGGGTTTGAAGGGGGTCGCGGGCTCGTTCATGGGTGATCACCTCGGGCGGGCATCATTGCTCTCGCGGCGAGAGCGCGTCGCCGGCTCTCGCGCATCACTTCTGCTCGCGCTCGCGGCCGAACAGCCGGTCGAGCCGCTCCTCGTAGGCGTGATAGCCGAGCACTCGATACAGCTCCTCCCGCGTCTGCATCAGAGGCACGGCGGGCTTCTGAGTTCCCTCGCGCCGGATCGTTTCGTAGACCTCGAGCGCCGCGCGGCTCATCGCGCGGAACGCCGAAAGCGGATAGAGGACCATCCGCACTCCGCAGCTCGCGAGCTCGGCGGTCGTGAAGAACGGGGTCTTGCCGAACTCCGTGAGATTCGCGAGCACCGGGACGCTCACCCGGCTCGTGAACTGCCGGTACTCCTCGAGGCTCGTCAGCGCCTCCGCAAAGATCATGTCCGCCCCCGCCTCGACATACCGCTGCGCACGCTCGAGCGCCGCCCGCTGGCCCTCGACGGCATGCGCGTCGGTGCGCGCCATGATGAGGAAGGAGTCATCCGCCCTCGCGTCCAGGGCTGCCTTGAGCCGGTCTACCATCTCGCCCGCCGGCACGAGCGCCTTGCCGGGCCGATGGCCGCAGCGCTTGGCCCCGACCTGATCTTCGAGGTGCAGCCCTGCCGCTCCGGCGCGCGCGATCTCCTTCACCGTGCGTGCGATGTTGAATGCGCTGCCGAAGCCCGTGTCGGCATCGACGAGCAGCGGCAGGTCCACCGCCCCTGTGATGCGCCGCACGTCCTCGCAGACATCCCCGAGTGCGGTGATGCCGAGGTCCGGCATGCCGAAGGATGCATTCGCCACGCCGGCGCCTGAGAGGTAGATGGCCTTGAATCCCGCGGTGCGCGCGAGCAGCGCGGCGTAGGCATTGACGGCACCGACGATCTGCAGCGGGCGCTCGGCTTCGAGCGCAGCTCTGAAGCGGGCCCCGGCGGAGAGGGGTTGAGGCATGGATGGTTCCGGCGTGGACCCTTGGAGTCTATCAGCGCGCCACGCGGTCGAGCCACGCCACGAGCCCCTGGGTGTTGAGCTCGAGGTCCTTGTCGAGCACAGCGTCTACTCGTGACTCGGGATGCTCGATGCCGTGGCGGCGCGCGAGATCGACCCACAGCGCCCGCATGTCCGCGCGGATCGCGGAGGCGCGGTCGGGAGCGCCGGCGCGGCTGCGCGCGATCGCCGCCAGCTCGCGAATCTGCCGCTTCAGCGACTCGGCGAGCCGCGGCAGATCCGTCACGCGGCTGTAGTGCATGAGGTACGCGGCCTGCGGCGCATATCCGAGGAGCTTGTCGATGGAGGCGATGAGCTGGTCCGGATCGAACTGCGTGGGCGTGGTCGTGGGTACGACGAACGCGCCCACGGCGGTGTCGAGCTCCCGGTATGAGAGACCGAAGGTGTCGCCCGTGAAGATGTTCCCGTATCCGGCATCGACGATGCTGTAGTGGTGCAGGGCGTGGCCCGGCGTGTCGATGAGCAGCAGCTCGCGTCCGGCGAGGTCGATGCGCTCGCCGTCTCGCATGACGCGCAGCCGTTCCGGCGGGATCGGCACAAGATCACCGTAAAGCGCGCGATACGTCGCCTCACCATAGACCGCGATGGAGGCCCGGATGAGCCGCGCGGGATCCGCCATGTGCGGTGCGCCGCGCGGATGGACGACGGCCCGCGCGTTCGGCAGCTCCCGAATCAGCGCGCCCGCGCCGCCCGCGTGATCGAGATGCACGTGCGTGAGGAAAACGTATTCCACCGCCTCGCGCGCGATGTCGAGCGCCGCGAGCGCCGCGAGCAGCCGCGGCACCGAATGATTGGTGCCCACGTCGACAAATGCCGCACGTCGCTCATCGGCTCCGGCGCTCCCGCCGTGCACGATGATGTGCGCGGCCGCAAGGCCTGGCCGGATGTAATCCGTATCGACGGCCGTGATTCCGTGCGGATGTGAGATAAGCGTCGGATGCGAGATGGGCGTCGCTTGCGGCATGTCGGGCGCCATAGTAAGAGAGGGGCATTCGTTTGTCGCACGCCCAGTCTCTCATGACCCGATCCGCCCCGCGTGCCGGGCCGCTCACCGCCGCGCTGGCCGTCTTCACGGCCCTCGGCCCAGTTTGCCCCGGGACCGCGCCGGCGCGCGAGCCCGCTCAGGCAGCGATGGGGTATGTCGCAGCGGCGCCGCTCGCCGTTCGCGCCCCCTTTCATCGCGAGCTCGGCAATCTGATCCTCGAGGGCGTCCCGCCGCTCGATGAGCGGCTTGCCGCGCGGCTCGAGCGCTACGCGGATGCGCGCGAGGCAACGTTTCTCGACTGGCTGCCGGATGGCAGCATGCTGGTCGGCACCCGCTTCGGGAACGTCGAGGAAGTCCATCGCGTCGCCGCCCCGCTCGGCATGCGCGAGCAGATCACCTACGCGGACGAGCCCATCTCGCTCGCTGCGGCGCAGCCTTCGGCCGGCTCATCGCCCGCAGCCGGCGCCGAGGGCTTCGCGTTCCTCGAAGATTCCGGCGGCGACGAGAACGCGCAGATCTACTACTTCCCACTCTCCGAGCCGCATGGCGGCCGGCTCGACGGGCACGTGGACGGCGCACGCCTGCTGACCGACGGCCGGTCGCGGCACGGAAGCCTCCTCTGGTCGAAGGACGGGAAGCAGCTCGCCTTCTCGGGCAACGAGCGGAGCGAGGCGGACGACGACATATACATCGTCGATGTTTCCGCCGGCACGCGCCCGCACCTGCTGGTCGCGGGACGCGACGGCGTCTGGCGCCCGCTCGACTGGTCCGCCGATGGGCGGCAGCTGCTTGTCGAGCACTCGGTGACGGCGACGGAGAGCCATCTCTATCTCGCGGATGCGACGACCGGCGCGTTGACGCCGCTCGATTCGCCCGACAAGAAGATCCGCATTCGCGCCGCGCGCTTCGCGCCCGACGGCCGCAGCGTCTATTTGATTTCCGATGCGGGCGGCGAGCATGACACGCTGCGCCGTCTCGATCTCGCCACGCACACGTGGCAGGACGTTGCGGCAGCCGCGCCGTGGGAAATCGACGATTTCGACGTGAGCGCCGACGGGCGCTATATCGCCTATGTCGTGAACGAGGACGGCCGCAGCCGCCTCACGGTGCTCGACACGCTCCTGAAGCTCCGGCGGTTGCCGGCGGGCATCCCGGACGGCGTGATCAGTGCGGTCCGCTTCGATCGGACCGGACGGCGGCTCGCGCTCACGGCAGAAAGCGCCGCCTCGCCGCGAGACGTGTACGTCTACGAGGTCGACCACAACCTCCTCGTGCGCTGGACACGGAGCGAGCCAGGCCCCGTATGCGCGGGCACGGCATCCGGCTGCCCTGCGTTCGTGCAAGCGGAGCTGATTCACTTCCCGACCTGGGATCGCACGAACGACGGCCGCCGCACACTCTCGGCGTATCTCTACCGGCCGCACGGCCCCGGCCCTCACCCGGTGCTCATCGACATCCACGGCGGACCGCAGGACGAGGCGCGCCCCGGTTTCGATCCGTTCGTGCAATTCCTGGTGAACGAGCTCGGGTACGTGGTCGTCGCCCCGAACGTTCGGGGCTCATCCGGATACGGCAGGACGTTCCTCGGCCTCGACGATGGACGGCTGCGCGAGGACGCCGTGCGCGATATCGGCTCGCTGCTGGTGTGGATCGGCCTGCAACCGGCGCTCGACCGGGAGCGCGTGGCAGTCCTCGGCACCGGCTACGGCGGCTATCTCGCGCTCGCCTCGCTTGCCGACTACCACGACCGCCTGCGCGGCGGCATCGACGTGTGTGGCGTCACGAATTTCGTGGCGTTCCTCGAGCACACTGCGGCCTGGCGGCGCGCCGCGCAGCGCGCGGAGTACGGCGATGAGCGCGATCCGCGCATGCACGATTTCCTGAGCCGCATCTCGCCGCTCTCCAAGGCGAAATGGATCCGCCGCCCGCTGCTCGTCGTGCAAGGACTCAACGACCCGCGCGTGCCGGCGTCACAATCGACTGATCTCGTCGCGAGCCTGCGCGCGCGGGGCGAGGACGTATGGTATGTCGCCGCGCGGGACGAGGGGCACGGCTTCCGGAAGAAATCGAACCGCGACGCCTACTACGAGGTCGCCGCGATGTTCTTGCAGCGCCTTGCCGCTGCGGAGTAGGGCGGAAAAGCCGGCCGACGGTGCCGAAGGCCGGACGCTGCGAATGACAGCGATGAACGCGCTGCCGCGTCGCGCGTCGGCTGCTACCGGGATGCCGTGAGCCGCGAGAACGGCCGCGGCAGCGTCTCGAGGCCCGGAGTGAGCTGGCCGTAGTAGTCCGCGATCACCCACATGTCGTCTTCCTTCACCTGCGCGGCCATCCCCGCCATCACGGGGTTCTTGCGCGCGCCGCTCTTGTATTCCTTGAGCGCTTGCACGATGTAGTCCGGGTGCTGGCCGGCGAGCGTCGGATACTGCGGCACGACGCCGATGCCGTCCGCGCCGTGGCAGGCCACGCAGACCGCGGCGGCGGCCGGAGGCTTGCGCGCGCTCGCCGGCGCCGTCTCGGCCTTCAGCACCGGCCCGGCGAAATACACGGCGATGTCGGCCATGTCCTGCGACGACAGCTCCGAGGCCTGCGCGTGCATGGTCGTATGCGAGCGCTCGCCGCTCTTGTACTCTGCGAGCGCTGCGGCGAGGTATTCGGGATGCTGGCCGCGCAGCTCCGGCACACTGTAGTCGGGATAGGCGTTGCGGTAGCCGCCGATGCCGTGGCAGCCGAGACAGGTGTACGAGATCGCTTTGCCGTGCTCGGGGTTGCCGTTGAGCGGCGGGTTCTGCGCGAGCACTGCGGCGCTCGCGAACGATGCCGCGCCGGCGAGCGCGCAGCGCGCGGCCGCCGAGAGAGCGCCTGTCAACATCCTGGACAACGCCATGTCGATCCTCATCCTCGAAGTGGGAGGTAAAAATGGCCCCGAATCATAAGGACTCGAGGCCCGCTTTGCCACCGAACGTTCGCGCTCCGGCATGATCGCGCTGATTCAGCGCGTGCTCGCGGCGCGCGTAGAAGTCGAGGGCCGGACGATCGGCGCCATCGAGCAGGGCGTGCTTGCGCTGATCGGCGTCCGCCGGGACGATACGCCGGCAGCGGCAGATCGCCTGCTCGAGCGCATCGTGACGTACCGCATCTTCGCGGACGACGCCGGTCGCATGAACCGCAGCCTCGCGGAGATCCGCGGCGGCCTGCTGCTCGTCCCTCAATTCACACTCGCCGCCGACACTCGCCAGGGGACCCGTCCCGGATTCAGCACGGCGGCGCCCCCCGAAGCGGCTCGCTCGCTGTTCGACTACCTGGTCACGCAGGCGCGAACGCGCCACGCGCCGGTGGCCGCCGGCGAGTTCGGCGCTCACATGCGGGTCGCGCTGGTCAATGACGGCCCTGTCACGTTCTGGCTCGAAACGCGAGGAGGCCCAGCGGGGAAAATCCCACCGCAGGGAAGCTCGGCGCGGGGAAGCTGACAACCGGGCGTGAAGCCGAAGGCGTGAGGCCCGAACGATCCGGCGTGAAGCTCGCCGCGGTCCGCGAAACTCACGGCAGCCCTTCCGGTCGATTTAGCCTATGATCGAGGGTCGGTCCTGCGTGCGCAGCCGTTCCTCGAAAGCGCGGCGGCGAGAGCGGGGCGCTGCACCGGCGGCTCATGGGCGTCGGCTCTAGGGGCGCAGATGCGCCGATGCCGGCTGTTGGCGGCTCGCGGGGCGGCCTCCGCGGCGCCTGGATGCTCCCCTTCGAGGGTGTCGGATGGTCGATCTGCTCGTCATCTTGCTCCTGGTGCTCCTCGTCTTCGGCTCGAAGAAGCTGCGGACGATCGGCTCCGACCTTGGCGCGGCCGTGAAGGGCTTCAAGAGAGGGTTGGCCGGAGGTTCGAGCGGGAAGGGCCCCGAGCAGGTAGAATCGATGCGCCCGGACGCGGAGTTCCCCGAAGCCGCGGATCTCGATCGCGGCCGTCGGAGCGGCACTTGAAGGGTCTTTAATCTCGAGCGGGTGCGCCGCGAACGAGCGCGCCGCGACGTAGACTCAAGCAGGATGTTCTCGATCGATTTCCCCGAGGTAGTCATCATCTTCGGCGTCGCGCTGATCGTGCTCGGCCCCAAGAAGCTTCCCGGCGCGGCGGCCCAGATCGGCCGGTGGGTGGGCCGGGCGCGCGCGATGGCGCGGCAGTTCCGCGAGCAGCTGGAGCAGGAAGTCGCAAGCGCCGAGAACGCGCTGGACGTTCGGAAATCGCTCGACTCCGTGATGCACGACGCGGCGCCGAAGGAGCCGCCGCTTCCCGGCGTCGTGCCGCACGAGCCAGCCCCAGGAATACCGCCGCAGGAATTCAATCCTGGGCACGAGCCCCCAGCCTCTGGGTACGATACCCAGGCCGGCATCCCTCCGCGCGAGCCCGAGCCCACGCCTCGGCAAGAGCCTCTCTTCGACGCTCAGCTGCACGACACGGCATTGCCTGGCTCAGCTGTCCCTCGCGAGCCACCGTCGAGCCAATCTTCGGGCGCTCCCGAAGACGCTGCGCCGGCGCCTCGCCACGGAGCGTTCGTCACGAGCAGCGAGGCCGCAAGCGGCGGGATTGCGACCAGCGAGGCCCATTCAGCCCGCGCCCATTCAGCCCGCGCCCATTCAGCCGGCCCCCATTCTGCCGGCGAGGCCCAGCCAGCCGACGCCCATTCCCCCGTTCCCGGCATGCAGGCCTGGATGCCCGAGACCCAGACATGGATGGCCGGCGTCAGCTGGGAGCCGGAGCCCGCGGAAGCGACTTCCGCCGACGCAGCACCCGGACCCGACCTGCATCCCGATTCACATCGAGCAACCCTGCCGCAAAGCTCGCCGCCTCGACCCTCGCCCCAAGCTGCGGAGCACCCCGAGCCGGTCGAGCATGACGGCGGCTGACGAGCTCGCATCATGAACGACGAGCCCGAGGAGAAGCTGGCTGAAGGCACGCTGATCTCCCATCTGCTCGAGCTGCGCAACAGGCTCATCCGGGCGCTGATCGCCTTCGTGATCGTGCTGATCCCGTGCGCCTGGAAGTCGAACGACCTGTTCGACCTCATTGCGCGTCCTATCCAGAGCAAGCTGCCGCCGGGCGCTCATCTCATCGCGACCGGCGTCATCGCGCCCTTCCTGACACCGTTCAAGCTGTCGATGTACGTGGCGCTCTTCATCGCCATGCCATACATCCTCTATCAGATATGGGCGTTCGTGGCCCCGGGCCTGTACCGCCACGAGAAGCGCTTCGCGCTACCGCTGCTCGTCTCGTCGATCTTCCTGTTCTACGCGGGCATCGCCTTCGCGTACTTCGCCGTCTTTCCGGTGGTTTTCCAGTTCATGGTGGCCACGACACCGAGGGGCATCCTCATGATGACGGACATCACGAGCTATCTCGACTTCGTGATGCGGATGTTCCTCGCGTTCGGCCTCGCCTTCGAGGCGCCCGTCGCGGTCGTGCTGCTCGCGACGACCGGCCTCGTGAGCGTCGAGAAGCTGAGGTCGAACCGCGGCTACGTGCTCATCGCGATCTTCGTGGTCGCCGCTGCGCTCGCGCCGCCCGATTCGATCTCCATGTGCATCATGGCGATCCCGATGTACGCGCTCTACGAGGCCGGAGTGTTCTTCGCCAATATCGCCGTCAAGTCGCGGCGCGAGGCCGAGGCCGCGCGCGAGGCGGCGAAGGCGCACTGAGGGCGCGCACCGGGCGACCGCCGCCTCAATCGCGGCCGCCGGATCAATGGGCGCCGGCCGCGTCGATCGGCGCACGTCGCATCAATCAGCGCTTGCCGCGGCGGCGAGCAGCGCCCGGATTTCCGGCAGGCAGGACCCGCAGCTCGTCCCGGCCCTCAGGCGCGCGCCGACCTCGCGCGCATCGCGCAGAGCGTGCCTTTCGATCGCGCGAGTGATGGTCTCACGGCTCACCCGGAAGCACGAGCAGACGAGCGGCCCGTCATCGCGCTCGCCGGCCGAAGCGCCAGCGCCATCGAGCGGGCGGCCGGCGAGCAGCGCGACGCGGTCCCGTTCTGCGATCGGGCGAGTCAGAAGGCTCGCGAGCCAGCGTCTTTGAGGCAGCTCGGGCCGGCGCGACACATAGAGGCAGGCCTCGAGTCGGTCGCCTGCGATGCGGGCGGCGCGATAGACGGCCGAACCCTCGTCGAAGTACTCCAGATAGCCTTCGTCGGCGGCTCCCGCGATCCCGAGCAGATGTCGCGCCCATTGCGTCCGGTCGGGCGGCGCGCCGCGGCCGGCGAGCTCGTAGCGCATGCCACCGTCGATGCGCACGGCGGCCCACCAGGTCACCGCCGGCGCGCCGATCGGGCGGCGGCTCACGACGACGCCGTACCAGTCCACCAGGAAGGGCTCGACTCGCGCCGGTGTGTGTTTGAGCTCGGGCTCGCCCGAGACCGGATCGACTGCGGGGCTGACGAGCGCGCCGACTCGCCCCTCCGATGCCACGACGGCATTCCAATGCATCGGCGCGAACACTTGGCCCCGAGCGATTTCTCCGCTCGTCCGCGCGCGGCCGATCATGGAGCCCCAGCGTGTGACGATGCGCGCGAGCTCTCCCGGGCGCACCCCGGCGAGCAGCGCGTCCTGTCCGTGCAGATCGACGAAAGGCTCCGGAATGTGCTCGGAGAGCCGGGCGGAGCGCCCCGTGCGCGTCATCGTGTGCCACTGATCGCGGATGCGGCCGGTGTTGAGCACCATCGGGAAGGTCTCATCGAGCGCATGCGCGGGCATGCGCGGGCGCGTTGCGATGAGCCGAGCCCGCCCATCCGGATGCATGAACCGGCCGTCGCCGAACAGGCGCGCGGTCCCGGCGTAGGAAGGGCGTGCGGCCCCGGTCGGCGCGATCGCACGGCACGGCGAAGCCGTCGCACGGCCGGAATGATCCGCGCGCGCGGCCGAGGATTCGGGGAGCCGTACCGGACCCGCCATCGGACGCCGCACCGGCCATTGCACCGGCTCCAGCGCGTCGTACTCCTCGCGCGTGAGCCCCGCCAAGCCTCCGATATCGAACAGCCGCGTCCCTTCGTTCTCAGCGGCGGAAAGACGCGCATGCTCGTCGAAGATCTCGTGCGGAGATCGATACGGGAACTGCCCCCCGAATCCCATCCGCCGCGCGACTTCGCACACGATCCACCAGTCCGGCATCGCCTCACCCGCAGGAGGCAGGAATGCGCGCTGGCGCGAAATGCGGCGCTCCGAATTCGTGACGGTGCCGTCCTTCTCGCCCCAGGCATGCGCCGGAAGAAGGACATGCGCGAGCCGCGCCGTATCCGTATCGGCCGCGCAGTCGGAGACGACCACGAGCTCGCAGCAGGCCAGCGCTTCACGCGCGCGATCCGCGTCCGGCAGGCTCACGACGGGATTGGTCGCCATGATCCATATGGCCTTCACGCGCCCCGCATGGATCGCCTCGAACAGATCGACGGCCTTGAGCCCCGGCCGGTGCGGAATGCACGGGCTCTCCCAGAACCGCTGCACGATCCGGCGGTGTGCCTCGTTCTCGATCTCCATGTGAGCGGCGAGCATGTTCGCCATGCCGCCCACCTCCCGGCCGCCCATTGCGTTCGGTTGACCGGTCAGCGAGAACGGGCCCATTCCCGGCTGTCCGATCCGCCCCGTGAGCAGGTGGCAGTTGATGATGCTGTTGACCTTGTCGGTGCCGGCCGAGGATTGATTGACGCCCTGGGAGAAGGCCGTCACGACACGCTGCGTATTCGCAAACAAGCAGAAGAACTCCTCGAGACGCGCATCATCCAGCCCGCAGACCGACGCGAGCGAAAAGAGATCGCTGGCGGTTTCCTCGGCGGTCGCGAGCGCTTCGGCGGCTCCCGAGGTATGCGCCGCGAGGAAGTCCTTATCGGCCGATCCCGTGCGCTCGAGATACGCGAGCAGCCCATTGAACAGCCACACGTCCGTTCCCGGCCGGATCGGCAGGTGCAGGTCCGCGATGTCGCAGGTCGCCGTGCGCCGCGGATCGATGACGACAACCTTCATCTGCGGCCGGCGAGCCTTCGCCTCCGCGATACGCTGGTAGAGCACTGGATGGCACCAGGCGGTGTTCGAGCCGGCGAGCACGACGAGGTCGGCGAGCTCGAAATCCTCATAGCAGCCAGGCACCACATCCTCTCCGAACGCCCGGCGGTGGCCCGCCACGGCGGACGCCATGCAGAGGCGCGAGTTGGTGTCAATGTTGGCGCAGCCGATGAAGCCCTTCATCAGCTTGTTCGCAACGTAGTAGTCCTCCGTGAGCAGCTGGCCCGAGACATAGAGCGCGACGGCCTCCGGCCCGTGCTCGCGCGCGATGCGCATGAATCCTTCCGCGACGAGGCTGAGCGCCCGATCCCAGCTCGCCCGCTCGCCGCGAATCTGCGGGTGCAGCAGACGGCCGTCGGCGCCGAGCGTGTCGGCGAGCGCGGCGCCCTTGGAGCAGATCCGGCCGAAGTTCGCCGGATGGTGGGGGTCGGGGGCGATTGCCCATCTCGCCGCATCTGTAGGTCCCGCAGGACCGGTTGCTTCGGGTCCCGCGGCGGTGCATGCCCCAGGGGTGCCTGCCTCAGCGGTGCATCGCTCTCCGGCGCGCTGCTTCTCGCGGGAGCCCGCTGCGGGGTCCGGCTGCGCGTCGAGCCCGCAGCCGACGCCGCAGTACGGACAGGTCGTTTTCACGGCGGCCCGAACAGCAATTGCTCGCGCAGCGCCGTCACGTCCTCGCCCGCCGCCATCAGCTCGTGATACCACTCGCCGTGCCGCGCATCGCCGTACAGCACGGCCCCGCGCAGCCGGTTGTCGCGGATCACGAGGCGCTTGTAGATGCTGCGCTGGGGATCGCGCAGGACGATGGCCTCCCCGGCTCCGGCAAACTCGCCCGCGGAATACAGCTCGATGCCGCTCACTTTGAGCCGCGTGGCGGGAAGCACGCCGCGGTAGCGGCTCACGCCCACTTCGGCGAGATGCACGGCGCAGACGCGCGCCTGCTCCCAAAGCGGCGCGACGAGGCCGAATGTTTGATTGCGGTGCTGCACGCACTCCCCGACCGCATAGATGCTCGGATCGTAGGTCTGCATGGTGTCGTCGACGAGGATGCCGCGCTCGCAGCGCAGGCCCGCCGCCCGAGCAAGCTCGATGTTCGGGCGGATGCCCGCAGCCATGACGATGAGATCGGCTTCTAGCTCGCTGCCGTCGGCGAATTTCAGGCCTTCCGCGCGCTCGGCGCCCGTCACTGCGACGGTCTTCGCCGGCATGCGGAAGTTGATCCCGCGCGATTCGAGGTCTGCCTTAAGCAGGGCCGCGGCGCCGGCATCGAGCTGCCGCTCCATCAACGTTTCGAGGAGATGGACGACGGTGACTTGCATGCCCCGACGCGCGAGCCCGTTGGCCGCTTCGAGGCCGAGCAGCCCGCCTCCGATCACCGCCGCGCGCCGGTAGCGGCTCGCCGCTTCGATCATCGCATCGACATCCGCCAGATCGCGGAAGGTGACGACGCCCGGCAGCTGCGCGCCGGGGACGGGCAGCACGATCGGGGTCGATCCGGTCGCAATCAGCAGCCTGTCATACGGGGTCTCGCGCCCGCTGGCGGAACGCACGATTCGCCGCCGCCGGTCGATCGTGACGACCGGATCGCCCGCATGCAGCGTGACGCGGTGCTCCGCGTACCATTCGCGCGGATGCAGAACGATGTCCTCCATGCGTCTCTCGCCCGCAAGCACCGGCGAAAGCAATATTCGGTTGTAGTTGACGTGCGGCTCGGCCCCGAGGACGGTGATGTCGTAGGTGTCCGGCGCGAGCTCGAGCAATTCCTCGACCGCCCGCATGCCCGCCATGCCGTTGCCGATGACCACGAGCCGCCTGCGCCGCTCGGCAGCGCGCTGCTGCGGCTGCGCCTCGACCCAGACTCGCCCGTCCATCACCCGCACGGGGTAGACGTTCACCGATTTCGCGGCGTCCTCGAGGCAGCGGCCCGTCGCGAGGCTGTAGTGATGCTTGTAGAGCGGGGAGGCGACCACCCACTCGCCCTGCACGTCGCCGACGATGCCGCGCGCGAGCACGTTCGCCGCGCCAGCCGGGTCGAAGTTGTCGAGCGCGAACACCGCATCGCCCACGCGGAAGATCGCGATCTGCAGCCCCTCGACGAGCGCGCAGACGCCGGCGCCGGGCAGGATATCGGCAAGCGCGCAGACCGGCGTCAGGCGGTGACGCGCCGGCGCCGGGGCTGCGTCCGCGCTCGCGCGAGCGCTGCCATCGGGAGGGCTGATCGAGCGCGAAGTAGCATTCACAGACGCCGCGTTCATGCGACGACCTCCTGCGTGTGCGCGCCCGCTCGTCCCGCCCGCCCCGCTGCGCGCTCGGCGGCCGCTGCTGGACGGATCTGTCCGCGCTCGCGGACGAATACGACGTTGTCGTCCTGCGCATCGCTGTTCACGAAGTGGCGGAAGCGCTTCAGCGTCTCCGGGTCCTCGACCGCCTTCTTCCACTCGCATTCATAGGCGGCAATGAGGCGCGCCATGTCCGCCTCGAGCTCCGCTGCGATGCCGAGCTTGTCCTCGCAGACGACCTCTTTCAGATACTCGAGCCCGCCTTCGAGCCCTTCGCGCCAGGAAGCTGTGCGCTGCAACCGATCGGCCGTGCGGATGTAGAACATCAGGAAGCGGTCGATGTAGCGGACGAGCGTCGCCTTGTCGAGATCGGCGGCCAGCAGCTCGGCGTGGCGCGGCTTCATGCCGCCATTGCCGCAAACATAGAGATTCCAGCCTTTCTCGGTCGCGATGACGCCGACATCCTTGCCCTGCGCCTCCGCGCATTCCCGCGCGCAGCCGGAGACGGCGAGCTTCAGCTTGTGCGGCGAGCGCAGCCCCTTGTAGCGGTTCTCGAGCTCGATCGCGAGGCCGACGCTGTCCTGCACCCCGTAGCGGCACCACGTCGAGCCGACGCACGATTTCACGGTGCGCACGGCCTTGCCGTATGCATGCCCCGACTCGAAGCCCGCGGCGATCAGATCGCGCCAGATGTGCGGCAGCTGCTCGACGCGCGCGCCGAAGAGATCGATGCGCTGGCCGCCGGTAATCTTGGTATACAGGCCGTACTTGGCCGCGACTTCTCCGATCGCGATGAGCTTCGCGGGCGTGATCTCCCCGCCGGGAATGCGCGGCACCACGGAGTAGGTGCCGTCCTTCTGCATGTTCGCGAGGAAGTAGTCGTTCGTGTCCTGCTGCGGCTGCTTATCCGGGGCGAGCACGAACTCGTTCCAGCAGGAGGCGAGGATCGAGGCGACCGTGGGCTTGCAGATATCGCAGCCGAGCCCCTTGCCGTGCTTCGCGAGCACGTCGTCGAACCTCCTGAGCCCGCCCACGCGGACGAGATCGAACAGCTGCTGGCGCGAGTAGGGGAAGTGCTCGCACAGACGGTTGTCCACCGCCACCCCGCGGCTCGCGAGCTCGGCCTTCAATATCTGGCTCACGAGCGGGGCGCAGCCGCCGCAGGAAGTCGAGGCGCGCGTCTTCGACTTGATCGCCCCGAGCGTCGTGCACCCGGCCTCGATCGCAGTGCAGATCGCGCCCTTGCTCACGTCGTTGCAGGAGCAGATCTGCGCCGTCGCGGGCAGTGCCGCAACGCCGCTCGCGGACGGCCGCGAGCAGGTCGATGTACCGCGAGTGCCAACCGCATCCGAGCCGGGGGAGCCGGCAAGCTCTCCCGCCGGCAGAATCAGCTCCTCCAGGCACTCGGGCAGCGGCAGCGCGTTCAGCATCATTTGCTGCCACTCGCCGAAGCTCGAGACATCGCCGACCAGCACTCCGCCGATGAGGCGCTGCCCGTCCGCGTCGATCACGAGCTTCTTGTAGACCTGCCGGCGCTCGTCGATGAACGTGCAGCAGCGCGCGCCGGGCGTGGCGGCATGAGCATCGCCGATCGAGGCGACCTCGACGCCGAGGAGCTTCAACTTCGTGCTCATGTCCGCGCCCGTGAAGCGGGGCGCAGCATCGGCATCCTGCGGCTGAGCAGCAGCGCCGCCGCGCTCGGCGACACGCGCCGAGATGCGCGCCGCCGCGACCTGTGCCATTCGATAGCCGGGCGCGACGAGCCCGTAGATCCGGCCGTTCCAGAGCGCGCACTCGCCGATCGCGTAGACGTCCGGGTCGGACGTGCAGCACAGGTCGTCGATCGAGACGCCGCCCCGCTCGCCGACCGCGAGCCCGGAGCCGCGTGCGAGCGCATCCGCGGGACGAATGCCGGCGGAGAAGACGATCAGATCGACTTCGAGCTCGGAGCCATCTGCGAAGCTCATCCGGTGCCGCGCGGCGGCGCCGTCCGTGATCTCGCGGGTGGTCTTGGACGTGTGCACGTGCACGCCGAGCGATTTGATCTTGCGCTCGAGCAGCTCACCGCCGAGCACGTCGATCTGCAATGCCATGAGCCGCGGCGCGCACTCCACCACGTGGGTCTCGAGGCCGAGGTCGCGCAGCGCTTTCGCCGCTTCGAGACCCAGCAGCCCGCCGCCCACCACCGCGCCGGCTCGCGCGGCGCCGGCAGCAGCACGAATCGCTTCGAGATCCTCGATCGTCCGATAGACGAAGCAGCCCGGGCGGTCGCGTCCCCGCACGGGCGGCACGAACGGATGCGAGCCGGTCGCGAGTACGAGGGTGTCGTAGGGCGCCTCCCGACCTCGTGCCGTGCGCACGATCTTCGCCGCGCGATCGATTTCCGTCACGCGCTCGTTCAAATGGAGCGTGATGCCGTGCTGCGCGAAGAAGCCGGGCGGCGCGAGCGACAGATCCTCGGCTGACTTGCCGCTGAAGAAACTCGAGAGCTGCACCCGATCGTAAGCCGGCCTGCGCTCCTCCGCGAAGACGGTCACGGACCAGGGGCGCGGCGCGTGCTCGCCGACCGGATGCGAGAGCTGCTTCGTAGCCGCGACCAGCTCCTCGAGGAAGCGCTGGCCCACCATGCCATTGCCGACGACGACGATGTTGTGCGTAGCCATAACCAAACAAAAAAAGCGCCGCCGACCGCGCGCCCGAAGCGCAATGCCCGGGACCCGAGATCGGCGGCGCTGCCTTGCGGCGGATCGGCATCGATCCGCACTTCGCGGCGAGTCCTCGAGGGGGGATGGACTCGTACGCTTGCTTCGCTCGTTGCAACGCGCGTGCCATCGCCGGATTTGCGCGCGGATTTGCGCGGCGCGCGGCCGGGAAGCTCGCGTTGCGACCTCCTGCGCCGCTCAACAGCTCGGGCATCTCGCATCCGGCCGTCTGCCGTGATCCGCATTGGGGCGCGCCGGGGCTCGGTTGCACAGGCTTTGTGCGCTTCCGGCCGCTCGAGTGCCGGCGCCGCAGCCCGAGGCCGCCCGCAGCGCGGCATGGCCATTGCAAACCAGCTTTCACATGAGCACGAGCCCGAGCGAACCCGGCCTCAAGGTCCTGCTGTTGAGTCGAAACGCCGAGCGGACGGCCCTTCTCATGGAGGGGCTGCGCGACGCCGGCTGCACCGACGTCATCATTACCGGCGAGGCGCGCGGCCTGCTGCGCCGGATCGTCGACTCCGAGCCCGATGTGATCTGCGCCGAGCTCGGCAGCCCGCAGCCCGACGAGCTCGAGCAGGTGTTCGAGGTCGCGCGCGCGGCGCGCCGGCCGTTTGCTTTGTTCGTCGACCGCTCCGATGCCGACATGATCGCAGCGGCGGTCGAGGCCGGCATCGGCGCCTACATCATCGACGGCCTGCGCAAGGAGCGTGTAGGGCCCGTCCTTGCGCTCGCGGTGAGCCGGTTTCAAGCGTTCAATCGGCTGCACGAGGAGGTCGAGCGCGCGCGCCAGGCGCTCGAGGAGCGCAAGATCGTGGAGCGGGCGAAGGGAATCTTGATGAAGAGCCGCGAGCTCACCGAGGAGGAGGCCTACGCCCTCCTGCGTAAGACCGCGATGAACGAGAACCGCCGTCTCGCCGAGGTGGCGCAGAGCCTGATCATCGCGGCGGGCCTGCTGCGCTGATGGGCTGCTGCGCTGACGAGCGGCTCCGTGAATTGGTCTCGGCGCTGATGGGCTGCGGCGCTGACGAGCGGCCCGTTGCGCTGATGACCCGCGGCGCGGGCGGCATTTGCGCGGCGCCGCCCATAACGCTGATTGATCGAGGGCCGCCCTGGCATGTCCGTTGCAAAGGAGCCTCGCCATGAGCTTCAAATCGGTGGCCGATTCGCTGCGCGCGGGCGACTGGAAATCGCTTCTTGCGTGCTTCCTATACTTCGACACGGGATTCACGGCGTGGGTGATGTTCGGACCGCTCGCGCCGTACATCGCGCAGCAGATCGGGCTCACACCGCTTCAGTCCGCCTTCCTCGTCGCAGTGCCAGTGCTCGCGGCATCGATCGTGCGCATGATGCTCGGCAATCTCTATCAAGCGGTCGACGGGCGGCGGATCGCTCTCATCGGCATCGCGCTCTCGGCCGTGCCCTCTCTCGTGCTGCTTATGCCGCTCGCGCCGAGCTATGGCCTGCTGCTTCTGCTCGGCGCCTTCCTCGGCATTGCCGGCGCGAGCTTCGCGGTCGCCCTGCCAATGGCCGGCAGCACCTATCCGCCGCGCGTGCAGGGCCTCGTGCTGGGGCTCGCGGCCGCCGGCAACGTCGGCGCAGTGCTGGACGGCTTCGTCTTCCCCGGCCTCGCGCAGCGCTTCGGTTGGCAACACGCGACGGTTGCCGTGCTGCCTCTCCTTGCGCTCGCGGCCGCGGCGGTCTTCCTCTGGGCTCGTGACGCGGGCGCAAAGAGCGGCGCCCCGAAGCGGGCGTACTGCGCGTTCGCCGCGGCGTTCGCGAGTGTCGCCGCCCTGGTGCTGCTAGTGAGTGACGGCGCGTTCGGATCGGTGAAGACGGGAGAGCTGCTGCTGCCGATCGTGGGCTCGCTGGTCGCGCTCGGGATGCTGCCGCGGCACTACCTCGCCGTGCTCCGCGAACGCGACACGTGGGTGCTGATGCTGATCTACAGCATCACCTTCGGCGGATTCGTCGGCATGTCCTCCTATGTGAGCCTGCTGCTCACGACACAGTACGGCATCTCGAAGGTCGACGCCGGTCTCATCATGGCCGCAATGTCGTTCACCGGCGCGATGGTGCGGCCTGTCGGCGGCCTGCTCGCCGACCGTATCTCGGGCGTGCGGGCGCTCATCGTCCTGCTGCTCGGCATCGCGGCGGCGAATTTCGCGTTCGCGGCGCTCATGCCGCCGCTCGTCGGCGGGATCGCGCTGCTCGCCGCACTCTATCTGTGCTTCGGGCTCGGCAACGGCGCAACCTTCCAGCTGGTGCCCCACCGGTTCCGCGGCAAGACGGGCCTCATGACCGGCATCATCGGCGCCGCGGGTGGCATCGGTGGCTTCTATCTGCCCGTCTTCATGGGCCTCGCGCGCGAGAGCGCCGGCAGCTACCAGCTCGGGTTCTTCACCTTCGGAGCACTTGCCGCGCTCGCATTCTGCCTCGTGCTCGGCCTCAATCGGCAATGGCTTCTGTGGGCTCTGCCGGGCGAGGCTGCGCCGCACCCGCGCCACCGCGTCGCGCGGGCGGATTCCATCAGCGGGAGCTCGGGTTGAAGATTGGAAACGCAATGACCGGGCTTGCCTGCGCGGCGATCGCCCTCGTCGCGCACCCGCCGGCTCGCGCGGACGATGGCGCGGGCCTGCTGGATGCTCTGGAGCAGACGACGCCTCTCGTCGACGTGCGGCTTCGCTCCGAGACGGTGGGACAATACGGCAAGCCAGGCACGGCCGAGGCAGTCACGGTCCGCGGCCGGTTCGGGTTCGAGACAGGCAACTGGGAGGGCACGTCGCTCCTTGCGGAGGGCGTGGCGCTCACACCGCTCGACGACGACTACAACAGCACCTTCAACGGCAGGACGCAGTATCCCATCGTCGCCGACCCCGAGACCTACCAGCTGAACCGCCTGCAGCTCTCGAACACCTCTCTGCCGGACACGACGCTGCTCGTCGGACGCTCGCGGATCAACCTGGATGATCAGAGATTCATCGGCAACGTCGGCTGGCGGCAGCTCGAGCAGACGTTCGATGCGGCGCAGCTCATCACGACGGCGATTCCCGACGTGACGGTGGACCTCACGTACTTGAACCGCATCAATCGCGTCTACGGCAATCGCTCCCCGCAGGGGACGTACCGCGGCGACAACTATCTCGCAAATGCCGCCGTCGCGACGCCGATCGGAAAGCTCGTCGCCTTCGCATACCTCCTCGATTTCGACATCGATCCCACCGACTCGACGGCGACGTATGGGCTGCGCTTCGCGGGAGATCGGCCGGCCGGTGCCGTCGATTTCGGCTATTCGGTGTCGTATGCGACCCAGCACGATCGCGCGAACAACCCGCTCAGATTCCACGCCGACTACTGGGAAGGGCAGCTCTCCGCCGCGGTCCATGGAGTCACGGCCGCCGTGGGCGCCGAAATCCTCGGCGGCAACGGCGTGAAAGGCTTCACGACCCCGCTTGCGACGCTGCACCAGTTCCAGGGCTGGGCCGAGCAGTTCCTCACCCATCCGCCGAACGGGATCGATGACCGCTATGGATCGATCGGGTATGCGATCAGGCACGTGGCCGGCGTCTTCGACGCGATCTCGGCGGCAGCCGTCTATCACGATTTCCGGTCCGCGCGCCTCGACATCGGCTACGGCTCGGAGATCGACGTCATGGTCAAGGCGACGTGGAAGCGGTTCGCCCTGCTGGTCGAGTACGCCGATTACTCCGCGCGCCGCTACTCGACGGACACCCACAAGCTGTGGGCGGAGATCGACTATGTGCTGTGACGCGGGCGGCCGTGGATCAAGTCTGTCCGCAACAGCCGCGATGCGTCCCGGACCGCGGTCCGAGCTATGATCCCCGCCGCATGAGCGCCGCCAGCCTCGCCGGACGCACGGTAGCCGTGCCCGAGACCCGGGAGCTCGACGTCTTCGCGGGCCTCCTCGAGCGCCGCGGCGCCACGGTGCTGCGCTGCCCGCTCGTCGGCATCCGGGATGCTCCCGACCCTCGGCCGGTGCTCGAATGGATCAGGCAGTTCGCGGCCGGCGGCTGCGACGATCTCATCCTGCTCACCGGCGAGGGTCTGACGCGCATCATCGCCTGCATCGAGCGGCACGAGCGGGCGCTCGAAGAGCCTTTCATGCGCGAGCTCGCCAGGGTGCGCAAGATCACCCGCGGTCCCAAGCCGGCGCGTGCGCTGCGCGAGCTGGGATTGCGCGCGGACCTCCCGGCGGCAACCCCGACCACGGCGGGCATCATGGAGGCGCTGCGCAGCCTCGATCTAAAGAACCGGCGCGTCGGCGTGCAGCTCTACGGCGCCGAGCCCAACCGCCCCCTCACGGAGTTCCTCGAAGCCGCCGGCGCGCAGGTGCTGCCGGTCGCTCCCTACGTGTACGCCAACGAGGCCGACGATCAGGCGGTGCGGGACCTCGTCGGCCGGCTCGCCGCCGGCGACGTGGATGCGATCGCTTTCACGAGCGCGCGGCAGGTCGAGCGACTGTTCGATGTCGCGCCAGCGGAGGCGGTCCGGGCCGCGCTTGCGAGGCCGCTGGTCGCGGCGATCGGCCCGATCGTGGCGCAAGCGCTCGCCGAGCGCGGCGTGCGCGTCGATCTCACACCGAAGGGCTCCTACTTCCTGAAGCCGCTCACGGCGGCGCTGGACGAAGCGCTCGGCTGCCGTTGATAGAGGAAGACCGCCTCGGCGGCGGAGCCGCTACGAGATGGCCAATGCTTGCGCTCGCGGGCACTCCTACGCCCCCGCAGCCCGCTCTGCGATGCGCTCGAGCGCGCGCGCGAGCTCCTCGGCGGGGTCCTTCTGCGCCGACGCGGTGAAACCGAGATCCTGAATCAGCCCGTCGGTGAGCCGATAGATCCACGCATGCACCGCGAGCGACTGGCCGCGCCGCCAGGCGTCCTGCGCGATGGTCGTGCGGCACACGTTGTGCGCCTGCTCGAGCACGTTGAGCTCGCAGAGCCGGTCGGCGCGCAGCACCGGATCGCCTGCCTGCGCGAGTACCGCCTGCCGGCGCTCGGCCACGTCCTGGATGTGCCGCAGCCAGTTGTCGATGAGCCCGAGCGGCGCCCCCCGGCACGCCGCCGCAACGCCCCCGCACCCATAGTGCCCGCAGACGATCACGTGCTCGACGCGCAGCGCCTCGATCGCGTATTGCAGGACGGACAGGCAGTTGAGATCCGTGTGCACGACGAGGTTCGCGACGTTGCGGTGGACGAAGACTTCGCCGGGAGGCAGCCCGATGATCTGATTCGCAGGCACACGGCTGTCGGAGCAGCCGATCCACAGGTACTTCGGCGCCTGCTGCGCGGCGAGGCGGCGGAAGAAATCGGGGTCACCGCGAACCGCGTCCTCGGCCCAACGGCGGTTGTTGGCGATGAGATGGTCCAGTGCGCGCGATTCCGTTCCAGGCTTCATATGGCGAGCTCCACGCTCACAGGACAGTGATCGCTTCCCATGACATCCGGGTGGATATCCGCCGACTTGACGGCCTTGCGCAAGCTCTCCGACACGAGGATGTAGTCGATTCTCCATCCCACGTTCCGCGCGCGCGAGTTCGCGAAATGGCTCCACCACGTGTAATAGCCCTTGCCCTGCTTGAACAGGCGGAAGGTGTCGACGAAGCCGGCATCGAGGAGCTTCTGGAACCCCGCGCGCTCCTCGTCGGTGAAGCCCTTCTTGCCGCGGTTCGGCCCCGGGTTCGCGAGATCGAGCTCGGTGTGCGCCACGTTGAGATCGCCGCAGAAGACGACGGGCTTCTTCTTCTCGAGCTCCTTGCAGTACGCGAGGAACGCCGGGTCCCAGTGGTCGTGGCGCAGCGCGAGGCGGCTCAGATCGTCCTTCGCATTCGGCGTGTAGACCGAGACGACATGGAGCTTGGGAAACTCCGCCGTGATGACCCGCCCCTCCTCGCTCGCGTCCCGCGCAAGCTCATCCGCGAATTTGAACCGCTTCGCAAACGCTTCGGGAAAGCCGTTGACGACCGCGATCGGCTCCTCTCTCGAGAAGATGGCGGTGCCCGAGTAACCCTTCTTCACGGCCGAATTCCAGTACTCGTGATAGTCCGGCAGGTCGATCTCGATCTGGCCGCGCTCGGCCTTCGTCTCCTGCAGGCACAGGACGTCCGGCCGGTGTTTCTTCACGAATGCTTGAAACTCGCCCTTCTTCACGACGGAGCGGATGCCGTTGACGTTCCAGGAGTAGATGTTCATTCGCGCGATTTCCGGGAGATTCGCCCCTTTGCTGCCGCGGCGCGCAAGTGTAGCGCAATATTCGCTCGATTTCGGGCGCTTGGCGGCTCGCGCTCCCAACATGCCGTCCTCAGAATCTCCTCCGCGCCCGCTCGACGGCAACGCCCGCTCGGCGGCGATGAAAACCTGCGCCGGAGCTTCCATGCCGATCCGCAATTGGCCGAAAAACGAGCGTCCCCGCGAGCGCCTTATCGCGCACGGCGCGGAAGCGCTGTCGGACGGCGAGCTCCTGGCCGTCATTCTCGGCTCGGGCGTCCGCGGCAGCTCCGCGGTCGACGTCGCACGTCGGCTGATCGCGCGATTCGGCTCGATTCGTGGCCTGCTGCAGGCGGACACCGATGCATGCCTGAAAGCTGACGGTCTCGGCCCTGCGCGGTACGCGCTGCTTCGCGCCGCCCTCGAGCTTGCCAGACGGTACCACCTCGATGCGCTGCAAGCGGGCCCGATCGTCGCAACGGAGAAGGCCCTGCGCGAGTTCCTGCTCACCCAGCTGCGCGACCGCCCCTACGAGGTCTTCTGCTGCGTGCACCTCGACTCCCGCCAGCGGCTCATCACGTTCGAGGAGCTGTTCCGCGGCACCGTGGACGGCGCGATCGTTCATCCTCGGGAGCTGGTTCGTCAGGCCGTCGCTCACAATTCGACCGCCGTGATCCTCGCACACAATCACCCGTCGGGAATCGCCGAGCCGAGCGCGGCGGACGAGTTGATCACCCGCCGCGTCCGCGATGCGCTGGCGCTGATCGACGTGCGCGTGCTGGATCACATCGTCATCGGCGCGGGAACGTGCATCTCGTTCGCCGAGCGGGGGCTGATTTGAAATGTCCCTCGGCTGACCCGGCACACGATGGCCTCGAGCCCCCCGCGCGGCTCGGTCAGCCACGACGCGAGCCATCCGGTCACGCTGACGATGAGCGCGGCGAAGGAGGCGGCCCCGAGCCACAGGCCGAGTGCGGCGATCAGGGCGCGCAGGATGAAGCCGGTCACCGTCGCGGTCCTTCCGCTGCCCTCCCGGTCGGGTGGCTTGCGCGCGATTCCCGCTCGACGAGCACTTTCAGCCGCGCGAGCGCGCGCTCCCAGCTTGTACGCCGCCGGAGATAAATCGGATCCCATGCCTCATCGACCGGATACCCGGACCCGAGGAGGCGCAGGATCGCGCCGCCCGGCGCCTGATCGAGCATGAAGTCATCGACGACTGCGGTCTCCGCGGGCGGCAGCGCGGGCGACGGCAGATGAATGAGCCGCATGCGGCGGTGCGGCACGAACATGTCGATATGCGCTTCCGTTTCCGTGACTCGATCGATGCTCGCGCGGAACGAGCCGCCAGGACGGGCGTCGACTGCGGCGTGGGGCGCGCACCAGAGCGCGACGGTGCGGGAAGTGGTGACCGCAGTCCAGACCGCTGGTACGTCGGCAGCGACGTCGATGCGATGCGCGTAGCCGCGTGTGTGCTTCACCATAGTGCGCGTCATTCTGCCATGGCCCGTCGCGCCGCTTGTGACGCATCGCTCGGACGAATCCTGATGCTTTTGAGCATCATGCGCTGGGCGTTGACTCGACCGGACACATGGGGCCTGTCCCCGATAGAGCCGGCGTGTTCGAGTGACGTCCCAAAGCGCTGCGCCATGCCGAATCGAGTCCAAACCGAATCGATGCCGCCCGAGCGCGGATCGCCCCCGCCCTCCGACGCCGGCTCGCGCGTGCGGCCGATATGGATCTTCGGCCTCGCCCTCGCCATCTTCCTCGTTGATCAGTGGACGCCGCTCGGCACCGGCGCCGGCGTCGCCTACATCGCCGTGGTGCTCGCAAGTCTGTGGACGTCCCGCACGGCCTACACCTGGGTCGCGGCAGGGCTTTGCACGGTCCTCACCTTCGCCCGGCTCGCAGAGAATCACGCCTTGCTGTCCTGGGCGGCGGTAAGCGATCGCGGGCTTTCGGTTCTCGCGGTATGGACGGTCGCGATCCTCAGCGTCTGGCAGAAGCGCACGACGATCGCCCAGATGCAGGCGCGCTCGGAAGCCGCGCGGGAGCGCGAGGTCAATGCTGCGCTCAAAGCGGCTCTCGCGCGCACCGAGGCGGCGGAAGCGCAGCTGCGCCGCGGGCAGCGGCTGCTCGATACGGTCGCCACGATGGCGCGGATCGGCGGCTGGGAGATCGACCTCTCGACGCTCGCGCCGATCTGGTCCCAGGAGGTCTATCGCATCCACGGCGTCGACCCTTCGACCCGTCTCGACCTTGCGGGGATGCTCGAGTTCTATCCGCCGGAGGCTCGCCCGATCATCGAGAAGGCGATCGAGAACGCGATCCGCGACGGCGTCGCGTTCGATCACACGGTGCCGTTCATCTCGGCGGCTGGCGAGCGGCGCTGGGCGCGCGTGATCGGCGTGCCCGAGCGGACGAACGGCGTGACCACGCGCCTCTCCGGCGCCTTCCAGGACGTGACGGAACAGCACGAGATTCAAATGCGCCTCGCGCGCGCCTCGCGCTCGAGCTCGGAAGGGCACTGGGACTACGACTTCGGCACTGAGACCGTCTGGTGCTCGGCGACGCACGAGGAGCTGCTGGGACTTCCGGCGCGCGACACCCGCATGCCGGCGGAGCAGTTCCGCGCGCGCGCGCACCCGGATGACCGCCCCCGCATCGCCGCCGCGTTCGAGCAGCACATCCTCGACGGCACGCCGTTCGACGTGCAGCTGCGCATGCAGGTCGCGAGCGGCGAGTGGCGCTGGTTCCGCGCGCGCGGCGCTGTGGAGCGCGACGAGCTCGGGCGGGTCGCGAGCTTTGCCGGCTCGCTCATCGACGTTCACGAGGAGCGACTCGCCCAGATGGAGCTGCGCGAGGTGCGCGCTCGGCTCGAGCGGATGACGCTCGGCAGCACCGACGGGTTCTTCGATTACGATGTGACAAGCGGGAATATCTGGTACTCCCCGCGCGTGCACGAAATGCTGGGCTTCGGCCCGGACGATCCGCTGCCGCGGCGGCTCACCGATCTCGCGCCACCCGAGGACCGTGAGCGGATCGGCAGGGCGGTGCGCCGCCATTTCGAGGAGGGCGCTCCGTACGACGAGGTGCTGCGGGTGCGGCACAAGAGCGGCGAGTGGCGCTGGCTGCGCGCGCGCGGCAGGTGCGAGCGGGACGCCTGCGGCAAGCCGGTCCGATTCTCGGGCTCCGTCCAGGACATCACGGCGCAGCGCGAAGCCGAGGCCGCGCTCATCGCCGCGAAGGAGGCCGCCGCGGCGGCGAACCGCGCCAAGAGCGAATTCCTGGCGAACATGAGCCACGAGATCCGCACGCCGATGAACGGCGTTCTCGGCATGACCGAGCTCCTGCTCGACACGAGGCTCGAGCCGGTGCAGCGCGAGTTCGCCGAGACGATCCGCGCGAGCGCCACCTCGCTCCTCGGCATTCTCAACGACATTCTCGACTTCTCGAAGATCGAGGCCGGCAGGCTCGAGATCGAGCAGATCGAGATGGACGTGCGCGAGTGCGTGGAGGACGTGGGCACGATGATGGCCGTGCAGGCGGCGGCGAAGAATCTCGAGCTCATCGTCAACGTCGACCCTGCGATCCCGGACCGAGTGCTCGGCGATCCGCACCGGCTGCGCCAGATCCTGACGAACCTGGCGGGCAACGCGGTGAAGTTCACTCAGCAGGGAGAGATCGTCATCGAGGCGCTTGCCGTGGCGGTGCAGAGCGGGCGGGCGCTGCTGCACTTTGAAGTGCGCGACTCGGGCGCGGGCATGACTCCCGAGGTCATGAGCCGGCTGTTCCAGCCGTTCGTGCAGGCCGACGCCTCCACCACGCGCCATTACGGCGGCACCGGCCTCGGCCTCTCGATCGTCAAACGGCTGGTCGAGCTGATGGGCGGCCAGGTCGGCGTCGTGAGCCAGCCCGGCAAGGGCTCGACGTTCACCTTCACCCTGCCTTGCCCGCTCTCGGAGCGCATAGTGGACCAGAACGCCCCGGAGCCCCCGAGCCCGAAGGAGCGTCGCGTGCTGGTCGTAGACGACAACGAGACGAACCGGCGCGTGCTGCGGGGTCAGCTGCGGCCGGCAGGATACGTCGTCGAGACGGTGGCGAGCGCGGAGGCGGCGCTGCGCGAGCTCGTCGAGTCGGCGCGCCGAGGCAAACGCTTCGACGTGGTGATCGCCGACGATCAGATGCCGGATGGCGACGGCGCGCAGCTCGCGATGCGCGTGCGGTCTACTCCTGGGCTCGGCGACCCGCAGCTCGTCATGCTCACGTCGCTCGATCGACACGGGAATATGGAGCGCCTGCAGGAGGTGGGCTTCGCCGGCTATCTCACGAAGCCCGTGCGCGGGCGGGAGCTGCGTGCGTGCCTCGAGCGGGTGCTCGGACGCGAAGGGAGCGCGGTGAGCTCCACGGCCCGCCTCGTCACGCGCAGCTCGCTTGCGGCCGGCGGCGCGTCGGCGTGCTACCGCGGGCGGGTGCTCGTCGTCGAGGACCACGCGGTGAATCAGCAGGTCACGCGCCGCTTCCTCGAACGCCTGGGCTGCGAGGTGGAGGTGGCCGAGAACGGCCTGCGCGCCATCGAGCTCTCGGCACGAGCGCCGTATGACCTCATCCTCATGGATGTGCAGATGCCCGTCATGGACGGGCTCGCGGCGACGCGAGAGATCCGCCGCCAGGAAACCTCGGACCGGCGCACGCCGATCATCGCCCTCACCGCGAGCGCCATGACCGATGAGCTCGAGCGCTGCATCGCGGCCGGGATGGATGGCCTGCTCACGAAGCCGCTCGAGCCGATACGGCTCGCGGAGACCCTGGACCGCCACGGCCTGGGCGCAGAGGGCAGCACGCTGCCGCCGCTGCCGCCTGCACGTCCCTCCGCTCAGCCAATCGACCTTGCCCGCCTCCGGATCATCGTAGGCGACGACGAGGAATTCATCGAGGAGCTGTGCCGGACCTTTCTCGCGAGCAGCGGCCGCATCGTCGAGGAGCTGCGCCGCGCGCTCGAGGCCAACGATCGCGCGCTGCTCGGCACGCTCGCTCACAAGTTGAAGGGCGGCAGCCACAGTGTGTGCGCGCAGCGCGTCGGCGATCTCGCCGCCGTCCTCGAGCGCGGCGCAGCGACCGGCGCGCCGGTCGAGCTCGTCGAGCTCGTGGAGCACATCCGCGGCGCCGTGAAGGAGTGCGCGGGATTCATCGAGGCGCAGGTGGCATGATGGGACGCGAACCGGACGGAACGGGCGCGGACGCGGCGGGCGAAGCGCCGCTGAAGCTGCTCCTCGTCGAGGACGAGCCCACACAGCTCCTGCTCCTGCAGCGGCTGCTGCGCCGTGCCGGCTACACCGTCGAGACGGCAGACGACGGCGAGACGGCGCTCGCGAAGATCTCGAGCGGCGGATTCCAGATGCTCGTCACTGACTGGGACATGCCCGGCATGGACGGCGTCACGCTCTGCCGCCGTGTGCGCGCGGCGAGGCTCAAGGGCTATCTCTACGTCCTGCTGCTCACCGGGCACGGCTCGACGGAGAGCCTGGTCGAAGGTCTCGAAGCGGGCGCCGACGACTACATCCGCAAGCCGCCGAACGAGGCGGAGCTGCTCGCGCGGCTCACCGCGGGCCGGCGCATCGTGCGGCTCGAGCAGTCGCTGCGCGAGGCGAACGCGAAGATCCAGCTGCTCTCGATCACCGACCCGCTGGTCGGCACCTACAACCGGCGCTATTTGAACGAGCAGCTGGTGCACGAGGTCGAGCGCGCGCGGCGCTACGGGCGGCCGCTCGCTGCCGTCATGGCCGATCTCGACTTCTTCAAGCTGGTGAACGATCGTCACGGACATCAGGTCGGCGACGAGGTGCTGCGCGGCTTCGTCGATCTCGCGAAGAGCTCGATCCGGCAGGCGAGCGACTGGATGGCGCGCTACGGCGGCGAGGAGTTCGTGGTCGTGCTCCTGGAAACGGACCTCGCGGGCGCCGCCGTGACGGCGGAGAAGATCCGCTGCGCGTGCGCGGCCACGCCGATCCGCACGGCCGCGGGAGACGTGAACGTCACGGCGAGCTTCGGCGTCGCCGAGCTCGATTTGAACGCCGCGCCCGCCGGCGGCTCCATCAGCGCCGCGGCGGAGGCGTTGCTGCGCGAGGCCGACGCCGCGCTCTACCGCAGCAAGTACGACGGGCGCAACCGGGTCACGATCGCCCGCGCGCCTTGAGCGCCGCCCACCCGATCGGCATGAGCGAGATGGCGATGATCGCGAGCGTCACGATCCCGAAGTTCGCCTTCACGACCGGAATATTCCCGAAGAGATAGCCGCCCCAGACGAAGAGCGCCGTCCACGCGAGCGCGCCGGCGATGTTGAAGATCTGAAACCGCACGTAGGGCATGCGTCCGATGCCGGCGACGAACGGCGCGAACGTGCGGATGATCGGCATGAACCGCGACAAGACGATCGTCAGCGCGCCGTAGCGGCGGAAGAAATCCTCGGTGCGGTGCAAGTGCTCCACGCGGAACAGACCGTGCCGGCCGCTGAACGCGCGGGGGCCGACGGCGCGGCCGATCGAGTAGTTCGTCGTGTTGCCGAGCGCCGCCGCCGCGGCGAGCATGATCCAGAGGATCGGCGCATCGAGCGTGCCGTTCCCGGCCGCGGCGAGCGCGCCGGTCGCAAAGAGCAGCGAGTCGCCCGGCAGGAACGGCGTGACGACGAGCCCCGTCTCCGCGAAGATCACGAAGAACAGGATGCCGTAGATCGCGCCGTGGTATTGAGCGGTGAGCTGCGCGAGGTGGCGATCGACGTGCAGGACCGAGTCGAGATACGTCTGGATCAAGGCTCGGGCGCCATCGCGAGCGCCGGCGCCTCGGAATGCGGAAGGCTGGCTGCGGACTTCAATGCATCGAGCGCAATGCGCACCTCAGCGTCCCGGTCCGCGAGCGAGGCGCCGCGCGGCAGCGCATCGAGATCGACCGGGTGCATCTCACGGCCGTCGATCGCGAGGTCCGGCAGAATGCCCTTGCCCTGGATGGAAGTGCCCGACGGCGTGAAGTAGCGTGAGGTCGTGAGCTTCAGCGCGCCGCGCGAGAGCGGCATGACCGTCTGCACGGTGCCCTTGCCATAGGTGCGGTGGCCGATGATCTCGGCGCGGCCGTGGTCCTTCAGCGCGCCGGCGACGATCTCGGCTGCGGAGGCAGTGCCGCCGTTTACGAGGACAGCGAGCGGCGCGCCATCCAGGAGGTCCCCGGGCGTGGCGCTCATCTCGAAGCGCGCGTCCGGCGTGCGCCCGTCGGCGCTCACGATCAGCCCATGATCGATGAACGCATCCGCTACCGCCACGCCGGCTTCCAGCACGCCGCCGGGATTGTCGCGCAAGTCGAGGACGAGGCCCTTCAAGCCGCCCGGACTTTTCTCCTGCAGGGCCGTCACCGCGCGGCCGAGATCCTGCGGCGTCGTCTCACTGAAGCTCGTGATGCGCACATAGCCGTATCCCGGCGCGAGCAGGCGTTGATCGACGGTGTGAACCTCGACCTCCGCGCGCTCGAGCGTGTAGTTCTTCACCTCGCCTGTGCTCGGACGCACGATGGTGAGCTCGACGGTCGTGCCCGCCTTCCCGCGCATGCGCTCGATGGCCCCCTGCGCGTCGGCGCCTACGTCGGCGCCGTCGATCTTGGAGATGAGATCGCCGGCCCGTATGCCCGCGCGCTCCGCCGGCGAGCCTTCGATCGAATGCACGATCTTGACCGCCGCGCCGTCCGCGGCCACCTCGATGCCGACGCCGGGATAGGTGCCCATCGTGCTCAAGCGGATCTCGTCGAACTCCTCGCTGTCGAGGTACGCGGAGTGCGGATCGAGACCGCTCACCATGCCGCGGATCGCGTTCTCCACGAGCTTGTGATCGTCCGCGGCATCGACATAGTCGCGCTTGATGCGGTTGAAGACCTCCGCGAACAGGTGCGCGTCCTCCCACGGCAGCGAGCGCGCGCTGCCCGCAGCCGCAGTCGGAGCCTGGTCCGTGCCCGCAGTCGTGCCAGTGCTCATGCCGCTTCCGGTCGCCAGGTTCGGAGCCGCGCTCGTGGTCATGGCACTTCCGGCTGCATCGCTCCCAGCCGAATCCGGGGTCGCCGCGCCCGGGCCAAGCAGGGGACCCGCGGCAGCCTGGTTCCAATCCGCGACGGTCGCGATCCGAACCGGGGCGTGCGCCGGCGCTCGATCTGCGCCGCGCTGCGCATGTCCGCTCGTCGCGAGCGCGCCGGAGAACCCGATTGCAGCTCCCGCGACGAGAGCGATCAGCGTGTGTGACCGCGTCGACATCTTCGTAGACCCACCCGTTTCGTAGACCCACCCGTGGCAGCGTAGACGTTGCTCGCCTCACGACGGGCTTCTCGCGAGCCGCCGTGAGGCGCCTGCGTACTATGTCAGAGACCATCCCAGCTGTCCGCCCGCGATTCGTTGAGCCAGTTGGCGATTTTGGCTATCGGCCATGCGCCGCGGTGGTGCGGACGGCTTCGAGAGAGGGCGCGGCGCGCTGAGGCCCCGCGCGGGCGGCCTCGAGAGCGGCCACGCCGGTCGCGGCGGCGGGTGCGGCCGTCTTGAACCACGGCCGCGGGTCGATCGGCCGGCCCCCCTTGCGAATCTCGAAATACAGCGCCGGCCGAGGGCTGCCGCCGCTGTCGCCGGCGGCCGCGATGGTCTCGCCTGCCGTCACGCGCGTCCCGGCCGCCACGTACAGCCGCTCGTTGTGGCCGTAGAGGCTCAAGTAGCCGTCGCCGTGATCGAGGATGGTGAGGAGCCCGAGGCCCGGCAACCAGTCGGCGAAAATCACCCGGCCATCCGCGACCGCGCGGACTCCGACGCCCCGCTGCGTATCGATCAACTCGCCGTTCCATTTGAGGCCGCCGGCGCGGGTCTCGCCGTAGCGTGCGGCGATCCGGCCCGGCACTGGCCAGGCGAGCCGGCCTTGGAGACGTGCGAAGGCGCCGTGTCCCTCTGGGGGCCCAGCCTCTGCGGCGCGACGCAGCTCGCGCAGCAAGCTCTCGAGGCCCGCCTGCTCGCGCTGCAGGCGCTCGAGCCGCGCCGCGCTCGTGCGGGATTCGGCTTCGAGGCTCGCGAGCGCAGCGCTGCGCACGGCCCGCGCCTGCTCGAGCGCGCCGAGCTCATCGTGCTGGCGCGCTTCGAGCGCCGCGAGCGCCTGGTCCTCGGTCGCCAGCCGCGCATCGAGCGCGTCGAGGTCGCGCAGGTCGGCCTCGATCCGGTCGATCTCGCCGGCGCGCGCGCGCCCGAAATAGCCGTAATAGGCCAGCATGCGGCCCGCCCGCGCCGGGTCCTCCTGATTGAGGAGCAGCTTCAGCGGCTCGCTGCGTCCCATCACGTACGCGGCGCGCACCTCCCTCTCGAGGGCCGTGCGCTCGGCGTCGAGCCGCGCCCCGCGGTCGGCGCGCTGCGCGGCGAGAGCGCTTCGCTCGGCGGCGCGGCGGGCGCGCTCGACCTCGAGGCTCGCGAGCGTCTGGCGCGCCGCGGCGAGGGACAGTTCGGCGCGCTTCAGCTCGCGCGACACGCGGTCCGCCTCCGCCCGACTGCGGGTCGCCTGCTCGCGCGCGCGATTGATCTCCGCCTGCACCGCCTCGAGCCGGGCCTGCGCCTCGGCCTGCTTGCTGCGTTCGCTGCGCGCGGGCGAGCCGCCCACGGCCGCGGCGGCCAAGCACACCGCAACGGACAGGCACACCGAGAGAGCGATCAGCGCGGCGCGGCGGGCGGGAGTCATGCCCGCTATACTACGCCCCCTTTTTTGACACGCGCCCCGCGGCGTGCCGTGATGGATCGATTCGCCGAATTCGCAGGTCATCATCCCGTGCTCGTCGCGGCCGCCGCCGCCGCGGCCTTGGCAGTCATCGTGTACGAAGCGTGGCTGCGGACACAATCCGCCGGAGGCGTGACTCCGCAGCAGCTGATCCAGCTCATGAACCGCGGCGCGCTCGTGCTCGATGTCCGGCCGCCGGAGGCCTTTGCCGCCGGCCACATCAACGGCGCGCGGCAGATGCCGTCGAACCAACTCATGACGGCAGGAGAGACCTTGAAACGATACAAGACGAAGCCGGTGATCGTGTACTGTGACGGCGGCTCGGTCGCCGCGGCGGCGGTTCGCCAGCTCACGACGCAGGGCTTCACGCAGGTGTTCAGCCTCAGAGGGGGCTTGGCGGCCTGGCGGGCTGAGAATCTTCCCCTGGCGAAGGCTTGAGCGTGGCGCGGCCGAAGATCGTGATGTACGCGACGGGCTGGTGCCCGTACTGTGCGCGAGCGCGGCGGCTGCTCGGGTCGAAGGGCGTCGCGTTCGAGGAGATCGACGTGGAGGCGCGGCCGGACGCGCGGGAGGAGATGGTCCGGCGAAGCGGCGGACGGCGCACGGTGCCGCAGATTTTCATCGGCGATACGCATGTCGGGGGGTCCGACGACCTGCACGCGCTCGATGCATCGGGCGGCCTCGACCGGCTGCTAGCGGACCGTGACTCGTAGCGCCTTCAAGCCCGAAACAAAGTGGAGATAGATACATGACGAATGGCGACAATTCCGGCAATGCCGGCAACGTCGGCGCCCCTCAAGCCGGCGGCGTCGGCGAGACGGGGCCGCAGCTCGCGCTGCAGGCCGTGTATTTGAAGGATTGCTCGTACGAGGCGCCGAATGGACCGCGCGTCGAGGGCGTGTGGAACCCGCAGATCAATCTCGATCTGCACACCGGCGTCAATCCGCTGACCGCTGACCTGCGCGAGGTCGTGCTCACCGTGACGGTGTCCGCGAAGCAGAACGACGCGACGCTGTTCCTGGTCGAGGTCAAGCAGGCCGGCGCGTTCCTGATGCGCAATCTGTCGGACGACGACGCGCGCCGCGCGGTCGGCAGCATCTGCCCGAACGTGCTGTTCCCGTACGCGCGCGCTGCGGTCTCGCATCTCGTCACGCAGGGAGGCTTCCCGCAGTTCCTGCTGCCGCCCGTGAATTTCGACGCGCTGTATGCGCGGTCGGTCGAGCAGCAGCAGCAGACTGCGGCGGCGAAGAACTGAGCGGCCGCGCGGACGTGGGCGGCGCGGATACGCCCGGCAGGGACGCGGTCGGCGCAGGGGCGCGCAGCGTGGATCCGCGTGCGGATCTGCGCGCGGACCCGATCACCGGCCGGCATCTGGCGACGGCTGCGGACGCCGCTCCGATAGCTGTGCTCGGCGCGGGTTCCTGGGGCACCGCGCTCGCCATCCACTTCGCCCGCAGCGGCAAGCCCACGCGGCTCTGGGGGCGCGACCCGGAGCGCGTGGCTCAGATGCTTGCGGAACGCCGCAATGCGCGCTACCTGCCCGGCCCTGGCGGGCGATTCCCCGATGCGCTCGAGGTCTCGGCGGATCTCGCGCGAGCCGTCGCCGGCGCTGCGGACGTGTTGATCGTGGTGCCGAGCCAGGGATTGCGGGCGCTGCTCGCAGAGGTCGCGCCTCGCCTCACGCCCGCCATGCGCCTCGCATGGGCCACGAAGGGCTTCGAGCCGGCGAGCGGGAAGCTGCCTCATCAAGTCGCACGAGAGGTGTTGGGCGAGGGCCGTTCGATCGCGGTGCTCTCCGGCCCGACGTTCGCCCGCGAGGTCGGCGCGGGACTGCCGACGGCCATGACTGTCGCATCGCCCGATGTGCGGTTCGCCGCCGCGCTCGCTCGCGATCTCTCCTCGGCCAATTTCCGCGCGTACACCTCGACGGACATCGTCGGGGTCGAGGTCGGCGGCGCGGTCAAGAATGTCCTCGCCGTCGGCGCGGGACTCTCGGACGGCCTCGGCTTCGGCGCGAACACGCGCGTCGCGCTCATCACGCGCGGGCTCGTCGAGATGACCCGCCTCGGCGTCGCGCTCGGCGCCCGGCGCGAGACCTTCATGGGCCTCGCCGGGCTCGGCGATCTCGTCCTCACCTGCACCGACGACCAATCGCGCAACCGGCGCTTCGGCTTGAAGCTCGCGGCGGGCGCTTCCGTGAGCCAGGCGCTCGAGGACATTGGGCAGACGGTCGAGGGCTATCTCGCCGCGCAGGCCGTGCACGGCGTCGCTGCGCGCGAGCGTGTCGAGATGCCGCTCTCAGAGGGCGTGTACCAAGTCCTCTTCGAGGGCAAGCCGGCGCGCGAGGTCGTGCGCGCGCTCATGAGCCGGCCGATCAAGGCGGAGGTGGAGTAGGGGTCAGGGGGCCCGGCACCGGCGAGACGGCCTCGTCCGCCGATTCCACCACGCCTTTCCCGAGCCTCAGGCCCCCGAGGACGCAGGCAGCCACGAGCGAGCTGCACGCCATGATCGTCGCCACCGACGGGACGGCGAGCCCGCTTTGGAACAGGAAGCCCGCGACGATCGGCGCGAGCACCGCGCCGCCGCGGCCGATACCGATGGCGAAGCCCGTACCGGATGCCCGCACGTGCGTCGGAAATCCCTGCGCGAAGATGGCGTACATCCCCACGATCGCCGCGTTCATGAAGAAGTCCGCGCACGCGCAGATCAGCTTCAAATCGGAGAGATCGGCCGGGCTGCGGCCGAAGAGGATCACCAGCGCGGTGGACAGCAGCATGGTCGCGATCGTGAGGGGCTTCAGCGGGAAGCGCATCGACAGCAGCCCGAAGACGGCTCCCCCGATCGCGCCCCCGACGTTCGTCCACGTAAGCACGCTCGCGGCGGACGTGACCGGGAAATGCATGTTCACCACGATCGTCGGGATCCACTTCACCATGAAGTAGAACGTGATGATGTGGAAGAAGTACGCCGACGTGACGATCACCGTGATCGCGACGAGCCCAGGCCGGAAAATGTCGGCGACCGAGCGCCGGCGCACCTCGCTCGAGATCGCGGGCAGCGCGTCCACGGTGGGATGTCCCATGCGCGCGAGCGTCCGGTTGATCCGCTCGAGCGCGCCCGCGGGCTGCTTGCGCGCGAGCCAGTGGACGGACTCCGGAACGAGGACGAGGACCAGCGGAATGAAGAGCGCCGTGAACGCCGTGCCGAAGTAGAAGATCGAACGCCAGTCGTGGCCCGCGAGCAGGCGCGCGACGATGACGCCGCCGACGACCGCGCCGACCGGATAGCCGATCGACATGAGCGAGACGTTGAGGCTCTTGCGCTTTGCGTTTGAGAACTCGGCGACGACCGCGTTGACCGACGCGAGCATGCCGCCGATGCCGAGGCCGGTGAGCACCCGCCAGGCGGAAAGATTCACGATGCTCGTCGCGCGGGTCGCCATGAACATGCCGATCGCCATGGCGGCGAGGCATCCGAGCATGGTCGGCCGGCGCCCTACCTTGTCGGCGACGCCGCCCAGGAAGATCGAGCCGAGCGCCATGCCGATGAGCTCCATCGACAGGACGGCCCCGAGCGCGGCGGGGTCGAGATGCCACTCCGCGCGGATGCCCGGCCCGGCGAAGCTGATCGCCTGCACGTCGAAGCCGTCGAGCGCATTCAAGCCGATGGTGATGATCACGGCCACGATCTGCAGCCAGCCCATGCGCGAGTCGGCGACGATTGCACGAGGATCGTTGTTCACGGCATGCCCCCAAGGACCCGAGCCCGGCCTCGTTGCCGGGGCCGGTCAAGCGTACCATCCCGGCGCGTCCGGCGGCGCACGCGGACACGCAGCGACGGCTGCGGCGGCAGATCGCGGGGCGGCACGCCGGCGAGCTGCGCCGGGATCAGGAGCCGGTCGCCGTCCGCGGCTGCAAGGTGGCCGGCGGCGCGGCGACTGTCTGAGCCGCGGCAACAGCCTGGCCTGCGGCGACCGGGACCGTTGCAATCGCAACCGGCCCCGCCGGAAGGGGCGCCGCGGGCTTCGCGTGTGTCGGCATGGGGGCGAGGACGGGCGTCGCGAACTGCACGCCGAGCTCGCGGAAGCACTCGAGGATTGCGATGTTGATCGCCTGCTGAAGGTCGGCGTAGACCTTGAACTCGGGGACGGTGACGAAGTAGACGGTCTCGAACGTGGGACCCGTCGGCCCGCAGGTCATGAGATGGCAGCGCTCGAACCTCGTGTGCGGCTGCGCCTCGATGATGCGGCGGACAGCCTCCGGGATCCTGCGCAACACCTCGGGGGGCGTGTCATAGGTCACCGTGAGCTCGAAGGCGCTCCGCCGCTCGCGCAGGCGCCCAAAGTTCCGCAGCCGGCTCTTGAGCACGTCGGCGTTCGACATCACGATCTGCTCGCCCGAGACGCTTCGTAGGCGCGTGCTCTTGACGCCGATGTGCTCGACGGTGCCGTTGAACCCGTCGACCACGAGCGCGTCGCCGACCGCGAAGGGTTTGTCGAGCGCGATCGACATCGACGCGAGGAGGTCCCCGAGCACCGCCTGCACGGCGAGCGCTACCGCGATGCCGCCGATGCCGAGGCCGGCGAGCAGCGGCTTGATCGCGATACCGAGATTGTCGAGGGCGATGAGGAAGGCCGTCGTCCAGATGACGAGGCCCGCGACGAAAAGAATGATCTCGATCGAGCCCGAGAGCGCCGGGTCGGGGCCGCCATTGCGCTGCCCGCGGCGGTCGACGGCATAGCGCACCGCCGCCATGCCCCAGCGGCCCATTTGGAACCAGAAGATGAAGATCGTCGCGATCTCAACCGCGCGCTCGATCCGAGGAGGCAGCGAGAGCAGCGCCCCGGCGAAGTAGATGGCGACCGCCCAGATGAAGATCCGGCTCGTGCGCTCGGCGAGCAGGGCCGCGATCTCGATGGCGACCGGCTGCTCGCGCCGCGCCTCGACCCACCGCCGCCGCCTTGCGGCGAGGAATCCCCGCACGAGCGGCAAGACGGTGAACGTGACGAGGAACGCCACGAGGGCGACTGTCCAGTCACCCACCGTGTTCCCGAGCACGCTGACTCCCCAAAGCGAACGCAACATCGAAGCAGCACCCCCCGAGGGCGCCCACTCTAGCGCGTTTCCACCGGCCGTCGAGTGATCGCCTACTCGACCGGGACCGGCAGTCGTCCGAGTGCCTACATCGATCGAGGCCGACGCTCTCGGCCAAGCGCTACTCGATCGAGCCCATTCCGAGCTCCTTCAGCTTGCGCGTGAGCGTGTTGCGCCCCCAGCCGAGGAGCTTCGCGGCATCCTGCCGGTGGCCCTGCGTGCGCTTCAGCGCGGCGCGGATGAGCACGCGCTCGAACTCCGGCTGCGCGTCATCGAGCAAGGGGCGTGTGGCGGTCAGCGACTGCCGCTCAGCCCACGTCGCGAGCGCCCGCGCCCAGTCCATCTCCGCGGGCTGCGCTCCGCTCGAGATGATTTCGGCGGGCAGGTCCTCGACGCCGACCTCGGTCCCCGGCGCGAGGACGGTGAGCCGGCGGCAGAGATTGACGAGCTCGCGCACGTTGCCTGGCCAGGGATAGGCGATCAGCTTGTCGCGCGCCTCAGGCGCGAGCGCCTTCGGCTCGACGCCGAGCTCGCGTGCGGCGACCTGCAGGTAGTGGTCCAGCAGCTCCGGGATGTCCTCCGCGCGGGCTCTGAGCGGCGGCAGCTCGATGCGGATCACGTTCAAACGATGATAGAGGTCTTCGCGGAACAGCGACCGCTGCACGCGCTCCTGAAGATTCTGGTGCGTCGCGGCGATGACGCGCACGTCCACGCGGATCGGCGTCTGGCCGCCGACCCGATAGAACTCGCCCTCCGCGAGCACGCGCAGCAGGCGCGTCTGCAGCGGCGTGGACATGTCGCCGATCTCATCGAGGAAGAGCGTTCCGCCATCCGCCTGCTCGAACCGCCCGCGCCGCAGGCTGTCCGCGCCGGTGAAAGCGCCGCGCTCGTGGCCGAACAGCTCCGACTCGAGCAGCTCGCTCGGAATGGCCGAAGTGTTGAGCGCGACGAAAGGCTTCGCGGTCCGCGGGCTGTGGTCGTGCAGCGCGCGGGCGACGAGCTCCTTGCCGGTGCCCGACTCGCCGGTGATGAGCACCGTCACGCTCGAGCGGGAGAGCCGCCCGATCGCGCGGAACACCTGCTGCATGGCGGCCGCGCGGCCCAGCAGCTCCGGAATGTGCGGGGTGCTCGGCGGCTCGCCGCCCGTCGACGCGCCCGACCGCGCGGCGCGGCGCACGAGATCGACCGCCTGATCGATGTCGAACGGCTTCGGCAGATACTCGAACGCGCCGCTCTCGTAGGCCGAGACGGCGTTCGCAAGATCGGCGTACGCCGTCATGACGATCACCGGCAGGCTCGGCCGCGCGTCGCGGATCTTCCTGAGCAGATCGAGCCCGGACTGGCCCTGCATGCGGATGTCCGTGATCAACACATCCGGCGCATCGTGGCGCAGCGCCATCATCGCAGGCTCCGCCGCCTCGAACGAACGCGGCAGCATTCCCGCGTTGCGCAGCGCGCGCTCGAGCACCCACCGGATCGAGACGTCATCATCGACCAGCCAAACGCTTAACAAAGGAGCGCTCATGAATCAGTGTCCTCGGCGAGAGGCAGCATCAGCGTGAAGATCGTGCGACCCGGCTCGCTCTCGAACTCGACGAGACCGCCATGGCGCATCGCGAGGTCCTGCGCGACCGCGAGCCCGAGCCCCGTGCCTCCCGGGCGGCCGGTCACGAGCGGATAGAACAAGCTCGCGCGCAGCTCCGGCGGCACGCCGGGGCCGTTGTCCTGGACCTGGATGCTCGCCGCGAGCCTGTGGCGGCAGCCGGCAATGGTGATGTTCGAGAGCGCGCGAGTGCGCAGGATGATCCGGCCGCGCTCGCCGACTGCCTGCATCGCGTTGCGGGCGATGTTGAGCAAGGCCTGGATGAGCTGGTTGCGGTCGAGCAGCCCGCTCGGCAGGCTCGGATCATAGTCGCGCTCGACCGAGACGCCCGCGGGCGCCTCGGCGGTGAGCAGCCGATAGACATGCTCGCAGACCTCGTGCACGTTGAGGAGCGCCCGCTGCTGCGGGCGATGCGGGCCGTTCATGGAGTCGACGAGCGCGGTGAGGCGGTCCGCCTCGTTGATGATGACGCGCGTGTATTCCTTGAGCGCGGGATCGGGCAGCTCGCGGTCGAGCAGCTGCGCGGCCCCGCGCAGGCCGCCGAGCGGGTTGCGCACCTCGTGCGCGAGCTGACGCAGCATCATGCGCCCGCTGTCGAAGCGGGCGACGAGGTCCGACTCGCGCGAGATGCGCTGCCGCTGCGTCGCGTCGGCCAGCTCGAGCAGCAGATGCGGGCCCGTGATCCCGCCCTCGAACGGAGTGATGGTCACATCGATCGTGCGCGGCTCACGGGGAGCGGCACGCGGATGCACGGTGATCTCTCGGTCCGCGAAGGCCTCGCCGGCATCGAGCGCGCGCTTCAGCAGCGAGACGAGGCCGTTCGACTCATGCAGGCAGTCCCCGAAGGGGCGTCCGCGGCTTTGATTGAGGCTGAAGGCGAGCAGGTCCTGCGCGGCGACGTTGGCGTAGATCGGGCAGAGCGCCGCGTCGAGCAGGATGATGCCCGTCGACATCGCATCGAGCAGCAGACCGGAGTCGAAGTGCGAAAGCGCCGATGGCGCGCCGATCTCGGGCGTCATGGGGCGCCTCCACGTGCCGTGTTCTCGCGGCGCCGATGCATGAGGCCGGCACCCCAGGCACAGGGACGTGCCCGGCCGCCGTAGGTGGTCGAGTTTCGGGCAACAGGCACGCCTTTTGCCCGAAACCGCGCTGGGCCGGGCAGAAGCCCGGATCCAGCGCATCGAACTAGAACCGCGGGCGGTTCACCGGGTTCGGCGCGAGCTTCGAAGGTTGATGCACGTAGAACGTGATCTGCGGTGTCTGGCAGACCACCTGGCCGTCGGGGGCCTGAACCTGCGCGGTGAGCGCGTGCGCACCGCGATGGATCTCCGGGATGTGGAAGGCGCCGGAGAGATCGGCGGCATTCGGAAGCACCTTCCCGTCGAGCATCAGCACTACCCGATCGCCCGGATCGACCTGCGACGGCATGCGGATGCTGCCGCTCACGCTCCACGCATTCATGAGCATCTGTTGGTCGTGCGGGGTCTCGATCGAGCAGCTGGCCTGCGAAGCTTCGTTCTGACTGCCGCCCGCTGCGGCGCTCGGTGTTTGAGTCACGGACGGCGTCGTGAAGGTCGGCGCGTCCTCCACGCGCAGCTTCTGCGCGCCCGGATGGGGCTGATCGCTGAAATGAACGACGCCCTGCTCGTCTACCCAGCGATAGACCGTCGTGGCCGCGAGCGCCGGCGCGACGGCGAGCGCCGCCAGGATTATGGTAACCGCATCCCGCCGCATACGAACCGAGCATAGCCCTGCTCCGCGCGCAGCGCCAATCGACGGATCGGGAGCCCGATCGCCGCTCCGGGCCGCGCCCCTTCCGCAGGGGAGAGGCGCGGCCCGTGCGGCTCCTGCGGCCCGCGTGGCACGCCACGGCGGTGAAGCGCATCGGGCACCCTGGCGGTCAGCAGCTGTAGTACATCTCCAGCTCGACCGGATGGGTGGACATCCTGAACTTCGTGACCTCCTGCATCTTGAGGTTGATGTAGGCGTCGATCACGTCGTTCGTGAACACGCCGCCTCGCGTCAGGAACTCGCGATCCTTGTCGAGATACTCGAGCGCCATGTCGAGCGAGTGGCAGACGGTGGGGATGTGCTTCGCCTCCTCGGGCTCGAGGTCGTAGAGGTCCTTGTCCGCCGGATCGCCCGGATGGATCTTGTTCTGAATGCCGTCGAGGCCGGCCATCATCATTGCCGCAAAGGCGAGATAGGGATTCGCGCTCGAGTCGGGGAAGCGCACTTCGATGCGGCGCGCCTTGGGATTCGAGACCCAGGGGATGCGGATCGAGGCCGAGCGGTTGCGGGCCGAGTAGGCCAGCATCACCGGCGCCTCGAAGCCGGGCACCAGGCGCTTGTAGCTGTTCGTGCCCGCGTTCGTGATCGCGTTCAGCGCGCGAGCATGTTTGATGATGCCGCCGATGTAGTACAGCGCGAGGTCGGAGAGGCCGCCGTAGCGGTCGCCTGCGAACAGCGCCTTGCCCTCCTTCTGCAAGGACTGATGCACGTGCATGCCGCTGCCGTTGTCGCCGACGAGCGGCTTCGGCATGAAGGTGGCCGTCTTGCCGTAGCTTGCGGCGACGTTCAGCACGCAGTACTTGAGGACTTGCACGGCGTCAGCCTTCTCGACGAGACCGCCCGCGCCGACGCCGATCTCGGCCTGCCCGCCCGTCGCGACCTCGTGGTGGTGCACCTCGACCTTGAGCCCCATCTCCTCGAGCGCGAGACACATCGCGGAGCGGATGTCCTGGTACGCGTCGACCGGCGGAACAGGAAAGTAGCCGCCCTTGTAGCCGGGCCGGTGACCCTTGTTGCCGTCGTCATACGCCTTGCCAAAGTTCCAGGCACCCTGCGTCGAGTCGATCTCGTAGAAACAGCCGTTGACGCTCGCGCCGCTGCGCACGCTGTCGAAGATGAAGAACTCGTTCTCGGGTCCGAACAGCGCAGCATCCGCGATTCCGGTCGACTTGAGGTAGGCCTCGGCTCGCTTGGCGAGCGAGCGCGGGCAGCGCCCATAGCCCTGCATCGTCGAGGGCTCGATCACGTCGCAGCGGATGTCGATGGTCGCTTCCTCGAAGAACGGGTCGATGACCGCCGTGCCGGCATCCGGCATCAGGATCATGTCGGACTCCTGGATCCCCTTCCAGCCGGCGATCGACGAGCCGTCGAACATCTTGCCGTCGCGGAAGAAGCCTTCGTCGACGAGGCGCGCAGGAATGGTTACGTGCTGCTCCTTACCGCGGGTGTCGGTGAAGCGGAGGTCCGCGAACTTGACCTCCTTTTCTTTTATCAGCTTGAGAACATCACTCGGTGTCATATCGCCTCCGGAAAAGGGGTTGCTCGAGAACTGGCGTGCGATCGAGCGCTGGGTCTTTGCAGCCGCCGTGCCATTTCGGTGCGTCCTAGAATCAAGGACTTGGGAGAAAACTGCGGCGGCTGCGCTCCATTGTAGTGCATCGTGCGGTACGGTCGCACCGCATTTGTGCAGGAAATCGCACCGATCGGGGGCGTTCTAGGCGGAGGCGCTGGCCGGGCCTCGAGCCGCACCCGTCTGCCGGAGCGCACTAACCTCACGACGCCGCTAGGTCGATATACTCTCGCCGGCTCCGCTCTCACCACAACCGGCCGCCTGCCGCTCAAGCCTCGCGCCGCGGCGCGGCGTCTTGCGCATGCAGCTCATCGGCTCCGTCGTCTTCACGGCGTTCCTGTTCGTCTGGACATTCCTGTACGCGACCGGATTCGTGATCGTAGCGGGCTTCATGCCCTTCCGCCGCCGCTTCGTTCTGGCCCGGTTCTGGGCGGCCGTCCTGCTGCGCGCGCTCTCCTGGGCGTGCGGACTCAAGCACACGGTCGAGGGCCGCGAGAACGTCCCGCCCGGCAACCACGTCGCGCTGTGGAAGCACTCCTCCTCCTGGGAGACGATCGCGATGAACGTCATCTTCCCGCGCCAGGTCTGGGTGCTGAAGCGCGAGCTCACCTGGATACCGGTCATCGGCTGGGGCATCCGCCTCTTGCATGCAATCGCCATCGACCGCCGCTCCGGCCGCACCGCAGTGAATCAGGTGATTGAGCAGGGCAAGCAGCGGCTCGCCGAAGGCGATTGGGTCATGATCTTCCCGGAGGGCACGCGTATGGCGCCCGGCGAGACGCGCCGGTACGGCGTAAGCGGCGCGCTGCTCGCGGTCGAGACCGGCCGGAAGGTCGTCCCCGTCGCGCACAACGCCGGTTGGTTCTGGCCGCGGCGGGGCTTGAGGAAGCGGCCGGGTCTCATCCGAGTCGTGATCGGCCCGCCGATCGAGTGCGCCGGGCGCGAGCCGCGCGAGATCAACGAGGAGGCGCAGCGCTGGATCGAGGCGCAGGTTGCACGCCTCGCGGTGGAGGGCTGATCCCTCAGATATCGAGATTGGCGACCGACAGCGCGTTCTTCTCGATGAACTCGCGACGCGGCTCGACCTGATCGCCCATGAGCGTCGTGAAGATGTCGTCCGCCGCGACGGCATCCTCGATGCGCACCTGCATCAGGCGGCGCGTCTCCGGGTTGATCGTCGTCTCCCACAGCTGCTCGGGATTCATCTCGCCGAGGCCTTTGTAGCGCTGAATCGTCTGGCCCTTGCGCGCCTGATCGAAGAGCCACTTCATCGCTTCCTTGAACGAGCCCACCTCCTGACGCTCGCCGCCGCGGACGACGTACGCGCCCTCGCCGATCAGGCCGGCGAGCGTGCGTGCAAGCCCTGCGATGCGCTGGTACTCGGCCGATTCGAAGAATTCGCGCGGCAGGAATTTCGCGCTCGGCGTGCCGTGCTCGGTCCGATGGACCACGATGCGGGCCGCATGGCCGTCGCCGGCCTGCTGCACCTCCACGCGGTAGGTGCGCGTGCCGTCGGCGAGCGCATTCAAACGTTGGTCAAGGTCCTGCGCCCACCCCCGCAGCCACTCGATCCGGTCGAAATCCGCCGCCGAGACGACCGGCACGTAGATCAGCTGCTCGAGCAGGCGCTCGTCGTAGCGGCGCGACCACCGCTTGATGATCGCCTGGACTTCCATGTACTGGCGCGCGAGCGCTTCGAGCCCGGCGCCCTGAAGCGGCGGCGCGGACGCATTGACGTACAGCGCGGCGTCCTCGATCGCCGTATTGAGCAGGACCGCATCGAGCTGCGCATCGTCCTTGACGTACATCTCCTGCTTGCCGCGGCGGACCTTGTAGAGCGGGGGCTGGCCGATGTAGACGTGCCCGCGCTCGATCAGCTCCGGCATCTGTCGATAAAAAAATGTCAAAAGCAGCGTGCGGATGTGGCTCCCGTCCACGTCCGCGTCGCAGAGCAGGATAATGCGGTGGTAGCGCAGGCGATTGATGTCGAAGTCGTCCTTGCCGATGCCGCAGCCGAGGGCCGTGATGAGCGTGCCGACCTCCGCGGAGGAGAGCATCTTGTCGAAGCGCGCCTTCTCCACGTTCAGGATCTTGCCCTTGAGCGGCAGGATCGCCTGCGTCCGGCGGTCGCGACCCTGCTTCGCGGAGCCGCCGGCGGAGTCGCCTTCGACGATGAAGATCTCCGAAAGCGCCGGGTCCTTCTCCTGGCAGTCCGCGAGCTTGCCGGGAAGTCCCGCAACGTCAAGCGCCCCCTTGCGCCGCGTCATTTCGCGCGCCTTGCGTGCCGCTTCGCGCGCCCGCGCCGCTTCAATGATCTTCGCCACGATCGCGCGGGCTTCCTGCGGATGCTCGAGCAGAAACTCGCTCAGCTTCGCGTTGACGACCGACTCGACGATCCCCTTCACTTCCGAGGAGACGAGCTTGTCCTTCGTCTGCGAGGAGAATTTCGGGTCGGGCAGCTTCACGGACAGGATCGCCGTCAGGCCCTCGCGCGCATCATCGCCGGTCGTGGGCACCTTCTCCTTCTTCGCGGAGAGCTCCTTCTCGATGTAATCGTTGAGCGTGCGCGTCAGCGCGCTGCGAAAGCCGGCGAGGTGCGTGCCGCCGTCCTTCTGCGGAATGTTGTTCGTGTAGCAGAACATGCTCTCCTGGTAGGAGTCGTTCCACTGCATCGCGACTTCGACGCTCACCGGCCCTTCCTGGGCGCGGAACCACAGGACAGACTCGTGGATCGGTGTGCGCGTCCGGTTCAGGTGCTTGACGAAGGCCTGCAGGCCGCCCTCATGCTGGAACACGTCCGACTTGTTCTCGCGCTCGTCGTTGAGCTCGATGCGCACGCCGGAATTGAGGAACGATAGCTCCCGCAGGCGCTTGGCGATGATCTCGTAGTCGAACTGAATGTTCGTGAAGATGGCCGCGCTCGGCTTGAAGCGAATCGTCGTCCCCCGCTCTTGGGTGTCGCCGACGATGGCGAGCGGTGCGACCGGTTCGCCGAGGTGGTATTCCTGCCGGTGGATGTGCCCGTCACGCGAGATCGTGAGCTGCAGCGTATCGGACAGCGCATTGACCACCGATACGCCGACGCCGTGAAGGCCGCCAGAGACCTTGTACGAGCTGTCGTCGAACTTCCCGCCGGCATGGAGGACAGTCATCACGACTTCGGCGGTCGACCGGCCCTCCTCAGGATGGATGTCCACCGGGATACCGCGACCGTTGTCGTGTACGGTCACGGACTCATCGGCGTGAATCGTGACGACGATCCGATCGCAAAATCCGGCCAAGGCTTCGTCGATCGAGTTATCAACGACCTCGAACACCATGTGGTGCAGACCGGTCCCGTCATCAGTGTCCCCGATGTACATGCCGGGCCGCTTGCGGACCGCATCGAGACCCTTCAATACCTTGATTTTGCTCGAATCGTAGACGTCGTTCGGCGACATGAAAACGCTCAGTTCCGGGATACGGCATTATACCGGTCGGACCCTCCCCTGTTCCACGTGAAACACTCGATCCGGCACGCCGAATAGGCCCGAGGCTGCGCGGCGCGACGACCCTGCTTCTGCGCTGAGAGCTGGACCAGCCTGACGAAAGGGGCTCGATTGGGCGCGGAGGGACGTGACGATGAGCTGGCAGCGAAGCCGCTGGACCTCGCCGGCCAAGGCCGTCAGGCGATCGGGATCGAGTTCCGCCGCGGGGTCATCGAGCAGCAGGGTCGGCGTCGCCGTGAAGACGCCCTGCAACATGCGCAATTGAGCGAGCACCAGCGATACGGCAATCAGCTTCTGCTGCCCGCGTGAAGCGACCTCTCGAACGGGCAGCCCGTTCAGCCGCAGGTGGATATCCCCTCGGTGCGGCCCGGCATGGGTCATCCCCCGCGCGACATCACGTGCTCTCGCGTTCCGGAGCGCATCCGCGAGGGTCACATCCCTCGCCCAGCCGCGGCTGTAGAGCAGATGAACTTCGAGCCCCGTCAGGGCACGGACGGTCTCCCGCCAGTACGGCTGTAGCTGCTCGATGACGTGACGGCGCGACTCCGCCAAGGCTTCCCCCAGGCGGATCAGCTCTGAATCCCACGCCAGCGCCTGCTCCGGCTGTAGGCGCAGCGCTGCATTACGTTGCCGCAGGGCGCGGTGGTAGCGGGACCACGTGTCGACGAAGGAAGGTTCCACGTGGAACACGGCCCAGTCCATCCAGCGCCTCCTGCGTGGTGCCCCTTCCTCGACAAGCTTGTGCACGCCTGGGTCGATGATCTGGACGGGGAACACCTGCGACAGCTCAGCGAGCGACTGGACAAACGCGCCCCCGATCTTCCCCACCGTGGGGCTACCGCGACCGGCCTGCACACCGATCGTTCGCTCCCGCGATCCCGTAAGTCGTCCGAAGACGACGAGCTGCGGCTGCCCGTGCCGGATCACCCGCTCCGTATTGCGCGTCCGGAACGAACGCCCGCGGCCCAGCAAGAAGAACGCTTCCAGAAGGGAGCTTTTCCCGGAGCCGTTCGGGCCCCAAATGAGATTCTGGCCGGGATGTAGGTCGAGCTCAGCCTTCTCGATGCAGCGGACGTTTTCGATGGAGGCGAACGCGAGACTCACGACGTCATAAGTGATGCGCGCCGGCTCCCCTCATGCCGGCTCCACTCACAGTCGCATCGGCATTACCACGTACTTCGTATCCGTCCCACCTGGCGCGCGGATGAGGCAGCTGCTGTTCGGATCGGTAAAGCCGATCTCCACCCGCTCTCCGTCGAGCGCACCCAACGCATCGAGCAGGTACGTGACGTTGAACCCGATCTCCAGATCGTCACCCTCGTAGGTGACCTCCACTTGATCCTCTGCCTCCTCCTGCTCCGGGTTGTGAGCCTGAGTCACGAGCAGGCCGGAGCGCAGCGTGAGCCGGATGCCTCGATACTTCTCGTTCGAGAGGATGGCAGTGCGCTGAAACGACTGACGCAGAAGCCCCCTGTCGGCTTCCATCGTCTTGGTCGGGCTCGACGGTACCACCCGGCTGTACTCCGGAAAACGTCCATCGATCAGCTTGGAAGTGAATCGAATTTCGCCGATCCTGGCCTGAACGTGATTGGTGCCGATAGCCAGCTCCAGATTCCCTTCGCCACCGAGGAGACGCTGCAGCTCGAGCACGCCCTTGCGCGGCACGATGACCTGCTGCGGCGACGTCGCCGGCGACTCGAGCGTCGTCTCGCAGAGAGCAAGTCGATGGCCGTCGGTTGCCACGGCGCGTAGGACCTTCCCATCCGTCTCGAGCAGCATGCCGTTCAAGTAATAGCGCACGTCCTGCTGCGCCATCGAGAAGTGGGTCTTGTCGATCAAGCGCCGTAGCGCCTCGCGCGCCACCGTGACGTGCTGCTGCGCAGGGATCTCCTCGACGACCGGGAAGTCCGCAGCGGGCAGGCTCGACAGCGTGAACCGGCTGCGCCCTGCGCGCACGGTGACGCGTTCGGCCTCCGTCGCGAGGCTGACCGATGATTTCTCAGGCAGCGCCCGGCAGATATCGAGGAGCTTGCGTCCGGGCACGGTCACATCGCCCGGCTGCTGCACGGTCACGGCCTCAGTGGCGACGAGCTCCACCTCGAGGTCGGTGCCGGTGACGCTCAGCCGATTGTCGCGCGCCGAGAGCAGGACATTCGCGAGAATCGGCATCGTCTGCCTGCGTTCGACGACTCCGATGACGCTCTGCAAGGGGGCGAGCAAGTCTTCCCGGGATGCCGTGATCTTCATGGAATGCGCCGCAAACGATGCGATGGATTCTCACATCTTAAAAGATCTGAAAGTGAGATGGTGGAATCTATGGAGCTTGTGGGGAAGTGGAGAACCCTTGAATGGCCGCGCGAGATCAGCATGTTGCGGCCGGCGCCGGCCTGGACGGCCGGGCGCAACACCTGGTGATGGCCTGTGCATCGCCTGTGGGTAAGAACTGTCCCCGGATTATCCCCAGCTCACCCACATCAGCCGGTCAGGGTTCTCAACAGGTTCGAGTAGTCCTCGGTCATGCGCTGCTCGACCCCGCGCAGCTCTCTGATGCGCTTGCACGCGTGCAGGACCGTGGTGTGGTCGCGGCCGCCGAATGCATCGCCGATCTCCGGCAGGCTGTGCGTCGTGAGCTCCTTCGCGAGTGCCATCGCCACCTGCCTCGGCCGCGCGACCGAGCGGTTGCGGCGCTTCGAGAGCAGGTCCGCCATCCGCACCTTGTAGTAGTCCGCGACGGTCTTCTGAATGTTCTCGATGGTGACGAGCTTCGCTTGCAGTTGCAGCAGGTCGCGCAGCGCCTCCTTGGCGAATTCCAACGTGATAGGATGTCCCGTGAACCGCGAGTTAGCGATCACGCGGCGCAGCGCGCCCTCGAGCTCCCGAACGTTCGAGCGAATGCGCTTCGCGATGAAGAACGCGACTTCCTCCGGCAGCGCGACACTCGCCGCCTGCGCCTTCGTCATCAGGATCGCCACGCACGTCTCGAGCTCCGGCGGCTCGATCGCGACCGTGAGCCCCCAGCCGAAGCGCGATTTCAAACGCTCCTCGAGCCCGTCCACCTCCTTCGGGTAGCGGTCGCACGTGAGGATCACCTGGTGCTGACCTTCGAGCAGCTCGTTGAACGTGTGGAAGAATTCCTCCTGGGAGCGCTCCTTGCCCGCGAAGAACTGGATGTCGTCGATGAGCAGCGCGTCGAGCGAGCGGTACGCTGTCTTGAATTCGTTCATGCTGTTGTGCTGCAGCGCGCGCACCATGTCGCCGACGAACCGCTCGGAATGCACGTAGGCGACGCGCGCCTCCCCGTCGCGCGCTTTCACGAGGTGCGCCACGGCATGCATGAGGTGCGTCTTGCCGAGCCCAACGCCGCCGTAGAGGAACAGCGGGTTGTATGCACGCCCGGGATTCTCGGCGACCTGCTGTGCGGCAGCGCGCGCGAGCTGATTGCTCTTGCCCTCGACGAACAGCGCGAACGTGAAGTCCGGGTTGAGCCGCGCGCCGACGACCAGGCCTTCCCCGCGGCGCGGCTTGGCCTGCGCGGCAGACCCCAGGCCGGCCGTGGCATACGGGGAAGCATACGCTCCGTCGCCCCGGCTGCGCGAGCCGACCTCCACCGTGACGATCGGCGCGCCGCCAGTCTCGCTGCGCAGCAGCTCGCCGAGCCTCGGCAGCAGATTCGCGTTCACCCAATCGACGACGAAGCGGTTCGGCGCAAGGAGCTTGATCGCTCCGGCGCCCTCGACGGCCTGCAGCGGACGTACCCAGGTATTGAATTGCTGCTCCGGCAGCTCGGCTTCGAGCGTGCTCAAGCAGCGAGACCACAGCGGGGCCTCCACGAGCATTGCCTCCCGCGAAGTTCCGGTTCGGTTCGAATGAAAAGGAGGCGCAGTCTATACCCGCACCTCTCGCGCTAGAAGTGTTCATATTGACAGTGAGAGTGGGCCGGCTTAGCCTTCCCGCCCCTTTTCATTCGTCCGGGACCCGACAGCGTCCCGTGCCGGCCTCGAGGCCATGAAACGAACGTATCAGCCGAGCAAGGTGCGCCGCAAGCGCACGCACGGATTTCGCGCGCGCATGGCCACGGCCGACGGCCGCAAGGTTCTCGCTCGCCGCCGAGCGAAGGGCCGCAAGCGGCTCATTCCGTAGCCGCGCGCGGCCGCCGGGTGGCCGCGTGTCCTCGCGGGGCGTCGGCTGCAAGCAGCTGGGGTTTTCCCCGCAGCGGCGGCTGCGCCGTAAAATCGAGTTCGACGCGGCGTACGCCGAGGGGCGCCGCTTCGGCGACGCTTTTTTCGGCATGGTCGCGCGGGCGAACGCTGCGGATGGCCCGCGTCTCGGACTCGCAGTCGCGACGAAGGTTGCGGGCAGCTCGGTGGAGCGGAATCGAATACGCCGGCTGATTCGCGAGAGCTTCCGGCTGCGCCAGCGCGGGCTCCCAGCCGTGGATGTCGTCGTGAGCGCGCGAGCGCGGGTCCGTGGCGCGGGGAACGCCGAGCTCGCCGCGAGCCTCGAACTCCTGTGGAACAAGTTGATAGACCAATGCGCGTCCTCGCCGAGATCGTGATCCGGCTGTACCAGTGGACGGTGAGCCCGCTCATCGGCCCCGCATGCCGCTTCCATCCTTCGTGCTCTCAGTACGCGCTCGAGGCGGTCCGGCGCTTCGGCGTGCTGCGCGGCGGCTGGCTCGCGGTGCGCCGCATCGGCCGCTGCCATCCGTGGCACCCCGGAGGCCTCGACCCGGTGCCGCGGTCGCTCGTCCCGCCGTCCCGAGCGCATCGAGGCGGCGAGCCCCCGCGTGATCACCCGCCCGCGGACATTCACCCGAATCCTTCGAGCGTGCGCACGCTCTCTTCATGACCAGCAACTCCCTCCGCATCTTCCTGTGGGCGGCGCTCGGCGTCGCGCTGTTCCTCAACTACGAGGCCTGGGTCGCCGATTACGGCAGGACCCAACCCGCTCCCGCCCGCGAGGCCGCACGCCACCCCGGTCCTGCCGGTGAGGAAGGATCCGGCCTCGGCGCGACCGTGCCGCACGCACCCGCTTCCTCCTGGGAGGGACAATCAACCTCCGAGGCGGGGCCGCCATCCGCCTCTCGAGCGGCGGCCGCAGGCGAGGGCTCGTCGCCGGCGGTGAGCGCTGCGAGCTCTGGGACCGCCGAGGCGACCGCCACTGCCGCGGCCCCCACCGTCCATGTGCGGACCGACGTGCTCGACATGGAGATCTCGCTCGAGGGTGGCACCATCGTGCGCGCCGCGCTCCTCAAATATCCGCGGGTGAAGGGTCAACCGCAACCGCTGGTGCTGGAGAACGATGCGAGCCCCGAAACCCTTTATCTGCTCGAATCGGGCCTGACCGGTCCGGACGATGCCGCGCATCCCACCCACCTCGCGAAGTTCACGAGCGCTAAGCGTGACTACGAGCTCCCGCCGAATGGCGACGAGCTGCGCGTGCCGCTCACCTGGACGAACGGGCACGGCGTCACGGTAACGAAGACGTTCGTCTTCCGGCGCGGCTCCTACGAGATCGGGCTCGATCAAACCGTAGAGAATCGCTCGAGCATGCCGTGGCAGGCGGCGGCCTACGCCGCGCTGCTGCGCTACGAGAATCCCTCGCACGGCTCGATGTTCGGATACAGCGCGAACCGCTCGTTTCACGGTCCGGCGATCTACGACGGCACGAAGTACCGCACGCTCGACATCACGAAGGAGGAGGATCAGCACCTCTCGCTCGACGTGGCGAACGGCTGGATGGCCGCGCCCGAGCACTACTTCGTTTCGGCGGTCGTGCCGCCCGCCGGCGTGCCGTACCGGTACACGCTCGCCGTGCAAGGCAATGAGTTCGAGATCACGACGGCGGGTCCCGTGCGGACCGTCGCGCCGGACAGCACCGCGGATTTCGACTTCAAACTGTTCGTCGGACCGAAGCTGCAGGCGCAGCTCGCCGCGATCTCCCCCGAGCTCGGCCGCGTCGCCGACTACGGCCGGCTCTACCTCCTCGCGAAGCCTCTGTTTTGGCTGCTCGAGCAGTTCCACAGCATCTTCGGCAATTGGGGCGTCTCGATCATCATCGTGACGTTCTTGCTGAAGCTGCTGTTCTATCCGCTCTCCGAGGCGAGCTATCGCTCGATGGCGCGGATGAAGGCGCTCGCTCCACGCATCAAAAGCATCCAGGAGACCTACAAGGACGACAAGGAGAAGGCCGGTCGCGCGGTGATGGAGCTCTACAAGCGCGAGAAGGTCAATCCGGTCGCCGGATGCCTGCCGATGATCATCCAGATCCCGGTGTTCCTCGCGTTCTACTGGGTGCTGCTCGAGAGCGTCGAGATGCGGCAGGCCCCGTTCGCCGGCTGGATCAACGATCTCTCCTCGCGCGATCCCTACTTCATCCTGCCCGCGATCATGGCGGCGGCGATGTTCGTGCAGTACAAGCTGAACCCGCCGCCGCCCGATCCAACGCAGGCGAAGGTCATGATGATCATGCCGATCGCCATGTCCGCGATGTTCGCCTTCTTCCCCTCGGGCCTCGTGCTCTACTGGGTCACGAACACGATCCTGTCGATCGCGCAGCAGTGGAACATCAACCGCCGGATCGAGGCCTCCGCGAAGCGGCAGAAGGCCTGAGCCCGCCTCGTCAGCGGTCCTCTGACGACACCATCGTTGCCGCAGCCACACCTGCGGGGCGAGGCGGGATCGGCATCGTGCGGCTGTCGGGCTCGCGCGCGCCGGATATCGGCGCGGCGATCGCCGGGGCGCTGCCGCCGCCGCGGCGCGCGACCTTCGCGCGGTTCCTCGATGCGGACCGACAGCCGATCGACGCGGGGCTCATTCTCTATTTCCCCGCGCCGAGCTCGTACACCGGCGAGCCGGTCGTCGAGCTGCACGGCCACGGCGGGCCGGTAGTCGTCGAGTCGCTGATCGCGCGAGCCGTCGAGCTCGGCGCGCGCCGCGCCATGCCGGGCGAATTCACGCAGCGCGCCTTCCTCAACGACAAGCTCGATCTGGCCCAAGCCGAGGCGGTCGCCGACCTCATCGACGCCGGCTCGCGCGCGGCGGCGCGCGCCGCGATGCGCTCACTGCAAGGCGAGCTGTCGACCCTTGTGCAAAGTCTCGGCGAGGCCGTCATCGAGCTGCGCGCGTACGTCGAGGCCGCGATCGATTTTCCGGAGGAGGAGATCGACTTCCTGGCCGACCGCGAGCTCGCGAGCCGACTCGAGGCGATCCGCGGGCAGCTCGAGGCCGTCGAGCGCAGCGCGCGACAAGGACGCCTGCTCCGCGACGGGATGACCGTCGTGATCACCGGCCGCCCGAACGCCGGGAAGTCGAGCCTGCTCAACCGCCTCGCCGGCTACGATGCCGCGATCGTGACGCCGATCCCGGGCACCACGCGCGACGTGCTGCGCGAGCGCATCCATCTCGACGGCATGCCGCTGCACGTGCTCGACACCGCGGGCCTGCGCGCGGCCGCCGACATGGTCGAGGAGGAGGGCATCCGCCGCGCGCAGGCGGAGATGTCCCGCGCGGACCGAGTGCTGTTCGTCATCGACGCAGCCGTCGATCCCGCTGGCGCGGCCTACGAGGCGGAGCGGCCGCGCCTTCCGCCCGACGTTCCGGTCACGCTCGTTTTCAACAAGTGCGATCTGATCGCAGACGGCGGGTCGGTAGCGGCAGCTTCCCGGGGAAGTCCCGCAGACTTATCTCCCGGTCGCGAATCGCGTGCGGCCGCTGGCGCCGAGCCGCCCCGCATCGCCCTCTCGGCGCTCACCGGAGAAGGTCTCGACGCGCTGCGCGCGCATCTCAAATCCTGCATGGGCTACCACGCGCTCGAGGCGGGGACCGTGTCCGCCCGCTCGCGCCATCTCGAAGCGCTCTCGCGTGCGCGCGGCCACTTGGCCGCCGCCGCGCAGCAGCTCTCGGAGCGCGGCGCCGGCGAACTCGTCGCGCAGGAGCTGCACGACGCGCAGCGCGCGCTCGCGGAGATCACCGGAGAGGTCACGAGCGACGATCTGCTGGGCCGGATATTTTCGAGCTTCTGCGTGGGCAAGTAGCGCTGCCGCCCGGCGTCCACGCGCAGCGCGTGAGCAAAGCGCCACGTCCATGCGGCCCGCGGGATCATCTCGAGCAACGATCCCGAGATCAGAGTCATCCGGCCAGATGTCAGCGCGTGCCTGCGGTGGGCCGTCGTGTAACCCGCGTGCTCTGGGCATCGGCACGGTCGACCAGCGCGTCAGCTAAACTCTCGATTCTGTACTCCCGGCCTTCTGGATCAAGGTGAGCCGAGCCTGTGCCGCGCCGCGCGCTCCTACTCGCCCGTCTCGCGTCATTCCTGCCGCTGCTGCTCGCGGCGCCGGCACCCGCTGCGGCAGGAATGCTGCGCATCGTCGCCGCGGAGAACTTCTATGGCGACATCGCTCGGCAGCTCGCCGGTTCCGGCGCGCAGGTGGTGAGCGTGCTCGAGAACGCCGCCGCCGATCCTCATCTGTTCGAGCCCGGCATCTCGAACGCCCGCGCGGTCGCCGAGGCCGATCTCGTGATCTATAACGGACTCGCCTATGACGTGTGGATGGCGCGGCTGCTCGCGGCAGCGCCAGCGCCGCACCGGCGCGTGATCGTCGCGGCGTCCGCGCTCGCACGCACCGCGCCGGCCCGCAACCCGCATATCTGGTACGATCTCTCGGTGATCGAGAACGTCGCCCGCGCCATCACGGCGCAGGTGACTGCGCTCGATCCTCAGAACCGCGAGCAGTATGCGGAGCACCTTGCCCGCTTCTTGGCATCGCTGCGTCCCATCGAGGCGGAGATTGCGCGGCTGCGCGCCCGCTTCGCCGGCACCGTCATCGCAGCCACCGAGCCGGTCGCGCAATACCTCACCGAGGCCATCGGGCTCACGATGAGCAACGCACGCTTCCAGCTCGCCGTGATGAACGGCACGGAGCCGAGCGCCCGCGACACCGCCGACTTCGAGCGCTCGCTCGAGGATCATCGTGTGCACGTCCTTCTCTACAACCGCCAAGTGGCGAGCGGCGCGGTCGAACGGCTGCTCGGAGTCGCGCGGAGGGCCCACGTTCCGATCGTGGGAGTGACCGAGACCGAGCCGCCCGGCATGGACTATCAACAATGGATACTGGCGGAGGTCGAGACCGTCGGCCGCGCCCTGAGCGAGGCAGCCGCCGATTCCCGGCCGAAGTAAAATCTCAGCCTTGAGCGCCATCGAATTCCAGGGAGTCGACCTCGCGATCGGCGGGCGCCGCGTGCTCGAACGCGTGGACCTCGCCGTCGAGGATGGCGAGCTCGTCGGCGTGCTCGGCGCGAACGGCGCGGGCAAGACCACGCTCATGCGTGCCATTCTCGGGCTCGTCATTCCGGCTGCCGGCCAAATCCGGGTCCTCGGCCGCCCAGCCGAGCGAGGTAATCCTGCAGTCGGCTATATGCCACAGACGCGGACGCTGGAGACTCGTCATCGCCTGAGCGGGTGGACGTTCGTCGCGAGCGCCGCGCGTGGGCATCGATGGGGCCTGCCGGTGCTCGGCGCCGAGGCGCGGCGTGACGTGGAATGGGCGATCGATGCCGTCGGCGGCCGGCAGTTCGCGTCAAGGATGCTCGCCGAGCTTTCGGGCGGCGAGCGGCAGCGTCTCCTGCTCGCTCAGGCTTTGCTCGGCCGGCCGCGCCTGCTGCTGCTCGATGAGCCGCTGATCAGCCTCGATCCGCACCATCAGCGCAGCGTCGTGGAGCTCGTGCGGCGGATTCAGCGCGAGCTTGCGATGACCGTGCTCCTCTCCGCGCACGAGCTCAATCCGCTTCTCGACGCGGTCGATCGGGTCCTCTATCTCGCCAACGGCCGCGCAGCACTCGGCACCGTGGACGAGGTCATCACGGGACCCTCGCTCTCGCGGCTCTATGGCGCCGACATCGAAGTGCTGCGGCACGAGGGCCGGATCTTCGTGATGTCGGGCGGCCTCGAGTTGGAGCGCGACGAGCACCGTCATCATGTTTGAATTCGATTTCATGCGGCACGCGTTCGCTGCCGCGGGCATCGTCGCGGTGCTCGCCGCCTGTACGGGCTATTTCCTGGTGCTGCGCGGCCAGACGTTCGCCGGCCACGCGCTCGCGCACGTCGGCTTCGCGGGCGCGACGGGCGCGGTGCTGATCGGCATCTCGCCGCTCTGGGGCCTCATCGGTAGCACGGTGGCGGGCGGCATCGGTATGGGCGCGCTCGGCGAGCGGCTGGAAGGCCGGGACGTGGCGATCGGGCTCGTCCTCGCCGTGTCGCTCGGGCTCGGGCTGCTGTTCCTGCATTTCTTCACGGCCTACGCGGCGCAGGCGACTACGCTCCTGTTCGGGAATGTGCTCGGCGTCGATGCGCGCACGGTCGTGATACTCGGCGGTCTCGCCGCGCTGTGCCTCGCCGCGCTCGCGTTCATCTCGCGTCCGCTCATCTTCGCTACCTTGCAGCCGGAGCTCGCGGAAGCGAAGGGCGTGCCGCTGCGGGCGGTCGGCGTCGTCTTCCTCGCGATCGTCGCCGTCGCGACGGCAGAATGCGCGCAGATCGTCGGCGTTCTGCTGGTCTTCGCGCTGATGGTCGCGCCCGCCGCCGCGGCGCAGCGCCTCACGCGCCGCATCGGCCCCGGCATGCTGCTCGCTCTCATCCTGGCGCTCGCCGATGCCTGGGGCGGCCTGGTCCTCGCCTACTACACCGACTGGCCGAGCAGCTTCTGGATCACGGCGCTCGGCGCAGTCACGTACCTCGCCGCGGCGGCAGTCACGCGCTGAGCCGCCGTCGGCGCGCCGCCCGAGCGCCCGCGCGGCCCCGCTCGATTCGTTGACCTGTCAATGCCCGTGCCGATGGTGCAGGTCGGGGTAATGCGGATGCCGGTGCGTCAGCGGCTCGTGGCGGTGCCAGTGCGAATGCGGCTCGCCGGGCGGATCGCTAGGACTATGCGCATGCTGGTGGTGCTCGTCGTGGACGTGCCGGTGCGCGTGCTCCATCGCCGGATGATGGTGGACGTGATCGTGCCGCTCCCGCAAATGCAGATACAGCCCGACGCCCATGAGCGCGCCGGCGCCGATGAGCCTTGCGGAGATCGGCTCGGCGAGCATCGCCACCGCGAGCGCCGAGCCGATGAACGGCGCTGTGGAGAAATACGCCGCAGTACGCGCGGCGCCGAGGTGCCGCAGGCCGAGGACATAGAGGACGAGGCTCACGCCGTAGCCGAGGAAGCCCACGATGCCGGCCGCCGCGGCCGTCTGCACGGACGGTGCGGCCGCATGCTCGGCTCCGATCCCGAGCGCGACATTCACGGAGCCCGCGACGAGGCCCTTGATCGCGGCGATCTGCATGGGATCGGCGTGTGCCAGCGGGCGGGTGAGGTTGTTGTCCACGCCCCACGCGAGGCATGCCGCGGCAATCAGGAGCGCGCCGAGACCTGAGCCCGGGGGAGCGGCCCCGCCGGTCGCGGGTGAGCCCGCCCAGGGAGAGCCGGTCCAGGATAGAAGCGCAGCGCCCGCGAGGATCGCGAGCGCGCCCAGGAGCAGCCGGCGATCGACGTTCTCCCGGAACGCCAGCCACGCAATGGCCATAGTGGCCAATCCTTCGAGGTTCTGCAGGAGCGACGCCGAGGCCGCGGACATGCGTTCGAGGCCGGTCATCATCAGGACCGGCGCAACCACTCCGCCGAGCAGCACCGCCAGGCATAATAGGGGCAGATCGGCGCGCCGCAGGCGGGCTTCGGGCGACGCGCGCCGTTTCGAGGCGGTAGCCAGGCTTCGCGCGAGCAGAACGACACTCAGTCCCACGCCGGAGCCGAGATAGAACAGGCCGGCGACGAGCTGCGCATCGAGGCCACCGTGCAGCAGGACCTTGGCGAGCGGGGTGCTGGCGCCGAACAGGACGGCGGAGGCGATCGCAAATGCGGCGCCCGGCCACGCGGAGAATTCGTCGAGCATGGCAGACTCGGCCTCGACCTCGCCGGCGAGGGAGACCGGCAGGGTCCGCGTATTAAATCAGATGGCTCGTGCGAGCGCGCCCCTTCGGGGCGCGGCGAGCCGCAAAGCTGGACGGGGCGCGCTGACGGCCGATCATCCGAGATGCTCGAGATCGTGAGATACCTGCTGAGCAGGGAGCGGGCGGGACTGCGCCGCTCGATCGCCGGCGTTTACGCGATTCTCCTCGTCCTCAACATCCTCGCGTGGGGATGGGCGCTGCTCGTCTTCCGCTCCCAGCCGCTGCTGCTCGGGACGGCGCTGCTGGCGTACGGCTTCGGCCTGCGGCACGCCGTGGATGCCGATCACATCGCGGCCATCGACAACGTCACCCGCAAGCTGATGCAGGAGGGCAAGCGGCCGGCCACCGTGGGCTTCTACTTCGCGATGGGTCACGCCACCGTTGTCATCCTGGCGGCTGCCATCATTGCGGCCACCTCGTTGGCGCTTGCCGGAAGGTTCGACGGCGTGCGCAGCTTCGGCGAGATCGTGAGCACGTCCGTCTCCTCGCTGTTCCTGCTGGTGATTGCCTTCCTCAATCTCGTGATCTTCCTCTCGGTGTGGCGCACGTTCCGCCACGTGCGAAGCGGCGGCGCGTACGCGGAGGAAGACCTCGATCTGCTGCTCAATCAGCGCGGCTTCGCGGCGCGCCTGTTCCGGCCGCTGTTTCGGCTGATCAAGCATAGCTGGCACATGTATCCGCTCGGATTCCTGTTCGGCCTCGGATTCGAGACTGCGACCGAGGTCGCGCTGCTTGGCATCTCCGCGACCCAGGCCGCGAAGGGCACATCCGTTTGGATCATCATGATCTTCCCCGCCCTGTTCGCGGCGGGCATGTCGCTCATCGACACCACGGACGGCGTGCTGATGCTCGGCGCCTACGACTGGGCCTTCGTCAAGCCCATGCGCAAGCTCTTCTACAACATGACGATCACGCTCGTCTCTGTGGTGGTCGCTGCGCTCATCGGCGGCATCGAGGCGCTGGGGCTCATCCGCGAGCAGCTGCACCTCTCCGGTGCGTTCTGGGACGGGGTGAGCCGCCTCAACGGCAACTTCAACGGCCTGGGCTTCGCGATCGTCGGCATCTTCGCGCTCACCTGGGCCGGTTCCGTCATCATCTACCGGTACAAGGGATACGACGCGCTCGAGGTTCGCAGCGCGGGAGAGTGACGCCACGCCGACATGGCCCGACGAAAGCGATCTGGGCGCTGCTGCGAGCGCTGCGGGGTGATCGGCGGGCCGGCGGGGCGGCGCGCTTCAGATCACGAGGCGATCGCCGCCCGCGGTTCGAGCGCTCCCGCAGCGCTCCGCGTCTCATCGAACAGCAGCAGCCGCCCGGCGTTGCCGAGCCCGATGAACGTGCTCAGATTGTGCAGCAGCGCGGCGATGATCGGCGCCTCGACGCCGAGCACGCCGGCCCCCGAAAGGACGATGAGCCCGAACGTGAATCCCACCCCGATCGCGACGTTCACATAGATCGTGCGCCGGCAACGCCGGCTCAGGCGAATGCACGTGGCAAGCCGGCGCAGATCGTTGGTCATCAGCGCGAGATCGGCGGAGGCGAGCGCGACGTCGCCCGCGCCCTGTGCGCCCATCGCCACGCCGACTGCTCCCGCGCGCAGCGCAAGCGTGTCGTTGATGCCGTCGCCGACGACCATCGGGCGATGGCCCGCCTTGATCTCCTGCATGACCCGGTCGAGCTTCTGCTCGGGCAGCATCTCGGCGTACACATCGTCGATGCCGATCTGGCCCGCGACTTCCCGCGCGACCGGCGCTCGATCACCCGTGAGGAGCACCATGTGCTCGATGCCGAGGCTCCGCAAGTCGGCAACGGCCGCCGCCGCGCTGCCGCGCAGTTGATCGAAGAACAGCAGCCAGCCGAGGAACTGTCCGTCGAGACTCACGCCTCCGACCGGACCGCTGTGCGCCGGCGGCGGAGTGACGGGAATGCCCAGCCGCTCGAAGAGATCCATCCGGCCCAATGCCGCGAGCCGGCCCTCATAGCGGCCGGTGACGCCGAAGCCGCCGACCTCGCGCGCCTCGTCTATCGGCAACCGTTCGGCCTTGGGCACCGCGGATGCCGCGGCGCGGCTCAGCGGATGGTTGCTCGCGGCCCCGAGGCTCGCGCCGAGCCGCCGCAGCAGGTCCGCGTCGGCGCCCGGCGCGGGGCGTACATCGGCGAGCCGCAGGTCGCCCGTCGTGATCGTCCCCGTCTTGTCGAACACAACCGACGACACATCGGCCAGATGCTCGAGGAACGCCGAGCCCTTGATGAGGATGCCATGACGCGCGGCCACCGCGATCGCAGCGACCGCCGTCGACGGCGCCGCGAGCACCAGCGCGCACGGACAGGAGGCGACGAGCACCGCGAGCATCGCGGGTACGTTGCCGGTGATGAGCCACGTGCCGGCCGCGATCATCAGCACGAGCGCCATGTATTGGCCGGCATAGCGGTCGAGCAGGCGCGTGACGGGAGGCTTCGCGTTCTCCGCCTCGCGCATCAGCGCGATGATGCGGCCCACGGTGCTCTCCGCGCCGACGCGCGTAAGCTCCACCTGCAGCAGGCCGTCGAGATTGATCGCGCCGGCGAGCACCTGGTGCCCCTCGCCGACCTCGACGGGCACCGATTCGCCCGTCAAGGAAGCAAGATCGACATTCGATTCGCCGCGCCGCACGATGCCGTCGGCCGGAATGCGCTCGCCGGGTCGCAGCTCGATCAGATCGCCGACCTTGAGCTCGGCGCTCGGGACGCGCTCGATGGTCCCATCCGGCAGCAGCCGGCGAGTATCGACCTCGGTCAAGCGAGTGAGAGCGCGCACTGCCTCGTGCGAGCCGAGCATGCTGCGCTCCTCGAGCACATGACCGATCGTCATGACGATCGGCAGGAGCGCGGCGGTCATCAGATCGCCGGTCGCCCAGGCGGCGATCAGCGCGAGCGCGACCAGCCGGTCGGTGATGCCGTGCAGGCTCGGGTGCCTCAAGCTTGCCCAGGCCTCGGCGAATACGGGCACTGCGACGAGCGCCGCGGACACGCCGGCCACGAGCTCCGCCACGCCGGCCTGCGCAGGCAGCAGCAGGCGCATGCCCGCCGCGACGACGAGGAGGCACAGCGCGGCGAGCGCGAGCGAAAGCCTCAAACCCAGAATCAGCCGCTCGGCGCGATCGAGTAGCGGGGTCGGGCGATTCGGGCTCGCCTCGGACGGCAGCGGTACGACCGTCGGCGTGCAGCACGCGTCCCCGGCACCGGCGGGAATCGCCTCGCCGGCACCGGCGGCCACGGCGTCGATCGCAGCGGTTTCAACGGCCGCCGTGCCGGCTGCAGCGTTGTCGATCGCCCGCGCGTCCGCCTCGCGCGCCTCATCTGCGCGGGCTTCGGGGGTGGCGCGACTGTCGGGAACTGCGCTCATTTCGGCTTGCCTGGCAGGACGAATCGTACCCCGGTCTTGGGATCGACCAGTACTGTCGAGCCCGCGCGGTTCAGGATTTGCGACACCTGCGCGCGATATTCGCGCAGCAAGAGACTCTTGCGTGTCTCGGGCGTCTCTTGACGGGCGAGCGCCAGAATGCGTGCCGTCTCGACATTGGCATGGCTCACCTGCTCCGCCGCCGTCGCCTGCGCGGCCGCGAGCAGCTGGTCGCGCTCGCGATCGGCCTCCTGCCGGCGGCGCTCCGCGTCCGTTCGCGCGACCGCCACACCCTTGTCGGCCGCCTGGGTGGCGAGCAGCACCGCGTCGAACGCAGTCTTCGCCTCCGGCGGCAGCCACGCCGTCATGTCGATCCGCTCGACTTCGACGCCAAGGGGCGCGCCGTCCTCCGCGAGCGCGCGCAGCCTGGCGTTCATCGAATCGAGCAGCGAGCGGCGCACCTCGCTGCGCAGCGCCATGACGGTCTGATTGCCGCTCTGGCCGTTCACGCCCGACTGCACGACAAGGAAATCATTCAAATTCCGGCCGGCGGTCACGCGGACTGTCGCCGCGCGAAAGAGCCGATCGAGCGCCGGCGCCACGTGATCGCGCGCGAGGACGTATGCGACGGGGTCGTCTATCCGATAGATGAGCGTCGCATCGAGGAGGACGACGTTGCCGTCCCCCGTCAGATACGCGGAGATGTTCCGCGGCATCGCCTGCTCAGGGCCGAACGGTCCGACCAGCTCCTGGTACTTCTCGGTCGGAGGCGGGAGCGGTGTAATCTCCTGGCTCAGTTGCCGCTCGGGGCCGGGCAACAGCTCCACCCGCTCGATGGGGCGGGGCCAGGCTACCAGGAGACCGGCTTCCTGCGTGCGCACGATCCGGCCGAACCGCAGCACGACCGCCTGGCTGTCGGAAGCGATCTCGCGAATGTTGCTCGTGAGCCAGATTACGAGCAGCAACAGCCCCACGGCATACACCGCGCGGAAGCCGATCGCCACCGACTGCGCGATCGGCCCGGGGGGCGGCGGCGGCGGCGGGCCGACGGGAACGGACGCCGCGGAGCGAGGCGGATCGAAGACTGCGGCGCTCACGGATTGGGCTTCTCGGTCGCCGAGCCGGTCGCCGAGCCGGTCGTCGCGCCGCGCTCGGCGAGCCGCGGCTTGAAGTCGGCTGCGGCGCCGGTCTTCGGCCTTGAATGCGCGGCCGTCGCAGGGGGAGGTCCCGCTTCGGGTCCGTTGACCAGCACTTTGAACGGCGCGGCGTCCGTTCGCAGCACGATGCTCGAATTGCGCCCGATCATCTGGCCGATCGAGTCGAGCGAGCGCAGCGTGGTGTAGAGGCCCGGGTCGCTCGCGTAGGCCTTCGCATAGATCCGCGCGGCGGCCTGCTCGGCATCCGCCACGGTGCGCGCCGCCTGCTCGCGCGCCTGCGCCACGACTTCGCGCGCATCGCGGTCGGCATCGGCGCGGATGGCGGCCGCCTGGCGCAGCCCTTCCGCGGTGCGCTCGGCGGCGACCGTCTCGCGCTCCGCGCGCATGCGCGCCACGGTCGCGGCGAGCGTCTCATCGGGCAGCGTCATCCGCTCGATGCCGACCTGCCGGATGTCGATGCCGTAGACCTGCTGCATGCGCGGGGCAATCTGATCGCGTAGATCCCGCTCGAAGGCGTCGAGCCGCACTCGTTTCGGATCGAGGTTGACGAGATCGGCGAGCTCGAAGTTGCTCGATGTGATGTGCAGAGCAGCGCTCACGAAGCTGCGCAGCTGGCGCGCGGCCTCGTCGGGCTGGTTGCGGACCGAGCGCAGGAACTGCCGCACTTCCACCGGATCGGCAGGCACCTGCCACGCAACGTACGCCTGCACCAGCACGCGCAGGCCATCGCGCGTGCCGACATCCTGCAGCCCCGTTGCAGTCGTCCGCAGGCGCAGATCGATCGGGATGCTGGTCTCGAACGGCGCGGGCAGCTTCCAGGCGAGACCCGGCTGCGTCACCACCCGGATGGGATTGCCGAAGCGCGTGATGACGATGGCCTCGCCCGCCGGGACCATGACGATGCACGCGGCGGCGATCGCTGCGAGGAGGATCAGCGCCGCGACGCCGATGCGCAGCATCGTCTTCAACCGTTCATCGCGGGCGGCGGCCGGGTCGAGATTGTCCGAGGGGGTGTTCGTGAGCATGGTGTTTGATCGTCGACGCCGTCGAGACGGCTGCGACTCATTGCTGAGGCTCGATATCGGGGATGATGGGCGGTTCGGCGCCGCCTGACGCCGCGGCGCCGGACGGAGCGCCGCTCACGCCGCCCTCGCCTGAGATGCCTCCACTCGACATCCCGCTGCTCGGAGGGCCGCCGCCCGGGCCGCCAGCCGCGCCAGGTACCGCGCCGGATGCCGCGCCGCCGGCGCCGACCATCTCGGTCGACCGCAGATCGAGGATCGGCCGCTGGTCCGAGCTCAGTCGATCGTCGACGAGCGTGAGCCGAGTGCGCGCGAGCGCGGCTTCGAGCGCAGCGAGCCGGCGTTCGAGCAAGAAGGACTGCCGCCCTTCGGCATACGCGCGGCGATCCGCCGCGAAGCGATAGGCGTCCGCCTCGGCTGCATGGGTGATCTCGGCCGCGCGGGCGTCAGCCGCGGCGGTGAGCTGATGCGCCTCCTGCCGTGCGACGCCGGCTGTTCGTTTCGCTCGCCCGCGCTCGTTCGAAATGCTGGCGCTCGCATTGACCTCCGCGGCCTGCACAGCATGGTAGGCCGCCGCCGCGCCGGCCGGCGGATGGACCTCCTCGATGAGCACCGAGACGATGTCGATGCCGGCCTGACGGATGGCGGGCTCGGCCGCGAGCTGCGCTCGGAGCATGCCCGCGACGTTCTCGCGGCGCGCACCGATCACCTCATCGAGAGTCCGCGAGTTGAAGTAGCGCAGCACCAGACGGCTCGCGGCCTCTTTGATGAGGGATTCCGGATCCGCCACCGTATAGATCGATTCCAGAGCGGCCCTGTCCGTGAGGCCCACACGGTAGAGGACGTAGATCTCCGTGCTCACGCTCTGAAAGCTCTGCTCCGCGGTGCCGGGGCTCGGCACGAGGTAGTGAGCTTGATCGGCATGAGCGCTTTCCCAGAGCCGGTTGAGGCTGAGCGGCGGGGTCGCTTCCGCGCCGATCTCCGCGTGGTCGTCGGGCGCCGCCTGATCGACGCCGATCGGAACCGAGTGGATCGTGCCGTATTCGACGGGACGCAGCCGCCCGAGCGGCCACGGCAGCAGCAGGTGCAGGCCGGGCCCGAGCACGGCGACCGGCGCGCCGAACCGCTCATAGACGCCCCGATGGCCGAGCTCGATGAGCTTCAGGCCCGAGAGGCCCCAGCAGACGAGCGCCGTGCCGGCGAGCGCCGGCAGGATGGCGGCGCTCAGGAAGGAGAGCGCCCAGCTGCGGGCGAAGTCGAGGCCGAGATGGGTTCGCAATAGGGTACCGGGCGCGCGGGGGCCGCCGGTGAGCAGACCAACGACGATGCTGTCCGTAACCGCACGCGCCGTGGCGGCCGCGGGAGCCGGCAGGAAGAGCCGCCCCAATGCACGCAGCGCGAGCTCGATCGCCGCGAGACCCGGAATGCACGCTACGACCACCGCGGCCCAGTAGAGCCACTCGAGCCCGGCGGCGCGGCCGAACCCAATGCACGCCGCGGCCGCGAGGAGGCAGGTAGCCAGCAGAAGCACGCGGCGCAGCGCCGGCGCCTCCGGCAGCTGCGGCGCCGGGAATGCATTCGTGATCCGTTCGGCGACGAGCGAGACGAACGCGAGCGCGACCACGAAGGCAGCCGCGACGTTCGCGCCCGTGGCATTCTCGATCGCGCTCGCAGCAGGCCACAGGGCGCGGATCGCGACACAGACCAGAATCGCGCCGGGTGCCGCGATCAGCGCCTGTCCCATGCGCGCGGCGTTGCCGGGATGGTCGCGGAATGCGAGCGGGTGCCGGGAAGAAGGAATCTCGGCACCGCCCTCGGCCGCATGCCGCACGCGCGCCGCGGTCAGCGCCAGCGTGCCGAAGAGTGCGATGTCCGCCAGAAGGAGCGCCGCGAGCGTGATGGCCCCGAGGCCCCCCGCGATGGCTTCGCTCGCGACCGTCCGAAGCTGAGGCGCGACATCCGCCGGGAGCCAGCCGGCGGCGAGCCCGGGAGCGACCACCAGCGTGGCAATGCCATAGAGCAGCGTCAGGTGCCGGATCAGCCGATGTGATCGGGGCAGAACCGGCTCCTTCGTCGGCTGCGAATCAGTATGGCTCGTGTTCATGAGGTCCCGCGGGAGGGTCTGCGGCCGGTACCGGCGCAAGCGGCGGATCGGCCCCGGCCCGCAGCGCCCCGCTTACGGAATGCTCGTCCCGGATCCGATGAATACGGACTTCAAGCGCCCAGCCCTCGCGGCCGACGGCGATTCGAGTGAAGGGGACATCGGTGTGATACTAAGGGGGCTGCCCGACCTCCTGCAACGCTGTCCGGCGGCATTGACATAGCAATGACTCCGACCCCGAGCGGTCCGGCACGAGGCGCGCGGACATCCAACTGGACCCACTGGAAATGGGCGCTCGCTGCGCTGGCGGTCCTTGCCGCGGGCGGCGCAGCCTGGGCCGGCGTCCGCCACGCACGCCGCGAGCGCCTGGAGGAGCGGCTGCTCGCGCTGTTCCCGAACGCGGTCACTGCGCGTCCGGAGCTCGTTCGCCTCGCCGTCGAGGAGGCGCGGCCTCTCTATGCGCGTCGCTGCGCCGCCTGCCACGGGCCGGACATGCACGGCGATCCTGCGATCGGCGCGCCGAACCTGACGGACCGAGTCTGGCTCTACGGCAGCGGCACTGTCTACGACATCGAGCGGACGATCCTCTACGGCATCCGCTCCGGTCTCAGCAAGTCCCACAACGTCACCGACATGCCGAGCTACGGGTTGCGCGGCCGGCTCACCGGCGGGCAGGTCGCGAGCCTCGTGCAGTACCTCCTGAAGCTCAACGGCCGGCCGCATCAGGCCGAGGCGGCGGAGGAAGGCCGGGCCCTCTACTACGGCACGCCGAACTGCGGCGATTGCCACGGAGCGGATGCACGCGGCGATTCCGATTACGGCGCGCCCGACCTCACCATCAATGTTTGGAACAACGGCGGAGACCCGCAATCGCTCTATGACAGCATCTACTTCGGACGGCATCGCATCATGCCCGGCTGGATCGGGACATTGACGCTCGAGCAGATCCGAGCGCTCGCCGTGTACGTCTATGCCGCCTCGCACGCGACTGCCTCACGTTCGACCGCTGCGGGTGAGGCACCCGAGACTGCGGCCGTCGGCGCAACCGCGCAGGCGTCGTCCGCCGATGCCTCGTCCTCCCCGGCCGCAGGCGCCTATGCCTCATCCCCCGCCGCTGCCGCGCCAGCCGTCGGTGGGCGCGAAGCCTACACAGGAGCACCCTGATGTCGGAGCTCACGCTCTTCAATCGTCCCGGCTTGTCCGTGCGCATCCGCCGCTTCCTGGCGGATCGCCCGCGACTCAATGCAGTGCTGCCCGCGAGCGGGATCGCCGTCGGATTGCTGGTCGCCGGGGCGGGTCTCCTGCGGCCCGCGCCGCGGCCGATCGTCGCCGTGCCGCCCGGCTACGTCGCGCTCGTCAATCAGAAGGGGATCCTGACCAGCGACTTCATCAGTCAAACGCAATCCGAATCCGGCGCGACCTTCGATCAAACGACGCCGGCCGAGCGCCGCCGCGTGCTGCATGAAATGATCGACGAGGAGCTTCTGGTGCAGCGCGCGCTCGTGCTCGACCTTCCGGAGACCACGACGGAGGTGCGCGATGCGATGGCCGCGGCAGTCAACGCGCAGGTCGCCGCGCCGCTGCTCGAGATCGAGCCGACCGACGCCGAGCTGCGCACCTTCTACGACCAGCATCGTACCAAATACATGATCGGCGGCACGATGACCGTCCACGATCTCGTTCTGCACTACGGCGGCTATGCGGATGCCGATCAGAGCGTCGCTCAGGCAGAGACGGACGCCGCGGAGGCGGTGTATCAGCTGCGCTCGGGCGCGCCGATCGATTACGTGAAGGAGCACTTCGGCTTCGTCGATTCGGGGCGCGTGTCGGACGGCGAGGAGCTCGAGTTCGCCGCGCAGATCCATCTGGGACCAAAGCTCTATCCCGTCGCGGCGGCGCTCGACACCGGCGAGGTCTCCGATCCCGTCGTCGACAAGGACGGCGTGCACGTGCTCGTGATGGAGAAGCGGCAGCTGCCGCGGCCGGCGGAGTTCTCGGCCGTGCGCGATCAGGTGTACTCGGACTTCCGCGCGGCGCAGAAGCAGCGCGCGAGCGAGGAGAATCTTGCGACCCTGCGCTCGCAGGCCCAGATCCTCCTCGCGCCAGGGCAGGCGGAATGAAATGGTTCGCCAGCAGCGAATCATAACGTCACGCGCCGCCGTGCTTGCCTTGGCGCTCATTGCGCTCCTCTGCGCGCGTCGTCCGGCGCACGCCGGGAGCGCGAGCGTCAGCTACTCGACCTGGGTCCTTTCGGGCGACACGGTGATGCTGCGCTTCGTGGTCCCGGCAGCGGAGGCGCAGCGTCTGACGGGCTCGGCGATCCCGGTGCTCACCGTGAGCAAGCTCGGGGACTACGTTCTGCATCACACTGCCGTGTCCGCTTCCGGTCAAGACTGCCCTGCAATCGATCAGGGCTACGATCTCGGCCGCGTCGATCCGGTGCAGGTGGGAGCCGGCCTCTACGGCTTCGAGATTTTCTTCCGCTGCGGCGCCCCGATGCAGTCGCTCGTTCTGGAGGATCACGCGCTGTTTGATCGCGCAGTGGACCACGTCGATTTCGCGCGCATCGAAGTGGGGTGGCGCTTCACGGATCAGCTGTTCACGGCCGCCCGGCAGTCCGTCCACATCGCAGATCCCGCCGCGGTGCCGGCAGCCGGGATCTGGCAGTACGTGCGGCTCGGCATGGGGCACGTGGCGCACGACGCCGGCGAGATTTGCTTCCTGCTTGCCGCCCTGCTGCTCGTGCGCGGGCGCCGCGACGCCGCCCTGATCGTTTTCGGGCTCGCGGCCGGCCATGCACTATCGCTGCTCGCGCAGGCGTGGGGGCTGATCGTGGCCGGAGAGCCGCTGATCGGCGCGTTCGCCGGCTTCCTCGTCGCGCTCGCAGCAATTGCGATCGTCGTGCCCGAGCTGCGCCGGCCGCAAGTTGCGATCACCGGATGGTCGATTCTCTTGCTGATGCTGGCGCTGATTGCGGCCGGCCTGCGCGCGCTGCATCCGGCTCTCCTGCTCGCCGGCGCCGCAGCGCTGTCCGCCGGCTTGCTCACCGCGGTCCGCCGCTCCGGCCGACAGCCGTGGTTCGCATCGTCGCTCGCGGTAGTCATGGGCTTTCTAGGGGGCTTCGCTCTGCCCTCGCTGCTCGGTCCGCTGCATCTGCCGGAGCGGAGCGAGATCAGAATGGCGATCAGCTACGATCTCGGCGCGCTGCTCACGGCAGCCGGCGTGGTCGCGCTGGTCGCGGGTGCGGTCGCGCTCGTCGGTGGCGCGGGCCGCCTCTCGCCCACGCGCTCCGGCGCGGAAGTCCTCGCCGCGTCGATCTTTGGCGGGCTCGGCATGTTCTGGCTGGTGAGCGGGCTGCAGGGGTGATGAGGTCAAAGGTCGCGAGGGCGCAAGCTACATCGGGCACCGGGCTGGCGGGCTTCGCGACCGAAACCGCTCACGAAGCAATCCCCATCGCCCGCGCGAGCTGCTGCCGCGCCCGGCGCACACGCATCTCGATCGCCTTGCGTGTGAGCCCGAGCTCGCGTGCGGCGTCTGCCTGGGACCGCTCGCGTACCGTCGTCAGGAGGAGCGGCGCGCGCAGCTGCGCCGGAAGCGACTCCAAGGCCCGCTCGAGCGAGCGGACGCTTTCCTCTCCTATCAGCACTCGCTCGATGGCGCGGTCCTCGACGCACGAGCCGCCCCCGGCCCCGTCGGCCTGTAGCCGCGCCAGCAATCCGACCTGTGCGCTCCGCCGCCGCGCCCAGTCGCGGCACTTGTTGAGCGCGATGGAAGTGGCCCAGGCCTCGAACGGCCGGCCGGCGTCGTAGTGCTGAAGTGCCCGCCAGATGGCGATGCAGGTGTCCTGGATCGCATCGAGCACATCCTCGGGGTCCCGCAGCCGCCGCGCGATCACCCGGCGGAGGTGCGGCGTTTGGCGCGACATGAGAAACCGGAACGCGGCCCCGATCCCGTTCAAGGCAAGCGTGACGAGTTCCCCGTCGGTGCAGTGAGCGAAGTCCTTGAGGATTCTCGGCCGAGGTGCGGCCGACGCGGCTTGCGGGGCGGCATGTGGCGTGGCATGCGGGGCAGCGTGCAGTGCGGCCGACGCGGCATACGGTGCGGTACGCGACGCAGTATGCAGGGCGGCATGCGGCCAGGGTTCCGGCGGGGCTGCCCCAGGCCGCATCTCGAATACCGCCTTGCCTCTGCCGGACATGACGCCCGCCTGCTGCTGAAAGAAGTATCAGCGTGGGCGGGCGGGAGAACGGTGTCAGGTAAGTTACGGTTTCGCGGCCGTTCATTCACGTTAGCGATTCCGTTAATCCCTCCGCGCGGCCTGATACGTGTGTTTGGTGCAGGCGAGGCTGGTGCATGGGTCGAGGCCGGGGACATGGTGGAAGCATCCACGCGCGCGAGCTCGCGCTTGAGCCCCCGCAGGACGAACAGGCCGCCCTCGGTGGCCATCCTCGCGTCCGATCTCTTGGAGGGCCTGGATGGACCGCCCGATGCGGCGGCGGCCGCGGGCGGGGGGGTTGCGAAGCGACTCCAGGCGTTCGAGACTGGCTAGGGTATAAACCCTCAGCTGCATCTTCCATCCATGCGATTCGCACACCCCTTCGACGTGATCGTCGTCGGCGGCGGGCACGCCGGCACCGAGGCGGCGCTCGCCGCGGCGCGCATGGGCGCGCGCACGCTCCTCACCACGCAGAGCATCGAAACGCTGGGCCAGATGAGCTGCAATCCGGCGATCGGCGGCATCGGCAAGGGACATCTCGTCAGGGAAATCGACGCGCTGGGCGGCGCAATGGCTCGCGCGGCGGATCGCGCCGGCATCCAGTTCCGGACCCTGAATGCGAGCAAGGGCCCCGCCGTACGGGCCACGCGGGCGCAGGCCGACCGTCAGCTCTACCGTCAGGCCATCCGCTCCGCGCTCGAAAACCAGCCGAACTTGACCCTCTTCCAGCAGGAAGTCGCCGATCTCGTCATCGAGAACGGTCGCGTACAGGGCGTCGTGACCGTCACCGGCATCCGGTTCGAGGCGCCGGCGGTCGTCCTCACCGTGGGCACGTTCCTCTCCGGGAAGATTCACGTCGGTCTAGACCATTATACGGGCGGGCGCGCCGGCGATCCGGCTTCACTCAGGCTCGCCGCGCGCCTGCGTGAGTTACCCTTCCGAGTGGGCCGGCTCAAGACCGGCACGCCCCCGCGGATCGATGGCCGCACGATCGACTTCACCGTGCTGGAGCGCCAGTCCAGCGACGAACCGCTGCCGGTCTTCTCGTTCCTTGGGCGCGCCAGTGATCACCCTCAGCAGGTCGATTGTTTCATTACGCATACAAACGAGCGTACGCACGACATTATCCGCGCCGCGACCGACCGATCGCCGATGTTCACCGGAGCGATCGAGGGCGTGGGGCCACGCTACTGCCCGTCGATCGAGGACAAGGTGGTCCGCTTCGCGGAGAAGGCTTCGCATCAGATCTTCATCGAGCCCGAAGGGCTCCACACGAACGAGTTCTATCCGAACGGCATCTCCACGAGCCTGCCGTTCGACGTGCAGTACGCTTTGGTCCGCAGCATCCGCGGCTTCGAGCACGCGCACCTCACGCGGCCGGGCTACGCGATCGAATACGACTTCTTCGATCCCCGCGACCTCGAGCCCTCGCTCGAGACGAAGTTCGTCGAGGGCCTCTACTTCGCCGGCCAGATCAACGGCACGACCGGCTACGAGGAGGCCGCGGCGCAGGGGCTGATCTCGGGTATCAACGCTGCGCTCCGCGTGCGCGGCGCGACGCCCTGGACCCCGAAGCGCGGCGAGGCCTATCTCGGGGTGCTCATCGACGATCTAACGACGTGCGGCGCCCGCGAGCCGTACCGCATGTTCACGAGCCGCGCGGAGCATCGCCTGCTCCTCCGGGAGGACAACGCCGATCTGCGCCTCACGCCGATCGGCCGCTCGCTGGGCTTGATCGATGACGAGCGGTGGCGGCTGCTCGAGGCCAAGCAGCGGCTGGCAGACCGCGAAGTCGAGCGGCTGAGCGCAACGCGCGTCCGGGCCGAGTCCGTGCCCGCGGAGTGGGCAGAGCGAAATCTGCGCGCGCCGCTCGGGCGCGATCAGAGCGCGTTCGAGCTGCTGCGGCGGCCCGAGATGAGTTACGACCGGGTCATCGAGCTCGCGGGCGCTCCGGACTGGGACGGGATCGATGATCGGCTGCCCGCGCAGGTGCGGCTGCAAGTGGAGGTGCGGGCCAAGTACGCGGGCTACATCGAGCGGCAGCAGGAGGAGATCGAGCGGCAGCGGCGGAGCGAAGAAACCGCGCTGCCGTCCGACCTCGATTACACGCAGGTCGCCGGCCTCTCGACCGAGGCGCGCCAGCGGTTGCAGGAGACCCGTCCCGCGACGCTCGGGCAGGCGGCGCGCGTGCCGGGCGTGACGCCGGCAGCCATATCGATCCTCCTCGTGCACCTGAAGAAGCGCTCCGCGAGCGGGCGCGGCCGCGAGCGCGTGGCGTGACGCGGGAGCCGGACGCTCCGCAGCCGCGTGCGCAGCAGCCGGGCGCGCAGGAGCCGGTCGCGCGAGAGCCTAGGACCCAGCAGCTGGGCTACAGCTTCCGCGACCGGCTCGAAGCGGCCTGGGTGCGTAACGACTCGCTCCTCTGCGTCGGCCTCGATCCCGAAGTGGAGCGTTTCCCTCGAGGGATCGCGGGCGGCGCATCCCCCATCTTCGCGTTCAACAAGGCCATCATCGAGGCCACCGCCGACCTGGTCTGCGCGTACAAGCCGCAGTTCGCGCACTACGCCGCCTATGAGGCCGAAGACCAGCTCGAACGCACCATCGACTACATCCACCAGCATCACCCCGGCGTCCTGGTCATTCTCGACGCCAAGCGCGGCGATGTGGGGCACACCGCGCAGCGTTACGCGATCGAGGCGTTCGAGCGTTACGGCGCCGACGCGGTGACCTGCAATCCCTATCTCGGCTTCGATTCGCTCGAGCCGTTCCTCGAACGCGAGGATTGCGGCACCTTCGTGCTCTGCCGCACCTCGAACCCCGGCGCCCGCGACCTGCAGGACTTGCCGGTCGGCAGAGCAGGCCGCCCGCTGTACCAGATCGTCGCGGAGCTCGCTTCGACGCGCTGGAACGCGCGCGGCAACTGCGGGCTGGTGGTCGGCGCCACTTATCCTCGGGAGCTCGGTGAAGTGCGGTCCCTGGTGGGCGAGATGCCCGTGCTGGTGCCGGGCGTCGGTGCGCAGGGCGGGGATGTGGAACAGGCGATCCGGCAAGGCCGGAACACCGCCGGAGCGGGCCTGCTCGTCAGCTCCTCGCGCGCCATTCTCTACGCCTCCTCGGGCGAGGATTTCGCGGACGCAGCGCGAGCGGCAGCCCGAGCGCTCAAGGAGAGCATCAATCAGCACCGGCATGCGCCTGCTCGAGGACATGGGCGTGTTTGAGGCTCGGCGCCGCTTCCTGGCCGTGGCGGGCTACTCGGCGACGTCGCTCATGCTCATCGGCGCAACGATGACCGGCCTTACGGCGTGCAGTCGCGGGCCTCGGGACGATCGCGGAACGGGCGGCGAAGCGGACGGACGGACGGAAGACGGCCGCACCGACGGTGCCGGCGGCAGCGCCGGCCAGCAGGGCCTCGGCGGCGCGGCGGGCGAAGCCATCCTGCGCCGCGGAAACGGCCCAGACCCGGACTCGCTCGACCCACAGAAGGCGCGGACGGTCGAGGCGCAGAACATCCTGCGCGACCTCTATGAATGCCTCACGTCCGTTGCGCAGGATGGCGGCGTCGCGCCGGGCGTCGCGACTCATTGGGAGTCGAGCCCCGACGGCAGGATCTACACCTTCCACTTGCGGCCCGACGCGCGCTGGTCGAACGGTGATCGGGTGGTCGCGGCCGACTTCGTAGCGGGGCTGCGTCGCCTCGTCGATCCCGCGACCGCCTCGCCCTACGCACAGGTCGTCGAAGCGATTACTCGCGCCCGCGAAATCATCGCCGGGCGCCTTCCTCCTGCCGCGCTCGGCGTCACGGCGCCCGACGATGCCACCCTCGTCGTCACGCTCGAGGGACCGACACCGTATCTCCCTGCGCTCCTCGCACATCCGAGCACGGCCCCGGCGCCGCGGTCGACGCTCGCGGGCGGCGGGTCGGCCCCGGCGCGCGCGACCTTCACGCGCGGCGGCGCCATGGTTACAAACGGCGCGTTCGTCCTGCAGGAATGGGTGCCGGGATCGCACGTGGTCGCGGCCCGCAATCATCGCTATTGGAACGACGCCGCAACGAGGCTCGACGCGGTCGAGTTCCTGTCGATCGCGGACGAGAACGCCGAGCTCACGCGCTACCGAGCCGGCGAGCTCGACATCACCGCGGTCGTGCCGCGCGATGAGCTCGAGTGGATTCGCGCGAGCATTCCGCGCGAGCTGCATCTCGCGCCGCAGCTCACGACCTATTTCTATGGGTTCAACCTCGATCGGCCGCAGTTCCGTGACGCGCGCGTGCGCCGCGCGCTCTCGATGGTCGTCGATCGCGACCTCCTCGCCCGCGAGGTGCTGCGCGCCGGGGAGCGCCCCGCGTTCGGCTGGGTGCCGCCGGGAATCCACGACTACACGCCGCAGTCCGCCGATTATCGGGCGCTCTCGATGCCCGAGCGCATCGCGCACGGGCGGCAGCTCTACTCGGAGGCAGGCTACTCGACGCAGCGGCCGCTCCGCTTCGAGCTGCGCTACAACTCGAGCGAGGTCAACGATCGGCTCGCGGTGGCGGCCGCCTCGATGTGGAAGGAAGCGCTCGGGGCCGAGGTCCGCCTCGCGGCAGAGGAGTTCAAGTCGCTCCTCCACGACATCGACCGGCGGGACGTCGACCTCTTCGTCGCGAGCTGGAGCGCCGATTACAACGACGCGTACGCCTTCGCGCAGTATTTGAAAAGCGACTTCGGCGTGAACCTGCCGCATTACCGCAGCGCCGAATACGACGCGCTGGTGGACCAGGCGTCGGCGTCGGTCGATTCAACGCGCCGCCGCGCGCTCCTCGAGCAGGCCGAGCGCGTGGCGCTGCGCGACCAGCCGCTCATCCCGATCTATTTCTACGTGAACAAGCACCTCGTCAAGCCGCGCGTCGCGGGCTGGTACGACAATCCGCTCAACGTGGTCTATTCCAAGGATCTGGGGCTGATCGCATCCCGCTGACCACTCAATACCGCCCTGCGGCTCCGCGCGTCGATGCCTTGTTGAACGGCGTCGGCGCCGCCGCGGGCGCCGCGGCGAAGCGCTCGCCGGTCAGGTCGCGCAGGAACTCGCGATACCAGTTGTGGATGTCGTGCCGGCGCACGGCGTCGAGCATCTGCTCGTGCCGCCGCCGCCGCTCCCCGAGCGGCATGGTGAGGGCGGTCTGCAAGGCGAGCGCGGTGCCACGCTTGTCGTACGGATTGGCGAGCAGCGCTCCCGTGAGCTCGCGCGCGGCGCCGGCGAGCGGGGAGAGGATGAGCACGCCGGGATCGTCCGCGTCCTGCGCCGCGATGAACTCCTTCGCGACGAGGTTCATGCCGTCGCGTACCGGCGTTACGAGCGCGACGTGCGAGGCGCGCAGCAGCCCCATCAGCGTCGCGTGCGAGAAGTTGCGGTTCAGGTAGCGCACCGGCGTCCAGTCCGCCTCGGCGAACCGGCCGTTGAGCCTGCCGGCCATCTGCTCGAGCGCCATCCGGATCTCGCTGTACGCGAGCACATCCGCCCGGCTCAAGGGGGCGATCTGCAGGAACGTGACCTTCCCCTGGCTGTCCGGGAACGTCGTGAGGAAGTGCTCGAACGCGGCGAAGCGCTCGACGAGGCCCTTCGTGTAGTCGAGCCGGTCCACGCCGATGATGAGCTTCCTGCCGAGAAGGCTCGCGATGAGCCGTTGGACCGTGTCCTCGCGCGTGGCGGCCGTCGCTTCGGCCGCGATCTGATCCACGTCCACTCCGATGGGGTAGACGCCGAGGCGCACGCTGCGGCCGCCGAGATCGACCTGCGATCCGCTCGGCGTGCGCACGATCGCGTGCGCCGGCACGTTGAGGCAGGTCTCGAATGCGCGCAGGTCGTCCTCGGTCTGGAAGCCCGTGAGATCGTACTGGCAGAGGTCCCGCACGATCTCGTCGTAGCTTGGGAGCACCCTCAAGACTTGCAGCGGCGGGAAGGGAATGTGCAGGAAGAAGCCGATCGGACCTTGGAACTCGAGCTGGCGCAGATGCCGCGCGAGCGGAATCAAATGGTAATCGTGCACCCAGACGCAGTCATCGGAGCGCAAGAGCCTTCCAAGCTGGCGGGCGAACAGCGCATTGACCGATTGATACGCCTCGTAGTCCTCGTTGTCGTAGCGGAAGCGCCCCGCGGCGTAGTGAAAGAGCGGCCAGAGCGTGCTGTTGCAGAATCCGTTGTAATACCGCTCGAGCTCCGCGGGCTTCAAGTCGATGGTCGCGTACCGGACATTGTCCCGGACCAGCACGTCGGGCTCGCCGCGGGGCTCCTCGGAGGTCTCCCCGCTCCACCCGAACCACAAGCCTCCCGTCCGCTGCAAAGCAGCGAGCACGCCGACGGCAAGACCACCGGCCGCCGCCGCCCGGCGCGGCAGCGAGAGCCGGTTCGAGACGCACACGAGCCGTTTCACGTCGTATCGAAGCTCCTCAGCCACTCGAGCACGGCGGCCGGGCGGGGCAGCCAACCGAGACCCGGCTGCGGCTCCGGACCGACGTAGATGCCGAGGCCGCCGGCCGACTGGACATATGTCAGCGCGTCCAGGTCCGTCAAATCGTCTCCGAGATATACAGGAACGCGCCCTGCGAACGGGGGTTCCCGCAGGAAATCCTCGATGGCGCCGCGCTTGCTCGCCGCGTCGCTCTTCAATTCGATCACAAAGTGTCCCGGCTGCAAATGGGCCGCCAGGGGCAGCCGGACCCGAGCCTGCTCGAGCGCTTCGCGGACGGCGGGCTCGAGTTCCGGGGCCCGCCGGAAGTGCAGGGCAAGGCTGCGGCCCTTGTCCTCGAGCAGCAGCGCCGGGTGACGCGCCGCGAACCGCCGCAGCTCGGCGCGCGCGGGTGCGAGGTCGTCGCTCGTGAGCCCTGCATAATGCAGCCGCCCGAGCGCATCCCGCCGCTCCGCGCCGTGAATGCCGGCAGCCGGGAAGCGAAACGGCCGAAAGAGCTGGTCGATGTCCTCGAGGCAGCGGCCACTCACGATCGCGAGGGCGCCGCCGAAGCGGCGCGACAGCCGCCCCAGCATCGCGGGCAGGTCGGCGGGGACTTTCACGGCCCCCGGTACACGGGCGATGTCGATCAGCGTGCCGTCGATGTCGAGGAACAGCGCCGCATCGTCGCGCGGAAGCGGCGGAAGAGCGTCGTTCAACGCACCTGAACCCATCCCATGCTCGGCCGGAACTGCAAACGCCGCGGCGGCCCGATGCCGATGTCGGGCGGCGCCACTTCCGCTCCCGCATCTCGCAGGAAATGCGAGACCAGCGTGAGGACTCTATCGCAGGCCTCGACGGCGGTCGAATGCTCCGGCAGATGGACGGCGATCTTGGCCTGAAGGCGGCGCGCCGCCGGCGAGGCATTGCGCAGCGCCTCGACGCACCGGTCGAGCAGAAGCAGCTCCGCCGCGAGCGTCGTGTCAGTCACATCGACCGGCTGCGCGCCGCGCACGATGAAGCGCAGATGCAGCAGAGCGCCCGCCTCATCGACTGCGTCGTACACGCAGACGGCGATCGCGGACCGCAGCTCGGCGCGGAACACTACGTCGTCCGTTGCGACCTCGAATCGATCCGGCGCGACGACCACTTCTCGAAGCGCGGTTGTCATGGAGTGCTGTATACCGCCACGCGCGGCGCATCAGGCGGGTCAGATGCCCGGACTTTGAACTCGGGCACGCTTCCTGCTCGACGCGCTTCACGGCCACGGCCGCGGGACGCCTTCGACGGGCGCGGACGGAGGGAACGTGCTGCGTGGCCACCGCGGTCACTTCCGCCAGAACGCGGGTGTGGCGAGCACGAGCACGCTTGCGATCTCGAGCCGGCCGAGCAGCATCGCGACCGTGCAGACCCACGTCTGAAACGCCGTGAGGCCGTGATAGGTCTTGAAGGGTCCCACGAGGCCGAGCCCCGGCCCGGTGTTGTTGATGGTCGCAACGATCGCCCCGAAGGACGAGACGAAGTCGAGGCCGCTCGCGAGCAGCGCGAACGTGAGAACCACCGTCGTCATGAAATACAGGAACAGGAACGCGAGCACCGAGTCGCTCACCCGATCGGGGATCAAGCGGCCGCCGAGGCGGACCGGCGCGACGGCGCTCGGGTGCACGAGAAGCTTGAGCTCCCGCCCCGCATGGCGCGACAGGAGCAGGGTGCGGAACATCTTGATCCCGCCGCCCGCGGAGCCCGTGCTCGCGAGAATGCAGCACAGGAACAGCATCCAGAACGGCGCGAGCGCCGGCCAGGCCGTGTAATCGTCGGAAACCAGCCCGCACGTCGTCGCGATCGAGACGACATTGAAAAACGCATGGCGCAGCGCGGGGCCGAAGCTCGGATAGATGCGCTCGGCCGCGAGCAGGGCGGCGATGCCGAGCACGCTCGCCGCGAGCAGGACGAAGATCGCCTTCGCCTCCGGGTCGCGCGCATAGGGCTCGAGCGTCAACCTTCTCAAGGCGAGGAAGTGCCGCGCGAAGGAGAGCGACGCGACGATCATGAGCGCCGCGAGCGCGAGCTCGATCGCCGGCGAATGGAAGTAGCGGACGCTTTGATCGTGCGTCGAGAACGCGCCGAGGCCGACCGCGGAGAACGCATGACAGATGGCGTCGAACCACGTCATGCCGCAGAGCCGCAGCACGACGACGCCGATGATCGTCAAAGTGATGTAGGCGTAGGAGAGCGACCGTACCGTCTCCGTGATGCGCGGCGTCAGCTTCTCCTCGCGCACGGGGCCGGGCGCTTCGCCGCGATAGTGCTGCATGCCGCCGATGCCGAGCACCGGTAGCACGGCGACGGCGAGCACGATCATGCCGAGGGCACCGCACCACTCGAGCGTGTGGCGCCAGAGGTTGACGGACGGCGGGAGATGATCGAGGCCGGTGAGCACGGTCGCCCCGGTCGTCGTGATCCCCGACATGGTCTCGAAGTAGGCCTGCGTGAACGTGAGCCGCGGCAGCAGCAGGAGGAGCGGGATCGTCGCGGAGGCGGAGATGACGATCCAGCCGAGCGTCACCAGAAGGAAGCCGTCGCGCGGCTTGAGCTCGCGCGCGCGTTTGCGGGTCGCGCCCGTGAGCGCGAGGCCGGCGCCGGCGGTGGCGAGCGCAGCCACGACGAACGCGAGCGCCGTTCCGTCGCCGGTAATGAGCGCCGCGAGAATGGGCAGCAGGTAGGCGGCGCTGAAGCCCGCGAGCATGAGCCCGAGCACGTTCGCGACGGCCAGCATGGGACGGCGGGGCCTCGTTCAGACCTGATTCAAACGGCGGGCGCTCATGACCCGGAGAGGCTCGCTGCAGTCACGCGCCGAGGAACAGGCGCTCGACCGCCTCGACGTGCCGGCGATCGGAGAGGTAGAGGATCACGTGGTCGTCCGCGTTCACGACCGTATCGTGGTGCGCCATGATGACCTCGTCGCCGCGAACGACGGCGCCGATAGTCGTGCCCTCGGGCAGCGGAATGTCCTCCACCCGCCGGTCCACGACGCGCGAGGTCGTCCCGGTGCCGTGGACGATCGCCTCGAGCGCTTCGGCCGCCCCGCGGCGGAGCGAATGCACCTTCACCACATGGCCGCGCCGGACGTGCGCGAGCAGCGAGCCGATGGTGATCGTCTGCGGCGAGAGCGCCACGTCGATGCTGCCGCTCTCGATGAGCTCGGCGTAGGATGGCTTGTTGATGAGTGCCATGACTTTGTGCGCGCCGAGGCGCTTCGCGAGCATCGCGGAGAGGATGTTCGCCTCCTCCGAGTTCGTGATCGCCACGAATACATCGGTGCTGTCGATGTTCTCCTCGATCAGCAGCTCCTCGTCGGCGGCGTCGCCGTTGAGCACGATCGTGTTCTCGAGCAGCTCCGAGGCGCGCCGCGCGCGGCGCGGGTCGCGCTCGATCAGCTTGACCTGCTGCGTCTTCTCGAGCGCCTTCGCGAGGCGCAGGCCGATGTTGCCGCCGCCCGCGATGACGATCTTGCGCACGCTCTCGTTGTCGCGGCGCATCTCGTGCATGATGCGCCGGATCGCCTCGCGTCCGGCGAGGAAGTAGAGCTCATCGCCGTCCTCTATCACCGTGTCCCCGTCGGGACGGATCATGCGTCCCGCGCGGTAGATCGCGAGCACGCGCACCTCGGTGTCCGGAACGTGCTCGCGCAGCTCGCGCAGGCGCTTGCCGACCGCGAGCCCTCCCTGCCGCGCGCGCGCGCCGACCAGCTGGACTCTGCCCTCCGCGAAATCGAGCACTTGCAGCGTGCCGGGATAGCGGACGAGGCGCTCGATGTATTCCGTGACGAGCTGCTCGGGGCTGATGAAGACATCGACGGCGAGCGCTTCCTCGCTGAACAGCTCCGGCCGGCTCGTGTATTCCCCCGCGCGGATGCGCGCGATCTTCGTGGGCGTGCGGAAGAGCGTGTAGGCCACCTCGCACGCCATCATGTTGACCTCGTCGCTGTTCGTGAGAGCGACGATGATGTCCGCCTCGGCAGCGCCTGCGGCTTCGAGGACGGTCGGATAGGCGGCATTGCCGGCGACCGTGCGAATGTCGATGCGGTCCTGCAAGTCGCGCAGGACATCCTCGTTGATGTCGACGACGGTGACTTCGTTCGCTTCCTCGCGCGACAGCTGATAGGCGGCGGTCCGTCCGACCTGGCCGGCGCCGAGAATGACGATCTTCATCGTGCTCGACGGCTGGCAGGGGAACGTGCTGGCAGGCCGGCGGGAGCGCGTGTTCGCCGGCCTCGCGTCGCGGAACTTTGAGGACGCTGCGCCACGGTCATACCGGCTCGAGGTTGGCGTACTGGAGCATCAGCCACTTGGTGCCCTGGCTATCGAAGCTCACCTGCACGCGCGCATGAGGGCCGTTGCCCTCGACGTTGAGGATCACACCCTCGCCGAAGCGGCCGTGGCGCACGCGCGCGCCGAGGCGCACCCCGGGCTCCTGCGCGGAGCCGCTGCCGGCGCCGTGGCCGGGGCGGCCGGGGCGAAGACCGCCATTAGACGGGGCACTCCACCCGTTCGCGGCGGCCTCGCTCTCGAGCCGGTGAAACCGTCCCGCATTGAGCGGCCGCGAGACCTGCACGCGCGGACGCACTTCCTCGATCAGCTCCTCGGGCACTTCCCTCACGAAGCGGGATGGCTGCCCATAGGTGTCCATCCCGTGCAGGCGGCGCTGCTCGGCGTAGGTGAGATAGAGCTGCTGCATCGCGCGCGTCATGCCGACGTAGCAGAGCCGCCGCTCCTCCTCGAGGCCGTCGAGATCGGTGAGCGAGCGCTGATGCGGGAAAAGGCCGTCCTCCATGCCGCAGAGGAACACGACGGGGAATTCGAGGCCCTTGGCGCTGTGCAGCGTCATCATCTGCACGCAGTCCTCCCACGCCTCCGCCTGACCCTCCCCGGACTCGAGCACGGCATGGGAGAGGAAGGCTTCGAGCGGCGATAGGCTCTCGCCGGCATCCGGCGCGAGCCCGTCCTGCGGGTCGAACCCGCGTGCCGCGCTCACGAGCTCGTTCAGGTTCTCGACGCGCGCCTCGCCGCGGTCGGCCTTCTCGCGCTGATGATGCTCGATGAGCCCGCTCGCCGCGAGCACGTGGTCCACCTGCTCGTGCAGCGGCAGGCCCGCGATCTCGCGTCCCAGGCGCTCGATGAGGGCTAGAAAGCTCTGGACGGCCGCCGCGGCCTTGGGACCGAGCGCTTCGGCCGGCGCCTTCTGGCCCAGGGCATCATTCGGGCCTGCGTGGGGCGCTTCCGTCGCAGCCCCCGCGCCTTGCGGATCCGCGCCAGCCCCGACCTTGCCGAGCGGGCTTGCGGCCCCATCGGCCCCCGCCGCTGCCGCGCGCTCGCCTGCCCGTGCGCCGCTCAACGCCCAGGCCGCCTCCCACAGCGAGCAGCCGGCCGCCTTCGCGCACTCGCGGATCAGATCGACGGTCCTCGCGCCGATGCCACGTGCCGGCAGATTCACGATGCGCTCGAAGGAGGGATCATCTCGCGGGTTGACGATGAGCCTCAAATAGGCAAGCGCGTCCTTCACCTCTGCCCGTTCGAAGAACCTCAGACCGCCGTACACCCGGTAGGGCACGCGCGCCGCCAGAAAGGTCTCCTCGAAAATGCGCGACTGCGCGTTCGAGCGGTACAGGATCGCCACGTCGCGCCGCCGACCGCCGCGCCGCGTCCACTCCTCGATGCGGCGCAGGACGAACTCGGCCTCGTCACGCTCGTTGAAGCCGGCGTAGAGCCGGATCGGATCGCCCTTGGCGCCGCTCGTCCAAAGCGTCTTGCCCAACCGGCCGGTATTGTGGGCAATGAGCGCGTTGGCGCCGTTCAGGATGGTGCCGGTCGAGCGGTAGTTCTGCTCGAGCTTGTAGAGCCTGCCGTGCGGGAAGTCTTGCCGGAACTGCTGCACGTTCTCGACCCGCGCGCCGCGCCAGCGGTAGATCGATTGGTCATCGTCGGCTACGACGAACGGATGGACCTCGGAGCCGACGAGGAGCTTGAGCCACGCGTATTGAATGGCGTTAGTATCCTGGAATTCATCGACCAGCACGTGCGCGAAGCGCCGCCGATAGTGCGCGAGCAGCTCCGGGCGATCGCGCCAGAGTTCGAAAGCCCTGAGCAGCAGCTCCGCAAAATCCACGACGCCCGCGCGAGCGCAGGCTTCTTCGTACTCCGCGTAGAGGCGGATCAGCTGGCGGCGCGTCGGGTCGTTGTTGTCTTTGAGGCTGCCCGGACGGCGCCCCTCGTCCTTGCTCGAATTGATGAACCATTGGATTTCGCGCGGGACCCAGCGCGTCTCGTCGAGATTCTGCGCCTTGAGGAGCTTGCGGATGAGCCGCAGCTGATCCTCGGCGTCCAGGATTTGAAAGCCCTGCACGAGCCCGGCGTCGCGCCAGTGCAGGCGCAGCAGGCGGTGCGCGATGCCGTGGAACGTGCCGATCCACAGCGCGCCACCCGACATGCCGAGCAGCTGCTCGATCCGGCCGCGCATCTCGCCCGCCGCCTTGTTCGTGAACGTGACCGCGAGCACGCCATGCGGGGAGACGCCCTCGACCTGCACCACCCACGCGATGCGGTGCGTGAGCACGCGCGTCTTGCCGCTGCCGGCGCCTGCGAGAACGAGGACTGGGGTCGCGGGCGCGGTGACGGCTTCGCGCTGCGCATCGTTGAGCGGCGCCAGGATCGGGGACACGTCCATAGGGGCGCGAATTCTACCTGAAGCGCGCCTGCGGGCCGTGCATGCGGAGCATCCGCGCCGGAGCTGAGTGCGCGAGGCGCGGATGCGCGGACCGCCGGTGCTGCACCGGCCTACGCCGGAGCGCCCGGTGCGCCGGCTACCACTGGTTCCGCAGCTCGCGGAGCTTCAGGAATACCGTCTTCGCATCGGGATGCTCGCCGATGTCGGGGAAGCGCTCGCGCAGGCGCGCGATGATCGTGGGGCTCTGCAGGCGCAGGAACGTGTTGACGCGCTTCTCCTCCCCGAGGGTCGTCACCGGTGCAGCAGTCGGATCCTGGTCGCGGCAACGCGCGAGGAGCGCGGCCGCCTCCACGTTGCCGGGCTCGCGATCGAGCGTGAATTCGAGGTTCCGCGCGAGGTATTCGTGGCCGGGATAGACGCGCGTCGCGTCCGGCAGCCTCGCGAGCTGGTTCACGAACGTCTCATAGAGCAGGTCCGGCCGCCCGCTCGTGTGGCAATTGCCGGCGCCGGCATTGAACAGCGTATCGCCGGAGAAGAGCGCCGGCGTGTCGGCATGCGCGAACAGGCAGATGTGCGCGAGCGTGTGGCCGGGAGTATCCAAGCATTCGAGCTCGACCGTGCGGCCGACCCGGATCACGTCGCCCTTGGTGAGCCCCACGTCCACATCTCCGATGCGCGATGCCGCATCCGCGTGCGCGAGCAGACGCGCGCCGGTCGCGTTCTTCAGGCCCTCGTTGCCGCCGGTGTGGTCGCGGTGCTCATGCGTGTTCACGATCTGCGTGATCGTCCAGCCGCGGCGGCGGGCGGCGTCGAGGCATCGGCGCCACTCGAGGGGATCGACCGCCAGGGCCTCGCCGGTCTCCTCGCAGGCGATGAGGTAATGGAAATTGCGGTAATCGTTCGCCGCCCAGACACGCTCTACCAGCATGGCGCACCTCCGGCATATGTCATGTGCCACCAACGTACCGGGAAATGCCGTCTCGCGCCATAATCACCCGGTGCCCCCGCACCGTGCGGCGGAGCTGCCCTGGAATCGGTGGAGGCGAGCGCGAGCCATGCGTCATACGTTCCTCTACGAGCCCGGCGTCTGGACGCTCTCCGGGATGTTCTGGACGGGCGACGCCGAGGGCCTGGCCGTGGAGGGGCGGACCGAGATCTCCCACGGCAGGGAATGCTGGATGCTCGCCGGCCGGATGCGCGTGCTCGCCACGCCGCCGGTGGAGTTCGTGAACGTCTACACGATCGAGACGCCGGGCCGCGACATGCTCGCCTCGAAATGGACCTCGGAAAACCCCACGCTCGGCCGCCTGCACGGCGTGTTCGCGGTCGCCGGCCCGACCATCCTCTCGCTGTATCGTTCGGAGCAGGGCGGCTATCAGGGCACCGAGCACCTGCGCCAGATCACGACGGATCAGTACGAAGCCTACGGCGTGCTGCTCATGGACGACCGGCGGCTGTCATCGTGGCATTTGACGCTCACGCGCTGACGCCTCCCGCCGACTCGAGCCCCCCCTACAGCGGCAGATTCTGCGTCGTCGGCAGATAGTGATCGACGAGCAGCGCCGCGAACAGCCACATCAGATAGGTGACGGAGAAGCGGAACACCTTCATCGGCAGGCCCTTGCTCTCGGAAATCTTCAGCGCGAACGCGTAGTACAAGAAGACCGCATCGAGGGCGAGGGCGGCCGCGAGATAGATGAGCCCGCTCATGCGCGTGAGGAAGGGCATGAGCGTGACGGCGGCGAGCAGCATCGTGTAGAGCAGCACGTGCAGGCGCGTGTACGCGACGCCATGCGTGACCGGCAGCATGGGAATGCCCGCGCGCGCATATTCATCGCGGCGCGCGATGGCGAGCGCCCAGAAGTGCGGCGGCGTCCACGCGAAGATGATCAGGAACAGCAGCAGCGCATTCGCATCGACGCTGCCCGTGACGGCGGCCCAGCCGAGGACCGGCGGCGCAGCGCCGGCGGCGCCGCCGATGACGATGTTCTGAGACGTCGCGCGCTTCAGCCACACGGTGTAGATCACCGCGTAGCCGATCAGCGAGGCGAAGGTGAGCAGCGCCGTGAGCGGATTCACCAGGAACCCGAGGATCGCCATCGAGACGAAGCCGAGGACCGCCGCGAACACGAGCGCCTGGCGCTCGGTGATCTTCCCGCGCGGCAGCGGGCGCCCGCGCGTGCGCGCCATCTGCACGTCGATGCGCCGGTCGAGCACGTGGTTCAACACGGCGGCGCAGGCCGCGGCGCACGCGATGCCGAGATTGCCCCAGAGGAGCGCTTTGAGAGGCGGCACGCCGGGGCTTGCGAGCAGCGTGCCCACGATGGCCGTGAACACGATGAGCCAGACCACTCGCGGCTTGGTGAGCGCGAGGTAGTGTCGCCAGGTGGGCGGCGCTGACTCTACTTCCGTCGATGCCGCCGCTGCCGCTGATCCCGCCGCTGGCGCCGATGCCGCCAACGCCGTCGCCGCCGAGGCGGCCGCTCTCTCCATGGCCGGCGCACCGATTGCGGGAATCGCATCCTGCGGGGGCTGCATGGCCTGGCTCACGCCGGCCCCCTTGCGGGGTGTGCAACGCGCAGGCTGTGGATCAGCGCGAGCACGGCGAGCAGCGTGAGCGCGGCCCCGGCGTTGTGCGCCGTCGCGAGCCACAGCGGGAAACCGCGAACGACCATTGAGATGCCGATCGCGAGCTGCGCGGCGAGCGCGGCGAGCACGAACCAGGCAACCGTGCGCGGCCTCGGCAGCACGTGCTGCCGAAGCGCGGCGATCACGGCGGCGATCAGCACGCAGGCTGTGACGGCCGCTCCCATCCGATGCGTGACGTGGATGGCCCTCCGCGCTGCATTCGTGAGAATGCCGCCTTCATAGTCGATGCTCGGCGCGTGCCAGAGCACGAAGGCGTCGCGGTAATCCATCGGCGGCCACCAAGAGCCCTGGCAGGTCGGGAAGTCCGGACACGCGATCGCGGCGTAGTTGCTGCTCGTCCAGCCGCCGAGCGCGATCTGCGCGGCGAGCACGACGAGCGCAAGGACGGCCAGCCGCCCGACCCAGGCGAGCGCGCGCGGCTCGGCGGCCGACTCGTGCCTCACCGGGCCGCCGGCACCACGGAGCAGGCCGGCGCGTCCGGTCCCCTGGACGCGAGCGGCTTCATCCAGCTCTGCACGGCTCTCGTCGCGCAGCGACAGCCACAGCCACCACAGCAACCCAAGCGTGGTGAGCCCGAACAGCAGATGGAGCGTGACGATGAACGGCCGCAGCAGCCAAGTCACGGTAAGCATGCCGAGCGCGCCCTGCAGGACGACGATGCCGAGGAGCGCCGCGGCGTAGCGCGCGCGGCGGGGCGACTCGCGGCGGCTCGCAATCCCGAGCGCCGCAATCAGGACGATGAGGAACCCCAGCGTCGAGGCGGCGTAGCGGTGAATCATTTCGTGCCATGCCTTCGTCACGTCGAGCGGTGGGCCAGGAAGCGCCGCGCCGTCCGCGAGACTTCGCTCCGCGCCGAGCGGCGTGATGTGGCCATAGCAGCCCGGCCAGTCGGGGCAGCCGAGCCCCGCGGCCGTGAGGCGCACATACGCGCCCAGCACCACCACCGTGAAGCCGAGGAGCACCGCCGCGAGAGTCAGCCTGCGCATCCATTCCGCGGCGGGAAGGGAGCGCGTTGCGATGAGCTCAGCCAATGTGAGAGAGCTGCAAGAGTCTGCGAAGGTCCTGGAGCAGGCCCTTCGGGTCGCGCCGCGAATCGTAGCGCATCATGAGGTTTCCGAGCGGATCGACGACGAAAATCATGGCGCTGCGATCCTCGCGCGGGAACTCGGCGAGCAGCGGCCTGCCCGAGCTCCCGCTCGCATCGAGCACGATCAGTCCCGGCTGGCCGCGCGCTAGAGCCGCTGCATCGTGCGCGTCACCCGTCGCCAGGAACACGCGCTCGACGCGCGGCGCGTCGGTATTGAGCGCGAGCCATGTCTGCCGCATCACGTACAGGATGTACTGACACGACGGATCGCAGCCGCCGTCTCCGATGTACACGAGCGCCCAGCGCTTGCTGAAAACGTTTGCGGCCAGCGGGAGTGCCGTCGAACGCGCAATCGCCGGCTGCTGGCCGGGCCCCACGCCGCCGGTGCCCACGCTCACGACGGGCAGGCGCACGTCGGGCAGCGTCCTGACCGGCTGGATCAGCTCGCCGTGATTGACGTGCCCCGCCGGACGCCAGCCCGCGCCGTAGTAGAGCCAGAACGAGCCGGCGACGGGCAGAAGGAACAGCGCGGCGAGCGCGAGGACCGTGCGCAGATTCCGGGTCACGGTTCCTCGCATCCGCGCAGGGTCGTGCGCGCCGCTGCGGCCGGCGCCGGCGGGGCCTTCTCGACGCTCAGCACGATCCAAATCACGATCAGCGTCACGGCAAACAGCCACCACTGCGCGGCATATGACAGGTTCCGGGCGGGAGACATGCCGGGCGGCCGCCACTCGCGCACGTATCCGAACGGCTGATCGGGATCGAGCAGCAGGATGCGAGGCTCGAGCCGGCTGCTATCGAGCGCGGCGGCGAGCTGAGCCATATCCGGATAGCTCGTCACCTTTGGCCAGTGCGGCCCCGGCGGCGGCGGCACCCGGCCGAAAGAGAGTCCCCCCGCCGGCAGCTCGTCCACGCGGCCGGAGAGTCTCACCACCCCGCTCGGCTCGAGGTGCACGTCTGGCAGCCGGCGGCGATAGCCGGTGAACGGCACCCATCCGCGGTCGATCAGCAGCACGCGGCCGTCGTCGAGCATGAGAGGCGTCAGCACCTCGTAGCCGGCCTCGTCGTGTTGAATGCGATTGTCGAGGAGAAACTGATGCGTCGGATCGAAACGTCCGGCCACGACGACGCGCTGGAAGCGCGCCACGGCGGCCGTGCCTCGCGAGCCGAGCGCGACCGCTCGATCAGCGCCGCGCGCGAAGGCGTCCCATTCCGCCTGCCTGCGCTCGGCCTTGTGCCACTGCCACGCGCCGAGGTGCGCGAACACGGCGCACAGCACGATGGTGAGCGCCGTCATTGCCCAGGAGGGCGCGAACGTGCGCCGGCCGAGGGTCAAACGAACGATGGGCACAGGGGTTGCTCCGGGATCCTTCCGGTCAGTCGAGGGCGGCCGTCGCCCGACCGCGACCCGTACCTTACAATGGCGCCGCGGCGAGCGGGTGCCGCTGATACCGAACGACTCGAACAATGCAAGGCATCCTGCGACTCGTCATCGTCCTCGCGTTCCTGGCGATCGTCGTGAGTCTCGGCTCCGCGCTCTATCACCTCGCGCGCGGTCCCGGCAAGGGCGACTCGCGCAAGATGGTGCGCTCGCTCACGGTGCGCATCGTTCTCTCGCTGCTGCTGTTCCTGCTCATCCTCGCGGCCTGGTGGGCGGGCCTCATCGCGCCGCACGGCCTGCAGCCGCGGTAGGCGTTTGGTGTGTCCGGTCCGTCTGGCGGCCGGCCCGCGTACTGGCACTGCCGGGCGGGCACCCCGCTGACCATCACAGCCAGTACACGAAAATGAACAGGCCGAGCCACACCACGTCGACGAAGTGCCAGTACCAAGCGACCGCCTCGAAGGCGAAGTGGCGCTGAGGCGTGAAGTGCCCCCGCAGGACGCGCAGCCAGATCGTCACCAGCATGATCGCGCCGATCGTCACGTGCAGGCCGTGGAAGCCCGTCAGCATGAAGAACGTCGATCCATAGATGCCGGTGGACAGGCGCAGCCCGAGCTCGCGATACGCCTCGCCGTACTCGTGCGCCTGTAGGGCGACGAACGAGAAGCCGAGCAGGAACGTCGCGGCGAGGAAGACGATGAGCATGCCCCGCCTGCCCTGCCTCAACGCGTGATGCGCGATGGTCACGGTCGCGCCGCTCGACAGCAGGATGAGCGTGTTCACCGCCGGCAGGCTGAACGGCGGAATCACCTCGAACGTGCCGTTCGCGCTGCCGCCGACGTGCGCCGGGCCGTTTGTCGGCCAGACGCCTTCGTAGCCGGGCCACAGAATGAAATGCGTCCAGAATTTCACACCCTGGCCGCCGAGCCACGGCACCGCGAGCATCCGCGCGTAGAACAGCGCGCCGAAGAACGCCGCGAAGAACATCACCTCCGAGAAGATGAACCACATCATGCCCATGCGGAACGAGCGGTCCACCTGCAAGTTGTAGATGCCCTGCTGGTTCTCGCCGATGACGGTGCTGAACCAGCCGATGAACATCGCAATGATGAGCAGGAACCCTGGGATGAACGACCATGCGCCCGTCCAATCGTTGAGGTACGAGGCGGCGCCCAGCATGATCGTGAAGAGAGAGACGGACGCGAAGATCGGCCAGGGGCTCCCGTGGGGGATGTAATACCGGTTGCCCGGCGGATGGTGGGCGCCGGAGGGGTGATGGGCCTGTTCCATGTTCGTTTCCTGCTCGAAGCCTGGATGCTCTGATTCGCAAATGATTCTCGACGCGGCTGCGAATGCCGCTCAACGCGGCGCGGCTGCCGGCGGCGGCGCCCCGCGGCCGTGCAGCGCATGGGATGCGTTCACCATCGACAGCACGATGTACCCCGCGTAGAACGCGAGCGCGATGAGCGCGAGGATCACCGCCGTGCGGCGGATCCGCTTGCGCCGTTCCTCATCCGGGTCGGTGGCCATCGCCTCGTGCAGCCTTTGCGGTCAGTGTGCCTCGCGCTCGATGCGCCGCGGCGATCAGTGCGCCGCGCCGCGCGCGACGATCTCCTCCTCCGGCGGCTCGCCCCAGGAATGGTACGGCGCCGGGGAGGGCAGCTCCCACTCGAGGCCGTGCGCGCCTTCCCACGGTCGGCTGCCCACGCGCTCGCCCCCGCGCACGCACTTCCAGACGAGGTACGGGAAGATGAGCTGCGAGAGCCCGAAGCAGAAGCCGCCGATCGAGGAGACCATGTTCCAGTCGGTGAACTGCACGGCATAGTCAGGGATGCGTCGCGGCATGCCGGCGAGCCCGAGGAAGTGCTGCGGGAAGAACAGCACATTCACGAAGATCACCGACAGCCAGAAGTGCAGCTTCCCGAGCCGCACGTCGTACATGTTGCCGGTCCATTTCGGCAGCCAATAGTACACGCCCGCCATGATGGCGAAGACCGCGCCCGGCACGAGCACATAGTGGAAGTGCGCGACGACGAAGTAGGTGTCCTGGTACTGGTAGTCCGCCGGCACGATCGCGAGCATCAGCCCGGAGAAGCCGCCGATCGTGAACATGAACAGGAACGCGAGCGCGAACAGCATGGGCGGCTCGAACGAGAGCGCGCCCTTCCACATGGTCGCCGTCCAGTTGAACACCTTCACGCCCGTCGGGATCGCGATGAGCATCGTCGAGAGCATGAAGAACATCTGCCCGGCGAGCGGCATGCCCACCGTGAACATGTGGTGCGCCCACACGATGAACGACAGAAACGCGATCGAGGCCGTGGCGTAGACCATGGCCTCGTAGCCGAACAGGGGCTTGCGCGAAAACGCGGGGACGATCTCGGAGATGATGCCGAACGCGGGCAGGATGAGGATGTAGACCTCGGGATGCCCGAAGAACCAGAAGATGTGCTGGTACATCACCGGGTCGCCGCCGCCCGAGGCGCTGAAGAAGGTCGTGCCGAAAAAGTGGTCCGTCAGCAGCATCGTCACGGCGCCCGCGAGCACCGGCATCACGGCGATCAGCAGGTAGGCCGTGATGAGCCACGTCCAGACGAAAAGCGGCATGCGCAGCAAGGTCATGCCGGGCGCACGCATGTTCATGATGGTGACGATCACGTTGATGGCGCCCAGGATCGAGGAGATGCCCATCATGTGGATGGCGAAGATGACCATCGGGAACGCGGAGCCCGTCTGCAGCATGAGGGGCGGATACATCGTCCAGCCGCCCGCCGGCCCGCCGCCCGGCACGAAAAGCGTCGCGAGCAGCAGCGTGAACGCGAAGGGCAGGATCCAGAAGCTCAGGTTGTTGAGGCGCGGGAGGGCCATGTCCGGCGCGCCGATCTGCATCGGGATCATCCAGTTCGCAAGTCCGGTCCACGCCGGCATGACCGCGCCGAAGATCATGAACAGCGCGTGCATGGTCGTCATGGAATTGAAGAACGCCGGATCGACGAGCTGCATGCCGGGCTTGAACAGCTCCGCACGGATGACCATCGCCATCGCGCCGCCGATGAAGAACATGAGGCCGCTGAACACAAGGTACATCGTGCCGATGTCCTTGTGATTCGTTGCGAAGATCCAGCGCCGCCAGCCGGCCGGGGGGCCCTCGTGGACGTGGGAGATGTGGTCGTGCTCGTCGCGCGAGTGTGCGGCGGCTCGCGGAGCGGCTTGCGTCAGTTCAACCATGCTGTATCTCTCGAATTGTGAAGTACGGGGCGACCCCTCGGGAAATCCCCGACGAATGAGTGAAGCCCACGGAACCCTCAGCCGGTGGTAGTCGCCGGCGCGGCCGTGGCCGCACTCGCGGCAGCCGACCGTCCTGCGGCAGAGGGCAGCCCGGTCTCTGCCGGGCTCGCGGCGGCCGTGGCCGGACCGGCGGCATGCGCCTTCTGCGAGGCCTGCTGCGCCTTCAGCCAGGCGTCGAAATCCTTCTTCGGAAGCGCCTCGACCACGATCGGCATGAAGCCGTGGTCGCGCCCGCAAAGCTCCGCGCATTGGCCGCGGTAGATGCCGGGCTTGTCGGCATCCACTTTGAACCAAGCCTCGTTGACGAAGCCCGGGATGGCGTCCTTCTTCACGCCGAACTGCGGTACCCACCAGGAGTGGATCACGTCATCGGCGGTGATCAGGAGGCGCACCTTGGTATCCACCGGCACCACCAAAGGGTGATCCACGTTGAGCAGGTAATGCGGGACGGTGTTAGGGTCGATGCCCGAATCGAGCTGGCGCGCGGCGTCGCTCGCGCGGTCGAGACGCGAGAAGAAGTTGACGCCGCTCGCGAGGTAGTCGTAGTTCCAGCCCCACTGGAAGCCCGTGACCTTGATCGTGAGCTGCGTGTTGCGCAGATCCTCGATCTGGATCAGCGTCCGCACCGCGGGGATCGCGACCGCGATGAGGATGCAGACGGGAATGACGGTCCAGACGATCTCGACCTTCGTGTTGTGCACCATCGTGGTATCCGGGACCGCGCCACGCGAGTGCCGGAAGGTCGCGATCGAGTAGATCATGACGCCGAAGACGACGACGCCGATCGCGACGCACACCCAAAGCATCATCATGTGCAGGTCGTAGATGTCGCGCGAGATCGCGGTGACGCCCTGGGTCATGTTGAGCAGGCCCCAGCCCGACTCGGCGTGTGCCGGTTGGCCGAGGGCGAGGGCGGGTGCCGCCGCTGCGATGATCCTGGGGGCGATGATCCTCGACAAGATATTCATGGGCTAATCTTCATGGCCTACGGGTGGCTCTCGTGCGTCACGCGATCGTCGGCGACTCGTTGATCCGGCCGATCAGCCGGTTGAGCCGCACCGCGAGCCCGCGGCGCTCCTCCTCCGTCAGGAAGTCCCCGACCTCGCATTCACGGCCGTGCGACTCGATCACGAGCCGGCTCGGATACAGGCGCGACGCGGGGCGGCGCAGTTTAACCTGTGCCCAGTGCCGCGGAAACACGACTCGCACACAATGCGAGCCGACGCGCGATTCGACGAGCACATCACGATCGGAAACCGTGATCGTCTGGCGCCGGGTGCGGCGCCCGAGCGTCGCTTTCAGCGCCCAGGCGAGCGCCGCCATCTCCAGCCCTGCGAACGGGAAGACCGGCCAGAAGCCGAGCGCCGCCATGCACCCGGCGATCGCGAACGAAACGGTGCACGTCCCGCCGAAGAACACGAGCGCGCCCCTCACGCTCAGCGAGCAGTTCGGGGCGATCACGATGCACTGCGGCGCGGCGTCCATGTGGGATCTGCGCCCTCAAGGCCTCGAGCAGGCTCAGCCTTGCATGTTACCGCAGATCACGCGGCGCGCACGAGCCCCGCGGCCGCCTCGCTCACCTCGCGCGGCAGCGCAAAGCCGGGCTCGAGCGCGGAGGGGCCGCCGCCGGCAGGCTCGCGGTGCGGAATGACTGCGAGCGGCGCGCGCCCGAGGCGCCGTTCCAGCGCCGCCAGATTCTCCTCGCGCCGCTCGAAGGCGGGATCGATCGAGTTGCCGATCCAGCCTGCGAGCGTCAGGCCGTCCGCCTCGATGGCGCGCGCGCTGAGCAGGGCATGATTGAGGCAGCCGAGCCGCAAGCCGACGACCAGCAGGACGGGCAGCGCGAGCGCCCGCGCCACGTCAGCAACCGTTTCGTGGTCACTGATGGGTGCGAGCCAACCGCCGGCGCCCTCGACGATCACGCAGTCCGCACGCTCCGCGAGCTCGCCAAAGCGCCGCGCGATCATCGAAACCTCGATCGTGACGCCCGCCTCGGCCGCAGCGATGTGCGGCGAGACCGGCGCCGCCAGGCAGTACGGATTGATGCGCTCGTAGGGGGCGGCGACGTTCGCTGCCGCGGCGAGCGCTTCTGCGTCGTCGTTCCGCAGCCCGCGCGGAGTGTTCACCGCGCCTGCGGCGATCGGCTTCATCGCGGCGACGCGCATGCCCTGAGCTGCGAGCGCGCGCACGAGCGAAACCGCGACCAGCGTCTTGCCGACGCCGGTATCCGTGCCCGTGATGAAGAGCCCTGCGGCGCGACGCGCCGCGCGCGGCTGTGCCGGTACGCCACGCTCGCGAAGCGCGCGGCTCACGAGCGCGGCCTGCGTCGAATGGCGGCGGGCGGGATGAGCACTTCGCCGCCGCTCCGCCCGCCGTCCTCGCCGCCCTGCGAGTGCTGCCCGACCTCCTCGTGCGCAGGCTCGGCGCGCGGTTCCGTCCCCCAGGCGGCGCCGTACACCACTTCATAGCTCGCGGGCAGGCGTCCGTCGCGGCGGAAGGCCTCGTAGGCCTCGGTCATCGCGCGCCACTTGCCGCGCCCGGTGAGGCCGCGCTGCCGCGCGGCTGTGACGTTGTGCGCGCCGATTGCTTTCAGGTCGCGCGTGAGTGCAAGCACGTCGGGATACGAGAGCGCGATGCGCTCCACATCGAGCACAGGCTCCGCGAACCCGGCGCGCGTGAGCGCATCGCCGACATCGTGCATATCGAGGAAGGCGTTGACATGGCTCGCCTCGTCGACCGCAGCCCACGCGGCGCGCAGCTCCTTGAGCGTGTCGGGCCCGAGCGTGCTGAACGAGAAGAACCCCCCCGGCCGCAGCACGCGCCGGATCTCGGCCAGGGCTTCATCCGGTGCGTCGCACCATTGAAGCAGCAGATTGCTGAAGATCAGGTCGACCGACGCGTCGGCGAGCGGCAGGCGATAGACATCCCCGCACACGCGCTCGATGCGGCGCAACCTCCCGCTGTGGCGGCGCGCTTCCCGCAGCATGCCCGGCGCGAGATCGAGCGCGACGACCAGGGCGCGCCGATAGCGCCGTTTGAGCTCGACCGCGGCCCGCCCCGTGCCGCAGCCCAGATCGAGCACGCATACCGGATCGATCCCGATCCAGCGCAGCCGGTCGAGCAATTCCTCGCGAACGCGCGCCTGCAGGACCGCGGCGCCGTCATAGCCCGTGCTTGCTCGATCAAAGGATCGCCGCACGCCCGCGCGGTCGAGCTGAAAAGCGCCCGACGGCCGGGCGGCGCGCCGCGCGCCGATGGGCAATTCGAGATCAGACGCACGCACGGCTCAGCGCCTCCACCAGCGCGTCCACTTGCGTTTCCGTATGCGCGGCCGACAGCGTGACCCGCAGCCGCGCCGTGTGTGCCGGCACGGTGGGCGGACGGATCGCTGCCACCCAGAATCCTGCTTCCCACAATCGGCGGCTCGCGGCGAGCGCGGCTTCGGCGCTGCCGAGCACGATCGGCTGAATCGGCGTCGGCGAAGCAAGCAGCGGCAGCCCGCGCGCGGCCGCCGCCTGCCGGAATCGCTGAGTCAAACCCAGCACTCGCTCGCGCCGCCAAGCTTCCCGTTGTGCAACCTCGACGGCGACGCGCGTCGCGGCTGCGAGCGCGTGCGGCAGGGCCGTGGTGTAGGCGTAGCTGCGTGCGCGCTGGATGAGCGTCTCGATGAAGGTGGCGGAGCCCGCGACAAATGCGCCAAATGTTCCAAAGGCTTTACCCAGCGTGCCCACGAGCCCCGGCACGCGCTCGGAGGAGAGCCCCAGGTGCTCCAGCGTGCCGCGCCCGGTCGCGCCGAGCACGCCGAGACCGTGTGCGTCATCGACGATGAGCCATGCGCCTTGCTCGGCGGCGGCCTCGGCGAGCTCGGCGAGCGGGGCCACGTCGCCGTCCATGCTGAAGACGCCGTCGGTGGCGATGAGGGTCGTGGAGCCCGTTTGCGCAGCCCTCCCACCGCCTCGTAGCAACCGCGCCGCCGCGGCGGCGTCCGCATGGGGATAGCGCTGCAAGCGCGCCCCCGAGAGAAGCGCAGCGTCGATGAGCGAGGCATGGCTCAGACGATCGAGCAGCACTCTGTCGCGGCGTCCGGCGCCGTTGGGGCTTGCGATGCCGTCACGGCGCCCGGTGAGCGCGGTGATCACGGCAAGATTCGCCATGTAGCCCGTCGAGAAAAGGAGCGCCCGCTCCCGTCCGACGAATGCCGCGAGCGCCGCCTCCAGCCGCTCGTGTTCGAGGCCGTGGCCGGTCACGAGGTGCGAGGCGCCGCTGCCGACTCCCCAGTCACCTGCCGCATCGCGCAGCGCGGCGACCACATCGGGATGGCGGCTCAAGCCGAGATAGTCGTTGCCGCAGAAATTGACCAGGCGGCGACCCTCGACGATGACCTCGGCAGATCGAATGCCCGCCTCGTGGGCCCGCTCGGCCCTGTCGGCCGGCTCCGGGAAGCGTTCGACAGACCGCCGCGCGCGTCTCAGATGCCGTCGTTCGGCGTCGGCGAGCGCGGGCGCGAGCGCTGAATCGAGCGCGTGCATGGGACTGGACCCAGGCGCCGAATCCGGGGCCTGCATGGCATCCGGCGCACCCACTGCGTCCGCGACACACATCGCTTCAAGCCCCTGTCGGCGTCTGCTCCGGCCGCGAGCCCGGCCATTGTGGGGTCGAGCCCATTTGCTCCGGCCCCGAGCTCGGCCACTCCCGGCTCGAACCCACCCGCTCCGGCGTCGAGCCCAGCCGCTCCGGGCTCGAGGCCGGCGGCTCCTGGCTCGAGCCCAGCCGCTCCGGGCTCGAGGCCGGCGGCTCCGGCCTCAAGCCCAGCCGCTCGAGCAGACGCCGGTCGTGCTCCACGTCGGGGTTGCCGGTCGTGAGCAGCTTCTCCCCGTAGAAAATCGAGTTCGCGCCGGCGAGGAAGCACAACGCCTGCATCTCGTCGCTCATCTGTGTCCGGCCGGCGGAGAGGCGCACGTGCGAGCGCGGCATGAGGATGCGGGCCACGGCGATCGTGCGGACGAAGTCGAATGGATCGACGCGCTCGACACCTTCGAGCGGCGTCCCGGGCACCTGGACGAGCTCGTTGATGGGCACGCTTTCGGGATGCTGCGGGAGATTCGCGAGCGTTGCCAGGAGCTGCGCTCGATCGCGGGCGGACTCTCCCATGCCGAGAATGCCGCCGCAGCAGACCTTGAGCCCCGCCGCGCGCACGGCTTCGAGCGTGTCGAGCCGGTCCTGGTAAGTGCGCGTCGTGATGATCTCGCCGTAGAACTCCTCGGAGGTGTCGAGGTTGTGGTTGTAGTAGTCGAGACCCGCTTCCTTGAGCGCTTGCGCCTGCGATGGGGTGAGCATGCCGAGCGTCGCGCAGGTCTCGAGGCCGAGCGCGCGCACCTCGCGCACCATCGCGCAAATCGCGGCAAGGTCCTTCGGCTTCGGCGAGCGGTACGCGGCGCCCATGCAGAACCGCGTGGCGCCGGCAGCCTGGGCGCGGCGGGCCGCCTCGCGTACCGTGTCGAGGTCCATCAATGCTTCCCGCCCGACGCCGGTCTGATAGTGGACGCTCTGCGGGCAGTACGCGCAGTCCTCCGGGCACCCGCCGGTCTTGATGGAGAGCAACGTGCTCATCTGCACGGTGTTCGGCTCGTGGCAGGCGCGGTGCACGGCCTGCGCCCTCAAGAGCAGGTCGAGGAACGGCTGCGCGTAGAGCGCTTCGACCTCGGCAACCGACCAGTCGTGGCGGATGACGGGGAGCGGAGATGTCGTCATGAGCGCTTTCCGAGGTCAGGGGACGCGGCATGGTTGCCGCAGGGATGGTCTCTGTCAACCCAGCCAGGGACACAGAGGTGACGAATGGACATTTTGTGATCACCCGAGCGGCGCGGCCGGCAGCGCGGTACGATCCGCCCTTCCGTCACGACGGAGGGGACCGGCATGAGGGGGATTGGAATGAGGGGGACTGGCATGAAGGGGACTGGCATGAAGGGGATGCCGACATGAGCCGCGCCAAGCATCGCTTCGGGGAATCGACCAGGGAGGCGCCTGCGCCGTCGCGCCAGCCATCGTCTGAGCAGTCGCCGGAGCAATCGCCCGCGCAGTCCGCCGACGTGGCGCTCGACCGGCGGCGATTCATGGGCGCCCTCGGTGCGGCAGCGGTGCCGCTCGGGTTCGCCGGCAGCGCGCTCGCGGCCGTGCAGGGGGCTGCGCCCGGCGGATTCGACGCCCGCGCTCCGGAGCCGGGGAATGCTCCGCCGCCCTCTGCCCGCTCGGCTGCACGCGGTGCGGCCCCGGCATCGAGCATGGCGAGCGGCTGGGAGCATGGCTCGCTCCACCACCTCCCGCAGCTGTTCCGGCTGGAGAGCGACATTCGCGATGTGGAAGTGGAGGGCAAGATTCCCGCCGACCTCGAGGGCGTGTTCTACCGGGTGGGTCCCGATCCGCAGTACCCGCTGCGTCCGGGCAACATTCCCTTCGATGGCGAGGGCCACGTGAGCATGTTCCATTTCGAGGACGGCCGCGTGAGCTACCGCAGCCGCTTCGCCCGCACGCAGCGCTACAAGGCGCAGGCGGCCGCGCACCGGATCCTGTTCCCCATGTACCGCAATCCGTACATGAACGATCCGAGCGTGAAGGGCCTCTCCCGCGGCACGGCGAACACGCACATCATCTTCCACAATCACCGCCTGCTCGCTCTGAAGGAGGACAGCCCGCCGGTCGCGATGGATCCGCTGACGCTCGACACGCTCGACGACTACTACACGTTCGACGGGCAGCTCGAGAGTCAGACGTTCACGGCGCATCCGAAGATCGATTCCGAGACGGGAAACATGGTCGCGTTCGGGTATGAGGCCCGCGGCTTCGGCAGCAATGACGTGAACGTGTTCGAGTACACGCCCGACGGCCGGCGTGTCTGGAGCGCGTGGATCAAAGTGCCGTATGTCGGCATGCTGCACGACTTCGCGGTCACGCGGCACCACGTGATCTTCTACGTGATCCCGCTCGCCTTCGACGACGAGCAGATGAAACGCGGCGGCATCCACTGGTCCTGGGACGGCACCAAGCCGACGTATTTCGGCTTCCTACGGCGCGGCGGCGACGGCAGCGACCTGCGCTGGATCAAGGGGCCGACGCGCAGCTCGACGCACGTCATGGGCACGTTCGAGGACCGCCATCGTATCTACGTGGACGTGGAGATGTCGCAGTTCAATCCATTCCCGTTCATGCCGTTCCGCGACGGCACGCGCTGGGATCCGGTGCGCGGCGCGAGCCACATCACGCGCCTCTCGGTCGATCTCGCGAAGAAGAGCCCGCGCAGCTACGGCATCGAGCAGCTGTACCCGCACGTCGGCGCCCTGCCGCGGCAGGACGACCGGTACAACACCGTCCCGTACCGCATCGGCTTTCTGCCGTGCCCGGAGCCGGAGCCCGCGGCCGGAGAGCGCCCGCGCGCGTGCTACGCCCGCTTCGATCATTCGACGCGCAGCGCGATGCTGTATCGATCGGAGCCGGGAACTTCGCTCGCCGAGGCCTGCTTCGCCCCGAAGAACGCGCGCGCCCGCGAGGGCGAGGGCTATCTGCTCGGGGTCGCCACGAGAATGAGCGAGGCCGGCCGCGCCGACCTGCTCGTCCTCGACGCGGAGCACATCGACGAGGGGCCGATCGCGGTCGTGAAGCTGCCGACGCGCATCGTCGGGCAGATTCACGGGTACTGGGTGCCGAAGGAGAAGCTGGCGCGGGCGTGAACCGCTCGTTTCTCATTCAATAAAGGGCGCGACGGTGCGCCGCCGCCCGGCGGCGAGCGCGGCGTTCGCGAGCCGTAGCGGCTCGGCATCCGCGTCGATGCCGCGCGCGCGGACGAGCGCTGCAAACCGTTCGTAGAGGCTCGGGTACTCGCGCTGCGGCCCGAGCTCCACGGCGGTCCCGGCGATGTGAAGCGATGCTCCGCCGCGCGAGAGCGCGACTTCGCCGTCGTCCGTCTCGACTCGGATGTCCCAGCGCGGCTCGCCCGGTTCGCGCCAATCGAAGTCCGCATCGATCCCGATGTCGGCGCCCGCGCGCAGCCCGACGCGCGCGGCGATCGGCGTTTCGCAGTTGGCGGGAAACGCGAGCTCGGCGGAGACCACCTCGAACGGCCCAGGCATCAGCGCCGTCACGATCGAGAGCGCGTTGATTCCGGGGTCGAATACGCCGAGGCCGCCCGGCTGCCAGATCCAGCTCTGCCCCGGATGCCACTCCCGCACGTTCTCCTTCCAGACGATCGTAATGCGCCTCACCCGCCGGCCCGCGAGCCGGCGCCGCGCCGGCTCCACGGCGGGCGCATGGCGCGAATGCCAGGCGGCGAAGAGCGCGAGCGAGCGCGCGCGAGCCGTCCGGACGAGCGCTTCCACTTCCGCCGTCTCGACTGCCGGAGGCTTCTCGAGCAGCACGTGGCAGCCGGCGGCGAGCGCCGTCCGCGCGGCGGCGAACCGCGCCTGCGGCGGCGTGCAGATGGCCACGCACTCGAGGCCGGGGACTGCGAGAAGCATCTCGTCAACGTCGCGAAAGCTCGGCACGTTCCGCGCCGGCTCGCCGTGCGTCGCGCACGCGGCAAGCTCGAAGTCGGCGCTCGCGCCGAGCGCGGGCGCGTGTTGATCCCGCGCGATCTTGCCGTAACCGACGAGTGCGATCTTGATACGGGACTTCACTTGGGCACGATACGGAGCATCAGGACGGCTCGACCACGCGCACACGCTCGCTTCCGCTCGACGGCGCCGGAATCCGCGCGGCGCTCAAGGCCGCGCGCTTGACACCGCGCCCGGCGGCCGTTTATGTATTGTATGAGTTATTGGGGGCCCAATGGAACCTGACCCGATGCCGGCGGCCCCGGCCTCGCCGAGATACACCAGGGCTCTCGTCGTCCTGGCCGCGGTGTTCTTCATGTGGGGGTTCGCCACCGTCCTGAACGACGTGCTGGTGCCGCACCTCAAGGCCGTCTTCGAGCTCAATTACGCCGAGGCGCTGCTCATCCAGCTCGTCTTCTTCCTCGGCTACCTCCTCATGGCGCTGCCGTCCGCGAAGCTTCTCGAGCGCACGGGGTACAAGGCGGCCATCGTCCTCGGGCTCGCAGGCATGGCGGTGAGCGCCGTGGTGTTCGTGCCGGCGGCCGAGCTCGCTTCCTATGGCGTCTTCCTGCTCGCGCTATTTCTGCTCGCCTCCTCCATCACGCTCCTGCAAGTCGCAGCGAATCCTTATGTCGCCGTGATCGGGCCGCCCGCCACGGCTTCGAGCCGCCTGAACCTCGTGCAGGCCTTCAACTCGGCGGGGACGACGCTCGCGCCGATCTTCGGCGGGCTCCTCATCCTCGGCCGCAGCGCCACCGGGACCGAGGCGAACGCTGGCGCTCCGCTCACTGCCGCGCAGCGCCTCGCCGACGCCCATGCCGTGGTGCTGCCCTACCTCCTGATCGCGGCCGCGCTGCTCGCGCTCGCGTTCCTCCTCTGGCGCGTGCGCCTGCCCGATCTCGCGCCGCAGATGCGGCGCCCGGCGCGCGCCGAGAGGGCGGAGCAGAGCCTCCTACGCCATCGCAATCTCGTCTGGGGCGTGCCGGCGATCTGCATCTATCTCGTCGCGGAGATCGGCGTCGGCTCGACGCTCGTCAATTTCATCTCGCTGCCGAGCATCGGCGCGATGTCCCATGCCGAGGCCGCACGCTACCTCTCGCTTTTCTGGGGAGGCGCGATGGCGGGCCGCTTCATCGGCGCGTTGCTGCTGCGATCGGTGCGCGCGGACCGGCTGCTCGCCGCCGTGAGCCTCGGCGCATTGCTGCTCGCCTCGATCGCGATCGGCGCGAGCGGGCGGCTCGCGATGTGGAGTCTCATCGCGATCGGGCTCATGCATTCGATCATGTTTCCCACGATCTTCACGCTCGCGATCGAAGGGCTCGGGCCGCTGACCGAGGAAGGCTCGGGCCTGCTCATCATGGCGATCGCCGGCGGCGCGCTCTCGGCGCTGCAGGGAGTGATCGCCGATCACATCGGGCTGCAGCTCTCTTATGTGCTGCCCGCCGCGTGCTACGTGTACGTGCTGTTCTATGCAGTCTGGGGCGCGAAGCCGGTGCCCGTCGCCGCTGATCGGCGGCCGGTCCCATGTTGAGCGCGCGCTCCGTGTTGAAGGCTCCGTCCGCCGTATTGAATGCGCCGTCCGCCGGGCTGAGCGCCCTAGCGCCGGCGGCGCGTCCCGCGCGCGGCTCGCGGCGTCCGAGTACGCTGCTCCACGCTGCCCACCGGCTCAATGATGCGCTTCGCATCGCCGCGCCGCATGTCGAGAAGGGCCAAGCGGATGAGCTCGGTCATGGCGGCCACCGCGCCGTCCGCATCGCCGGTCGCCACCGCCTCGTAGACTCGCTCGTGATCCGGCAGCGGATCGCGCACCAGCCTGCCGTTCCGTTGCTTGACGACCGTCGTCCAGTGAACGGCCGCCGCGACGCCGGGGGTCAAAGAGCGCAGGAAGGGATTGCCGGAGGCTTCGAGCAGGACCGAGTGGAACCGTCGGTCCGCCGCCCGGCCGCTCTCGGCTGCGAGCGTATCGTCCCGCATCCGGTCGAGCGCTTCGCGCAGGCTCGCGAGATGCGCCCCGGTGCGCCGCTTGGCCGCAAGGGCGGCCGCCGCCGGCTCGACGATCATGCGCAGCTCGAACAGCGCGTCGAGCAGCCGCTCGTCGGGATCGGAGGCGAACAGCCACGAGATCACGTCGGGGTCGAGGAGGTGCCATCGGCTCGGGTCGCTCACCCGCGTTCCGAGCTTCGGCCGCGATTCGACGAGACCCTTGGCGGCCAGCATGCGGATCGCTTCACGGTAAGCGGTCCGCGAGACGCGCAGGCGCTCGCTCGCCTCGATTTCCCCGCCGAGGAGCTCGGCCGGCGGATGAGCCCCCGAGACGATGCGCACGCCGATGTTGCGTGCGATGGCGCCGTACAGGCGCAGAGGGTCTCCGCGCCGCCGGAGCGGCGCGGGGGGGCGGAGCGAAGAACGAGCTGGGGAAGGTTCGCGCGGCTTCTTCGGTCGAGAGGACATGGTCACGCGCGATATCTGCTGCTTTGAGAGGAAATCCTAGCATGCTCGAGATGCGGCTCGCCCGGATCCCGGCGGCATTCGTGTGCACTGCTCTGCTCGCGCGCGCCGCGTGCGCGGCCGAGGCGAGAACCGTCCCGTTTGGCAAGCTGCCCGATGGAACGGCCATCGAGGCGGTCGAGCTCTCGAACGCGCACGGCGTCCGGGTCCGAGTGCTGACGCTCGGCGCGACGATCCAATCGCTCGTGATGCCGGACCGGGACGGCAGGCCCGGCGACATCGTTCTCGGCTATGCGACGGCGCCCGAATATCTCGCGGGGACGCAGTATTTCGGCGCGACCGTCGGCCGCTACGCAAACCGCATCGCCGGCGCGAGATTCACGCTCGACGGTCGCACGTACGTCCTCGCCGCGAACGAGCACGGCAATCAGCTGCACGGGGGACCGCGCGGTTTCAACAAGGTCGTCTGGCGGCTCGGTGCGGTGCAGAGCGGCCCCACCGCGGCCGCGGTGCTCTCGCACGTGAGCCCAGACGGGGACCAGGGCTATCCCGGCACGCTGCGCGTGAGCGCCCGCTTCTCGCTCGACGAGCACGAGCTGCGTGTCGAATACCGCGCGCAGACCGACAAGCCGACGGTCGTCAACATCACGAACCACAGCTATTTCAATCTTGCGACGGAGTCCGGCGGATCGATCCTCGATGCGAGGCTGACGATTCATGCGAGCCGCTACATGCCAATCGATGCCGGGCTCATTCCGACCGGCGAGCTGCGCGCCGTGGCGGGCACGGCCTTCGATTTCCGCAACCCAACGCCAATCGGCCTTCACATTCGCGACGGCAGAGACGAGCAGATCGTTCTCGCGCACGGCTACGATCACAACTTCGTGCTCGACAGCGCCTCCGGCACGCTGCGGCCCATCGCGCGGCTCGAAGACCCGCGCTCCGGGCGTGTGCTCGACCTCCTCGCGACGGCGCCCGGGCTGCAGTTCTACTCCGGCAACTTCCTGGATGGGTCGGTGGTCGGCAAGAGCGGGCACACCTACCGGCAGAGCGATGGAGTGTGCCTCGAGCCGCAGGTGTTTCCGAACTCGCCGAACGAGCCGCGCTTCCCCTCTGCGCGGCTCGATCCGGGCGGCGAATACCGCAATATCATCGCCTACCGCCTCTCCACTGAGGGCCGCTGAGATGGGCTCCGAGCGCTCACGCAGGCTCCGCTCGCGCGCCTGGTTCGACGATCCGGCGCACCCGGACATGACCGCGCTCTACATCGAGCGCTACACGAACTACGGCCTCTCCGTCGAGGAGCTGCAATCGGGGCGGCCGGTCGTCGGCATCGCGCAGTCGGGCTCCGACCTCGTGCCCTGCAACCGGCATCACTTGGCGCTCGCCCAGCGCGTGCGCGAGGGCATCCGTGCCGCGGGCGGCATCCCCCTCGAGTTTCCCATTCATCCGATTCAGGAGACCGGGAGGCGGCCGACGGCGGCGCTCGACCGCAATCTCGCGTACCTCGGGCTCGTCGAAATCCTCTTCGGCTATCCGCTCGACGGCGTGGTGCTCCTCACCGGCTGCGACAAGACGACGCCAGCCTCGCTGATGGCCGCCGCGACGGTCGATCTGCCGGCGATCGCGCTGCCGGTCGGGCCGATGCTGAACAGCTGGTTCCGCGGCGAGCGCGCCGGGTCGGGCTCGATCGTCTGGCGAGCGCGGCAGATGCTCGCCGTCGGGGAGCTCGATTACCGCGGCATGGTCGAGCTCGTGAGCTCCGTCGTGCCGTCCACGGGATTCTGCAACACGATGGGCACGGCGACCACGATGAGCTGCCTCGCGGAGGCGCTCGGCCTCACGCTGCCCGGCGCCGCCGCCATTCCGGCGCCGTATCGGGACCGCGAGGAATGCGCCTATCGCACAGGGGTCGCGATCGTCGACATGATCGCGGCGGACCGCAAGCCCTCGGACATCCTCACGCGCGAGGCGTTCATCAATGCGGTCCGCGTCTGCTCGGCGATCGGCGGCTCAAGCAACGCGGCGGTCCATCTCAACGCGCTCGCGCGCCATGCGGGCATCGAGCTTACCCTCGAGGACTGGCAGCGGTATGGCTACGACATCCCCTTGCTCGTCAACCTTCAGCCGGCTGGCGAGTACCTCGGAGAGGATTTCTATCGGGCGGGCGGCGCGCGCGCCGTGATCGGCGAGCTGCTGCGGCACGGGCTCATCGCCGGCGATTCGCTCACCGCGAACGGCCGCACGATCGCGGAGAACTGCGGAGACGCGGCGATCGCCGACGAGGCCGTCATCCGGCCGTTCGAGCGTCCGTTGAAGCCGTGCGCCGGCTTTCGCGTGCTGCGCGGCAACCTGTTCGACTCCGCGATCATTAGGATGAGCGTCATCTCGGAAGAGTTCCGCGCGCGCTACCTCGCGAATCCCGCGGACCCCGGTGCGTTCGAGGGACGCGCGGTGGTGTTCGACGGGCCGGAGCACTATCACGCTGAGATCGACGATCCCGCTCTCGGCATCGGCGCCGACAGCATTCTCGTCATGCGAGGCACGGGACCGATCGGCTATCCCGGCTCGGCGGAGGTGGTCAACATGCGCCCGCCCGCCGCGCTCATCCGCGCCGGGATCCACACGCTGCCCTGCATCGGCGACGGGCGGCAGTCGGGCACCTCGGGCTCTCCTTCCATTCTGCACGCCTCGCCCGAGGCGGCGGCCGGCGGCGGGCTCGCGCTGCTTAGGAACGGCGACCGCATCCGCGTCGATCTCGGGAAGGGCGAAGTGAACGTGCTGCTGCCCGAGGCGGAGCTCGCCGCGCGGCGCGCCGAGCTCGAACAGCGCGGCGGGTACCGCTATCCGCCGGATCAGACGCCGTGGCAGGAGATTCAGCGGCGCCTGACTGGACAGCTCGCCACCGGCGCGGTGCTCGAGCCGGCCGTCAAGTATCAGCGGCTCGCCGCGACCCGGGGCGTGCCGCGGCACAATCACTGATGGGAGCGCGGTCACCGATGAGGCACGATGGAGCACGATCACCGAGAGGAATGACCGCGTGGCGCAGGAACGGGACCGCATGCGCGATCCTCGCCCTCGCAGGATTCGGCGCGGCGATCGGCGCTTCGGCGCAAGCGGGCGCTCCGCAGGCGTCCCCGTCCTCGCCGGTCAACGTCGATGTGCGCGTCGATGAGCCGGGCGCGAGAATCGACCGCCACATCTTCGGGCAGTTCTCCGAGCACCTCGGCCGCGGAATCTACGGCGGCATCTGGGTCGGCGAGGACTCGCCGATCCCGAACACCCGCGGCTTCCGCAACGACGTGATCGCGGCGCTCCGGGAGCTCAAGGTGCCTGTGGTGCGCTGGCCGGGCGGCTGCTTCGCCGACGAATATCACTGGCGCGACGGTATCGGTCCGCGCTCTAAGCGTCCCGTGACGCTGAACACCAACTGGGGCGGCGTTCCCGAATCAAACGCGGTGGGCACTCACGAATTCCTCGACTTCGTGCAGCTGATCGGCGCCGACGCGTACATCAACGGCGATGTCGGCACCGGCTCGCCGCGCGAGATGGCCGAGTGGCTGCAGTACCTGACCTCCAACACCCCCACCTCGCTCACGGCCGAGCGCGCCCGCAACGGACATCCGCAGCCCTGGAAGATCGCCTATTTCGGCGTGGGCAACGAGCCCTGGGGCTGCGGGGGCGACATGATGCCGGATTACTACGTCGACCTGTTCCGCCGCTATGCGACGTTTCTGAAGATGCCCGCCGGCGCGCGGCCGGTCATCGTCGCTGCGGGCGGTCACGACGAGGATACGGCCTGGACCGAGGCGCTCGCGTCGAAGGCGGGGGAGGCCGCGGGGATGATTTCGTTTCATTACTACACCATCCCCGGGAACGAGTGGCGCGCGAAGGGACCGGCGACCGGGTTCGGGGAGGATCAGTGGATCTCCACGTTCGCACACACCCTGCGCATGGAGGACTTCATCGCGAGGAACAGCGCCATCCTGGATCGGTACGACCCCGCGAAGCGGATCGGATTCGCCGTCGATGAGTGGGGCGATTGGTACGACCCGGAGCCGGGCCGGGAGCCGCAGTTCCTCTATCAGCAGAACACGCTCCGCGACGCGCTGGTCGCCGCCCTCAATCTCGGCATTTTCATGCGGCACGCCGATAGGGTGCGCCTTGCGTGCATCGCCCAGATGGTGAACGTGCTGCAGTCGATGATCCTGACCCGCGGGCCGCAGATGATCCTGACGCCGACGTATCACGTCTTCCGGATGCTCGAGCCCTTTCAAGACGCCGCGTCGCTGCCGGTCGAAGTGAGCGCGCCGCGCTACACGTTCGGCGCGCTATCCGTCCCCGAGATCAGCGTGTCGGCCGCGAGGACGAGCGCCGGCCCGGTCGTACTCTCCCTGGTCAATCTCAATCCGCGGGACTCCATCGCCGTGTCGATCGATCTCCACGGGTTCGAGGCGCGGCAGGCGAGCGGCGAGATTCTGACCGCGTCCGAGATGGATGCGCACAACACTTTCGAGAGTCCGCGCGCCATCCGGCCGGCGACGTTTTCGGCTGCCACCCTGCACGGCCGAGTGCTCACGGTCAGGCTGCCGCCGAAGTGCGTGGTCGTCCTGACGGTCAAGTGAGCGCGGCGATCGTGGCCGGCGGCTGCGAGGGCGATCCGTCACTGCATCGCGCGATCCGTCGCCGCACCGGGCGATCCGTCACCGCGCGGCGTAGAGATACTGTAGCGCGATCCCGATGAAGAGGACCATCCCGACGTAGTTGTTGTTCAGGAACGCGCTTGAGCAGGCCGCCGGATCGCGGCGACGGATCAGCCATTGTTGATAGGCGAAGAGCAGTGCGGCCCCGCCGAGCCCCGCGTAGTACCACGGCCCGAAGTGCATGGTGCGGCCGGCGAGCGCGAGATCGCCGAGCATGAGCGCCTGCAGGATCGCGATCATCGCTCTGTCCATGTCGGCGAACAGGATCGCCGTCGATTTGACTCCGAGCTTCAGGTCGTCCTCGCGGTCCACCATCGCGTAGATCGTGTCGTAGGCGACGGCCCAGATCACCGCCGCGATGAACAGCATCCATGCCACCCGGGGCAGGGCATGGAGCTGAGCCGCGAACGCCATAGGGATGCCCCAGCCGCCGAACGAGATTCCGAGATAGAGCTGCGGCAGCGCGAAGAACCGCTTGGCGAGTGGATAGGACACCGTGAGCGCAGCGCCCACGATCGCGAGCTTCACGGTGAAGGTATCGAGCCGTGTCACGAGCCAGAGGGCCGCGGCCCCGAGCAGGACGAATAGCCCGATCGCCTCGTAGGGCGACACGCGCCGCGCGGCAAGAGGCCGCTCGCGGGTGCGCTTCACGTGCGGATCGATGTTCCGGTCCGCGAGATCGTTGATGATGCAGCCTGCGGCGCGCATGACCACGACGCCGGCGACGAAGATGATGAGGACCTTCTGCGCTGGGCGCCCGCCGCCGGCCACCCACAGCGCCCACAGCACGGGCCAGAGCAGGAGCCAGGTTCCGATCGGCCGATCGAGCCGGGCGAGCAGCGCATACTCGCGCACGCGGCGCGCGAGCCGGTGCCACCACGGGGCTTCCTGGCGCGCGGGCGGAGCCGCCCAGAAGTCGGGAGTCGTGACGGCCATGAGGCGAAGCCTACCCGACGCGCGGGTGGGTGCGCCCGGGCGTGCGCGCAAACCGGATCATGGCGGGGCGGTCCCGCCCAAGGGCGCCCGCAGGTCGGGCCATGCCGTCGAGCCCCCGCAGTTCCCACACGGCTGCCGGCCGCTCACCCGACCCGCCCGTACCGCTCGCTCGCGCCGATCCAGCGCGCCGTGAGCGGTTCGATGCGATCGGGGTATTCCCGCAGCATCCGCTCCGCCGCCGCCTGCACGCGCGGCAGCAGGTCGGCATCGCGCATCAGGTCCGCGACGCGCATCTGCGCGAGACCCGTCTGGCGCGTGCCGAGCAGCTCGCCGGGGCCGCGCAGCGTCAAGTCGCGCCGCGCGATCTCGAAGCCGTCGTTCGTCTCGCGGATCACGCGCAGCCGCTCGCGCGCGAGCTCGGAGAGCGGCCCCCGGTAGAGCAGCACGCACGAGCTCGCATCGGAGCCGCGCCCGACACGGCCCCGCAGCTGATGCAGCTGAGCGAGGCCCAGCGTCTCCGCGTTCTCGATCACCATGAGGGTGGCGTTCGGCACATCGACCCCGACCTCGATCACCGTCGTCGCGACGAGCAGCTGGATCCTGCCGGCTTTGAAGGCGGCCATCGTGCGCTCTTTCTCGGCCGGCGGCTGGCGTCCGTGGACGAGCCCGACACGCACCTCGGGCAGCGCTTCGGCGAGGGCAGCAGCAGTCTCCTCCGCGGCCTGATGGCGCAACTCCTCCGACTCGTCGATGAGAGGGCACACCCAGTACACCTGCGCGCCGGACCGGCAGACATCGAGGATGCGCTGCACGACTTCCTGCCGCCGCTGCTCGGGCACGACCACCGTCCGCACGGGCGTCCGGCCTGGCGGCAGCTCGTCGATCACCGAGATGTCGAGATCGGCATAGGCCGTCATGGCGAGCGTCCTCGGGATCGGCGTCGCCGTCATGATGAGCTGGTGCGGAAAGCGTCCCGCCGCGACACCCTTCTCCTGAAGCTTCAAACGCTGCTGAACGCCGAAGCGATGCTGCTCGTCGACGATGATGAGCGCCAGATTGCGGAAATTGATTCCTTCCTGGAACAATGCATGTGTTCCCACGATGATCTGGATCTCTCCGGAGGCAATCGTTTCGAGCGCGCTGCGCCGCGTGCGAACCGGCATCGAGCCCGAGACGAGCGCGACGGGGACGCCGAGCCGCTGAAACCACCCGCTGAAGTTGCGCCAGTGCTGCTCGGCCAGGAGCTCCGTCGGCGCCATCAACGCCGCCTGGAACCCGCTTCCCGCTGCCAGGGCGGCGGCCAGCGCGGCGATGACGGTCTTGCCGCAGCCGACATCGCCTTGCAGCAGCCGCACCATTGGGCGGCTTCCCTCGAGATCGCGCCGGACCTCGCTCCATGCGCGCCGCTGCGCGCGGGTCAGACGGAACGGAAAGGATTCGCCGAGGCGGGCCGCGAGTCCCGCGGAGTCCGCGAGCGGCCAGGCAGGAACCGCTCGAGCCGCATTCTTGACGAGCTTGAGCGCGAGATGATGGGCGAGCAGCTCCTCGAACGCGAGGCGCCGCTGGGCCGGGTGGCGGCCCCGCGCGAGCTCCTCGAGGCTCGCCGCGGGCGGAGGGCGGTGCACGTATCTCAGCGCCTCGCCGAGCGAGGGCAGGTCCATCGCGGCGAGCAGCTCCGGCGGGATCCAGTCGGAGACCGGAGGCGGGCCGCCGCCGCCCGAAGTCTCGAGCTGTTTGAGCGCCTGTCCGATGAGCGCCCGCAACCGGCCCTGCGCAAGCCCCTCCGTCGAGGGATAGATCGGCGTCAGCGCCGGCTCGAGCGGCTGAGCCGCATCGACGATGCGCTGGTACTCCGGATGCACCATCTCGAGGCCGAACGGTCCCCGCCGCGCCTCTCCGAAGCAGCGCACGCGCGTGCCGCGGGCGAGGCTCTTCTGCTGCGCGGCGGAGAAGTGAAAGAACCGCAGCGTGAGAAAGCCCGACCCGTCCGCGATGCGCGAGAGTAATTGCCGGCGCCTGCGGTAAGTGACCTCGGTCAGCTGCACTTCGCCTTCCACGGCCGCGCGCAGTCCCGGGGTGAGAGAGCCGATCGGCAGGATGCGCGTGCGGTCCTCGTACCGCAGCGGCAGCACGAACAGCAAATCCTGGACGCGTTCGACGCCGAGCCGCCGCAGCCGCTCGGCCAGCAAGGCCCCGACGCCGAGGAGCGTCGTGACCGGCCGCCGCTCGGGCGGAACTTGCGTCAGCTCGTCATTCTTGCGAGCACGAGCGGACGGCGCGCGCGGGCGCTCGCTCACGCTACCCCGCTCATCGGGCGGAAGGCCGCGGGCTCTGCGCCGCTGCGCGAGCCTCGCGCGACGGCTCGGTCCTTGCGCGGCGGCGCACGCGCGCCTGCTCGATGCCGGTCATGTCAACCAAGCGCGAGAATCGCCTCCACCTCGACCCGCGCCCCACGCGGCAGCTGCGCCACCCCGACGGCGGCGCGGGCGGGATAGGGCTCGAGGAAATAGCTCGCCATGATCTCGTTCACCCGTGCGAAGTGCGCGAGGTCGGTCAGAAAGACCGTGAGCTTCGCGATGCCGCCCAGCGATCCGCCGGCTGCCTCCGCGATCGCCTTCAGATTGTCGAACGCGCGGCGGATCTCGGCGTCGATGTCGCCCGCCACGAGCTGGCCCGTCGCCGGATCGAGCGGGATCTGCCCTGAGATGTAGACCGTATCGCCGACCCGCACGGCCTGCGAATAGGTGCCGATCGCCTTCGGCGCGCGTTCGGTCTCGATGATGTCGCGTTTCATGAATGGGGGTCCCCGTCCTCTCGAGCGCCGGCGCCCGGCTCCGCTGCGCGGCCCTTCGAGCGCGAGCCAGTCCTCGCGTTCGAGTGCGCGGCGATGGTCCGCGCGACGCGCAGCACGTCGGGCATCCGCCGGATCGTGCGGATGATACGCGCAAGGTGCTTGCGATCGCGCACTTTGAGCTCGAACATCAGCGCGGAAGTGTCGATGTCGCGCTCCTCCACCGAGACGTGATCGATGTTCGTCTCAGTGCTCGCGATCGCGGCGGCGACGTTCGCCAGCACCCCCATGCGGTTCGGCACGTCCACGCGGATCTGCGAGCTGAAGAACCGGTCGGGGCTCGTCTGCCAGCAGACCGGGAGCCACTTCTCGGGGTGCTTGCGGTAGTCCTCGACGTTCACGCAGGTCTCGCGGTGAATGACGATGCCGCGCCCGCTCGACAGAAACGCAAAAATCGGATCGTACGGAATCGGAAAGCAGCAGCGCGCGTAGGAGACGAGCAGCCCTTCGGTGCCCGCCACGGCGAGCGGCGCCGGCGGGCCGGGCGACTCGTCTCCCTCGTGCGGCTCCGACGGCAGGAGCCTGCGCGCAACGAGCGGCGCCAGGCGCTCGCCGAGCCCGATCTTCTCGTTGAGCTCGTCGAGATCCTTCATGCCGAGCTCGGCGACCGCCGCCTGCATCTGCTCCGGGCTCACGTCCTCGATCGAGAGCTGGAACTCCGCGAGCGCTTGATTGAGCAGCCTCTGGCCGAGCGCGATCGCCTCGGTGCGGCGCAGGCTCTTCAAATAGTGGCGGATGGCGCTCCGCGCCTTCGCAGTCACCACGAAATTCACCCACGAGGGGTTCGGCATCGCGCCCTTAGCGGTGATGATCTCGACGGTCTGCCCGTTGCGCAGCACCGTGCGCAGCGGGGAGAGCCGGCGGTCCACCTTCGCGGCGACGCAGCGGTTGCCGATGTCCGTGTGCACCGCGTACGCGAAATCGACCACGGTCGAGCCGCTCGGCAGGCGCAGGATCTCGCCCTTCGGGGTGAACACGTAGACCTTGTCGGGGAACAGATCGACCTTGACGCTCTCGAGGAACTCCTCGGAGCTGCCGCCGTCCTGCAGCTCGACCAGGTGCCGCAGCCACTCCCGCGCGCGCTCGTGCTGCGGGGAGCCCAAGTCCTCGCCTGTCTTGTAGCGCCAGTGCGCGGCGATGCCGGACTCGGCGACGCGGTGCATCTCGTCGGTGCGGATCTGCACCTCGATCGGCACCCCGTTCGGCCCGAAGAGCGTCGTATGCAGCGATTGATAGCCGTTGACGCGCGGGATCGCGATGTAGTCCTTGAAGCGGCCCGGCATCGGCTTGAACACGCTGTGCACGCAGCCGAGCGCGCGGTAGCAGGTGTCCGCCGTGTCGACGACGATCCGCAGGCCGTAGACGTCGACGATCTCGTTGAGCGTCGCGCGCTTGCGGCGCATCTTGCGGTAGATGCTGTAGAGGTGCTTCTCGCGCGTCTCGACGCGCGCGGCGATGCCGTTCTTCATGAGCGCCGCCGTGATCTGCTGCTCGATCTTCTTCAGGAACTCCTTCTGATTGCCCCGCGCGCGCTTCAGCGCCTTCTCGAGAACTCGGTAGCGCTGCGGATAGAGCGCCGCGAACCCCAGATCTTCGAGCTCGAGCTTGAGGTTGTAGAGGCCCAGCCGCTCGGCGATCGGCGCATAGATGTCGAGCGTCTCGCGCGCGATTGCCCGCCGGCGCGCCGGCGTCATCGCATCGATGGTGCGCATGTTGTGGGTACGGTCGGCGAGCTTGACGAGCACCACACGCAGATCGCGCACCATCGCGAGGAGCATCTTGCGGAAGCTCTCCGCCTGCGCCTCCTCGCGGCTCTTGAACTTGATCTGATCGAGCTTGGTGACGCCGTCGACGATCTCGGCCACGTCGGCGCCGAAGCGCTCGGCGAGCTGATCCTTCGGCGTCGGCGTGTCCTCGATCACGTCATGGAGGATCGCCGCGATGATGGTATCGGCGTCGAGGTGCAGATCCGCGAGGATCGAGGCCGCGGCGACGGGATGGGCGATGAAAGGCTCGCCCGAGAGGCGCTTCTGGCCCTTGTGCGCGGAGGCGCCGAACTCGGCCGCCTCACGGATGCGCTCGACGTCTGCGGCCGGCAGATACGCGCCGGCGGCGGCAAGCAGCTCTTTTAAGCCCGGTGTGCGCCTTCCGCCGGGGAGCAAGCCCAGGAGCGAAGACGCATAGTCCATACGCGCGAGTCGCCGATCGGCTCAATCTCCCAGGCCGAACTGGGGTGCACGGAAGCTCGATTCCCGTTCCAGCTCCGGCATCGCCGGCTGCTCGGGCTGGGGCTCGGGCTCGCGCAGCATCTCTGCGGTGATGTTGCCCGCCGCGATCTCGCGGAGCGCGACGACGGTCGGCTTGTCGTTCTCCCACGGCACGGTCGGCTCGGCCCCGTTCGCGAGCCGGCGCGCGCGCTGCGCAGCGAGCAGCACCAGCTGGAAGAGGTTATCGACGTTCTGCAAGCAGTCTTCGACGGTGATTCGTGCCATGACTCAGGTTCGCGGAAATCCTGGGAGTGGGGCGCCCGCTGCAGTGAGCGCAGGCAACCACCTATCATAGGATTTCGGCATGGTTTTTTCCAGGTCGGTGGACAGGGCAGACGCGCGGAGCACTCGCGCAGCGTGCCCCGCGGCGGGTATCGGGCGAGCAGGCCACGGCGAGCCGCGCCGGGCCGTCAGGCCGCCTCGCCGAGCAGCTCGCGCAACAGCGGCCGAAGCGAGTCGCGGTCGCGCCGCAGCGCCTCGCCGCGGCCCGCCATGACCGATTCCAGCTCTTCCAGCGCCTGCTCGAAGCGGTCGTTGACGATCACGTAATCGAACTCGCTGAAATGCCGCATGTCGCTCACGGCGTCGCGCAGCCGCCGCGCTATGACCTCGGGTGGATCGGTCTGGCGCCCCCGCAGGCGCTCCTCGAGAGCTCCTCGAGAGGGCGGCAGGATGAAGATCGACACACATTCCGGCATCGCCCCGCGGACCTGCTGCGCGCCTTGCCAGTCGATCTCCAGCACGACGTCGGTGCCTGCCGCAAGCAAACGCTCGACGGTCTCACGGCTCGTCCCGTAATGGTTGTCGAAAACCCGCGCGTGCTCGAGGAACGCGCCGCGCTCGACGAGCGATTGAAACTCCGGTATCGAGATGAAGTAGTAATCGCGCCCATGCATCTCGTGCGGCCGCGGCTTGCGCGTCGTGTGCGAGACGGAGACCGCGAGCGCCGGATTGCGCTCGAGGAGCGCCTTGACGAGAGAGGTCTTGCCGGCGCCCGAGGGCGCGGAGATGACGAACAGGCGGCCGCGCGCCCGTTCCCTCGCCTGGCGCCCAGACCCTGCGATCGCTGCGCCCTTCACGGATTTCAGGGGCCCGGCTCGACTCATGATCCGCCGAGGCTGCGATGCGCCTCGCTCCTGATATTGATGGCTTCTGTGAGCTGCGCCATGAAACCGCCGTTTCGTCGCCGCGGCTCGCCGCGCAGTGAGGGCAGCACTCCGATGATAACATTGGGAATGCGCTCCTCCGCTGAGATTCATCCATGATGACGATGCCGGAGATCGAAGCCGCCGCCGACGCTCTGCCGTTCCAGCAGAAGGAGGTCGGACCGTGACCCATCTGGATCGAATCACTCAAGACCCGCAGGTCATGGGCGACAAGCCCTTCATTGCGACCCGCCTTGACGGGCGTCGAGGCCCCGACGACCGATAATCCGCTCGGCGGAAACCAAAATCTTGGTCGCTCGCGAACGCGTATAGCCAGCGATCGCCGCCCCGGCTTGCGTGCTCGGTGTGCTCCGCCGGCGCGGTCGGCGTAAGAAGATTTTCTTGGCGACGCTTCGTAGCTTGGCGTCGTCCGCAACCCAGGTCTTCATTCCCTCCACGAGTCGGCGCATCCAATCCGGCGTCTTCAGACCGACGGGTGAGTCCCCGCGCTTGTCGGCAGGCATCCTCGATCAGTCGGCCGGCCTCTCCCGGCGCCTCCGCCCTATTCCACGTTCTGCACCTGCTCGCGCATCTGCTCGATGAGCACCTTCATGTCGACCGCCGCGCGCGTCGTGTCGAGGTCCTGGGACTTCGACGAGAGCGTGTTCGCCTCGCGATGGAGCTCCTGGATGAGGAAGTCGAGGCGCCGGCCGGCCGGCTCGCTGCCGCCCATCACGCGGCGAATCTCGGCAATGTGCCCGGTCAACCGGTCGAGCTCCTCGTCGATGTCGAGCCGCTGCAGAAGCAACGCAACTTCTTGCTCCAGGCGATCGCGATCGATGTTCGCCTGCAGCTCGGCGAGCCGTTCATCGAACCGCGTGCGCATGCGGGTTTCCACCTCGGGCAGTCTCGCGCGGACTTCGCCGACGAGCGCCGAGAGCGCGGCGCAGCGTTGTTCGATCAGCTCGCTCAGGCGTTCGCCTTCCCGTGCGCGGGCTGCTGCGAGATCGGCGAATGCCGCGGCAACGAGCTCGCGCCCCGCCGCGATGAGGTCTTCGCTGCCAGTCTCCGTCTCGCGGATGATGCCGGGCCAGCGCAACACATCGAGCGGGCTGACCGACGGCTGCGAGCCGAGGCCTGGATGTCGCGGGTCTGAGAGGGCGCCGGCGACCTCCCGCACTCGCGTGAGCAGGCGCGCCAGCGCCTCCTGGTCGATGTCGAGCGAGCGCTCGGCGCCCTGCGCCGCGCGATAGGTCAGCGTGCAATCCACCTTGCCGCGCTTGAGCTGCCGCAGCGCGAGCTGGCGCAGCTCGGGCTCGAGTGCCCGCAGCTCGTCGGGCAGACGAAAGCCCGTCTCGAGGAAGCGGTGATTGACGCTGCGCAGCTCGCAGATGAGCGTGCCCCAGGGGCCTCGCGCCTCGCGCCGCGCGAAGCCAGTCATGCTCGCGATCATGGACTGTCGATCTCCAGCGGCCCGGCCGATCTCTCGAGAGGCAGGTCAGCGTATCAGGCTTGCGGGAGAGCGGATACGGGACCGGACGAACGGTGCGAGCGCCTTGCCCGACCGGGTGGGCGGCCGCCTGCAGGGGTGCCGGGCTCTCCCGCCGCTCCCTAAACAGGGCGCGGGCGGAATGCTATAAAGCCGCGCAACGGGGCCGATGAGCAGGATCCGAGGTTGCGCGTCGAATACGCCGATTTGAGTCTGCTGGGCAATCGCGACGACAACCAGGACCGCGTCGCGGTCGCCGTGGCGGAGCATGCCGCGCTGCTGGTCGTGGTCGACGGCATGGGCGGCCACGCCGAAGGATCGCGCGCCGCGGAGGTGACGCGCCAGGTGCTGCTCGAGACGTTCTGGCACACGCCACAGCCGCTTTTCGATCCGCTCGGGTTCCTGCACCTGACGCTCGGCCGCGCGCACGAGGAGGTTGTGAAGATCGGCCTGCACCTGCCGCTCGAGCAGCGCCCGCGCGCAACGTGCGCCGTGTGCCTCGTGCAGCAGGGCGCGGCTTGGTGGGCGCACGTTGGCGACAGCCGCGTCTATCATCTGCGGGGCGGCGCGGTGCTCGCGCGCACGCGGGATCACAGCCACGTCGAGCTGCTGCTGCGCGAAGGGCTCATCACGGCCGAGCAGGCGCAGACGCACCCGATGCGGAACTTCGTCGAATGCTGTCTCGGCGGCGATCCGATCCTCCCGGACATGACGGTGGGGCGCCGCCGCGCGCTCGAGCCGGACGACGTGCTGTTCCTCTGCACCGACGGCCTGTGGAGCGGAACGCGCGACGAGGAGATCGCCGGGCTCACGGCTTCGCCGGCCACGCCGCTGCGCGATGTGCTCTCCGCGGTGTGCCGATGCGCGGTCGCGAACAACGGCCCCGCGAGCGACAACACCTCGGCCGCGGCGCTGCGCTGGCAGGGGGAATAGATGGCGAGGCCGAGCGGACGCGCGGCCGGCGAGCTGCGCGCAGTGCAGTTCACCCAGGGGTTTGCGAAGCATGCCGAGGGCGCCGTGCTCGTCGCCTTCGGCGACACACAGGTACTCTGTACCGCGAGCGTGGAGGACGTCGTGCCTCCGTTCCTGCGCGGCAAGGGCCAGGGCTGGGTGACGGCCGAGTACGGCATGCTGCCGCGCTCGACACACACGCGCTCGGTGCGCGAGGCCTCCCGCGGCAAGCAGAGCGGGCGCACCTTGGAGATCCAGCGCCTCATCGGCCGCGCGCTGCGCGCAGTCGTCGATCTGCGGGCGCTCGGCGAACGCACGATCACTATCGACTGCGACGTCCTGCAAGCAGACGGCGGCACGCGCACGGCCGCGATCACGGGCGGATATGTGGCGCTCGCCGCGGCCTGCGAGAGGCTGACGCGCCGCTCCCTCGTCGCGCGCAATCCCATCCACGGCCGCGTTGCCGCCGTGTCCGTCGGCATCGTCGGCGGCGCGCCGGTGCTCGATCTCGACTATGCGGAGGACTCGGAAGCCGAGACGGACATGAACGTCGTGATGAACGACGGCGGCGGGTTCGTGGAGATCCAGGGCACGGCCGAGGGGCACGCCTTCAGGCGGCACGAGCTCGATGCGCTGCTCGACCTCGCCGCAGCGGGCATCGAGCGGCTGTTCGCGCTGCAGGCGGATGCGCTCGCGGCCGCCCTGCGCTGAGATCGCGCAGGCGGGGGCCGCCGGGGGGTCACCGGAGAAAATGCTTGAAAATCGTTCTGGCAAGCGCCAACGCGGGTAAGCTCCGCGAGCTCTCCGGCCTGCTCGCGCCGCTCGGCTGGGAGCTCGCGCCGCAGCAGGCGCTCGGCATCGCCTCGGTGGCCGAGACCGGCACGACGTTCCTGGAGAATGCCCTGCTCAAGGCTCGCCACGCGGCGCGTGCATCCGGGCTGCCGGCGCTCGCCGACGATTCGGGGATCGAGGTCGATGCGCTCGGCGGCCGGCCAGGGGTCTACTCAGCGCGTTACGCCGGCGAAGGCGCGACGGACCGGCAGAACCTCGAGAAACTGCTGGCGGAGCTGCGCGGCGTGCCGCCGGAGGAGCGCACCGCGCGCTATCGATGCATCATCGCTCATGTAACGAGCGCCGATGACCCCACACCGATCCTCGGCGAGGGCACCTGGGAGGGGTGGATTGCAACGGTCCCGCGCGGCGCCGGCGGGTTCGGGTATGACCCGATCTTCCTGCCGCGCGAGGAGCAGGGGCCGCGCGAGCCGGGTGCAGCGCCCGCTATCGCTCGCAACCCCCTCCGCCGGACGGCCGCCGAGCTGAGCCGCGAGGAAAAGGACGCAGTGAGTCATCGGGCCCGGGCGCTCGCCGCATTCCTAGAGCGCCTGAGAATGCGAGCCTGATGTCCCTCACGCCGCCGCCACTCGCGCTCTACGTTCACTTCCCCTGGTGCGTGCGCAAGTGCCCCTACTGTGATTTCAATTCCTACGCGGTGCGCGCCCGTGGGGGAGCTCACGGCGTCGAGGTCCCCGAGAAGCGGTACATCGATGCTCTGATCGACGACCTCGAAGCGCAGGCGCCGCACGGCGGCGGACGGCCGCTCGTGAGCGTGTTCCTCGGAGGCGGCACGCCGAGCCTCATCTCTCCCGCGGGCATCGGCCGCGTGCTCGAGGCCGCGCGGCGCGCGTTCGGCTTCGCGGACGACATCGAGATCACGATGGAGGCAAACCCCGGCGCGATCGAGCGCGGTCGCTTCGGCGAGTACCGGGCGGCAGGCGTCAATCGCGTCTCGCTCGGCGCGCAGAGCTTCGATGCCGCGAAGCTCGCAGCGCTCGGACGCATCCACTCGCCCGAGGAGACGCGCCGTGCCGCAGAGGAGCTGCACGCGGCAGGGCTCGACAATTTCAATCTCGACTTGATGTACGCGCTGCCGCGGCAGGACGTGCACGGCGCCGTCGCGGATATCGAGCAGGCGCTCGCTCTCGATCCGGCGCATCTGTCGCACTATCAGTTGACGCTCGAGCCGGGAACGGTCTTCGCTGCCGAGCCACCGCGCGATCTGCCGTCCGACGAAGACGCTGCCGACATGCTCTCGGCCTGCAAGGAACGACTCACCGCGGCGGGTTTCGAGCAGTACGAAACGTCCGCGTATGCTCGCGCAGGCCGCACGGCGCGCCACAACTGCAATTACTGGACATTCGGCGACTACGCCGGCATCGGCGCAGGCGCGCACGGGAAGCTGACCGATGCGCGGGCGTCCCGCGTCATCCGCACCGTGCAGACTCGCGAGCCGCGGCGCTACATGGCCGCGCCGGTGAGATCGCTCACGAAGAAGACCGTGGAGCCGCGCGATCTGCCGTTCGAATTCATGCTGAATGCCCTGCGGCTCACGCGTGGGTTCGAGCGCACGCTGTTTGAGAGTCGGACGGGCTTGGATTGGGACGAAGTCGCCCCGATCATGGAAAGCCTTGACTCCCGCGGCCTCGTGCGCCGGGACGGCTCGCGCTGGGCGGCGACCCTGCTCGGCGCTCGATTCCTCAACGATCTCCTCGTGGAATTCCTGCCGGGGAGCGCGGGAACGCGCGGAAGCCGGGCCGGCCGTGGCGGCGGGGGTTCTTAGCGCCGCAGGTGTCCGTGGCAGCGGTCTTCAGGGCGGCCGCTCGAGCGCTGAACCGGAGTCCTTTGTCGCACCGCAGCGCCATGCCACGAGCGCGGCGGCGTTGTCAACAGGCTCGAGCGGGGCGGACGCCTCCGCGGCCGATCGGCCTTTATGCACAGGCGCAGAACGGCCCGTCGGTAAATGAGCACATTACGTGCGTTATCGCTCAGGCCGCTGGATAAGACCGGCGTAAGTTACTGACGAGAAAAGGGTAACCGGGCTGGTTATTTTTTAGCCAAGGTAACAGAAATGCAATATGACGCGGATTTGGCGCGTTGCCCGAGGACGATGTCCACAGAGTTATCCACAGCTTCTGTGGATAGTTGGCGGCTCGCCGGACGACGTTCGCTCCGGCGGGCGACTGCCGGGGTTTGGGCGATGCGCGCCCGCACCGTCGTGCTTGAGCAGCCTTCGATTCACCGGTAAACTCCCGCGCCCTTTCGACCGGGCGCATCTCACCGTCGAGACTATCCATGAAAGCGTCGATTCACCCCGAGTACAAAGAGATCAACGTGATCTGCAGCTGCGGCAACACGTTCAAGACGCGGTCGACGCTGGGCCACGACCTGCACGTCGAGGTCTGCTCGAACTGCCATCCTTTCTACACCGGCAAGCAGAAGATCGTCGACACCGCGGGGCGCGTGGACAAGTTCCGCAAGAAGTACGCGGCCGCCGCTGGGCGCTGACCGAGCCCTGCCGGGGGCGCTGTCGGAACGCCGCCGGCGGACGTTGATCGAGTGCCGCTGCGCACGGCGAGGATCGACGGCCGCGCCGCACGCTCTGCCCCGCACATCCAGTGCGCCGACCGTCTCGCGCGCCGAGCGTCGCCGGTTCGCGTCTCGCCTTGATTCCATCCGCGGACCGTGCAACCCTCCGTATCGCTCGCGCAACATCGGGCGTGCGCGGGCTTCCGCAGAAGCGTAAGCCAAAATGACCCAGAACACGTTCGAGCTTGGCGACCGCGCCACAGGCAGGACTTCCGAGCTTCCCGTCCGCGCGGGCACGATCGGCCCCAGCGTCATCGACATCGGCTCCGTCTATCGCGATCACAACGTTTTCACCTTCGATCCCGGCTTCGGCGTCACCGCCTCCTGCGAAAGCAAGATCACCTACATCGACGGCGACGCCGGCGTGCTGCTCTACCGCGGCTACCCTGTCGAGCAGCTGGCCGAGAAGAGCACGTTCATGGAGGTGTGCTATCTCTTGCTGCACGGGGAGCTGCCGAGCCGCCGCCAGCTCGACGAATTCACCAGCAGCATCCGCCATCACACGATGATCAACGAGACGCTGCTGCGGTTCTTCAACGGCTTCCACCACAATGCGCACCCGATGGCGATGGTCTCGGCGGTGGTCGCCTCGCTTTCGGCGTTCTATCACGACTCGATGGACATCTATAACCCGCGCCATCGGGAGATCTTCGCGCACCGGATCGTCGCGAAGATGCCGACGATCGCGGCGGCGGCGCACAAGCACTCGCTCGGGCAGCCGTTCATCTATCCGCGCAACGATCTCGATTACTGCAGCAACATGCTGCACATGTTCTTCGCCGTGCCGTGCGAGCCGTATCAGGTCGATCCGGTCGCGGCGCAGGCGCTCGATCTGCTGTTCATCCTGCACGCCGATCACGAGCAGAACGCGAGCACGTCGACCGTGCGGCTCGCGGGAAGCACCGGCGCCAATCCCTACGCCGCGATCTCCGCGGGCGTCTCGGCGCTCTGGGGTCCGGCGCACGGCGGCGCGAACGAGGCCGTGCTCGCCATGCTCGAGCAGATCGGCACGGTCGAGAACATTCCGAAGTACCTCGCGATGGCGAAGGACAAGTCCAGCCACTTCCGCCTGATGGGCTTCGGCCACCGTGTGTACAAGAACTTCGACCCGCGCGCGAAAATCATCCGCGAGATGTGCCACAAGGTGCTCGCGAAGCTCGGCCGCTCCGACAATCCGCTGTTCGAGCTCGCGCTGCGCCTCGAGGAGATCGCGCTCAAGGACGAGTACTTCGTGTCGCGGAAGCTCTACCCGAACGTCGATTTCTACTCCGGCATCATCTACAGCGCGATCGGCATCCCGCGCTCGATGTACACGGTGATGTTCGCGATCGCGCGCACGGTCGGCTGGGTAGCGCATTGGCAGGAGATGATCTCCGATCCGCACATGCGCATCGGCAGGCCGCGGCAGCTCTACACCGGCCCGACGCGGCGTGACTACGTCGATATCAGCAGGCGGGGATAGTCGGCGCGCGTTCCGGCGCCGAGCCAGCGGCCGCTCGCGCCACGGGCGCTCGTCAGCCGTCGAGCAGCGCTTCGAGCTCTTCCGCGTTCGCGCGGCGCATGGGGCGGCCGTCCACCGGGCTCATCGGCGCCTGTCGGATGCCGTCTGCCGGGAACACCGTCACCTCGATGGCCTCGCCGTCGAGCTCGAACCTGACGCCGGGATACTCGAGTACCCGGTCCGCGGTCACCCGCACCCGCCGCGCGGTCACCTCGTGGCGGATCCCCTGATCCATCAGGCTGATGGCGACCGACTCAGCGGTGTCGGAGAACAGGTGCAGCTGCACGTCCGAGTGCTCCGTCGCGGTTCCCGCGAGCACCGGGCCGACGAGCCGCGGCTCGAACTCCTTCAAGCGGCGCATCGCATGCAGCGCGGCGCGCCGCTGCGCATGGAGCGATGCCTCGTGCGACGCGCCGCCGAACAGGCGCTGGTGCGCGGCAAGAGCTTCCTCGATCTCAGTGTTCTTCGGCAGCGCCGCCCAGTCTGCGACGCCGAAGCGCTCGGCCGCCTTGCGCTTCGCGACGAGGAAGTCGCGGACGCCGTGCTCGGCCATGATCCGCGCGGCCTCTTGCGCGAGCGCGCGTCGCAGATGATCACCGCGCGGACTTGCGCCGCGAAGAGCGTGTCGTTTCGGCATGGCTTCAAAAAAGCGAATCCCCGCCCGGCGAGGTCTGGCTCTGCGTCGGCTGCGTCGCATCGGGTGACGCGCTGCTCGCCATCGGCAGGTGATCGATCATGAACGTCTCCAGGATCGCGCTCGGATTCTCGGCGCTCGCGAGCATGCCCGTGTCGGGCGAGATGCGCAGGCGCACGAGCCCGCCCGGCATCGGGCGGCGCCGCTCCGGCACGCCCTCGAGCGCCTGGTGCATGAAATCGATCCAGATCGGCAGCGCCGTGCGGCTGCCCTCCTCCGACTCGCCGAGCGACCGCTCCTGATCGTAGCCGACCCACACGGTCGCCACGAGATCCGGCGTGTACCCGCTGAACCACGCGTCCCGCGATTCGTTCGTCGTGCCGGTCTTGCCGGCGAGGTCGCTGCGGTGAAGCGCGAGCGCGCGCTGGCCCGTGCCGTGCCGGATCACGTCCGCCATCATGTCCGTCATCAACCAATCGTTCTGCGGGCTCAACACTCGCGGCGCAAGCCGGTCCGCCGGCAGGTCGCACGGGCCGCCGCGCAGCGCGTCCGCGGCCGCGAGGAAGTCGGCGGCCGACGCCGCCTGCGGGAAGTTGAGACTCGCCGCGCCGGTGTTCGCTCCGTCGGCGGTCGTGGCCGTCGCGGGCACCGCCGCCGAGTCGGCCGGATCGGCCGGCGAGCCAACCGGCGCCGGCGCGCCGCCCGCGACCCCGATATGAGCGCTTGCAAGCTCGAATCCCGCGCTGCCCGGTTGCGCGCCGCGCTGCTGTGTGCCGCTTGCCGGCGGCGCGGGCTCGCACTCCGCGCTCGCTAGGCGCGGCGCGGCCTGCCAGAGGACCTTATCGCCGGGGCCGACGATCCGGTCGATGAAGTACGGCTGAACGCGGAAGCCGCCGTTGGCGAACGTCGCATAGGCGGAGGCGAGCTCGAGCGGCGTCACTTGCAGCGTGCCGAGCGCGAGCGTGAGGTTCTGTGGTATGTCCTCGCGCGGGAAGCCGAAGCGCGTCGCGTAGTCGGTGGCGTATTTGATCCCTACCTGCCGCAGCAGCCTGATCGAGGCGAGATTGCGCGACCAGACGAGCGCCTCGCGCAAACGGATCGGCCCGCGGAAGTCGCGATGCGAGTTCTCCGGCCGCCAGACTTGCTCGAGCGCCGGGTCGTCCATCACGACCGGCGCATCGAGCAGCATGGATGCCGGCGTGAAGCCGTCTTCCAGCGCGGCCGAATACAGAAAGGGCTTGAAGCCCGAGCCCGGCTGCCGGCGCGCCTGGACGGCGCGGTTGTATTTGTTGGTGAAATAGTCGAACCCGCCGACGAGCGCGGCCACGCCGCCGTCCGTCGGATCGAGCGCAACGAGCGCGGCCTGTGCCTCCGGCAGTTGCGCGATCTCGAAGTCGTGCAGCGCCTCGGAGTCGCGCTCGGCGGCCTTCGCAGCGAGCGCGCCGTCGTTCGCGCCCTGCGCAGCGTGCGCCGGATCTCGCGGCGAGACCGACGTCGAGCTCGGCTGCGCGTCGCGGCCGGCGCCGCGGTCGCGATCGATCAGGTAGATCACATCGCCGCGCGCAACCACGTCGGCGGCAGTCTTGGGCTCCGGACCTGGGAAGCCGCTGCTGCGCGCCGGGCGCGCCCACGAGAGCCCATTCCAGCCGATCGTCTCAAAGCCGATTCCCTTGACGTAGACGCGCGCCGAACGCTCTGCGACCGAGATCACCACCGCCGGCACGAGCGGACCGACGGAGGGATAGCGGTCGAGCGCGTCTTCGAGGTCGTCAGAGTCGGGCGAGACAGCGAGCTCGACGCGGCCCGCCGGCCCACGATAGCCGTAGCGCCGGTCATAGTCGATCAGGCCTCGATGCACCGCGCGGTCCGCGGCCGCTTGCAGCCGCCCGTCGATCGTCGTGTACACCTCGTAGCCCGCGGTCTCCGCCTGCGGTCCGTAGCGCCGCAGCATCTCCTGCCGGACCATCTCGCCGATGTAGGCCGCCTCGACGTCGTAAGGAGGACCATGCTCGCTCGCGTCGATAGGCTCTGCATTCGCCGCCTCGGCCGCGGCCGCATCGATGAAGCCGAGCTCGCGCATGCGGCGCAGCACGTACGACCGCCGCGCCTTCGCATACTGCGGGTTGATGATGGGGTCGTAGCGCGACGGCGCCTGCGGCAATCCCGCGAGCGTCGCCACCTCGGCGAGGGAGAGCCGATCGAGCGGCTTGCCGAAATACGTCTGCGCCGCCGCCGCGACGCCGTACGCCCGCTCACCGAAGAAGATCACGTTCAAATACAGGCCGAAAATCTGCTGCTTGGTGAACTCGTGCTCCATGCGATACGTGAGGAACGCTTCCTCGAGCTTGCGGCGCCAGGTCTTGTCGCGGGTCAGGAACATGTTCCGCGCCGCCTGCATGGTGATCGTGCTCGCGCCTTGGGCACGCTGGCCCGAGGTGATGTCGACGGCGATGGCGCGCAGCAGGCCGAGATAGTCGATGCCATGATGCTGGAAGAAGCGATCGTCCTCGGCGGCGAGGAACGCCTCCTTGACGATGCCGGGAATCTGATCGTAGCGCACTGGAATGCGCCTCTCCTCGCCGATCTCAGCGATCAGATCGCCGTCGCGCGTGTAGACGCGCAGAGGTACTTGCAGCTCGACGCTGCGCATCGCCTCGATCGACGGCAGCGCGGGCTCGAGGTACACGTAGCAGCAGGAGAGCCCGATGACCGCGAGAAGCGCGACGAGCGTCACACTTCCGGCCGTGAAGAGCAGTATCCGCAGGTATGTCCTTCTCATGGCCTTCGGCCAACCTCGCTGAGGATCGCGCAAGGCCGCGACCCACCATACATGACGGCGCTTCGCGCCGGAGAAGACACGCCGTCCCTTAACAGAACCCGGTTCACAGATCCGTACTCCGCATGCTTGCGCGGGTTCCGACCCCTATGCATAGTAGCTCGCGACGACAGGGCAAACTCACCGAAAGGTGGGGACGCAAAGCCTCCGGTCTACGGGCGTTGAGCGCCTAGGACAGCGGGGTTGCCGGCGCGAACCTTAAACCATCCGTCCGCCTTCGGCCACGACGGGCAGATCGATGCGCGCCGTACCTCTCTCTCCCGCTCGCACGCAGCGTGCCCCGGCTTTGCCTCTCCAGTGATGCTTGGACCGGGCGCAGCGACATTCGTTGATTCAAGGTGACGCGAGCCGCGGCCTTGCAGCGCTCCCGTGCGCGGCGCGCACGGCAACTGCTCGGCGGGCATGCGGCGCAAGCGCGATGCGCGTCCCGTTTCGCGGCCTTGCCGGCGCAATCCGTGGGATCCGTGAGGCCCCTCACGCTCGATTTGACATTGCGCTGCTATATATGGCGCCGGAACCTCGGGCGGAGCGGCGCTTTCAGGGCGTAACTTACTGATAAGGAAGAAGAATGTTCCTATTCCAGCGCAAGTATCGCCCGCTCCTCGGTCTCGACATAACGACCTCATCGGTGAAGCTCATCGAGCTCTCGATGGCCGGCGGGCAGTACCGGGTCGAGGCGTATGCCGCCGAGCCGACGCCTCAGAACGCCATCAACGAGAAGACTATCGTCGATGCCGAGGCCGTCGGCGAGGCTGTCCGCCGCGCCGTCAAGCGTTCGGGCGCCCGCAGCCGCGAAGTCGCCATCGCCATCAGCGGAGACGCGGCGATCACGAAGGTGATCCAGATGCCGCGCAGCCTGCGCGCCGCCGACCTCGAGGCGCAGGTCGAGATGCAGGCCGATCAGTACATCCCCTTCCCCATGGACGAGGTGAGCTACGACTTTGAAGTGCTCGGCCCGTCCGAGAAGGACCCCGACACGAACGACGTGCTGCTGGTTGCGACCCGCACGGAGAACGTCGATCAGCGCCAGGCCGCGGTGAGCGCGGCGGGCCTCACGCCGAAGATCGTGGATGTCGAGGCCTTCGCGCTCGAGAACGCCTGCAAGCTGATGACGCACCAGATGCCGGACGGCGGCATCGACCGCACGATCGCCGTCGTCGATTTCGGCGCGAGCAGCACGACGTTCAGCGTGCTCAAGAATCTGAAAGTGGTGTACACGCGCGACTTCGCGTTCGGCGGCCAGCAGCTGACGGAGGAGATCATGCGCACCTACGGCCTCTCGATGGAGGAGGCCGGACGCGCGAAGAAGGAAGGCGGGCTGCCCGGGAACTATCAGACGGAAGTCCTCGACCCCTTCATCGACGACATGACGCAGCAGGTGAGCCGCTCGCTGCAGTTCTATCTGGCTTCGGGGTCCGGGCGCGAGCAGCCGGAGAAGATCCTCGTCTGCGGCGGCTGCGCGAACATTCCAGGCGTTGCCGACGTGATCGCGAGCCGCGTAGGCATCGCGGCCGAGCGCGGCGATCCGTTGGGGCAGATGCGGCTCTCCTCGCGCGCGAAGGCGCAGGCGGTCCAGCGCGACGCCACGGCGCTCCTCACCGCCTGCGGGCTCGCGCTCAGGAGCTTCGACTGACATGCCGCGCATAAACCTCCTTCCCTGGCGCGAGGCCGAGCGGCGCGAGCGCAAGCTCCACTTCACGATCGCGCTCGGCGGCGCCACCGTCGCGGCGGTGGCGCTCACTTTCATCGCCTATCTCACGATGGACTCGATGGTGAGCGCTCAGCAGCGCCGCAACGATCTCCTGCGCGGCGAGATCAAGGTGCTCGACAAGGAGATCGAGGAGATCAACAGCCTCGAGAGTGACAAGCAGCGCTTCATTGCGCGCATGGAGATCATCGAGAAGCTGCAGCGCTCGCGCCCCGAGATCGTGCACCTGTTCGACACGATCGTGAAGACGCTGCCCGAAGGCGTCTATCTCACGAGCATCAAGCAGACGGGCGCTCACATCAAATTCGAAGGGGTCGCGCAGTCGAGCACGCGCGTCTCCACGTTCATGCGCAACATCGACTCCTCCGAATGGCTCAAGAACCCGGCGCTCGAAGTCGTCGAGTCGAAGAAGGGTGACGGCTTCGGATCGAGCTTCGTGCTCGATGCGGACCAAGTGAGCCACGCGGGCGGCGATGACGATGCGCCGGCGGCCGGTCCGATGCGGCGCGTCGCGCGCCGGGGAGGCACGCCGTGAACAGCCTTCTCGAGGAGCTGCGCTCGCTCGATCCGCGCGATCCGGGACGCTGGCCGCTCGCCGTGCGAGCGGGCGCCGTGGGAATCTGGCTGATCGTGCTGACGGTGTTCCTGACGTACATGTTCGTATGGCAGGACGAGCGGCCGGAGCTCGACCGCTACCAGCAGGACGAGCAGAAGCTGCGGGAGGAGTTCAAGACGAAGCACGCGAAAGCCGTGAACCTCCAGGTGTACAAGCAGCAGCTGAAGGACATCGAGCGCTCGTTCGGCGCGCTGCTGCGGCAGCTGCCCGGCAAGACCGAGGTGCCGAACCTGCTCGTCGACATCTCCCAGACCGGACTTGCCGCGGGCCTGCAGGAGAAGCTTTTCCAGCCCGGTCCCGAGGTGAAGAAGGACTTCTATGCGGAGCTACCCATCAAGATCCGGCTCACCGGCAGCTACCACCAGTTCGGCCAGTTCGTGAGCGGCATTGCGGCCCTGCCCCGGATCGTCACGCTCCACGACATCGAGATCAAGCCGGACTCGAAGGACGGCTACGACGAGCTCTCCCTCGATCTCACGGCGAAGACGTACCGCTACCTCGACGAGGACGAGATGGCCGCGGAGCACAAGAACGAGAAGACCCGGCGCCCGGGAGTCCATTGACCTCGAGGGTCGGAAGTGTACGGGGTGGTCAACGACATGAAGACGAACGTCGATCAATCGCCAGGCAAGCTGGCCGGGCATGGCGCGGCGCTCGCGACCGGCCGCGGCGCCGGGATTGCCGGACGCGGGACGGCGCTCGGCGCGAGGCCCAGTGGCCTGCACGCATGCCTCGCCATCGCGGCGCTCACCTGCATCTTGCCCGTGCTCGCCGCCTGCTCGAGCGCGGACGACGACTTGCAGAGCTTCATCAACGAAGTCAAGCACGAGGGCGGCGGCCGTGTCGAGCCGCTGCCGGAAGTCAAGCCCTATGAGGCGTTCATCTACTCGGACTCGAATCTGCGCTCGCCCTTCGCCCCGAGCGCGCCGGCCGGTAACGGCTCGGCCCTGCGGCCGGACACCAAGCGCAACCGCGAGTTCCTCGAGCAGTTCCCGCTCGACACGCTGAAGATGGTCGGCACGCTCAAGCTCGGCGGCAAGACCTACGGCCTCATCGAGACGCACGACGGCCTCGTGAACCGCGTGCTGCCCGGCAACTACATCGGGCAGAACGACGGTCGCATCACCGAGATCACGCCGTCGAAGATTTTCATCCGCGAGATCGTTCCCGACGGCACGGGCGGCTACATCGAGCGCCCCGCCGCGATCGCACTCAACAACTAGCAATCAGCGGAACGGCACCAGGGAGTCCCCGACCCATGAAATGCTCCAACTCGTCGAACCGCGCCGCGAGCCCGATCGCTCTGGCAGCCGCAGCGCTGATGCTCGGGGCGGCCGCCGCTCCGCTGCGCGCGGCCGAGACGAACACCTTGAAAGCGATCGACGTGCGCCCGCTTCCCGGCCAGCAGCTCGAGCTCACGCTGCACCTCACGGGTCCCGCGCCGCAGCCGCTGTCGTTCACGATCGACAATCCCGCGCGCATCTCCATCGATCTGCCGCACACGACGCTGGCGCTGCCCTCCCGCCGCATCGACGTGAATTCGGGCGGAGTGGATGAAGTGGTCGCGGTGGAGGCGAAGGACCGCGCCCGGCTCGTCCTCGACCTCGACCGCATGATGCCGTACGCGACCCGGGTCGCGGGCGACGACATCGTCGTCACGGTAGGGCAAAGCGCGGCGGGCGGCGCGGTAGCGAGCAATGCCGGCGCTGCAACGCCGAGCGGCGGCGCGGCTGCAGATGCGCCCGCACAGGCCGAGGGCGCGAGCGCCGCCGAGTCTCCCACCTCCCGCGCCATCCGTAGCATCGACTTCCGCCGCAGCGCCGACGGGGCCGGGCGGGTGGTCGTGAGGCTCACCGACCCGCATACCGAGATCAACCTGCGGCAGGTCGGCAGTGAGATCGTGGTCGACTTCCAGGGCACCGAAGTGCCCACGGCGCTGATGCGCCGCTATGACGCGACCGACTTCGGCACGCCGGTCACCGGCTTCGATGTGACCCGCTCGGGCGACGATACCGAGATCGTGATCAACGCCAAGGGCGACTACGAGCAGCTCGCCTACCAGTCGGACGATCAGTACGTCGTCGAGGTGCAGCCGCAGCGCAAGGCGGCCATCGCCGAGACCCAGAAGCGCAAGTACACCGGCGAGCGGCTGACGCTCAACTTCCAGGACATCGACACGCGCGCCGTCCTGCAGCTGCTCGCCGATGCGAGCGGTCAGAACATCGTCGTGAGCGATTCCGTGAAGGGCAGCGTCACGCTGCGCCTGCAGAACGTGCCGTGGGACCAGGCGCTCGACATCGTCCTGAAGACCAAAGGCCTCGACAAGCGCCAGGAGGGCAACGTCATCATCGTCGCGCCGGCCGAGGAACTCGCGGCGCGCGAGAAAGCGGAGCTCGCCGCGACGAAGGACGTGCAGGAGCTCGAGCCGCTGCGCTCGGAATTCCTGCAGGTGAACTATGCGAAGGCGGCGGACCTGGCGGCGCTCATCAAGTCGCAGGGCGGCTCGCTCCTCTCGCCGCGCGGCTCGGTCTCGGTGGACGAGCGCACGAACACCCTTCTCGTGCAGGACACGCCGGAGCGCATCGCCGACATCCGGCGGCTCGTCGCGACGCTCGACGTTCCCGTGCGCCAGGTGCTGATCGAGGCGCGGCTGGTGATCGTCAACGACGACTTCAAGCGGGAGCTCGGCGCACGGCTGGGATACACCGGCATCGCCCGCAACGGCACGAACGGCCTCGTCACCACGAGCGGCACGGCCGCCGGCACCGATTCGATCATGTCGTCCGCGCTCACCAATCTCGCGGGCGGCAAGGGCGTGTTCCCGGTCACCGTGCCGACGGGCACGAACGCGCCGGAGCGCTACAACGTGAACCTGCCGACGCCGGACCAGTACGGCAGCATCGCGCTCGGCATCCTCGGCTCGGACTTCCTCCTCGATCTCGAGCTGTCGGCCGCACAGGCGGAGACGCGCGCCGACGTGGTGTCGGCGCCGCGCGTGATCACTGCGAACCAGAAGAAGGCGACGATCGAGCAGGGCACGGAGATTCCTTACCAGCAATCCGCCTCGAGCGGCGCGACCACCATCGCCTTCAAGAAGGCCGTGTTGTCGCTCGAGGTGACGCCGCAGATCACGCCGGACAACCGGATCATCCTCGATCTCGACGTGAAGAAGGACACGGTGGGCCAGGTGGTCGTCGCGTCGGGCGGCGTCAACGTGCCCTCGATCGACACGCAGGAGATCACGAACCAAGTGATCGTCAACGACGGCCAGACCGTCGTGCTCGGTGGCATCCTGCAGACGGAGCATCGCGAGGACGTCTCGAAAGTGCCCTGGCTCGGCGATATTCCGGTCCTCGGTCGACTCTTCAAGGAGACCACGACCACGAACAACAAAGACGAGCTGCTGATCTTCGTGACGCCCAAAATCGTGCACGAAGGGGTGAACGTCTACTGATTGCCGGCACGGGGACGTCAGCCGGCGCAACACGAATCGAATCTCAGGGTGGGTCATGCACAAGTTCATCTCAATGCTCGCCGTCTGCGCGCTCATGCTGGCGCTCGCCGCCTGCGGGGGGAGCGACGACCAGGCGTTCGTGGCCGCAGGCTGCTCGAGCAGCAGCTCGGGCGGCACCTTCAGCGGCGCGAGCAGCTGCTCCAGCAGCTCGAGCTCGAGCAGCAGCTCGAGCTCCAGCAGCAGCACCGGAACGGTCGCCGCCATGACTGTCGTGAGCGATACGCCGTCGATCCCGAACGACGGCTCACAGCCCGCAAACATCACGGCGCTCGTGCGCGATGCGAACAACGTCCTGCTCCAAGGTGTCCCCGTTTCCTTCACGGCGAGCTCCGGCGGAGTGGCGATCACTCAGGGCACCACGGACGCCACCGGCGCCGCCAAGGCGACACTCTCTACGGCAGGCGACCCGACGCTGCGCACGATCACGGTGACGGCTGCCGCGGGGAACCAGACGGCGACCGTGCAGGTGAAGGTAGTCGCTGCCACGTCGGGCTCGACCGAGCAGATGGGCAACGGCAGCGGCAGCAGCTTCCAGGCCGGGGTGATCGCGATCGGCTCATCGAATCTTTCCGCTGGCGCGAGCACGGGCCTGCAAGTCTCCATCGTCGATCAGAACGGGACGCTCTACACCGGCAATTCCGTCACCGTCACTTTCAATTCGCCTTGCGTCGCCTCGGGGCTTGCAGTGATCGCCGCGACGGGGGGTAGCGGGGGCTCTCAGCCCGGACAGGTCGTGACCACCTCCGGTATCGCGTCGGCCACGTATACGGCGAAGGGATGCAGCGGCTCCGATACCATCACGGCGACCGCTACCGTAGGCACGCAGAATCTCACCGCAAGCGGAACGGTCACCGTTGCTGCGGCGTCGGTCGGCTCCATTCAATTCGTCTCCGCGAGTCCGACGACGATCGGCCTCAAGGGAACCGGCCTGGGTGAGAACTCCACGGTGACGTTCAAGGTGCTCGACTCGACCGGCGGGCCGGTGCCGAACGCCGCGGTAAGCTTCACTCTGAACACGAACGTGGGCGGGCTGTCGCTCGCCCCCCCGACGGCCACTTCCGCTGCGGATGGCACGGTGACGACAGTGGTGAGCTCCGGAACCGTGCACACCGTGGTGCGCGTGACCGCGAGCACCGCGACGCCTGCTCTCAGCACCCAGTCGAGCCAGCTGACGGTGACGACGGGCCTGCCGGCCTCGAATGCGTTCTCCATTGCGCTCGGCTCCGCCAATTACGGCAGCGGCGGCGTGAGCAACCCGCCCGCCTGTCCGAACGTCGAAGCCTATGGCCTCGACCTGGTCACGGTGCCGGTCACCGTTCAGCTCGCCGATCGCTACAACAACCCCGTGCCGGACGGCACTTCGGTCGCATTCACGACGAACGGCGGCCACATCGACGGCAGCTGCACGACACCGCTCGCCACCCCCGGTGACGGGACGTGCAAAGTGACGTGGACGAGCGCCAATCCGCGGCCGACTCCGGCGAGCAGTCCACCGGTCATCGCGCCGGGCCGCGCCACCATTCTCGCCACCGCGATCGGCGAGGAGTCGTTCACGGATGTGAACGGCAACGGATACTGGGACCCGGGCGAGCCCTTCGTCGACCTCGGCGAGCCTTATCGGGACGACAACGAGAACGGCATGTACGACGTTGGCGAGTACTTTCTCGACTTCAATCACAACGGCGCATGGGACCCGCCGAACGGGCAGTTCAAGGGCATCATCTGCACGGGGAGCACTCCGGGGTCGACCTGCTCGACGACGACGTGGGCGATCAGCGTCCCGCACATGATCATCATGACCACGGGAGCGGCCAAGATAAACGTGTGGGCCGTATCAAACCCGCCGCTCTCCGTCGGCGGCACCCCGCAAGCCCCGACGCTGACCTGGAATACCGGCGGCGGGACGCAGATGACCGGAACGGTGACTCTGCAGATCGAGGATCTGAACGACAATCCCGTCTCCGCGGGCTCGACGATCTCGATCAGCTCGGACAATACGAGCAACTTGACAGTGAGCTCGGCGACCAGCAACTACACAGCCGGATGCTCCACGGCCCTCGGAGGCCAGCTTTACAATGCGAACCTCACGGCGGTGAAGACCGGAACGACCGCCAATCTCAACATCCAGGTCGTCTCGGCCGGAAGCAAGACGCAGTCGCTGCTCACCATTCCCGTGACGATCAACTAGCCGGCGCGGACAGCACCGCCGGTGTCTGCGGCGGCCGATTCTCGCCGGATCAAGCGATGCAACATAACTCGCACGCGCGGTCCGGCGCCCGCGCTCGCCGCGCACCGCTCGTCACCGCCGCGGAGCCGGTCGTCGGCTGCAGGCTGCGACCACTCCGCAACTGTGCGGCATGTCACACGGCGATCCTTCCTGAACCCGGACACTCGCTCACATGGACAACGTCTGCTCGGCTGCATGCCGGAGCCGGAGGAGCGGGCCACCGCTTAGATCCCGGGCGCCGCACGCCGCCGGATTCACGCTGATCGAGCTGATGGTGACGATCACCGTCGCCGCGATACTCATGGCCGTCGCGGTGCCGGCTTTTCGCTCCTTCCTGCAGAACGACCGCCTGCTGACCGAGGCGAATCTCCTCGTCGCGAGCCTCAACCTCGCGCGCAGCGAGGCGATCAAGGAAGATGCCGATGTTTGGGTCTGCGCCTCGAGCGACGGGTTGACCTGCAGCGGGGTGGCGAACTGGACGCAGGGGTGGATCGTGCAGCTCGCGACGGGAGCGGCCCCGATCCAAGTCGTCAACGCCCTCGCGGCGGGGAACTCGCTGAGCGATCCCAACGGTCATGATCGCATCACCTATCAATCTACCGGTCTCGCGCCGCTGCTGACAACGCCGGCGCAGTTCACGCTCTGCGATCAGCGTGGCGCCGCCTTCGCGCGGTACACGGAAGTGTCGCCGTTCAGCGGGCGCGTGGCATCGTCCGCGACGCCGGGGCAGAACCTCCAGGGCGGGGCGCTCACCTGTCCATGAGAGGCGGGGACGACATCATGCACTCCAAGCTGTGCCGGATCATGCCGCGGGAGCGCCTGCCGACCGCTCCGGCCGCGGCCCGTCGCGCGAGGGGATTCACGCTGCTCGAGGTGCTCGTGGCGCTCGTGGTGCTCAGCATCGGGCTGCTCGGCATCGGGAAGCTGGTCATGGCCTCCGCGCGCGGGAACGACAGCGCCTACATGCGCAGCCAAGCGACGGCGCTCGCCTACGCCATTCTCGATGCGATGCGAGCGAACCGTGATCAGGCCATCGCGGGCGCCTACAACGTCTCCTTGGGCAGCTATACCGGCGGCGCGAATTGCGTCACGCCGAACACGTGCACCGCCGCGCAACTCGTGGCGTACGACCTCTCGCAGTGGAAGGGCAAGATGGCGGTGGTGCTTCCGAACGGAGATGGATCGATCGTCACGGCGGCCGTGCCGGGCGCCGACGGACAGAACCGCTACACGGCGGTGATCACCGTCACCTGGAACGACTGGGCTGCGCAGCAGATCTTCAATGCGACCTCGGGCGCGACGTCGAGCGTGACGCTGGAGTCGATTCTGTGAAGCGGGCGGCTGTAGAGCGGGCGGCGGTCGAGCCGACATTGCGCGAGCGCGCTCCGCTCCCAAGGGCGTCGGGCCGCGCGCCAAGGCGCGAGAGGGCGGCTCTCGAGTGCCGCGCGCAGGGCTTCTCGCTCGTGGAGCTCATGGTGGCTGTGACGCTCGCGCTCGTCGTGACGGCCGGGGTCATCGCCGTGTTCGTCAGCTCCCGCAACGCGTACCAGGCCACATCGGGCGTGGCCGCCGTGAGCGACGGCGGCCGCCTCGCGGTGAATCTGATCGGACAGGACGTGCGCAATGCGGGGTACATCGCCTGCTCGGAGACGATCTATCCGTGGTGGAGCAATACCGCCGCAGATTCGCTCATCGAGATCGATCAGTTGAATGGAGCCGCTGGCTCGCTCGGCTACGACTTCCAACACGGCATCGGGGGCTATGAGGCGCGCGGAACCGGGCCCGCTGGATCATTGACGCTCAGCGCCTCCCCGGCGGTCGACGACACATCGAGCGACTGGACGCCGGCCCTCGATCCGACGTTCACGTCCAATGCGCTGGTGCCGCCGCCGACGCAGGTCTACGGCAGCGACATTCTCGTGCTGCGTTCGAGCCTGCAGGCGACGCCGGCATACCTGACGGCCAACATCGTCCCAGGCTCGACCTCGATGACGGTGAACGCGATCGCCGGTCTGCAGAGCGGCCAGATCGCGGCGGTATCGGATTGCACGAAGGCGGTAGTGTTCCAGATCGGGCCGGCGCCGGCCGGGACGCCCGGGCTCGTCAATGTCGTCCTGGCTGGCGGTCCCGGCTCGCCGGGAAACATCGTGGGCGCCAATATTCCGCTACCGTTTCAGCAGGGCTCGCTCGTGACGCCGCTCACGACCACGATCTATTACATCGGCAAAGGATCGGACGGGGACTCGGCGCTCAAGCGCCTCACGCTCAATGCGCCGAATGCCGCGGCGCCCGGCGCCTTCATGGATCAGGAAGTCGTGCCGGACATCGAGAACATGCAAGTCCTCTACGGAGTCACGGCCGCCGGATCAGGCTCTTATGCGCCGACGCAGTATCTGACGGCCGATCAGGTGGCGGCGACGAGCGACTTCCGGCTCGTCGTCAGCGTAAAGGTCGCGCTGCTCGCGGCGAGCCCTCCCGGCGCCGCGGCAGGGCCCGTGGTGAGTCACCCGCCGTACTTTCTCCTCGGCACCGCGGTCACGGCGCCTGCGGACAATCGCCAGCGCCAGGTGTACGAGGTCACGTTCGCCGTTCGCAACCAGATGCCCTGAGGCGAGTCGATCATGCCGCGAGATGTTCGAATCAAAACCCGGGCGCGCGAGCGCGGCGCCGTGCTGTTCGTCTCGTTGATCCTTCTTCTGGTGCTGACCCTGATCGGCGTGACCGCTGCGCGGATGCAGACGGTCGAGGAGCGCATCGCTCTCAATGACGACAGTCATCAGCTTGCAGTGCAAAGTGGCGAGGCCGTACTGCGCGATTCGGAAGCGCAGTTCTACAACGGTCTCTACGCCAACTACGCCTTCGACGGCACCAGCGGGACTTATACGCTGTCGCAGGAGGCAGCGTCGGGCACCAACAGCAGCGTCGCGGACATCGCGGTTCCGACCGCCTTCGATGCTCAGGCCGTCCCGTACTCCGGACCCCCGCTTACAGCAGTGCCCGTGCAGACGCCGCTGCTCACCCTCGAGAATATGCCGGCCGTCGCATTCGTCCCGGGCGGCATTTCGACCGCCAGCTACTCGGCATCGATGACGAGCGTGCGCACGACCACGCTGGCCACGGGGGCGGATGCCACCTCGTACGTCAAGGTCCAGAGCATCGCCCATCAGTGACTCGAGACTCGGATAGAGAACCCCCATGAGTCGCCCATCGACGAGCCGCTGCACTCGCAGCTCCATCACTCGACCCCTCCTCCGGGCTGCACTCACCTGTAGTGCAGCGATCCTGAGCGTCACGGCCTTTGCGGCCTCGCCGCCAGCGCCCATCGCGATCTCGCAGGTGCCGCTCACGGTCGCCATCCCTGCGCACCCGCAAGTGCTGTTCGCGCTCGCGAACTCGCAGTCGATGGACGGCAATCTGAGCGGCGCGATCATGACGGGCAGCGGCGGTCTCGCCGCCAATCTTGCAGGATTGAACGGCAGCAGCTCGCCGGTCACCTATGTCGTGCCCAGCGGGTTCACTGCGCCTGTGACGAATACGCCGGCCGGCAGTTCCGCGCCGTACACCGTCAATCAATCGGGGACTTTGATCGACAACTCCAACAGCCGCCTGAACGTCGCAAAGGCGGGGATCATTTCCATCCTGCAGAGCTTCCTTCCGGTCGCGGACTTCGGCCTGATCGATTATCAGACGGGAAGCGTCGGGGAGTATACGACGTGGGTGTACTACATGAGCCCGAGCGGCTCCGGCTTCACCTTCACCAACACACCGGGCGCCAGCCGCTTTGTGGCGAATCCGTGCTACAACATCCCGCTCGACACCGCCAATCCGGTCGATTCGAACTGCAAGAGCTTGTCGACCCGGTACGGCAACAGCATCAACACCTGGCGGTACATGCTGATCGGCGCGAGCAGCGACGATCCGAGCATCAACGACGTGCTTTACGCATCCGGGGAGTCCGCCGTCTGCGTCGTGTTCGGCGGACCGAGCCCTGCGACGCCGTACCCCCCCAACTACTCTCTCGCCCAGTATGAGTCGGGGAGCGTTTTGGTCGGATACAGCAGCGCCAAGCCCAGCCCGTGCGCCACCGCCACCGGCCCGACCAACGCCGGCTATGTACCTTACTCGCAGGAGGTGATGTACGCCGAGCGAGGATTCGGGTTCTACAGCGGCAGCCAATCGGCGAAGCCCTCGTCGGTTACCAGCTGGCCGCCGGTGATTCCAATGACGTCAGCCGGCGCCGTGCCGACCACGTCATCGATCAATGCCGCAATGGCCTGCTTCACGGGCGGGGCGTGTAGCTCGACGGGCAGCACCGCTCCGAACTACTTGGCCCCGGAGACCAATACGACGGCGACGAGCGAAATCAAGGCGACGGGGCTGCAGTCCCCGATTGCCGGACTCCTGACCGCGGCACAGGACTACTTCGTGGCCAAGAATCCGCCGTCGACCAACGGCTGCACACCGACGCGCTACGTCGTGCTGGTGACGGACGGGCTGCCAACGATGGACTTGTCGGGCAAGAACTGGCCGCCGCTCGGTAGCGCGGCGGCCGCGGGGTACGGGGTGACGGCGACGTTCAACGCGGACGGCTCTTTGAACACGACGAACGATCAGGCGCTCCTCGACACGATCAGCGCACTTACGGCGCTCCAAAGCCTGTCGAACCCCATCAAGACCTACATCATCGGCGTCGGTGCCGGTGTCGATCCGAGCAAGAACCCGATGGCTGCCGCGACGATGACGGCCATGGCGATGGCCGGCGGCACGGGCAACTACTTCGCGGCGACATCGGAGCAGGACCTCAACACGGACATGCAAGTCATCCTCGCGAAGATCCTCGCGGCGACCCAATCGACTGCGGCGACCGCCGTCAACTCGACGGGCCTGCACCAGGGCGATCGCGCGTACCTCGCGAAGTTCAATACCGCCGACAACTATCAGGACTGGACGGGAGATCTCGCGGCCTATCCCATTCAATCGAACGGCGCGGTGAACATGGGCTCTCCGCTCTGGTCGGCCCAGGCGCAGCTCGATGCCATGACGGCAAACCAGCGCCTCATCGCCACGTGGGATCCGGTCGCCGGCGCGGGCACGCCCTTCCGCTGGAATCCGGCGCTGGCGCCCGCCGGCATCTCGAGCACGACGAGCCTCGGCAGCGAACTGTCCACGTTCTCGGGCGACACGAACGGTCAGGACGTCCTACAGTTTCTGCGCGGCGACAACTCGAAGGAGCAGCGCAACGGCGGCGCGTTCCGCAATCGCACCCACAGGCTTGGCGATATCGTGAGCAGCGCGCCGCTGTACGTCGGAGTTCCGGCGGGCTACTCCCAGAGCGCCTCCTACCAGCTGTTCAAGTCGAATCACAAGAACCGTGCGCCGATCCTCTACATCGGCGCGAACGACGGCATGCTGCACGCGTTCGACGCGGCGACCGGAGTCGAGCGTTTCGCCTTCATCCCGAATGGGGTATTCGCAAACCTGGTGAAGCTCGCCAACCCCTACTACAACGCGCAGCATCAGTTCTACGTGAACGGCTCGCCGCAGGCGGCGGACGTGCAGTTCGTCACCGATCAGAGCTGGCACACCGTGCTGGTAGGCAACGAAGGCGCCGGCGGCAATACGCTGTTCGCGCTCGACGTGACCAACGCGGATCAGATCACAACCGAGTCGCAGCTCGCAGCTGCCGCCATGTGGGAGTTCTCCGATCCGGACATGGGCTACAGCTTCAGCGAGCCTGCGATCGGCTATACCAGCAATGCAGCTGCTCCGTGGCTCGTGTTCGCCGGCAACGGGTACGACAGCCGATACGGCAAGCCGTTCTTGTACGCTCTCGATGCCCGCACCGGCGCGGTGGTTGCGAAGATCGATCTCTGCGCCGCCGTCGCCACCGCGTGCAATCTCAGCGTCACGAACGGGCTGTCGAGCGTGACGGTGATCAACAGCTTCGGTATGCTCGCGTTGCCCGCCGACCGAGTGTATGCCGGCGACTTGCAGGGCAACGTCTGGCGAGTGGATATCCACGATCCGAATCCGAGCAACTGGACCGTCTCCGTCTTGTTCCAGGCCCGGGATTCGACGGGCGCCGCGCAGCCGATCACCACCGCCCCGGCGGTCGCGCTCAACCCGCATTACCCGCGGATTCAGGGTGATCTCGTATACGTCGGCACAGGCCGGCTGGTGAGCCTGACCGATCTCGGCAACACGCAGGTTCAGACGCTCTATGGGCTGTTCGATCCACCGACGGGCGCATCCCCGCCAGTGGGCTTCGCTGGGATTCCGACGCGCCTCAATCTCGTGCAGCAGACGGTGCAGCAGACGACGATCAGCGGAGTTCCGGTCCGTTATGAGCAGACCGTGAATCCCGTCAACATTCCAACGGATCGAGGCTGGTATGTCGACCTCAACGTGACGAGCGGCGGGGTGAACGTCTCGCTCGGCGAGCGGTTCGTGACCGATCCCGAGGTCGAGACTGGCATGGCGCTCGTGATCACGTCGTACCAGCCCAACGCGAGTTCCTGCATGGGTGGCGGCAAGGCGTGGCTGTACGTCCTCAATGACGGCACGGGCGGATCTTTCCCGCTGCCGCAGCTCGATGTGAACTCCGACGGCTCGATCAATCAGAGCGACACGACGGCTGCGGGGCAGGCGCCGGTCGCCATGTCGCTCGGGTCGGTCTACGCATCGCAGCCGACGATCCTGTCGTCGAGCTCGAGCGCCGTGAAACTGATTGCGGAGTCGAATGCGAGCATTCAGGCCGTCCAAGAGCGCGGTGCGCAGACCCGCCGCATCGGCTGGTTCGAGGTGCGACAATGAGCGGACGAACGATGATCACGGGCATGATCGCGGCGGTCGGATTTGTGCTGAGTGCGCCGGCGGTCCTGGCGAATCGCCCCATCGGCACGACGATCACGGGGACGGTGACCGCCGTCTCGGGAACCGAGTGGCTGACGGTGGATGGACGAATGTACCGTGTGAAAGCCGGCAGCGCGGCGGCGGCCGCGCTTCCGCAGGTGAGGCCCGGCGAGGTCGTGGATGTGACGCTCGATGGTGCGCCAACGACCTCCGCGTCCGAAGTGATCGCCGTATCGCCGCATTCGGGCGGCTGAGGGGGCCTGGATGAACAGTGGCATTTCGATGCGGCGCGGCAGGGGTATTACTCTCCACTGTACGGGCATCACACTGATCGAGCTGTTGGTGGTCATGGCCATCATCGGCATTCTCGCGGCGATTGCGTACCCGTCGTATACCTCCTACGTCCATACCGCGCATCGCACCGACGCGACGAGCACACTGCTGCAGGATGCCCAGGTGCTGCAGCGCTGCTACACACAGAACGGACAGAACGGGCTCGGCTATACGTATTCGTCGGCGAGCTGTCCAGTGCAGGCGGGATCGAGCGGTTCGCCGGGCGGGTACTATCAGATTACCGTCCAGATTCCCGCGCCGAGCCTCCCGGCGCCTTCCTATGAGATCGACGCAGTGCCTGCCGCGGGGTCCCCTCAAGCGGCGGACACACAGTGCGCCAGATTCGCGCTGCTGAGCAACGGGGCCCAGTCGGCGCTCAATTCGTCGAACGCCGACTCCACCAGCACGTGCTGGGGAGCTCATTGAGCGCTACCATTCGCTGACGAGCGGCGCGTCGCCCGCGCCGCTCGTTCCGATGCTCGGCAAGCGCAACGTCTTCCTGATCGGCCCCATGGGCTCCGGCAAGTCTGCCGTGGGCCGGCTGCTCGCGCGCCGGCTTGATACGCCGTTCTATGACAGCGACGCGGAGATCGAGCGGCGGACGGGCGTAAACATCTCCTACATTTTCGACCGGGAAGGCGAGGCGGGCTTCAGGGAGCGGGAACGGGAGATCATCGAGGAGCTCACACGGCTCGAGCCGATCATCCTCGCGACCGGCGGCGGGGCGGTGCTGAGGCCCGAGAACCGGCGGTGCCTCGCGGAGCGCGGGCGCGTGATCTACCTCCAGACCTCGGTCGAGCAGCAGGTCGAGCGAGTCCGGCACGCCAAGCATCGCCCGCTCCTCGCGAACGTCGATCCCGCGGCGAAGCTCGAGCAGCTCATGCGGGATCGGGCGTCGCTCTATCACAGCATCGCGGACGCGACCATCTCGACCGATGGGCGCAAGGTGCAGAGCGTCGCGGAGGAGATTTTCAAGGCGCTAGATGTCATGGCGACCAGATAGAGTGGCCGAAGGTTCGACGTCGATCGGGTGCTCGATTGCCGCCATGAGCCCGGCCGATGGTTGCGATCTCGGGGGGACGGTCCATCCTCGGTCGAGCTCTCGATGCCGCGGCTGTCGGGCGAGCCGGCGCGCGGATGGGCGGGCTGGCGGGCGAGTGTGACGCACTTCAATGGATCGGTAGATCACGCAGTCGCATAATCGAGGCCCCTGTCGCCAGGGCGCTCCCGATGCCGCTCGCAAGCCAGCCGCCCGCCTCTCTCGCGGCCAGCACGACCGAGCGGGCGCGTTACCTGCCCGATCTTTGCTCGGCGCGCGCCGCGCTCGGCATCGTATTGATCGTCGAGCTCACCGCAATCCTGCTCGCTCTGGCGCGCACGGACTCCGCCCCGGGCTTCTGGACGGATCTCGCGCGCACGTCGACGCTCCTGCTGTGGAACGCGCTCGTCGGCGCCTCGCTGCTTTGCGCATTGCAAGCACGGCTCGGACGTCTGTCGATCCTACGGGGGTCGGCGGTCGTGCTGGCCGTGATCTGCGGCGTGGTAGCCGTCGTGTCCGAAGCGGCAGTACTGGCGGGTCGCAGTCGGTTGATCGCGGCGGCCGGCGCAACGGCCCTCTTCCCCGGCGCGGCCGGCTCGTTCGTCGCGCGCAACGTGCTGATCGCGCTCATCGTGACCGCGCTCGCGCTCCGATACTATTACGTCTCCCACGAATGGCGCCGCAACGTCGAAATGCAGGCGCGCGCGCGCGTGCACGCGCTGCAGGCGCGCATCCGGCCGCACTTCCTATTCAACAGCATGAACACGATCGCCGCGCTCACGCGCACGGACGCCGCCTGCGCCGAGCAGGCCGTACAGGATCTCGCGGACCTGTTCCGCGCATCGCTCAATGAGCGGCGCGACACCATCACGCTCCAGGAGGAGATCGAGATCGCGCGCACGTACGAGCGCATCGAGCAGCTGCGGCTCGGCGAACGGCTCGAGGTGCAGTGGGATATCGAGGCGCTGCCGCCGCGGGCGCTCGTGCCGAGCCTTACCCTGCAGCCCCTCCTCGAGAATGCAATCTATCACGGCATCGAGCCGCGCCCGCAGGGCGGCATCGTGGCGGTGAGCGGGGAGCTCGCCGGCGGTCTGATCACGATCGTCGTACGCAATCCGGTGGCCGATCTCGAGCCCTTGCGCGAGGGCAACCGGCTCGCGCTCGCGAACGTGCGGGAGCGACTGGGCCTGCTCTATGGCGGACGCGCGCTCGTGAAGGCGGGCCGCTTCGATGACGAATACATCGTGACGCTGCGCTTCCCGCACGTCGAGTCGGCCGCGAGGCTCATTGCATGAGGCAGGGCGAGCGAGCCGCCGGCGCGGCTGCCGAGACCGCGGCGACGACGCACGGCGCCGGCGTATCGCCACTCCGCGTGCTCATCGTCGACGACGAGCAGCCCGCCCGCGAGCGCCTGCGAACGCTGCTCGGGGAGATCGGCGGCGTCGCGATCGCCGGGGAAGCGGCTACAGGCGCGGAGGCGCTGCGGCTTGCCGCGGAGGCGGGCGCCACGGTTGTCCTGCTCGACGTGCGCATGCCCGGCATGGACGGCATCGAAGCGGCTCATCACCTCACCACGCTCGCGGCGCCTCCCGCAGTCATCTTCACCACGGCCTACGATGAGTACGCTGTGAGCGCCTTCGATGCGCAGGCGGTGGGTTATCTGCTCAAGCCGGTGCGCAAGGAGAAGCTCGCGGCCGCACTTGCCCGCGCGGAGCGCCTGACGCGAGCCCAGCTACAGGGCCTCGCGCCCGCCGGTACACAGCGCCGCACCCGGATCGCTGCACGGCACCGGGGCGGCGTGCGGCTGATTCCCATCGAGGAGATCTACTGCTTCATCGCCGATCAAAAGTACACGACCGTACGGCACGCGCGGGGCGAGGATCTGATCGAGGAATCGCTGCGCGCGCTCGAGCAGGAGCTCGGCGAGCGTTTCGTGCGCATCCACCGCAACGCGCTGGTCGGCACCCGGCACATCGATGCGGTCGAGCGCAGCGCCGACGGCCGTTGGCTCGTGCGTCTGCGCGGCTGCGACGAGGCGCTGGCGGTGAGCCGCCGCATGGCGAGTCATCTGCGCGAGCGCTATGGCTTTCGCTTCCGGCAGATCGCGGAAGGCCTCTGAAAGCCGACTGCCCTCGCTTCGCGTTCTCTATGTCCCGGCGCAAACGCGGCGGAGCGCGACTCTGCTCATTCCGAGAGCCGCGGAATTCCGCCGGCCGCCTTCGCCTGCCTTCAAGGGCACGGCCGCCTCTTGCGCTCGTTGACCTCGAGCGATCGTCCGCACAGTATGCTACCGTGGAAACCTTGCAAGTCGACCTGGGCGACCGCAGCTACCCTATCCTGATCGGCGCTGGACTCCTCAACGACGCCGCGCTGCTTGCTCGCCACGTGCCCGGACACGATCTGCTCCTGGTGAGCAATACGATCGTCGCTCCGCTCTACGGCGAGACCTTCATCCGCACCCTGCCCAACCGCCGCATCGTTCAAGCGACTCTGCCGGATGGCGAGTCCCACAAGACGCTCGCGACCGTCGCGCGCCTGCTCGATGTGTTGGTCGCGAACCGCTTCGGGCGCGACTGCACGGTCATTGCGCTGGGCGGGGGAGTTGTAGGGGATACGGCAGGCTTCGCGGCGGCGTGCTATCAGCGCGGGGTAGCCTACGTCCAAGTGCCCACGACGCTGCTTGCGCAGGTCGATTCCTCGGTAGGCGGCAAGACCGGCGTCGACCATCCAGGCGGCAAGAATCTGATCGGCGCCTTCCACCAGCCCGTGGCCGTCGTGACCGACACGGCGACGCTCGCCACGCTGCCCGATCGCGAGCTCAAGGCAGGGCTCTCCGAGGTCATCAAGTACGGCCTCATCCGGGACGCCGCATTCTTCGAATGGCTGGAAGCGAGCATGGACCGATTGCTCGCGCGCGACCCGGCGGCGCTCGCACGGGCGATCCGCCGCTCCTGCGAGATCAAGGCCGAGATCGTCGGACGCGACGAGCGCGAGCAGGGAGAGCGTGCGCTGCTCAATCTGGGTCATACCTTCGGCCATGCGATCGAGTCCGCGACAGGGTATTCGTCGTGGCTTCACGGCGAGGCGGTCGGCGCCGGCCTCGCCATGGCGGCGGCCATGTCGAAGGCGTGCGGCACGCTCGGCGCGGAGGAGGTCGAGCGGGTGCGCATGCTGCTCGAGAGAGCAGGCCTGCCGGTTGCCGCGCGCGGCGTGCCCCCGGAGCGCGTTCTCGCGCACATGCGGATCGACAAGAAGGTGAAGGCCGGTCGCGTCCGCCTCGTGCTCCTTGAGGGCATCGGCGATTCGTATGTCACCGGTGACTACTCCGACGACGACCTGCGCGCGACGGTCGAGGCTCATTGCGGGTGAGGCGCGCGGGCGCTGCGGCTTTTCACATGGATGAACCCGCCGGATGAACGACATCGCCTCAGATTCGTCGGAGCTCGCGCCCTACGCCGCGAGCGAGCGGCAATCCCGCGGTAGGCGGCATCCGGAGCCGAGGCCCGATTTCCGCGGAGAGTTCCAGCGCGACCGCGACCGGATCATCCATTCCAACGCCTTCCGCCGGCTCGTGTACAAGACGCAGGTCTTCGTCAACCACGAGGGCGACCTGTACCGCACGCGCATTACCCATTCGATCGAGGTCGCGCAGATCGCGCGCTCCATCGCGCATGCGCTGCGACTCAACGAGACGTTGACCGAGGCGATCAGTCTCGCGCACGACCTCGGGCATACGCCCTTCGGCCATGCGGGGCAGGACGCGCTCAACGAGTGCATGCGCCCATACGGCGGCTTCGAGCACAACCTGCAGTCGCTGCGCGTCGTCGACGAGCTCGAGGACCGCTATCCCGAGTTCCGCGGGCTCAACCTGACGTTCGAGTGCCGCGAGGGCATCCTCAAACATTGTTCGGTGCGACAGGCGCGCGAGCTGGGAGACGTGGGCGAGCGCTTCATCCGTAGGCAGCAGCCGGGGCTCGAAGCGCAGATCGCGAATCTGGCCGATGAGATCGCGTACAACAATCACGACGTGGACGACGGGCTGCGGGCTGGTCTCATCGACATCGCGAGCCTCGAAGAGGTCCGCCTGTTCCGGCGCGAGCACGCGGCAGTCCGCGAGCGTTACCCGACGCTCAACGAGCGCAAGCTCATCCACGAGACGATCCGGCGGATGATCAATCACGTCGCGGGCGACCTGATCCGCTCCACGCAGGAGCGGCTGGACGAAGCCGATCCGCGGTCCATTGACGAAGTCCGCAGGCGCGCACAGCCACTCGCAGGATTCAGCGCAGGCGTGCTCGAGGAGCACCAGGAGCTCAAGCGCTTTCTGCGCGAGCGGGTGTATCGGCATCACCGGGTGCTGCGCATGACCTCGAAGGCGCGGCGAGTGATCCGCGAGCTGTTCGACGCATTCCTAGACGACGTGAGCCTTATGCCTGAGGAGCATCGGGACGCCGCGCGGCGAGCCGAGGAGGAGCGCGGAGCGGCGGGCCGCGCGCGAGCCGTCGCGGACTACGTGGCGGGGATGACGGATCGGTACGCGATCCTGGAGCACCGCCGGCTGTTCGACCCCGGCGCGAGGACCTGACGCGGACGGCGGTCCCGGCCCTTGCGCCGTGCCGCCGTGCCGCCGTGCCGCCGTGCCGCCGTGCCGCCGTGCCGCCGTGCCGCCGTGCCGCCGGCACGCCGAGCGCATTTTGTGTGACTTGTCAAGCTTCTTTTCTGGTGGAGACTTCACGTTCATGGCCCACCAAACTTGAATATGTTGTGTAATTGCCAAGTTATGGCAAAAGGAGCATCATGGACCTCAGAGCCAGCCTGCTTGCTGCAGCGCGGCATATGCTGGTCCCGATCGCGCGCCTGATGGTGCGGAACGGGGTCGGCTTCGGGGACTTCGTCGACGCGGCGCGTTACGCCTTCGTCGAAGCGGGCAAAGCGGTACTCAAAGAACGAGGTCTGGCGGCCACACCCGCCAGGATGTCAGTGGAGACAGGTCTCACCCGGCGGGACGTGGAGCGCATCGTGGATGATCCCATGCGCTACGCTGTGACTCCGTCGAGCGAATGGAACGCCGCGATCCAGGTGCTGCACGCTTGGCACACGCGCCCGCCGTACGTCCTGATACCGGTCAGCCTGCCCCTCGAGCTCGAGTACGACACGCCGAACCGGAAGCAGACCTTTGTTTCGCTCGTGCGCTCCGCCGTGCCGGGCGCCGACCCTGCGCGGGTGCTCGCCATCCTTTTGGAGATCGGCGCGGTCGAGAAGGATCGCGACACCGCGCGCTTGCGCCCGTTGACGCGATACATCATTCCCGCGCGTATGAGTGAGCACCAGATCCGGTTCGTGGCCCGCGCCGCGCGCCGGCTCCTCGACACGATCGACGTGAACATGAGCCGCGAGCCCGACGAGGGGCGCTTCGAGCGATGCGTGGTCGCCGATCGGGGCATACCGGCCGCTCGATACGCCGATTTCGTCTCGTTCATCAGGAAGATCATGGCTCGCGCGCTCGAAGACATCGACGATTGGATCGCAGACAACGCGCGCCCGAGCTCGGATGAGCCGGTCGTGTGGCCGGGAGTCGGGATGTATCACTGGCTGGACGACCCGGACGACGAGCAGTTCCCGTTGGACTACACCCTGGCCGAGGTCAGGCCGAGCAAGGGCTAGGTTCTATAACCAAAGTAATTCGATCATTCAAACAATAGTCACAGGGGAAGGAAGCACCATGTCACACTCCTGCAAGCGCATTTGCAGCCTCGCTTTCGGCGCGCTTTCCGCTTGCGCGCTGACCGCACCGAACGTCTTTGCCGGACCGGCTCTCGGTGCGGCCTCGATTTCGGCGACTTTGCTCGAGTACGGTCCGGTGGAAAGCGTCGACCCCTCGCGCTCCCTAGTCGTGGTCGCCGGGCAGTCCATCGCGGCGCCTGAGAGCACGCTTCGGCGCGGAGAATTGGCGCAGGTTGTGGCGCTCACGTCTCGCACTGGGACGACGCTGGCCGTACTGCGCGTCAACGGGGTCTACGTTCCGGGCAGCACGCGCGTGACCGTCACGGGTATCATTGGCTCGGTCGATGCGGCGGCTGCGCAGGTGCAGATCGGCGGGTTGAGCGTCGACTACAGCAGAGTATTGAGCGTCGCACCGACGCTCGAGCTCGCAGCCGGGCAGGTCGTGACGGCTGTCGGTATCCAGCCGTTGAGCGGCGGCGTCCTGCTGGCAGACTCGGCGCGTGTGTGGTCGGCGAGCAGCGCCCGGACCTTTAGCGGGCTGGTCGGCTCGAACGGTCTCGTGGGATCGAATGGCCTCGTCGGCTCCAACGGGCTGGTAGGCTCAAACGGCCTCGTAGGCTCGAATGGCCTGGTCGGTTCCAACGGATTGGTGGGATCGAATGGTCTCGTGGGCTCGAATGGCTTGGTGGGATCCAATGGGCTGGTCGGCTCGAACGGTCTCGTGGGATCGAATGGCCTCGTCGGCTCCAACGGGCTGGTAGGCTCAAACGGCCTCGTAGG
>Ga0209061_1000148_pt1 | contig 228196 bp, 202 predicted proteins | sample Coa_R1_10_FD_187157 | JGI IMG/M metagenome (GOLD analysis project Ga0209061, IMG submission 187157) | Surface soil microbial communities from Centralia Pennsylvania, which are recovering from an underground coalmine fire - Coalmine... | ecosystem: Environmental > Terrestrial > Soil >... | reverse complement strand
TACTCCCTGATCAGCGCGGACGACATGGATGCCGCGATCGCTATCGCCAGCGGCTGCCCGCACCTGGGCGGCGACGGCGGCGTCGAGATCGGCCAGCTTGGCGAGGTCCCCTACGAGCCCAGCGGCAACGCGGGAGCGAGCTGACAGCCACCTTGCTCACTCGCTTCCACCGGCTGAAGTCCTTCCTCGTCGTGGCATGCTCGGTAAAGGTCGAGTGTGAGCTGACCGTTAGCCAGACCTGCCCGAGCCGTCGCTGTCGACGACAACCGGGACGGGTTCGAGGACCATCGCCTGCGGGTCCCCGGCCAGCGCTGGCGAGTTCTCCGGGACTCCCCAGACCTGGCTTCTGAGGAACCGCAGGAACGCTTCCGCCTCGCCACGGGTGCGGAAGTCGAGGTCGACCACGATGTACGCGGGGTCGCCTACCGGGCGCTGGACGCGCTGAGCCCGCACTCCCGCTCGCCGGCGGGCATCGGCAAAGCGCCTGAATGCGGAATCCCAGGTGCCGAAGTCGGTTATCGCGTGCTCGATATGCAGTGTCGGCATTGCTTCCTCCCAGCTTGTTGCCGGTGCCCGGTGCGGCGGTGGACTCCTTCATGGGTAGCCAGCGGGTGAGGAGCGGGCATGTGCCGCGGATGAAGTCATCGTGGAGGGGAGCGCAGGTCAGGCCATGGCAGAGCAAGCCGTGCCGCGGCGCGCCAGCGCGAAGCGCTGCTGGGGTGAACGCGTTCCTGCTCGATGAGATGTTCCCGCCGGCTGCGGCCGTGCTGCTGCGGGAAAAGTATGGCCACGACGCGGTGCACGTCTTTGAGGCTGGTCTCCAGGCGGCCGATGATGCTCAGGTTGCGGTAACTGCCCATGCCGAGGGCAGGGCTGTGGTCACCGGGAACGTCGCTGACCTCGCCGCAGAACGCGACGTGACGGTCGTGTTCGTGCTGAAGAAGAACCTTCCTGCGGGCGGCGGTCAGGCCGCCGCACTGGCAGACGCCCTTGACCGCTGGGCGCACGACCACCCTCATCCCTACCTCGGCCCGCACTGGCCGTGCGTCTAGCAGCGAGGGCCGGGGTTGCGGTCGTGGGCGGTGTCACGCTCCCTCGGCGACTGGGTAGATCTCGTCGGCGACTAGCCCATGCGCCTCCCGGTGGACCGCGGCTGCCGCCTCCGCGTCGGGCGCATCGACCAGGCAGAAGATCTTGCCGTGGTCTTGATCAACCCAGTACCGCAGGTAATGGACGCCGTGTGCGTCCTGGGTCTGCAGGTCGGCCGCGTGGGCCTGCGCCACGTCGGCTACGGTGACCGGGCCGCCGATCGTGTGCACGTCCATGTACAGCGCCATGGTTCCGCCCCCTCCCTATGGTGCGCGCGAGCGTGATACCCGCGCCCAGGAACCCGGCCGGGCCGGGTCGCACATCGGGAGCGTTCCCTGTCGTAGCGGGGATGACTCCCCTCACGGCTGCCGCGATCCGCGACCGGGTCAGTGTGTTTACCGCCGTTCGGCGCCGTCCGAGCCTGCTCGGACGTGCCGCACGCGGCCTGGTGAAACGACCGCGGACGGGAGTGAATGAGACCACATCTGAGACCGGGCCCTGGGTCAGGGTCTTGGACCCCGGTCGCCCTGGGCACCGGGTCCGGGTCTCAACGCGAGACTGGCTCGATGCGTTCTAGCTCGCGGAGTTCCTGCTCATCGTGGGACGCCCGGTACAGGTCCAGCGCGAGCTGGCCGTTGAGCCAGAACTGGGGAGAGGTGCCAAGCGCCTTGGCCAGCCGTAGTGCCGTTGAGGGGGTAATGCCGCGACGGCCGTTGACAATCTCGTTCAGCCGCACGTAGGAGACCCCGATCCGGTGTGCCAGCTCCGCCTGGGTCATGCCCAGCGGCCTGATGAACTCCTCCAGCAGCATCTCACCGGGCGGCGTGGGCGGCCGGTCAGATGGAATTCTCACCTGTGCCATATCCACCATCTCCTTCAGTGGTAGTCCCCGATCTCAACGTCTTCCGCGCCGAAATCGGCCCACCGGAAGCACACCCGCCACTGATCGTTGATCCGGATCGAGTACTGCCCTGCTCGCTTGCCTTTGAGCTTTTCCAGCCGGTTGCTCGGCAGCGCGCGCAAGTCCCCTAACACTGCCGCCTGGTTGAGCTGGTCAAGCTTTCGCCTAGCCACACGCACGAGGTCGGACGGGCACGCCTTGCGGGCCTGCTTGGTATCGCGCCCGTCGAAAAGATCTTCGGTCCCCTGGTCCCGGAACGATGCGATCACCTTGATCAATATAACGGAACACGTAATCCATGGCAACGTCGAGCCCGGCGGCGCGGCGCACAGGATGCTGGCGACATAGCCGAACTGGCAGCCCCTCCAGCCAGGCCGCAGCCTGGACGATGCCACCGTCGTCGTACTTGAGCACCGGTCTGCCAGCAGGTCCACCACGCAGCCGGCTTCGGTCGGGGTGATCCGCGAGCGCCAGAGTTGCCATATACTGGTTAATATGCTTAACTTCAAGTTAGTCAAATTAACTCCCCAACTAGGAGGGGCAGTCATGATCACGCAGACGCAAGCAGGGGTCGCCGCGCCGCTGCAGGGCCGCCGCCGCCCGGGGATCTCAGTGGCCGTCATCGGCGTCGCTTACACGACTTCCTGGATCGCCGGGCTCGCGGTCAATGCTCCCAGCCCCAAGCTGGGCGCGCCGGGGGCCGATGTCGTCTCGCAGCTGTCCGGCCACGCGGCGAGCGAGATCGCGAGCTTCGTCCTCACCGAGGGCCTGCCCGCCGTGGGCCTGGCGGCGGTGTCCGTCGCTCTTGCCCGGGCGATCCGCGGCTCCGGTGCGGCACGGGCCTGGCTGATCCCGCTGGTCACCGGCGCGATCGCGGCGGCCATCTCGCTCGTGCAGTGCTTGCTAGGCGTCGCGCTCGCCGGCGCGAGCGAGCCAGGCAGCGCCCGCCTGCTGTGGGAGCTGGTAGACCGGCTGGACGGGATCAAGATGCTCATGCTGGCCATCCTGGCGCTGGCCGCGGCGGTTACCACGGTGCTGCCCCGGTGGATGCGTTACGTGAGCGGCGCGCTGGCGATCTCGATCGCGGGCTCTGGCCTGGCCTACCTGTTCCTGCAGAACAGCCTGGCGAGCCTGGCCTACGTTGCCGGGGTGCTGCTGCTCATCTTCATCCCGGGTGCGGCCTTGACGCTGCGCCGGGCGGGCGGCCGGTAGTTGCCACGGGCCGGCCTGACCCGTGACCGGGTCATCGAGCACGCCGCGGCCGTCGCCGACGAGGTTGGCGTGGACAACCTCACGCTGGCGGCGGTCGCGCAGCGGTGCGGCGTTTCGCTGCCGGGGCTGTACAAGCACATCGAAGGCCTGGACGCGGTCAAGCGCGACATCGCCCTGATCGCCGTCCGCGAGCTGACCGCGACGCTTGCCGCCGCGACCGCCGGAGTCGCGGGACGGGACGCGCTGACGGAACTGGCAAGGGCTTACCGGTCGTATGCGAGATCTCATCCCGGCCACTACGGCGCGATACTTCGGGCGCCGCCGGCGGGGGACAGCGAGTACGCGGACGCGGGAGCGGCGGCGGTCTCTGTGATCGCGTCCGCGCTCAAGGGATACCAGCTCGAAGGCTCCGAGCTCATCCACGCGATCAGGATGCTCCGGGCCGCGTTCCACGGAATGGTGTCGCTGGAGGGGGCCGGGGGCTTCGGGCTTCCCGAGTCGGTCGACCAGACCTACGCACATCTCATCGACGCGCTCGACACCGCGTTCCGCGCCGCAGCAACCGGCCCGGGGACCGCGACCACCGGCCCTGCAGGCCGGAACCCGCGAACATGAGGAGGAAGGTTGTCATGCAGATTGCCAGCGGCCTGCACCGGGTCGGCTCACAGATCGTCAACAGCTACCTGATCGCTGACCAGGACGGCGTCACGATCATCGACGCCGGGCTGCCGGGATACTGGAAGCTGCTCCGGGCCGAACTGGCTGCGATGGGCAAGGACCTCGGCGACGTGCGGGCGCTCGTCCTCACGCACGGGGACAGCGACCACATCGGCTTCGCTGCCCGGCTGTACCGAGAGACGGGCGTCGCGGCGTACATCCATGAGGCGGACGTCGACCGGGCACGTCTGAAGGTCAAGAAGCCGAACTCGGGCTGGGGGCCGGTCAAGATCGGCCCGCTGGCAGGCTTTCTGTGGTACTCCGCCCGGCGCGGCGGGCTACGGCCCCGGCCGGCAGCCGGGCTGCAGACCATCGCCGACGGCGACGTGCTCGACGTGCCTGGCTCGCCGCGGATCATCCACACTCCCGGGCACACGCCCGGCAGCGTCGCGGTGCACGTCCCGGCCGTAGACGCGCTGTTCCTCGGCGACACGATGACCACCCGCAACGTCCTCACCGGCGTCACCGGTCCGAGGCCGGCCCCGTTCACGCTCGACCCCGAGCGGGCCCTCGCGTCGCTCGACAGGGTCGAGGGCGTCGATGCCACCTGGCTGCTGCCCGGGCACGGGCCGGCGTGGGACGGTGGCGTTCGCGAGGCCGTCCGGCTGATCCGCGACGCCGCCGCCGGAGCCCGCACGTAACGAGCCACGCGATGATCAGGAACTCCCTGGCCAGCGCAGCGGAGGATGCGAGAGTCGAACTCCCGAGGGGTTGCCCCCAACACGCTTTCCAACACTGCCGACCGGCGGGCCTGGCATGCCCGGGCCGCGGGCGGGCCGCAGGTCACCACCGGTAGTCGCTGAAGGATCTGCGGCTGCCCGGTTTGGCAGCGCGTCGGGCTGGGAGCGCCGCTCGCAGTGGATCTGCCGACAGGTGATTGCGTGAGCTGGGCCAGGTCCCGGGCCTACCGCGCCGACTGGCAAGCGCGAGAGCGTGACAGTCCCTGCGGCGCCAGCAGCCGGGCCGCTGACCGCCCAGCAGTTCTTCGACCTGATCGCGCAGGCCGCCGGACAGCCGGTGCCGGTCCGCGCCAGCATCGCCAGCCCGGCACTGCTCGCGGCCGCGGGCCTCTTCTCGCCCTTGCTCCGCGAGATGCGCGAGACGACCTACCAGTTCCGCGCGCCCTTCGTCATCGACGCGAGCAAGTTCGAAGCCGCCTTCGGCCCTCTCGAGCCCACCCCCCATCGCGAGGCGGTGCAGCGGACCGTCGCCTGGTACCGGTCCCGCTGACCGCGGCTACCCCAGCGTGCGATCAGTCCGTCCGCCCGCCGCGGCTGCGACCACCCTGTGGCACCCCAGCGCACAGATTCTCCGTTCGGGCGCACTACGGGTGGCCTCATGGCCGACTGGGTTGCCGTCCAAATCGGCGGGTACGGGCGCGTATGCGATATCGGCTCGGGTCACGGGCCGTGACCGGCTGTTTCTTCGTTCTGCTCCTGGAGGGCAGTGCTCTGGCAATCAGGCCGACCGGGCGGGCCGGGGACGTCACGAGGTTGCGGTCATGCGGCAGTTGCGGTGTCGCTGACGGGCAGCCGGATGGTCCTGTCGCCGAAATCGGCCACGAGGTCGAGCCGGCCGCCGAGGGCCTCGACGTAGCGGGCGATGATCTCGAACGAGGTGACCTTGCCATGTTCGATCTGCGACACCCGGGCAACGCTCACGCCCATCGCGGCGGCGATCTGCTTTTGGCCCAGGCCCAGTTGCTTGCGGGTGTCGGCGAGCTGGTGTCCGCGGGACTGGGCGAGCAGCCGGCGCGCACCCGCCGCGATTTCGGAGGGGGAGACACCAGCAGCGTGCAGCTCGCGCTCCAGGTCATCCCAATCCAGCGGAGTGCGCTTAGACATGGCGGTTACTCCTGTTCTTCACCTGTGTACTCCAGGTACAGCTGTTCGGCGATCGGGATGTTCTGCCGGTACCACCGCTGCCAGTTCCCGGCTTTGTCCCCGCCGAGCAGCAGCAGCGCTGACCGGGTGGGATCGAATGCGAACAGCACCCTGATCTCGGACCGGCCCGCCGAGCCGGGCCGCAGCTCCTTGAGGTGATGGATCTTGCTGCCCTGGATCCGGTCCACCAGCGGCCGGCCGAGCGCAGGTCCTTCCTCTCGCAGCGCCGCGACCGCCTGGGCCACCTGGGTCGCGGACGCCAGGTCTTCTTTGATCAGGGCGGTGAACCACGCGGCATACTCCTCAGTGACCTTGACGCTCCACGCCAAACAGTTTCCTCTCTCACTTAAGGGAGGCCTTAACTCAAGGAGAACTTAACTCTAGAGCCGCGGCGAAATCCGGGCAACCGGCATGCACGCCTCCGCGGCCTGCGCGCTTCTGGTCAGGTGCACCTGCGATGTCCTCTGACCAGGTACAACGCGAACCATCACAGCGAGCGATCACGTCGGTTTGTCCAGTAATAAGGCATATAGCCCATTGTTCAACTGAGACAGAAAATGAGACAGGCGCTACGAGACGTGACCAGCGCGGGCATGATCCACGCGTCGTTGCAGGTCAGTGCCGCGGAGGATAGGAGATTCGAACTCCTGAGGGGTTGCCCCCAACACGCTTTCCAAGCGTGCGCCCTAGGCCACTAGGCGAATCCTCCGCCGGCCAGCCTACCGACCCTGGCGGGCCACGGCATCCCCGGACGTCCGGCGGCCGGGCTGCCAGGTTCGCCGTCCGTCCCGGTCGGCGCGGTGGCTAGACTGGCCGCAGGCCCCTCGCATGGCGTTCATCCCGCTAACTCCCCCAGGGCCGGAAGGCAGCAAGGGTACGCGGGCTCTGGCGGGTATGCGGGGGGTCCCTCCCGTCCGGTAAGGATGTGGTCATGGCAGGCGACACCCCAAGCCCCGCCCCCGGAGAGCCCGGGCCGCAGGATGCGAAGCGCCGGGCCACGAAGCGGCCAGGCGCCGGGAAGCCCGGGGATAAGACCAGCCCGAGAGAGCCCGCTGCGGCGGGACCGGCGACGAAGCGGACCGCTTCCAGCCGGCAGGGCACCAGGCGGAAGAACGAATCCGCCGAACCGGTCCCCGCCGCACGGCCGGCCACCAGGGGCGCACCCATGGCCCTCTACCGCAGGTACCGGCCGGCCACATTCGCAGAGGTCAGGGGCCAGGAACAGGTCACCGAGCCGCTGAGCCAGGCGCTCCGCAGCGGCCGGGTGCACCACGCCTACCTGTTCAGCGGCCCGCGTGGCTGCGGCAAGACCTCCAGCGCCCGGATCCTGGCCCGGTCGCTGAACTGCGAGCAGGGCCCGACACCGGACCCGTGCGGCGCATGCGCCTCGTGCGTGGCGCTGTCGCCCACCGGGCCGGGCAGCATCGACGTGATCGAGATCGACGCGGCCTCGCACGGCGGCGTGGATGACGCCAGGGACCTGCGCGAGCGCGCCTTCTATGCCCCGGTCGGCGGCCGCTTCAAGATCTACATCGTCGATGAGGCGCACATGGTCACCCGGGAGGGCTTCAACGCGCTGCTCAAGCTGGTCGAGGAACCGCCGCCGCACCTGAAGTTCGTGTTCGCGACCACCGAGCCGGAGAAGGTCATCCCGACGATCAGGTCGCGCACCCATCACTACCCGTTCCGGCTGATGGCCCCTGCGGTCCTGCGCGGCCTGCTGGAGGAGATCCTGGCCAGCGAGGGCGTGCGCTATGAGCCGGCCGTGCTGCCGGTGGTGATCCGGGCGAGCGCCGGGTCGGCACGTGACGCGCTGTCGATCCTCGATCAGCTGCTGGCAGGGTCGGATGAGGCCGGCCTGACCTATGAGCGCGCCGTTGCCCTGCTCGGCTATACGGATGACAGCCTGCTCGATGAGGTGGTTGAGGCGTTCGCGGCCGGTGACGGGGCCGCGGTGTTCCGTGCCGTGGAGCGGGTGATGGAGGGCGGCCATGATCCGCGCAGGTTCGCAACGGACCTGCTCGACCGGTTCCGCGACCTGATCGTGCTGGCCGCGGTGCCCGACGCCGCCAAGTCCGGGCTGCTCGACATGCCGGCAGACCGGCTGGACCGGATGAGCGAGCAGGCCGGCAGGTTCGGCCACGCGGAGCTGGCGCACGCGGCGGAGACGATCAACGCCGGGCTCACCGAGATGCGCGGTGCCACGTCGCCCCGCCTGCTGCTCGAGCTGATGTGCGCGCAGGTGCTGCTCCCGGGGCCGGGCAGCGGCGAGAGGGCACTGCAGGCCAGGATCGAGCGGCTGGAGCGGCGGCTTGAATCGGCGCCGGCGGCCGTGACCGCACAAGCGGCCGGCCCGGGTGCGCCCGCCGGGGCGCCTGTCACGCGGCAGGAAGCGGCTCCCGTCGCCCGGCCCATCCCGGCCGAAGAGCTTGGCCCGGCTCAGCCGCCGTCCGGCCCGGCACCGTCTGCCGGGGCCCAGCCGTCGTCCGGCCCGGAACCGTCCCGCGAGGCCCGGCCACCGGGCGGCCCTGTGCCGGCCGGACGGGGGCCTTCCGGCCTGGCGCAGGCGAGCGCCAGTCCGAGACCCGCCGTCACGGGAGCGGATGCGCAGGCGCTGCGCAGCCGGTGGCCGGACATCCTCGACACCGTACGCAGCGGCAGCCGGGTCGCCTGGACCCTGCTGAGCAGCGCGAGCGTTGACTCCCTGGCCGATGGCGTCCTGACGCTGCGGTTCACCCGCGAGGGCGAGGCGCGCGCGTTCGCCTCCAGCAGCTACGACCAGAACCTGGTGCGCGTGCTGCAGCAGATGTTCCGCATAGCCCCGCGGGTCAGGGCGGTTGCCGGGCCAGCCGGGCGGCAGGGCACGGCAGAGGCGGTCGGCGGCCGGCCCGGGCCTGGCGATCCTGGGCCTGGCAGCCCCGGGTATGACGGTCCGGGGTATCGCAGCCCGGAGCACGATGAGCCGTGGCCTGACCATCCGGCCCCTGGCGGCCCGCGAGCCGGCAGCGGGCCCGCCGACGCTGGCCGGGGCCCGAGTGGCGGTTCGCTGCAGGACGAGCCGCGCCAGGCCAGGCCGCCGGGTTCCGCAGCAGCGGGCGAGCCGCCGCCGGAGCAGGGCAGAGCGGGACGCGGGGCTGCCGGGGGGCAGCGGCCGCCGGGACGGGACTACCCAGGCGGTGCGCCCGATTCCGTGCACGGCCCCGGCGATGAGCCCATGAGCGCCATGGACCTGATCGAGCGCGAGCTCGGCGGCCGGGTCATCGAGGAATACGGCGAGGACTGAGCCTCCGCAGGCCGTAGGGCACCGCGGACCGCTCGACCGGCCGCACCGGCTGGCCATCCGGCGGTGGCGGTGATACCCAGGGCAGGCCGCAGGCCGTAGGCTCGGGAACGAGAACACAGCATTGGGGGCACCCGTGGACCCGAGCGGCCTGGACATGCAGCAACTTTTCGCTGCCGCGCAGAAGATGCAGGCACAGCTGCTGACCGCCCAGCAGGAGCTGGCCGACGCCCAGGTCGAGGGGAGCGCCGGTGGCGGGCTCGTGAAGGCAGTCGTCAGCGGTCAGGGCGAACTGCTCGACCTGACGATCGCCGCCGAGGCGATCGACCCTGCTGACCCGGCCGAGACCGCTCAGACCATCGCCGACCTCGTGCTTGCCGCGATCCGCGATGCGACGCGCGGTGTCGAGGAGATGCAGCAGCAGAAGATGGGCGGAGTAGCCGCGGACTTCGGCGGCGGGTTCCCAGGCGGCTTCCCCGGAACGGGCGCTGAGGGCTTCCCGGGTGGCGGAGGGGCGCTCGGGCCATCGGGCATCCCCGGCCTCCCGGGTCTTCCCGGCCTCGGCGGCACCCGAGCGCCTGAGCAGGGCGGTGAGGGCCAGCCGGACCGGCAGGAGGGGGACGCGGACTCCGGCGGCTCGCCGGAGCATGGCCGCGGTTCAGCGAACGGGGATTAGGGCGCATTGGCGGTGTACGAGGGCGTCATCCAGAGCCTCATCGACGAGCTGGGCCAGCTACCCGGAGTGGGCCCGAAGGGCGCTCAGCGCATCGCATTTCACCTGCTGGCTGCCGATCCCGCCGACGTGCGCCGGCTCGCGGATGCGCTGACCGAGGTCGTCGAGCGGATCCGGTTCTGCCGGACCTGCGGCAACGTGGCCGAGGACGAGGAGTGCCGGATCTGCCGGGATCCGGGCCGGGACCCGGCGGTCATCTGCGTGGTCGAGGAGCCCAAGGACATCGCCGCGATAGAGAAGATCCGCGAGTTCCGCGGCCGGTACCACGTGCTCGGCGGGGCGATCAGCCCGATCGACGGGATCGGCCCGGACGACCTCCGGATCAAGGAGCTGATGAAGCGCCTGTCCGACGGCACGGTGACCGAGCTGATCCTGGCCACCGACCCGAACCTGGAAGGCGAGGCCACCGCTGCCTACCTGGCCCGCCTGGTCAAGCCGATGGGGCTGCGAGTGACCCGGCCGGCCAGCGGCCTGCCAGTGGGCGGCGAGCTTGAGTACGCCGACGAGGTCACGCTCGGCCGGGCGTTCGAGGGACGGAGGCTGCTCGATGTCTGAGGACCGGCGCGGCACCGGGACCCGCAGGACGCCCGCCGCCGGACGCCGTGACCGGGCAGCCTCCGAGGACTGGCAGCCCCTCGCGGACCGGATTGCCGGGCATGTCCGCGACTACCTCGACGGGCTGGCCGCAGTGGCGGCAGGCGAGGGCGACGAGCAGACCGTGCCGCTGCTGCTGCTGGAGGTCGCGCAGATCCTGCTGGCCGGCGCTCAGCTCGGGGCAAGCAAGGACATCATCCTGCCGGGGAACTGGGAGCCGGACGTCGGCGCCGATCCCGACCTGGACACGCTGCGGGCGGGCCTGGCAGCCCGGCTACGCGAGGTCGACGACTACGCCGAGCTGTTCGACCCGTATGAGGACATCCAGGCGACCAGGTTCCGGCTGTCGGACGACCTGGCTGCGGTGGCCGCTGACCTCATTCACGGCATGCAGCACTACCAGGCGGGCCGGGCCGACGAGGCACTGTGGTGGTGGCAGTTCTCCTATGTCAACCACTGGGGCACGCACGGCGGCGCGGCGCTCCGCGCGCTGCATGCAGTCGTCGCCCACGCCAGGCTGGATGTGGCCGAGGAGGTTCCGGGGCAGGCGGGAAGGCCAGTCGGGGCGCGCAGGCGCACGGCTGGGGCGTGACCGGGCGGCGGCGAGGCTGGCAGGCCCGGCCCGGCCCGGGGGCGCAGCGGCCGGGACCGGGGATGCCGCGCCGGACGATGCGCGACGGGCAGACCTCCCCCGATACACTCGGTGCTGCCCGTCAGCAGGCGAAATGACCTGTCAGCAGGAGAGACTGACCCGCCAGCAGGCAAGACGAGGAGTAGCCGGGCCAGTGAGCCTCATCGTGCAGAAATATGGCGGCTCGTCGGTTGCGGATGCCGACGGCATCAAGCGCGTGGCGCAGCGGATCGTCGCGACGCGCAAGGCGGGGCATTCCGTCGTCGTGGTTGTCTCGGCCATGGGGGACACCACCGACGAGCTGCTGGACCTGGCCGAGCAGGTCAGCCCGCTGCCGCCGGGACGGGAACTCGACATGCTGCTCACCGCCGGGGAGCGGATCGCGATGGCCCTGCTGGCGATGGCCATCGCCAACCTCGGCTACGTCGGGCGGTCGTTCACTGGCTCGCAGGCCGGCGTCATCACCGACTCGGCGCATGGCAAGGCACGGATCATCGACGTGACCCCGGGCCGCATCCGCGGCGCGCTGGAGGATGGCGCGATCCCGATCGTGGCCGGCTTCCAGGGCGTGTCACAGGACAGCAAGGATGTCACCACGCTGGGCCGCGGCGGCTCGGACACCACGGCCGTGGCACTGGCTGCTGCGCTCGACGCGGACGCCTGCGAGATCTACACCGACGTGGACGGCGTGTTCACGGCCGACCCGAGGATCGTGCCGGGGGCCCGCCGGATCCCCCGGATCAGCTACGAGGAAATGCTGGAGATGGCCGCGTCCGGGGCCAAGGTGCTCATGCTGCGGTGCGTGGAGTACGCGCGCCGGTACGACATCCCGATCCACGTCCGGTCCTCGTTCAGCAACAGGCCGGGCACCTGGGTGGGCCGGGTGGTGGCCGGGGACGCCGGGACGGGCCGGGTGGTGGCCGGGGACGCCGGGACGGGCCGGGCGGGGAGTATGGACGCCGGGACGGGCCGGGCGGTGGCGGCGGCCGGGGAGCCCGCGGCGGGACAGGGGCCCGGGAGCGCGGCGGCCTCGGAAGGGACGACGATGGAGCAGGCAATCATCTCCGGCGTGGCCCACGACCGGAGCGAGGCGAAGGTCACGGTCGTCGGGGTTCCGGACAAGGTAGGCGAGGCCGCGGCCATCTTCCGGGCCATCGCGGCCGCCGGGATCAATATCGACATGATCGTCCAGAACGTCTCCGCCGCCGCAACCGGCCGCACCGACATCTCGTTCACGCTGCCGAGGCAGGACGGCCAGGCGGCGGTGACCGCGCTGCGCGCGCTGCAGGACGAGATCGGCTTCGACTCCCTTCTCTACGACGACCGGATCGGCAAGGTCTCGGTGATCGGGGCGGGAATGCGAGCCCATCCGGGCGTCAGCGCCACCTTGTTCAGCGCCCTGGCAGAGGCAGGGGTGAACATCGAGATGATCTCCACGTCGGAGATCCGGATCTCGGTGGTGGTGGACGAGAACGACGTCGCTCTGGCGGTCAACGCCGCCCACCAGGCGTTCGACCTTGGCGGCCAGGACGGGAAGGATGGGCAGGGCGAGGCGGTCGTCTACGGCGGAACCGGCCGGTGACCTTGGTAAGCGGTTCCGGGCAGCGGCCGGCCCTGGCAATCGTCGGGGCGACCGGCGCGGTCGGCACCGTGATGATCGACGTGATCTCCGCCAGGCCGGATCTCTGGGGTGAGATCCGGCTGATCGCCTCCCCGCGCTCGGCGGGCCGGCGGCTCCGGGTCCGCGGCGAGGAGGTGGAGGTCCGGGCGCTGGCGCCGGACGTTTTCGACGGCGTGGACCTGGCCATGTTCGACGTGCCCGACGACGTGTCGCTCAGGTGGGCACCGGTCGCGGCGTCCCGCGGGACGGTGGTGATCGACAAGTCGGGGGCGTTCCGGATGAATGACGACGTCCCGCTGGTGGTTCCCGAGGTCAACCCGGAGCAGGCGGCCCGCAGGCCGCTCGGGATCATCGCGGTGCCGAACTGCACGACGCTGTCCCTGATCGTCGCGATGGCGGCGCTGCACCGCGCGTTCGGGCTGCGGGAGCTGGTGGTCGCCTCCTACCAGGCGGCCTCGGGCGCCGGACAGGCCGGCACCGACGCCCTGTACGACCAGATGGCCAGGCTGGCCGGGACGCGGACCCTCGGCCGGCGCGCGGGGGACCTGCGCGAGGCGATCGGCGATCTCGGGCCGTTCCCGGCCCCGCTGGCGCTCAACGTGGTGCCCTGGGCCGGGTCGGTCCGCGACGCTGGCTGGTCCTCAGAAGAACTCAAGATCAGATACGAAACGCAGAAGATCCTGGGACTGCCCCGGCTCAGGGTCTCGGCCACGTGCGTCCGGGTTCCGGTCATCACCGGGCACTCGGTTGCCGTGCACGCGGTCTTCGAGCGCGAGGTCACGCGGTCGGGGGTGCAGCAGGTGCTCAGGGACGCGCCGGGCGTGGTGCTGACCGACGATCCCGAGAAGGGCGAGTTCCCGACCCCGGCCGACGTCGTCGGAACGGACCCGACCTGGGTGGGCCGGGTGCGCTCCAGCCTGGATGACCCGTGCGCCGCTGAGCTGTTCATCTGCGGCGACAACCTGCGCAAGGGGGCTGCGCTGAACGCTGCGCAGATCGCCGAGCTGCTAATCCCAGAACTGACCGGTGCGGCGTCCGATCCCTCGTCGTGACCGCCGGCCATCTGAAGTGATTGGCAACCGTGCCCGGTCGTTGGACGTCTGACAGTGAATCCGGCAGGCTGCCGTCATGGACCGGTCATTCAGCGTGCAGGAGGCGCGCCAGCTCATGCCGGACGTGCTGGCAAGGGCCAGCGAGGTCATCACCGTGCGCGCTGACCTCATCGAGCTGCAGGCCGCGCTGGCTGCCGGGAAGCCGTCCCGGCTCGGCGGCCTGCCCGAGGCGAAGGGCCTGCAGGCCAGGTTCAGCGAGCTGCTGGCATGGTTTCCGAGGCAGGGGCTGGAGGTAAAGGGCCTGGCCCCGCTGCTGCTGGACTTTCCAGGGCGGCTCGCCGGCGAGCCGGTGCTGTTGTGCTGGGTCGAGGGCGAGCCCGAGCTTGGCTGGTACCACAAGCCGGAGCTTGGCTTTGCCGGGCGCAGGCGCATCCCGGAAAGGGCGGGCTGACCTCGGCGGCTGCGGTCATGCTGTGGTAGGCCCCGCCAGACGGCAGGGGCTCGGAATGGTCGGAGGAGGACAGTCCGGCGATTCGCTGCGCCGTCTAGAATTCAGGGGCCGTGTTTGGCGGAAGTCCGTGGGGCATGTTTAGGCGGGTTGCCTGCAAGAGCCGGCGGGAACTGTGCCATGATCTATCGGTCACGGCACGAGCCGTAAACTGACGCGCTGCCTCGGCTGATCGGCAACCGGGGCCTTCAGACCAGGAACGACCATGAATACGGATAATGTTCGCATTCCGGATACAGGATGGCGCAGGTCCCGCTTCTGCCAGAGCGGTGAATGCGCCGAGGTAACCCGGCAGGGTAACGCGATCCTGCTGCGGAGCTCAACCGATCCCGCCGCTGTCGTCCGCCTCACCGCAGCGGAGTGGCGGGCCTTCGCGCAGGGGGTCCGCGCTGGCGAGTTCGACGACCTCGGCTGAGCCGGAGCAAGCAGCTGCCCGGCCTAGCCTTCAGCCTTGACCGGGCCTCATGCGGTCCCGATCCCCGGTGAAACCGTGGTCAGGCCCGCCTGCGCCGCCCACTCAGCGTCGGCATGGTTGTCATAGAACGCTGCAAACGCCCGGCCCATCCGCCGCCTCAGCCGTCCGCCTTCATCAGCCCGACGGGGCAGGCGACACCGGTGCCGTGGTCGGGGCAGTAGCCGTTCGGCACCTTGTGCAGGTACTGCTGGTGGTAATCCTCGGCGAAGTAGAACTCCGACGCGGGGACCACCTCGGTGGTGATCGGCCCGTAGCCGGCCTCGGCCAGCCGCTTCTGGTACTGCTCCAGCGAGGCCTGGGCGGCGGCCTGCTGCTCGGGTGACCGATAAAAGATGACAGAACGATACTGCGTCCCGAGGTCATTGCCCTGGCGCATGCCCTGGGTGGGATCGTGCGCCTCCCAGAAGGTTCGCAGCAGGTCCGGGTAGCTGACCCGGTCGGGGTCGAAGACCACCCGGACGGTCTCCGCGTGCCCCGTCCTGCCGGTGCACACCTCTTCGTAGGTCGGGTTCGGCGTGTAGCCGCCCTCGTAGCCAACGGCGGTCGAGACAACGCCCGGGGTCTGCCAGAACAGGCGCTCAGCCCCCCAGAAGCAGCCGAGGGCGAACTCCGCGACCTGCGTCCCGGCCGGGTAAGGCGGCCGGAGCGTGGCATCGAGTACCTCGTGGCGGCTCGGCACGGGCATCGGCTCAGCCCTGCCGGGCAGCGCCTCGTCTCTCGTTATGGCCCTGGTCTTATAGCTTCCGAACGCCATCGTTGCCTCCCAGCCACTACCCTAACCGGGCCAGGACGGGGCGTAATTCCCGCGTGCCCTCGCCTGGTCAGCCGGGAGGACGGCCCGCCGGGCGCTGGGCGATATCAGCCTCGCCGGGGCAGCGAGAGCAGCCGCCGCGGGCGCTCATCCGCATCATGCAGCCAGTACCCGACGGGGAACAGCCGCAGGTTCAGCCGGGTGTCCACCAGGCCCCACAGGCCGCGGCGAGCGAACAGGGCAACGAAGATGGCGACCAGGCCGAGGATGATCAGGTACCAGGCGTTGTAGGAGGCCAGGGTCTGCTGCAGCACCATGTACACGATCGTGCCGACGATCGGCCCCTCGATCGTGCCGAGGCCGCCGATGATGGTCGCGAAGGCCATCTCCGCGGTCCACTGGACGCTGAACACCGCGCTCGGCTGCACCTGCAGCTGGCTGATCGCCAGCACCGCGCCGGCAGCGCCGCAGCCCGCGCCAGCCACCACGAAGACCAGCAGCCTGGCCAGCCCGACCCGGGCGCCCGAGCTGCGCGCCGCGGTCTCATCGTCGCGGATGGCAGTGAGCACGAGGCCGAGCCGGCTGCGCAGCAGCAGGTAGATGGCGAGCATGGCCACCACGGTGACGGCCAGCCCAGCCCAGTAGGTGTACGCCGTGAGCAGCACCGGGTTGAACCCGGCAATGCCGGGCAGCGGCATGCCGGTCCCGCCGCCGATCGATGAGAACCTCTCGATGACGAGCATGATGGTGGCGGCCATGACCCAGGTGGCGATCGCGAAGTACCCGCTGCGCAGGCGGGAGACCAGCCACCAGAGCGGCAGTGCCGCCACTCCGCAGGCGATCGCGGCGACGGGGAGGGCTGCGAACGGCGAGGTCCCGTTCAGGCCGAGGATCAGCACGAAGTAGGCACCAAGCCCGACAAATGCCTGCTGCCCGACCGACACCAGGCCCGCGTAGCCGGCCAGCAGATTCCACATGCTCGCCATCGTGAGCACGATGAACGCCTGCACCAGGATGGCGGTCGTCCCGGAGTACACGATGTAGGGCAGCAGCGCGAACACGACCACGACGATCAGCGCCACTGCCCCGGTCCACGCCACGTTCCGCTGCGACCTGGTGACCCGCGCCTGAAGCGCCGGGTGGGGGCGTGCCGCGGTGGCCTGGCTCATGACTGTGCCCTCCGGCTGGTCAGGCCCTGCGGCCGGATGATGAGCACGGCGAGGAACACGATGTAACCGGCGAGAACCTCGTAGGAGATGTTGATCTGCGCGCCGACCTGCTGGGCCACGCCCAGCACGACGCCGCCGAGCAGGGTGCCCCAGAGCGAGCCGAGCCCTCCGATGACGACGGCGGCGAAGGCGAACAGCAGGATCGTGTCGGTGCCGGTGGTCGGGTCAAGCTGTGAGTACATGCCGTAGGCGATGCCGCCAAGCGCGACGGTGCCCATGGCGAGCGCAGCCGCGATGCCGAACACGTGGCGGTAGTCGGCGCCGGCAAGCTGCGCTGCCTCCTGGTCGTCGGCCACGGCCCGGATCAGCCGGCCGTACCTGGACTTGGAGAGGAAGTACTGCAGGCCCAGCAGTACCACCACGGCCACCGCGAAGATGACCACGAGCAGGTAGGCGATCTGGATCTGCGATCCGATGCTGAAGGAGTCCTGGACTAGGCCCAGGCTCGCGCCTATCCCGCGGCTGTTGGCGGTAAAGAACTGCAGCAGCCCGTTCTCGATCACCACGGACAGCCCGAACGTGACCATCAGGGTGGTGAGCACGCTGCGGTCGAGGGCGCGCTGGATGAGGCTGCGCTGCAGCGCGTAGCCTGCCGCGGCCATGACCGGAACCACGATGATGAACGACCACAGCACGGGGATGTGCGTGACCGTGATGACCCCGATCGCCACGTACCCGGCTACCACGGCAAGGTCGCCGTGGGCGAGGTTCACCACCTTCATGACCCCGAACAGCAGCGAGAGCCCGCAGGCGAAAAGCGCGTACAGGCCGCCGGTCAGCACGCCCTGGATGATGGCGTTCACCCAGGCCATTACGGGTCGCTCCCTTCCGGTGCCGGGCTGGCGGCGCCCGGCGCGGCGGTCCCGGCCAGGCCGAAGTAAGCCGCCTCGACCTGCTCCGCAGTCACGTCACCGGGGCTGCCCTCCAGCGTGGTCCGGCCCTCGAGCAGGCACTGGATGCGCGAGGCCACCCGCAGTGCCTGGCTCACGTCCTGCTCAACCAGGAGCACGGTGAGCCCGGTTGCCAGGATCTGCGGCAGCATGCCGTAGATGCGCTGGACGATCACGGGCGCAAGGCCAAGCGACAGCTCATCCAGCAGCAGCACCCGGGGGTTGGTGACGAGCGCGCGGCCGATGGCGACCGTCTGCTGCTCGCCGCCGGATAGCTGGCCAGCCCGCTGGCCGCGCCGGTCCCGCATCCAGTCGAACGTCTCATACACCCGCTCGATCGTCCACGGGCCAGGGCGCGCGTAGGCGGCGCCGACCTTCAGGTTCTCCTCGACCGAGAGCGACGCGAACAGCCGCCTGCCCTCCGGTACCATCACGATCCCGTGCCTGGCCCGGCGCTCCGGTCGCAGCGCTGTGACGTCCTCGCCGTCCAGCAGCACCGTCCCGGCCGTCGGCTGGTGCAGGCCGGCGATCGTCCGCAGCAGCGTGGACTTGCCCGCGCCGTTGGCCCCGATGATCGCATAGACCTCTCCGGCCAGCACGCGGAGCGAGATCCCGTCCAGGGCCCGGAGCTGGCCGTGGTGCACTATCAGGTCGCGGACCTCCAGCAGCGCGGTCCCGTCCGCGGCCCGGTAGTCCCCGGCCGGCGCGGAGGTTGCCGGCTCGGTCATGACCCCGCACCGCCCGTGTCCGCGGCCGATGGCCCGAGCGAGCCGCCGGCCAGGGCTGCCGTGACGTCGGTCCCGAGGAACACCTCCCGGACCGCGGGCTCGGCCAGCACGGTCGCCGGGTCGCCGTCGCCGACGAAAGTTCCGCCGGCCAGGCAGATCAGCCGGCGCACGGCCGCGGTGAGGGCACGCACGACATGCTCGATCCATATCACCGTGGTGCCCTCGGCGTTGACGGCGCGCACGATCTCGACAAGCTGGGCGACCTCCGGGTCGGTGAGGCCGCCGGCGACCTCGTCCAGCAGCAGCAGCGTGGGCTGGGTGGCCAGCGCCCGGGCCAGCTCCAGCCGCTTGCGCGCGAGCAGGCCGAGCCGCTCGGCAGGCACGTTTGCCTGCCCGGACATCCCGGCCCGTTCCAGGGCCTGCGCTGCTGCCGCATAGCTGGCCCGCCGCCGCAGGCCACCGCCCTGCTGGGCGGCGAGGAGCACATTCTCGAACACGGTCATGTCACTGAACGGCCGGGGTACCTGATACGTGCGGCCGATCCCCAGGCGGCACCGCGCGGCCGGGTCAAGCCTGGTCACCGTCCGCCCGGCGAAGCGGACCTCGCCCGCCCCGGGAGCCAGGTCGCCGGAGATGAGGCCGAACAGGCTGGTCTTGCCGGCACCGTTCGGCCCCACGATCCCGACGCAGTCCCCGCTCCCGATGGCGAGCGACAGGTCGTCTGCGATGACGACACGTCCGAACCGCTTCGTCACGTGCTCGAGTTCAAGCAGCGCGCTTGTCATCCGGTCATCTGTTGGTCGGCAGCAGGTCGGCTGTGATCTTGGCCTCCGGCAGCAGGGTGTTGTCCACGACCTGCATCTCCAGCGGGTACTTGGTGCCCTTCTGCCACTGCACTCCGGCCGGCGGGGTGATCGCCACGCCCGGCGCGGGGCCGCCGGAGGCGAAGTCCAGCGGCCCGGCCAGCGCGCGGATGTTCACCTTGTGGATGGCGTCCGCGACCTCGGTCTTGTCGTGCGGGTCGCTCACCGACCTGAACGCGGCGTAGGCCACCTCGAACAGGCTGTAGTTGCTGATGTTAGCGTTCCACTGGCTGCTGGTCGCCGCCTCGTACTCGTTTGCCATCTGCTGGCAGTTCTCCCCGGTGAACGTTGACGTCCACGGGAGCGTAGGCACCCACCAGGTGTCGGTGGCGACGTTGTACACCTCCGAGCCCATCGCATAGGCGTCTGTGGGGAACAGCAGCACCTTCGCCACGGTCGCCAGCTTCGGCCGGTAGCCCTGCTGGATTGACTGCTTCCACATCGTGGCGAAGTCGGGCGGCAGCGGCACGTTGGTGAAGAAGTCCGCCTTGACCGACTTGAACTCGGAGATCATCGATGAGTAGTTCGTGGTCCCGTCGGGATAGGCCGACGACATGACGAACTTGTAGCCGGCTGCCTTGACGATGGGCGGGAATATCAGCCGGAACGCGTTGCCATCGGAGTCGTTCGGGAACGCCGCGGCCACCACCTTGTCGGTGTGCAACTCGGTGTGGATCCGGTTCCACATCGGGATGAAGCACTTGGCGAGATGCTCGGCGCCGAGGAAGTACATGACCACATACTTGGGCTTGAGCGTCGGCTTGGCGGGGTTCCCGCCGAGGTTGATGTACCAGGACTCCCACGGGACGTTCGAGCAGACCAGCGGGGTGCCCAGGGACTCGGCCTGGCTGGCCACCGCATTCACCGTCTCCGGCGTCGACGAGGCGAACAGCATGTCCACCCCGTCGTTCAGGATCGCCGTCTTGGCCAGGTCGCCGGCCCGGGTGGAGCTTGACTGCGAGTCGTAGGACTTGATCGTGACGGGATAGGTCTTCCCGCCTATCCTGAAGCCCTTCTGGTAGGGAGTGGTCTGCTTGATCTTGGAGATCACCCAGTTGTCTGGCGCGCCGAACCCGGCCAGCGAGCCGGTCAGGGGATGGATCCAGCCGATCGTGATGTTCTTGGTGCTGCTGGAGCTAGCGCCCTTGATGCCAGAGCTGCAGGCCTGGAGCAGCCCGCCGGCTCCCGCCACGGCCGCGCCGGTGCCAACCGCTCGGAGCAGGCTGCGCCGGCTGATGCCGGATGCAGTGCCCGTGCTTCCTGATTGCACAGTCTGATCACTCATCTGTCATCGATCTCCTTGATGGGGGATCCGGGTCCGCCTTCCGGCAGCGCACGAGCCGAAGGTCACGCGCTGCGCAGTAGAGAGCTTCGGAAAGTGTTCGCTTCGCGTACGAGTATGCGCAGTGTAGCTTACTCGGACCAGGCCGATCGAGGAGGTGTTGGCCCGTTGTCGCCCGACCGCTCTTCTTCATGCTCCCGCCCGGCCGGCTGTCATGACCACGCGCGTTCTGCCGAGAACCTAGGGCTGATGGGAGAAAATGTCAACAATTTTGGTGAACTAAACTGCCGCAATGAGACTCAGCCGCCCGGGGACCGGCGCTGAGCGGGGACGGAGCCAACGCCCTGACGGCTAGCCTTAGGCCGCCTCTTGCCGCTGCCCGGCCAGAAGTACCTCGGATTGTTAACTATATTGCTGCTGGTCCACAGCTGCCGTGCTGCTACGGGAGCAGGAGCGCCCGCAGGTCGGACTCGATCTGCGCCACCGTGTCGAGGAGCACCGGAAGCAGGTCCGATTGCATGGCCGTCAGGCTCACCCGGCTCGCATGCGCCGACACGTTGATGGCGGCCGTGCCGAGGTCGGCCGCGCCGTGAATCGGCGCAGCCACCGCCCGCAGGCCTTCCTCAAGCTCCTGATCGACGATCGCGTAACCCTGGCAGCCCACCTCGCGGACGATCTCCCGTAGCCTGCGCGGGTCCGTGACCGTCCGGCTGGTCAGCGGCTCGAAGGTGGCCTCAGCCAGATAGCGGTCCAGGTCCTCGTCACTAAGCTCGGCGAGCAGCACACGGCCCATCGAGGTCGCGTATGCCGGGAACCTGGTGCCAACCGAGATGGCAACGGTCATGATCCGCTTGGTCGGCACCCGGGCGACGTAGACGATGTGGTGGCCGTCCAGCACCGAGATCGACGACGACTCGTGCAGCCGCGACACCATCTCCTCCATGTGCGGTGCCGCGATCTCGGGCAGGCTGAGCCCGGACAGGTACGCATATCCGAGCTCGAGGATCCGGGGCCGGAGCGAGAACAGCCTGCCGTCGCTGCGCACGTAGCCGAGCCTGGCCAGGGTGAGCAGGAACCGCCGGGCTGCCGCGCGGGTCAGGCCGGCGGCGCTGGCGACCTCGCTCAGGCTCAGCCGCTCCCGGTCCGGGCCGAATGCGCGGATCACGGCGAGGCCCCGGTCCAGGGACTGGACGAAGTCGCTGTTGCGGACCGGGTGCGCGTCGTCTCCGCCGGCCGTCGCCGAGTGGGCCGCCCTTCCCCGCGGCGGTACTCCCCGCGCTGTCTTGCCTGGCGGCGGTGCCTCCTGCGCTGCAACCGCCGGATCGTTCGCTGTGCGCCCGGGAGTCCTCATCGCTGCCAATGCTAATGCCGGCGCGATTGCGGCGGCGCGCAACCGGCTGCGGAGCGGCGGATGGGAGCGCCTGGCTCAGCCTGTGCGGTCCACGACGAACTCGCACATGGTCTCGAAGGCGGCACGGGCCGGGACGTCGGGCAGTGCCAGGATCTCTGTCCTGGCGGCCGCCGCCCAGCGGCGCAGGTCTTCGCGCGCCATTTCCATGGCCGGGTGCGCCCGCAGCAGGGCGAGTGCCTCCGCGTGCAGCCGCGGGTCGGTCAGCTCACCCGAGGCCAGCAGCTCCACCAGCCGCGAGTCGGAAGGGCCGGCCGCTCGCAGCGCATGCAGCATCGGCAGCGTCCGGACGCCCTCACGAAGGTCGGTACCCGGCGTCTTGCCCGATTCGGCCGACTCGCTGGCCACATCGAGGATGTCGTCGGAAAGCTGGAAGGCCACGCCCAGTGCCTCGCAGGCCGGCGTGATCCGTCCGGCGACATCGGCAGGAGCACCGGAGAACATCGCGCCAAACCGGGCCGAGGTCGCGATCAGCGACGCGGTCTTCTCCCGGACCACGCTCAGGTAGTGCCTCAGCGGGTCTTCGCCCGGCCGGGGGCCTGCGGTCTCCGCGATCTGGCCGTTGACAAGCCGGGTGAATGTCTCGGCCTGGATCCGGATGGCCTCTGCGCCGAGGTCGGCGAGGATCTCCGAGGCCTTGGCGAACAGGTAGTCGCCGGTGAGGATCGCCACCGTGTTGTCCCAGCGCGCGTTGGCGCTCGGACGGCCGCGCCTGACCTCGGCCTCGTCCATCACGTCGTCGTGGTAGAGCGTGGCGAGGTGAGTCAGCTCGATCGCCACTGCCGCGGGAACGATCCTGGCGTCCCTCGGATTGCCAAACTGGGCGGAAAGCAGGACGAGTGTGGCCCGGAACCGCTTTCCGCCGGCGCCGATCAGGTACTCCGAGGCATCGGCGAGCAGCTCGTGCCGGGCTCGCGCAGCCCGGCGCAGTCCCTCCTCGACGAGCGACAGGCCGTCCACTACCTCAGCGGCCAGTGCCGCATCGGGCAGCGTCACGGTCACCGCACTTGTCACTGGGCCCCCCTCTGTCCGCACCGCCCGGGCTGCGGGTGAGCCGGGCGAGGGCGCCGGTAACGCCACTTCCACGATATGTGCGATGACTGGCAAACCGCCGTCCGGGCTGCCATTGGGCTCGCTGCTGCGCGGGCAGCCGGAGCCTCACCGCGCCGCCACGCCAGGTCAGCGGACGAACAGCTGCGTGGCCGCATGATTGGCGAGGCTGAGCAGCGGCTGTGGCAGGATGCCGAGCCAGAGCGTGACCAGCGCGCCGCCGGCGACCGCGATCCCGGTGAACGCACTGGGCCGGACCACCACCGGGCCGTCCGGCGCCGGATCGCTGAAGAACATGAGCACGATCACCCGCACGTAGGGGAACGCGAGGATCGCGCTGCTGATCACGCCGATGATGACCAGGGGCAGCGCGCCGCCTCGCTCAGCGGCCTGGAAGACGGCGAACTTCCCGCTGAACCCGCTGGTCAGCGGGACGCCCGCAAAGGCGATGAGGAAGAACGCGAACACCCCGGCAACCAGCGGCGAGCGCTTGCCCAGCCCCGCCCACCTGGACAGGTGGTTGGCCTCGCCGGCCTGGTCGCGGACCAGGGTCACCATCGCGAACGCGCCGACGATGGAGATTCCGTAGGCCGCCAGGTAAAACAGGCTGCTGGACAGGCCGGCCACGCTGGCCGCCACCACGCCGGTCAGCACGTACCCGGTGTTGGCGATCGATGAGTAGGCCAGCAGCCGCTTCACGTCGGTCTGGGTGATGGCCACGATCGAGCCGACCGCCATCGTGAGGATCGCCACCCCCCACAGCACCGGACGCCAGTTCCAGGTGAGCTGGCCGAAGGCGACGAAGAACACCCGCAGCAGCGCTCCGAACGCCGATACCAGCGTGCAGGACGACATCAGCGCCGTCACCGGGGTCGGCGCGCCCTGGTAGACATCGGGCTTCCAGCTATGGAAGGGCACTGCGCCTATCTTGAAGAAGAGCCCGAGTCCCAGCAGGGCCATGCCCGCGTACAGCAGCGTGAGACCCGAGGTGTTGACCGAGGCGGCGGCGGCGATTGCGGACAGCCGCACCGAGCCGGCGAACCCGTACAGCATCGCGATGCCGAACAGGAAGAACGCCGACGAGAACGCCCCGAGCAGGAAGTACTTCATCGCGGCCTCCTGCGACAGCAGGCGGCGCCGCCGGGCCAGCCCGCACAGCAGGTACAGCGGCAGCGACAGCACTTCCAGCGCCACGAACATCGTGAGCAGGTCGTTCGCCGCAGGGAACAGCATCATTCCGCCTACAGCGAACAGGGTCAGCGGGTAGACCTCGGTGTGGGTGATCCCGGCAAGCAGGCCCTCCCGCTCCTCCGGGCTCCCGGGCAGCGCGGCGGCCTGCGCCGCGAACGCGCTCACCCCGTGCGAGGACTCCGCGATGAGCAGAACGGATGCGAAGGCGAGCACCAGGATCGTCGCCTGGATGAACAGGGTGGGCCGGTCGACGGCCACCGCGCCGGCGGCTGCCAGCCGTCCCGGGCTGCCCTTGGCGAACAGCGAGCCCTGCGCCGCGATCACGATCGTCAGCGCGAAGGCCCCGGCCAGGCCGGCCAGCGCGATCACGATGTGGGTCAGCCGCCGGGCGGCCCGCGGCGCGAAGGCCTCCACCAGCACCCCGGCCACCGCCGCGCCGAAGACCACGAGCATCGGCGAGATCTGGGCGAGGTGCAGCTGCGGTGCGGGTATGGCCGGGGCCGCGGCGGCCAGGACGCCGGTCACGGTTTGCTCCTCTGCAGCATGGGGGTGGCTGGGGCCATGGCGGCCAGGACGCCGGTCACGGATTGCTCCTGCGCGACGCCGGGACCGCTGCCGGATGCGGCGGCACCGGGTCGGTGGAGTGCACCTGGACCAGCGTGTGGTGCACGGTCGGGTTGATGATGTCCAGGACCGGCTTGGGGTAGATGCCCAGCGCGATGATGAGCGCGATCAGCGGCCCGACCGCCCAGAGCTCGCGGGCACTCAGGTCCGGCATGCCGGCGACCTCATCCCGGACCGGGCCGGTCATCGTGCGCTGGTACATCCAGAGCATGTAGATGGCCGACAGGATGATCCCCACCGTGGCGAGCACGGCCGCCGCCTCATATCGGGTGAAGGTGCCGATCAGCACCAGGAACTCGCTGACGAACGTGTTCAGGCCCGGCAGCGCCAGCCCGGCCAGGCTCGCGATCAGGAAGAACCCGGCCAGCACGGGGGCCACCTTCTGGACGCCGCCGTAGTCAGCGATCAGCGCCGAGCGGCGGCGGTCGATCAGGAACCCGGCGATCAGGAACAGCGCCCCCACGAGGAACCCGTGGTTGACCATCTGCAGGGACGCCCCTGCCTGGCCCTGGCTGGTCATCGCGAAGATGCCCAGCGTGATAAGTCCCATGCCGGACACCGAGAGATAGCCGATCAGCCTCTTGATGTCGCGCTGGCCGATCGCCACGATCGCGGCGTAAAGGATCCCGATCACCGATAGGACCAGGATCAGCGGGGTGAAGTAGTGGGCCGCAGCGGGGAACAGGTCCAGCCCGTAGCGGATCATGGCGAACGTGCCGACCTTGTCCATCACGCCGATCATCAGCACGGCGTCACCGGGCTGCGCGGATGCCGCCGCGTCCGGGAGCCAGGTGTGGAACGGCCAGATCGGCGCCTTGATCGCAAACGCGATGAAGAACCCGGCGAACAGCCACTTCTGCACGGTGGGGCTCAGCCTCAGGTGAGCGAGCTGGGCGAACAGGAACGTGGGATGGCCTGACCGGGCAGCATAGACGTACAGCGCGATCACCGCGACCAGCATCAGCAGCCCGCCCAGCAGGCTGTAGAGGAGGAACTTCACCGCCGCGTACTGCCGCTGGCCGACCCCGTAGCTGCCGATCATGAAGTACATCGGGATCAGCATGGCCTCGAAGAACACGTAGAAGAGGAAGACGTCGGTGGCGGCGAACGCCCCGATCATGAGCGTCTCCAGCACGAGCAGCAGCGCGTAATAGGTCTTCGCGCTGTGCCGCGCAGGGCGGCTGCGCGCCGGATCGGGTCCGGGCGATCCCGCGGCGGACTCCTCGGCCGGTGCGCCGACGGCCTGCCAGGAGCCGAGCACGACCGCCGGGGCGAGCACGGCGGTCATCACGATCAGCACCAGCGCCAGCCCGTCGGTACCCACGGCGTAGTGCACCCCGAACTGCGGTATCCACTGGTAGACCTGGGTGAACTGGAAGTTCGGGCCGCTGGTGTCGAACTGGGTCGCCATCGCGATCGTGGTGCCGAGGGTGGCGAGGGTGAATGCCAGCGCCAGTATCTTGACCAGCCGGTCGCGGGCACGCCGGTCCGCATGACTGCCCGGCGCCGACTGGCCGGGCGTCAGCGCGACCGCGATCGACCCGGCCAGCGGGATCGCGCCCGCCACGGTCAGCCAGGGGAAAGTGCTCATTGGTCTCCTAGAGCCGCACCAGCAGGAGCGCGCCGACCAGCAGCACCGCTCCGACGAACATGGACAGCGCGTACGAGCGGACCAGCCCGTTCTGGGTGCGGCGCAGGCGGCCCGAGGAGCCGCCCATCGTGGCTGCGACGGTGTTCACCAGGCCGTCGACGCCGCGGTTGTCGAAGTACACCGACAGCCGGGTCAGCCACTGCCCTGGCCGCATCAGCACCGACTCGTTGAACGCATCGCCGTACAGGTCCTTGCGCGCGGCCGTGACCGGGAATCGCGCGGCTGGCTGGGAAACCGCCACGGGCCTGCGCCCGTACATCAGCCAGGCCAGCATCGCCGCGGCTACCACCAGGACGAGCGCCCCGATGCTGGGCAGCGTGAACAGGCCCTTGCTGGCCGGCGGCGACCCGACGACCGGAGCGAGGAAGTCCTGCAGTCTGCTGCCGAGGATCAGGAACGCGCCGCCGCCCAGGGAGCCGATCGCGAGCAGGACCGCCGGCCCGGTCATCACCGGGGGTGCCTCATGCGGGTGCTGCCCCTCGTCCCAGCGCCGCTCACCGGTGAATGTCATCAGCAGCATCCGGGTCATGTAGAAGGAGGTGATTCCCGCGCCGATCAGCGCGGCGGTCCCCAGCAGCGCACCGGAGGTGCCGCCCTTGGCGAACGCGGCCTCGATGATCGGGTCCTTGGTGAAGAAGGCGGAGAACGGCGGTATCCCGATGATCCCGAGGTAGGCGCAGATGAACGCGCCGAACGTGACCGGCATGACCGCGCCGAGACCGCCGAACCTGCGCATGTCTACTTCATCGCTCATCTCGTGCTTCACCGAGCCTGCGGTCAGGAACAGGCAGGCCTTGAAGAATCCGTGGGCGAGAAGCTGAGCGATCGCGAATACGTAGCCGGCCGGGCCGAGGCCGGCCGCCAGCACCATGTAGCCGATCTGGCTCATGGTCGAGCCGGCCAGGGATTTCTTGATGTCATCCTTGGCCGATCCGATGATCGCCCCGAACAGGAGCGTTACCGCGCCCACGATCGCGACGGCGAGCCTGGCGTCCGGGGTCAGGTTGAAGATCGGCGCGGACCTGACGATGAGGTAGACGCCCGCGGTCACCATCGTCGCCGCGTGAATCAGCGCCGACACCGGCGTCGGGCCTTCCATGGCGTCCAGCAGCCAGGACTGCAGCGGCACCTGGGCGGACTTTCCGCAGGCGCCGAGCAGCAGCAGCAGCCCGATGGCGGTGACAACGCCCGCGCTGGCCCGGCCGGCGGTGTTGAACACGCCCGTGAAGTTCACGGTGCCGAACGTCGCGAACAGCAGGAAGATCGCGATGGTCAGCCCGGCGTCGCCGACCCGGTTAGCGATGAAGGCCTTCTTCGCGGCGACCGCCGCCGAGGGCTTGAACTGCCAGAAGCCGATCAGCAGGTAGGAGGCAAGGCCGACGCCCTCCCACCCGGCATACAGCCCGAGGTAGTTGTCCGACAGCACCAGCAGCAGCATGGCGGTCACGAACAGGTTCATGTACCCGAAGAACCTGCGGCGCTCCGGGTCGTGCTCCATGTAGCCGACGGCGAAGATGTGGATCAGCGACCCGACACCGGTGATCAGCAGCACGAAGCAGATCGACAGCGGGTCCAGCAGCAGCCCGATGGACACCTTGAGGCCGCCCACCGGGATCCAGGAGAACAGGTGCAGATCCCGGCTGCGGTGGACCTGGCCGAGCATGGCCGCGAAGACGATGGCCCCGTAGATGAACGCGGCCACCGGCATTGCCACCCCGACGAGGTGGCCCCACCTGTTCGTGCGCCTGCCGCCGAGCAGCAAGATCACCGCTCCCGCAGCGGGCAGGGCCAGCAGCAGCCACGCCGCACGCTCGGCACCGGCCGCCGGCAGCGTGGTCAGGGCCACGGCCGGCGCGGCCGCAATGGAGCCTGTCACTCGCCAACCCTTCTCATATTGCGGCCCGAGGACATCGCGTCCTCCGGCCACGGACGGTCCGGCATGCCGGGGCTGTCACGCCCGCCATGCCTGCCGGGCCCGGGCATGTCAGCCCCGGCATGGCCCGCCGTCCGGCGGTCAGTATTTCAGCAGGTTCTCGTCGTCCACCGACGCGGACCTGCGGCTTCGGAAAATCGAGGTAAGGATCGCCAGGCCGACGACGACCTCGGCGGCCGCGACGACCATTACGAAGAACGCGATCACCTGGCCGTCCAGGTTGCCGTGCATCCGGGCGAACGCGACGAACGCCAGGTTCACCGCGTTCAGCATCAGCTCGATGCACATGAAGACAACGATCGCGTTCCGGCGGACAAGCACGCCCACGCCGCCGATGACGAACAGGATCACCGACAGCGCGACGTAGTCAGCGGGGCTCACCATCAGTCCTCCCGCTCGGCCGGTTCACTGGGTCCGCCAGCGCTCGGCACGCTGCGCGCGGGCCGGGCACCGCCGGGCTCGGCGCTCTGCGGGGGCTCGCTTCCGTTTGGCGCCTGTCCGCCCGGCGGCAGCGCCGTGGCCTGCCGTGCCGCCCGGACCGGAGCGGCACTGGTGCGGGCAGCGATGACCGGGCTGACCGAAAGCTCGGACGGCGAGCCGTCGGGAAGCAGGGCAGGCATGTCCACGGCGTTATGCCGGGCGTAGGTGCCAGGGCCGGGAAGCGGGGTCGGATGCCCGCTGGCGACCCGCCTGGCGGCGAGCTCCCGCTGGGTCGGCTTGCGCGTGGTCCGCTCGCGGTGCGCCAGCACCATCGCCCCCAGCCCGGCGGTGATGAGCAGCGCGCTGGTGATCTCGAACGGGAACACGTACCTGGTGAAGATCAGCGTCGCGATGCCCAGCACGTTGGAGTTCTGCGGGCCGGCACCGCCGGCCGGCGCGGGGCCTATGGCCGCGTGGCCGACGACCAGGCTCAGCAGCACGAGCAGGCCGATCCCGGCCAGTCCGGCGGCGAGCCGCTGCCCGCGGATGGTCTCGACCAGTGAGTCGGCCGAGCTAAGTCCGATGATCATCAGGACGAACAGGAACAGCATCAGCACGGCGCCGGTGTAGACGATCACCTGAACGAACGCCAGGAACGGCGCCCCCTGCATCGCGTACAGCGCGGCGAGCGACAGCATCACCACCGCCAGCAGCACCGCGCAGTAGACAGCCTTCCGGGCCAGCACCATGCCGAGCCCTGCGCCCACCGACAGGACGGCAAGCAGCCAGAAGAAGACGACTTCCGTCGTCGAGGCGATGTTGCCTGACCCGGAGGCGAGGAGGAGCGAGCGGCCGGTCACGATGTCCCCGCCTCCTCGCCGGCCTCCCCGGCAGGGCCGCCTGGTGCGGCGCCGCCGGGCGGGGCGCTCTCATCCGCGCTGGCGTCAGCCATGCCGGAGGCGCCGAGCGCGTAGTAGTCCCGCTCGGTCTCTCCCAGCCGCATCGGATGCGGCGGCGCCTCCATGGTCTCGGTGAGCGGGGCGAGCAGCTGCTCCTTGGTCCAGATCAGCGCCTCCCTGCTGTCGTCGGCCAGCTCGTAGTCGTTGGTCATGGTCAGCGCCCGGGTCGGGCACGCCTCGACGCACAGGCCGCACAGGATGCAGCGCAGGTAGTTGATCTGGTAGACGCGCCCGTAACGCTCGCCCGGCGAGTACCGCTCTTCCTCGGTGTTGTCGGCACCCTCGACGTAGATAGCGTCCGCCGGGCAGGCCCACGCGCACAGCTCACAGCCGATGCACTTCTCCAGCCCGTCGGGCCAGCGGTTCAGCTGATGGCGGCCGTGGAAGCGGGGCGCGGTCGGGTTCTTCTGCTCGGGATACTGAACGGTGTCAACCTTCTTGAACATCTGCCGGAAGGTGACGCCGAACCCCTTGATCGGGTCGAAGAACTCAGCCACCGGTCACCTCCTGGGTCGAGGCGCGCTCGGCCCGGGCGGCCGGAACCTCGCTGAGCGTCAGCCCGACACCGTGGTAGTGCGGCAGGTCCAGCGGCGGAACGGGGAATGCCACCAGGCCGGGTTCCGCTCCGGCCGCAGCCTCACCAGGCCCGTGCCCGGCCTCGGCGAGGTCGGCGGCGCGCTCGGCCTCCCGCTCGCGCTCCCGCGCGGCTGCCGCCGACTCCCACGCCCACCAGAGCAGGATCAGTACCACCAGGATGCCGCCGGCCACGATATAGACGCCCGGGCTGCCACCCTGGCGGCGCCATACCCGGATCGTCGCGATGATCAGGGTCCAGGCGAGCGCCGAGGGGATGAGCACCTTCCAGCCCAGCGCCATCAGCTGGTCGTACCTGATCCGCGGCAGCGTCCCGCGCAGCCAGATGAAGCAGAACTCGAAGATCGCGATCTTAGCCAGGAACCAGAGCAGCGGCCACCAGCCGGAGTTGGCACCCGGCCACACCGAGATCGGCCAGGGCGCCCGCCACCCGCCGAGGAACAGGGTGGTCGCCAGCCCGGCCACCGTCGTCATGTTGACGTACTCAGCGAGGAAGAACAGGGCGAACTTCAGCGACGAGTACTCAGTGTGGTAGCCGCCTACTAGCTCGCCCTCGCCCTCCGGCAGGTCGAACGGCAGCCGGTTGGTCTCTCCGACCATCGTGATCAGGTAGATCACGAAGGAGGGAAAGAGGAGCACCGCGAACCAGGACGGGTAGTGCAGCCCGACGCCGAACCAGTGGAACTCGGTGCCATGCGCCTGCGCGGCGACGATGTCGCTGGTCGACAGTGACCCCGCGTACATGAAGACCGGCACGAAGGCCAGGCCCATCGCGATCTCGTAGCTGATTACCTGGGCCGATGAGCGCAGCCCGCCGAGCAGCGAGTAGGGCGAGGCCGAGGCCCACCCGGCCAGCACGATCCCGTACACGCCCATCGAGCTCATCGCCAGGATCAGCAGCACCGCGACCGGCAGGTCGGTGAGCTGCAGCGGCGTGCGGACGCCGGCGATCGACACCTCCGGGCCCCAGGGGATCACCGCGAAGCTGACGAACGCGGGAGCCGCTGCGACCGCTGGTGCCAGCCAGAACAGCAGCTTGTCCACTCCTCGCGGGACGATGTCCTCCTTGAGCGGCAGCTTGATGCCGTCCATCAGCGACTGCAGCAGGCCGAACGGGCCGGCCCGGTTGGGCCCGGGGCGCTGCTGCATCCGGCCGATGACCCTGCGCTCTGCCCAGATCATGAACAGCGTCGTGAGCATGAGGAACGCGAAGATCACCACGACCTTGAGCGCGATCAGCCACCAGGTGTCGTGACCGAAGCTGGCCAGCGTCGGATCTGCGGAACTGGCCAGCGGTGTCGCGAGCACCCCGGTATGCAGGCCGTGCTGGCCGAGCGGGGCAGTCATTCCGCGCTCCTTAGTGTCAGCCCGAGGGGATGACCCCCCGGACGATCTCCCGGAACCCCGCGGATCGTGACGATCGCACCGTGGCCAGCCGCCAGCGATCCCCGGACCGCGCAGCCGGCCGAGTTCGCGGGCAGCCACACAACGCGGTCGGGCATTTCCGCGATCTCGGCGGGCACGGTGACCGAGCCGGCTCGCGTGCTCACGCTGACCAGGCCGCCAGCGCTGACGCCCGCTTCCGCGGCGGTCGCCGCGGACATCCTGGCCACCGCCGGGCGTGCCGTGCCGGCCAGGTGCGGCTCACCGTCAGACAGCCGTCCGGCGTCCAGAAGATTATGCCAGGTTGCCAGGAGCGCCTGCCCGGCGCCCGGGTGCGGGCGGCCGAGCTGGTAGATGCCGGCGGCCGGCATCGCGCCCGGGGCGCCGGCCGATGCGGGCGCCGGGCCCCTCAGATCGCTTTCCTCGGCCGCGCCGGCGTTGTAGCCGGCCGCCAGCGGCGCGAGCGCGGAAAGCTCGCGGCGGGCGGTGGGCACGTCTGGCAGACCGAGGTGAACGTCCATCTCGCCGGCGATCGCGGTGAGCACCTCCAGGTCGCTCTGCGCGCCCGGAACCGCTAGCGCGGGCGCGAACGAGCCCGGCCGGCCTTCCCAGTTCAGGAACGTGCCCGCCTTCTCGGCAACCGCGGCGACGGGGAACACCACATCGGCCCTGTCGGTCACCGCGCTGGCGCGCAGTTCCAGGCTCACGATGAACTCGCAGGACTCCAGTGCGCTCAGGGCGGCGGCCGGATCGGGCAGGTCCGCCGGGTCGGCCCCGCCGATGACCAGCGCCCCGAGCTCGCCCGCGGCCGCGGCTGCCAGGATCTGCGTGGTGTCCCGGCCCGGGTCGGCTGGCAGCGAGGCCACTCCCCAGGCGCGGGCCACGTCGGCACGCGCGACCGGGTCGGCGACGGCGCGGCCGCCCGGCAGCAGGATCGGCAGCGCTCCCGCCTCGATCGCCCCGCGCTCTCCGGCCCGGCGCGGTATCCAGGCCAGCCTGGCGCCGGTCGTCTCGGCCAGCCGGGCGGCCGCCGACAGCGCGCCCGGCACCTCTGCCAGCCGCTCGCCGGCCAGGATCACCGCGCCGGGCTGCCGCAGCGCAGCCGCCGCTTCCCGCCAGGCCAGTCCTGCCGCGCCGGAGACGCCGGAAGCGCCGGAGGGCCCGGAGCCCGGGCCGCCCTGGCCTGCGCTGTCCGCGCCGGAAGCCAGCAGGTCCAGCGCGGCTGCCTCGCTGCCGGGCACCGTCGGCAGCAGCGTGCCGGACATCCGGCCCAGCCCCGGGCCGGCCAGCGCAGCGACCGAGTACACGCGCAGGCCGCGCTTACGGGCTGCCTTGCGCAGCCGCAGGAAGACGATCGGCGACTCGTCCTCCGGCTCGAAGCCGGCCAGCAGCACCGCGCCGGCCTGCTCCAGTCCCGTGTAGCTGACCGGGGCCGGGCGTCCCGCCACCCGGTCGGCCAGGAACTGGGTCTCCTCAGCCGAGTGCGGGCGGATGCGCATGTCGATGTCGTTGCTGGCGAGGGCGACCCTGGCGAACTTGGCGTAGCCGTAGGCGTCCTCGGCGGTGAGCCGGCCGCCGGCCAGCACGCCCGCCCGCCCGCGCGCGGCGAGCAGCCCGGCGGCGGCCGCGGCGAGGGCCTCTGGCCAGGAAGCGGGCCGCAGCGCCCCGTTCTCGTCGCGGACCAGTGGCGAGATCAGCCGGTCCGGCTGCGTGGCATAGCGGAATGCGAACCGCCCCTTGTCGCAGTTCCATTCCTCGTTGACCGCCGGGTCGTCACCAGCGAGGCGGCGCATGACCGCGCCGCGGCGATGGTCGGTGCGCTGGCGGCAGCCGGAGGCGCAGTGCTCGCAGACGCTCGGCGTCGACACCAGGTCGAACGGCCGGGACCGGAACCGGTAGGAGGCGCTGGTCAGCGCGCCGACCGGGCAGATCTGGATGGTGTTACCGGAGAAGTAGGAGTTGAACGGCTTCCCCTCGGCGGTGGCGATGTACTGCCGCGGGCCGCGCTCGAAGAACTCGATGAACTCATCCCCCGCGATCTCCTCGGAGAACCGGACGCAGCGGGTGCAGGAGATGCACCGCTCCCGGTCCAGCAGGACCTGGCTGGAGATCGCGACCGGCTTGGCGAACCGCCGTTTCTTATCCACGAACCGGGTCTCGCCCTGGCCGTTGGACATCGCCTGGTTCTGCAGCGGGCACTCGCCGCCCTTGTCGCACATCGGGCAGTCGAGCGGGTGGTTGATCAGCAGGAGCTCCATGGTCCCCCGCTGCGCCTTCTCCGCCACCGGCGAGGTGAGCTGGGTGTGCACGACCATCCCGTCGGTGCAGGCGGTGATGCACGAGGCCGGGGGCTTGGGCTGGCCCTCGACCTGGACCAGGCACTGCCGGCAGGCGCCGACCGGCTCCAGCAGCGGGTGGTCGCAGAACCGCGGTATCTGGATGCCCAGCAGCTCGGCCGCCCGGATGATCAGGGTCCCCTTGGGCACGGTGACCTGGAAGCCGTCGATGGTGACGGTGACCCCGTCGGGAACCGCGGCAGCGCCGGCGGCCTCGCTCACCACGGCCGTCATCGCCCGGCCTCCTGCGCTGGCGCCCGGGCGAACAGGGCCGACGCCGCAGGATCGAACGGGCAGCCACCGCCCTTCAGGTGGTCGAGGTACTCATCCCGGAAGTACTTGATCGATGACATGACCGGGCTCGTCGCACCATCGCCCAGCGCGCAGAACGCCCGGCCGAGGATGTTGTCGCTGGTATCCAGCAGCTTGTCGAGATCCGCCTCGCTGCCCTCGCCGCGTTCAAGCCGCTGCAGCATCTGCACGTACCAGAACGTGCCCTCACGACAGACCGTGCACTTCCCGCACGACTCATGCTGGTAGAACTCGCTCCACCGGAGCACCGCCCGGACCACGCAGGTTGTCTCGTCGAAGATCTGCAGCGCCCGGGTTCCGAGCATGGAGCCGGCCGCCGCCGTTGCCTCGAAGTCCAGCGGCACGTCGATGTGCTCCTCGGTGAAGATGGGGGTGGAGGACCCGCCAGGGGTCCAGAACTTCAGCCGGTGCCCCGCCCGGACCCCGCCCGCCAGCTCCAGCAGCTCGCGCAGCGTGGTGCCGAGCGGCGCCTCGTACTGGCCCGGTGTCGTGACGTGCCCGGACAGGGAGAAGATCCCGAAGCCCTTGGACCGCTCGGTGCCGAGTGCCGCGAAGGCCTGGGCGCCGCGGTCGACGATGAACGGAACGCTGGCGATCGACTCCACGTTGTTGACGACCGTCGGGCTCGCGTACAGGCCGGCGATCGCGGGGAAGGGCGGCTTGCTCCGGGGCAGGCCGCGCTTGCCCTCGAGCGAGTCCAGCAGCGCCGTCTCCTCGCCGCACTCGTACGCGCCGGCCCCCGCGTGCACGACGATCTCCAGGTCGTAGCCGGAGCCGAGGATGTTGCGGCCGACGTAGCCGGCCTCGTACGCCTCGGCGAGGGCATGGTGCAGCCGCCGGACCGCGTGCAGGACCTCGCCGCGGACGTAGATGAACGCGCGCTCGGCGCGGATCGCATACGCCGCGATTATCGCTCCCTCGATGAGCAGGTGCGGGACGGCCAGCATGAGCGGAACGTCCTTGCACGTGCCGGGCTCAGACTCGTCGGCGTTGACGACCAGGTAGTGCGGCTTGCCGTCACCCTGGGGGATGAAGCCCCACTTGTTCCCGGTGGGGAAGCCCGCCCCGCCCCGGCCGCGCAGCCCGGAGTCCTTGACCGCCTGGATGATGTCATCGGGACTGGTATTCAGGGCCTTGCGCAGCGCCCGGTAGCCGCCGCCGCGCCGGTAGCCCTCCAGCGTGAACGAGTCGGGCTCGTCCCACCTGGCGGTGAGCACGGGAGTGAGGATCAAGGTCACGGTCGTCCTCCGGCTGCGGAGGGGCCGGCGTTCCCGGTCCCGGGATCGCCGTCGGGCTGCCAGCCGGCCTCCTTCGCGATCCGCAGCCCGGCCAGGGTTGCATGCCCCGCAGTATGCCCTCCGGTCGCCTGGTCGTCGGGGAAGCCTGCCAGGATCCGGGCCGCCTGCTTCCATGTGCACAGCCTCGGCGCGCCGCGGGACGGGGCGATGTCGGCCCCCGCGCGCAGCCCGTCGACCAGGTCGCGTGCCCGCTGCGGGGTCATGTCGTCGAAGAACTCCCAGTTCACCATCACCACCGGCGCGTAATCGCAGGCCGCGTTGCACTCGACGTGCTCCAGCGAGACCTTGCCGTCCGGCGTCACCTCGTCGTCGCCGATGCCGAGGTGACGGCGCAGGTCGGAGAGGATCGCGTCGCCGCCCATGATCGCGCACAGGGTGTTCGTGCAGACTCCGACGTGGTACTCGCCGACCGGATGCCGCTTATACATGGTGTAGTACGACACCACCGCGCTGACCTCGGTCTCGGTCAGCCCGAGCAGGCCGGCGCAGTAAGCGATGCCGTCCCGGGAGACGTATCCCTCCTCGGCCTGCACCAGGTGCAGCAGCGGAAGCAGCGCGGACCGGGGCTGCGGGTACCTGGCGATGATCTCCGCCGCGTCCGCATCCAGCTTCGAGGCCAGGGCAGCGACCGCCTCGGGGGACGCCTTCGGCGACCCTATCGAGATCGTCGCGGGGAACGGCTCGCTCAGCGCGGCCGGGTTCGCGTTTCCGCCGGCGCTCACCGGTCCACTCCTCCCATCACCGGGTCGATGCTCGCGACAGCCGCGATCACGTCGGCCACCAGGCCGCCCTCGCACATGACCGAGACCGACTGCAGGTTAGTGAAGGACGGATCGCGGAAGTGCGCCCGGTATGGCCGGGTGCCACCGTCGCTCACCAGGTGGCAGCCCAGCTCGCCGCGAGGCGACTCGACGGCCGCGTACGCCTGGCCGGCCGGCACCCGGAATCCCTCGGTCACCAGCTTGAAGTGATGGATCAGCGCCTCCATCGACTGGCTCATGATGTGCGCGATGTGGTCGGGCGAGTTGCCCAGGCCGTCCGGGCCCAGGGCCAGCCGGGCGGGCCAGCCGATCTTGGCGTCCCGGATCATCACCGGGTCGTCGGCGGGCCTGCGGCCAGACAGGCGGTCCACGCACTGCCTGATGATCCGCAGCGACTGATCCATCTCGTCCATCCGCAGGATGTACCTGGCATACGCATCGCAGGTATCGCGGGTGGGCACGTCGAACTCGTAGGTCTCGTAGCCGCAGTATGGCTGGGACTTGCGCAGGTCCCACGGCAGGCCAGCCGACCTGAGTATGGGGCCTGTTATCCCCAGCGACATGCAGCCCGCCAGGTCCAGGTGGGCGATGCCGACGGTCCTGGCCTTGAACAGCGGGCTGGCGTCGAACAGTGCCCGGATCTCGCCGAGCTGGCCCGGCATGACCTCGAGGAAGTCGCGGATCCGCTCGATCGCGCCAGGCGGCAGATCCTGTGACACCCCGCCAGGGCGGATGTACTCGTGGTTCATCCGCAGGCCGGTGATCAGCTCGAACAGGTCGAGGACCTTCTCGCGCTCGCGGAACCCGTAGAGGAACACCGTGGTGGCACCGAGTTCCATCCCCATCGTGCCGACCGCCACCAGGTGCGATGAGATCCGGTTCAGCTCCATCATCAGCACCCGGATGATCTGGGCGCGCTCCGGGATCTCGGCCTCGATGCCCAGCAGCCGCTCGGTGGCCAGGCAGAAGGCTGCCTCGTTGAAGAACGGGGACAGGTAGTCCATCCGGGTGCAGAAGGTCACGCCCTGGGTCCAGGTGCGGAACTCCATGTTCTTCTCGATGCCGGTGTGCAGGTACCCGATCACCGGGCGGAGCTCGGTCACGGTCTCGCCGTCGAGGGTGAGGATCAGCCGCAGCACCCCGTGCGTGGACGGGTGCTGCGGCCCCATGTTGACGACCAGCCGCTCGGAGGCGTTGCGCTCGGCGTCCTCGGCAGCCGCCGCGACGATCTCGTCCCAGTCCTCGCCGCTGACCGTGAAGACGCGGCCCTCTTCGAAGTCGGCGTCAGCGGCCGCGTACGGGTCGGTGTGAGTGGTCACTGGTAGGCCCTCCGTTCGTCCGGTGGAGGGACGGTTGCCCCGCGGTACTCGACCGGGATGCCGCCGAGCGGGTAGTCCTTCCGCTGCGGGTGGCCCTTCCAGTCGTCGGGCATCTCGATCCTGGTCAGCGCCGGATGCCCGTCGAAGATGATGCCGAAGAAGTCCCAGGTCTCCCGCTCGTGCCAGTCACTGGTCGGGTAGACGCTCATGACCGACGGGATATGCGGGTCGGCATCGGGGGCCGACACCTCGACCCGCAGCCGCCGGTTGTGCGTGATCGACACCAGGTGGTACACCGCGTGCAGCTCGTTCCCGGCGTCCGCCGGATAGTGCACACCGGAAACGCCGAGGCAGAGCTCGAACGCCAGCGCCGGGTCGTCGCGTAGCTCCCTGGCCACCGCGAGCAGGTGCTCGCGGCGCACATAGAAGGTCAGCTCGCCGCGGTCGGCCACGACGCGTTCCACGGCCTCGCTGAAGGCGAGCCCGGCGCGCTCCAGCGCATCGCCGAGCCGGTCGGCGACCTCGTCGAAGTAGCCGCCGTAGGGCCGCGGGCTGGACAGCCGGGGCGACTGGCGGACCAGCAGCCCGCCGTAGCCGGAGGTATCAGGGGTGTCCTGGACGCCGAACATCCCTCTTCGCACGACCGGCTCGCTGAGCCGCTCCCGGCCGGCCAGCGCCGCCGGGGCCACCAGCTCAGACGACGGGCCTCCGGCCGGGCCGCCGCCCGGCCTGATGCCGGCGGGCGGCGCGCCGCCGGGCTGCGCGCCGCCGGGCTGCGCGCCGCTCGGCTGCGGGTTCGCCGGCTGCGGGTTCGCCGGCTGCTTCCCGGGCGGCTTCTCGGTCACCGCGGCGCCCCGGTCATCTCGTCGTAGGCGGCGCGTGCGGGCGCGCTCAGCGGCAGCCGCCGCAGCCTCGCCTGCTCAAGCTCGGTGATCTCCTTCTCCCGGTTCACGCCGAGCTTCATGTTCTGGATCTTGTCGTGCAGCTTGACGATCGAGTCCAGCAGCATCTCCGGGCGCGGCGGGCAGCCGGGGAGGTAGATGTCCACCGGCACGATGTGGTCCACGCCCTGCACGACCGCGTAGTTGTTGAACATCCCGCCGCTGGATGCGCAGACGCCCATCGAGATGACCCACTTGGGCTCGGCCATCTGGTCGTAGATCTGCCGGAGCACCGGGGCCATCTTCTGGCTCACCCGCCCGGCCACGATCATCAGGTCTGCCTGGCGGGGAGTGTTCGAGGCCCGCTCCATGCCGAACCTGGCCATGTCATGCCTCGGATCGCCGGTGGCCATCAGCTCGATCGCGCAGCAGGCCAGCCCGAACGTGGCAGGCCACACCGAGCTCTTGCGCGCATATCCGGCCAGCTTCTCCACGGTGGTCAGGAGGATCCCGCTGGGCAGCTTCTCTTCGATTCCCATGGCTAGTCCCAATCCAGTCCGCCGCGCCGCCACACGTAGGCGTACACGATGAGGACCGTTGCGACGAAGGTGACCATCTCCACCAGGCCGAACACGCCGAGCTTGTCGAAGGCCACGGCCCACGGGTAGAGGAAGATGATCTCGATATCGAACACGATGAACAGCATCGCGGTGAGGTAGTACTTCACCGGGAACCGGGCGCCCGGGCCCCGCGGGGTCGGCTCGATCCCGGACTCATATGCCTGCAGCTTGGCCCGGTTCCACCGCTTCGGTCCCGCGAGCGCGCCCGCGACCAGCGAGAAGACGGCGAACACCGCCGCCAGCCCGCCAAGCACCAGGATCGGCACATAGAGGATCACTGCCGTGTCACCCCCTTGCAGCTTCGGTTGGGCACATCACCGGTTCCGGTCAGGTTGACCATCGGGTTTCGGCTGGGCTCAGCATCGGGCTAGGCCGCCGGCGTCAGCTTAGCCAGTGCGTTGATCACGCGGTCGACCGCGTCGCCGCCGCGCGGCTCGGTCAGGTTGCCCAGCAGCTTGAGCGTGATCCGCATGAGCGCGGGCCGCTTGATCCCGTGCCGGGTGGCGAACTTCATCACTGACGGGTGCCCGATCAGCTTCACGAACTGGCGGCCAAGCGCGTAGTAGCCGCCGTAGGCGTCGCGCAGCGCCCTCGGGTAGCCGTGCAGCACGGCCTCCGCGCTGGCCCGGGTCGGCCTGGCCAGCGCCTGAGTGATCACCCGGGCCGCCACCTCGCCGGAGTCCAGCGCGTAGGCGATCCCCTCGCCGTTGAACGGGTTGATCATCCCGCCGGCATCGCCGGCCAGCAGCAGGCCCCGGGTGTAGTGCGGGGTGCGGTTGAAGCCCATCGGCAGGGCCGCGCCGCGGACCGGCTCGGTCCGGTTCTCCTCGGTCAGGCCCCACTCCGGCGGCATCGCCGCCAGCCAGCGCCGCAGCAGCGCCCGGTAGTCGATCTTGCCGAAGCCCTGCGAGGTGTTCAGCAGGCCGACCCCGACGTTGCTCGTGCCGTCTCCCATCCCGAAGATCCAGCCGTAGCCGGGCAGCAGCACGGTGCCGTCCCACAGGTCCAGCCAGGCTTCGAGGTAGTCGTCGTCGTGCCGGGGGCTGGCATAGTAGGTCCGCACCGCCACGCCGATCGGCCGGTCGTCGCGCTTGCGCAGGCCCATGGCAACCGAGAGCCGCGACGAGTTACCGTCCGCGGCCACGACGATCGGCGCCCGGAAGCTGCGTTCTGAATGAATATCGACCTGCTCCGCGGGGTCGAGCGTGGCCCGCACGCCGGCGATCCGCCCGGTGGCATCGTCCAGCACCGGGCCGGTGACCGTGGCGCCCTCGATCAGCCTGGCGCCCGCCCGCTGCGCGTGCCGGGCCAGGATCTGGTCGAAGTCCAGCCGGTTGCGGACCAGGCCGAAGCCGGGGTAGGCGGACAGGTCTGGCCAGTCCAGCTCGATCCTGCCGCCACCGCCGATGATCCGCAGGCCCTTGTTGCGCAGCCAGCCGTCGCCCTCGCCGATCGGCACGCCCATGGCGGCCAGCGCCCGGACCGCGCGGGGGGTCAGGCCGTCACCGCAGACCTTCTCCCTCGGGAACCGGGTCTTCTCCAGCACCAGCACATCCCGGCCCGCCGTCGCCAGGTAATAAGCGACCGCCGATCCGGCGGGGCCAGCGCCGACGACGATGACATCTGCCGTCTCGGCAGCCGCGCCCCGCCGCGTCCGGGAGCCAGCGGGACGCTGGCGGGCAGCTAGCTCGGTCACGACCGTCCCGATCCGTCTTGTGAACGGCTTCACAAGTGCTTCGGCACCAAGTCTAGACGCCCGGCGCCGGCCTGCGGACACGCCCTCCGCGGTCCTGCCCGAGCCGCCGCTACAGCAGCGCGGGCCGCTGCCAGGGCTGATCCAGCACGTGCTCGGCCAGGAAGGCGAATACTGTCTCGTACCAGACCCGTACGTCGCCGGGCTTCAGCACCCAGTGGTTCTCGTCCGGGAAGTACAGGAACCTGGCCTGCTTGCCGCGCCCGGTCAGGTCCCAGAACAGCCGCAGTGCCTCGCCCACCGGCACCCGGTAGTCCTTGTCCCCGTGGATCACCAGCATCGGGGTCACGACCTTGTCGATGTGCAGGTCCGGCGAGTTCGCCTGGTAACGCTCCGGCTGGTCCCGCGGGTCACCGAAGATCCTGCGCCAGTAGGACGGGGCGTCGGTGGTGCCGAACATCTGGTCGAGTGCCCACAGCCCCGCGTGGCTCACGATCGCCCGGAACCTGTCGGTCTGGCCCGCGATCCAGTTCGCCATGTAGCCGCCGAACGAGCCGCCCATCATCGCGGTCCGGCTCGCGTCGATGTCGGGCCGCTCGATCGCCTGGTCGGTGATCGCCATCACGTCGGTATAGGGGCCGGCGCCCCACTGGCCGTGGCCGCGCTCCATCATGTGCTGCCCGTAGCCGGTGGACAGCGCGGGGTCGGGGAGCAGCACCGCGTACCCGCGGGCCGCCATCAGCCACGGGTTCCACCGCCAGGACCAGGAGTTCCAGCTCATCTGAGGGCCGCCGTGCACCCACAGCAGCAGCGGTGCCGGGCGCTCCGGGCTCGCCTGGGAGGGCAGCACCAGCCAGGCCCGGATCGTGGTGCCGTCCGCGACCGTGGTCGCGATCTCCTCGACCCGGCCAGGAACCTCCAGCGGAAGGCCGGGCGCGGGCAGCCGGACCGGCTCCCCGGCCGCCTGGCCAGCCGCCAGCTCGCTGCCCGCGGCCTGGCTCGCCGCTGTCTCGCCGCCGGGGGCCCTGCCGGCCAGGGAGATCCGCACCGGGGTCTGCGGCTCGCTGATCGACGCCCGCAGCGCGTACAGGGCGGTGCCGTCCGGTGCCGGGTTCAGGTTGCTGTAGGCAGCGTCGTCGCTGGTGATCCGGACCGGCTCGGGGGCATCGAGGCCGATCCGGAACACCGGGCAGCGGCCCTGGGCGTCGGCGGTGAAGTAGACCGAGGCCGAGTCCGGCCCCCACGCCGCCTCGGTCGGCCAGCGGTCGAATCCGGGGAGCAGGTCGCGGGCCTTGCCCGGGCCGTTCTCGTCCTCGCTGCCGGCCCGGCGGAGCTCGGCCAGGACTAGAGTCACGTCGCCAGGCCGGTCGTAGCTGTCATGCTCGGACCGCCGGGCTAGGACGTAGCGGCCGTCCGGGGACACCCGCGGGCTGTCGAAGTCGGCGCCAGGCGCTGACAGCAGCGTCCGCCGCTGCCCGCTGGAGGTGTCGATCACGGCGACCTCGCTGCGCTGGTCGCCGTTCTCGCCGAACACCCACCAGCCGGTGACCACGGCGGTCCCGTCCGGGGTCAGCTCAAAGGACTGCTCTTCCAGCGCGCGGCCCGGGTCCGGGGTCAGGTCGGCAGGCGCCGGCGCCTCGCCAGTGCTGGCGGTCAGCAGATGCGGGGTGTCCGGCCCGAGGTCGTGATCCCAGTACCGGACCGGTCCGGGCTCGTGCAGGATCGCGGTGACCCCCGCGTCCTCGCGGGCCTTGCGCCGCCTCGCGTCATCCTCGGCTGTCGCGGCCCCGGGGAACGCCGCGGCCGTGAACGCGAATGCCTGAGCGGCCCGGGCCGCGGCCACCTGGGCGGCACCGCCGGGAGGGGACGCGACAGGCCGGGCCTCGCCGCCGCCCGCGCGGCCCGCGGGCAGCAGCCACACCCCGGCCTTGTCCTTGCGGGCCTCCCTGTCCTGCTTGGCCGTGTCCGGGTCGGCGCGCCTGGACACGAACAGCAGCGAGCCGTCGGGCAGGAACGCCGGGCTGGACTCGCCCTCGCCCGACCTGGTCAGCCGTGCCGGCGCAGCCTGGCCGGGGTCAATCCGCCAGATGCTGGTGCTGAATTTCTTGCCGTCGGCGTCTAGGGACTGCACGGCGGCCGCCAGCCAGGAACCGTCCGGCGCCAGCCGGAGCGCGGTGATCTGAGGAGTCGCGACATAGTCGGCCAGGCTCTCGAAGCGGGTCATGTCCTGCCTTTCCGCGAGGCGGTAGCCATCCCGTCCGTGCGATCGGCCGCGATCAGGGCGGCGGGCCGGGCGCTGCCGTCCCGGCGGCGGGACGTCGGGCCATGTGCAGCGCGACGATGCCGAGGGTGAGGTTGCGCCAGCGCACGCCCGACCATCCGGCGGCCCGGATCCTCCGGGCCAGCTCGGGCTGGGCCGGCCACGCAGCGATCGACTCGGCCAGGTAGTCGTAGGCGGCCGGGTTGCGCGACAGCAGCCTGGCCACCCGCGGCAGCACGCCGGCCAGGTAGCGCTCGTAGGCACGGTCCAGCGGCCGGGCCGGGAGGTGCCCGAACTCGCAGACCACCAGCCGGCCGCCGGGCCTTGTGACCCGGAGCATCTCGGCCAGCGCCCGGTCGGGGTCGGCGACATTCCGCAGGCCGAATGAGATCGTCACCGCGTCAAAGGATTCCCGGCAGAACGGTAGCCGCGTGGCATCCCCGCACACGAACATGACTCCCTGCGCGGGCTTGCCGCGGCCCGCCCGCAGCATGCCGAGCGAGAAGTCACAGGCAACGCAGCGGGCGCCGGTGGCGGTGAAGGTGCGCGAGGATGTGCCGGTGCCGGCCGCAAGATCAAGGATCGTCTCGCCGACCCGGGCCGCCACGGCCCGGGCCACCGCCCGGCGCCAGAGCCTGTCGGCGCCCAGCGAGAGGACATCGTTGAGCAGGTCATAACGGTCAGCGAGGCCGTCGAACATCGCGGCCACCTCACCGGGCCGCTTGCCGAGGTCCGCGCGGGTCATGCGCCCAGCCTGGCACACCGGCGCAGCGGGCGTTGTCCCGCCGGGAGCCTGAGGCCGATTTCTGGCGCATTTCCGGCGCACGCGCGACGGCGGTATCGCTAGCATGGCCGGCTGTGGAGACGCCGTACGGGCAATTGCCCGACCGTTTCGTTCCGGATATGACGGCGCAGGACATGCACGATTTCCTGCGCCGCCGTTACCGCCGCCGCAGCGTCCTGCGCGGCGCGGTGCTGCTAGGGGCTGGAGCGGCCATCGGCCCGGTGCTGTGGCGCCAGTCCGGGCTCACCGACGTGGCGCCGATCGGGCCCCGGTGGGTGTCGTTCGGCCAGGATCCGGCCTCGCAGATGTGGGTGTCGTGGTCGTCTGGCACCGCCTCGGGCGGCTATCCCGCCCCGCCGGCCCCTCAGGTCCGCTGGGGGCTCGACAGCTCGTACGGCAGCACGGCGCAGGCCTCCAGCGCGCAGGTGCCGGTCCCGGCCGTCGCCGGCGAGCCAGCCGAGAACACCTACTACAACCGGGTCTCGCTGACCGGGCTGGCACCGGGAACGACGTATCACTACTCGGTCAGCAACGACGGCGTCTCCTGGAGCCCGGACCGAGTCTTCACCACCGCCGCGGCCGGCAAGCCGGACTTCCGCTTCACGGCGTTCGGCGACGAGGCTGCCAGCTCGGCACGGGCGGCTCCGATGGCCGCGCTCGCGGCCTCGCTGAAACCGGCGTTCCATCTGGTCGCCGGCGACCTCGCATACGCCACCCCGCACGGGCTCAGGATCCCCGACGTGACCGGCTTCCAGCCCGCTCAGTGGGACAGGTACCTTCGGGTCGTCGGCGGTAACGCAGCCATGTCGGTCCCCTGGCACCCCGCGGTCGGGGCGCACGAGGTCGAGCCGCTCGACGACAACGGATACGCGGGCTTCATCACGCGCTTCGCCCAGCCTTATAACAGTGCGTCGGGGTCGCCGGTGGTCGGCGCTTTCAGCTACGGCAACGTGGCGGTCATCCGGCTCGACGGCAACGACCTGTCGGCCCAGGAGCCGATCAACAACGGCTACACGGGCGGGGCGCAGACCGCGTGGCTGCAGAGCGCGCTGGAGGGCTACCGAGCGCAGGGCTCCGGCATCGACTTCATCGTCGTGGTCTGCAACTGCTGCTGCTACTCCAGCAACACGGTGCACGGATCGGATGCCGGGCTTCGCGACGTATGGGGCCCTCTGTTCGATCAGTACCAGGTCGACCTGGTGATCAGCGGTCACGTGCACGCCTACGAGCGCACCAATCCCATGCGCGCCTTCGAGCCGACCATGGAAGCGGCGCCGGGCAGCACCGTCCGGCCGGCCGCCGACGGCACTACCTACATCTGCGCGGGCGGCGGCGGCAACGGCCTGTACCGGACCTGGTACGGAAGCACCGGATCAGGCGACGGGGGCAGCACGGCAGCACCCAGGGTCTGGCAGTGGAGCGGCGGGGCTACCGCTGTCGGCGGTATCGGCAAGCCGGTCGACGTCGTCGACAAGGTCCGGGGGTACTCCGCGGTGCGCCGAGCGGTGTTCTGCTGCCTGGCCATCGACGTCAGCGCTCCGGCCGCGGCCGGCCACCAGACCACGATGACCATCCGGACGCTGATGCCGGCCCAGACTGCCAGCGCGGTGACCAGCATCGCCGACCCGGCCGTCATTGACAGCGTCACCCTCGTCCGGACTGCGGGCCAGGCCTGACCGTGCAGCCCGGCTGAGCGGGTCACCCGGCGGATCCCGCCGGCCCCCGCCGGCTTCCTGCCCGTCACTCGCTCGTCACCCGGGCTGCGGTCGGCTGCCGGTGCCTTGTAAACTCTGTCTGTTCGTAAGGCGTCTTTCTAAGGGGCTGGATTAATCAGCCTCCGGGGCGGCGGTCCGCTGTCCGCTGTCAGCGTCTCCAATGGCAAGGCGGCGGTCGTTGGCCGCGGTCATCGCTATATCAACCCGATCATCACCGTCGGCGACGTTCCAGCTTCCGCCCGGGCTATCCTGCGGTGGGCTGATCGCGCGTCAAGCATCGCTACAGAGTGAGGAGCCCCGTGGCATGAACAGCTCCCAGCGACCAGACGTCGAGCCTGGCGACTATCTCGGTGTGCTGCGCCGCCGATGGTGGATCGTAATCGGGCTAGTGATCCTCGGAGCCGCTGGCGCCGTCGGTTACCTGAAGGTTGCCCACAAGGAATACACCGCGACCGCGTCCGTCTACGTCCAGGCAACCGGCGCGCAGGCGAACCAGGTCGCCAACGGCCGCACCAGCGGTGCCGTCAACATGGACAGCGAGGCACAGCTCGTGCAGTCGATCAGCGTGGCTACGATCGCCGCGCATACGCTGCACGCATCGTCGCCGACCGCGCTGAGCAGCCACGTCAGCGTGACCGTCCCCGCGAACTCCCAGGTGCTGCAGATTTCCTGCACCCAGCACACCGCCGCTGATGCGGCCGCCTGCGCTCAGGCCTTCGCCAACGCCTACCTGAAGAACCGGAGCGCGACCGCGACCGGTCAGCTGAATGCGACGCTCGCCACGCTGCGGTCTCAGGTGGCGCCACTGCAGCGGGATGTCGCCAAGCTGACCGCCAAGATCGCCGCCCTGCCGTCCAACTCTCCGCAGGAGGCCACCGCGAAGGCGCAGCTGAACTCGGATCAGAGCCAGCTCAGCGCGCTCAACCGGCAGATCGGCTCGATCATCGCCGAGCAGGCGAACTCCTCGCCGGGCTCGATCATTACCAACGCCACGCCACCCAGCAAGCCCACCAGCCCCAAGAAGACCCTCATCCTGCCAGGCGGCATCGTCATCGGCCTGCTGATCGGGCTCATCGTCGCATTCCTCGTCGACCGCCGCGACCAGCGCGTGCGCAATGCCGCAGACCTGGAGCGTCACCTGGACGTGCCGGTCATGCTCGCCATCCAGTCCAGGCAGCGCAGCTCGCAGCCCACCCTGGCTGCGCCCCGGTCCCGGGCGGGCCAGATGTTCAGCGAGCTTGCGTACTCGACGGCCGCGGCGCTCGGCGAGGGCAACCACGTGCTGTTCGTGGCAGGTGCATCGCCCGGTAGCGGCTCGGGAGTCACCGCGGCCAGCCTTGCCGCGGCTCTCGCGCGAACGCATTCCGATGTCATCCTCGTCTGCGCCGACATGAACGACAGCGTGATCCCTGGCCTGTTCGGCCTGGAGCCGAGCCGCGGGCTGGCGGAGATCCTGGCAGGCAAGGCCACCGCCTGGGAGGTCGCGCAGCGCCCGACGGGGTACTCGCGGCTGCGGGTGATCACGCCGGGGCTGGACACGTCCCTGCTGCTGTATGAGTTCCAGCATGACGTCACGCATGCGCTGATCTCCGAGCTCCGCAGGACGACCTCCATGGTCATCATTGAGGCGCAGGTTGGCGCCGCCGGTGGCGACACGTTCGCGCTGGCCGAGTTCGCTGACACGGCGCTGGTTGTGGCCGAGGCCGGGTACACGGGGCGGCAGGACATCGCCGCGACCCTGCAGCGGCTGAACCGGCTGCACACGCCCGTGCTCGGCGCGGTCCTGGTGCCGCGGTTCGCCGGGCAGCCGGCTGCCGCTCAGCCCCGTTCCGCTGTCCGGGACGAGCCGCGTGCATATGAGCCTGATGCGAGCGCGGCGGCGTCGCGCAATGGCGCGCCGTCCGCCAGGCTCAGCCCGTCGGCTGAGCCAGCAGGCGGCTCCGCGCTGCCCGAGCGCGACCTCAGCGAGACCAGGCCGCTGCCCTTCTCCTTCCAGTCGGCCAGGACGGAATCGCGGGGCGGGGTCCAGCCTTCCGGCGCGGAGCGTTCAGAGCCAACCGGAAACCTCGGCGAGGGGTAAGTTGAAGGCGCAGCGGGCCCCGGCGCGGTGGGGGGCAGTTGCCGTTGCTGCCCTGGCCGGGATGCTCACCGCCGCCTGCAGTTCGCCCAGTTCCGCAGGGATCCAGGTCAGGCAGACGCCCTCGGCCAGCGTCTCGCCGAGCCCATCGGCGTCCCCGACGCCCAGTGCGTCGGCCGGGCCGATCGCGCCGCTGACCGGCCTGCCCGTCAGCCGGTCGGTCGCGGACCGGCCCGCCGTGGCCGTGCCGCTCACCGGCAGCAGCCCGCAGGGCCTGTCGGATGCGGATGTCGTCTACGAGGAAGTGACCTCGCCGCTGCGCTACATCGCGGTCTTCCAGTCCCGGCAGGCCCGGGTGGTCGGCCCGGTCGGCAGCACCCGGCCCGCAGACGGCCAGATCCTGTCCGTGCTCCGGCCGCTGGTGGCTTATGACGGCGGCACGGCCTCATTCATTAACGTCCTCGACCATACGCGGGTGGTGGATCTCGGCTACGCGACGCACAGCTCGCTGTATCAGGACGGCAGCGCCGGCCTCACCACGTCGACCAGGGCAGTCATGCACGCGGCGCACGCGTCGGCTCCGCCGGAGCTGTTCTCCTACCGGTCAGGGGCCACAGGCGATGCACTCGCCACCTCTGGACAGTTCCGGGCGTCTGCGGTGACGATCGAGTTCCCAGGGGGCTACGGCAGGCAGCGGTGGGTGTTCGACTCGCGGAGGGACCTGTGGCGCGAGGTCTCGGGGGGCCCGCCGGTATCGGTCGCCAACCTGATCATCCAGAAGGTTCCCTACAAGACCGTCTACCTCAGCAGGAAATATCACCTGACGGTGCCGAGCGCCCGGGTTCTCGGACGGGGCGGGAAGAACTCGGTGGAGGCGTTCTCCGGGATCGCCGACACCGGGGCGACCGGTCCCCAGGGCCTCGCGGCGCGCGGCGAATGGGCCAAGCCGGGGCTTCGGTACGTCACCGACTTCCTGGACGCGAACGGGTTCCCCATGGACTTCCAGCCAGGGCCGACCTGGATAGTCCTGGCACCGCCGGGCACAAGAGTCAGAGCCTCCGACGCGGCGTCATGAGCACGATGCCGCGCCAGGCGCGCAATCGCTTCGGCCCCGGTTACGCCGGTACCGGGGTGGCTCTGCCGACTCCGCGGGCACGTGCGTGAGCATGCGGTGGATGGACTCCCTTTCCCGGAAGCCTGGCACCCCCCCGCGCCCGGCACCGGAGTTCGTCGACCCGGCGGCTGACGCCGGCCCGAACGGCTCGCGGCCTCACTTCCTGCCTCGGCGCCCCTTCCGGCCCGCGCAGGTGAGGCAGGCCGTCACAGGGCGTGAGGCTGTCACGGCCGCAGAGTCCGCCCGGCTGGCGGCCCCGGTACCGGCGGCCCCGGTCAGGCCGGACATCGCTGATCCGGCAGCCGCCAGGCCGGGCAGCGAAGGGCCGAAGCTCACCAGGGCGGGTGGCGCGAGGCTGAAGGCCCTGAGGCCGGCCGGCACAGGGCTGAAGGTGCCGCGCCAGGGCCGGGCAGGGCCGGCTGCGGCCAGGCCGGAAGGCGCGGGATCGGCGACCTCGGCACCAGCGGCGGCGGAGCGCAGCGGCGGGAAGCTGGCCGAGGTCGCCCGGGGCGGCACGCTGAACCTGGTCGGGGCCGCCGTCTCGGCGCTCACCTCGGTCCTCGTCACCGTGATCGTCACGCGCGCCTTCAGCAAGCCCACCGCCGGCGCGTTCTTCTCGGCAACCTCACTGTTCCTGATAGTCGAGTCGGTCGTCGGCCTGGGTGCCTACTCGGGCGCGGTGTACTTCATCGCCAGGCTCCGGCTCCTCGGCGAGGAACGGCGCATCAGGACAGTCCTCTGGGCCGCGGTCATCCCGGTCGCGGTGGCGTCGGTGACCGGCATGGTGGCGCTGCTGATATTCGCCACGCCGCTGTCCAGGCTGCTGCTCGGCGGCCATCTCGGGCACGCCGAGGCCAGCCCCTCGGCCGTGGCGGTCGCGCTGCGCGCGCTGGCGGTCACCCTTCCGTTCGCGGCTCTCATGGACACGGTGCTCGGCGCCACCCGGGGCTACCGGAACATGCGTCCCACCGTCGTGATCAACCAGCTTGCCCGCTCGCTCGCGCAGCTTGCTGGCGTCGGGGCAGCCGCGGCGGTCAGCAGCGCGGCGCTGCTCGCTCCGCTGTGGGCCTTGCCCTACATCCCTGCCGTCGCCGCGGGATGGATCTGGCTCCAGTGGATCCGGCGCGGCCAGGCGGTCGGCCGGGTGTCGCTGCGGGATGTCCCTCCCGAGCTCGCCGCGCTTCTCGCGCTGTCCACTCCCGTCGGGCCGGATGGCCGCAAGCTAACCTCCGGCGACCCGTATACCGACGAGCGCGTGCGCAATATCGACGCCCGCGGCTTCTGGCGGTACACAGCGCCCCGCGCGCTGGCGGTGACGGCGCAGATCATCGTCCAGCGGGTGGACATCGTCCTGGTGGGAATCTTCCGCGGCCCGGCCGACGCGGCGGTCTACACCGCGGCGACCCGGTTCCTTGTGGTAGGCCAGATGGGCAACATCGCCATCAGCATGGCGGCTCAGCCCCAGTTTGCCGAGCTCTTCGCGATGGGCGCCCGGGACCGGGTCAACATGATCTACCGGGCGACGACCGCTTGGGTGATCCTCCTGCTCTGGCCCCTGTACCTGCTCATCCTGGTCTACGGGCGGCAGTTCCTCGCGATCTTCGGCCACTCCTACACGGCCGGGGACACCGTGCTGATCATCCTGAGCCTGAGCATGCTGCTGTCGGCCGCGTGCGGCCAGGTCGACGTGGTGCTGATCACTGCAGGCAAGAGCACCTGGAGCCTTGCCAACGGGCTGGTGGCGATGGTCCTGAACGTGGGCCTCGACGTGCTGCTGATCCCGCGCTACGGGATCACCGGGGCGGCCATCGGCTGGGCCATCGCGATCACCGTCGCCAACCTGATGCCGCTTGCCCAGCTAGGCGTGATCGCACGGCTGCACCCGCTCGGGCGCGGCAGCGTCGTCGCGTGCGCGCTCAGCGTCGCGTGCTTCGGAGCGATCCCCCTGGCCACCAGGGTGCTGCTGGGCGCGGGGCCGCTTGGCATCCTCGCCGGAGTCGTCATCGGGACGGGGGCCATGGGGGCCGGGCTCTGGCGGTTCCGCGAGCCGCTGAGGCTGGCGGTGATGCCGGGCTTCTCCCGCTTCATGAGATTTCTCCCACGACAGCAGCCGGACTAGGAGCCGATGTGAGCATTCTGGTGGTGCTGGCGTGAGCACGCGGCGCAGCCAGGTCGCGGTCGGCCATGACGCATCTCGTGCAGGCGTCGCTGCGGGCACGGACCGCAGGCAGTACCTGACCGAGGTCTGCAGCATCTTGTGGCCGCGCCCGGCGGAGGTGACGGCTGGAACCGGGGCGGGCGGGGCCGTGCGTAAAGGGCAGGCGGGTGCCACCTCGCGCAGCCATGGCACGGCAGGAACGGAGTACATCCTGCTGCTGAATGCCCGGCGGCCCCGGCTGCTGATCCCGGTGACGCCGGCTGCGGGCGCGGCCGCGATCCGGGGGTACAGCGCGCTGGGATCCCGCCGGGCCAGGCTAGGCGGGCGAGCGCTTTCGCTGGCGCTGCGCAGCGGGATAGGGGCCGCGGCGCTCCGCAGCCGGGTGCGGGTGCGGGCGCCGCAGGGCGCCGACACCATCGAGTCGTTCCTGGCACGGGTGCTGCGCCGGGATGTACTGGTCAGCCTCTACATCGGGCCGCCCAGGGCGAACCGCAAGCCGGTCCTGCAGGTGCTCTCCGCGCAGGGCCAGCCGCTCGGCTTCGCGAAGATCGGCGTGGACCCGCTGACCAGGGCGCTCGTCCGGTCCGAGGCTGAGGCGCTGACCAGGCTCGCCGAGGCTGGCCTGCAGGGCGTCATGGTGCCCCAGGTGCTGCACTACGGCACCTGGCGCGAGACGAACGTGCTGGTCATCAGCACGCTGCCGGTCTGGCAGCGGCGCCGGGAGGTCACCAGCGAGCAGCTTGCCGCTGCAATGATCGCGGTCGCCAGGCTAGGCGGCGTGCGCCGCGAGCCGCTCGCCGCCAGCTCGTTCTGGCAGCACCTGACCAGCCGGCTGGCTGCCGCGGACGCCAGCGCCGCCCGGGACGCCCTGTGGCAGGCGCTGTCCGCGCTGCCTGCGGGCGCCCGGGACCGGGAACTGGCCATGGGAAGCTGGCATGGCGACTGGACCGCGTGGAACATGGCGGCTACCCGCGGCGGCCTGCTCGTCTGGGACTGGGAACGTTTCACCGAAGGTGTCCCGCTCGGCTTCGATGCCCTGCACTACAGCCTCCAGCACGACCTCGTTGTCGGCGGCCGCGATCCCCGCCGCGCCGCCGCCTGCTGCGTCGACCAGGCTGACAGGCTGCTGGCGCCGTTCGGTGTCGCTGGCGACCAGGCACGGCTCACCTGTATCTTGTACCTGGCCGAGCTCGCGACCCGGTACCTGGCCGACCGGCAGGCCGAGGCGGGCGCATCGCTCGGTGCCGTGGGGGAGTGGCTGGTTCCCGCGATCACCGACGAGGTAGGTCGGCTGGGCTCGCGCAGGCCACCGGGCGGCAGGCGAGCGGTATGATCGCGGTCCTCCCGCAATGGCATCGGCACACCGTCGCGAAGCGTCCCGCGCGGCAAGGCCGTGCGGGAGACTGGCGGCACCAGGCATGGCGAGGAAGGCGATGTACACATGGTTAGCTCGGCAGCGGTCCCGGCGCCGGTCAGGAGCGCGGCCCACTTCGTGTCGGTGAGCGCCGGGCGCCTCACGGCATCGGCGCGCATGCTGCCCGGCTTCCTGATCGTCGGCGCCCAGCGGTCCGGCACCACGTCGATGTACCGCGCTCTCAGCCAGCACGAGGCGGTGCTGAAGGCGGTGCTGCACAAGGGGATCCACTACTTCGACACCGACTACCAGCGCGGCATGGCCTGGTACCAGGGTCACTTCCCGCTGCGGGCGCGGGCTCGCCGGGTGCAGCGCTCCGCCGGCATCGAGCCGGTGACGTTCGAGTCGAGTCCCTACTACATGTTTCACCCGCTGGCAGCCCAGCGCATCGCCAGTGACCTGCCCGGCGTCAGGCTGCTCGTGCTGCTGCGCGACCCGGTGGAGCGTGCCTACTCGGCTCACGCGCACGAGCTAGCCCGCGGATACGAGACCGAGCCGTTCGAGCGGGCGCTGGACCTGGAAGCCTCGCGCCTGCAGGGCGAGGCGGAGCGGCTCGCCGCCGACCCGGCCTACATCAGCCACAGTCACCAGCACCATGCCTATCGCACTCGTGGCCAGTACATCGAGCAGATCGAGCGGCTCGAGCGGTACTTCGGGCGCGAGCGCATCCATGTTGTTGACTCGGCTGCCTTCTGGTCCGACCCCGAGCCGTCCTTCAAGGAGGTGCTCCGCTTCCTCGGGCTGCCGCCCAGCACGAGGATCGCCTTCGACCGGCACAACGCAAGGCCCCGCGCGCCGATGCCGGAGACGGTCCGGAAGGAGCTGCGCGAGCACTTCCGGCCCTACGACGAGCGCCTCGCCAAGTGGCTCGGCAGCGAACTGAGCTGGCAGAGATGACAGCTACGCAGCGGCCGGACGCCGGGATCCGCCCAGCACAGCCGACAGGGCTGAGCTGGCGGCGCACCGTGCAGCTTGGCCTGCTCGGCGTTGCCTCTGACATCCGCGAGCGCAGGCGCGACCCTGCGCTGCGCAAGCCACCGTCGCCGCGCGCGCTTGACCCCCGGCTGCACCGGCCGATCTTCATCGTCGGAGCGCCCCGGTCGGGCACCACGTTCCTGGGCAGCTGCATCGGCAGGCTGCCAGACGTCTCCTACCATCTGGAGCCGCGGCTGACCAAGGCAGCCGCGCGATGCGTCTACGACGGCTCGTGGAGCGAGCGCAGGTGCGCGGCCGTATTCCGGGTCTCGTACTCCGCGATGCTGCTCGCCGCCCTTGACGGCGGGCGGCGCTTCGCCGAGAAGAATCCCGAGAACAGCTTCGTGGTGCCGTTCCTGGCCTCGACTTTCCCTGCGGCCCAGTTCGTGCACATCATCCGCGATGGCCGGGACGCTGCCGTCTCGCACGCGGAGCAGCCCTGGCTTGCCGCGGCGTCGGCCGGATCGGCGCGGCGTGGCCGGGCCGGACAGCTATGGGGCCCCTATCCGCGCTGGTGGGTGGAGCCAGACCGGCGCGAGGAGTTCACCCAGGTTTCCGATCTGGTGCGAGCAGCGTGGTGCTGGCGAAGGTTCACCGCAGCCGCCCTCGACGGGCTGGCGACTCTGCCTCCCCGGCAGGTACTCGAAGTGAGATATGAGGCGCTGGTGGCAGATCCCGGGGGGGCGGCCGATACCTTGGCCGACTTCCTGGCGCTAGCCCCGGCCGGCCGGCAGGTGCTGCGGGCCGCGCTCGGGGAGGCCAGGACCACCTCGGTCGGACGCTGGCGCGGTGTTCTCCAGCCGCACGAGGTCGCCGAGATCGAGGCCGAGATCGGGTCGCTGCTTAGCCGGCTCGGCTATGGCTGAGCCTTCCGTGCAGGGTCTTCGCGCCGGAGGCGCGGCGGCCAGCGCGGCCAGCGCGGCCAGCAGGTGCCGACGGCAGGCAAGGCCGAGGACCTGACTCAGCGATGGCGTACCGATACCTGATATAGAGGGGCTGGTGGGAATGCGTCGGTACCTTATGGCAGCGCTCTGGCCCGCCGGGATGGCGGCGATCGCGGCGGCAACGGCCGTGGCCGCGCGTCGTGCTTCAGCCAGTCGTGGCCAGGCCTGCCGTGCTGCCGCCTCTGATGATCTCCCGGGGATGCCCGCCGGGCTGGCGGGTGATGCCGTGCCGGCCGGTCCGGACGGGACGGGGGCTACCCCGTCCGCCGCCGCTCGCACCGCGGCCGGCACTGCTGCCCCCGGTACCGGGATCCGGGACATCCTGCCCGGTCCCGCAGGTAGCCGGCAGCTACCCGGCTGGGTGCCCGGCGTCATCCGGCTGAGCGCGTTCGGCTGCGCCAGCGGCGCCATCTCCTACGGAGTGATGGCACTGCTCGGGCCGACGGTGGTGAACCGCGGCCCCGGAATCGACGAGCCCATTGTCGACTGGATGACCAGCCATCAGATCGGCCCCTGGGCTGCGGTCGTCGAGAGGCTCGACAAGATCGGACATACCTGGACCACCTGGGGCGGGGCAGGTGCGGCAGCCGTCTGCCTCGGGACTAGCTGGCGTCACGATAGGTGGCTGCCGCCATCCGCGATCGGCGCGGCGATCCTGGTGGACAAGTACACCACGCTCGCGCTCCGGCGAACGTTCGGGCGGCCCGGTCCTCCGGGCAGCCCGGGCGGGACGTACCCGTCCGGCGGCTGTGACCGTGTCGTCCTGTTCTCCGGCCTGATCGCGCACATGCTCTGGCGGGAGTACAGCGGCAGTCCGCGCGGCAGGGCTATCGCTGCCGGCACGGTGGCGGCCCTGGCCTTCAACCAGGCATACAGCCGGCTGTACCTCAGCAAGCACTGGTTCACCGACATCCTCAGCGGCGTGCTGTACGGCGGCATCATGCTCGGGCCGTTCGTCATTGCGGTCCGGCGGATCGCCGGACCGGCCGGGCAGCCGGACGCGGACCTCCCCCAGCAGGCGACCGCGCCGGAACCAGCCGGCGGCGGGCCCACCTCGGCACTCGGCGGAAGCGGGAGTTTCGTTGGCAGGACGAACGGGACGGACGAAGACCATAGCCACCAAGGTGGTCAGCGCAGCCGTCGTCGCGCTGACCGTGGAACTGGCTGACCTGGCCCTGGACAGGATGGGCCTGTCCGGGCGCAAGTACCGGACGGCGCGCAAGCTGCTGCGGGCCGCGCTGAGATCCGCGGTGGCCGGTGCCTGTGGCGCCCTGCTGAGCAGGGCGGCTGACCAGCCGGACGCGGCCGCCGCTAACCCGGAACCTTGAGTCCCGCCGGATTGAAGTACGGGCTGTCGGCGATCTTGCGGAATTCCTGCATCGGCGGCGTCCCGTAATCGAGGGCTGTCGAGTTACCGAGGCCGGCCCCGGCCGGGTCGGCATCGAAATAGACCAGTGCCTTGATCTGCGGGTCGGCCTGGACCGTGGCGGCGGCAGCGCGCAGCCACTGTGCTCGGAGGGTCGCCCCGTAGCGCTCCGGGACGCCGAACTCGCCGATCATGACCGGCTTTCGATGCTTCGAGGCCCAGCTCAGGAACGGTCCCGCAGCCGCGGCGAATGAGCGGTACGGGCCGGGTCCCGGGTAAACATCCGCGCAGATCCAGTCGACCTGGGAGTTGCCCGGATAGTAGGCCGCGGCATCGCCGCCGGCTGCGAAGCCCTTGGCCGTGGGGCACCACACCCAGGCGACGTTGTTCACGTGCTCCTCGGCGAATATGGCCCGGACGTGCTTCCAGGCGGCGATGAACTCGGCTGGACTGCCGACCAGGCCGGCCAGATTGGGGCGGTCCATCTCCCACCGCCACTCAAGGAAGACCGGCTTCCCGATCGCCTTCATCTGCAGGGCGCGCTGGCGGATGACGCTGTCATAACGTCCCGACACGACGGCCGCGCTGCTGGTGCCGGTCCACGAGACCAGCAGCATGCTGCCCTGCTGCAGTGCCGCCTCGTCGCTGAGCGTGGGGAAGGCGCCCTGCCAGGTGAGGTAGGTGTGCACGATGTCCAGCCGCCGGCCAAGCGCATCCTGCAGCCCTCGCAGCGCGACGATCTGGTCCGGCTGAGTGTAAGCACCCTGGCGCACCCATGCGCCGAAGTACGCCCCGCGGGAAGGGATCCTCGGCCCGCCCGGCGGCTCGGAGACGCCCCGGAGGCTCGGCGCACCGTTCCCCGGGCCACCTCCAGTGCCGCCTGAACAGGCTGTGACCAGGAAACCGCCCGCCGCCGCGACGGCGCAGAGGACCGCAGCCAGCGCCGCCGGTCGTAGCCGTGACAGCAACCCCGCCTCCTGCAATGTCCTGCCAGTCCGCTCTGGCCGCCAGGCCGGTCGCTCAGATCCCGTGGCCCCGGGCGTTAAGCTGCCTGAGAACCGTCGGCCCCGACACCAGCCCGGTCGCCACGGCGACCGCGAACGGCACCCGCCGCTCAAGCCAGTTGCTGCGCATCGCCCGCCACACCCAGCGGAACGCCTCGGCCCTCCTGCCAAGGCAGGCATAGAAGAAGGCTAGCTGGGCATCGACCCTGGCGGCGCCAGCGCGGTCACGGCCAATATCGGGGTGGTGGTCGAGCATCCAGAGCAGCCCCTCGATCTTGGTCTCCCAGTCCTGGGCAAAGTATGAAGTAGCACCCCAGGTTACCCGGACCAGCGGCCGGTCCACGACCACGATCGGATGCCGGCGCGCAGCCCGCAGGGCCAGATCCCAGTCCTCCCCCTGAGCCCCCGGGATGGTCTCGTCGATAAGCCCGATGCCGTCCAGCAGGGCGGCCCGCCACGCTAGGTAGGTGGAGGAGTGCACCATCACCATCCGCGAGCGCAGCAGATCGTCGTAGGTCACCCGGTCACTGCCGGCGAGGCGGGCACTCGGCCGGCCGTCATAGTCCACCACGATGCCGCAGCTCGCGAACTCAGCAGCCGGATCCGCTCGCAGCGCGGCCACCTGGGCGCGGAGCTTGCCCGGCAGCCACTCGTCGTCGTCATCGCAGAAGGCGACCAGATCGGTGCCGAGGGCGGTTAGTCCTGTATTGCGGGTCCCGGCCAGCCCCGGCGAGCGGGCGTTGGCCAGTACCCGCACCCGTGTGCCGTCCGCCAGGCTCTCATCGACGGCGCTGCGGTCGTGCACGACCACGACCTGGATGTCTCCCGGATAGTCCTGGCGCAGCACCGAGGAAATGGCGGCGCGCAGCGCCTCCCGCCGGTCGCGGGTCGGCACGACCACGCCAACCGATGGCCAGTCGCTCACTCCGGACGCGACCGGTCCGGGCCCGTCAGCCAAGGCCCCTCCAGGTTTGCTCATCGCGTGAAGCCGGATCATCCCGGCGGCCATGCCGGCCAGCTATCCGGCCTTCAGCCGGGGTGTTCAGGCCAGGCTACAGCGCGCCCCGGCACGAGGTGCGGCAGTGCCCGCCGGCCCTCTTGCCGGGCGGTGTAGGGTTGGCCTACGCGACCGGCGGATCGGGCGGGCGTGAGCATAAAGACTCGGTAAACCGGACGTCCCCGGCGGGCGTCTTACAGGACGTAGCGCTGATCGCTGAGCACTCCCAACAAGAGCCCGGAAGGACCGCCATGCGCCGGCTGACCTTTGGAACGCTCCTCACCGCGACCCTGACGTCGGGGCTCGCCCTGCTCGGCATGACGCCAGCGAGTGCGGCGCTGCAGCAGGCCCCGACCGGCCCGGTGTCCTCGACGCCGGCGGCAAACACTCCCGAGCTGTACGGCAGCGATAGCCCGGTCCAGCAGGTCAGGCAGCTAGTGCAGTGCGGCAGCACGATGTACGCGGTGGGCACGTTCAATGAGATCAAGAGGGACAACACCACCTACACCCGCTACAACGTCTTCAGCTTCAGCGCCACCGCGCCCTATGCCGTGACCTCCTGGGCTCCCGACGTCATCGGGATCGTCAACACGATCACCTTCAGCGACGGCAACTGCGCGGATGCCTACATCGGCGGCAAGTTCACCTCGGTGAACGGCACCAAGGTTGCGAATATCGCCGAGATCGACACCACCACCGGCAACGTGGTGACCAGCTTCGGGCATACCGCCAACGGCCAGGTGGAGACGCTGCTCGGAGTCACCGTCGGGGGCGTGTCCCACATCCTGGCTGGCGGGTACTACACCTCGATCAACGGCAGCACCAACAAGTACATGACCAGCCTGAACCCCACCACGGGGCAGGATGACGGGTTCCTGAGCCTGAACATCTCCGGCAACTACGACTTCTGCACACCGGGATCGACGACTCAGTGCGCGACCGCGACGAACAACCCCACCCGGGTGTACAACCAGCAGCTCAGCCCGGATGGCACGCTCGACCTGGTCGAGGGGGACTTCACCTCGGTGGGCGGCCAGCCGCGCCAGCAGATCTTCATGCTCAACCTGACCACCACCCCGGCCAGTGTCACCGCGTGGACCTCCTCGGAGTTCAACGGCGAGTGCTACTACACCGAGCCGTTCTACATCCAGGCCGCGGCGTGGTCCCCGGATGAGTCAACGATCTACATCGCCACCACCGGCTACCACCCCAACGGCGGCAAGACCGGGGCAACCCCGCGGACCGGGCTGTGCGACGCCGCCGCGGCGTTCCCATCCACCCAGACGTCGGTCAGCCACATATGGGTCAACTACACCGGCTGCGACTCGCTGTTCTCGGCGGCCGCCGACTCCTACCTCGCCTACTTCGGCGGGCACGAGCGCTACTCAATGAACCCCGACGACTGCGACGCGCTCGGTCCGGGCGGATACCATGCCCCGGGCATGGAGGGCCTGAGCCCCACGACCGGGAACCTGTACCTCAACTCGGGAAAGACAGCCGGGTACTACACCAGGGCCCGCGGCTACGGTGCCGACGACATGCTGCTCACCACCGCCGGGCTGTGGATCGCCAGTGACAACTACCACAACTCCAACCAGTGCGGCGGCAAGTACGGCCACGCCGGCATCTGCTTCCTTCCCTACTCCTGAGGCAGCGACAGGGAGGAGAGCGTGGCTGATGGTGCCGACCGCCCGCGGGTTGTTTACCTAGGCGGCCTCGGCCGCAGCGGGACGACGCTGCTGGAGCGGCTGCTGGGCGAGCTTCCCGGCTTCTGCCCGGTAGGCGAGGTGGTACACCTCTGGCAGCGCGGCGTTGCCGAAGGTGAGCGCTGCGGATGCGGCGAGCCAGTTCCGGAGTGCCCGTTCTGGCGCAAGGTCGGCGAGGCCGGCTTCGGCGGCTGGGGCGAGGTCGATACCCGCCGCATCGCGGAACTGCGGCGGGCAGTCGACCGGATGCGCTGCATCCCGCAGCTAGCCGCGCCCGCGCTGCGCTCCTCCTTCCGCCGCGAGCTGACCGAGTACACCGGCCACTATGTCCGCCTCTATCCGGCGATCAGGCAGATCAGCGGATGCACCGCGGTGGTGGATTCCAGCAAGCACCCGTCGCTGGCCTTCTGCCTGCGCTGGCGGACCGAGCTTGACCTGCGGGTCGTTCACATGGTGCGGGACAGCCGCGCGGTGGCCTACTCCTGGACCCGGCGGGTGGGCCGCCCCGAGTCGGTTGCGGATCCCTACATGCTGACCTACTCGCCCGCCACGGCGGCGTGGCTGTGGAACCTGCAGAACGGTGCCCTGCACCTGCTCGCCCGCGAGGGCGTGCCCACGCTCCGGGTGCGCTACGAGGACCTGGTCGCCGCCCCGGCAAAGACGCTGTCCAGCATCGCTGACTTCGCCGGCGTACCCGTCAGCGCCGGCACCCTGGACTTCCTCGGCGGCGACGCCGCTATGCGCTGGGCAGACCTGGGTGCCTCCCATACCGCATCGGGAAACCCGATGCGGTTCACCACAGGGAAGATCCCGATCCGCCCCGACGACCGATGGCACACCGCGCTGCCAGCCGCCCAGCGGCGGACGGTGACAGCCCTGACACTGCCGCTGCTCGCCGCCTACGGCTATGCGCGCCGCCCCGGCTAGCAACCGCGCCTGCCGCGCATCATCGTCGCCCTGCCCGTCCCTCCCGCCGGGCAGGGCCGTGCTTACCCGCTACCGGGCCGCTGCCGGGCAAGGCGGCGCACCGCCGCCCGGGCCAGCAGGCCGGCCGCGAAGGGCAGGTCGTCGCGAAGGTACCGGCCGGCGAGCCGCCGTGGCTCCAGGAGCAGCCGGTGTGCCCACTCCAGGCCGAGACGCTGCATCAGCCCCGAGGCGCGCGGCGTGACCCCGGCTGCCATCGCGATGCCGCCGCCGCACGCCAGGTACCACGTGGCGGGGCTGTCGGCTCGCAGTCGCTCGATGAGCCGCTCTTGCTTGGGAAACCCCAGGCCGACCAGCACGAGATCGGGCGCTGCCGCGGTGACCGTTCGAGCGGTCCGCTGCACCTCCTCGGGCGAGGAGTCGAAGCCAAACGGCGGGGAGTATGCTCCCGCGACCCGCAGTCCCGGTGACCGCTCTAGCAGGGTGGCGGCAGCCTTCTCCGGCACGCCCTCGGCACCGCCGAGGAGGAACACCGATCGCCCGTCCGCGGCAGCCGCCGCGCTCAGGGAGTACACCAGTGACGATCCCGTGACGCGCTCGGGTACTGCCTGCCCGCTCGCCCGGGCGGCCCAGACGATCGGCATCCCGTCCGCCACGACCAGAGATCCCCTGGCTATGAGCTCGGCAAGGTCGCGGCGCCGGGCGGCCAGCCTCGCCACGTCAACGTTGACGGTGATGATCGACCCGCCGCGGCCGTCTGCCCACGCCTCCCGGACGGTCTCCACGACCTGCCGCTCGGTCAGGGCATCGAGCCACAGATTGTCAACTCGTACCCTGCAAGCCGGCGCGCCGGCCGTCCGCGGTGTGGTCATTATTCGTTCCCTGCGTAACTGGCAATGTCTCCCCATGCTAGTGGCGGTCCGCGGCGGCGCGCTATCAAGATGCCCGAGCGACGCCGCCGGCGGGGCAGGATGCGCATAGCAGAATCCAGGTCATAAGGTGAAAGGCCTCAAGAGTGAGCGATCGTGATACGCGAGGGCTGCGGGTACTGGTTCTTCTGGGAACCGCATATTTCCCGCCCTTCATCGATGAGATCGGTCAGTTGCATGCGCTTGGCAAGTATCCGCGCCCGTGGCTGCTCGATCTTCCCGGTGACCTGACGCTGCTGGATCAGCGTTTTCTGACAAAGCCTCCAAGGGTGCTCCTGACGATTTACCGGCGCATTCCGATCTGGGCTGCGCAGGCACTTGAGGCGCTTCGGGTCTGCCGGCGCTATGACGTCGTCTTCGCCTGGGGCGCGGAGCCGGTCGCGCTGTCCTTCGCCCTGCTGCTCAAGCTGACCGGGCTTCGGGTGCCCCTGGTAGCGCTCTTCAGCTGGGTGTCGCCTCCGAAGAAGGCGCTGTTCATCAGGCTGGTGCGGTCACGCATCACTAAGCTGATCTTGCCGCCGCCTACTCAGGCTGAGTTCGCGATAAATCAACTGCGGATGCCCGCCAGCCAGGTGGCCGATGTCCCGTGGGGAGTGGATGAGGAGTTCTGGCAGTCACCCGACGGCATCCAGCAGGACATGATCTGCTCGGCCGGCCGGGAGATGCGGGATTACGAGACCCTCATTAAGGCACTCGATGGCACGGGCATTCCCTGCCATATAGCCGCACCGCTCATCCGCGGCAAGCGCGATCAATGGCGCGAGGTCCTCGGAGACGCCGGCGAGCGGGCCCGCCTGCCAGACAACGTCACCATCGGCCAGAAGGACCCTGTCGGGCTTCGTGCGCTCTACGCTGCCTCTCGCTTCGTCGTGCTGCCGCTGCATGACAGCGACACCGATAACGGGATCACCTGCCTGCTGGAGGCCTGGTCAATGGGCCGCCCGGTGATCTGCTCGGAGATCGACGGGCAGCGCGGCGTCATCGACCCTGGCCGCAATGGCCTGTTCGTCCCGGCCAATGATCCGAAGGCGCTGCGCGCGGCAATCGTGGACCTGTGGTCGCAGCCGGATCAGGCCGAGAGGATGGGGGCCGAGGCACGGCTGACCGTCGAGAAGGAACGCCGCCTCGACCGTTTTACCCGGGAGGTCGCGGCGGTGATCGCCGATGCTGCGTCGCGGCACCCCTCGCGCACCCGGAGCCGCCCGCACGCCAACAGGCAATAGCCGGCCTCCGGCAGGCAATAACTCGGAAGGGCAGTCTGTAGCCTGAACGCGCGCCGCGCAGGGCTCTGCCGCCCGCTAGCCGCTCTGCTGGATGGCCCGCTGCGAGCTCGCGGGAACGGCCGCGGCTGTGGTCACTCGGACCGACGGGCGGGACACCGGCCGGGCCCCCTGCGCATCGGGCGGTCCCTTCCGCAGCTCCCGGTCGTTTCGCCACAGGATGGCGATGGCGAGCATGGTGAACGCCAGCGGCGGCCCCGCGGCCTCATACACGGGCATGAAGACAAACATCAGCAGCAGGACTAGCTCCCCGGCCATCCCGTACGGCGTTCTGTCCCGCCGGTAACGCCACATGCAGTACCCGAAGAAGGCGATATACAGAGCGGTACCGAGGAAACCGGTGGTGATCAGCAGCAACTCCAGCTGGCCGTTACCGCCGACGCTGCTGTTGCCGCATCTCTTGCAGTTGGCGCTGGCTCCCACCGCGATCGACTGGGTGCTGCCCTGCATGTGCCGGGTGTCGCCGTAGCCGATCAGCGGCGAGGCCGCGGCGTCCTTCAGCGCCAGCGTAGTCAGCGACGCCCGGATCCGGTCGCTCTGGCCATGGTTGAGCCGCTGCGTGATAAGGCTTCCGAGCGGGCTCGCCACGATCACGATGCAGGCCACGACGATCGCGGCGCAGACCGCGCCCAGGACGGCCAGCTTTCCCTGCGCGGCCAGCCGCACGGCGAGATAGACGACCAGGACGATCAGGCCAACCCACAGCCCGCGATCGAGCGAGAGCACGACCGGGACCAGCGCGACGATGAACAACGCGATGATCACCCTGCGCTGGATACGGGTGCCGTAGCTGCGCCACGCGACATAGAGCCAGGGCAGGAGGATGGCCAGGCAATTGCCCCACTGATTAGTGTAGGTGAAGGGGGCCTTGACCCGGCCCTCCGCGAACCCCAGGAAGCCCATGACCTGGGAGGTGCCGGGGTTCAGCGCCGCCGCCAGGCCCTGCTGCAGGCTCGACGGCAGCAGGCGCGCGATCGGCGAGGTGAAGCCGAATGTCGGATCGGCCACGCCGGCCAGCCCGCCGACGATCGCGTAGATCCCGACCAGGCCCAGCAGCCAGGCAAGCCGCTTGCGCGGAAGCTCGCGCTCGCTCAGGTTCCCCACATAGAGCAGGGTGACCGTGGCCGCTCCGTAGTCGAATGCCCGGTATGTCCAGGCAAGCACGCGGTTAGAGACGGGACTGACGATCGTGTCGGGCGCCTGCAGCGTGAGCGCCGCGGCGCCGGCCAGCATCACGATGAAGAAGAGCAGCCAGATCCCCATGCCCGGCGGCATCAAGATCTTCCGGCCGCGCTGAGCGCTGAGCCGGGCCAGCCGCAGGGCCATCGGGATCGCCGCGAGGATGAAGATCTGGTTCTCTATCCCGAGCGCCCACCAGACCGGCCAGCCGACGAGCACGGTGACCAGCGGCCACGCGGGGCCGCGCGGCAGCCATGCCCGCCGCCGCCTGGCCGGTCCCTTGGCGCTGGCGTGCCGCGGCTGACTTGTCCGGGTAAGCACGGTAGTCACTGTCAGATCCTCGTTCCTCTCGCGGCTGCCCGGGAACTTCTTCGCGCTCCCCAGTCTTTGACGCATACCGGGCCTCGCGGGATGACATCTGCACCCGTGAAAGCCCGCAAGAGAGCGCGCAGCCGCAGATCCAGACCGGAACGCTCAGGCCTTATCGCAGCATAACCGGTCATGACCGGCCGGGTCAGGGAGACTCTTGGCGCCGCCAGCTTGGCTCGCGGCCAAGCCAGGCCGCGAGCCGCTCGTCGTGCGGGCGGAAGTGCTCCGCGAGCGCAGCCCGGACCGTGGCGGGCATGGGCGAGCGCGGGCGAGTGTTCTGCGGCGTGAAATCCGGATTGCCGCGGCGCGGCAGTCCGAGGAAGTCGAGCACCTGATCGTAGACGCGGTCTGGAGAGGCGAAGAAATCGCCGCAATCGACGACGTGGATCCGGTCACGCCCGAATATGCCCGCGAGCCTGTCTAGCTGGTCGGCGTAGTATCCGCGGGCCCGGTATGTGTAGTGGCTGTGATTGAAGCTGTAGTAGGACGGGTCCGCGACGATGCGCCCGACCTCGCCCTGCAGCCTCGTGTCCTCAAGCTCGAGGGCATGCTCGAAGGTCTCGGTCTCAAAGCCGAAGCCCACCTGATGCGCGTATGCGGAATAGGCCCGCTCCACCGGATCGCGCACCATCACCAGCAGCCGCGCGCCCGGTAGCTCACGGTGGATGCGCTCGGGGGCCAGCGGGTGGAACATGTAGTTCGGCGTGGCCTCGAAGGCCACCGGATCGGCGATGCCGCGGGCGGCCAGCCGGGCCCGCGCCGTGATCGGGAAGTGGCACTGATACCAGCCGAGCCCGAGGTCATGCTTGTGATCGAAGAAGTGCACCTCCTTTCTCGGCAGCGTGGCACTGAACACCGCCGGATGCTGCCTGAGGACGTGGAACAGCGACGTGGTGCCGCAGCGCTCGGCCCCGACGATCAGGAAGCCGGGCAGCATGCGCACCGGGCGCAGCGGACGGCCGGCGGTTACCAGCCCCCAGCGTGCCACCAGCCAGGCACGCCGCTTCCAGCCCGTGTAGAGCAGCGGGGTCTTGTGCGCGACCCGGCCCGCGCCTGCCACCGCACCGCGAGCGTGCACGCCGTGCTCAGCCCCAGTCTCCGGTCCGGCCTGCTGACTCCGAGTCATGGCACCTCCGCGTGAAAGCGGGCCCACCGCTGCGGCGACGGCCTGCTGGCTTCCGGTCGCATGCCGAAAACGAAGAAACGGATACGCTCATCCGGGCCGGATGCTTTCCCCAGCGATGAACAGTACTGCACGGCGGGTTGCCGCGCCGGCCCAGGCCGCGGATTCGCCGGGAATTCCGGCACCTGAGATGGGAGCCGGGAATATGGCGCTCTCGCCATCCGCGGCCGGTCTGCCGCCGGCGTGAGCCACCGCCGGGGCGTGCCAAGGCTCCGCCTGAGAGCCGTGAGCAGGGGCGACGCGAAACCCAATTTCGCTGTTTCGGCGGTTGCCCGGCCACGACTCCGCTATGGTCCATCTCTGTCAGACCGTCGCTGTCAGCCCGGCCTCGGGCTGACAGCATCCGCCTAATCCCTGTTTGCGGGCAGGGAGCCGGGGACCCACATGTCCACCGGGGTGAATCGGCTGGCCTTGGCGATCGCAGCGCCGAGGCTGGCCGTAGGGCTACTCCGGCCCGAACCCGTCAGCTAACCCGGCAGGCGACGAAGGAGAGGAGTCATCTCGCATGAACCCCCGCCAGAGTCGGCATGCTGCGCCGCCCGAACGGCGAAGTCGAGGTTCAGTCCGGCAGCAGCGCAGAGTACGTCCCTGGGCGGCACGGCTCATCGCGGCCTGTGCCGCCGTCGTCACCATGACGGGAGTAGCCCTCGCAATCCACGGCTGGACGAGCCAGGGCGTGTCCCTGGCGAGCGACGAGGTTCCGCTCATCGGGTCCACGGTGAGCAGCAAGGCACAGCTGGCGCGGAACACGGCCGAATTCGGCCATATGCCGATCGTGCACGTGTATTACACCGGACTTCCCCAGGCCAATGCGTGGACGACGGGCCTGCCCGCCGCCAACCACTCGGCGGTCGTGGTCAGCTTCAACGCATCGCCGAGCGCGATCTTGTCAGGCACCGACGACGGAGTCCTGTCCCATTTCTTCGACACCGCGCCGCGCGATTACCCGATCTACTACAGCTACATCCACGAGCCCGAGCATGCCGTGACCCACGGCGGCCTCAACCTGACCGAGTACAAGGAAGCCTGGGCGCACATCGTGGCGCTGGCCGACCGGGCGCACAACCCGGAACTTCACTCCACGCTCATCCTGGAGGCATACGACCTCAGGCCTGGCGCCCACCGCAACTGGAAGGACTACCTGCCGCCGGGCGGCATCATCAGCACCCTTGGCTGGGATGCCTATCCCGGCGGCGGCTCGCACAAGCCCCCGTCCTACTTCATGGGCCCGGCGGTAGCAGCCTCCAAGAGCGTCGGCCTCCCGTTCGGGTTCGCCGAGTTCGGCTCGCCCTCAGCACAGGGCCGCGCTGGCTGGCTGACCGAGGTGGGCGACTACGTGATGAAGAGCGGCGCGGTGTTCGCCACCCTGTTCGACTCGGCCAACGTCCACCCGTCGTTCCTGGTGACGGACTCGGCATCGATCTCGGCCTGGCGCCCCTTCGTCCGCGCCTCCGCTGCCGACCTGCACATCGTGCCGCCGCCCCAGGACCCGGTTCACCACACGCTCAGCCGCCCGGCAGGGCCCAGCGTCACCGGGCTGACGCTCAGTCCATCGACAGCCGCGGCCGGGTCGAAGAGCCGGATCCGCGTGGGCTTCCGGCTCGGCCAGGCCGCCAACGTCACGGTCTGCGTGCTGGGGCGTAACGGCAGGGTCATCAGCAAGCAGGCCAGGCCAGGGGCTCATGCCGGGCGTGTCCGCATCACCTATCGCGGCGGCCTGCCCGGCCAGGCTGGCACGTACACGATCCTCGTGGTGGCCAGCAACTCCCGCGGCAGCGCGGTCGCGGAACGGGCGCTGACCATCCGGGGGTAGCCACGGCAGCAAAGTTGTCCGGGGACGGTCCAGCGGGACTGTCCCCGGACGTCTGCCTGGCGCCAGCGGAGCCGTCGGCCGCAGCCGCCCGGCTGGCGGGCCCTGATACCGGCTAGCCCGCCTCGGTGATCATGGCGGCGCCGACGGTGGCGTTGGTCGCCGCGTCCACCAGGATCAGCCCGCCGGTCATCCGGTTGCGGGTGTACGGGTCGCAGAAGACCGGCTGAGTCAGCCGCAGCGTGACCCGACCGATCTCATTGAGCCCCAGCGACGTGGCCGACTCGTCACGGTGCAGCGTGTTCACGTCGAGCCGGTACTGCAGGTCCCGGACGATCGCCTTGACGTTCCTGGTGGTGTGCTTGACGATCAGGCGGCTGCCGGCGGCAAGCGGCCTGGCGTCGGTCATCCAGCACACCATCGCCTCGATGTCCTGGGCCGCCGCCGGCTGGTTGTGCGGGCGGCAGATCATGTCGCCGCGGGAGATGTCCAGGTCGTCAGCGAGCAGCAGAGTCACCGACATCGGCGGGAACGCCTCCGCCACCGGCCCGTCGGCGGTGTCGATCCGCTCGATGGTGGTTGCCAGCCCGGACGGCAGGTGCAGCACCTCGTCCCCGGGCTTGAGCACGCCCCCGGCGACCTGGCCGGCGTAACCGCGGTAGTCGTGCAGCGAGGGATCTGTCGCCTGGTGCGGCCGGATCACGTACTGGACGGGGAACCGCGCGTCGATCAGGTTGCGGTCCGAGGCGATGTGCACGTGCTCTAGGTGGTGCAGCAGCGAGGGGCCCTCATACCACGGCATCGACGCCGAGCGCTGGACCACGTTGTCGCCGTGCAGCGCCGAGATCGGGATGAACGTGAGGTCCCCGATCTCCAGCTTGGTCGCGAACGCGGTGAACTCCTCCATGATCTGCTCGAACGCCGCGGACTCGTAGCCGACCAGGTCCATCTTGTTCACCGCGAGCACCAGGTGCGGAACGCGCAGCAGCGTCGCCAGGAACGCATGGCGGCGGCTCTGCTCGGTCAGCCCGTTCCTGGCATCGACCAGGACGACCGCGAGGTCGGCGGTGGAGGCGCCGGTCACCATGTTCCGGGTGTACTGCACGTGCCCGGGGGTGTCGGCGATGATGAACTTCCGGCGCGGCGTGGCGAAGTACCGGTAGGCGACGTCGATCGTGATGCCCTGCTCGCGCTCGGCCCGCAGGCCGTCAGTGAGCAGCGCGAGGTTGGTGTAGTCCTCGCCGCGGGCCTTGCTTGTCCGCTCCACCGCGGCTAGCTGGTCCTCGAAGATCGCCTTGGAGTCGTACAGGAGCCTGCCGATCAGGGTGCTCTTGCCATCGTCGACCGAGCCGGCGGTCGCGAAGCGAAGCAGGTCCACCGGCTTGTCGGACGACTGCTGCGGCCGGCCGGCCGTCGCGGCCGGAGACGCCTGCTGAGTTGACAGTCCCTGGTCCGGCGCCATCAGAAGTAGCCCTCCCGCTTCCTGTCCTCCATCGCCGCCTCGCTCGTCCGGTCGTCGGCGCGCGTCTGACCGCGCTCGGTTATCCGGGTCACCGCGATCTCATCGACGACCTGCTCGATCGTGGCCGCCGTGGACTCGACTGCCCCGGTGCAGGTCATGTCCCCGACCGTACGGTAGCGGACGCTCGCCTCGAAGAGCGGCTCGTCGTCTCCCCTGGTCACATACGGGCTGTCGGCGAGCAGGATGCCGTCGCGCTCGAAGACCATGCGCTTGTGGGCGAAGTAGATGGACGGAAGCTCCAGGCTCTCCCGGCCGATGTAGTGCCAGATGTCCAGCTCCGTCCAGTTCGAAAGAGGGAAGACCCGGATGTGCTCCCCCGACCGGATCCGGGCGTTGTAGAGGTTCCACAGCTCGGGCCGCTGATTCTTGGGATCCCACTGGCCGAACTCATCGCGGAAGGAGAACACCCGCTCCTTGGCCCTGGCCTTCTCCTCATCCCGGCGCGCGCCGCCGAACACCGCATCGAACCTGTTGTCGGCGATGGCATCGAGCAGGGTCACCGTCTGCAGCCTGTTGCGGCTTGCCCGCCGCCCGGTCTCCTCGGCGACCTTCCCCGCGTCGATCGACTCCTGCACCGAGGCGACCACCAGGCGGACGCCGAGCTCGGCCACCCTCCGGTCGCGGAACTCCAGTACCTCGGGGAAATTATGCCCGGTATCGACGTGCATGACCGGGAACGGGATCCGGGCCGGCCAGAATGCCTTGGCTGCCAGCGCGAGCATCACGACCGAGTCCTTGCCCCCGGAGAACAGCAGCACCGGGCGCTCGAACTCGGCGGCCACCTCCCGCATCACGTGGATCGACTCAGCCTCGAGGATGTCAAGCTGGGAGAGCATGTAGTCGGAGTGCTGCACGGGCATGAGGTCGTCTCCGGTTATCTGACGTTAGCTGGCGGACCTGACGGCCTCAATCAGCACCGATGCGAGGCTGGCCCGGCAGATCAGGATATCCGGCAGAGACGGCTGCTCGGAGTTATACCGCAGTGAAGAGCCGTCGATCCGCGAGGCATGCAGGCCCGCCGCCCTGGCTACCGCGACCGGTGCCGCCGAGTCCCACTCGTACTGGCCGCCGCTGTGCACGTAGGCGTCGGCCTCGCCGCGGATGACCGCCGCGGCCTTCGCCCCCGCCGAGCCCAGCGGCAGCAGGTCCGCGCCGAGCAGCCCGGCCAGCCGCTCAACGAAGGCCGGCGGCCTGCTCCTGCTGACGACGATCCGCAGCCTCTGCCCGCCACCGTGACCGTCTGCCGGCGCGGCCGGCAGGTCCGGCACGTCTGGCGGGCTGGCCGTGGACAGCACTGCGCCGCAGGCTGGCAGCGCAACCGCGGCTGCGGTCAGGTCTCCGCTGTCCTCGCCCCCGTCGGCCTCCCAGAGCGCCACGTGGACGGCCCAGTCGGCGCGACCCGGCTCGCCGAACTCCCTGGTGCCGTCGAGCGGGTCGACGATCCAGACCCGCCGTGCCGACAGCCGTGCCGGATCGTCGGCGCCCTCCTCGGAGAGGATCGCGTCGCCTGGCCGCCGCCGGGACAGTTCCGCGGCCAGGAACTCATGCGAGCGCCTGTCTCCCTCGCGCCGCAGCACGTCCGGGCCCCGGGCCGCGACCGGGGACTCCCGCAGTGCCAGCAGCAGCCGCCCGGATGCCTCGGCGAGCTCCCGGGCAAGGCAGTCGTCATCGGTGGGCATGCGGGCGCTCTCCTGCGTTCTGAATCAAGGACGTCGGTGCGGGCTAGTATGCTCCCCGGCCGTGCATGACCGCCGCGGCGGTCTTCCACAGCACCAGCAGGTCCAGCGCGAGCGACCAGTTCTCGACATAGCGCAGGTCCAGGCGGACCGCCTCCTGCCACGGCAGGTCGGACCGGCCGCTCACCTGCCACAGGCCGGTGATGCCCGGCTTGACGGCGAGCCTGCGCCGGACGTAATCGCCGTAGCGCAAGGTCTCCTCGGGCAGCGCGGGCCGCGGGCCCACCATGGACATGTCCCCCAGCAGCACGTTGAAAAGCTGCGGCAGCTCATCCAGCGACCAGCGGCGGAGCCAGCCGCCGACCGCGGTGACGCGCGGGTCACGGCGGATCTTGAAGAGCGGGCCGTCCTGCTCGTTCAGAGCGGCAAGCTGCTCCTTGCGCAGCTCCGCGTCGGGCACCATGGTGCGGAACTTGTACACGGTGAAGGGCACGCCGCCGCGGCCGATCCGGGTCTGCCGGAACAGCGCGGGCCCTCCGTCCGAGAGCCGGATCGCCAGCGCTATGGCAGCGAGCAGCGGTGCCAGGAGGATCACCCCGATCCCGGCCACCAGGCGGTCGAAGAGGGACTTGATGACCCATCGAACGCCGGTGAACTCCGGGTGATCCATGTACAGCAACGGCAGCCCGGCTACCGGGCGGATGGTCGTCCGCGGGCCGGCCACATCCAGCAGGGCGGGCGCCACGCAGAGCTCGATTCCTACCTTCTCCAGGTCCCAGGCGAGCTGGCGAAGCCGCCGGCCGGCCATCTCCGGGCACGCCAGCACCGCCACGGTGTCGGCCTCCGCCTGCCGGACCACGTCGGTAACCGAATCCGCGCCGGCGAAGGCCGGTATCCCGGCGATCTCCTCGTCCGTCTCGTGGCCGACCACGCAGGCGGCGACCACCTCCAGGCCGTGGTAGCTGGCCCGGCGAAGCTGGGAAGCGAGGTCCGCGATCACCCGTGGGTGGCCGACCGCGACCACCCGCCGCATGCAGGCTCCGCGCCGGCGCGCCCGGTGCAGCCATTTGCGCAGCCGGTGACGGCAGACAACGTCGATGAAGGTGAGCAGCGGCAGGGCGATGACCAGGTAGCCGCGCGCCACCTCGGTCTTGGTCGCATACGCGACGATCGCCACCGCTGCGGCCAGGCCCAGCCCGCCGTTCAGCACCTTGCGGAACTCGTCCGAGCCCACTCCTATGAACCGGGCATCGTAGGCACCGGCCACCAGCAGGGCGACGACCCACAGCAGCGGCAGGGCGAACGTCAGGCCGAGGTAGAAGGCCGGCGTGTGGCCCTCGGTGTCGAACCGCAGCTCGAAGGCGACCCCTCCGGCCACAAGCGCGCACACGCAGTCCGCGATGACCGTCCGCCGCAGGTATGCGTTTATCCAGCGAGTGGAGCCGAGGCCGGCGAACCGGGCGGCGAGCTTGTCACGCTGGCGAGCGGATGCAATGGTCTGACCGGCCACGCTGGCACCGCTCCTTCCCCCACGCCGCTAAACGGGCACACTGGACCGCACCGGTGTGCTCTGACCCTCACGCCCGTAGGGGCGTGCCCCTGAAGCACGCTCGTTAGACGCACCGCCCGATCAGGCGGTTGACAGTGGCGTCCAACTCTTTACTTGATGCTCTCAGGTCACAGGCCGATTCTGTTGGCCATCTCGCCAATCCGGGGGAATCAGCCGGCAGTTGTCAACTCCGCTTGCCTTCCCCATCGCCGGGAGCGTGAAACTCGTTCTGCGCGGCGGCGAGTCCCCGGCCCAGGAGAGCCTCGACCGCATCGGCCGCCCGGCCAAGGAACTGCGGCAGCCCGGCCCGCTCAGCTGCTGAAAAATCCTGAAGAACGAAGTCCGCGGGGTCCATCCGCCCCGGCGGCCGGCCGATGCCGGCGCGAACCCGGTAGAAGTCCCTGGTGCCCAGCGCGGCGGTGACCGACCTGAGCCCGTTGTGCCCGTTATTGCCCCCGCCGAGCTTGAGGCGGACGGTACCGAACGGCAGGTCGAGCTCGTCGTGGATCACCACGATACGGTCAGGCGGGATCTTGTAGAAGGCATGCAGCGCCGCGACCGGGCCGCCGGAGAGGTTCATGTACCGCTGCGGCCTGGCGAGGATCACCGCGGTCCCGGCGATACGGCCGACCGCCACCGCCGCATGCGACCGGTCCCGCCGGAATCGTGCCCCCATCCGCCCGGCAAGCACGTCGGCGACCATGAAGCCGGCATTGTGCCGGTTCCGGGCATAACCGGGACCAGGGTTGCCCAGCCCGGCCACCAGCCAGCGCTCGTCAGGCATGCAGCGCCCCGGCTTCCCGGCCGGCGGGATCAGGTTGGCTCGGGCTGCTCGCCGGTGGCAGGCGACGGGGCTGCCGGGGCCGGCGCCGCGGCACCTTCGGCGGCCGGCGCCTCGGCTGCCTCCGCCTCGCCGAGCTCGGCCTCAATCTGCGCGGCCGTCGGCGCCGGGATGACGTGCAGCACCAGCGCATCCGGCTCGACTGCCAGCGAGACGCCGCGCGGCAGGGCCAGATCGCTGGCGTGCACGGAAACGCCGATCGCCATGCCCTGGACATCGACCTCGATGGCAGCAGGGATGTGGGTGGCCTCGGCCTCCACGGCCACCTGGACGAGTTGCTGGTCGAGCAGGCCATCCGGGGCAACCTCGCCGGTGGTGGTGACCGGCACCTCGACGGTGACCTTCTCGCCGCGGCGGACCAGCAGCAGGTCGACGTGCTGCACAGTGCCCTTGATCGCGTGCCGCTGCACGGCCTTGGGGAGCGCCAGCTCGCTTCCGCCGGGCAGGCCGTCCAGCCGGATCAGCACGTTCGGGGTGCGCAGCGCGAGCAGCACGTCGTGGCCGGGCAGGCTGACGTGCCGAGGGTCGGTGCCGTGACCGTACAGGACGGCGGGAACCTTGCCCGCGCGCCGTGTCCGCCTGGCCGCGCCCTTGCCGAACTCACTGCGCGGCTCGGCCGCGATGCGTACCTCAGGCACGGTAAGACTCCTCAGCGTTATCGGGAGCGTGCGCGGCGGGCACGCAGCCGCGCGGCCGCTCGGGTTGTCTGGGGCGCTCTCAGAAGCCGGAGAGCAGGCCTCAAGGCCCCCGGGCGCCCCGGAAGACTAGGGAAGTCTAGCCGGCCGGCCTCGCTGCCTGCCGGCGGGCGGGCGCGACCAGGCGCAGCACGGTGGCGAGGCCGCCTCGGCTGTCCGTGCTGCGCCCGGGCCGCGTTGGCCGCTACTCGTGGAACGGAGCGGGGGTGTCCTTGGCCGGGTCGTCCTCGTGGAACGGGCCGGGGGTGTCCTTGGCCGGGTCGTCCTCGTGGAACGGGCCGGGGGTGTCCTTGGCCGGGTCGTCCTCGTGGAACGGGCCGGGGGTGTCCTTGGCCGGGTCGTCCTCGTGGAACGGGCCGGGTGTTGCCATCGTTCTTCCCTCCCCTTCGCTGCCGGCCCCGCCGGCAGCCAGCAACCGAAACGGCGAGCAATGAGCATCATGACTGTATCGGGCGGGCACGCGAGAAACCACCGGATCGCCTGGCTGGCCGGCCATTCGCATGCGGCGCGGCGCCGCGGAGGCAGCTGCGGCGGCGCCCGGCTACCCGGCTGCCTCCCGCAGCAGCGCGGCGACCTGGTCCGCGAGGGCCTGGTCACCCAGGCTCTCGAATACCGCCATCGCTGACTCCCAGGCTTGCCGCGCGTCGGCGGGCCGGCCGGCCCGGGCGCGGGCGAGGCCCAGGTAGCGCAGGTCCTGTGCCTCGCCGTAACGATCACCCACGCTCCGGTGCCCGGCCAGCGCCTGCTCAAGCAGCGCTATCGCCTCCGCCTCGCGGCCGCGGGCGAGCATCGCCCGGCCGAGGTTGGTGTCGGCGTAGCTCACGTCGCGCAGCGAGCCGACCTCCGCGAGCAGCTTCCTGGCCTCAGTGGACCTCGCGACAGCCTCGTCGAGGCGGCCGAGTTCCACGTAGGCCTCGCCGAGGTTGACCAGCGCGATCCCCTCGCCGTAACGGTGCCCGATGCGCCGCTGCAGGCGCAGCGCGCTGCGCAGGTAGCCCACCGCGTCCTCGTGACGCCCCAGCAGCTGATAGTTGAACGCGAGGTTGTTAGCCGCCCTGGCCTGGCCGCGCAGGTCGCCTAGCTCCTCGTGTATCGCCAGGGCCTGCCGGAAGTACCGGAGCGCGTCATCGGTGCGCTGCTGGGATAGCACCATTCCCAGGTTGTTCATCACCCAGGCCTCACCCTGGCGCTCGCCGATCGCCTGAGCGCTGGCAAGCGCGACCTGATGAGTGGTGAGCCACTCGGCGCGATAGCCGTGCCGGTCGAAGCCGACCATCGCCGCGACGGGCAGCTTCCAGGCGATCTCGTGCAGGCCCTGCGCGGCCGCCTGCCGCGTCGCCGCCACCAGGTTGGCCCGTTCCAGGTCACACCAGCGCAGTGCCTGCTCCGGGGTGGTGAAGACGAGGGGCTCGTAGCCGGGCTCCGGCGGGTCGAGCGGCACCCGGTCCCTGGCGGGCGCCAGCACCCCCGCCGCCGCGTCCGCCGTATGCAGGTACCAGCCGAGTATCCGCCGGACGGCCGATGCGACCTCCTGCAACGGCTCCTCGGCCTGCGCGCGCTCCGCGGCGTAGGCGCGGAGCAGGTCGTGCAGCCGGTACCGGTCCGGGGCGGGAGACTCCAGGAGGTGCGCGTCCACCAGCACCTCCAGCGCCCGTACCACCGGCTGCTGTGCCGCGGCGACCAGGGCGGTCGCCGCAGGTACCCCGATGGAGGGGCCCTCCCAGGCGCCGAGCAGCCGGAACACGTGGGCCGGCGCGGTGTCCGTGCCGGCGGACGGGCCGGGCAGCGCCTCGAAGCTGACCTGGAAGCACGCGCGTACTGCCAGGTCACCGGTGGCGAGCTCATCCATCCGCTGCCGCTGGTCCGCGAGCCGGTCGGCCAGCGCGCCAACGGTCCATCCCCGGCGCGCCGTCAGCCGTGCGCCAGCGATCCTGATGGCCAGCGGCAGGCCCGCGCAGGCCCGCAGCACGGCGTCGACCTGCCCGGGCTCTGCCTCCGCCCGGTCCGCGCCCACGATGGCCACGAACAGCGCCCGTGCCTCGTCCTCGCCGAGGATGTCCAGGTCGACGAGCCTGCTGCCAGCCAGGTCCGAGAGGTGGTGCCGGGAGGTGACGATGACCGAGCAGGACTCGCTGCCCGGCAGCAGCGGACGCACCTGCGTGGCATCCCGGGCGTCGTCAAGCACGATCAGCATGCGCCGGTCGGTCAGCGCGGTCCGGTACAGCGCGGCACGCTCCTCCAGGCCGACCGGGATCCGCGCGCCATCCACCCCGAGATCGCGGAGGAACCTCGCGAGGGCATCCTCGGGCGGCACCGGCTGCCTGCTGGCACCGACGAGGTTGATGAACAGCTGGCCGTCCGGAAACTGCCGCCGCAGCGCGTGGGCGGCGTGGATGGCCAGGGCCGACTTGCCGAGCCCGGGGCCGCCGGCCACCACGGCAACGGCGACTCCCTGCCGGCCGCCGTCGGGAGCAAGCAGCCGCTGCAGCTGGGCTAGCTGCTCGGCGCGGCCGGTGAAGTCGGCCACGTCGGCCGGTAGCTGGGCGGGAGGCTTCCTGGTCAGCGCCCCTCGGATGCCCGTGCCCATGCGGGCGCTCCCGGCACCGGAGATGGTGCGCGGCCCGGCTGCGCCCGCTTCCGCATGGCCCGCTGCGGGGTCGCCACCGGCTGAGAACGCGATTTCCGCCGGCCCGCGCTGCCCGGGCACCGGGCGGCCTGCCGGCGCCCAGGTGGCGGTGCCCGGCCCGGCGGCCTGCCCCGCGTGGGCTGGCTGCCCTGCGTGGGCTGCCTGCCCCGGCTGGGCAGGCGCAGGCCGTGGCTGCTGTCCCGGCTGCCCCGGGCGCGCCCGGTCCCTGGCGAGCAGGTGCTGATAAAGCCGCTGCAGCTCCGGCCCGGGGTCAACGCCGAGGGCGCCGCCGATGGCCTCGCGTGCCTGGCCGTAGGCCGCGACAGCCTCGGCATACCGCCCCGAGGCGTCCAGCGAGCGGATCAGCAGGCTCCACAGCCCTTCGCGGAGCGGCTCGTCCGCGAGCAGCCTGCGCAGCTCGGGGATGAGCGAGCCGGCCAGGCCGCGGCGCACGTCCGCCTCGATCCGCAGCTCCAGCGCCGCCAGCCGGGACTCCTCAAGGCGCGCGGCCTCGGCGCTCACCAGCTCGGAGTCCGGCACGTCGGCCAGTGCCCTGCCGCGCCACAGCCCGAGCGCCCGGCCCAGCAGCGCCGCCGCGGCCTCGGCGTTGCCCGCCGCCAGCTCCTGCCTGCCTGCGCTGGTCAGTTCCTCGAACGTGATGGCGTCCAGGTCGCCCCCGGCGATCACGGCCAGGTATCCGGGAGGACGGGTGGCCAGCACCCGGCCGTCGGCATCCCCGATCATCCGCCGCAGCCTGCCGATGTACACGCTGATGACGTTCGCCGGCGAGGCCGGCGGCCGGTCTGCCCAGAGCAGCTCGGCGAGAGTGCTGGTCGGGACGGTCTGGCCGGCCTTCAGCAGCAGCGCTGCGAGCAGCGCCCTAAGCCGCGAGGCCCCGATGCCGGTCCAGCCGCCGGCAGCGGACCTGACCTCGAGCGGGCCGAGTATGCGAAACGTCGCAGGCTCGTCCCGCCGATCCAGCCCGCCTGGCGGCGCTTCCCGGGCCATCGATCCGCTCCCGTCACTCTCCCGACAGCCGGGTGACAGATTTGCCCGGCAATCACCGGCTATCACCAAGCCGGTGCCAGCCCTTTATCAGCGGGGGAGAGGCTGACATCTCATGATGACGCATCCGTAGGCATTTGCGCCCGGCTGCCCACGGCCCCGGCGACATCGAGATGTCATCGACATGACAGCGGCGGGGTTCATGCTGACGGCGAAAGCTAGTCACGGATGGCCTGACCAGCAGCGGGGGCGCAGTCCGTGGCACCCGAGCCGGTGGCCGCCGACTCCGTTCGCAATTTGGGGGGGCGGAGCGGCGGTCACCCTTTCGGTACTGGCGGTCCTTCAGCCGGCCGTCTTCAGCGCTGGCCTTCTGCAGCGCTGGCTGCGGGCTGGCCGTCTTCAGCTCTGGCCGTCGAACAGGCTCGTCACCGAGCCGTCGCTGAAGACCTCCTTGATCGCCCGGGCGATCAGCGGCGCGATGGACAGCACGGTCAGCTTGTCGAACTGCTTCTCGCCGGTTATCGGCAGCGTGTTGGTCACGATGACCTCGCTGATCCGTGAGTTCTTCAGCAGGTCCACCGCCGGCCCCGACAGCACCCCGTGCGTCGCCGTGACCACGACCTTCGCCGCTCCCTGGTCGAAGAGCGTCTCGGCGGCGTTCACGATCGTCGCCCCTGTGTCGATCATGTCGTCCACCAGGATGCAGGTGCGCCCCTTGACCCGGCCGACCACCTCGAGGATGCGCACCTGGTTGGCCACGTCAAGGTCGCGGCGCTTGTGGATGATCGCGAGCGGGCAGCCGAGCCGGTCCGTCCACCGCTCGCAGACCCGCACCCGGCCCGCGTCAGGCGCCACGACGGTCACGTTCGAGATGTCCAGCGTGGTCTCGATATAGGAGGCCAGGATCGGCAGCGCGAACAGATGGTCGACCGGGCCGTTGAAGAACCCCTGAATCTGCGCGGTGTGCAGGTCAACGGCCATGATCCGGTCGGCGCCCGCAGCCGCGAACAGGTCGGCCATCAGCCGGGCGGAGATCGGCTCGCGGCCGCGGCTCTTCTTGTCCTGTCGCGCGTAGCCGAAGAACGGCGTCACGACCGTGATCCGCTTGGCGGACGCGCGCTTCAGCGCGTCCACCATGATCAGCTGCTCCATGATCCACTGGTTGATCGGGGACGTGTGGCTTTGCAGCACGAACGCGTCACAGCCGCGCACCGACTCCAGGAACCTGACGAAGATCTCTCCGTTGGCGAAGTCGAAGAGCTGGGTCGGCGTGGGCTCGATCCCGAGTTCCTGCGCGATCTCATCGGTCAGTTCCGGGTACGCCCGCCCGGAGAGCAACAGCATCCGCTTCTGGCTGCTCGCGGTGATGCCCGTCACTGCACCAGCCCCTCCCGACGCGACCGCGATCCGGCCGCTAGCGTAGCCCCGTCCGCAACGAATGTGCCGGCAAGATGCGCAAACGGGCCGACGACGGCGCCGGCTCCGATGACCGCCGATTCGCAGACCGAGTGGACAACCCTGGCACCTTCCCCGACTGTCGTATCACGGAGCAGGCACCCGGGACCCACGGTAGCTCCCGCGGCGACGGTCGTCTGGCCCTCGAGCTGGGTGGCCGGCTCGACGCGGGCGCCGGGGGCCAGGACGACGCCGACGTCGATCCAGGTGGAAGCGGGGTCGGTGACCGTGGCGCCGGCCAGCATGAAGCCCCGCAGCAGACGGCCGTTGAGCTCGTAGCGGGCCCGCGCGAGCTGCACCTGGTCGTTCACGCCGAGGACCTCGGCCGGATCGGCGCACTCGGCGGTCGCCACGACATGCCCGTCACCGCGCAGGATCGCCACGATATCGGTGAGGTATTCCTCACCCTTGGCGTTGCCCGATGAGAGCCGCTTCACGGCGTCTGCAAGCAGCCCGCTGTCGGCTGCGTACATGCCGGTATTGATCTCGCTGATTTCCCGCTGGGCGGCAGTCGCGTCGGCCTCCTCCACGATCCCGGCGAACGAGCCGGCCGTGTCGCGGAGAATCCTGCCGTAGCCGGACGGATCCGCGACCCGGGCGGTGAGCGCCGTCACGGCAGCGCCCGCGCGCTCATGGGCGGCGGCAAGCCCGCGCAGCGTCGCACCGCGGAGCAGCGGAGTGTCGGCATAGGTGACGATCACCGTTCCGGGCGGCACGGCAAGCTGCTCGAACACCATCCGCACCGCGTGCCCGGTGCCGCCCTGGCGATGCTGCACCACGACCGTCGCGTCGGGCTCGTGCCTGCGCAGGTAGTCGGCCACCTGCCGACGGGCATGACCGATGACCACGATCAGCAGTTCCGGGGCCAGCTCACGTCCCGCTGCCAGCACGTGACCGAGCATGGGCCGTCCGCACACCGGGTGCAGCACCTTGGGGGTCTCCGACCGCATCCGCGTTCCCTCGCCAGCGGCGAGGACGACAACGGCGGACGGAGCTGTCATGCTCACCTGGCCAGGCTCCTCGGAATCCACTGGGAGTGCTACCTCTGAATGGACGTGGCCCGCCGAGCCCGCAGCGAACCGGCTGCCGGAACGGCCGCATCAGGCTCGGTGCCCGCTGACGGCGTCGTAGCCGACCTGAGCTCCCGACATCGGCAGGATACCCGCTGGGCAAGGTCAGAAGCTGATCGTCCAGCCTTCACCCAGCACCCAGCGCAGGGCTGACAGCCGTCCGATGACTATCGCCGGGTCATCGTCGGCCAGGCTCCGCTCCCCGTAGCGGCTCTCCATCGTGGCGCGGCGGCTCGCGCGCTGCCGCGCCTGCTCGCTCGTCTCGTCAGCGGGGACGACGGCGCTACGGAAGTACCACAGCCGGTCCTCGTACTCGCTAACGGCCGCGGCGATCTCACTTTCAGGCCTGACCGGCACCCGCTTGCCCCCGTTGCCGAGATTGCCTGCCTGACTGCCCGGGCCCCAGCCGATGCCCGTGACCTGCCACAACGGTACGGGTGCGGTCAACCCCCAGCGCGCCGACACGCCGGGCGGCGGCAGAGCCACCGCACCAGCCGGACGAAAGCTCGCACGCGACCGCGCCGCAGAGCCCGGCAGAGCGCGGCTGAGCGGCCCTTGCCGGCCTGGCCGGTATCGTAAGGACGGAGCGAGCGGCACAGGCGGCGTTCGGCATGCTCCGGCGTGGGGTAATTGGCAGCCCGTGAGCCTTTGGAGCTCATCGTTCTGGTTCGAGTCCAGACGCCGGAACTGTCCGGGATCTGCTCGCGCAGCCATGCTCAGTAACGCGCGGATGATCGGCGCTGCTGCCATGGCCCGTTACAGTGTGACCTGTACGGGGGCGCTGGCCAGGGGGGAGCGGCCAGGTCAAGGGGGCGTGCGGTCGCGTGCCGCGCGGGTGAGCAGCGGGGGTGGCTCCGTATCCGGTCCCGAACGGAACTTATGCGGCAGGCCCTGCCGTTCGTGATCATCGCGGCCATCGCCACGGCACGGCTCTGGCTCGGCCAGAACTGGGGCCTCTTGCCGTTGCTGGTGGTGGTGCCGGTGCTGGCTGCGGCGATCGGGGGGGTATGGCTCACGGTGAGCTCGGGCGTCGTCTCGGCCGCCGTCATCGTGGCCGTCCAGCCCGATCTGACCATGTACCGCCCGGCTGTGGTGGCTTTCGTGGCCGTCGCCAGCGTCACGCTCGCGGGATCGCTGACGAGCTGGAACCGCAGACGGCGGGCGCGCGAGATGGCGCAGTTGCGGCTGGTCGCCGACGCTGCCCAGCAGGTGCTCCTGCGGCCGGTCAGGGGTCAGGCAGGGCCGGTGCGGATGGCCGTCCGGTATGAATCCGCGGCGGCGGAGGCCCGCATCGGCGGAGACCTGTACGAGGTCATCACGACCGAAGAGCACGTGCGGCTGGTGGTCGGCGACGTGCAGGGGAAAGGGCTGGAGGCGGTCCAGTCGGCCGCGACCATACTCGGGTCCTTCCGGGAGGCAGCCTATGAGGAGGCGAGCCTTGTCGCGGTTGCGGCGCGGGTCGAGACCAGCCTGGCCAGGCAGATCGGCGAGGACCGGTTCGCGACCGCTGCGATGGCAGAGATAAGCGCGGACGGCACCAAGATCGAGGTACTCAGCTGCGGCCATCCGCCGCCGCTTCTGCTCAGCCCGGGGGACTGTCGTTTCGCCGAGATGGATGAGCCCGGGCTGCCGCTCGGGCTCGGCGATCTGACCAGGGAACCGCGGATGACCGTGACGGTCCCGTTCGGGCCCGGTGACGCGATCCTGTTCTATACCGACGGCATCACCGAGGCGCGCAACTCCGCGGGAGCGTTCTTCCCGTTCGCAAGCTGCGCCGCAATCGAGGCGGCCGCAGGCTACGGCGCGCTGGCCGACAGGCTCTGCGAGAGGGTCACCTCATATGTCGGTCACTCGCTCGACGACGACGTCGCGCTGCTGGTGGCCTACCGGGACAGCGAGTGATCGCAGCGCGCGGGCGCTGCGAGCGGGTGCCGGCCGGCGCCGGCCAGCGCGGCGGCGCGGAGCCTGTCCTGCAAGGCACGGCAAGTTCCGCGAAGTTTTACCTTCCGGGGTCTTGCGCAACCTACGGTGCCGTAGCCTACGGTTACGTAAGCGTATTTGCATGCGCCCTTGATCCGGTAGATGCGACGCCATCCAGCACCTGGTCCCTCGGTCGCCATGCCAGGGGAGGACGTCATGAGCACGGACACCATCGCCACTGAGCGCGTCGAGGGCACCGGGGCCCGGTCCGGCGGGACCCGCCGCGCCGGGACCGGCCGGCCAGCACCCCGCCCCGACCTCGATCCCGAGCCCAACGGCGTGGGAGCGCGAGTGCTGATCGGGGCGTTCGTGGTGATCCCACTGCTCGCGCTGCTCGCCGCCATTCCGCTCGCCTGGGGCTGGGGCCTCGGCTGGCACGACATCGTGCTCGCGCTCGCCTTCTACCTGGTGTCCGGCCTCGGCATCAGCATGGGCTTCCACCGGTACTTCACGCACGGCTCGTTCAAGGCGGTCCGCCCCTTCAAGGTCGTGCTGGCGATCGCGGGCAGCCTGGGCATCGAGGGCCCGGTGCTGGTCTGGGTCGCCGACCATCGGCGGCATCACAAGTACAGTGACCGGGAGGGCGACCCGCACTCCCCGTGGCGGTTCGGCAGCGACTGGAAGGCGCTGACCAAGGGCCTGGTGTACGCCCACATCGGCTGGCTGTTCGACGGCAACCGGACCTCCCAGCAGAAGTTCTGCCCGGACTGGCTGGCCGACTCTGACATCCGGCGCATCTCCAGGGGCTTCTGGGGACTGGTGCTGGTCTCGCTGCTTGCCCCGGCTGCGATCGGCGGCCTCTGGTCGTGGTCATGGCACGGCGCGCTGACCGCCTTCTTCTGGGCCAGCCTGGTGCGGATCGCCTTCCTGCACCACGTCACGTGGTCGATCAACTCCATCTGTCACACGTTCGGCAAGGAGGAGTTCCAGGTCAGGGACAAGTCGCGGAACGTGGCCTGGCTGGCCATCCTGTCCTTCGGCGAGTCGTGGCACAACCTGCACCACGCGGATCCGACCTGCGCCCGACATGGCGTGCTGAAGGGCCAGATCGACATCTCGGCACGGCTGATCTGGCTCGCCGAGAGGCTCGGCTGGGTCTACGACGTGCGCTGGCCCGACGAGGCCCGGCTCACCGGCAAGCACACCGGCGGCACCCGCGAGCTTGGCTCGATGACCCGCCGGGCGCCGGCCCGGGCGGCCTAGGCCGGCACCTGACAAGCCTGGCGAGACGGGGAGCGCCGAGGGGCTTAGTGAGTGGCTGAGCCGGGCCGGCATCTGCATGATGGAGCCGTGGCCAGTTCAGTCCCGGGATCGACCCGCAGGAGGATGACCGGCAAACAGCGCCGGGAGCAGCTGATTGAGATAGGCCGCAGCCTGTTCGCCGAGCGCGGCCTGGACGGCACGTCGATCGAGGAGATCGCGGCTCGCGCTGATGTCTCCAAGCCGGTCGTGTACGGGCACTTCGGCGGCAAGGAGGGGCTGTACGCGGTCGTGGTCGACCGCGAGGTCCAGCGGCTGCTCGGAATGGCGACCCGGCTGCTGGAGGGCGAGCACACCAGGGAGAAGTTCGAGGCAGCCGCGGTTACGCTGCTGCGCTACATCGAGGACAACGCGGACGGGTTCAGGATCCTGGTACGGGACTCCCACCCCGCCTCCGGCTCGGGCACGTTCGCAAGCCTGATCAGCGACATCGCCGGCCAGGTGGAATACACGCTGAGCGACTACCTGGCCTCCAGGGGCTTCGACCCCGCCCTCGCCCCTGTGTACGCGCAGATGCTGGTCGGCATGGTCGCGCTGGCGGGAATGTGGTGGCTGGACGCCCGCCGTCCGGGCCTGGAGGAGGTCGCCGCGCACCTGGTGAACCTGGCCTGGAACGGCCTCTCGGGACTCGAGCCCGACCCGCGGATCTCTCCCGGTGCCAGGCGCCGCCTGCGGGACGTGGACTGACCGGCGGGCGGTCACCCTCATGCGTGCCGGCGGCCAACGGCAAAGATCCGGCGAAACGGGAATACAGTGCCATGCCGCCCGCTCGGGTACGCGGTCGCGAGGCGCTTGCCGTACTCGGCGCAGAACTCGGCGGCCTGCTCGGCGGTCAGCGCGGCCAGGACCGGCCGCAGGCCGGTGCCGCGGTACCAGCGCAGCACAGGGTCGTCGCCGTGCAGCAGATGCAGGTAGGTGGTCTCCCACACGTCAGCCGCGCAGCCCTCGTCAGCGAGCAGGTCAAGATAGTCGGCCGGGTCAGCGGCCTGCCGGTTCAGCCGGACGCTCGCGAGCACCGGATGCCACCGCGGCGACCCGGCTAGCTCGCGCAGGATCTGGTGACTGGGCTGGTCGAAGTTCCCGGGCACCTGAACTGCTACCCAGCCGCCCGGCGCCAGCAGGCCGATCCAGCGGCGCAGCACGTTCAGGTGGTCGGGCACCCACTGCAGCACGGCGTTGGACACGATCACGTCCGGGCGGCGGGCTGGCTGCCAGTCCCGCACGTCGGCCACGGTGAAGCTCAGCCGCCGGGCGAGGCCGGCGCCGGGCTCTGGGCCGGCGCCCGGGCCGGTGCTCATCGCGAGCCGGTCCCTGGCGGCAGAGATCATCTCGGCCGAGCTGTCCACTCCGTGCACCCGAGCGCCAGGCCATCGGCGAGCTAGCGTGACGGTCAGGTTCCCCGGGCCGCAGCCGAGGTCGGCGACAACCGCGGGATCGGCCGCATCGACCCGCGCAACCAGGTCGAAGAACGCGCGGCTGCGCTCATCGCCGAAGCGCCGGTACTCCTCCGGGTCCCACATGCCGTGCCCTCCTCCGCAGCGCCTGTCGTCAGTCCGCCGGCTCCGTAGCCGTTCCCGGCCCGGGGGCGTTCCCGCTCCGGGCTGCCCGTGTCCCGGCAAACTTTCTTGATATCGAGATTCTCGCCTCCTGTCTTACAGCCGTACAATCTCGATGTCAAGAGATAAGCTGAGAGGCTGTGACCGGATCTGACGAGGTTGACGACCTGGTCGCCTGCTGGCGGGCCGAGCGGCCCGACCTCGATGTCGAGCCGCTGCACGTGATGAGCCGGCTGTCGCGGCTAGCGCGGCACCTGGACCGCGCCAGGGCGGCCGCGTTCGCGGAGCATGGCCTGGCACAGTGGGAGTTCGACGTGCTGTCAGCACTGCGCAGGCAGGGCCCGCCGTACCAGCTAAGCCCGGGCGCGCTGCTGCGCGCCACGCTGGTCACCTCGGGCACGATGACCAACCGGATTGACCGGCTCCAGGCGGCGGGCCTGGTCAGCAGGGCACCGGACCCGCAAGACCGGCGCGGCGTGCTCGTCACGCTCACGCCCCGGGGTATGGCGGCGGTTGACGCCGCGATGGCCGGGCTGCTGGAGCACGAGCGGGAGATGCTGCGCGATCTTCGCCCGGCGCAGCTTCGGCAGCTAGCCGGGCTGCTCCGGCTGCTGCTCGCGCCGCTGGACGCCCGCCACCGGCCCGGCTGAGCCCCCGCGCGGCCTAGTCCATCGCGGGCAGCCGGCCGATCGGGAACGGCGGGACGATGCGCAGATCGGCGTTCCGGTCATCAGGCTGCCCGGCGGCGGCCGAGAACGCGCCGCGCACCGGCACGTTCGCCGCCAGTTCCCGGTGCAGTGCCGCCAGCCCGGCGGTGTCCGTGACCGACGCCGGAACCGGCGGCGAGTCGTGGTCGACCATCGTGCAGACGATCGACAGGCTGCCGCCCCTGTCGATGAGCTCGACCAGCCGGGTCTGGCACGGCCAGTCCACCACGGCGCAGGTGGTGACCTCCCAGAAACCGCCGTCCGGCCGCGCCGGGTGAGTTCGCGGGCGGATCGCGTTGACGTGCGCGTGGCCGTTCAGCCAGAGCACCACGTTCGGGAACCTGTGCAGCTCGGCGCGGACGTCGGCGGCGCCGAGCAGCGGCACCCCGTCCGGCCCGGCATGCCCGGCCAGGCGGCTGTCCAGCGTGTCCAGCCCGTGGTGGGACAGCAGCACGACGAGCCGGTCGTCGTTACCGGTGCGGACCTCCGTCCCGTCGGGCGCCTCATAGACCGAGTGCACCTCGGCCAGCCGGTCGCGGAGCCATCTGGCCTGCATCTGGTCGATGCATCCGGCCGCGCCGCCGGCCAGGCAGCTGGTATCCAGCACGATGAGCCGGATACCTGGCGTGTCATAGGCGTAATAGGCCGTGCTGTCCAGCAGGTTCCGCTCGGTGAAGCCGTGCCCATGCGGGCGGGCACCCGGCCGGAAGTGGGCCGCGACGAACTCCCCGCGGCTGATCGCCCGGCGGGCCGGATCCGGGGTGATCTCGCGAGACGGGCCGGTCAGGAACATCTCGGGCCGCGTCGTGAACAACTCCAGGGCCCTGTCATGGTCGAAGCCGTCGGGCAGCCGCACCGGCTTGCGCGCGCCGGTCAGCGCGGCGGTGATGCCGTCGGTCTGAACGCCGACGCCCTGCGTGAGCGCCTCGTGATTACCGAAGCACGACAGCCAGGGCATCGCGAGCCCGCTGGCCCGGAATCGGCGCAGTGCCCGCTGTAGCAGGCCGGGATGGTGAGGAAAGCCGAGCTCGCGGCGGAACAGGTCTGGCCCGCCCGGGCCGATGCCGTCCGGCTTCCAGAAGACATCGTCGGGCCAGTCAAGCGACTGCACGCCCTGGTACCGGGGGCCACCGGAGCCTGGTGCCGCGACTCCTCCCTCGAACAGGGCCAGGAACAGCTCAAGCTCGTTCCACTGCGCGTTGTCGATGGCGTCTCCGGTCGAGACCGCGAGCTGCGGCTGCAGGCCCGAGGCCGGCCCGCGTACCGCGTTGAGAGTGCGTATCGTCGCGTCGACCGCGCGGGCGGTGAGCGCCTCCTGCGGCCGTTGCACGGGAACTAGCTGGGCGTACCGCGGGTCGGCGTAGTAGCGGTTGAGGAACTCGAAGCGAGTCGGCGACTGCACGTCGGCCAGCTGCAGGTCTGTGATGTGCGCGAGGCAGAGCAGCGGCCGGCCGGCGCTCTTTGGCCCGGTAACGGGGGTCCCGGAGAGGCCGCGGACAAGGTGCGGCTCACCGTCGGTGAGCTCGATGACGCGGTAGCCGGATGCCGTCCCGCGACGGACAGCGGACCCGGCAGCGAGCCGGCGGTGCGTGGTGAGCGGCGGGCCTTCCGCGAGCCCTCCGCTCACGACTGCGAGCCGGAGGCGACCAGCACCGGATCGGGCCGGATCGTCAGCCTGACCCGGCTGCCGGCAGGCAGCGCCGACGCATCGGCCGTAGGCACCTGGGCCATCACAGTGGTGTCGCCGAGGTCCACCGTGATCCTGCTCACCGCGCCGAGGAAGGTCGTCGCGATCACCGTGCCCTCCAGCGGGCCGCCTCCGGCGCCGTCCGGCGAGTCACCGGGCACGCCGTCGCTGCCTGCTCCATTGGAGGCCACGCTGACGGCCTCGGGCCGGACCAGGGCGACAACGGGTCCGGCCGGGACGCCAGGGTCGACGAGCGGCAGCCCGCAGCCCCGCACCGTCACCGTGCCGGGACTGCGCACCTCGCCGGCCAGCCGGTTGGTAAGGCCGACGAACTCTGCGACGAATGAGGTCGCCGGGCGCGAGTAGACCTCCAGGGGAGAGCCGAGCTGCTCGAGGTGCCCGTCCCGCATGACGCCCACCCGGTCGGCAATCGCGAGCGCTTCCTCCTGGTCGTGCGTGACGAACAGGGTGGTGATGCCCACCTCTAGCTGGATGCGCCGGATTTCGTCCCGCAGTTGTGCGCGCACCTTCGCATCGAGCGCGGACAGCGGCTCGTCCAGCAGCAGCACCTGGGGCTCGATGGCTAGCGCCCTGGCCAGCGCCACCCGCTGCTGCTGGCCTCCGGAGATCTGGTGCGCGTACCGGTCTGCCTGCTGCGACAGGCCGACGAGGTCGAGCATCTGCCTGGCCCGGCGCATCCGGGCAGCCCTGCCGATCCGGCGCAGCCTGAGCCCGAACGCCACGTTCTCCAGCACGGTCATGTGCGGGAACAGCGAGTAGGCCTGGAACACCATGCCCATGTCCCGCTTGTTGGCCGGCAGGTGCGTGATATCCCTGCCGCCTACGTTGATCTGGCCGGCATCGGCGTCCTCGAGCCCGGCCAGCAGCCGCAGCGTGGTGGTCTTGCCGCAGCCCGACGGGCCGAGCAGCACGACGAGCTCGCCTGGCCGGACCGTCAGGTCAAGCCGGTCGAGCGCGACCACCTGTCCGTACCGGCGGCTGAGCCCCTCCATCCGGACCTCGACCCCGGTCCTGGTGCCGGCCTCGTGCTGGTCTGTCGCTGGCGTAGTCACGTGCGCAACCTATCCCCGGCTACGGCGCCGGCCGACGAACGAGAGGACAAGGAGCAGCAGGAACGCGAAGATCAGCGATGCCGCCGAGGTGGAGAACAGCACTCCCGCGTTCGGCGTGTTCCGGCTGATCGAATAGAGCTCGACCTGCAGGTTCTCGTAGAGCAGCAGGTAGGCGATGGTGAACTCGCCGAGGACCAGCGCCCAGGTCAGCAGCAGCGAGTTGAGGATCGCCTGCCACATGTTCGGCACGATCACCCGCAGCATCACGGTGAGCCAGCCGGCCCCGAGGCTGCGGGCGGCTTCCGAGAGCGTCCTGACGTCAAGGGTGTTCAGCCCGGCGGCCAGCGCCCGGTACGCATACGGCAGCGCCAGGACGACGTAGACCCAGAAAAGCATGAGAGCGGACAGGTTGTAGTGCTGGATCCGGTTGTAGACCGGGCCGAGGCCGACGACCAGGACGATCGCCGGGATGGTCAGCGGCAGCAGGCAGAGGAACTCAAACAGCCTGCTGATCCACTGCACCCGGAGCCGGATCCAGATCATGGTCGGTACCAGCAGCATCAGCATCACCACGCTGGTGATGACCGCCAGTTCCAGGGTGATCTCGACCGCGCTGATCAGCGGGGGGACTCCGGTCCCCTGGTATGAGGCGATCTGCCGCCAGGCGGCCAGCGACCAGGATCCCGCCCGGCTGCCCTGCAGCGAGAACCGGATCATCGCCAGCAGCGGCACCAGGAAGAACAGCCCGAAGACGGTGAAGACCAGATAGCGGAAGACGTTCAGCCGGCGTCTCTGCCGGGTCCGCAGGCCGCGCGGCCGGCCGTCCGGCGTCGCCGTCGTTGCCTCGCCAAGGGAGGCCAGGGATGTCAGCGAAGCCATCGTGCCGCCCTGCGCTGCAGAAGGGCATAACCCGTCATGACGATCGCCACCATGATGACCATGCCGAGCGCGAGCGCGTCGGCATAGTTGATGTTGCTCAGGCCTACCTCGCTGCTCAGCGCGGTGCTGATCTGCTGCGGCACGGTGTAGGCAACCTGGTTCTCCCAGGCCTGGATGGTGGCGAAGGCTGACAGCGCGTTGGCGAACAGCAGCAGCGCCGCTCCCGAGAAGGCCGGCGCGAGCAGCGGCCCGCCCACATACCGCCAGTACTGCCAGGTCGAGGCGCCGAGGCTGGCGGACGCCTCGCGCCACTGGATCTTCAGCCCATCGATCGCCGGCAGGAACACCAGCACCATCAGCGGGATCTGGAAGTAGACGTAGATCAGCGTGATGCCCAGCGGGAAGTCGTAGTACCAGCCGGCATGGAGCAGCACGCCCGTGGTAGGCCCGATGGTGGTGAGGAACGCGAATGCCAGGGCGACCCCGCCGAACTGAGCGAGCACGCCTGAGCCCGACAGGTAGAGGCGCCGGATGAGCCCGTCCGGGTTGCCAGAGGCTATGCAGTACGCCAGGATCGCCCCCAGCACGGCGCCGATCACGGCGGAGATCAGCGCCAGCTTGAACGAGCCGATGAAGTAACCCCGGACGGCCGGGCTGCCCAGGGCCGACAGGCCGGACAGTGTCCAGCGGCCAGCCGGGGTCTTGAGGCCGTCCACCACGACGATCCCGGTCGGCCACAGCAGGAAGACGCCCACGTAGCCGAGGAAAGGCAGCGTGCCCACCCAGGCGACAGGCGCCCGCCGTCCCGCGCGTGACTGCGGGACCGCGGGCGCCTGTGCCGGGATGCTGCTCACGATCCGGCTATCCGACGGCCTTGGCCCAGTTGGCCGCCAGGTAGCTGGCGGCGTTCGTGGCCTGCTGCAGGGTCAGGAAGACCGGCGTGCCTGCCACGGGCGGCAGCTTAGCCGCGTCCGCCTTGTTGATGGTGCCGTTCGCGGTCATCGCGGCCTGCTCGACGGGCCGCGCGCCGCCCGCCAGCCATAGGTTCTGACCGCCGTCGGGCGCCTGAGAGTACAGGAACTCCTCCCACAGCCGGGCCGCCGCGGGGTGCGGTGCGTTCTTGTTGATTGCCTGCGCGTAGTACCCGCCCAGGACCGCGTTCTGCGGCACGAACACCTTCCAGTTCGAGACGCCGACGTAACTCGGCAGGTTGAGGTAGTCCCAGTTGAACACGACCGGGGTGGTACCCGCCTTGATCGTCGCACCGGTGGCGGACACCGGCGAGAAATTGCCGACCTGCTTCAGCTTGTGGAAGAACGCCACGCCCTTGGCGATGTTGGAGGGGCTGCCGCCCTCGGCCAGGTTCGCCATCATCACGCCGTTCAGCGCGGCATTGGCGGCGGTCGGGTTGCCGTTCAGCGCGACGGCGTTCTTGAACTTCGGGCTGAGTAGCTGGCTGAGCGAGGTGATCGTGCCGAACTTGCTCGAGTATCCGACCGCCATGTAGCCGCCGTAGTCCTGGTACCACAACCCGGAAGGGCTCTTCTGTGCCGCCGGGATGTCGTTCCAGGTGCTGACCTTGTACGGGGCGAAAAGGCCGACGTTCGGAATCGCGACCGCCATCCCGATATCCACCACGTCCGGGGCCTTGGCGGTGCCGTTCTCCTGCTTGATCGCATCGACTTCCTGCTGGCTGGTGCCGTCAGGAAGCGCGTCGTTGATGTGGATGCCGTACTTCTTCTCGAATGTGTTGATGATCGCGCCGTAGTTGGCCCAGGTTGGCGGCACGGCGATGATGTTGAGGGTGCCTTCCTTCTTTGCCGCCGCGATGAGCTTGGACATCCCGCCGCCGGCGGCGGCGGAGGTGACAGTGGACCAGTTGGTCCCTCCGCTGGAGGTGCCCGGGGAGCCAGATGAGCACGCCGCGGACCCCGCTGCGATGAGCGCCAGGCCGGATAGCCCGACAATCGCGCGTCGATATGACGATCTCATGTGAACGCCTCCTGCTTCGCTTCCCATGTTGGCCGACGCCGCATCCCGACCTGCGGTGCCCGGAAGCTCGCCCCGTCGCCGCGCCGGGCTTGGCGCCCCTCGCGGCTGAGCCTGGCAAGGACCATGGCCTTAAACGTTTTGTGTGGATGCTGGCCCAGCAGGCAGGCGGGTGTCAAGGGACGTTACCGAGTTGTCCTCGCGTGGTCACCTGAGCGTCGGCTGCGCCCCGCGCCGCGCGGCCGCCGCAGCGACGCGCGCTCGATCAGCTCAACGGGCGCGACATAGTCATCGAGCGGCACCTGGCCGAGCAGCCGGCGCATTACGGCACGGCCCATCTCCGCGCGGTCCAGCCGGATCGTCGCAAGCGGCGGGTCGAGCAGCTCCGACGTCGGCAGGTCATCGTGGCCCACCACGGAGATCTCCGGTCCGATCCGCAGCGACAGCTCACGCGCCGCCTTGTAGATCGCGTGCGCGGTGTAGTCGGAGTTCGTGATGACGGCGCTTGGCGCACCCTGGCCGGAGAGCAGCACCCGGGCCGAGCGCTGCACATCGGCTATCGTGAGCGCCGAGTAGAAGACCCTGGCGGTGATCCCGCTCTCCCGGCACATCCTCCGGAAGTGCCGTAGCCGGTCCGGGTCGGCCATGAGCTTGCGGGGTGCCGACAGGAATGCGATCGCCTCGTGGCCGAGCCCGGCCAGCCGGCGCACCGGCAGGCCGACCGCCGCGGCGTTATCCGGCCCGACCCGGCAGACCCCGGGAATGCCCTCGGCCGAGGCGTTCAGCGCGACAACCGGGGCACCAGGGCGGAGTTGCTGCCAGAGCCGGATCGAGTCGCCGGTTCCCACGGGCGCGATCGCCAGCCCGGCGACGCGCTGCGCCGCCATCTCGCGGACGTGCAGGTGCTCGCGTTCCACTGAGTACCGCGAGTCGAGCATGAGCAGCGTCGCCCCGGCCTCCACGGCGACCTGCTCCGCCCCGCTCAGCACGTCGAGGAAGAACGGGTTGGAGAAGTTGCGCACCACGAAGCCGTAGATCGTGGTGCTGCCCCGGCGCAGTGCCCGGGCCTGCGGATGCGCCCGGTAGCCCAGCTTCTGCGCGGCCGCCAGGACCCGCCGGCGAGTCTGCTCGGCAACCCCAGGCTGGCCGTTGAGCGCGAAGCTGGCCGATGCGACGGAGACGCCGGCGAGCCGGGCGACCTCCCGTATCCCGCCGCGCTGCGTCTCGGACTTGCCGTCCGCCATGGCCTTCCCGGCCACTGCCACCTCCCTCGTCCGAGCATCGCAGGCCGGACCGCGCCCGCGCCACTACCGGGAAGAAGCGCCGGGTTACTGTGGCGCGTCCTCGGCCACAGCGAGCCAGCGGTCCTCAAGCCCCGCCTTCTGCTCCTGGACCTCTCGCAGCCGGGCACCCAGCTCGCTCAGCCGCTGATAGTCGCTGGCATTCGCGGCGAGCTGAGCGGTCAGTTCCGCCTCCTGGCTGGCCAGCCTGGCCAGCTGGCGTTCCAGCCGGGCGAGTTCCTTCAGCGCGGAGCGCCGCCGGGCACCCGGTGACGCCCCGGCATGACCCGCTGCCGCGCTCCCGGTACCCGCAGCCTGCCACGGCCGCGACGGCCGGCCGCGGCTGGCCCGGTCCAGGTACTCCGCCACCCCGCCGGGCAGGTAGTCAAGCCTTCCGTTGCCGAGCGCGATCACGTGATCGGTGACCCGTTCCAGGAAGTACCGGTCATGGCTGGCCACCACGGCTGAGCCGGGCCACCCGTCGAGCAGGTCTTCCACCTCGGTCAGCGTCTCGATGTCCAGGTCGTTGGTCGGCTCGTCGAGCAGCAGCACGTTCGGCTCGCTCAGCAGCACCATCAGCAGCTGCAGGCGCCTGCGCTCGCCGCCCGACAGTTCCCCGACCGGGACCTGCTGCCGCTCCCCGCGCAGACCGAGCCGGGTGAGGAGCTGACTCGCCGGCAGCTCTGCCTTGCCCACGGTGACGGTCCGGCGCACCTGCTCGGCCGCCTGGAGCGCGCGCAGATCGCCGGGAACGGGCGCGGGCTCCTGGGTGAGGTAGCCCAGCCGCACTGTCCTGCCGGTGATCACCCTGCCGCTGACGGCAAGGCCGCGACCGGCGCCTGGTCGCCCGCTGGCATCATCTTCGCCGCCGCCGCCGCTGGGGGCCGGCGGATCGCCTCTCACGGCCGTACCCGCAGGCGCTGCCGGGCTGAGCCGGCCCGCCAGCAGGTGCAGCAGCGTTGTCTTGCCGGAGCCGTTGGCACCGACCACGCCGACTCGCTCGCCGGGTCCGAGTCGCCAGGTCACGCGGTCCAGCAGCACCCGCTCGCCGGCCAGCACCGATACGTCCTCGAGCTCGGCGACGACCCGCCCCAGCCGTGCCGTCGCGAGCCGGGTCAGCTCGACTGTGTCCCGGGGCGGCGGCTCGCCGGCGATCAGCGCGTTGGCCGCCTCGATCCGGAACCTCGGCTTGCTCGTCCGGGCTGGCGGGCCGCGGCGCAGCCAGGCCAGTTCCTTGCGCAGCATCGCCTGCCGCCTGCGCTCGGTGGCCCCGGCCAGCCGGGCGCGCTCCGCCTTCGCTAGCACGTACGCCGAGTAGCCGCCGTCATAGGCGTGCACCTGCCCGCCGGCGACCTCCCAGGTCTGCTCGGTAACCGCGTCGAGGAACCACCGGTCGTGGGTCACCACCACGAGGGCCTCGGCGCGCTCGCGGAGATGCCCGGCAAGCCATCCGATCGCGCCGATGTCGAGGTGGTTGGTCGGCTCGTCCAGCAGCAGCAGGTCATGCCGTTTCCGCAGCAGGGCGGCGAGCGCGACACGGCGGCGCTCGCCACCGGACATCCGTTCTGAATCCGAATCGGGGTCCATGCCCGCAAGAAGCTCAGAGATGACAGACCGCTCCCGCGCGTCGCCCGCCCACTCGTGCTCGGCCAGGCCGCCGAATACCGCGTCCCGTACCCGGCCGCTCACGCTGACCTGCTGCGGCAGGTAGCCGATCACCAGGCCGCGGGTCCTGGTCGCGATCCCGGAATCCGGCGGCGTGGCACCCGCCAGGAGGGCAAGCAGGGTGGACTTCCCGGCGCCGCCTCGGCCCACAACGCCGATCCGGTCACCTGCGGCGACGCCGAGCGAGACGCCGTCAAGCAGCGGAGCCTGGCCGTAGGCCTTGGTCACCGCCGCCAGGTTGACCAGGTTCGCGCCGTCAGTCAACAGTCCGGGCCGTCCTTGGCAGCAAGGTGGCGCCCGGAGCCGGGCCAGTGGCAGTGGCCACCCCGGCGCAGACGCCGGCTCCGGTCAGCGAGACCGCCAGGTCGCGGGCATGCCGGGCGCTCCTGGCAAGGAATGCGCAGGTGGGACCGGAACCGGACACGATAGCGCCGAGCGCGCCGAGGTCCGTGCCCGCCGCGAGCGTCCGGCGCAGTGCGGGCCGCAGCGACAGCGCGGCCGGCTGCAGGTCATTGGCAAGCAGCGGGCCCACCGCGGCGGGATCGCCTGACCGCAACGCGGCCATTAGCGCGGCGCTCAGGTGCGGGGCCTCGCTGAGCGCCGGGTCCCGGAGGGGCTGGCGCTCAGCGGCGCTGCGGGCCTCGCGGAGCCGGTCGCAGGCGGCGTAGACATCCGGCGTGGCCAGCCCGCTGGCGGCGAACGCCAGCACCCAGTGATAGGTGCCCGTGACGAGCGCCGGGCTGAGCCGCTCACCCCGGCCGTGGCCGATGGCAGTGCCGCCGAGCAGCGCGAACGGGACGTCGCTGCCGACCTCCGCGCCGACCTCGCTGAGCTCGTGCGCGGACAGGCCGGCCGACCAGAGCTCGTTGCAGGCGACGAGTGCCGCTGCCGCGTCCGCGCTGCCGCCCGCCAGGCCCGCCGCGGCGGGAATCCGCTTCCGGATCTCGATCAGGACCGGCAGGCGGCGGCCTCGCGGCAGCGCCACCCTGGCCAGGGCCGCGGCGGCGCGCACGGCCAGGTTCGCGGTGCCGCGCGGCACCGACTTCGCGTCGCGGCCGGTGACGACCACCCGGCTGCGCTCCGCGGGCTGGACGGTCACCTCGTCGAAGAGCGTCACGGCCTGGAAGACGGTGACGATGTCGTGGAACCCGTCGGCGCGGAGCGGGCCGACGGCAAGCTGGAGATTCAGCTTGGCCGGAACCCGGGCGGTCACCTGTGTCACGATCACCCGATCGTATGCGGGCCGCCGGGCGTCACGCCGGGCATCCCCGGGTCGGCCTGCTGCGGCGGCGCTGCCCGGCGATGCGGGCGAACTGCGCCACGTCCAGCGCCTCGCCGCGGAGTGCGGGGTCGATGCCCGCGGCCCTGAGCACCCGCTCGGCCTCCGCGGCCGAGCCAGCCCACGCGGCGAGCGCCGCCCGCAGCGTCTTGCGCCGCTGTGCGAACGCGGCCTCGATGACCGCGAACACCTCGCCGCGCAGGGCCTGACCGGCCGGCGCGCCGGCCGGGACCAGGGCCGGACCGCCGGAAGCCCCTCCGGCTGCGGCGCGCGCCTCGCTGCCCGCTTCCGCCGGAGGATCGCGCCTGGTGAGGGTCACCAGCGCCGAGTCCACCCTCGGCACCGGCCAGAACACCGTCCGCGGCACCGGGCCAGCCCGCCGGACCTCGGCGAACCAGGCGAGCTTGACCGACGGTGCTCCGTAGACCCGGCTCCCGGGCCGGGCGGTCATCCGGTCGGCTGCCTCGGCCTGCACCATGACCAGTCCCCGGCGCAGCGACGGAACCGCGTTGAGCAGGTTCAGCAGGATCGGGACCGCGGCGTTGTAGGGAAGGTTCGCGACAAGGACCTCCGGCTGCGCAGCAGCGGGCCCGCCGGGCGCTCCCGGCCCGGCCAGGTCGCCCTTGCCGTCCGCCAGGTCGGCGGCACCTACCCTTGCCGCGTCGGCGCAGACCACCCTGAGCCTGCCCGCCAGGCCGGGCGCCCTGGCGGTCACGGTCGCTGGAAGCTCGGCCGCCAGGGCCGGGTCCATCTCGACGGCTATCACCCGGCGAGCGGCCTGGAGCAGCGGCAGGGTCAGGGACCCGAAGCCGGGGCCGACCTCCAGGACGACGTCCCCGGGATCCAGCACGGCCATCGCAGCGATCCGCCGCACCGTGCCAGGGTCGACCACGAAGTTCTGCCCGAGCCGCCGGGACGGTCGCAGCCGCACCCGCGCCGCGAGCTCCCGGATGTCGGCGGGCCCGAGCAGCCGGACCTCCTGCCCGGCCCGTCCGCTCTCTGGCCGCCCCGCCCGCACAGGCCAACGGTATCCGCCCGGGGCCGCGGGAGCCCTGCGGCTAGTCAGCCCTCAGGGCTTGCGCGCGACACCGCACCAGGCGGTCACGTCGTGGTCCGGCATCTTCTCGCCGGGATCGGGACGCCATTCGTGAGGCTTGACGACGCCGGGCGGGATCAGGTCCAGCCCGCCGAAGAACGCGGTGACATCCGCCAGGGCGCGGAAACAGACCTGGCTCTCGGCACGCTGACGTGCGTTGAGCCTCCGGGCCATCTCGGCCATGGCCTCGGGCTGGATGTCGCTGGCCGGATGTGAGATCACCAGGTAGCTCCCCGGCGGCATGGACGCCATGACCCTGGCCACGATCGCGTGCGGATCGTCGGCGTCGGGCAGCAGCTGCAGGATGGCCAGCATCATCACCGCCACCGGCTCGGAGAAGTCCAGCGTGCCTGCCGCCCGCCTCAGGATCGTCTCGGGGTCGCGCAGGTCGGCGTCCAGGTAGGCGGTCCTGCCCACGGCAGTGCTGGTCAGCAGCGCCCTGGCATGCGCCAGCACGATCGGGTCGTTGTCGACGTAGACGACCCGGCTGTCCGCCGCGACGGACTGAGCCACCTGGTGGGTGTTGTTCGCCGACGGCAGCCCGGTCCCGATGTCGAGGAACTGCCGGATGCCCGCCTCGGCGGCGAGGTAGCGGACCGCCCGGCCGAGGAATGCGCGGTTGATGCGGACCCCGGGCACGACCAGCGGATTGGCCTGGATCGCGAGTTCCGCTGCCTCCCGGTCGGCGGCGAAATTGTCCTTGCCGCCAAGCCAGTAGTCGTACACGCGGGCCGGATGCGCAACGCTGGTGTCAAAGTCGACGACCGGAGCAGCAGCATCGTCCGGCGGTACATCCATCCAGCTCTCAGCCAACGTTCGCTCCGTGTAACCGGCGGTTCCAGCGGGCCTTCCGGTCCGCTGCTCCTGGCTTCTCCCGCTATTGTTCCGCCATTTGCCGAAGCAGTGTAGCCGGGCGCGGGCGGCAGAGCCGCCGGGACCACCAGGCCTGGCCGCATTGCCCGGCGCCTGCCTCCCGGTCGGACCAGTCGCGCGCGGATCTGCGGCGGCGGGCTCACCGTCTGGGAGAATAGCCGCGTGGATCCCCAGCAAGTCAGCGAGGCGGTTGCCGAGGCGATCGAGATCCTCCGGCAGGCCGGCGCCAGGTTCGCCTATCTTCACGGGAGCCGTGCCACGCACGCCAGCCGCCCGGACTCCGATATCGATGTCGCCGCATACTTTGGCGAGGATCCCCCGCAGGCATTCGAGGTTCTGCTGCCGCGCGGCGTCGACCTGCTCGTGCTCGATCAGGCGCCGCTGGAGCTCGCCGGCCGGGTGGCGACTCGCGGCAAGCTGCTGTTCGACGACGATCCAGCACTCCGGGTCAGGTGGGAGGCCACCACGCGCAAGATCTACTTCGACGAGCTGCCCCGGATTCAGCGCGCTCACCGCGAGTTCATCTCGACGCGCGCTGGCACTTAGCAGCCGGGCTAGCCCTCCAGCGGGCCGAACACGCGCTCGGCCGTTCTCGTCACCGCCGCGCACAGCTCCGCCACGTCCATGTCCTTGACCTTCGCGATCGCCCGGAGGGTGTCGGCGGCCAGCGCGGGCGCGTTCGGCTTGCCCCTGTTGGGCACCGGGGTCAGGAACGGAGCGTCGGTTTCCACCAGGATCAGCTCCGGCGGCGCCACCGCGGCGGCCTCGCGCAGCGTCTGCGCGCTGGCGAAGGTCACGTTCCCCGCGAACGACATCACGTAGCCGGCCTCCGCGCAGCGCTTGGCCAGCCCCGCGTCCCCGGAGAAGCAGTGGAAGATCACCTGCTCGGGCGGCCCGGCCGAGCCGAGGATCGACAGCACGTCCTCGTGGGCGTCCCGGTCGTGGATCATCAGCGCGCGCCCGGTCCGCTTCGCGACCTCGATATGGCCGCGGAACCAGTCCCGCTGCACCTGCGGCGGTGACCAGTCACGGTAGTAGTCCAGGCCGGTCTCGCCGATCGCGCGGACCCGGGGCCGCGAGGCGAGGCCGGCAAGCTCGGCCAGCACGGTGTCGAGGTCGCCCGCGTTCGCGGTGTCGTTCGGGTGGACCGCGACCGCCGCGAATACCCCCGGATGCTCATCGGCGCAGCCTGCCGCCCAGCGGGAGGTCGGCAGGTCCACGCCGACGGTGACCACACGGCTGATGCCCGCCTGCCGGGCCTCGTCGAGCACCTCCGGCACCGGGCGGCCGGGTCCCTGCCCGGACAGCCCGCGCACGATCATGTCCAGGTGGGTATGGGCGTCGACGGCGCCGCCAGGCAGCGGCTCGGGCAGCCGCAGGCGGGCACCGCTCACCCGGCCTCCAGCCTGGCGACCTCCTCGTCGGCGAGCGCCGGATCGAGCTTGGCGAACAGCGGCTCGGGCGCGGTCAGCGGAGTGCCTGGCCGCAGCGGGACATGCCGCCACCGGGCTGCATCCTGGCTGTAGTCACCGGTGATCACCGGGTATGACGGGCCGCTGTCCTCGGCCACCTCGTCGGTCCGCGGCATCCCCGACCACGGCCCGGTGCCGCCCAGCATCTGGTAGACCTTCTGCGACGACGCCGGAAGGAACGGGGTCAGCAGCGTCTTGCCATCGTCGACAAGCTGCAGCGCGACATGGCAGATCGTCCGCATCCGCTCCGGGTCGGACTCGCGGAGCTTCCATGGCGCCTGGTCGGACAGGTACTTGTTCGCCTCTCCGATCACCCGCATCGCCTCGGTAATCGCTGCCTTGAACCGGGACCTTGCGAGCAGGTCGCCTACTTGCCAGAACGCATCCTGCGCTCGCTGGAGCATCCCGCGGTCGGCATCGGTCAGCGGGCCGGCCTCCGGGATCGCCCCGATGTTGCGCGCCGCGAACGAGATCGACCTGTTGACCAGGTTGCCCCAGTTCGCCACCAGCTCGTCGTTGTTCCGGCGGATGAACTCGCGCCAGGTGAAGTCGGTGTCCTGGCTCTCCGGCCCGGCAACCGCGACGAAGTAGCGCAGCGCGTCGACGTCATAACGGGACAGGAAGTCGCGCACGTAGATGACCACCGCGCGGGAGGAGGAGAACTTGCGGCCCTCCATCGTCAGGAACTCGCTGGACACCACCTCGGTGGGGAGGCTCAGCGGGCCGAGCGAGCCGGGCGTCCCGCCCTTGCTGCCGCGCCCGGAGTAGCCCAGCAGCATCGCGGGCCAGATCTCGCTGTGGAAGACGATGTTGTCCTTGCCCATGAAGTAATAGGACTCGGCACTGTCGTCCTGCCACCAGGCTCGCCAGGCGTCCGGTTCGCCGTACCTGCGGGCCCACTCAACCGAGGCGGACAGGTAGCCGATCACGGCGTCGAACCAGACGTAGATCCGCTTATCCGGCCGGTCCCGCCAGCCTTCCAGGGGGACCGGGACCCCCCAGTCCAGGTCCCTCGTGATCGCCCGGGGCTGCAGGTCGCCGAGCAGGTTGAGGGAGAACTTGAGCACGTTCGGCCGCCACTGCCCGCTCTTGGACTGCAGCCAGGAGCCGAGGACCTCGGTGAAGGCCGGCAGGTCGAGGAAGAACTGCTCGGTCTCGATGAACTGCGGCTTCTCCCCGTCGATCTTCGACACCGGGTCGATCAGGTCGGTGGGGTCTAGCTGGTTGCCGCAGTTGTCGCACTGGTCCCCGCGCGCGGCCGGGAAGCCGCAGATCGGGCAGGTGCCCTCGATATAGCGGTCGGGCAGGGTCCGGCCGGTGGACGGGGAGATCGCGCCGAGCGCCTTGCGCGGGAAGATGTAGCCGTTGTCGTAGAGCCCCTTGAATATCTCCTGGACCACCACGTAGTGATTGCGGGTGGTGGTCCTGGTGAACAGGTCGTAGGACATGTCGAGGCTGACCAGGTCCTCGGCGATGATCCGGTTGTAGCGGTCGGCAAGCTCTCGCGCGGAGACCCCCTCCGCGTCAGCCTGGACCTGGATCGGCGTGCCGTGCTCGTCGGTCCCGCTGACCATCAGCACCCTGTTGCCGGCCATCCGCTGGTAGCGGGCGAACATGTCGGCCGGCAGGCCGAACCCGGAGACGTGGCCGATGTGCCGGGGGCCGTTGGCGTACGGCCAGGCCGGCGCTGTCAGGATGTGACGGCTGGTAGCGGACATGCGCCCTAGCCTACGGCCAGGCGCTCCCGGTCACGCATTCCATTTCAGCCGGGCCGCGACAGCGTCGTACAGCTCGCGGCGGGGCAGTCCGGTATCCCGCGCGACCGCGGCGATGGCCTCGTTCCGTCCCGATCCGAGGCTCTGCCTGCGGATGACCTCCGCGACCGCCTCAGCCATCGCACCGGGCGTGCTCTCGGCCCGGCCTGCGGGCGTGCCGGCGATCACCAGCGTGACCTCGCCGAGGACGCCGCCCTCCGCCGTCTCGGCCCAGGCCCTGAGCTCGGCCAGGGTACCGCGGCGGATCTCCTCGTGGGTCTTGGTCAGCTCGCGGCAGGCGACGGCCCGGCGGCCCGGGCCGAGCGCCCGCTCCATCGCCGCCAGGGTGGCGGCCAGGCGCCGCGGCGACTCGAAGAACACCATCGTGCGGGCCTCGCCGGCCAGCCCGGCCAGCCGCCTGGCCAGCGCCCCCGGCCGGCGCGGCGGGAAGCCCTCGAAGCAGAACCGGTCGCTGGGCAGGCCCGACACCGCCAGCGCCGCGGTCACGGCCGAAGGGCCGGGCAGCACCGTCACCCTCACCCCGGCGGCGGCGGCCGCCGCCACCAGCCGGTAGCCGGGGTCGCTGATCCCGGGCATCCCGGCATCGGTGACCAGGAGCACGTCCCGGCCCGCGCGCAGCTCGCCCAGCAGGCTGTCCGCCCGCTCCGCCTCGACGTCGTCGTAGTAGGAGACGATCCGGGCGGTCAGCGTCACCCCGAGCGAGGCCGCCAGCCTGCGCAGCCGGCGGGTGTCCTCGGCCGCGATCAGGCGGGCGCCGCCCAGCGCCGCGGCGAGCCGCGGCGAGGCGTCGTCGGGCCGGCCGATCGGCGCCGCGGCGACGGTGAGGGTCCCCAGTTCCATGGCGCAGCCCACGGTAGCGCCCCGGGGTCCTACGATGGCTGACGATGATGGCGGAGACCGGGCAGACCGTCGCCGGTTCCGGCGAGGCGGAAGCGCTCCGCCGCCGGATGGTGCCGCCCATGCCCGGCAATGTGCTGCTGGGCTGGCTGGGGCCGCTGCTGGTGGCCGCGTTCGGCGCGTTCCTGCGCTTCTACAGGCTGGGCGTGCCGCACGCGATCGTCTTCGACGAGACCTACTACGTCGGTGACGCCTGGGGGATCCTGAAGCACGGCGTGGAGATCAACCACGTCAAGAACGGCCCCTATACCTACCAGCTAACCCATGGCGGCACCCACATCCTGGCGTCGGGCGGGGAGTTCGTGGTGCATCCCCCGCTCGGCAAGGTCCTTATCGCCGTGGGCGAGTGGCTGTTCGGGCTCACCCCGTTCGGCTGGCGGTTCTCGGTGGCCGTGGTGGGCTCGCTGTCGATCCTGATGGTCGCCCGGATTGCCCGGCGGATGACCCGGTCGACGCTGCTGGGCTGCGTGGCCGGCCTGCTGATGGCGATCGACGGGCTGGAACTGGTGATGAGCCGGACCGCGCTGCTGGACATCTTCGTGATGTTCTGGGCGCTCGCGGCGTTCGGCTGCCTGCTGATCGACCGGGACCGGGCCCGGGCCAGGATCGCCGAGACGGCCGCCGCGCGGATGGCAGGCGATTCCGGCCCGGCAGGCGATTCCGGTTCGGCCGGCGATCCGGGCGATCCCGGCCCGCACCTCGGCATCCGCTGGTGGCGGGTGGCGGCCGGGATCTGCCTGGGCTGCGCCACAGCGTCGAAGTGGAACGGGGCATACTTCATCGTCGGGTTCGGCTGCCTGGCGATCGCCTGGGACATCGGCTCGCGGCGGGCTGCCGGCTTCCGCGGCTACCTCAGGGGCGCGCTGCTGCGGGACGGCTCCTGGCTGCCGCTGACCTTCGGGCTCATCCCGCTGGCCACCTACGTCGCCTCGTACGCGGGCTGGTTCGCCTCGCCGTACGGATGGAACCGGGACTGGGCCGCCCAGCACGGCAACCATGTCCCTGTGTGGTCCGCGCTGGACTCCCTGTTCCAGTACACGCTGCAGATGTGGCACTTCAGCGTCACCCTGACCGAGCACCATCCGTACGCGGCAAAGCCGTGGACCTGGCTGTTGCTCGGCCGGCCGACATCGTTCTTCTACGCGACGCCGAAGGGCTGCGGGGCGGCGAACTGCTCCCAGGAGGTCCTTGCCATCGGCACCCCGCTGATCTGGTGGGCTTCGATCCCCGCCCTGGTGATCTGCCTGGCCTGGTGGATGCGGCGCCGGGACTGGCGGGCAGCGGCGGTTCTGGTCGGCGTCGGGTGCGCGTGGCTGCCCTGGTTCTGGTTCCAGCTACATGACAACCGGACCGAGTTCTACTTCTACGCGATCGCCTTCGAGCCGTTCCTGATCCTGGCGATCACGCTGGTGATCGGGCTGATCATCGGGCCCGAGACGGCCCGGCCGGCCAGGCGGGCGACCTGTGCGGTGCTGGCGGGCGCGTTCCTGGTCGCGGCCCTTGGCGACTTCGCCTACATCTATCCGGTGCTGGCCGCCAAGGTCATCCCGTACAGCTCCTGGTATGCCCGGATGTGGTACCACGGCTGGATCTGACGCCCGATCACCCCGGGCGCTCCGCGCCTGAGCGCGAACGTTACAGGGCTTGCCCGGGCGCCTGGCCTCCGGTTCTGCCGGCGCTCGCGGCAGGCGCGGAACCTGAGAGAAACCTGAACGCTTCCTCCCGGTACCCCGAGTATTGCGCAGATCACGCATCGAAGTGCCTCCTCGGTACGTCTAAAGGGGTAACTGGTGACCGAGGAGACGATGAGGATGACGCCGAAGGCGCAGACGCCCGACCGTGACGCCCGATTCGAGCGTGACGTGCTCCCCGTGATGGGACAGCTCTATCCCGCAGCGCTGCGGATGACCAGGAATGCCTCCGATGCCGAGGACCTGGTCCAGGAAACCGTGGCCAGGGCCTACGCGGCGCTTCACCAGTTCCGTCCCGGCACCAACATGCGCGCCTGGCTGAACCGGATCCTGTCCAATACGTTCATCAACGGCTACCGCAGGCGCCGGCGCGAGCCGGTGCAGGCGCTCGGCCATGAGTTCCATGAGGACTGGCAGGCCTCCGCCAGCCCGGTGGTGCCGCCGGTGCGGTCCGCGGAGGCCGAGGCGATCGAGCGGATGGCTGACTCCGAGGTTCTCCGTGCCCTTCGCGAGCTGCCCGAGGAGTTCCGGGTGGCGATCTACCTCGCGGACGTCGAGGGCTACCCGTACAGGGAGATCGCGGAGATGATGGGGACGCCCATCGGTACCGTCATGTCCCGGCTGCACCGCGGCCGCGAGAAGCTGCGGCACAGGCTCGCCGCCTATGCGCCCGGGCAGCAGCTAGCGACCGCGCCCTGAGCCCGCTGCCCCGGGCCGGGCACCCGCCGGGCGCCCAGGGCGCCCAGGGCGCCCAGGGGGCGGCGGCTCAGCCGCCGAATATGCGATCGCAGGCACGGGCGGCGGCCTTTCCGTCGTCCAGCGGGCAGAACTTCGCGGCAAACGCCGCATACGCACCGCTGTGACGCCTCGCGATGGCGTCGAGGTCGGCGATCGCCTCCACGACCTCATCCGACGTCGCGAGCAGCGGCCCCGGCGCCTCGGCCTCGAAGTCGAAGTAGAAGCCCCGCAGCCTGTCCCGGTAGGACTCAAGGTCGTAGGTGAAGAACAGCATCGGCCGGCCGGTAGCCGCGAAGTCAAACATCGCTGACGAGTAGTCGGTCACCAGCACATCGCTGACCAGGAACAGTTCGGTGATGTCCGGGTAGGCCGTGACGTTGATCGCGAACGAAGGGCGCGGGCCGGCCGGAACGTCGTCGGCCATCTGGTGGTGGCCGCGGACCAGGAACACGTAGTCATCGCCGAGGTGGCGCCAGGCGTCCTCCAGGTTGAGGCGGAAGTCGAAGCGGTACCGGCCGGAGGCGTAATACTGATCGTCGCGCCAGGTCGGCGCGTAGAGGACGACCCGCTTGCCGTCCGGCAGGCCAAGCCGCCGCCGGACCTCGGCCGCGATCCGCTCGGCCTGCGGGCTGTGCAGGACGTCGTTGCGCGGGTAGCCGGTCTCACTGATCTCGCCCTGGTACCTGAAGGCGCGGCGCATGATCGAGGTGCTGAACGGGTTCGGCGACAGCAGCAGGTCCCACTTGGCGACATCCCGCGCGAGATGGTCCAGGTATCCGGCGCCGCTGATGAACTTGGGCTCGGACACGTCGAACCCGATCTTCTTGAGCGGAGTGCCGTGCCAGGTCTGCACGTAGACCTGGCCGTCGCGCTTGACGAAGGCGGCCGTCATGTCGTCGTTGCTGATCAGGTAGCGCGATCTGGCCAGTGCCTCGTAGTACTCCTCGGTACCGATCAGCACGCCCTTCGCGCCGTCGGGGACCGGGATCGACCAGTCGAGCACGGCCCATATGTGCTCGCGCTCATCACCACGGCGCCGGAGTTCCTGTGCGATGCCGAGCGGGTTGTCCCCGCACTGCTTGCCCTTCCAGCTGATGAAGAACACCGAGTCGTGCAGCGGCAGCCTGCTGCGCACCGGGTAGTACAGGCTGCGCAGCGCTCTGCGCTGCACCCGGCCGTGCTCGGTTATCCGGAGCGCCGGGCTGACGACGATGATCGGGGTGTCGTAGCCGGACGTGGTGAACCTGAAGGTCTTCTGGCCGAAGGTGACCTTCTGCCCGCTCACTTCTCCGATCCGGCTGTGCTCATAGGCCGGCAGGACGGGGTCGTTCCAGCCGTCCCCTTCCTGCTGGCCCGCCTGGGCCATGTCGGCACCAGGGGCGACGCTGCGGCGGATGGCGATGTCCCAGGTGCCGTCGCGCATCGGCAGCCTCCGGCCGAAGGCGGGCATGCCGGCGGCGTCGATGCCGACCGTGAACCTGCTGCCGTCCCTTATCAGCGGGACGACATGCTGATCGGTCGAGGCCCGGCGGGTCAGGACCGCCTCGTACTCGCCCTCGCCGGCTGGCATCGTCCCGGCGAGGACTAGCCGGCCGTCACCGGACCAGCTGTGCTCGTCGATGACCGGGCGCGCCCGCCGGCCGATGATCACCGCGTTGCCGTACTTCGTCCGCTCCACGGCCAGCTCGCGATCGCCCTGGGAGCGGCGCAACTCGGCGAGCCCTGCGGGGAACGCGACCCGGAGCCGCTCACCTCCCGCAGCACCCGGGCGCGGCAGGAAGAGGTACAGATCCCACTCGGTGTCTCGCGCCGGGACGACGGGTGGCCGCTGTCCGTCGAGGGCCCGGGCCTGGCTGCCCGCAGCGCTGTCGCCGCCGTCGCTGTCCTCGTCAGCCATGCCGAGGGCATCCGGCGGCACTACCGCCCTGATCCGGGCCCGCCGTCCGGTCAGCGCCGTGACGGTGCCGGGCAGTTCCCTGGTCGTCGCGCCCTTCGGCCGGGCGAGCATGAGCCGCGCAGGCTGGTCCCCCGGCTCGCCGAACGCGCCGAGATCCGCCTCCACGTCAAGCTGGAGCCCGTCGGCGGTGAGCTCGGCGGCGGCGAGCACTGCCGGAGTCCGGGCCACGGCCACGTGCAGCTGCCGCCGGTCCCACCAGGCGCCCATCCTGACGCCGGGGGCGACCTCGCGGTGCTCCGGTCGCTCGGCTGGCCCGCGGAGCGGCGTGTGCACCCTGGCGGGCCGCCACACGCCGTGCGCTCGCACCAGTATGAGGCAGTCCCAGTCGCCCGTCAGCCAGCGGCCGCCGGCCCGGAACCATCGCGGGCTGATCTCGCAGCGGAACCCGGCCCAGTCATAGCTGTACCGGTCCTGCCCCGACCACATGGTCGCCTCGGCATGCCGGAAGGACTGCGCGGGGATCAGCAGCGGCGGGCGCAGCCGCCCGAGGTGGCCGCCGTCACGAGGGCGCAGGACGAGGATCTTGGAGGTGTTCCGGCGCTTCGGAATGTCCACCGACGGCACGAAGGCGCATCCGGAGATCACCAGGTTGCCGTTCTCCCAGCCAACCTCTTCCACGCGGACGAACGGGTCGAGCTCGCGCCAGTGCGGGCGATAGACCCAGGACGGGATGCTCAGCGCGCGGTCGTCGCGGAACGGCAGGTCGGCCCGGAGCCTGCCGCCCCTGCGGACCACCGGCACCGTCCTCACCGGCTGCTGGTCCTGCCAGGTGATGAACTGGCCGAGTTCCGCGCTCGCCCGCCTGGCTATCAGGTGATATGCGAGCTTGTGCGCTGCCGGCAGGCTGGCCAGCACCCGCCGGTCGACCTGGTCGAGATAGCGGCCGGCCAGGCTGACGAACTCGGCCCGGTAGTCCTCGGAGGTCCGGGACAGGTCGCAGACATACAGCCAGAGGTCGTTGGCCAGGGCCTTGCGCTGGTGCTGCCGGAGCAGCTTTCGCGACCCGCGCTCGCGGAGGAACGAGTCGATCGCGAGCAGCGCGGCGATCCGGTCCCTGAGGTTGGCGATGTCGGTCCGCGACTGGGTGATCGACAGGGCGCCCTTGCCCCGCTCACGCCAGTAGTAGATCGGCTCCGGGATGACGTCCACGGCACGCGCCAGGACATGGGCCCTGGCCATGGCCTGCAGGTCTTCCCACAGCATCCCCTCGGGGATGGTCATCTGGGCGCTGTCCCAGAACGACTTCCGGAACAGCTTGTTCCACACCGAGACGTCATAGAACAGCTCGGGTGACCGGCTGATGTGGGTGCCGATGCGGCGGCCCTTGACCGCCTGGGAATGGAGCGCCGACGGGGTGATCCCGGCCGGGCCGATCCGCTCGACGCCTCCGGAAACGAAGTCCGAGCCGGACTGCTCCAGCGTGTGCAGCATCCGCTCGTAGGCGTGGCTCGGCAGCATGTCGTCGCCATCCACGAAGGCCAGGAACTCGCCGGTGGCCTGCTCGACACCGCGGTTGCGGGACCGCCCGGGACTGCCGCCGTGGGTCAGGCGGATCAGCCGGAACCTGGGGTCGGCGTCGGCGAACGACTGAGCGATCGCGGTACTGCCATCGGTGGAGCCGTCATCCACCATGATCACTTCAAGGTCGGTCAGCGTCTGGGCCGCGATCGAGCCGAGGCAGTCGCCTAGCTCCGCCTCATTGTTGTAGAAGGGCACTACAACGCTGATCCGCGGGGCTGCCATCGCCTACTCCGTTTCCCGTCGTGTTCCCGCCCGCCGGCTTCGCCACGCTGACGCGGACCCGCTAGCTGCCGGTCACTGCCCCTTCCAGCGCGGTGCGCGCTTCTCGGCAAACGCGACGGCACCCTCCATCGCGTCCGCCGAGGTGAAGACGGGCGCGATGATCTCACCCTGGCGGGCGAACGCCTCACTCGCCGGCCAGTCACCTGACTCGGTGACCACGCGCTTGCTGGCGGCAGTCGCGAGCGGAGCGCCCAGCGCCACTTGCGCGGCAAGCTCCCTGGCTGTCACCAGGGCATGACCCGGCGGCACCAGTCTACTGATCAGGCCGGCTTCATAGAGCCTGCTCGCCGGGACATGCTCGCCGGTCAGGATGATCTCCATGGCAAGGTGATACGGCACCCTGCGCGGCAGCCGGAACAGCCCTCCGGCACCTGCCACCAGGCCGCGGCGGACCTCCGGCAGGCCGAAGGTGGCTGCCTCGCTGGCCACGATGAGGTCGCAGGACAGCGCAAGCTCGAAACCGCCGGCAAGCGCGTAGCCCTCAACCGCGGCGATGATCGGCTTTGCCGGAGGGCGCTCGGCGATGCCGCCGAACCCCCGTCCCTCGGCGACCGGCGCGTCTCCGGAGAGAAAGGCCTTGAGGTCCATGCCTGCGCAGAAGGTGCCGCCCGCGCCGGTAAGCACCAGGGCCCGCACGTCGGCGGCGGCATCGAGAGCCTCAACCGCGGCCGCGATGCCGCGAGCGACCTCGCCGTTGACCGCGTTCCGGACCTGGGGGCGGTTGATCGTGATGGTCGCGACTGCGCCGCTGACCTCGGTTAGGACTGCATCGGCCATGCCTGCCTCGCTCGCCTTGGCTACTTGGGCTGGAACCTGATGCCGCCGTCGAACCTGACGACCTCCGCGTTCATGTAGTCGTTCTCGATCAGGGCCAGCACGAGGTGAGCGAACTCGGCCGCGGTGCCCATCCGCTTGGGGAAGACCACCGGTGCGACCAGCCTGGCCTTGAACTCCTCCGCGGCAGATCCCGTTCCGTAAATCGGCGTGTCAATGATGCCCGGGCAGATGGTGTTGACGCGTATCCCGATGGCAGCCAGGTCGCGTGCCGCGGGCACCGTCATCCCGATGATCCCGCCCTTCGACGCCGAGTAGGCCACCTGGCCTGTCTGGCCCTCGATTCCGGCGACCGAGGCGGTGTTGATCACGACTCCGCGCTGGCGGTCGGCGTCGGCCGGATCGGTCCTGGCCATGGCGGCTGCCGCCAGCCGCATCAGGTTGAAGGTGCCGATCAGGTTGACGTCGATCACCTTGCGGTAAGCGGCCAGGTCGTGCGGCGACCCGTCGCGGGCAACTGTCCTGGCGGCCCAGCCGATGCCGGCGCAGCTCACCGCGACGCGCAGCGGTGCGCCGGCCGCTGCGGCGGCATCCACGGCTGCGGCGACCGACTGCTCGTCCGCCACGTCGGTCCTGACGAAGATGCCGCCGATCTCGTCGGCCACGGCCTTGCCACGATCCTCGCTGAGGTCGGCGACGACAACCCGGCAGCCGGCGGCGGCCAGGCTGCGGGCGGTTGCCTCGCCAAGGCCGCTCGCCGCGCCTGAGACAATGGCGGCAGTTCCGTTGAGTTCCATGGCCGGGAGCATACTGGCCCGTAGCTTTGCGCGGAGAGAGGGGTAGCGGCGGGCTGCCCTCGATGCGGCCGGCGATCGGTGGTCACAGGGAAGTCAGGCGCCGGAGCGGGACCGCCCCGCCGGCCGCGGGACTGGCCTGCCCGGCGCGGGACCGCCCCGCCGGCCGCGGGCGCTGCCCTGCCCGGTTCGGGGGCTGCCCTGTCGGCCCGCGGCCGCTGCCCTGCCCGGTTCGGGGGCTGCCCTGTCGGCCCGCGGCCGCTGTCCGCCCTGTCGGCGGCGGCTCGCTCCGCTCCCGCGTGATCCGGCCGTCGGAGTGTCAGTACCTGCTCCTAGCATCGGTAACGTGATGCCTTGAATGCTTGAGATATATCGCGATGTTCCCTAGGGTGACACTGGAGGACATCGCTGCCGGTTGCGGCTAGCCGAAGGAGGCGGAGGCGTGAGCAGGTTGCGCGGGAACCCGTGGCTGATCCTTCTGGCGGTCGCCCTCGGGTTCTTCATGGTTCTGCTGGACCTGACGATCGTGACGATCGCGATCCCGAACATGATCACGAAGCTGCACGCCTCGCTTGACGACATCCTGTGGGTGATCAACGCATACGCGCTGGTGCTCGCGGTCCTGGTGATCACAGCCGGCCGGCTTGGCGACATCATCGGGCCGCGGACGATGTTCCTGCTCGGCATCGGCGCCTTCACGGTGGCATCGGTCGCGTGCGGGCTCGCGCCGAGCCCCGGCTGGCTGATTGCGTTCCGGGCCGTTCAGGGCATCGGCGCTGCAATGCTCATGCCGCAGACGCTGGCCATCATCACGATGACGTTCCCGCCCGAGCGGCGAGGCGTCGCGTTCGGGATCTGGGGCGCGGTGGCCGGGGTAGCCACGATCGCCGGGCCTACCCTGGGCGGACTGCTCGTGACCGCCTTCGACTGGCGGTACATCTTCTTCGTCAACCTGCCCGTCGGCATCATCGTGCTGATACTCGCCCCGATCATCATCCCGGACCTGCGCCCGGGCCGGCGGCACCGGATCGACGTGCTGGGCGTGCTGCTCGCCACCGGCGCCCTGCTCGCGATCTGCTATGCGCTGGTCGAGGGCCAGAAGTACAACTGGGGGACGATCACCTCATTCATCAGCATCCCGCTGATCCTCGGCGCCGGGATCGCGCTGCTGCTGATCTTCCTGCTCGTTCAGTGGGCCCGGCAGGACGGAGAGCCGCTCGTCCCGTTCGCGGTGTTCCGGGACCGGAACTTCTCGGTGACGAACTGGGTGTCGTTCGTGCTGTCCATCGGGATGATGGGCATCTTCCTGCCGTTCACCATCTACCTGCAGTCAGTGCTGGGCTTCTCGGCCCTCAAGGCCGGCCTGACGATGGCGCCGGCGTCGGTTGTCTCCATGTTCGTGGCGCCTGTGGCGGGCCGGATGACCGACAAGATCGGCGGTAAGTACATCCTGATGAGCGGCCTGGTCCTGTTCGCGGCCGGCATGGGGACGATGGCGCTCATTGCAAGGCCGGCGTCGGCGTGGTATGTGTTCCTCGCCCCGCTGATCGTGGCTGGGCTTGGCATGGGCTGCATATTCGCGCCGCTGGCCACGGTTTCCATGCGCAATATCAAGCCGCAGATGGCGGGCGCGGCCTCCGGGGTGCTGAACACGGTCCGCCAGGTTGGCCAGGTGATCGGGACCGCTGCCGTCGGCGCCCTGCTGCAGAACCGGCTAGCGGCGGCGCTGCCCAGCGAGGCGGCACGGCGGACCACGGGACTGCCCGCACCGGTCCGGGCTCAGCTCATCGACGGGTTCCGGAACGCTGCCAAGAGCGGCGTACAGGTCGGGGCGGGCCAGACCGGTAGCTCGGCCACGGTCCCGTCGGGCGTCCCGGCGCGGCTTGCGTCCGAGATCGCGCACATCGCCGCCGAGGTCTTCCGGTACGGATACGTCGAGGGCATGCGCCAGACGATGGTGTGGCCGGTGGTCCTGCTGCTGATCGCTGCTGCAAGCTGCATGATGATCCGGCGGCGCAAGCGGGCCGCGGAGCCCAGCGGCCCGAAGAGCCCGGCTCCGGAAGCCCAGCAGCAGCCGGCTGCCTGACACCGCGGCTTCCGCCGGAGCGGCATCCGGCAGCCGGCGTCAGCAGCATGCGGTGCCGGCTGCCGGGGTCCCTCACAGGGCGGACGCCAGCGCCTCCCTCGCCCAGAGGCCGGGCAGCGGCTCGGGCTCTGGCTCGAACGGGAACCGCGACGCGAACGCCGGCACGAGGTCGGAGATCCAGGTGGCGGCGGGATCGAAGCGGGCGAAGAACGGCCTGCCGACCAGTTCCGGGTTGCGCGCCTGGATCATGTGCAGGACGAACACCTTCTCGCCTGCCACCTCGGCGATCCCGTCCACGCAGACCTTGCCGGGGGTCGCGGACATCGATGGCCCGCGGACCGTGCGGCACAGGCCGGAGACGCTGCGGTAGGCCTCCCGGAAGATCTCGTAACCGCGCGCCAGCGGAACCGCGAAGTAGTCCCGGGGACCGGTGTCGCGCTCCACGAACATGTAGTACGGGATCATCCCCATCCGCTGCTGAGCCCGCCACATCGTGGCCCAGATGTCCGGGTCGTCGTTGATCGACCTGATCAGCGGCGCCTGGGTGCGGATCACCGCCCCGGTCGCCGTGATCCGGCGTACCGCCTCGGCGAGCATCGGCGATTCCAGTTCCCGCGGATGCGAGAAATGCGCCATGAACGCCAGGCTCTTCCCGGCCGCGACAACCTGCTCGAACAGCCGCAGGGTGTCGTCGGCGTCCGGATCGGTAACGAACCGCTGCGGCCAGTAGGCCAGGGACTTGCTGCCGATCCGGATGGCCTCAAGCCGGCCAAGCCGCCTGTCCAGCAGCGGCTCGACATAGCGGCGAAGCACCGCGGCCCCCATGATCATCGGATCGCCGCCCGTGATCAGCACGCCGGTGACCTCCGGGTGGCGGTGCAGGTACGAGGTCACCCGGGCCATGTCGTCAGTGGCCATCTTCAGGTCGGGCTCGTCGACGAACTGCGCCCACCGGAAGCAGTAGCTGCAGTAGGCATGGCAGGTCTGCCCTTGCTTCGGGAAGACCAGCACGGTCTCCGGGTACTTGTGCTGAACGCCCGCCACGGTGTCATCGCCGAGCCGGGGAATGTTCAGTAGCTGATTAGCCGGATGCGGGTTCAGCCGCATCCGGACAGCGTGAGCCGCCGCGTGGATCTCGGTCTCCGGCGCTCCCCGCGCCAGCAGTCCGCCGATCATGGCGATGTCGTCTGCCGGCAGCATGTCCTGCTGCGGGAAGACCAGCCGGTAGATGGGATCGTCGGGAGCGGCGTCCCAGTCGATGAGATGCTCGACGACGTACTCGTTGGTGCGGAACGGAAGCACGGTCGCGACCGCGCGGACGGCCAGGCGTTCCGCTTCGCTGAGCCCTGCCCGGGCGGTCAGGGCATCCAGGTGCTTGGCCGTGTAGGCGCGGAAGCGGCGTCCCGCCGAGCCCGTGCCGGGCGGGCCTTCCGCCCTGCTTCCCGTGGCGGGACGGGGGAACACGGCTGTGATCCCAGCCGACGAGGTGCCAGCCTGCGGAGTCTCCTCCGGCGAGGCACCGCGGGGCGCCAGCTGAAGTCCGGTCACGCATTCTCCTCTCGGGTCAACCGCGCGCCCGGCGTCGCTGCCCGGCGTGCGGGTCGGCCGCCGCACCGGTAGGCCAGCACCCGAGCCCGGGTACCCGCCCGCCGGGAAACGGCGGCTACATCAAGCGCAGGATGTCGCTGCGCTCGTTGCGGCCTCGCAGACCGAGGCACCGCAAATCGGGAAAACACGTACTGATCCGGAGGCACTGACACAGGCCTTCGCCAGGCCGCTGCCGGCCGCTGGATACCAGCGCCTTGCCGACATCGGACGTATCGGTGCCGCCAGCTTTACCTACCCTTGAGACGCTCGAGCCGCCGCGATGGTTCCCGGAATGGTTCCCCGATGAGCCAGCAAGACGCCGGCCGCGTTACCGAGCGCGCGTTCTCGCACCCGGAGTGAGAAGCTTGGCCGCATGACGCAGCATCGTGTTCCCGGCCCGCTCCCGGGAGCATCCGGCACCGGGCCGGGTGAACGCTGAGCCAGCGGGGAGACCGCGAGACCGGCAGCGAGGCATCGGACGGCTCCGCGCCGCGGGGTGACGCCAGGCGGCCGATCGCGGTAGACGCGATGGGCGGCGACTTCGCGCCCGGGGAGGTCGTGGCCGGCGCTGTCGCCGCGGTCCGGGAGGCAGGCCTGCCAGTGCTCCTCACCGGGCGGCCAGGGCAGTTGCGCCCGCTGCTGGCGAGCCTTGGCGCGCTCGGTGAGGTGCGGATCGCCCCGGCTGAGGAGGCCATCGCGATGGACGAGGGCGCGCTCGCGAGCTGGCGGCGGCCCCGGTCCAGCATCGCCGTGGCCTGCCAGCTTGTCCGGCGCGGACAGGCGGCCGCCGTTGTTTCCGCGGGCTCCACCGGGGGCATCGTCGCCACGTCGCGGCTGCGAATGCGGCTGCTGCCCGGCGTGCTCCGCCCTGCGCTCGCGGTGGTGATCCCGACCGGATCGGGGCCTTCGCTGCTGCTGGATGCCGGCGCGATAGCCGATCCGAAACCGGAGATGCTGCTGCAGTTCGCCCAGCTTGGCGTGGCGTATGCGCAGACGGCATTCGGGATCGAGGAGCCGCGGGTGGGCCTGCTCACCATCGGCGAGGAACCCGGCAAGGGCAACAAGCTCACCAAGCGCGCGTATGAGCTGCTCGACGCCACGCCTCCGCACGGTGCGCTGCCGCTCAACTTCACCGGCAACGTGGAAGGCCGGGACCTGCTTGCCGGGAAAGTCGACGTGGTCGTGACCGACGGCTTTACCGGCAACGTCGCGCTCAAGACGCTGGAGGGCACTGCCAGCTTCGCGGCTCACGCGCTCCGGGATGCGCTGACCTCGACCCGGGCCGCCCGCCTGGGCGCAATGCTGCAGCGACGCCAGCTGCGCGCCCTGGCCGCCCGCCTGGACACTGAAGCGCACGGCGGGGCGGCGCTGCTCGGACTCGAGGGAATCGTGGTGATCGCGCACGGCTCGGCCCGGGCACGGAGCATCGCTGCCGCCTGCATGCTCGCTGCGGACCTGGCCTCCGGGCAGATCGCGGAGAAGATCCGGGAGCGGATCGGCCCGGCGCGGGGCGGGCACTTCCTGCGCCGCGGCTAAGCCAGCGGGGACGAGGCCGGGCTGACCGGGCAGAGCGGCGGCCCGCCGGGCCGGGCCGCTGCCGGCCGATAGGCTTAGGCACATGGCAGACCCGGAAGCGGCACTCGGCGAGCAGGTGCGGACCGCGCTGGCAGCCGAGCTTGGCCCCGGTTACGCGGCCGCCGACCCGGTGATCAGGCCCTCGCAGTTCGCCGACTTTCAGTCCAACGCGGCGATGGCGCTGGCGAGGAAGGCAGGCATGGCGCCGCGCGAGCTGGCCGCACGCCTCGCCCGGCGGCTGGCCGCCAGTGAGGTGTGCGAGCCCCCGCAGGTGAGCGGGCCGGGGTTCCTCAACCTGACGCTTCGTGACGACTGGATCACCGCGCAGGCCTCCGGCCAGCTCGCAGACCCGCGGCTCGGCGTGGCAGCGGCCGACCCGCCGCAGCGCATCGTGGTCGACTACTCGGGCCCTAACGTCGCCAAGGAACTGCACGTCGGGCACCTGCGCCCCACGGCGGTGGGTGACGCTGTGGTCCGGGTGCTGGAGTACCTGGGCCACGACGTGATCCGCGCTGCGCACCTCGGCGACTGGGGAACTCAGTTCGGCATGCTCCTGGAGCACCTGCTGGACGTTGGAGAGGAGGAGGCAGACAAGCAGATCGCGGCCGGCGAGATCAACGCCTTTTACCAGGCGGCCAAGATGAAGTTCGACGGTGACCCGGCGTTCGCGGGAAGGTCCCGCCGCCGTGTGGTCGCACTGCAGTCCGGCGACCCGGAGACACTGCGGCTGTGGCGCCGGCTGGTCGACGACTCGATGGCCTACCTTCGCTCGATCTATGCCCGGCTCGGGATCACCCTGCGGACCGAGTCCGACATGGACCCGGAGAGCTTCTACAACCCGATGCTCGCTGACGTCTGCGCCGAGCTTGAGGCCGAAGGCGTTGCCCGGATCAGCGACGGCGCGCTCTGTGCGTTCCCGCCGGGGTTCACCGGCCGGGACGGCTCGCCGCTGCCGCTGATCCTGCGCAAGTCCGATGGCGGCTACGGATATGCCACCACCGATGTTGCGGCGATCCGCTACCGCACCCGCGACCTGCACGCCAGCCGGCTGATCTACGTCGTGGGCTCGGAGCAGGTGCTGCACTTCGCGATGGTGTTCGCCACCGCCCGGGAGGCCGGCTGGCTCACCCGGACGACAGCAGAGCACGCCGTTGTCGGGCTGATGACCGGCGCTGACCGCAAGCGGTTCCGGACCAGGGAGGGCGAGTCAGCCAAGCTGGCCGACCTGGTGGACGAGGCAGTACGCAGGGCGGAGCAGGTCATCGCGGACCGCTACGAGGACCCGGAGCAGCGGCGGCAGATTGCCGAGGCGGTCGGCATCGGCGCGCTCAAGTACGCCGACCTCTCGGTGGCCAGGGAGACCAGTTACGTGCTGGACTTCGACCGGATGCTCGCTCTGACCGGCAATACCGGGCCATACCTCCAGTACGCGACGGCACGAATCCGGTCGATCTTCGCCCGGGCCGGGCTGGATCCAGCCGCGGCAAAGGGACCGATCCGGCTCGGCGAGGCCGCTGAGCGGCGGCTGGCGCTGCAGATGCTCGGCCTCGGCGGGGCGGTTCACGAGGTTGGCGTGGCGGCCGAGCCGCACAGGCTGGCAGGGTTCCTGTTTGACACGGCCACGGCGTTCACCACGTTCTACGAGCAGTGCCCGGTGCTGCAGGCGCCCGACGCTGGCACCCGTGACAGCAGGCTGGCACTTTCCGCGCTGACCCTGCGGGTGCTGGTTACCGGCCTTGACCTGCTCGGCATCCCGGTGCCCGAGCGGATGTAGCGGTCGCACAGCGAGTTCTCAGGCAACTCGCCGGCTGCTCTCAGGATCTCCCCTTCACTGGCCCAGCCTGGCCCGGGATCGTTGGGCACATGGAACGCTACGACGATCAGCCGGCTCCCGGCCCGCAGGGCCGGCCCGGCCGGTATCCGGACTCATCGACGCAAGAGCTCGGGGCGGTCCCCGAGGATCCGAGCGATCCGCGCTGGCCGAGCTGGTTCAGGCCCGCGCGCCGGTCCGCTGCGGCCCGGCAGGCTCAGCTGACGGCTGCGGGCATTCCCGCTGCGGGACCCAGCGGGCCGAGCGCTTCTGTTAGCCCCGGCGGATCTGGTGGTCCTGGTGGCTCTGGCGGGCCCGGCATGCCTGGTGGCTCTGGCATGCCTGGTGGCTCTGGCATGCCTGGCGGCCCGGGCGGGCCTGGCGGCTCTGCCGGGCCCGGCGGCCCGGGCGGGCCCGGCGGCCCGGGCGGCAGGGAAGGCCGCCCCAGCGTGCCGGGCGGGGGCGGGCGGCAAGCCAGGCGGCGGCGCGTTGCGCTCTGGTCCGGTGCCGGGCTCGCGGTCGCCGGGCTGCTGACAATCGCCGGGATCGCGGTCGCCAATGGAATCTCCGGCTCTGGCACCGCTTCCCCGCCTTCCGGTCCGACCGGGCAGGCAGCGGCCCTCAGTGCCCTGCTGAACTCGGCGAATACCTCGTCGCCCGCCGATGCGGCCAGTGCGGCCGGACAGCCCGCGACCTACCTCAATCGCTGCCGCGAGCGCGCTCAGGCACTGTGGAAGGACGGGCACCCGCTCGCCGCCACGGCCGTGCGGCTGCGCTGCAGGCGCCTGCTGCGTCGGTTCCTGGTCCTCGGCGGGCTGCACGGGCAGTTCACCTTCCGTACCAAGAACGGCATCCGGACGCTGGCCTTCGAGCGCGGCACAGTCGAGTCGGTAGCCAGCGGCACGATGACGGTCCGGGCTGCGGACGGAACGCAGTGGACATGGCACATGGTGTCCAACACGGTCGTCCGGCAGGACGGTGCGCGCACCAGCCGGAGCGCCGTGACCGACGGTGCACAGGTCTTCGTGGGCGGCCCGGTCGTCAGCGGCGCCGACGACGCCCGGCTGATCATCATCCTGCCCGGCCCGAGGGCGCCTGCCTCTTCATGACCTCCGTTCCTCATGACCCATGCCGGGAGGTCATGGCTGCGAGCCGTCCGTTATGGCTGCCATATCCGGTTCGGCACGATAGCGTCGTGATCGATGTGCTGTTGTGCGCACCATTACGCGTACAGCAGCACATCGATCATGCACGAGCGCGTGACTGTCGTGCGCCACCGCCCGTCCGCAGGCGAGCCGCGCGGCAGGCCATGCACCAGGACTAGGACGGTCCGGGCACCTCACCGCAGCGAGCGGGCTAACCTCAGCAGCGCACGATGATGGGCTGACGACCGGAGTGGCGGGATGCCGGATGGCTGAAACCGATCAAGTACCCCGGGTACTCGTGGTCGATGACGAGCTGAACATCCGCGAGCTGGTGCAGGTCGCCCTCAAGTTCCACGGCTGCGCGGTCAGCGTGGCGGCCACTGGAAGGGAGGCCCTGCGGCAGGCCGAGACCAGCTCGCCTGACCTGATCGTCCTCGACGTGATGCTCCCGGACATTGACGGATTCGAGGTCTGCCGCCGGCTCCGCGCTGCCGGTAACGAGACTCCGGTGATCTTCCTGACTGCCCGGGACACCTCGTCCGACACCGTGACCGGCCTGGCAATCGGCGGAGACGACTATGTCACCAAGCCATTCTCGGTCGAGGCCCTGGTAGCCCGGGTCCGGGCGGTACTGCGCCGGACGGGCCGGTCGGGCGGTGGCAGCGGTGCCGGGACCGGCCAGCCGCTCCGGGCCGGCGACCTGGAGCTTGACGAGGACCGGTGGACGGTGCGCCGCGCCGGGGTTGACATCGAACTTTCCCCAACGGAGTTCCGGCTGCTGGCCTATCTGATGCGGCATCAGGGTCGTGTCCTCACCAGGGCGCAGATCCTGGAGAACGTGTGGGGCTGGGACTACGCGGGCCAGTCGCAGATCGTCGAGACGTACGTCAGCTACCTGCGCCGCAAGCTGGATCCGCTGGGCGCCCCGCTGATCCACACGCAGCGCGGAGTGGGTTACAGCCTGCGCCCGGTCGCCACAGGCGGCCGGACAGGTCACGCGCTTCCGGACGACCGGGCTCCCCTGCCTGCAAGCGCGACAATGACGGGCCGGAGCGGTCAGGCCGGCCAGGCCGGCCAGGCGGACCGGGGGGACCAGGCAGGCCGGGAGGACCCGGTCGGCTGGCCAGGCGGATGACTCGAAATCGCGGCCCGCGCGCGCTCTCGCTGCGCGCCCGGATGCTCGCCTTGCTGATCACCGTAACCGCCGCGTTCTTGCTGATCATGGGTGCGGTCAGCACGATCGTGCTGTACCGGCAGCAGGCCGGCCAGTTCCGTGACGGGCTGATCGCTGAGGCCACCCGGATGCCAGCCGAGGTGGCGGCCAGCCCGGCCGGCTATGCCGCCGCGATGATCACCTTCCGGCCCTTCGCCGTGACGCCGCTGACCAGCGGGCCCGTTACGCAAGAGCTGACCGGCGCACTCACCCGGCTTGGCCTGGCCGGCCTGGCGCAGCTCCGCGGCGCGTCACAGCCGTTCACTGTCCCGATGGCCACCGGCCCCAGGCTCGCGGCAGCGGCCCGCGTCGTCCGCGCTCAGGTCAGCGGAGTCGCGGGGATCCAGCTGAGCCGGATCCGCGGCGTTCTCGTCGTCGCCCAGCCAACCTCGGCGATAACCACCCGGGTCCGCGCCGTCGTGCTGGCCGAGCTGATCACTGGCGGTGCGCTCCTCGCCCTGCTGGCGATCGGCGGCCGGTGGCTGATCGGGCGCGGCCTTGCGCCGCTGGACCGGATGGCCACCACTGCCGACGCGATCACCGGAGGCGATCTGACCACCCGGATGCCCAACGCGGGCGGCGGTACCGAGGTGGGCCGGCTGTCCGCCGCGATCAACACCATGCTCGACCGCATCGAGCATGCCTTCCGGGCCCGGCTCCGGTCGGAGCAGAAGGTGCGCGAGTTCGCCGCCGACGCCTCCCACGAGCTGAGGACCCCGCTGACGACTATCCGCGGCTACGCCGAGCTGTACCGGCAGGGCGCACTGGGGCCAGGCCAGCTGCCGGATGCCATGCGGCGGATCGAGCAGGAGGCAGAGCGGATGGGCACGCTGGTGGCCGAGCTGCTCGAGCTGGCCAGGCTCGACCGGACCTCATCGCTCGACCTGGCCGAAACGGACCTGGCGCAGATCGTCCGGGATGCCGTCGCCGACGCCTCTGCGGTCGAGCCCGCGCGCCCGATCCAGGTTCAGGCACCGCCGCAGCTGATCGCCACCGTGGACGAGGCCCGCATCCGCCAGGTGCTGGCCAACCTCCTGGCGAACGTCAGGACGCATACGCCTGTGACAGCCGCCGTGACCGTGACGCTCGCGGCGGCGCGCGCGGCCGTGCTGATCGAGGTCCGTGACGCCGGGCCTGGCATGTCGCCCGCCGATGCTGAGCGGGCCTTCAATCGGTTCCATCGCGGTGTCCCGCCGGGCGGCGGGCAGGAGCAGCTAGCCGGCGCTGGCCCGGTGAGCACCGAGCAAGGCGGCAGGCCTGCCGAGGACCGGCCCGCCCTGGCAGACGGTGGCGGGAGCGGCCTGGGCCTTTCCATTGTCCAGGCGATCGCGTGGGCGCATGGCGGTCGCGCAACCCTCGAATCCCAGCCTGGTCATGGCACCAAGGTTCGTGTCTGGCTCCCGCAGCAGGCAGCAGCGAGCTGACCGGGAGCGCGGGCCCGGGCCAGCCGGCCGGGCACGGATCCGGCCCCGGCCGGAGACGGCCGGAGACGGCCGGCGCGGCAACTCTTGCGGGCCGTCTCAGCCACTGTCACCAGGTTCCGCCATGGCCGCGCCCGGGCCATCCCCGGCCGGGGCAGCGGGATCCGGCAGATGGTTGAACAGATAGAAGACGGCAAGCGCGCCGAATACCGCCAGCGCCCCGCCGGCCGAGAACACGGCGACCACCGTCCCGGCTATGTAGCCGAACAGCCCCGCTGACCATCGCGCGATCGCCAGCTGGCCGGCCCGGAGCCTTGGGACCGCGCTGATCATCTCCTCCCGGGACCGTGTCGCGCCCAGGGCATCTGTGTGCCTGATCAGGTACTGCCAGATGGCGTTGAAGCCCACCGAGATCGCGAGCATGACCAGCCCGTACGTCACGGCCGCGACGGAGCCGCCGGACGTCCCGCTGGTGAGGTGCTCGGCGAGCAGCGCCGTCGGGAACGGGATCGCGACCACGCCCATCAGCAGGAACAGGTTGAGCACCAGCAGCGGCCGGTCCACCCGGGTGACGTGGCCGAGCAGCGTGTGGTGGTTCATCCACATGATCCCGATGGTCAGGAAGCTGACCACGTAGGCCGCGTACTGCGGCCATGAACTCAGCAGGTCGCGGGCCGTCAGATGGCGTGACGCCGAGCCGATGGGCAGCAGGTCGAAGACCAGCACGGTGATCGCGACAGCGAACACGCCGTCGCTGAACGACTCCGCCCGGCCGGAGCTCACCGGCTGCCGGGGGTGCCCTCAGCCGCCGCCCCGCCGCCGGCTGCCCCGCCGCCGGCCGCCCCGTCGCGCGCGGTCGCCTGACCGGCCGTCCCGTGGTCGTCTGCCGCTCCGGTCACCGCCACCCCGGCAGTCCCGGCTACCCCGGCTGCCCCGGTCACGCCGACCGAGCGGGCCAGCAGCTGGGCGACATCGACCACCTCAAGTGACTCGGGCGCCTCCCCGGAACCCTTCTTGGCGCTGACCGCATCCCCGAGCATGACCAGGCAGTACGGGCAGCCGGTAGAGATAGTGTCCGGGCTGGTCGACAGGGCTTCCTCGATGCGCTCGGTGTTGATCCGCTTGCCGATCCGCTCTTCCATCCACATCCGGGCACCGCCCGCCCCGCAGCAGAACCCGCGCTCCTTGCACCTGTGCATCTCCTCCGCGCGGATGCCCGGGACCCGCTCCATGATCTCCCGCGGCGGCGTGTACACCTTGTTGTGCCGGCCGAGGAAGCACGGGTCGTGATAGGTGATCTTCTGCTCGACCGGGTTGACGGGGCGCAGCCGCCCGTCGGCGACCAGGCGGGCCAGCAGCTGGGTGTGGTGGATCACCTCGTAGTCGCCGCCAAGCTGCGGGTACTCGCGGGAGATCGTGTTAAAGCAGTGCGGGCAGCTCGCCACGATCTTGCGGACCCCGGCCCCGTTCAGGGTTTCCACGTTCTGCTGCGCCAGCATCGAGAACACGAACTCGTTGCCCATCCGCCGGGCCGGGTCACCGGTGCAGGTCTCGCCCGGCCCGAGCACGGCGAACGACACGCCCGCGGCGTGCAGCAGTTCCGCGATCGCGCGAGTGGTCTTGCGCGCCCGGTCCTCCAGCGCGCCCGCGCAGCCCACCCAGAACAGGTACTCGACGTCGTCGCCGATCGTTCCGTCGACGACCGGCACCTCGAAGCTGAGGCCCTCGGTCCACTCCAGCCGCTTCGCCTCGCCCATCCCCCACGGATCGCCCTTGTTCTCCAGGTTCCTCATCATCGTGCCGGCCTCAGCCGGGAACGCCGACTCGATGAGCACCTGATGCCGCCGCATCCCGTCGATGTGGTCGATGTGCTCGATGTCGACCGGGCATTCCTCGACGCAGGCGCCGCAGTTGGTGCAGGACCAGATCACGTCGGGATCGATCACGCCATGCGCAGCCGAGTCTCCCACCAGAGGGCGTTCTGCTTCCTTCTTAACGATGTCCGGGAGCCGGTCGCGCGCCTCGCCGGAGGCGGCCAGCAGGTAAGGCGCCTTTGCGAACGCGTGGTCGCGAAGGTCAAGGATCACCATCTTCGGCGACAGCGGCTTGCCGGTCGCCCAGGCCGGGCACTGCGACTGGCAGCGGCCGCACTCGGTGCACGTGACCAGGTCGAGGAACCCCTTCCAGCTCAGGTCCTCGACCTTGCCGATGCCGAACACGTCGGTGTCCGGGTCGGCCTGCTCGAAGTCGAGCAGCTTGCCGTTCGACCGCATCGGCGGCAGCGGGCCGAGCCCGTCCGGCCTGCGCGCGAACAGCACGTTCAGCGGGGCGAGCCCGATATGCAGGTGCTTGGAGTACACGACCAGCACCAGGAAGCCCAGGATGACCGCAAGCTGAGCGAGGATGCCGCCGGTCTCCAGCCCGCTGTTGACGCTCGTGCCAAGCGGTGCCAGCCAGTGGCCGACGATCTGCGAGGCGAACGCTCCGTGCCGGTACGGGAACACCCCGGTGTTGATCTGCGCGCCCCGGTACAGCAGCAGCGTGGCGATGACAAGGAAGATCATGAGAAGGACGAGCCACGCGGCGCCGGTATGCGACCCGGCGAACCGGGACCGGCGGCCCTCCCGCTTCGGGTCAGTGCGCAGCCGGATGATCGCGAACGTGATGATCCCGGCGAGGACGGCGACTGCGAACAGGTCTTCGAGGAAACCGACCCACGCCCAGTGGCCGATGCCCGGGATCGCGAAGTTGCGCTGGAAGAGGTCCCCGTAGGCCTCGATGATCGTCAGGATCAGGATGATGAAGCCCCAGAAGGTGAGGAAGTGGGCGATCCCCGGCACCGACCACTTGAGCAGCTTGCGCTGCCCGAAGACCTCGGTGAGCTGCGTTGCGGCGCCCCGGGCGGGGTGCCGGCGGAGTGCCTCCAGCCGCTCGGGCGCGGGCTGGCCCGCCATCGCCAGGCGGAACAGCCAGGCGAGGCGCCGCAGCGCGATCGCCAGGGCGATCGCTGTCAGCGCCAGTCCGATGACGATGCGCAGTACCAAGGCAACCTCCGGACCCGCAGGTGGAGCACTGGCTGACAGCGTAACGGCCGCGAGGCCGCCCCGGGCGGGGGGTTACGGGCCGTCCCGTCCGGACCGTTCAGCCCGTCCGGACCGGTCAGCCCGTCCGGACCGGTCAGCCTGGCCTGCCGGGCTCCGGCCTGCGGTCAGCGCGCCCGGCGGAAGACGTAGACGCCATCGCGGACGAAGATCTGCTGATAGCGGGCACCGTGACTGAGTCCTTCCACGAAGCCGAGCACGTTCCTGGGCGGCGGCTGCCAGTCGCTGCTCGCCGTATCGAACACGACGTACTCGGTGGCGGGATTCGAGCCGAAGTTGCCCAGCCAGAACGTGTCGGTGCGGGCCGCGAGCGGGGCGAGCAGGTCCAGGTCGGTCGCCACCGTCGCGCCGTCCGGCACCTTTGCCATCGCGGCCCAGGCCGCGGCGACGTGCGGGCCGAGCTCGTAGGTCTGCGGCTGCCAGAGGGTGCTCAGCGGGAACTGGAAGATCAGCGCCGCGCAGACCGCGAGCATCGCGGCGGCGCCATGCCTGTCGAGCGCGGCTGCCAGCCGCCCCGGCAGCCGCCGCCTGGTCACGACGGCCATGCCGACGTGATCCGCCGCCGCCAGCCGGCGCTCCCGGATCCTGGCCAGGCCGTCGACGGCGGCGACGAACACGATCGGCATCACGGTCGCGTTGTAGTGCCAGGCGGTGCCCCAGTACGAGGGGTCGGTGCTAACGAAGCGCAGCCCCAGCCCGGGGATAGCGGCCAGCACCAGCGGCGAGCGGAGCGCCGCCAGCGCCGTGGGAAGCAGTATCAGCGCCAGTGTCGTGAGCTTGACCTGCGGGCTCGCGGCAAGCTGGGCGAGCAGGCCGCCGACCGAGAAGTGCCCGCCCACCGGGCTGATCGCCCCGCCTTTCGACCAGTACGGATACTGGTGCTCAGGGTTCAGCGCCGGGATGAAGACCAGGATCTCCAGCAGCGACCAGCAGGTGCCCCAGGCCGCGAGGAACAGCCCCGCCGCCCGCTTCCGGTAGGCGAAGGCGATGATCAGGCCGATCGCGGCGACGGTGAAGCCCTGATCCTCCTTCACCAGGACCAGCGGCAGCGCCCAGGCCACCGCGGCCCTGAGCCGGCCGCGGGTCAGCGCCGACAGCGAGAAGGCCAGCAGCGGCACCGCGAAGGCGATCTCGTGGAAGTCATAACTGGCAAGCTGCTGCAGGCCCCAGGACAGCCCGTAGGCAGTGCCGATGGCCCGCCCGGCGCGGGCGCCGAGCCGGTCCGCAGCCGCGCGGCTGACCGGGAACACCGAGACGGCGGCCAGCAGGGCCTGTGCGACCAGCAGCGTGATCGGCGACGGGAAGAGCCGGAAGAAGGGCGCGATCAGCGCGACGATCGGATGGAAGTGGTCACCGAGCAGGTCGAAGCCCGCCCCCCTGATGTCCACGACCGGGGCGTGCAGGCGGGCGTACTGGCTGACGTACTCGGTGAAGATGCCCAGATCCCAGGAGGTCGGATCGAGGCGCAGATAACGGAAGACCGAGATCGTGGTGTAGCACGCGAACACGCCTCCGGCGATCAGCCAGATCACCGGGTCGCGGCGGCCGGACGACGAGGCGGGCACGGCCGCCCCGGCGGGCTCTGCGGCCATGACGGCCGCGGCGCTCGCGGTGTCCGCAGCGGGCACGGCGGCCCCAGTGATCACGGCGTCCGGGCCGTTATGGACCGGAAGCTCGGCCTCGGCGACCTGGCGCGGCCCGGCCATCGCCTGGCGCGGCCCGGCCATCGCCTGGCGTGGCCCGGCCACCGCCTGGCGCGGCGGCGCGGGCCTGCCTGGGGTGTCCTGGGGCCGCATGCTGGTGTCAGCCTAGTTGCCGGGATCGGCTTGGCGTCTGGCCGTTTAGGGTGTGGCTAGCGAGTGCGAGCGGCGGGGCAGGCCCGCGCCGGCCGCCAGTCCGTATCGAAGAGGCACGATTGAGCCGAGATGGAGCCCGGGCCAGCCAGGCCAGCCCAGCGTGGCCGGGGAGTGCCGCAGCGTGGCCCCGCGTCACGGCGCTGGCCGGTTCGGCGACCGTGCTGGTCGCCGCCAGCCTGGCGGGCAGCGCGCTCGGCTTCCTGGACAAGGCGGCCTGCCGGGCCGGCGCCTGGAATGTCGGGATCGAGCAGTATCAGGCGCACTGCTACTCCGACATCTACCCGCTCTACTTCACCGAGGGACTGGCCAGCGGGAAGATCCCCTACATCGGCCATCCGGTGGAGTACCCGGTGCTCATCGGCGCCGCGATGCAGGCCGTCGCCTGGCTGGTGCATCCGATCAGTAACCCGCTGATCCGCGGGCGGGAGTTCTTCGACGTCACCACGGCACTACTGGCGATCTTCGCCGTGGCCGGGACGCTTGCCACGGCCTACCTCGCGGGGCGGTCGTGGCGGTGGACCGCAATCGGCGTCGCCCTCGCACCCGGGTTGATCCTGGCTTCGTTCATCAACTGGGATCTGATAGCGATGGGCCTGGCCATGACCGGCCTGGCTGCGTGGGCGGCGCGGCGGCAGGTCCTGGCCGGCATCCTGCTCGGGCTGGCCGTGGCGACCAAGTTCTACCCGGTCGTGTTCTTCGGCCCGCTGCTGCTGCTGTGCCTGAGAGCCGGGCGGCTGCGGGCATTCGCGGTCACGACGGCATCGGCCGCCGCCGCCTGGCTGGCCGTCAACCTGCCGGTCGCGGTCCTGGCCCCCGGCGGCTGGTCCAGGTTCTACGTGCTGAATTCCCGCCGGCCGGCGGACTGGGGGTCGATCTGGTACTTCTTCGAGTCGCAGCACTGGCCGCTGGTCGGCGACCCGCGGCTGAGCCTGCTGAACGCGCTGTCCCTCGGCAGCTTCTGCGTGCTCTTCGCGCTGATCGCGGCGCTGGCCCTGGGAGCGCAGCGGCGACCCCGGCTCGCCCAGCTCTGCTTCCTCACCCTGGCGGCGTTCCTGCTGGCTGGCAAGGTCTGGTCGCCGCAGTACGTGATATGGCTGGTCCCGCTGGCCGTGCTGGCGCGACCGCGGCTGTGGTCGCTGGCCATCTGGCAGGCGGCCGAGGTCTGCTACTTCTTCGCCATCTGGGCATACCTGATCACTATCGTCACCGGCTCCACGGCGCAGGGCGGCATCGGTGCCGGGCTGTACTTCGCCGCGCTGCTGGCCAGGTTCTGCGCGGTCGCGCTGCTGTGCGTGCTGGTGGTGCGGGACATCCTCCGCCCGGCCGCCGATATCGTGCGGCAATCCGGGCTCGATGACCCGGCGGGCGGCGTGCTGTCCGGCGCGCCCGACAGGCTGATGCTGCGTGCCAGGTTCCGGGAATACCCTGCCCGGCAGCAAAGTTGAGTCTGTCAGGCTCAAGTCATTTGCCTGCTCAGGCGCAGCATGGCAGGCTTGCGCCGGTAAGGCCCGGCCCGGACGGCACGGCTCAGCATGGGCAGGTCCCCGGGCACGGGGCAGAGCAGGCACGAGGCACAGCAGGCACGAGACATAAGGACTGGACACATGGCACGAGCGGTAGGCATCGACCTCGGGACGACCAACTCCGTCGTCGCGGTTCTGGAGGGCGGCGAGCCAACGGTCATCGCTAACGCGGAGGGATCGCGGACCACCCCGTCCGTGGTCGCGTTCGCGAAGAACGGCGAGGTACTCGTCGGTGAGGTCGCCAAGCGGCAGGCCGTGACCAACGTTGACCGTACGATCCGGTCGGTCAAGCGGCAGATGGGCACCGACTGGACCGTCACGATCGACGGCAAGAAGTTCACCGCCCAGCAGATCAGCGCGTTCATCCTGCAGAAGCTGAAGAGGGACGCCGAGGCATACCTCGGCGAGACGATCACGGACGCCGTGATCACCGTTCCCGCGTACTTCAGCGACGCGCAGCGTCAGGCCACGAAGGAAGCCGGGCAGATCGCCGGGCTCAACGTGCTGCGCATCATCAACGAGCCCACCTCGGCGGCACTGGCCTACCACCTGGAGAAGGAGAACGAGGCCACGATCCTGGTCTTCGACCTGGGCGGCGGCACCTTCGACGTCTCCCTGCTCGAGGTCGGCGAGGGCGTCGTCGAGGTCAAGGCCACCAGCGGTGACAACCACCTGGGCGGCGACGACTGGGATCAGCGGATCGTCGACTGGCTCGTCAAGGACTTCAAGAACAGCTACGGCATCGACCTGTCCAAGGACAAGATGGCGCTGCAGCGGCTGCGGGAGACCGCCGAGAAGACCAAGATCGAGCTGTCCAGCTCGACCGAGTCGCAGATCAACCTGCCCTACATCACCCACTCCGAGCAGGGTCCGCTGCACCTGGACACCAAGCTCACCAGGGCGGAGTTCCAGAAGATGACCTCCGACCTGCTCGACAGGTGCAAGGGCCCGTTCCAGCAGGTGATCAAGGACGCCGGGATCAAGCTCGGTGACATCCAGCACGTGGTGCTGGTCGGCGGCTCCACCCGGATGCCGGCCGTGGTCGACCTGGTCAAGGACCTGACCGGCGGCAAGGAGCCGAACAAGGGCGTGAACCCGGATGAGGTCGTCGCCGTGGGCGCCTGCCTGCAGGCCGGCGTGCTCAGGGGCGAGGTCAAGGACGTCCTGCTGCTCGACGTGACCCCGCTGTCGCTGGGCATCGAGACCAAGGGCGGCATCTTCACCAAGCTCATCGAGCGGAACACGACCATCCCCACCAAGCGATCGGAGATCTTCACCACCGCGGATGACAACCAGCCGTCGGTGCAGATCCAGGTGTTCCAGGGCGAGCGGGAGATCGCGGCCTACAACAAGAAGCTCGGAATGTTCGAGCTGACCGGCATCGCCCCGGCGCCGCGCGGGATCCCGCAGATCGAGGTCACCTTTGACATCGACGCGAACGGCATCGTGAACGTCTCGGCGAAGGACCTTGGCACCGGGAAGCAGCAGTCCGTCACCATCACCGGCGGATCGGCCCTGCCCAAGGAAGACATCGAGCGGATGATGGCCGACGCGGAGAAGTACGCCGAGGAGGACCGCAAGCGCCGCGAGGAGGCCGAGACCCGCAACCGCGCGGAGACCCTCGCCTACACCACGGAGAAGTTCCTCGCCGAGAACGCCGACAAGGTCCCCGACGACATCAAGTCCGAGGTGAACTCCGCGCTGGCGGACCTGAAGAAGGCACTGGAGGGGACCGACACCGAGGCCATCCGGACGGCAAGCGAGCACACGGCCCAGGTCAGCCAGAAGATGGGCACGGCCATCTACGCCCAGTCGCAGCAGGCGGCGGGCGCGCAGGCCGGAGCGTCGGCGGGCCCCGGAACGGCCGGGAACGCTGACGGGCAGTCCGGCGCCGGCGGTGACGACGAGGTCGTCGAGGCCGAGATCGTTGAGGACGAGAAGCCGGGTGAGCAAGAGGGTGGCGCCGCCTGATGAGTCAGGAACGCGAGGAGAGGGCCCGCCCGGTGATCCATGATCGACGCCGTATCGATCCGGTCACCGGGCAGGTGAGAGATCCGCAGGCAGGCGACCGGGGCCCGCACGCCGGGGCACGCCGCGGGCCCGGGGCGGAAGGAACGCAGGGAGCGGCGGAACCGGCGGCACCGGCCCGGCCCGGGCGGCACTCCGCGTCGCAGCCCGGCGGGACGGGCGGGACCGGCGGGACGGGCGCGGCCGGCGGGACGGGCGCGGCCGGCGGCTCCGGGAAGTCCGGCAGGGCCGGCGGCCCTGGCGGGACTGCCGGCCCGGCTGGGCCCGGCGGGGCGGGTGCCCCCGGCGGGGCGGGTGCCCCCGGCGTGCACGGCACTCCGGGCGCCGCTGGCCAGGAGCCGGCGGGCGGGCACCTGGCCGCGGGCAGTGCCGATGCCGCAGAGGAAGCCGGAGCTGCGGCGAGGCTCGCCGAGCGGACCGCGGACCTGCAGCGGCTTCAGGCGGAATACGCCAACTACCGCAAGCGGGTCGAGCGTGACCGGCTCGCGGTACGCGAGCAGGCTCTGGCCAACGTGCTGACCGAGCTGCTGCCGGTCCTCGACGACATCGGCAGGGCACGCGAGCACGGCGAGCTGACCGGGGGCTTCAAGTCCGTCGCCGAGTCGCTGGAGGCCACCGTCGGGAAGCTGGGCCTGACCAGCTTCGGGGAGGAGGGCGAGCCCTTCGACCCGAACCTGCACGAGGCGCTGATGCACGAGTACTCGGACGAGGTCACCGAGCCGACCAGCGTCCGCGTCCTGCAGCCCGGCTACAAGGTCGGCAGCAGGATCCTCCGCCCGGCCCGGGTGGCCGTCGCGGAACCCGGAGGGCCCGGGCCGGCCAGCTCATCCGGTGAGCCGGCGAGCGGCAGGGCGCAGCCAGACCAGGATGAGGTCACCGGGAAGCCGCAGGAAGCCGGCGAGTCCGGTAATGCCGCGGCCGGCCAGGAAGCCGCCGGCCCGTCCGGCGCGTCCGGCCCGTCCGGAGCACCAGGCCCGCCCGGCGCTGAGGCTGACTGACATCCAACCGCGCAACAGGAGAACCGTTGAGCACCAAGGACTTCCTTGAGAAGGACTACTACAAGGTCCTGGGCGTCTCCAAGAACGCGACCGCCGACGACATCAAGAAGTCGTACCGGAAGCTAGCCCGCAAGTACCACCCGGATGCGAACAAGGGTGATGCGTCCGCCGAAGAGCGCTTCAAGGAGATCTCCGAGGCCTACAACGTCCTGTCCGACACCAAGCGGCGCAAGGAGTACGACGAGGCCCGCTCGCTCTTCGGCGGCGGCGGCGTCCGCATGCCGGGCTCGGGCGGTGGTGCCGGCGGTTACACCTTCGACCTCGGCGACCTGTTCGGCGGCGGTACCAGCGGTACCGGCGGCCGGCTCGGCGACCTGCTCGGCGGGATGTTCGGCGGCAGGTCCACCCAGGCCCGGCCGCGCCGTGGCGCTGACATCGAGACCGAGACGTCGCTGAGCTTCAGCGACGCGATCGACGGGACGACGGTGCCGCTGCAGCTAGCCGGGGAAGGGCCGTGCCGGGTATGCCTCGGCACCGGGGCCAAGGCGGGTACCACGCCGCGGGTCTGCCCGACCTGTCAGGGCACCGGCCAGGCCAGCCGCAACCTGGGCAGCTTCGCCTTCTCGGAGCCGTGCCGGACCTGCCGCGGCAGGGGCCTGGTGGTCGACGACCCGTGCCCGGCCTGCAAGGGCAGCGGCCGGGCGATGTCGACCCGGACGATCCAGGCCAGGATCCCGGCAGGCGTCGACAATGGCCAGCTCATCAAGCTGAAGGGCAAGGGGGCCCCCGGCGAGCGCGGCGGCCCGCCTGGCGACCTGCTGGTACGGGTGCATGTCGCGCCCCATCCGGTGTTCGGGCGGTCGGGTCCCAACCTGACCCTGACGATCCCGGTGACGTTCCCTGAGGCCGCGCTGGGTGGCGAGGTGAAGGTGCCGTCGCTGCGCGGTGCGCCGGTCAGCCTCAAGATCCCGCCAGGCACGCCGAACGGGCGCACGTTCCGGGTTCGCGGCAAGGGGATCAGGAAGAAGGACGGCACCTACGGCGACCTCCTGGTCACAGTGAACGTGCAGGTGCCGAAGGACCTGGGCGGCGAGGCCAAGGACGCGCTGGAGAACTTCCGCAAGCTGACAGCGGGCCCGGACCCGCGCGATGACCTGCTGCGCCGGGCCGCCGCGCGTTGACCTGCCCGGACTTGCCGGGCCCGCCCGGCCTGCCGGGCGCTGGCGCTGACTGACCGAGAGGAGATGACGTGACCAGCCAGTTCGAGATGTCGGACGACACGCCCGTCTACGTGATCTCCGTGGCCGCCCAGCTATCCGGCCTGCATCCGCAGACCCTGCGCGCCTACGACCGGCTCGGACTGGTCTCACCGGGGCGGGCCGCCGGGCGCGGCCGTCGTTACTCGCTCCGGGACATCCTGATGCTGCGGGAGGTCCAGCGGCTGTCCCAGGAGGAGGGAGTGAACCTCTCAGGGATCAAGCGGATCCTGGAACTGGAGGACGAGAGCCAGCGCAACCAGGTGCTCGTCGCCGAGATGAGCGCCGAGATCGCCCAGCTTCGCGCTGAGCTGGAGTCGACGCGAGCGGTGGCGGCCAGGCTGGCCGGCCTGCTGCGCAGCCGGGGAGAGTCCGCGGCGCTGGTGCCGGTCCGCTCTGCGCGGAGCGGCTACCGGCACCGGAGCGGGCCGGAAGACGCACCCGGCATGACAGCCCTGCCTGCCGCGGCCCCGGCCCCGTCCGCTTCCGCACCGCCCCAGGCCGCCGGCCAGGCCGCGGCAGCCCTCGCGCTCCCGCCGGCCGGACCCGCCGGCGCCCTAACATCAACGAGCACTGCGCCGCCCGCGGCACCGGCCGCGGGGGAGGAACAACATGGCTGATGACAAGCTGACCCGCAAGAGCCAGGAGGCGATCTCCGACGCGGTCCGCCGGGCCACCGAGGCCGGCAATCCCAGCGTCGACGGGCTGCACCTGCTGGCGGCCCTGATCGAGCAGGAAGGCGGCACGGCAGCGCCACTGCTGCGCGCCGTCGGCGCCGACCCGGCCGCCGTGCTGGCCCGCACCGAGGAGGCGCTTCGCAGGCTGCCGAGCGCCGCCGGCGCCACGGTCAGCGCGCCGGAGACCTCGCGGCAGGTCCTGGCGGCGCTGTCCGCCGCGGCCAAGAGGGCCCGGGAGATGTCGGATGAGTACGTCTCGACCGAGCACCTGCTGGTCGGGCTCGCCTCCGATGGCGGCGAGGCCGCCGCCCTGCTGCGCCAGGCAGGGGCCGGCCCGGACCAGCTGCTGGCCGCGTTCGAGCAGGTGCGCGGGCACGCCCGGGTCACCTCGCCCGACCCCGAGGGGACCTACAAGGCCCTGGAGAAGTACGGCATCGACCTGACCCGCAGCGCCCGCGAGGGCAGGCTGGACCCGGTCATCGGCCGTGACGCGGAGATCCGGCGGGTCATCCAGGTGCTGTCGCGCCGGACCAAGAACAACCCCGTGCTGATCGGCGAGCCCGGCGTCGGGAAGACAGCCGTCGTCGAGGGCCTGGCCCAGCGGATCGTGGCCGGCGACGTGCCCGAGTCACTTCGCGGGAAGCGGGTGGTGGCACTCGACCTGGGCTCGATGGTGGCAGGCGCCAAGTACCGCGGCGAGTTCGAGGAACGGCTCAAGGCCGTGCTCAACGAGATCAAGGAGAGCGACGGCCAGATCATCACGTTCATCGACGAGCTGCACACCGTCGTCGGTGCCGGGGCCGCCGAGGGCGCCATGGACGCGGGCAACATGCTCAAGCCCATGCTGGCCCGCGGTGAGCTGCGGATGGTCGGGGCGACCACGCTGGATGAGTACCGGGAGCGGATCGAGAAGGACCCGGCCCTGGAGCGCCGGTTCCAGCAGGTGCTGGTCGCCGAGCCGTCCGTGGAGGACACCATCGCGATCCTGCGCGGGCTCAAGGGCCGTTACGAGGCGCATCACCAGGTGCAGATCTCCGACGCGGCGCTGGTGGCGGCCGCCACGCTGTCCGACCGCTACATCACCGCGAGGTTCCTGCCCGACAAGGCGATCGACCTGGTCGACGAGGCCGCGTCGCGGCTGCGCATGGAGATCGACTCGCGCCCGGTCGAGATCGACGAGCTGCAGCGGATCGTGGACCGGATGAAGATGGAGGAGCTTGCGCTGGCGAAGGAGTCCGACCCGGCCAGCAGGGAGCGGCTGGAGCGGCTGCGCGCTGACCTTGCCGACCGCCAGGAGCAGCTGACGGCGCTCATTGCCCGCTGGGATCAGGAGAAGGCAAGCCTGAACAAGGTGGGCGAGCTCAAGAAGCGCCTGGATGACCTGCGCGGCCAGGCCGAGCGAGCGCAGCGGGACGCGGACTTCGAGACGGCGTCGCGGCTGATGTACGGCGACATCCCGGCGCTGGAGCGGGAGATCGCAGCGGCGTCCGCGGCAGCCGACTCGGCGGCTGACGGGCAGGCCGCAGGGTCCGGCCCGGCCGGGGGACCCGTGGCGGCGCCGATGGTCAAGGAGGAGGTCGGCCCGGACGACGTCGCCGACGTGGTGTCCGCGTGGACCGGCATCCCGGCTGGCCGGCTGCTCGAAGGCGAGACCGGGAAGCTGCTGCGGATGGAAGGCGAGCTGGGCAGGCGGCTGGTGGGGCAGGCCCGGGCGGTGCAGGCGGTCTCCGATGCGGTCCGCAGGTCCCGTGCCGGCATCTCGGACCCGGACCGGCCGTCCGGCTCGTTCCTGTTCCTTGGCCCGACCGGCGTCGGCAAGACGGAGCTTGCCAAGGCGCTCGCGGAGTTCCTGTTCGACGACGAGCGGGCGATGATCCGCATCGACATGAGCGAGTACTCCGAGCGGCATTCGGTCGCCAGGCTGGTCGGCGCGCCCCCGGGCTACGTGGGATACGAGGAGGGCGGCCAGCTTACCGAGGCGGTCCGGCGGCGTCCGTACTGCGTGGTGCTCCTCGACGAGGTGGAGAAGGCGCATCAGGAGGTCTTCGACATCCTGCTGCAGGTGCTCGACGATGGCCGGCTGACCGACGGCCAGGGCCGGACCGTGGACTTCCGCAACACGATCCTGATCCTGACCTCCAACCTCGGCTCGCAGTTCATCGCCGACCCGGCTCTGGACGAGGCGGCGAAACGGGATGCGGTGATGAACGTGGTCCGGCAGACCTTCAAGCCCGAGTTCCTGAACCGCCTCGATGACATCATCCTGTTCGACGCGCTGACGACAGAGGACCTGACGCAGATCGTCGACCTGCAGGTGGCCAGGCTCGCCAGCCGGCTGTCTGACAGGCGGCTGAGCCTGCAGGTCACGCCGGCGGCGCGGGAGTGGCTGGCACTCACCGGCTTCGACCCGGTCTACGGAGCGCGGCCGCTGCGACGGCTGATCCAGTCCGCGATCGGCGATGAGCTCGCACGCAAGCTGCTGGCCGGGGACATCATCGACGGTGACACCGTGCTGGTCGACCTGGATGAGGCCACTGACCGGCTCACCGTGCGGCCAGAGCGGGAAACTGCAGGCACGGCGGCTGCCGCAGCTGAAGGCTGATGCAAGGGCCATTCAGAACGCACATCCGGCGCTCAGCCTCTGGCCCGGGCCGGCCAGCGGTGTAACCGGAGGTCGAGCAGCTCGTCGTAGGCGTCCGGCGGCAGCCCCAGGTCATTGCGGATCCGGTACCGCAGCCGCAGCAGAAGCTCCAGCTCGGCCTGATCGTCGCCGGGCTCCCCGAGCCGCCCGGCGGCGCCGCCATTGCCGCCAGGCTGATGACGCGCGGAGCCGGCGCGGGCCAGGCATGCCTCCACGCCCGCGGTGACCCAGTCCAGCGCGCCAGCCAGATCGCCCTGCTCCGCCAGCAGCTCTGCCACGAGATCGCAGGCGCGCGGATCGCGTCTGCCCGCCTCGGCAAGCTCGCCCAGCAGCCTCCTGGCCTCCGGCTCCCTGCCGAGCAGGAACAGGGCACGCGCCAGCGGGACCCTGGGGTCGACGAATGCCGGACCGCCGTCGGCCAGCGCCATCTCGAACTCCCGCGCCGCCGCGGACGGGTCATTGGCCAGCAGCCACTGCTCGCCCGCCCGCAGGAACGCCTCCGCGCGGGTCATCAGCTCGCTCTGCGCCGCGGTCGCCGCCAGCCTGGTCATCCGCTGCGCGGCGGCGGCGTGATCGCCGGTGGCCGCGGCGTCGAACTCGATCTCGTCGAACTCGTCCCGACTCAGCACCGCCACGCCACTGGGATACCCAGCCTGAGGCCTGTCGATGCCGGCAATCAGCCCAGAACCGGCGGGACGGGCAAACCCGTCGGTAACTACGCATCCGGTACCCGCAACGACAACGACAGCGAGCCTTGAGCCCGCGTCCGTCGCCCCGGCACCCAGCCGCTCTGCCGGGAGCTGAGCAAGCGCCGCAGCGGCCGGTTCCCTCGCCGGGATCGAGGTCTAGCGGCGCGCTCGCTCCAGCGCGTCCCAGAAGCCGCGCCGCAGCGCATGCCTGACGTCGTCGTGCAGCAGCGAGTCGATCGGCAGCGAAGATCCTTGCAGCAGCCTGGCCTCCAGGTCCGACGGCATCCGCGGCTTGCGTGCCAGCACCGCCTCCAGCCAGAGCGCGGGGGCATCGCGCGCGACAGATTCGCCGAAACTGAACCCCTCGCCATGGGCGGCCTGCACGGCATCGGCCAGCGCTACTGTGACCGCCTGGGCTGGCTGGCCCACCGGCCCGGCCGGGCCAGCCAGCCGCATGCCGCCAGCGCCCGGCTGGTCGGGCGGCGGTGCCGCGAGGAACTGCGGCACCGCGGCAGGCAGGAGATCCGGCTGGGCGGGCGCGGGCGGCCCGGAAGGCCGTTCATCTGGCGTGGCGAGCGGATAGCTCGCGGAGTCCCGGAGCCCGTTCCGCACATCGCTACGGACCGCCGCCAGGCCGTACGGACCGTCCTGGCCGGGCGCCCCATAGGGGATACCGCCACGCGGCGGCGAATGCTGCCCATCACCAGCGGTAGCGCGCTCGGCAGGGTACCCCGGACGGTGGTAAGCAGACGGTCCCGCCGGGATCGCGCCCGGTTGCGCCTGCGCTGGCCAGCCCTGGTCGAACGAGCCGCCGTACCCTGCCTGGCCGGCGATGTCGTGCTGTCCGCGGGCAACGCCGTCGTACCCGCCGCGACCGCTGCGGTCTGCCTGGACGGCGCCAGGCGCCGGAGCATGGGACTCGGTCCCGCCATAAGAACTGGCCAGCGCGCCGCCCGGGTCACTTCTCAGGCCCGGCCCGGGCAGGTCCATCGCCGCGTGCCGGGATGCGCGGGACGAATGGGAGTGGGCCGTGCCGGGCGCGCGAGCTTCGCCCAGCCCGACGGGACCCTCCTGCATGCCAGGCTCATCCCGCGCGCCCGGGCTGCTCGGGTTCTCCGGGTAACGCGGACCGTCCCGGGCCTCCGGCGAGCCGGGCGGATAGCGCGGACCGCTCCTCGGCTCCGGAGCCTCCGGCGGATAGGGCGGCGCGTAACCGCCTGCCGAGGCGATGGCAAGCGCAGCCGATCCGTGCCCCGCTCCGGCCAGGCCATTGCCATGCCCGTTGGCAGCGCCCGGGGCGGCGAACTCAGCCCCACGGTAGACGGTGCCGTTATCGACGGGCTCGGCGCCGGCGATCAGGTCGACAAACGGGCGAAGGTGAGCGGCGGATACCTCCAGAACGTCATCGCACTCCTGGCGGAGCGTCCGGGAGGCCGCGCTCTTCCCGTCGGCGGTCACGTGCACAATGACGACCCGCACTCCCAGGTCCTGGACCTCGGCGATCACCTCAGTGAGGTTGTCCTCGGCGCTGATCACGACCGCGTCGCTGATTGCCCGGTTCCGGGCCAGCGTGGTCAGGTCCCTGCGCAGTTCCGTCTCGACCCCACCGCGATTGCCGGGCCGGATGCGGGCCAGGCGGAGCTTCAGGCCCTGCAGGTCGGCGAGCATGTCGTGCTCTTCGGTGCGCCTGCCCTCGACCGTCGGCTCATACCAGTAGCAGCGCAGCAGGGGCAGCCCGGTCCGGTCCCGCGCGAGCCCGGAGAGCAGCTTGAGAAGGCCGGGGTAATCCCAGGAGACCGAGTCACGATGGCGGGTGCCATGGACGGCCATTGCCCCGTCAGCGAGCACATAGCTCGCGTCGACGAACAACGCGCAGCGATCCACTCGATACCGCCCTTCCCTTGACGCGAGACGTTACCAGCGCAGGGTCACCAGCGTGGTGCTTAGCGCGCATCACGATGGCCAGGTCACATCGCCGGGGGCCCGGTACATACCAGCAGACTCACGACACTGCGCACAGAAAGCTACCAGAACGTTCAGACGGGATTGGGAGTCCTGACGATTCACATACGGTCCGGGGCCACGTCGCCAGGTAGGCTCGGCAACCGTGACCGACCGCGACGAGCTGCTCCGGGCTATCCGGGACCGTGCCGTGGTTCACGCCGACGTGATCTTGTCGTCCGGCCGGCGCGCGAGCTGGTACGTCGACCTGCGGCGGATCTTGCTCGACGGCCGCGTGGCGCCGCTGGCCGGACGGGTCATGCTGGCAGCAACCGCAGACCTCGACTACGAGGCTGTCGGCGGCCTGACCCTAGGCGCCGACCCGGTTGCCAGCGCGATGATGCACGCCGCGGCCGCGCAAGGGCGCTGGCTGGACGCTTTCGTGGTCCGCAAGGAGGGCAAGGCTCACGGGCTGCAGCGCCGGATCGAGGGGCCTGAGGTGGCCGGCCGGAGAGTGCTTGCGGTCGAGGACACGTCGACGACGGGCGGTTCAGTGCTGACAGCAGTGGACGCGCTCCGCGAGGCGGGCGCCGACGTGGCAGGCGTTGCCGTGGTGGTCGAGCGCGGAGCACGGGACGCCATCGCCGCCCGCGGCCTGCCCTATCGCGCGGCCTTCGAGCTTGCCGATCTGGGGCTGGCCGAGCCGGCACGACCCGCGTCCTGACCTGCCGCGGCTGGCACGGGATACTTGTTGCCAGGCACGAGGAGAGGGAGTTGCCATGCCGATCGCGACCCCTGAGGTCTACGCGCAGATGCTGGACCGCGCCAAGGAGCGAGGTTTCGCTTACCCCGCGATCAACGTGACCTCCAGCCAGACCCTGAACGCCGCGATCCGCGGCTTCGCCGAGGCAGGCAGCGACGGCATCGTCCAGGTTTCCACCGGCGGCGCCGAGTACCTGTCCGGCCAGGGAGTCAGGGACATGGTCACCGGCGCGGTGGCGCTGGCGCATTTCGCGCAGGTCGTCGCGGCCAGGTACCCGGTGCACATCGCACTGCACACCGACCACTGCCCGAAGGACAAGCTGGACGGCTACATGCGGCCGTTGCTGCAGATCTCCGCCGAGCGGGTTGCCCGCGGCGAGGAGCCGCTGTTCCAGTCGCACATGTGGGATGGCTCCGCCGTGCCGCTGGCGGACAACCTGCGGATCGCGGCCGAGCTGCTGGAGAAGTGCGCGGCCGCCCGGATCGTCATGGAGATGGAGATCGGCGTTGTCGGCGGTGAGGAGGACGGGGTCACCGGCGAGATGAACGAGAAGCTGTACTCCACTCCCGACGACGCGCTTGCGACGGCCGAGGCGGTCGGGCTCGGTGAGCGCGGGCGGTACCTGCTGGCCGCGACCTTCGGGAACGTGCACGGCGTCTACAAGCCCGGGCACGTCAAGCTCCGGCCGTCAATCCTCAAGGAGATCCAGGACGCGGTCGGCGCCAGGTACGGCACCGAGAAGCCGTTCAGCCTGGTTTTCCACGGCGGTTCCGGATCAGCCCTGGAGGAGATCCGCGAGGCCATCTCCTACGGCGTGGTCAAGATGAACGTGGACACCGACACCCAGTACGCCTTCACCCGGCCGGTGGCGGGCCACATGTTCACCAATTACGACGGGGTGCTCAAGGTCGACGGCGACGTTGGCAGCAAGAAGGCCTACGACCCGCGGTCCTGGGGCAAGGCAGCCGAGGAGTCGATGACAGCGCGAGTGGTTCAGGCCTGCGAGGACCTGCTGTCGGCGGGAACCCACCAGTCCTGAGCGCTGGCCTGGCCTGAGCACCCGAGTCCTGAGCGCCGGCGGGCCGGGCGCCCGAGTCCTGAGCGCCGGCGGGCCCCCCGGACGCTGTCAGCGGGCTAGTGCTCCTCATCTGGTGAGCCGAGCCATGCGGTACTGGCCGCGTATGATCCTGCTCGAAGGCCACGGGGCCGCCAGCCGCCGTCAAGCTATCGCCCTGCGGTGTAACCGTCTGCCCGGATGCTGATGCGGCAAGTCACTTTCCGGCGCGGGCGAACGCTGCCCTTATCGACGACACCACCTGGGCGGGAGCGATCGTGATCTCGCTCCAGGTGAAGTGGATGACCTCGAAACCCGCTTCTCGCAGCCGGGCGTCCCTTCTCAGCTGAGCAATTGCCGTGCCCCGGTTGTCGTACTTAAAGGCGCCGTCAGCTTCGGCAATCGTGCGGTGCTGCCGCCAGAAGAAGTCCGCGCGGCCAATCCGTCCCTCATCCTCGCCGCCAACCCATACCTGAAGCTCGGGAGGCGGAAGGCCGTGCTCGCTGAATGCCACGCGGCCGATGGACTCAAGAGCCGACTCCGAGCCGGCATCGCTAAATGCCACGACCTGCCGAGCCCGGGCAATCCCCGGCCAGCAGGCACAGTCCGCCAGTACAGCCCGCAGCGACGCCTTGGTCGCCAGGCCGCGGCGCAGTGCCGAGTCCGCCACCACGACACCATCCCGCAGCGGCAGGCAGCGCGCTAGGTCAATGACTGTTCTCGCTGCTGAGGTGACGGGGAGTCCGCGTACGGTGACCACGTGACATTCCGGCAGGCTTGCAACGTGCAGCCGAACCCCCGGCCTGGCCATACTGCGGCTGCCCGCCGCATCCCGTCGGCGGGTCAGCGTCACGGTGCCATCGGGCATGGAGCCGAGCAGGTCAAGGCCATGGATCACGGCCGCTGACTGGTGGCTTGCCACTATCTCTGACCCCGGGCACGTGCCGGGTGGGCATGCTGGTTTCCCTGCTGCGGCCAGGGCTATTGCCACGCTTAGCGCATGAGCGTCAGCCCGAGGCAGCTCGGAAGCTCTAGCTGCGCCGGCCTTTGCATAGACGCCGCGGGAGAGCGGCACGATCATGCCACGCCGGACGAGGGCACGGAATTGGCTAGGCGAGATCTCGGCGCGAGCGATGATGTCCGCCCTGCTCAGCACGGCCGGTAAACGCGGTAGCCCTGATCGGGACGAGAAAGAACTTGCAGCCACGCGACCATCGTCGTCTCTGCCACCGACATATCACGACTCTTGACGTGATCACATGCTGCCCGACCTGCTTATCACGGGTTATGACCATGATCACGCCAGTTTTGCCCAAGTATGTCTGGCAAAAGGTCGTGAAAGGTCGTCGCCCGGGGCGGGCCAGACCGACCAAGGACCCTCCGCAGCCCGTGATAGCGGCATGCCGGGCGTGGCGAGACCGTCAATGGCCGCGGCGCCGCGAGGTGCGGCAGGATGTAGCCCATGGCGCATGAGAACCTCCTCGGCGAGCCGCCGCCAGCCATGCTGCCGGAGAACCATGACGCCGACCAGGCGCTGGCCAGCGCTGAAGCCCCTGCCGAGGTGGCAGCCAGGTTCCCGGCGTTCAGCGCGGCGTGGGCAGAACTCGCCGCCCGCGCGCTCGACGCCGGAGAGCCCGTCGCTGCCTACGCGTACGCCAGGACCGGGTATCACCGGGGCCTGGACCAGTTGCGACGGGCGGGGTGGAAGGGGTACGGCCCGATTCCGTGGGACCATCAGCCCAACCGCGGGTTCCTGCGCTCGCTGTACCTGCTGGGCGTTTCCGCAGCGGCGATCGGCGAGGACGATGAGGCGGCGAGGTGCCGCGAGTTCCTCGCCGACAGCAGCCCGGAGGCAGCCGCCGCGCTCGCGGGTCGCTGACGAAGGGGCCCAGGCCGAAACGGCCCCTGGCCCGGCAGGCGCCGCTGACCGGCAGGCGCCGCCGACCGGCAGCGCCACTGGCGGAGGCCGCGACCCGCGCTTGCCCGGGCCGGGGGAGAGAGCCAGGGATATCAGCTAGCGGGTGGACGGCTGCGGCAAGCCGGTAGCATCGCATCGCAAGCCCCCTGCCGAATTTGCCCGCCGCAAAGTCGACAGGGGCTTCGGCGTCAGAGCGGAAGGGCGTGGTGCGATGCCCGCCATCGTCATCGTGGGCGCGCAGTGGGGCGACGAGGGCAAGGGCAAGGCAACGGACCTGCTCGGCGACAGCGTCGACTATGTCGTGCGCTACCAGGGCGGGAACAACGCTGGTCACACGGTCGTGATCGGCGAGGAGAGCTACGCGCTGCACCTGCTCCCGGCCGGGGTGCTGTCCAGGAGCGCCACGCCGGTCATCGGCAACGGCGTCGTCATAGACCCGGCTGTGCTGATCTCGGAGATCGACGGCCTAGCCGCGCGCGGCGTGCCCTGCGACCGCCTGCTGATCTCCGCCAGCGCGCACCTGATCATGCCGCATCACATAGCCCTGGACAAGGTGACGGAACGCTTCCTCGGCGGCGCCCGGATCGGCACGACCGGCCGCGGTATCGGCCCGGCCTATGCCGACAAGGCGGCACGGATGGGCATCAGGGTTCAGGACCTGTTCGACCCCGGGATCCTCGCGCAGAAGCTGGAGCTTGTGCTCCGCGAGAAGAACCAGGTCCTCACCAAGGTCTACAATCGCCGCGGCATCGATGCCGCCAGCGCCGCCAAGGAGTACCTGGGCTTCGCCGACCGGATCGGCCGGTACGTCGCGGACACCAGCCTGGTCCTGAACAAGGCGCTCGACGAGGGGAAGCTGGTGCTGCTGGAAGGCGCCCAGGCCACGCTGCTCGACGTGGACCACGGCACGTACCCGTTCGTGACCTCGTCGCTGCCGACCGCCGGCGGTGCGTGCGCCGGCGCGGGGATCGGCCCGACCCGGATCACCAGGGTGATCGGAATTCTCAAGGCCTACACCACCAGGGTGGGCGCAGGCCCTTTCCCCACCGAGCTGACCGGCACCGAGGGCGAGTGGCTGCGGCAGGCTGGCCAGGAGTACGGCGTCACGACCGGCCGCCCGCGGCGCACCGGCTGGTTCGACGCGGTCATTGCCCGGTATGCCACCAGGGTGAACGGGCTCACCGACTACTTCCTCACCAAGCTCGACGTGCTGTCCGGGCTGGAGAAGGTGCCCGTGTGCGTGGCCTACGAGGTGGGCGGGGCCAGGCATGACGAGATGCCGATGACGCAGACCGAGTTCCACCACGCCCGGCCGGTCTATGAGTACCTGGACGGCTGGCAGCAGGACATCTCGGCGGCCCGGTCGTTCGATGAGCTGCCGCCCAGCGCGCAACGCTACGTGCGGGAACTCGAGGACATGATCGGCGCCCCGGTGTGCGGGATCGGGGTCGGGCCGCGCCGCGACCAGACCCTGCAGCTCCGGCCGCTCATCTGAGTTCCCGGACCACGACTGCCGGGCCCCGAGCGCCTGCGGGAACCTGCGGCAGGAAGGCTCATAGTCGACAAGAAATACCTATATGCTTGTCGTCATGAGTGCATACCGCCGGACGATCCCGGCCGAGGCGGCCGGCGAACTGGAGCGTCTTTCGGCGGTACTGGAGAACTACCGGCTGCGCTCGGCTGCGCTAGCCCGTGAGCTGGCCGAGCAGATCCACGCCTGCCTGCATGCAGGCGCCACCTGGGGCGAGGTCGGCGAGCGGCTCGGAATGACCAAGCAGGGTGCCCGCGATCACTGGGGCAGGTATATCCAGGGAATGATGGACGAGCGGACAGCTCCCGCCCGGCCACCGCAGGGCCTGTCCCGTCCCGGGCGGAGACCGGGTAACCGCAGCAGCGGCTCCGAATCGCAGGGCGATCCACCGCCGTGACCAGCCTGCCGGCGTGGCGGAGGCTGAGCTCTGGCGTGCTGGCCGATCGGCAGTTCCGGGTGTTGTGGATCGCTCAGGCGGTCTCGCTCACCGGGTCCGCGGTTACCCAGGTGGTACTGCCGTTGCTGATGTATCAGCGAACCCGTTCCCCCGCCGCCACGTCCGTGCTGGCGGCCACCGAGGCCATCCCCTACGTCGTCTTCGGCCCGGTCGCGGGCGTGGTCGCCGACCGTGTCCGTCGGCGCCCGTTCCTGGTCCGGCAGGTCATGACAGAGCTTGCCGAGGGCTTGCGCTTCCTGTGGGACGACACGATCATCCGCGCCCTGGTCGCGGTGAGCCTGGCGCTGAGCGTGGCGGGCGGCGGAGTGTTCGGGCTCCTGGTGGTCTACGCGACGCGTGGTCTCGGCCTGCCAGCGCACAGCGCGCTGATCGGGCTGTTCTATAGCGCGGCCGCCCTCGGCGGGCTTGGAGCGGCGGTCTACGCGTCCGTGCTGGGTCGTCGTGCGGGCCCGGTCCGGGCCGCCCTGCTGGCCCTGGCGGCCAGCCCGGTGCTGCTGGCAGCGGTCGCTACGGCTCATCTGGTTATCGCCGCCCTGGCACTGGTCGCGGCCTGGGCGATCACCTACTCGGGCGTGACCATCAGTGCCATAACCGCCCGGCAGGTCCGCATACCAAGCCGGTTGCAGGGCCGGGTCAACACCACTGCGCGGCTGCTGGGCTGGGGGATCGGCTGGCCAGCCGGGGCGGCAATAGCCGGAGTGCTGGCCGGTCCGATCGGCGTACGCGGCGCCTATCTGCTAGCCGCTGCCGTTCTCGCCCTGGTGGCCGTGCTGGCGTGGGTGTCGCCCCTTCGCAACGCAAACGCCGGCTCCCGGCAGCGGCGTTAGCCCAGCCGGTAGGCTCACCGGGGTGCGGGTTCTGGTGATCGGCTCGGGTGGCCGCGAGCACGCCCTGGTCCGGGCGCTGGCCGCCGACCCGGACGTGACCGCCCTGCACGCCGCGCCCGGCAACCCGGGCATCGCCGTGCTCGCCGATATTCACCGGGTCACGGTCACTGACCCGGCCGCGGTCACCGCCCTTGCCCGGGCCGTGCGGGCGGACCTGGTCGTCATCGGGCCGGAGGCACCGCTGGTCGCCGGGGTGGCCGAGGAGGTCAGGGGCGCAGGCGTGGCCTGTTTCGGCCCGGACCGGGCGGCGGCGCTGATAGAGGGCTCAAAGTCGTTCGCCAAGGACGTCATGACCACGGCCGGAATCCCTACCGCGGCGGCCCGGACCTGCGACACCGCCGCCGAGGTGGCCGCGGCCCTGGATGAGTTCGGCGCGCCGTACGTGGTGAAGGCCGACGGCCTGGCAGCGGGGAAGGGCGTGGTCGTGACGGCCGACCGGGGGGAGGCCGAGGAGCATGCGCGGGCGTCAGGCCGCGTGGTCGTCGAGGAGTTCCTGAACGGCCCCGAGGTGTCGGTGTTCGCCCTCGCTGACGGCCGCACCGCGCTGGCCCTGATGCCTGCCCAGGACTACAAGCGCGCCCACGACGATGACGCCGGCCCGAACACCGGCGGCATGGGCGCCTACGCGCCGTTGCCGTGGGCCCCGGAAGGGCTGGCCGAGGAGACGCTGGCCACCGTCATCAGCCCCGCGCTGGCCGAGCTGCGGCGGCGCGGCGCCCCGTACGCCGGCCTGCTCTATGCGGGCCTGTGCCTGACCGAAGCCGGGCTGCGGGTGGTGGAGTTCAACGCCCGCTTCGGCGACCCGGAGTCGCAGGTCGTCCTCGACCGGCTGGCCACTCCGCTGGCCGGGCTGCTGCACGCGGCCGCGGCCGGTGACCTGGCCTCGGCAGGCCCGCTGTCCTGGGAACCCGGCTGCGCGGTGACGGTAGTGATCGCGGCCGAGGGCTACCCGGGGAGGCCGGTCACCGGCGACGAGATAGAGATTCAGGATTCAGAACGCAGCCCGCGCGGTTACCTCCTGCACGCTGGCACGGCGCTCCGGGGCGACCGCCTGGTGTCGGCGGGGGGACGGGTGCTCAACGCCGTCGGCTCCGGCCCGGACCTGGCCGCTGCCCGTGCCGCGGCCTACCGGATGGCCCGGGCGGTGCGGATGCGCGGCGGCTGGTATCGCCGCGACATCGCCGAGGCGCCAGCCGGATCACGCGCCTCCCGCGCCTCCCGCTCACCCCGCTCACCCTGCTCACCAGGTTCGCCCGACGCGCCCGGCGCCTCCGGCCTGCCCGGCCTGCCCGTCTCGCCCGAGGCGCACGGCGCAGCCCGGGGCGGCTAATGCCCGGCGCGGATGCGGCGGACCCGGCCGCCGCACGGTCCGGCGGCAATCCCGGCCGCGCCGATCCGCTGGCTCCAGCAGCCTCTCCGGGGCAGGCAGCCCCTTCCCGGCCTGCGCCATCCGGCGCCGGCACCGAACTGCGGGTAACGACCGTCGAGCTGTTCTTCGACCTGGTCTTCGCGTTCACGCTCACCCAGCTCACCGTGCTGCTGGGGCGGAACCTCTCAGCGGCCGGAGCGGTCCGCGTACTGCTGATCTTCGGTGTGCTCTGGTGGATGTACGGCGGATACGCCTGGCTGACCAATGCGCGGCCGCCAGTGCACGCTCCCGAGCGGCTGCTGCTGCTGGCGGCCATGGCCGGGTTCCTGATCGCCGGCCTGGCGATCCCTGGCGCCTTCGGCCCCGACGGCATCGCGCTCGGCCTTGGATATCTGCTCGTCGTTCTAGTGCACGCTTACCTCTACCTCCGGGTAAACCGGAACATCCTGCGGATCGCCCCGTTCAACGTGGCGTCGGCGCTGATGGTCATCGGCGCCGGAGCGATCGCCAGCCAGGGCGGCGGCCGGGCCGCGGTCCCTGCGGCGGTCTACCTGCTGTGGGTGCTCGCACTGCTGGTCCAGGCCGGCTCACCGCTCATCGTGCATCCGGCCGGCCGGTTCGCCATCCGCGCTGGTCATGCCGTCGAGCGGCACAGCGCACTGGTGATCGTGGCGCTCGGCGAGTCGGTCGCCGCGGTGGGGATAGGCGCGGCCCGGCTGGCCGCCGAGCAGAGCGGGATATCCGCGGCCGTCATCGCCGCTGCAGTGCTCGGCCTGGCTCTCGCAGTCGCCATGTGGTGGGCACTGTTCGGCGGCGACGAGGACCGGCGCGCCGAGGAGGCGCTTGCCTCGGCCGCTGAGGGCCGCCGCACCAGGCTTGTTCTCGGCGCTTACTTCTACGCGTTCATCCCGCTGCTGCTCGGCGTGGTCGCCATGGCCGCCGGGATGCAGCGGGCAGTTGAGCACGCCATCACGTTCGCTGGCGCCGGCGCGGGCGACGCCGCCGTGCTCGCTGCCGGAGCTGCGCTGCTGCTGGGCGGCAGCGCGCAGGTGATCCGGGTACTGGGCATCGGCCAGGTCCGGATCAGGGTGATCGCCGCTGTCGCGGCGCTGGTCACGCTGGTCGTCGGGGTGACTGCCGGCCTGACCGCCCAGCTAGCGCTGCTCACCGTGATGATGGCTGCGATGCTCGTGGCCGAGCACCGCGCCGCCGGTCATGCGGCAACCCGGTGATACACGGCAGGATAGAGCCGTGATCGGTCGCTATACCCGCCCGGAGATGGGCCACGTCTGGAGCGAGGAGCACAAGCTCCGGCTCTGGTGCCGGATCGAGACGCTGGTGCTGGAAGCGCACGCGCGGGCGGGGACGATCCCGGCCAGCGCGGTCGAGCCGGTCCGGAACGCGCCGCCGCCGACCCCCGGGGCGGTGGCCGCGGTCGAGGCGGTGACCGGGCACGACGTGATCGCGTTCTTGTCGGCGTGGGCCGACAACACGCAGCCGCGCGAGGCCGCAGCCTACGTCCACTACGGCATGACCTCCTCGGACCTGCTCGATACCGCGCTGGCGCTGCAGCTCACCGAGGCGAGCGAGCTGCTGGTGGCCGGCTGCGACGCGCTGACCGCGGCCCTACGCGAGCATGCCCTGGCCCACCGGGACACGATCCGGGTGGGCCGCACTCACGGCATCCACGCCGAGCCGGACGTCTGGGGTCACCGGGTCGCGGACTTCGCGTTCGCCGCGCACCGGTGCGCCGCCCGGCTGCGCCGGGCCCGGCACGCGGTGGCCGTCGGCAAGCTCTCCGGGCCTGTCGGCACCTACTCCAACATCGACCCGGCGATCGAGACCGAGGTGATGGCCGAGCTCGGGCTGCGGCCCGCTGACGTGGCTACCCAGGTGGTGCTGCGCGACGGGATCGCCGAGTGGGTGAGCGCGCTGGCGCTGGCCGCCACCGTGTGCGAGGCCGTGGCCCTTGAGGTGCGGCACTGCCAGCGGACCGAGGTCGCGGAGGTCGCCGAGGCGTTCGCCGAGGGCCAGAAGGGCTCATCGGCGATGCCGCACAAGCGCAACCCGGTGCGGTCGGAGCGGATCTGCGGGCTGGCCCGGGTGGTGCGGGCACAGGTGGTGCCGGTGATGGAGGGGATAGCGCTGTGGCATGAGCGAGATATCTCGCACTCCTCGGCCGAGCGGGTAGCGCTGCCGGATGCCGCGATCGCGACCGACTTCCTGCTCGCCGAGACCACCGCGCTGGTCCGTGGCCTGACCGTGGATGCCGCCAGGATGCGGGCGAACCTGGATGCGACGCACGGGCTGATCTACTCGTCGGCGGTGCTGCTGGAGCTGGTCTCCGCCGGGATGTCCCGCGAGGACGCCTACGGCCTGGTGCAGGCCGCCGCGATGGAGACCTGGTCCACCGGGACGGCGCTGCGGGAGACGCTGCGCAAGGAAGCGGCCGCGCGCGGCCAGCCGCTGGACGAGGCGCGGCTGGACGAGGCCTGCCGGCCAGAGCGGTTCCTGCGCAACCTCGGCCCGGTCTTCGACCGGCTGGAGCACCTCGGGCGGGCGCGGTGACAAGCGGCCTGCCCGGCCTGCCCGGCCCGGCCGGCCCGGTCGGCCTGCCCGGGCACCCCGGCCTCTCTGGCCTTCCCGGCTCCTCTGGCCCTTCCGGCTCCTCTGGCCCTTCCGGCTCCTCTGGCCTTCCCGGCTCTTCCGGCCCGCCTGGCTCTTCCGGCCCGCGGCACGTGTACTCCGGCAAGGTGCGGGAGGTCTACGAAACCGGTGACGGCGTGCTGCTCCTTGTCGCGACCGACCGCATCTCGGCCTTCGACTACGTGCTGGAGACCGAGATACCGGACAAGGGCAAGATTCTCACGCAGCTGTCGCTGTGGTGGTTCGACCGGCTCGCGGACATCGTTCCGAATCATCTTCTCGACTACCCTGTCCCTGCCGAGTTCGCCGGCCGCGGCATGGCCTGCCGCCGCCTGTCGATGGTGCCGGTCGAGTGCGTGGCGCGGGGCTATCTGGCCGGCTCAGGCCTGGAGGAATACCGGAGCAGGGGCACGGTGTGCGGGGTCGGGCTGCCGGCCGGCCTCACCGAGGGCTCGCGGCTTCCCGGGCCGATCTTCACCCCCGCGACGAAGGCTCCGCGCGGCGAGCACGACCAGAACATCACGCTCGCCGACGTGACCGAGATCACGGATGCGGCGACCGCCGCCGAGCTGGAGCGGATCACGCTCGCCGTGTACCAGCGCGGGGCGGCGATCGCGGCGGAGCGCGGGATCATCGTGGCCGACACGAAGATCGAGATCGGCCGCGACGCCGAGGGCACGCTCCGGCTCGCCGACGAGGTGCTCACGCCCGACTCGTCCCGGTTCTGGCCGACCAGCCAGTGGCGGCCGGGCCGCAGCCAGCCGTCGCTGGACAAGCAGTTCGTACGGGACTGGCTGACCTCGCGGGAGTCGGGATGGGATCGCGGCTCCGGCGGGCCGCCTCCGCCGCTGCCAGCCGCCGTCGTGGACCGGACCAGGGATGCCTATCTGCGCGCCTACCAGGCAATTACCGGGATGCAGTGGACCGGTTAGGGGCGCCCTGGCCGTTTCGGTGCGATTGCATATGGATACGCTCCGTAACATCGCTGTCATGGTCTGCGGAGCTCAGCAGCGGTGGAATACTGGACCTCGCGTGAGTCAGGCTGTCCGGTCGTGGGCGGCCTGCCGTCTGGCTGGGCCGGTCCGGCCGTCAGTGGCGGTCGTTGCCTGAGCTGGCGCATTCGAACAAGCAAGGTCCGCTCGAGTGACGGGAGCTTCCACGCAATGAGCACTGGCCCCGAGTCCAGCTACCGGGTGCGCGGCGGGATTCCGCTGCAGGGAACGGTTTTCGTGCAAGGGGCCAAGAACGCAGCGCTGAAGATGATCGCCGCCTCGCTGCTCGCGGACAGGGGCCGCACGGTGCTGCGGAACATCCCGGTCATCGAGGATGTCCGGCGGGCGGTGGAACTGGCTCAGGCCGTCGGCGCGGTGGTCAAGTTCCACGAGGCCGAGCGGACGCTCGTGGTGGACGCCTCCGAGCTCACCAGCTCGGTGCTGCCGGCCGAGATCGCTCGCAGGTCCCGCGCATCGGTGCTGTTCGTCCCGGCGCTGCTGCACCGGCTGGGCGAGGCGACGATCGAGGGCATCGGCGGCTGCAACCTGGGCCGCCGCAGCCTCGACTTCCACTACCGCGGGTTCGCCAGGCTGGGTGCCACCGTCGACGAGCGCGAGACCGTGATCCGCATCAAGGCAGAGAAGCTCCGCGGGGCGCATCTGTACCTGGATACCCCGTCGCACACCGGGACCGAGAACCTGATAATGGCGGCCTCGCTGGCACCGGGTACCACGGTGATAGACAACACCGCCCTAGAGCCCGAGGTGCTGGACGTGATCGCGTTCCTGACCAAGATGGGCGCTCGGATCAGCGGCGGCGGAACCGGGTTCATCACCGTTGAGGGCGTCAGCGAGCTGCGGGCGGTCGAGCACACGGTGATGCCCGACCGCATCGACGCGGCAGTGTTCGCGATGGCCGCGGCGATCACGGGCGGGGAGGTCAGCCTGGTCGGCGCGTCCCTTGAGCACTTTGGCGTTGCCCGCTGGAAGCTGGAGCAGATGGGCACCGAGTTCGCCACCCACGGCGCGATCCTGCAGGTCCGCAGGGAGCGTCCGCTGCGCCCGATCAACGTGATCACCTGCCCTTACCCGGGGTTCGCCACCGATCTGCAGTCTCCGATCATGGCGCTGAGCTGCCTGGCCGACGGCACCAGCTACATCCGCGAGACGATCTTCGACGGCCGCTACACGCTGGTCGGCGAGCTGAACAAGATGGGGGCGAAGGTCGAGATAGCCGGGAATGTCGTGCTGGTGCACGGGCCCTCGGTGCTCAAGGGCTCCGAGGTCACCGCGCACGACCTGCGCACCGGCGTCGCCCTGGTGCTGGCCGGCCTGGCCGCGGAGGGAGAGACCGTGGTGTCCCCCGGTTACCTCATCGATCGCGGCCATGCCTCGATCGCCAACAGGCTGGCCGCCCTCGGCGCGGACATCACCGCTGTAACCGGCGGCTGACTGCCTGACCGCCGCGGGGTCAGCGGCGGCGCGGGTATGCCGAGGCGACGTCGAGGAACGCGTCGTTCGCCTCGGCGTCCCCGACCGAGACACGTACTCCCTCGGCGCCGAACGCCCGGACGCTGATCCCTGCCCGCTCGCAGGCCGCCGCGAAATCGGCTGTGTCCTCGCCGAGGCGCAGCCACAGGAAGTTCCCCTCGCTGGGCGGGACCGTCCAGCCGTGGCTGACTAGCTCGCCGCGCACCCTGTCGCGCTCCTTGACGACCTCGTCGACCCGCTCCAGCAGCTCGGCCTCGGCCGCGAGCGAGGCCAGCGCCGCTGCCTGCGCCACCGCGCTCACCGTGAACGGCAGCATGGTCGCCCTGACCGCACCTGCGACAGGCTCATGCCCGACCAGGAACCCGACCCGCAGCCCGGCCAGCCCGTAGGCCTTGGAGAACGTGCGCAGCACCGCCACATTCGGCCGGTCACGGTAGAGGGCTATCCCGTCCGGCACCCCCGGGTCCCGCGTGTACTCCGCGTATGCCTCATCGAGGACGACCAGGCAGTCTCCTGGCACGCGGTCCAGGAAACCGCTCAGCTCGCCCGCGCGGACGACAGTGCCGGTGGGGTTGTTCGGGTTGCACACGAAGATCAGCCGGGTCCGCTCGGTAATCGCGTCGGCCATGGCAGCCAGGTCATGGCGCTCCTGGCTCAGCGGCACCTGGACGGCGGTCGCACCGGTCAGCGCGGTGAGGATCGGCCACGCCTCGAACGACCGCCACGCGTAGAGCACCTCGCTGCCCGGCTCGCAGGTCGCGGCCAGCAGCTGCTGAGTCACCCCCACCGAGCCGCAGCCCACCGCGACGTGCTCATCGGGGACTCCGAACCTGCCAGCGATGGCGCTGGTGAGCTGCGCAGCGGCATTGTCCGGGTACCTGTTGACCCCCGCAGCGGCCTCCGCGATCGCCGCCGTCACCGACGGAAGGGGCGGGAACGGCGACTCGTTCGAGGACAGCTTGACTGACCGGCCGCCCGGGCCGGCCGGGGCGGCCGGCCTGCGGCCCGGACGGTACGGGGCGAACTTCTCCAGCACCGGCCGCAGTCGCGGGGTTTGCGTGATCACCATCGGTCCTTTCGCATCGTGCCGCTACCGGCCAGTCTGGCATGATGCGCGGATGCCGTCAGGTCGCAGGCGCCAGGCCGGCCGAGCGGCATCACGTTACGGCGCCAGGCCCGCCGAGGCCGAGCCTGGCCGCCTCGGCGCGGAACGCGGCCAGCACGGGATCGCTCAGCAGGACGAACCGAACCTCGCTCACCCGGGTCTCGGCCGCGCGCACGGCCGCGAGGGCCACGCGCGCCGCTTCGGCGGCCGGCCAGCCGTAGGCGCCGGCCGACACCGCCGGGAAGGCCACGACCCGCGCGCCGCGCCCGTCGTCAAGCTGGTCGGCGACCCTGAGCGACTCGGTGTAGCAGGACGCGAGAATCGCCGACCTGTCCTCCCGCGCCGAGTACACGGGCCCGACCGTGTGGATCACCCACCGGGCGGGCAGGTCGCCAGCGGTGGTGGCCACCGCCTGGCCGGCTGGCAGGCCGCCGGCATAGCGGCCAGCCCGCAGTTCCCGGCAGGCGGCCAGGATGGCCGGGCCGCCCCTGCGGTGGATCGCGCCATCGACGCCGCCACCGCCCAGCAGCGACGAGTTCGCCGCGTTCACTATCGCATCGACCCGCTGCTCGGTGATGTCACCGGGTACCACGCTGATCCTCACCTGATGGAACCTCCCGGGCGGGCGCTTCCATGCAGCAAGTATGACCCCGGACAGGCCGGGGCTGCCGGGGTGACCTGAGCCGGAGGGTCCGACCGCGACATCACCCGGCCCGCGACCGCTCGGGGAGGCATCCGCGGCGGTAGAGTGGCCACGTGAAACGCCTTGGCGAGCTGGAGCGCGCGATCATGGACGTGCTCTGGGAGTCCGCGGAGCCCATCACGGTCCGGCAGGTCAGCCTGCGGCTCACCGAGCGGGACCTGGCGCACACGACCGTGATGACGGTGCTTGACCGGCTGGCCAAGAAGGGCTTCGCCAGGCGCGAGCGGGACGGCCGCGCATGGCGCTATCGCGCGGCGGAGTCCAGGGAAGCGTATGTCACCGAACTGATGCTGACCGCGCTCGATCAGACCGGCGACCGGCAGGCGGCCCTCGCCAGGTTCGCCCGCAGCGTCACCGACAGCGAGGCATCGGCGCTGCGGCGTGCCCTCGACGCGCTCGGCGAGGGCACCGGGAGCTGAGTGTGCCATGGCCACTCAGGTCATCGTTCTCGCCGCGATAGCAGCGGCCTGCATCCCCGCAGCCTCAGCGCTGGCGTCTGCCCGCTGGCCGCAGCGGTCGCCGGCCATCGCGATCCTGCTCTGGCAGGCGCTCGGGCTCGGCTGGGGCCTTGCCGCCGTGGGCGCGCTCGCAGGGATCGGCGTGGCCGGCACCAGCAACGGGAGCACGGGGAGCGAGAATGGCGTGGCCGGGGCCGTGGCGAGCGCGGCGGCGGGCCTTGCAGGACGGCTGGCCGGCGGGCGACACTGGCACGCGGCAGGCGGCCCGCTGGAAGGCGTCAGGCTGGCTGCGCTGGCCGCCGGGCTGCTGCTGTTCGGGCTGCTCTGCTGGATCCTGGTCGCCGCGTCGGCCGGGGTGCTGCGGGCCCGCCGCCGCCAGCGGGCGCTGCTGACACTGCTCGCGCACGGCGACCCGAAGGTGCCGGGCGCGCTGGTCGTCGACCATCCGGCGGCCGCGGCCTACTGCGTCCCGGGCCTGCGCTCGGCGATCGTGGTCAGCGCAGGCACGCTTGCCCTGCTCGACCAGGCTGAGCTTGCGGCGGTGCTGGCGCACGAGCGGGCGCATATCCGGGCCAGGCACGACCTGGTGCTGCTGCCGTTCACCGCGCTGCTGCGGGCCTTCCGCTGGTCGGCGGTGGCACGGGCGGCGCACTCCGCGGTGGCCCTGCTGGTGGAGATGCTGGCCGACGACCGCGCCCGGCGGCGGCTGCCCGCCAGGGAGCTAGCCACTGCGCTGCTACGGGTCGGGGCGGCCGGCGGCGGGCACGCGCCGTCAGGCGCGCTGGCGGCCACGGGAGATGGCGAGGTCGCGGCGCGAGTTGCCCGGCTGCTCCGCCCGGTGCCGCGGCTGCCGCTGCCCGCCGTGGTCGCGATCGTGGCCGGAGCGATCGCGGTAGCCGGCGTTCCCGCCGCGGTACTCGCATTCTCATTCTGAACGGGCGCCGCCCGCCGGTCCTCGCGGCGGGGCGCTGCCCGGCAGGTGGTTGTTCCGAACCCACGGCGGCGCCCGTCCCGCTGGCGCGCCGCCAGGAGGGCCCTGGGGCCTAGTCGCGGATGCTGATCCTAAGGCGCCGGAACCCGCGGCCCTTGCTCTCGATCTTGGTGACCGCGATCCTGCCGATCTGGCTAGTCGACGCCACATGGGTCCCCCCGTCGGCCTGCTGGTCCAGCCCCACGATGTCGACGATCCGGACCTCGGTCACATCAGCCGGGACCAGGTTGGTCGCGGTCCGGATGATGTCAGGGAGCGTGAACGCCTCCGCCCGGGGCAGCGCCCGCACGTCGATCCGGCGGTCGGCCGCGATCTCGGCATTGCAGGCCGACTCCACCGCCTCCCTGAATCCCGCCGGGACCTCGGCCATGTCGAAGTCCATCCGCGCCGTGTACGGCTCCATGTTCCCGCCGGTGACCAGCGACCCGTAGTCGCGGAACACGACCCCGCACAGCACATGCAGCCCGGAGTGGGTCCGCATCAGCGCGGTGCGGCGCTCGTCCTCGACAGCGCCGCGAACCGCCGTGCCCGGCGGTGGCAGCGGGTCGGGCTCCGCGGGGATCAGGTAGAGATCGTCGCCCTTCCTGGCACCCGCGATCCTGGTCTGCACCCCGCCCCAGAGCAGCACGCCGTGGTCGGGGGGCTGGCCGCCTCCGCCGGGGTAGAAGGCAGAGCGGTCCAGCACGATGCCGTCCGGCCCGGAGTCCAGGACGACCGCGTCCCACTCGCGGAGCGTCTGGTCGTCAAGCTCAAGCCGGTGCGTGCGCCAGGTGGCCTCGCCCATCTGCCGGATCAGCCCTGGCCGGGTCACCAGGGCCCGTACGGGCCCTGGTGGGTGCCGCTTCCGCCGCCGCGGAACTGGCTGACCTTCGGCCTGACATCGGTCAGGTAGATGGCGGCAGCGACGAAGGCGGCCACCGGCAGGATGCCGATAACCCCGATGTGGTAGGCCACCCCGGCGATGCCGATGGCCACTGCCACGGCGAGGATGGCCAGCCAGAGCGGCTTGGTCTGCTTGCTGGCCGCGACGTAGGCGGCAGACGGGCGGCGGATCGCGTCGATGAGGGCCCACGCCTCGATCGCGAGGGCAGCAATGGCCAGTGCCTCGAAAAACCAGTCGAGCACCGAGTAGGCGCCGAAGTTCACGCGACCAGGTTACCGGCTCTGCGCACTGCCCGGGAACCGGTGCACGACAGCATCTCCGCCCGGGTCGCCGGGCTGCCGCTTCGCGTCATCCTCCATTGGCTGCCCTGGCCTGTCTGGCTCCCCGGACGCCGCGTGTGCCGCGATCGCCGAGACGTCCTCGGGCCAGAAGGGGGCATCGCCGCCGGGTCCTGCTCGTGTGCTGCCCGGATCCGGCTGCCGGGAGCCGCTGCCGTCATCCGCAGGCTCCTGGGCCGCGGTTTCGCTGCGGAACGACTCGTAGATCTCGATCAGCATCTGCTTCTGCCGCTCCGTCAGCCCGGGATCGGCCATGACCGCCTCGTGCACCCCGGACCCCGGGGGACGGTCCTCCAGGATCCCGGCCTGGATGTACAGGGCCTCTGCGGAGATGCGCAGGCCCTTGGCGATCTGCTGGAGGACGTCCGCGCTCGGCCGCCGCAGGCCGCGCTCGATCTGGCTCAGGCTCGGGCCGGGAACGCCGGCCGCCTGAGCAAGCTGGCGCAGTGAGATCTTCGCCTGCTCCCGCTGCTGGCGAATGAAGGCACCGATGGAGTCCATGTTCACCGGGCTCATGGTCTCAGTCTCGCCAGGCACTCCGCGGTGCGCAAATGTTGGCCCGGGGTGCAGAATGCTCTGTCGTGCGGGCGGTAGTGCAGCGGGCCAGCAGGGCGAGCGTCGAGGTAGACGGGACTACGGTCGGCAGCCTGACCGGCTACGGGCTCGTGGTGCTCGTCGGCGTCACCCACTCCGACACCGAGCGTGAGGCTAAGGCGCTCGCGAGCAAGATCTACCATCTCCGGATCCTGCCCGGAGAGCTGTCCTGCGCCCAGACCGGCGCGCCGCTGCTCGTGGTCAGCCAGTTCACCCTGTACGCCGGGACAAATAAGGGGCGCAGGCCCACCTGGCAGGCCGCGGCACCAGGACCGGTTGCCGAGCCGCTGGTGGAGGCGTTCACCGCGGCGCTCCGCGCGCTTGGCGCGACCGTGCAGACCGGGCTGTTCGGCGCGCACATGAACGTCTCGCTGGTCAACGACGGCCCGGTAACGCTCATCGTCGAGGCGTGACGCCGCCGGGCATCGCCAGTTCCGCACCAGCCGCCAGGTGCCTGCGGGCAAACGCGAGCGCCTCGGCCAGGTCGGCGCGGCGCGCCTCCCGGCTGGCCGCCCGCCGGGTGGACACCTCCAGCACGACCATCCCCGGGTAGCCGGCCGCGGCCAGGCCGGTGAGCAGCTCCGCGCACGGCTGACCGCCGCGCCCCGGCACCAGGTGCTCGTCAGGCAGGCCGGGCGCGGTCCCGTCAGCCAGGTGCACGTGCGCCAGCCGCCCGCCGAGCTGGCTGGCCATCTGCAGCGCATCCGAGCCCGAGACCGCGGTATGGGACAGGTCGAGGGTGGCGTGCGGGCAGTCGAGCTCGGCCGGGTTCCAGTGCGGAGCGTACGCGGTGACCTCGGCACCCCGCGCCCGCAGCGGGTAGAGGTTCTCAACCGCGAACTTCACGTCGGTCTCCGCGGCCATCCGCCACAAGCCTGCCTCGAATTCCCTGGCATAGTCACGCTGCCAGCGAAATGGCGGATGGACCACGACGACCCGGGCGCCAAGCTGCTCGGCCACCTCGCGGGCCCGGTCCAGCTTGCCCCACGGCTCGCGGCCCCACACTCGCTGGGTCAGCAGCAGGCACGGCGCATGCACCGCCAGCACGCCGACGCCGTGATAGTCGGACAGCCGTCGGAGCACGTCGGCGTCCTGGCTGACCGGGTCGAGGGCCACCATCACCTCGAGGCCATCGAAGCCGAGCCGGGCCGCGGCCTCGAACGCGTCGGGCACCCGCTCCGGGTAGACCGACGCTGTTGACAGCGCAACCGGCACGCCAGCAGCGGCTCCGGCCACGGCGTGCGCCTCCTCTCAGCTCCGCCCGGTAGCACCCGCACCCCGTATGGCCAGGCAAGTGCGGCAGCAGCACCCGGCCGGGCGGCCCACCACGGGCAGCAACCTGCCCGGCCAGCTTATGCCCGCCGGCGGCCAGATCGGTTCAGCCGTCGGCCGGTTGTCGGTGCCCGGCGATAGCGTCGCGGCCATGGGGAAGACCGCCGCTGGCGTGCTTTACGAGTGCTCGGAATGCGGCTGGCAGAGCCCGAAGTGGGCGGGACGGTGCGGCGAGTGCCAGGCGTGGGGGACGGTGGCGGAGGCGCGGCGGCAGTCCCGGCCCGGGTGGCCCGCTCTTGGCGGAGCAGGGCGCGGCGGCCTGGCCAGGTCCGGCGCCCTGAGCCGGCCCGGTGACCCGGGTGGTCTTGTCGCCTGCATCCCGGCGACCCGGATCGGGCAGGTTGACGCCGAGCCCGCCAGGGCCAGGCCCACCGGCCTGGGCGAACTGGACCGCGTCCTCGGCGGAGGGCTGGTGCCCGGCGCGGTCATCCTGCTGGCCGGGGAACCGGGCATCGGGAAGTCCACACTGCTGCTGCAGGCAGGCGCCCTGGCCGCGGCGTCGGGCACAGTCTTGTACGTGACCGGGGAGGAGTCCGCGGCTCAGGTGCGGCTGCGGGCGGACCGGGTCGGGGCGGTCAGCGACAACCTGTACCTCGCGGCGGAGACCGACCTCGGCGTGGTCGCCGAGCACATCGAGTCGGTGGACCCGGCGCTGCTCATCGTGGACTCGGTGCAGACCATGTCAGCCCCGGGCATCGACTCGGCGCCGGGCGGGGTCGCGCAGGTCCGCGAGATAACGTCGCTGCTTACCGCGCTGGCCAAGCAGCGGACGCTGACCACCATCCTCGTCGGCCACGTCACCAAGGACGGCTCGGTCGCCGGGCCGCGGTCGGTTGAGCACCTGGTGGACGTGGTGCTGCACTTCGAGGGCGACTCGCGGCACCAGCTGCGCATGGTGCGGGCGCTGAAGAACCGGTTCGGGCCCACGGACGAGTTCGGCTGCTTCGAGCTCGGCGAGGACGGACTGACCGGCCTGGCCGATCCCGGCAGGCTGTTCCTGTCCCGGATGCGGGTGCCTGTCCCCGGCACCTGCGTGACCGTCGCCCTTGAAGGGCGGCGGCCGCTGGTCGCCGAGGTACAGACGCTGGTCTGCGCCTCAGCGGCCGAGGTCCCGCGCCGGGTCAACTCCGGGCTGGACAGTTCCCGGGTCGGCCTGGTCACCGCGGTGCTTCAGCGCCGGGCCGGTATCCAGCTCGGCAGGCAGGACATCTACGCCGCGACCGTGGGCGGAGTACGGCTCACCGAGCCGGCCATCGACCTGGCGGTCGCGCTGGCCCTGGCAAGCGCCCGCTCCGACCTCGGCGTGCCGGGAGACCTCGTGGCAATCGGCGAGGTGGGCCTCGCCGGAGAGGTCCGCGGGGTGCCCGGGGTCGCCCGTCGGCTGGCCGAGGCCGAGCGGATGGGGTTCCGGCGCGCGCTCGTCCCGCCCGGCTGCCTGCCCGCCGATGGAACGGCTCAGCCCGGCTGGCCAGGTGCCCGGGACGCTGCCGGCCACGGTGGCCGCATTGAGGTCATAGCGGTCGCCGACATCGCCGAGGCCATCGCGGCCGGCCTGGGCGGGCCTGCGAGGCCAGGCGGGCACGGGCCGTCGCGCGCTCCGGGCCGCGGGCGCCAAGACCCCGCGGCGAACGGCCGTCCGCCGATACACTTGGCGTGATGTCGGACCACACGGGGGCGTTACGTGCCCGCGGAGAACCCGGAAAGGGATCGACGCCGCAGGGCGGTGCTGGCCACCCTCGCGCCGGGCACGGCGCTGCGCGACGGCCTGGAGCGGATCCTGCGCGGCAATACCGGCGCGCTGATCGTCCTGGGCTATGACGACGAGGTTGAGCGGCTCTGCTCCGGGGGCTTCGAGCTGCGGGTCGAGTTCTCCGCTACCCGGCTGCGCGAGCTGGCAAAGATGGACGGGGCGATAGTCCTCGACAAGTCCGCGCAGACGATCCTGCGCGCCGCCGTCCACCTGGTCCCGGATCCGGCCATCCCCACCTGCGAGTCCGGTACCAGGCACCGCACCGCGGACCGGGTCTCCCAGCAGACCGGCCTCCCTGTCATCTCGGTCAGCAAGTCCATGCGGATCATCGGGCTGTACCTGGACGGCACCCGGTCGGTGGTAGAGGACTCGGCGACCATCCTGTCCCGTGCGAATCAGGCGCTCGCCACGCTGGAGCGTTACCGCCAGCGCCTGGACGAGATATCCGCGTCCCTGCAGGCGCAGGAGATCGAGGATCTCGTCACCGTCCGGGAGGTCACCGCGATCGCCCAGCGGCTGGAGATGGTCCGCCGCATCGCGGGCGAGATCGACGACTACATGGTGGAGCTTGGCGCCGATGGCCGGCTGCTCGCCCTCCAGCTTGACGAGCTAGTGGTCGGCACGCAGCAGGACAGGGAACTGCTGGTGCGCGACTACCTGCCCGACCCGGCCGGCGCCGATGCGGTCGCCAGGGTGCTGCACAGCCTGGAACGGCTGTCCCCTGAGGAGCTGCTCGACGTGCCCACCGTCGCAGCCGTGCTCGGCTTTACCGGGCCGGATGCGGCCGACACCGGGGTAAGCCCGCGCGGATACCGGATGCTCGCCCGGGTGCCGAGAGTACCGGCCCGGGTGAGGGATGCGCTCGTCCGGCATTTCGGCGGGCTTCAGAAGCTCCTGGCCGCCAGCGAGGCCGATCTGCAGCGCGCCGAGGGCGTCAGCGGTTCGAATGCCCGCGACGTCCGCGAGGGGCTTTCGCGGCTCGCCGAGTCCGCGATCCTGGAGCGGTACATCTAGCCGCAGGGTTTCGTTTTGTACATTCTGAAGGCCGCGCGTGAGCCGGTGATCTCGGCAGTGCGGCCAGCGCGCATGACATCCTCGATATGAGATGCCGGACGTCGTTGAGCCACCTGCCCCAGGCGCGGCTGCCGCATTGCCCCTGAGCGCGGCGCAGAACGTGCAGCAGGCCATCTTGCGCTGGTATGCAGGGCATGCCCGGGACCTGCCATGGCGCCGCCCGGATGCGTCACCGTGGTCGGTCCTGGTGAGCGAGTTCATGCTGCAGCAGACGCCGGTGGCGCGGGTACTGCCCGCGCACGAGGCATGGCTGCGGCGCTGGCCGACGCCGGCTGCCCTGGCCGCTTCCTCGCCCGGTGACGCGATCCGGCAGTGGGGCCGGCTCGGCTACCCGCGCAGGGCCGTGCGATTGCACGCTTGCGCGCGGATCATTGCCGCCGAGCACGATGGCCAGGTGCCGGACCGGCTCGACGCGCTGCTCGCGCTGCCCGGCGTCGGCCAGTACACAGCGGCGGCGGTGGCGTCGTTCGCGTTCGGCCAGCGCCACCCGGTGCTCGATACCAACGTGCGCCGGGTCCTGGCCCGGCTTCTCGCCGGCCGGGCGTTCCCGTCCCGCGCTGGCTCGGTGGCTGAGGTCGCGCTCGCGCGGTCGCTGCTGCCAGCCGAGCCGCGGCTGGCAGCGCGCTGGTCGGTCGCGGTGATGGAGCTAGGCGCCCTGGTCTGCACGGCGGCGCGGCCCGGCTGCGATCAGTGCCCGGTGGGCCGGCACTGCTCGTGGCACGGCGCCGGACATCCCCTCGGCATGCCGGCAGGAGCGAGGGCGGGCGGCGCCGGCCCGCGGCAGCGGCCGCCGGCGCAGCGCTATGAGGGAACCGACCGCCAGTGCCGCGGCGCGCTCCTTGCCGTGCTCCGGAATGCCTCCGGGCCGGTTCCGGCCGCGGACCTGGAGGCGGCGTGGCCCGACCCGGACCAGTGCCGCCGGGCATTGCAGTCGCTGCTCACCGATGGCCTGGCAGCCGAGCCGGTTCCCGGCAGGTTCACCCTCCCCGGCTAGCATGCGTCCGCGAGCGGCTGCCTGAGCACCCCGGCCGCTGCCTGAGCACCCCGGGCCGCCCGGCCGCGGTAAGCGGGCCCGCAACCGAGGCTGCGAGCCCGCTTACCGGCGGTCATCCGCTAGTCCGCGCTCATCCGGCCCTCGGCGGACGCCGGAGCAGGCCCGGCTCCTCTTGACGCCGTTGCCTTGGCCGCAACCTCGACCGGAGGCGAGTCCGGGACCGCCGCTGGCTTCGGCTCGCCGGTGAAGGTGAACTTCTCCTCATCGCCGGTTCCCTCGACATCGACGACGACGATCTGGCCCGCCTTGAGCTCACCGAAGAGGATCTTCTCCGACAGGTTGTCCTCGATCTCGCGCTGGATCGTCCGTCGCAGCGGCCTGGCTCCCAGCACCGGGTCGTAGCCGCGCTTGGCCAGCAGCTCCTTGGCCGCGGGCCGCAGCTCCAGGCCCATGTCCCGGTCCTTGAGCCGCTCATCCACCCTGGCGGTCATCAGGTCCACGATCGCGAGGATCTCCTCCTGCGTGAGCTGGTGGAAGACGATCGTGTCGTCCACGCGGTTCAGGAACTCGGGCTTGAAGTGCTGCTTGAGCTCCTCGTTCACCTTGCTCTTCATCCGGTCATAGGAGCCGCGCGACTCACCTGGCCGGGCGAAGCCCACCGAGACACCCTTGGAGATGTCGCGGGTGCCCAGGTTCGTGGTCATGATGATCACTGTGTTCTTGAAGTCCACGACCCGGCCCTGGGCGTCGGTCAGCCGCCCGTCCTCGAGGATCTGCAGTAGCGAGTTGAAGATGTCCGGGTGCGCCTTCTCGATCTCGTCGAACAGCACAACCGAGAACGGCCTGCGGCGGACCTTCTCGGTGAGCTGACCGCCCTCCTCGTACCCGACGTAACCCGGCGGTGAGCCGAACAGCCGGGACACCGTGTGCTTCTCCATGTATTCGCTCATGTCGAGCTGGATCAGCGAGTCCTCGTCACCGAACAGGAACTCGGCAAGGGTCTTGGAGAGCTCGGTCTTGCCCACGCCCGACGGCCCGGCGAAGATGAACGATCCGCCCGGACGCTTCGGGTCCTTCAGCCCGGCCCGGGTCCGCCGGATGGCCTGCGACAGCGCCTTGATGGCATCGTTCTGCCCGATGACCCTGCGGTGCAGCTCCTCCTCCATGCGCAGCAGGCGCTGGGACTCTTCCTCGGTGAGCTTGAACACCGGGATGCCGGTGGCGATCGCCAGCACCTCAGCGATCAGCTCCTCGTTGACCTCGGCGACCGCGTCCATGTCGCCGGCCTTCCACTCCTTCTCCCGCTGGTCCTTCTGCTCGATCAGCTGGCGCTCGGTGTCCCGGAGCGCAGCCGCCTTCTCGAAGTCCTGCGAGTCGATCGCGGACTCCTTCTCCCTGCGCACATCGGCGATCTTCTCGTCGAACTCGCGCAGGTCGGGAGGGGCGGTCATCCGCCTGATCCGCATCCGCGAACCAGCCTCGTCGATCAGGTCGATCGCCTTGTCCGGCAGGAACCTGTCGCTGATGTAGCGGTCGGCTAGCTGAGCTGCGGCGACGAGGGCATCATCGGTGATCGACACTCGGTGGTGTGCCTCGTAGCGGTCACGGAGTCCCTTGAGGATCTCAATGGTGTGCGAGATCGTTGGCTCGGCAACCTGGATCGGCTGGAACCTGCGCTCCAGCGCAGCGTCCTTCTCCAGGTGCTTGCGGTACTCATCGAGGGTGCTGGCGCCGATCGTCTGCAGCTCGCCGCGGGCCAGCATCGGCTTGAGGATCGAGGCGGCGTCGATCGCACCCTCCGCGGCACCCGCGCCGACCAGCGTGTGGATCTCATCGATGAAGAGGATGATGTCGCCGCGGGTGCGGATCTCCTTGAGAACCTTCTTCAGCCGCTCTTCGAAGTCACCGCGATAGCGGGACCCGGCAACCAGCGCGCCCAGGTCGAGGGTGTAAAGCTGCTTGTCCTTGATCGTCTCAGGGACCTCGCCCTTGACGATCTTCTGGGCCAGGCCCTCGACCACGGCGGTCTTGCCCACGCCCGGCTCCCCGACCAGGACCGGGTTGTTCTTGGTGCGCCGCGAGAGCACCTGCATGACCCGCTCGATCTCCTTCTCCCGGCCGATGACCGGATCGAGCTTGCCCTCCCGCGCCGCCTGGGTGAGATTTCGGCCGAACTGGTCCAGGACCAGGGACGTCGACGGGGCCGACTCGGACGGGCCGCCCGCTGCGGCGGGCTCCTTGCCCTGGTAGCCGTGCAGCAGCTGGATGACCTGCTGGCGGACCCGGTTCAGGTCGGCGCCCAGGCGCACCAGCACCTGGGCGGCCACGCCCTCGCCCTCGCGGATCAGCCCGAGCAGGATGTGCTCGGTGCCGATGTACTTGTGGCCGAGCTGCAGCGCCTCGCGCAGCGACAGCTCCAGCACCTTCTTGGCCCGGGGGGTGAACGGGATGTGCCCGGAGGGAGCCTGCTGGCCCTGGCCGATGATCTCCTCGACCTGCTGGCGCACCGCTTCCAGGCTGATCCCCAGCGACTCCAGGGCCTTGGCGGCCACGCCCTCGCCCTCGTGGATCAGCCCGAGCAGGATGTGCTCGGTGCCGATGTAGTTGTGGTTGAGCATCCTGGCCTCTTCCTGTGCCAGGACCACAACCCGCCGCGCCCGGTCGGTAAACCTCTCGAACATCTGCTCGCTCCCTCACAGAGCAGTCGGGGAGGTTCGGGATGCCAGCCCCGTTAACCCCTCTCCTTCCGCATGCTAGCCCGGCCTGCGGGCGATGCCTCTCATGCGATGTGCCGCACTACTCCTGAGACGCTTCCCGTCGACTGGGCGTTCACCACATCCAACCTAGGGCAACAGGGTGGTGTTCCCGTGTGCGCCCTTCCCGGGTACGCCGGGAGCGAACGCGCCAGGGATGCCCGGGAGCGGCTCTCACCAGGCACATCGCCCGGCTGGAGGGGCGCCGGAGGTCTGCGGAGCAGTCCGGTCGTGCGGGCCGGCCGGCGCTGTGGAGGACGTCGCACCCCGTACTCGCCGTGGAAGCGCCGGCCGGGCCGCTGGCACCCGGATAGCTCGGCCGGGATAGCTCGGCCTGGCGCGACGGGCGGGCTGGCGTGTTGGTGCCGGGCTGGCGTGGTGATGCCAGGACGAGCCGCGCTGTCGCGAGGTCTGGGAAGGACTGGCAGGTCAGCCTCCGGGCGGTTGCCGGGCACCAGGGCGGGAAGAGCCTACCGGGCTGCCTGCCGGAACGGCCGACCATCGCGCCGCGCCGCGCGGGGCCATGGCGCGGCAGCGGGATGTCGGATCGGCCCAAGCTGCTGGCCGCTTACGGCGGCTAGTGCGCCGCCTCGTACTCCTGGATGATGGTCGCCGGGATCCGCCCTCGCTCGCTTACCTTGTGGCCGCGCTGGCGCGCCCATGCTCTGATCTCCGCGCTGCGCTCGCGCCCTGGACCAGTCCGGGACCGCCGCCGCCGCCCGGTCGCTGCCGCCTTGCGCGCGTGATTGGCGTACTGCATGAGCGTGTCGTGCAGTTCCTTCGCATGAGCGGTGCACACGTCGATCTCGTATGCCACGCCGTCAAAGGAGAACGAAACCGTCTCCTTACCCTCGGCCTCACCATCGTGTGGCAGGTCGCATACGACCGTCACCACTGTCCTCTGTGCCATGAGAGTCAGTCCTCCCGTTGGAGCAGGCGCTTATTTTTAGCTAACAGAACATATACCAGAACCCTTGCACTTGACAATTTGAGCTATCGCGATTCGTGCCGGTTAGTTCCGCATCGTGAGTTCGGGATCGCAATTTTAAGCGAAGTTTAGCTACCCTACGTAATCGATCGGGGATAGCGTGTCATCAATCGTCGCCAGGGGGTGGCTCTTGGTCATGCTGCGGTCGCCGTTCCGGTTCCGGTATACGTGCAATCGTATCGTCGGCGGAAATGTCATCAGGCGGATCTCCGGCTGAGCGCCTGCGTCCGGCGTTCATCTCATGGCGCAAGAACGCAACCACCGCGATGAGGAATGCGGCACATACCAGAAGCGGCGGCGTCAGTGCGGCCAGGTCCCGCATGACGAATAACGCCTCCTTCCTGAGCCCCGTTTTGCCGGACGCTCGCCGTCGGGCGGCCTCGCCGCGCCATGCGCGGGTGCCAGGATCGGCTGCCCCGCCGGCATGTTCAGGCGCCCTCCCGACCGGTGACGGCGGCTGGGGACAACCTGCCAGAAGCCCCAGGTACCGCACCCCCTCCTGCCCGCCCGGGCAGGCTCTGCCGGCCTGGCCCGCCGGCCCGGATTGACCTGGTCGCGGGGCCCGGCAGGCCGCATGGCCATCGTAACGGGGCCCCCGCGTCGCCCCGGCTAAAGCCTTAGCAGCATGCGGGTATTACCGAGCGTGTTCGGCTTCACCCGGTCAAGGTCAAGGAACTCTGCCACTCCCTCGTCATATGACCGCAGCAGCTCAGCGTAGACATCGGGAGCAGCCGCCTGGCCGGTGATCTCCGCGAACCCGTGACGCCGGAAGAACTCCACCGCGAAGGTCAGCACGAAGACCCTGCTTACGCCGACGGCCCGGGCCCGTTCAAGCAGCGCGGACACGATCAGGTGACCGGCCCCCTGCCGCTGGACCGGCTCAGCGACGGCTATCGTGCGGATCTCGGCAAGGTCTTCCCACATGACATGGAGCGCTCCGCACCCCACCACCATGCCATCGGCCGCCTGCTCGGCCACCATGAACTCCTGGATGTCCTCGTAAAGAGTGACCGTCGGCTTGTCGAGTAGCCGTCCTGATGCGACGTTCGCATCGATCAGCCCGCGGATGGCCGGCACGTCGTGAGTGCGTGCGGCCCGGACCCGGAAAGCTTGCCCGGTGCTCCGATTCCCGCTCACTGCCTACCTGCCGCGCGGCTTGCCTGAGCACCGATCCTTATCTTGATCACGCCAGGCATCGGGCGCCCGGGATCGCTCCGCATGTCTCGCTCACTCCCCGTCGTCTGCGCCTTGGGTCCGTACCTGCCATGCGCGGCGGCCAGCGGCCTGTCCGGTCCTGCAGCCGGCAGCCGTGCACCGGCCCGGTCGCGTAGCCGGGTGCGCAGAGCGCGGGCGCCTGTTCACCGGAGTGCCCCTGACCATTCGCGAGCGTGCCTCTCGGCACGGCATCGCACGGATTCCGGACACCAGACCTAACCGCGCTCACGCAGGCTGGAATATCAGCAGCAGTTCCCGCACTCGCAGTTACAGCCTGCGCACGTAATGCTGCCAGCCCGCGCCGGATAGCTGGGCCGCTCGGAACCATCCTGGCACATCACGCGCAGATCACATCAGGCAAGGCCAACGGCACGGTTCCATGCTAACGCCCTGACCTGCCCTTATCTGGCACGCTGCGGCTGCTATCTGGCACGCTGCGGCTGCGCCGGCCATGGGCAGGATGCGCCCGCGGCATGCCCCGGGGAGCGGCAATCCGGCTGCCCGGAGGTTCAGGGAAGAGGCGGGCCATAATCCGCGATTCCGGCACGCCACGGCCCTGCTTCCATTAAGGTGCAGCGTTGATGCTCGCATGTTCCGCTCGGTCCGGACAGAGCGCAGCACGGCCGAGTCCCTTCGCGCCCGCGGCGGGCACGACGGGAGCCGGGGACCCAGCAACGCCTGGGGTGAATCGGTACCGCTGGCGGCGGCAGTGCCGTCACGCTGCCGTAGGGCTGCTCCTGCCCGAACCCGTCAGCTAACCCGGTAGGCCACGAGGAGAGGAGAGCGCGTGAGGGTGCCGTACACCAGGCACGCCGGGCAAGTAGTGCGCGGAGAGCCAGGTCGGCAGCATGCACTTGCCAGCCGCCTTCGGGCCCGCGCGGCCGCCGTCGCCGCGGTCGCCGTCCTGGGCAGCCTTGCCGTGCCCGGCGGTGCAGCCGGTGCGGCGGCCATTTCGGGATTCTCGGGCTCCTCAGGTCACCAGAGCCTGCGCGCACTGGTCGCCGAGGCGACCAGGCTCTCCAACGAGATCGACGCGCTGTCGCAGCAATACGACGGGCTGAAGATCCAGTTCACCGAGGCACGCGCGGAGATAAGGATCGCCAGGCAGACCGCTCGCCAGGACGAGCAGGCCGTTGCGCTCGGCAGGTCGGCCATCGGCGAGATCGCCGCCGAGGGATACATGACCGGCGGCTTCAGCCCCACTCTCCAGCTCCTGCAGAGCAGCAACCCGCAGGGCCTGCTGAACCGTGCCTCCATCATCACCCAGCTGCAGGAGGAGAACGGCGACCAGATCGACGGCCTCGAGTCGGCTGCCAAGGCAGCACAGCGTGCGCAGCTCACGGCCGAGCAGGAGTCCCGGCAGGCAGTCAAGCTGCAGAAGGAGATGCGGGCGAAGGAAGCCGCCGCACAGGCCAAGGAGAACATCCTGAACAGCGCGGCCTACGCCCGGGCGATGGCGCAGTTCCGCAGGACCGGGCACTATCCCAACATCGACCCGCCCGGGGACTCGCTCGGCGTGCAGGCCCTCAGGTGGGCACTCACGAGAATCGGCGACCCGTACGTGTGGGGCGGTGCCGGACCGAACGACTTCGACTGCTCTGGGCTGGTGATGTGGGCCTACGCGCAGGTCGGCATCCATCTCGACCACTACACAGGCGATCAGTGGAATGAGGGCGAGCACATCTCCCGGAGTCAGCTTCAGCCGGGTGACCTGGTGTTCTTCTTCCCCGACATCAGCCACGTAGGCCTGTATGTCGGCAACGGCCTGATGGTCGACGCGCCGACGTTCGGCCAGCCGGTGCAGATCCAGCCGATCTTCTGGAGCGCCTACGTGGGCGCCGTCCGGATCGTGGCGTAGGTGCCCGGTCGGCACGCGAGCAGGCAGGGCGCCTAGGCGGCGAGACCAGCCGCGGGTCCCGGCCGCTGGCCGGGAGGCCGCTAGCGCGGCCGGGTGAAGGGAAAGGTCAGCGCGTCCCGGAACGTCGTCCCGGTCAGCATGATCAGCACCCGGTCGGTGCCCATGCCCATGCCGCCAGTCGGCGGCATCCCGTGCTCGAGCGCCCGCAGGAAGTCCTCGTCGAGTTGCATGGCCTCGGGGTCGCCGCCGGCCGCGAGCAGCGATTGAGCGGTAAGCCGTGCCCGCTCCTCCACCGGGTCCGCTAGCTCGGAGTAGCCGGTGCCGATCTCGGTTCCGAACGCAACCAGGTCCCACCGCTCTGCGAGCCGGGGATCGAGCCGGTGGGCGCGGGTCAGCGGCGACACCTCGACCGGGAAATCCACGTAGAACGTGGGATTGACGGTCCGCGCCTCCACGAGGCGCTCGTACAGTTCGAGCAGCACCTGGCCGCGGTTCCAGCCAGGCTCCATGTGCACGTCGGCCGCCTTGGCCAGCTCGCGGAGCCGCTCCTCGCCCGTGTCCGCGGTGACTTCCTCGCCCAGCGCGGCCGAGACGGCGTCGTGCACGGTGATCCGCGGCCAGGCGCCGCTGATGTCGACCTCATCCTCGCCCCTGCGGGCGACCTCCGACCCGAATGCCGCGCGGGCGCACGCCTGGATCAGCTCCCTGGTCAGGTCGCCGATCGTGGTGTAGTCGGCGTAGGCCTCGTAGGCCTCCAGCATCGTGAACTCGGGGTTGTGGGTCGCGTCCACGCCCTCGTTCCGGAAGATCCGGCCGATCTCGTAGACCTTCTCGATGCCGCCGACCACCAGCCGCTTCAGGTACAGTTCCAGCGCAATGCGCAGGTAGACCTGGCTGTCGAAGGCGTTGATATGGCTGACGAACGGCCGGGCGTTCGCACCTCCGTGCAGCGGCTGCAGCACCGGGGTCTCCACCTCGAGGAACCCGCGCCGGTCGAGTTCCTCGCGAAGGGTCCTGGTCACCGTGGCCCGCAGCTCGATCATCTGGCGGGCGCGCGGGTTGACGATCAGGTCCAGGTAGCGCTGGCGCACCCGGGTCTCCGGGTCGGCCAGGCCGGCGTGCTTCTCCGGCAGCGGCCGCAGTGCCTTGGACGTGATCGCGAAGGAGTCCGCCAGCACCGACAGCTCGCCGGTCCGGCTGGCGACAACCTCGCCCTGCACGCCGATGTGGTCCCCCAGATCGACATTCTGCTTCCAGAACGAAAGCCGCTCCGGACCCACCCGGGACTGGGAAATCATGACCTGGAGATCACCCGTGCCGTCCCTGATGGTGGCGAAGCAGAGCTTGCCGCCGATCCTGGACAGCATCACCCGGCCGGTCACGCCGACACGGTCGCCGGTTTCCGCGCCCGGCTCGAGTGCGGGGTAACGACGCCGGATCTCGGCGATGGTCGCGGTACGGGGGAAGCCTACGGGGTAGGGGTCGGCGCCGGCCTCGCGGAGCCGGTCCAGCTTGGCGCGGCGCACCCGCACCTGCTCGGGCAGGTCGCCACGCTGCCGGGCGGTGTCCTGCCCGGGGTTGTCCTGCCCGGGGTTGTCCTGCCCGGTGGTGTCCTGCCCGGTGGTGTCCTGCCCGGTGGTGTCCTGCCCGGTGGTGTCCTGCCGGGCGGTGTCCTGGCTGGCCTCGCCGGCCCCAGCGGCCGGCTGGCCTGGCCGGGCACCCGCTTCCTGTGTCACCTGCCCGAGATTACCGGGCCAGTCCCGGGCAGGCACCCGGGTATCCGCCCCGGCCGCGGCCGCATGCCCGGTCCAGGATCAGCAGGTCGCGACGTTGCGTTCGTACACCAGGCGCAGGCCGATCAGCGTCAGCCACGGCTCGTGCACGTCGATCACGCTGACCTCGGTCAGCATGAGCGGCGCGAGCCCGCCGGTCGCGATGATCGTCACAGAGTCCGGATCGTCCGGGGCAAGCTCCCGCGCCATCCGGCGGACGATGCCCTCGATCTGGCCCGCGAACCCGAAGATGATCCCGGACTGGAGCGCCTCCACGGTTGTCTTGCCGATCACCCTGGCCGGCCGGGTCAGCTCCACCTTGAGAAGCTGCGCCGCCCGGCGGGACAGGGCGTCCACGGAGATCTCGATGCCGGGCGCGAGCGCACCGCCGACGAACTCGCCCAGTTCGCTGACCGCGTCGAAGTTGGTCGAGGTGCCGAAGTCCACCACGATCGCCGGCCCGCCGTAGAGGTGGACCGTCGCGAGCGCGTTCATGATCCGGTCGCTGCCGATCTCCTTGGGGTTGTCATAACGGATCGGCACGCCAGTCTTGACTCCGGGCTCCACGATGACGGCGGGGACATCGCCGTAATAACGGCGCACCATCTCGCGCATCTCGTGCAGCACCGACGGCACCGTGGAGCACAGCGCGATGCCGCTGATGTCCGCGTCGGCAGAGGCCGAGCTCTGCTCGAGCAGCCCGCGCAGCAGCACCGCTAGCTCATCGGCTGTGCGGGCCGGGTCGGTGGCGGTGCGCCAGTGCTCCACTATCTCGTCGCCGTCGAAAAGACCCAGCACGGTGTTGGTGTTTCCCACGTCGATCGTCAGCAGCATGCCAGCCATTCTCCCTCCGCCGCTGCCGCAGGGCCGGCAGCTCAGCCGCCCGGCAGATGGTGCGGGGCGGGCGGGGCACCGATCTCGACGCGCACATTGTCGATCAGCCGGGTGGTCCCCGTACGGGCGGCGATCAGCAGCAGTGCCGGGCCGCGGTGGCTGGCCGGCAGGTCGGTGAAGCTCTCCGGATCGGCCAGCGCGAGGTAGTCCAGTTCCAGCGGCGGGTCGGCTGCAGCGGCCTCGTCGAGCACCGCCCGTGCCGCTTCGAGTACGGCTGCCGGGCCCTCGGCGGCCTGCTTTGCCCCGGCCTCCAGCGCCCGCGGGATGGCCAGCGCGCTACGGCGCTCTGCCGCGGACAGGTAGCCGTTCCGGCTGGAGACTGCGAGGCCGTCGGCATCTCGCACGGTAGGCTCTGCGGCGATCTCGATGCCGAGGTTGAGGTCGGCGCACATCCTCCGGACCAGCGCAAGCTGCTGGGCGTCCTTCTCGCCGAACACCGCCGCGTCCGGCCGGGCAAGCTGGAACAGCTTGAGCACCACGGTCAGCACTCCGGTGAAGAACCCCGGCCGCGACCTGCCCTCCAGCACCTGCCCGGTTGGGCCGGGGTCGATCGTGATCAGCTGCGGCTGCGGGTACATCTGCGCGGCCGAGGGCGCGAAGACGGCCGCCACCCCCTCCTCGGCGCAGACCGCCAGGTCCGCCTTGAGCGTACGGGGATAGCGGTCGAGGTCCTCACCCGCGCCGAACTGGAGCGGGTTGACGAACACCGACACCAGCACGCTGCCGTCCGTCCCCGCCAGTGTCCTGGCACGGCGCAGCAGCGCCCGGTGGCCATCGTGCAGCGCACCCATGGTCGGCACCAGCACGACCGGGCGCGGCAGCGCGGCCCGCAGCGCACGGATCCCGGCGACGGTCCGGGCCAGGACCGGGATCATCCCGGCGCTCCGGCCAGCACGCCGAGGAGGCGCTGGGCGTCCGGCGCGGCCAGCGTGCCGGCTGCGAGCGCCCGGTCAGCGGTCAGCCGGGCCAGCGCCAGGTAGGCGGCCAGCGCCTCCGGCGACACCGCGCGCAGCGCGGCGATATGGCTGGCCACGGTGTCCGCGTCACCGCGGGCGACGGGCCCGGTGAGCGCGTCGTCGCCGAGCCTCAGCGCGTTGTCCAGGGCCGCGGACAGCAGCGGGCCGAGCATCCGGCTGCGGGCCGCCGGGTCCTCGACGCCCGCCTCGCCGAGCAGGTCGGACGCGGTGACCACCAGGGTGACCAGGTGGTTGGCTGCGCTGGCCAGGGCGGCATGATAGAGGTCCCTGCGTTCTTCCGCGATGAACACCGGCTCCCCGCCCATCTCCACGACCAGGGCCTCAGCCACGTTCCGCAGCGGCTCAGGAGCCGTCACGCCGAACGAGATCCCGGCCATCCGGTCCACGTCGTCGCCGCGCCCGGTGAAGGTCATCACCGGGTGCAGCGCCAGCGGCAGCGCTCCCGCCCGGACCGCTGGCGAGAGCACCGCGAGCCCGTGCCGGCCGCTGGCATGCACCAGCAGCCGCCCGGAGAGGGCGGCCCCGGTCGCGGCCAGGCCGGAGACCAGGCCCGGCAGCACGTCGTCGGGAACGGTCAGCAGCACGAGGTCGGCATCCGCGGTCACCTTCTCCGGCTGGGTGATCACCGCGCCGGGCAGCATACGGGTGGCCCTGGCGACCGACTCCCGGGAGATCGCGGAGGCTGCCACCACCTGATGTCCCGCCCTGGCCAGCGCCGCTGCCATGGCAGTGCCGGCCCGGCCCGCTCCGACCACGCCCACGCGGAGCCGGGCCGGATGGGCGGCATGAATCCCCGGGTCCGGCATCAGTGCTGACTCCAGTGATCCGCACGGCCGGCGCCGTCCGGCTGCCCGTCGGCAAGTCCCCGGCTCTCCTGCCGTCCCGCTGGCCCTGGCGGCGCCGGCGCCCGGCAGCACCGCTCCAGGTAGACCGCCGCGGCGATCAGGGCCAGCGCCGAGGCCAGCGTGACGGCAGCGGTAACGGCCTCGCCACGAGGTATCGGCTTATCGAGCGAGCCGGACACGTAGGCAAGGAACCCGGCGATAAGCCCGCCGAACACCGCTGCCCCGTGCGAGGTGGCCTTCGCCAGCACGGCCAGCCTGGCGACCGCCAGCGGGTTGAGGCCCCGCTCTGCCTGCCCGATCCGGTTGGCCCGGATGCGGGTCCTGACATTGCGTCCGGTCCAGCCCTCTGCGGCGGCGAGCAGCAGCAGCGCGGGGACGGCCGACCAGGGCAGCAGCGGCAGGGTCGAGTAGCTGATTCGCACGACCAGCCAGGCGAAGACCGCGCAGATGACGCCGAGCAGGACCAGCGTCAGCGGCCGTGTCGGTGTCATCCGTCCCTCCATCCGAAGATCGCCGCCCGTGCCGCGGCGGCGCCCGCCGGCGGCCGGCTCATGCCGCCAGGCGCAGCGAGGCGCCGGACAGTCGCGCTACCCCGGCCGTATCGAGGCCGGCCAGCAGGTCTGCGACCCTCCCGTGCCCCGGAAGCAGCGCATCCGGATCGAGATCGTGCCACGGGACGAGCACGAACGCCCGCTCGTGCGCCCGCGGATGCGGCAGCGTGAGCTCGGGGTCGTCGCACACCTCGGTGCCGTAGGCGATCACGTCGACGTCCAGGGTGCGCGGCCCCCAGCGCTCGGCCCGGACCCGGCCAGCCGTCCGCTCGGCCTGTCGGGCGCACTCCAGCACCGCCCGGGCGGGACACCCGGTCTCACCGGTCAGGATCGCGTTGAGGTACCCGGGCTGCGGCGGCCCGCCGACCGGCTCGGTCTGGTACACCGCGGACACCGCGGCGTTGCTCAGCCCGGCGCACGCCGCCAGGGCCGTCACGGCTTCCTGCAGATAGCCGAGCCGGTCGCCCAGGTTGCTGCCGAGCGCCAGGACGACCCGCCGACGGCCGTCAGGCTGCGGGCCGGCCCCCGCAGGGCCCGGGATGATCCCGGTCATCCCCGGCTCCGGCTGATCGTCACGGTCACGTCCCGGACTGGCACCGCCATCGGCGCGCCCGGCTTGTGCACGGTGATCCGGGCCCTGGTCACCGCGGGATCTTCGAGGCAGGCCGCGGCGAGCCGCTCTGCCAGCGTCTCGATCAGGGACACCGGCTCACCGGACACGATCGCCGCCAGCCGGCCGGCGAGCACCCCATAGTCGGCGGTCATGGACAGGTCGTCGGCGGCCGCGGCGGCCCCGGCGTTCACCGAGAGGATTGCGTCTACGACGAATTCCTGGCCATCGCGCCGCTCCGCCTCGAAGACCCCGTGGTGCCCGAATGCCCGCAGCCCGAGCAGTGAGACGGTGTCCTCGCTGGCGCCGTCGCCCGCTGCCTGGCCGGTCATCCGTCCCTGCCAGTCCCGCGGGTTCCCCCGGCCAGGGCCGGCGAGCGTGCCTGGGCTGCCTCGCTCCAGCGCCTGGCCACCCGTACCGCATCGAGGTTCCCTGGCACCGCGTGCACGCGCACGCACCAGGCCCCTGACGCCGCGGCCAGCGCGGTGGCCGCGACGGTGGCGTCATCGCAGAGCGCGAACGGCCGCGGTCCGTCCGGCCCGGCGAGCAGCTTGCTGAGGAACCCCTTGCGCGAGGCCGCGACGAGCACCGGGAACGGTGCGCCAGCGCCGCCGAGCCTGCCGATCTCGCCGATGCTGGCCAGCAGCAGCCAGCTGTGCTCGGGCAGCTTTGCGAAGCCGAGCCCGGGGTCGACGATGATCTGATCCTGGCTGATGCCGGCCGCGGTCACCGCATCCACCCTCGCCCGTAGCTCCGCCTTCACCTCGCCCACCACGTCGGCGTACCGGGCCCGGCGGTACATGTCCCGGCTATGCCCGCGCCAGTGCATGACCACGTAGGGCACGTCCGCCTGGGCGACGAGCGGGACCATCCGCGGGTCGGCGAGCCCTCCGCTCACGTCGTTCACCATCAGCGCGCCGGCGGCAAGGGCCATCTCGGCCACGCTGGCGCGCATGGTATCCACGCTGACCGGCACGCCCGCGGCGGCCAGCTCGGTGACGACCGGCCGCACCCGGCGAAGCTCCTCCCGCTCGTCGATCCGCCGCGCGCCCGGCCGGGTCGACTCGCCGCCCACATCGACCAGGTCCGCTCCCTGGGCGAGCAGGTCGAGCCCGTGGGCGATCGCAGCGTCCGCCTCGAACCAGGACCCGCCATCGGAAAATGAGTCAGGGGTCACGTTGACGACCCCCATGACCAGGCACCGGTCACGGACGGGCAGGCCGCGCGGGGCAGGCTCGCGCGCCGGCGCAAGGCTCACCGCTGCGGCACCGGACCGGGCCCGCGCCCCCGCATCCTGCGAGTCGTCGTCCACACGGATCAATCTAGCGGAGGCCCAGCCGGCCCTCGTCGCCCGAATGCATTGCTGCCAGCGGGAGGACGAGCGCCCCTGGCGGCCCGCACCAGCACCGGGCCGGATGTCAGGCCCGGGTCAGGCCGGCCCTGCCGCCGGCCAGCCGCGCCGGCCCGGGCGGCTCACCGCTGCCGGTCGGGCGCTGACGTCGTGGTCACGGGAGCGCCCTGGGCGACCGGCAGGGCGGGCCGCGGCCGGTCGGATCGGGCGCGCCGGTCACGTCGCCCCGGCAGGTACCGCAGCATGCGGGCACGGATCCGGCCCAGCCCCAGCTTGCGGGCCACCCGGCGCAGCTCCCAGGTGGGCCAGGTCAGGAACGCCTCGGCCTCCATGGTGGCCAGGCCGACCCGCAGCGCGTCCCGGGTGCCGGGATAGACCATGAACCGCGGCGACCACTCCGGCTGGAACTTCGCGTTGAACTTGTAGAGCGACTCAATCTGGAACCAGCGGGACAGGAACAGCAGGATCCGCCGCCAGGCTCGGAGCACCGGCCCGGCGCCGATCCGCTCGCCGCGCTCAAGCGCGGACCGGAACACGGCGAAGTTGAGCGAGATCCGCTTGACGCCGAGGCGCGGCGCATTGCGGATCGTCTCGACGATCAGGAACTCGTTCAGCCCGGGCTGGGCTGAACGGTCGCGCCGCATCAGGTCAAGGGACAGCCCGTCGTGGCCCCACGGAACGAAGTGCAGCATCGCGCGCAGCGTGCCGTACTCTGTGGCCGACGCGATCACGCAGTCGTCGTCTCCCGGCCCGCCGACCCGGCCGAGCGCCATGGAGAACCCGCGCTCGGTGGGATTGCCCCGCCAGGTGTTGGCCTGCCGCTTCATCCGGCTGAGCTCCTCGGGGGGGATGTCGCCGACGCGGCGGATCTCGGCCTGGTAGCCGTGACGGCATACCCTCGTGACCATCTGCCGGACATTCCGCATCGCCCGCCCGGTCAGCGTGAAGCCGGTGACGTCGACGATGGCCTCGTCACCGAGTTCCAGGGCGGTCAGTCCGCCCTCCCGGCACCAGATCTCGGCGCCGAGCTCGCTGCACCCGATGACCGCTGGCACCCAGGCGTGCCGCGCGGCCTCATCGAGGAAGGCGTTGATCGCCCCGGGCCATGCCTCCGGGTCGCCGATCGGATCGCCGCTCGCCAGCATCACCCCGGAGAGCACCCGGTATCCGATGCAGGACTTGCCGGTGGGGGACCACATGATGCTCTTGTCGGTGCGGAGCGTGAAGTAGCCGAGCGAGTCCTGCTCACCGTACCTGCTGAGCAGGCAGCGGATCCGCTCGGCATCCCGGTCCCTGAGCAGCCCCTCAGGCTCGGCCGGGCGAAGGAACAGGTAACCGACGACGACCAGCGTGAACAGGCCGAGCGCGCCGGTCAGGAACCCGTAGACGTCCCCCCGGGTCTCGGTGGTGAACTGCAGCGAGCCGCTGAACCCGACGAGGTTGACGATGACCGACTGGAGCCGCTGGGTGAAGCTGTAGTCCTCGGCGAGCCCGCTGGTCAGGTACAGGTAGCCGAGGCCGATCGCCACGTCGGCGATGGCCAGCCCGATGAGGACGGCGAGCGCCCGCCACCGGGTCCTGGGGTCGCCGATCGCATAGAACTCGGCCCGGAACAGCCACAGCAGCAGCAGCAGCGCCGCCGCTACCGCAGCCGGCAGCAGCCGCGGGCCGTGCACCAGGGCATGCACGATGACACTGGAGCCGAGCAGCAGCATCACCGCTTCCCAGGCCCGCCGCTTCCGCCTGCGCAGCCCGTGCGAGAGCATCAGCAGCAGCAGCCCGATGATCACATCGGCGGCGCGGGTGACGTTCGAGAGCGCTCCAGGCGCGATCGCGTGCAGCCGGTATTGCCGGTACAGCGCGGGACGCGCCCCCACGACAATGTCGCCAAGGCCGATCAGCAGGGCCAGCCACCCGGCCGTGGCCGGAACCCAGCGCCGCTGGTGGCGCCGGTCCGGCGGGCGGAGCGTACCGGACAGCGAGCCCGCCCCAGCGGTCACGGTATCCGCGGCGCCTGGCAGGCCCGCGAACTCCGCCGGACCCAGCGGGTCCGGCCTGTCAGTTCCTGCCATCTCGGGCACGCGGATCGGCGCCCTTGTCACGGGGCATCAGCGTAGTCATGGCCGGCGTTCCTCGCCCGGGAACCTCTCATACCGTTCATTGGACGGACGCCATGGCTCAGTGGTTGCACAGCGGTCAGGATCTTCATCGCTCATCTAGGCATAGTCCCGTCCGCGGCGATGTCCGGCCGGCAGCTTACCGGGCCGGCGAGCGGCCAGCGCCCGGCTGGCATCGCGGATCGCTAGGCGCGGGTCAGCGGTGACCGAGCAGCAGGCTCATCGCCTCTGCCCGGGTACTCTCATTGTCACGGAAGCTTCCGCGGACCGCGGAGGTCACCGTCTTCGCCCCGGGCTTGCGCACGCCGCGCATCGTCATGCACAGGTGCTCAGCCTCTATTACCACGATAACGCCCCTCGGCTCGAGGACCGACATCAGCGCATCCGCTATCTGGCTGGTCATCCGCTCCTGGACCTGCGGCCGGCGGGCATAGACATCGACCAGCCTGGCCAGTTTCGACAGGCCGGTTATCTGGCCCTTTTCATTCGGGATGTACCCGACATGCGCCAGCCCGAAGAAAGGGGTCAGGTGATGCTCGCATGAGCTGAACATCTCGATGTCGCGGACCAGCACCATCTCATCGTGGTCGGCGTCGAAGACCGTGGTGAGGACGTCCTCCGGGCGCTGGCGAAGCCCGGAGAACTGCTCTGCGTAGGCCCTGGCCACCCGGCCGGGGGTGTCCCGCAGCCCGTCCCGGTCTGGGTCCTCGCCGATGGCGAGCAGGATCTCGCGTACCGATCGCTCGATCCTCGCGAGGTCTACCTGGCCCACCGCCTCTTCCGGCGGCCCGGTCAATGAATGCCGCCAGGAGGGAACGGTTCAGCGGGACCAGGCGGGCCGGCCAGGCCAGGGGAACCGGGGGAGTCCGGCGCTGGCCCCGGCTTGCCGGGCATCGTGAGCTTTCCCGGCGATCCGCCCTGAGCGGGTGGCGGGCCGGCCTGACCCGGCGCGGCGGGCCCGCCGGGACTGGCCATGGCCGACGCGGCGCTCGTCCCGTCGCCGATCGCCTGGCCATTGCCGGACGCCGGCAGTTCCTTGCCGTCCCCGGCAGCGGCAAGTGCCATCTCCTTGGGTGTCAGCACGGGCGGCCGGTCCGACGGGAGCCGCTTGCCGTAGCCGGTGTAGGACCCCCGCGACGGCCGCTTCCGGACCGGGGCGAAGATCTCCAGGACCCGATCCCGCGACAGCGTCTCGTGCTCCATGAGCTGCAGCACGAGGTTGTCGAGGACGTCCCGGTAGGTGACCAGGATCTCCCAGGCCTCGTCGTGGGCCGACTCGATCAGCCGCCGGACCTCCTCGTCGATCGCCGAGGCGATCTCCTCGGAATAGTCCCTGCTGTGCGCCATCTCCCTGCCGAGGAACGGCTCACCGTCGCCGGTGCCGAACTTGCGCGCGCCAAGCCGCTCGCTCATGCCGTACTCGGTCACCATGCCGCGGGCGATCTGGCTGGCCTTCTCGATGTCGTTGGCGGCGCCGGTGGTGGGCTCGTGGAAGACCAGCTCCTCGGCAGCCCGCCCGCCCAGCAGCATCGCCAGCTGGTCCATCATCTCCACCCGGCTGACCAGGAACTTGTCCTCCGTGGGCGCCGACGCGGTGTAGCCGAGCGCCCGGCCGCGCGGGATGATCGTGATCTTGTGCACCGGATCGGCGTGCGGCAGCGCGTGACCGACCAGGGCGTGCCCGCCCTCGTGGTAGGCGATGATCTTGCGCTCCTTCTCGGAGAGCAGCACGCTCTTGCGCTTCGGCCCGGCGGTGACCCGGTCTATCGCCTCTTCCAGCGAGCTCATCGTGATCAGCGTGCCGTTCGCCCGCGCGGTCAGCAGCGCGCCCTCGTTGATCACGTTCGCCAGGTCGGCACCGGTAAAGCCGGGGGTCCGCTTCGCGATCGTGTCCAGGTCCACGTCCTTTGCGAAAGGCTTGCCGCGGGCGTGCACCCTGAGGATCCCCTTGCGCCCGTTCAGGTCCGGCTGTGCCACCACGATCTGCCGGTCGAACCGCCCGGGCCGCAGCAGCGCCGGGTCCAGGATGTCCGGCCGGTTGGTCGCGGCAATCACGATCACGCCGCCCTTGGTGTCGAATCCGTCGAGCTCGACCAGCAGCTGGTTCAGGGTCTGCTCGCGCTCGTCGTGCCCGCCGCCGAACCCTGCGCCGCGGTGCCGGCCGACGGCGTCGATCTCGTCGACGAACACGATCGCCGGGGCGTTGGCCTTGGCCTGCTCGAACAGGTCACGCACGCGGGAGGCGCCGACGCCGACGAACATCTCGACGAAGTCGGAGCCGGAGATGGAGTAGAACGGCACGCCGGCCTCCCCGGCCACCGCCCTGGCCAGCAGGGTCTTGCCGGTGCCGGGCGGGCCGTAGAGCAGCACGCCCTTGGGGATCTTCGCGCCGATCGCCTGGAACTTGCCCGGCGCCTGCAGGAACTCCTTGATCTCCTGCAGTTCCTCGATCGCCTCATCGGCCCCGGCGACGTCGGCGAACGTGGTCTTCGGGGTGTCCTTGGTGATGAGCTTGGCCTTGGACTTGCCGAAGTTCATCACCCGTGAGCCGCCGCCCTGCATCTGGTTCAGGAACAGCAGGAAGACGAAGATGATCGCGATGTAGGGGAGGAAGCTGAACAGGATGCTCCAGATCGAGCTTCCCTTGGGCACCACGACGTTGTAGCCCTGCGGCAGGTTGCCCTTCTGGTACTGCTGCTGCAGTATCCCGGCGATCTCCTGGCCCTGGTTGCCGACCCAGTCGGCCTGCAGCTGCTGGCCGTTCTTGGTGACCACCTGGATGGTCTGGTTGGTGTCGGTCAGTATGGCCGACCTGACCTGCCCGGTCTCGATTAGCTGGATGACCCGGGAGGTGTTCTCCGACTTGTAGGTCGGGCCGGAGTTCGCGTACCGGTACAGGAAGAAGAACAGCAGCAGGACGACGATGACGGCAACGAACGGCCCGCGGAAATAGCGCTTCACATCCATGGGCGAACGGCCGCGCCGACGGCTGGCCGATCCCTCCTGACGAGCCTCCCGTCCCGCCAGCCTCCGGCGGCACTGCCTTGCGTCCCGGCGCCCACGCATGGCCTCCGTATCTGCTCGCCCGAACTCGCCTGAACCACGTTCTTTTCGTCCTGCCCGGTCCGTACGCTGCCTTATTCGCGGGATCTACTGACGGTACACCGACTCGCTGCCTGGGCACACCCTCGGTAGCCCGGGGCCGACGGCAGCCGCCTTAAGTCCTCCTGGAACATGCAACGTAATATCTCGTGACTTCTGTTCCCCGCGCGCCGCTGCGCCGGCACGGCAGGCCGGTTCCCGGTCGCAGGCTACGCGCTCCCGGAGTACACGTGCGGCGCCAGGGTACCGATGAACGGCAGGTTGCGGTATCGCTCCGCGTAGTCGAGGCCGTAGCCGATGACGAACTTGTCCGGGATCTCGAAGCCGGTGTAGGCCACGTCCACGCTCATCTGGGCTGCGGTCGGCTTGCGCAGCAGCACGCAGATCCGTAGCGAGGCCGGGCTGCGCGAGGCCAGGTTGTTGCTCAGCCAGGACAGCGTCAGGCCAGAGTCCACGATGTCCTCGACCAGCAGCACGTGCCGTCCGGATATGTCGGTATTGAGGTCCTTGAGAATCCGGACCACGCCGGAGGACCTGGTGCCCGAGCCATAGGACGAGATAGCCATCCAGTCCATCTCGACCGGCAGCCGGATTGCCCTGGACAGGTCCGCCATCACCATGACCGCGCCCTTGAGCACGCCGACCAGGAGGAGTTCGCGGCCAGCGTAATCGGCGTCTATCTGCTCCGCGAGCTCGCCGATCCGCCGCTGCAGCTTCTCAGCCGGGATCAGCACCTCCTCAAGGTCGGCGCCCATGTCAGTCACGTCCACTGCCGCCCTCCGCCGTCCCCGTGTCAGATCTCGGCGCCCGCGCAGGCGCCGCCCGAGCCAGCGTCCGCTGCGCTCGCGCCGTCCCCGGCTTGCGCCCGGGTGAAGATCAGCCTGCCATACCGGCGCACGGCCCGGCACCCGCCGGGCAGGTCGGTACCGCGCTGGCCATGCCAGTCGGTCACCAGCGCGTCCAGGCTGAGGACATGAGCCCAGGTGAGGGCGGCTGGCGGGGACCCGGCGGAGATCGCGGCCGCCCGCAGCACCCGGGTGCGCAGCGCCATGGGCAGCGCCGCGAGTGACCCGGCCGGGAGGGAAGGGCCGGCGGCTGTCATGCGTTCTGTATTGGTTTTTGCCAGCTCGTCCAGCAGGTCGGCGTCGGCGCGAAGCTGGGCGGCGGTCCTGGCCAGGGCCTGCGTCACGCCGGGACCGAGCTCCCGCTCCAGCACCGGCAGCACCCGGGTGCGGACCCGGACCCTGGCGAAGGACGGGTCAGTGTTCTGCGGGTCCTGCCACGCCGAGAGCCCGAGCGCGGCACACGCCGCGGCCGTCTGCTCCCGGCTGACCGCCAGCAGCGGGCGCAGGAACCGGCCGTTGCGCACGGCCATCCCAGCCAGCGACCGGGCGCCCGACCCTCGGGCCAGCCCGAGCAGGACGGTCTCGGCCTGGTCGTCCATCGTGTGCCCGAGCAGGATCGCGGCGGCACCGGCCTGCGCCGCGGCGCGGTCCAGCGCCGCGTACCGGGCATCCCGGGCGGCCGCCTCGGGCCCGCTGCCGCGCGCGGTCACCTCGGCCGTGACGGCCAGCACCGGGTCAAGGCCGATTTCCTTCAGAACGCGCGCCACCCTGCTGGCCTGCTCCGCAGAGCCGGCCTGCAGGCCGTGATCCACGGTGACGCCTCCAGCGCGCATGCCTCGTCTCGGCGCCTCGAACGCCAGCGCAGCCGCGAGCGCAAGAGAGTCCGCCCCGCCCGAGCAGGCGGCCAGCACCAGGTCACCAGGGCCCAGTCCGGTCAGGACGCGGCGGACGGCGCGGCGGATCTCGGCCACCGCCGAAGGCGGACCCATGACGCCGATCCTGCCTCAGCCAGCGGCCGCGCCGCCGCTCTTGCCCGGATCGCCGGGCTTGCCGGGCTTGCGGGGCTTGGCGGGCTTGCGGCGGGCGTCCATGCGCTCCAGCCAGGCTAGCGGGTTGGTGATCTCATCCCGGGTGGGCAGCGTCTCCGGTGACGTCCACACCGCGTTGAAGCCGTTCATGCCGGCCTCCCTGACCACGGTGGCCACGAACTTCGATCCCTGCTCGTACTGGCGCATCTTCAGGTCGATGCCCAGCAGGCGGCGGATCGCCTGCTCCACCCGGCCCGCGCTGGCCCGCCGTGCGGCGAACCTGGCGCGGATCTGCGCCACGGAGGGCACCACGGCCGGGCCAACGGCGTCCATGACATAGTCGCCGTGCCCCTCCACCAGCGTCATCACCGCGGTCAGCCGGTCCAGGATCTCCCGCTGGCGGGGCGTCTGCAGCGCCTCGATCAGGCTCCCGGCATGGCCGCCGCGCGGCCCGCCGGCACCCCGGGCTGCGCCGGGCTCACCGGGCGCGCCGGGCGCGCCGGGGCCGCCGGGCCTGTCAGTCCCGTCTGGCCGGTCCGGCCTGCCCGGGCGCACCGCCCCTGCCACGGCGTCCGCGGCGGCCCGGATCCGGTCCAGGATCGAGCCCGGGTCGAGGTCGGAAGCCAGCAGGAACTCGGTCATCTGGCCCTGCACGTACGACCGCAGCCAGGGCACGGAGGTGAACTGGATCCGGTGAGTCTCCTCGTGCAGGCAGACCCAGCGCCGGAAATCGTGGCTGTCAACGCCCAGCTCGCGCTCGACCATCACGATGTTGGGCGCCACCAGGGTGAGCCGCCCCGCCGGGGCGTCAGTGCCGTCCCGCTCCGGGTCCGGCGGCAGGAACAGCTCGTACTGGCCGAGCACCCGGCCGGACAGGTAGGCGAGGATCAGCCCGGCCTGCATTCCGGTGATCCGGGACCCCACCGTGCCGATCACCGACCCGGCCGGCGGCGCCTTTCCCTGCTGCTGCATGTGCTCCACGAGCGGCTCGAGCACCACGCGGAACCCGCTCACGTTCGCCCTGATCCAGCCGGGCCGGTCGACTACCGCAACGGCGCCGCCGTCATCGGGGCCGTCCGGGCCGGTCATCCCCGTCAGCTCGCGGACCGGGATGATCGCAGCCGCGGCATGGCGCTGCAGCTCGGCCACGACCTTGCGCGCCTCGGCCAGGGTGACCTGCGGGCCCGGCCGGGCCCAGCGGACTCCGGTCGAGGTGGCGACGTCCCAGTCGATCATCTGCGCGGTGCTCACCCCTCCACCGTACGTGGCCGGCCGGCCGTGCAGGTCAGCGCGGCCGTTCAGGGCCGGTAGCAGCCGCACCCGGCCAGTGCCTCCGCGAGCCGGGACATGCCGTGCGCGGCGGCGACCAGATGCGCGGGGCGCAGCCCGTCCGCCATGAAGGCGAACGCCAGCAGCTGCCCGCCCCTGGTGTAGGCAAGCCCGGCCAGCGCTGCCACGTTCGACAGGTTGCCGGTCTTGGCCCGCACCACGCCGAGGGCAGCGCCGCCGGGGACCCCGAACACGCTGCCCTGCGGTGCCAGGGTGCCGGTGAACCCGGCCACCGGAAGCCCGGTGATCGTCGGCCGCAGCGCCGGGTGGCGCGCCCCCGCGGCCAGGGTGACAAGCTGGACCAGGGCCTGCGGGCTGATCCGGTCGTCGGGGGACAGCCCGCTGCCGTCGGCCAGGCTGATCAGGCCGGTCACGCCGAGCCGCCGGACCACTGACGTGACCGCAGCCGCTGCGCCGCTGAACGTGGCCGGGTGGCCGGTGGCGATGGCCACCTGCCGGGCCAGGTTCTCAGCGATGACGTTGTTGCTCTCGGTGAGCATCCACTGGACGATCAGGGCCAGCGGCGGCGACTCGACGCTCGCGAGGGTGCCGGCCCGGTCCGCGCGGAGCCGCCGGTACGGAGTCCGGACCGCCCGGGCCGGCCCGGACACTGCGATGTGGTCGGCGGCCAGGAAGCCGGCGAACGAGCTGACCGCCTCGGCCACCGGGGTGAAGGTACGCGGCCGGTAATTGGCCGGGTCGTCGGCGTCCTGCGGGGCACCGGATGCTGTGAGCCTGCCCTGGTCTACCTCCAGCGCCGCGATCGGCGTGACGTTGCCGGTGGTGACATAGCTCGCCGGCCAGCCGGGTGCAAGGCCGGGGCCGCGGAACAGCGAGACGTCGTAGCCCAGCCGGACCCTGGCGACATGCTGGCGCCGCAGCGCGGCCGCGGTCGCTGCCGCCAGCCGGAGCAGGGTGGCCGGCTGCGGGTAGTCGGCTGCGGGCGGCCGGCCGGCGGCCAGCGTCGGGTCCCCTCCGCCGACCAGCACGATCTCCGGGGTGCTGCCACCGGAGCGCTCGACAACCCGCGTGGTCAGCCGTGCCGCCGGGCCGAGCACGTCCAGCGCTGCGACCGCGGTCGCCAGCTTGGTCGTCGAGGCGGGCTCGAAGCCTGCCGAGGCCGCCTGGGCGAGCAGCACCCGGCCAGTGCTCAGGTCGGTGACCAGCACGCCGTAGCGGGTGCCGAGAACCCCGGTGCTCAGCACCCGGCCGAGTGCCGCGGCGACCCCGGCCGGGGTAGCCGGCCTCGCCCGGGCCGGCAGGCCGGACCTGCCTCCGCCGTGCCCTCCTAGCCCGGGCGCGGGCAGCAGGGTCGCTGCTCCCGCCCCGGCTGCCGGGATCCGCGCTACCGTCGGCAGTTTCCACAGCGCCAGCCTGGCGGGCAGGATGCTGGCCGCGGTGGCGCCGGCTGCGAGCGTGAACGCGCACAGCAGCGCCAGCGCTAGCCAGGCGGCACGGTGGAGCCGCTGCACCGAGGCGCCCCCCTCCGAGAGATGCTGGTTGCCAGCACAGGGCCGTGCTGACCGGCCCCGCCGGGCCCGCCGCCGGGCCCGCCCGGCGCCGCACGGACGTGAGGAGCACAGCGGTGGAGTTCGACGTCGTGATCGAGATCCCGAAGGGCCAGCGCAACAAGTATGAGATGGACCACGAGAGCGGTCGAATCCGGCTCGACCGGATGCTGTTCACCTCGACCAGGTACCCGGCCGACTACGGGTTCATCGAGGACACCCTGGCTGATGACGGCGATCCGCTGGACGCGCTGGTCCTGCTGGACGAGCCCACCTTCCCCGGCTGCCTGATCCGGTGCCGGGCGATCGGCATGTTCCGGATGCGCGACGAGAAGGGCCGCGACGACAAGGTGCTCTGCGTGCCGGCGACCGACCCGCGGATGGCGCACCTGGCCGACATTGCCGATGTGTCCGAGTTCGACCTGCTGGAGATCCAGCACTTCTTCGAGGTGTACAAGGCGCTGGAACCCGGCAAGGCGGTGGAGGGCGCGATGTGGGTAGGTCACGATGAGGCAGTCGCCGAGATCCGGGCCTGCGCCGCCCGGCTACGCGCGGCGTCACATCCGGCAGCGACGTGAGCGACACTGAGCGACACAGGGTGTCAGGGCATACGAGGAGGTTCCCGTGGTGGACACGGAGGACATGCTCACCCGTGCGCCCCTCTTCGAGGCGCTGGACGAGGAGGACACCGAGGCGCTGCGGGCTGGCGTGACCAACATCGAGCTGAGCCGCGGTCAGCGGCTGTTCGAGGAGGGAAGCGACGGCGACCGGCTCTACGTCGTCCTGGACGGCAAGATGAAGCTGACCAGGGCGGCGCCCGACGGCAGGGAGAACCTGATCGGCGTCTTCGGCCCGGGCGAGATGTTCGGCGAGTTGTCGCTGTTCGACCCGCGGCCCCGGACCTCGAGCGCGACCGCCCTGACCGACGTCCGCCTTGCCGCTCTCGGCCATGACTACCTGCGCAGCTGGCTGACCCGCCGTCCGGACGTCGCCCTGCACCTGCTCCGCGCTCTCGCCCAGCGGCTGCGCCGGACCAATGACGTGATGTCCAACCTGGTATTCACCGACGTGCCCGGGCGGGTCGCCAAGGCGCTGCTGGACCTGGGCGAGCGGTTCGGTGTCCGGCAGCCTGACGGCATTCAGGTCAATCACGACCTGACGCAGGAGGAGCTGGCTCAGCTTGTCGGCGCCTCGCGGGAGACGGTGAATAAGGCCCTCGCCGACTTCGTGACCAGGGGCTGGATAACCCTGCAGCCCAAGTCGGTGCTGCTGATCGACACAGAGCGGCTGCGCCGCCGGGCCCGCTGAGCCCCGGCCGCTGACCTCAGGAGCTGTCCCCCGGGGCGGCGGGGTGCCGGGAGCCCGGCTCTCACCCTCTTGCGCTGACCTCAGGAGCTGTCCCCCGGGGCGGCGGGGCGCCGGGAGCCCGGCTCTCACCCCCTCCCGCTGAGTCTCAGTAGCTGACCCCTGGCGGCGGGCGCGCCGGGAGCCCGGCTCTCACCCCCTGCCGCTGCCTCAGTAGCTGACCCCTGGCGGCAGTGCACCCCGCCCGGCCAGGTAGTCAAGCTGCGCCCGGACCGACCACTCCGCAAAGGGCCATAGCGCGCGGTCGACATCCCCGTAGACCCTGGCGACGATGCCTTCGACGCTCCGCTCGCCAGCCGCGATCGCGGCCTCGATCTCGGCCAGCCGCTCGGCGCGGTGCGCGAGATAGCCGTCGATCGCGCCCGCCGGGTCGGCCAGCACTGGCCCGTGCCCCGGCAGCAGCATGCGCAGCCGCGCCGAGTCCGCCAGCCGGCGCAGCCGGTCGAGCGAGGCCAGGTAGTCGCCCAGGCTGCCGTCCCCTGCGATCACCGTGCTGCCCCTGCCCAGCACCGTGTCTCCGGTCAGCACCGCGGCGTCGGCCTCGATCAGCAGGCACACCGAGTCCGCCGAGTGGCCGGGGGTGGCGATCACCCGGACCGGGCAGCCGCCCGCGGTCAGCACGTCCCCCTCGCCCACGCCCTCCTCGCCGAGCCGGTGCGCGGGGTCCAGAGCGCGCACCCCCGCCCCGGTCAGCTCCGCCAGCCGCCTGGCGCCCGCCGAGTGATCGGAGTGGCCGTGGGTCAGCACGATCGCCGCCACTCGCTGGCCCGACTGCGCCGCGATCTCCCGCACCCGCCGCAGGTGCCGCTCGTCCTCCGGCCCCGGATCGACAACCAGCGCGGACGCGCTGCCCGGCTCTGCGATCAGCCAGGTATTGGTGCCGTCCAGGGTCATGATTGACGGATTCGGGGCCAGGACGCACCGTGCCCGCGGGCTGCCCGAGCCATCGATGCCGCCCCCGTGGCTGGCCGTGCCCGCCCCGCCGCCGGCGGGACTCTCCTGCCCGGCCCTGGTCACAGCGGGTAGTCCAGGTCCGCGGGCAGGGTGAGCCAGACCGCGCCCTCGGCGACGTGGGCTGCCGGCAGCACCGGGCGGACCTGACGCGGCGCTTGGGCTGCGGCGATGTCCGGGCAGGCCGCTAGCTCGGCGAGGGTCACTGCGGTCGGCGGCCAGAGCAGGATCTCGCCGCCCCGCCCGGACGCTATCGCGTCCTGCGGCCTGATCCAGGTCACCTCGGCGGCCTCGCCGCCGACGTCCCTGGTGACCTGGCCATCGGGCAGGGCCGCCGCGAAGAACCTGGTGTCATAACGGCGCGGCTCCACCACCGGCGTTATCCACCGCGACCAGGGCCGCAGCAGGTCGGCGCGGAGCATGAGGCCGCGCCTGCGCAGCAGGTCGGCCAGCGAGAGCGACCGGTCGAGCAGGGCGCGCCTGTCGGCCTCCCAGTCCGCGCCGGTGGTATCGGCAACGATGGCGTCCTCGGCGGGGCCGGCCAGCAGCACCCCCGACTCCTCGAAGGTCTCCCGGACCGCCGCGCAGACGAGCGCCCTGGCCAGCTCGGCGGGCGCGTCGAAGATGCGGCCCCACTCCTGCGGCCGGGGTCCTGCCCAGGCGATGTCGGCGTCTGCGTCCCGGGGGTCGACCGACCCGCCGGGGAAGACGAAGGCCCCGGGCGCGAAGGCCATGGAGGGCTTGCGGCGCAGCATGTAGACCTCCACGCCGCCTGGACTTCCGGCCTGGCCCGGATTCCGCGCGCGATCCGCCGCCGCGCCGCCCGGGCTTGCCGCCTGGCCCGGACTCCGCGCGCGATCCGCCGCCGCGCCGCCCGGGCTTGCCGCCTGGCCCGGACTCCGCGCGCCGGCGCGGGCGGTCCCGGCACCGGCCTGCCGCAGCAGCATCACGGTCGCCGCGTCCCGCGGCACCACCGGGGCGACCCGGCCGGCGAGCACGTCCGACACCCGGCCGGCCACCGCGCCCGGAATCCGGATCGGGCCAGTCACCAGGGTCAGTCCCGGATCTCCGCGATCAGCTCGACCTCCACCGGCGCGTCCAGCGGCAGCGCGGCCATGCCCACCGCGCTGCGCGCGTGCCGGCCCGCCTCGCCGAACACCTCGAGCAGCAACTCGCTGGCGCCGTTGATCACCTGCGACTGCTGAGTGAAGTCCGGCGTGCTTGCCACGAAGCCGGTGACCTTGACGATCCGCCGGATCGCTCCGAGACCGCCGCTGACCGACGCGACGGCAGCCAGCGCGTTCAGCGCGCAGGTCCGCGCGAGGGCGCTCGCCTCGGCAACCCCGATCTCCGCGCCCACCTTTCCGGTGGCCAGAAGCTGGCCGTCCACCAGCGGGAGCTGGCCCGCCGTGTACACATAACGCCCGGTTCGTACCGCTGGCACGTAGGCCGCCACGGGCTGAGCAACCTTGGGCAGGGTCAGCCCGAGTGCGGCCAGCCTTGCCTCGGGCGAGTGCTCGGCGGCCTCGTTCTGCTCGGGAATCATCGCGCCCTCCGCATGGATCGCCCTGGCCGCCCGGTGCGATGCGCCAGGCCGGGCCTTGCGCAACTGCCCGCAGGGCTCACTGCTTGCTCCGCTTCATGTAGGCGACAAGCTGCTCGGGATTCGGGCCGGGTATCACGGCCACCAGCTCCCAGCCGTCCTCGCCCCAGTTGTCCAGGATCTGCTTGGTCGCATGGACCAGCAGCGGCACCGTCGCGTACTCCCACTTCGACATAGCCGAACCCTAGCCGCAGCGGCCGCTCCGTCGCGTCCGGGTCGGCCCGACAGACCCGGGCCATGATCGGATACTGGCCCCTGTCCCGCGCGGCGCGAACCGCCACCGATCCGCGGCCTGGCCGATCCGCGGCCCGGTGGCCACCGGCCCGAAGGAGGACCCGCCCCGAGCCCCAGCGCACGCGTCCGCCATCAGGTAGGGCGCCACCATTCCCCGAAAGAGGACCCAGCACCGGTCCGCGCGAACGGGCCGCCGCCGGTCCGCGCGAACGGGCCGCCGCCGGTTCGCGCGAACGGGCCGCCGCCGGTCCGCGCGGATGACCCGCCGCCGGTCCGCGCGAACGGGCCGCCGCCGGTCCCGCGGATGACCCGCTGGCCCGCGCCGGTTCCGCGGGGCCGCGGCCTTATCCTCGCCTACCCTGCCGACAGTCCGCGGCCCCGGCGCCGACCTGCCGGCGTCGCCGCCTGCTCGGCTGGCTCCGGCTCGGCGGCCAGCCCGGCGGGCTCTTCCGGCGCGCCGGGCTCTTCCAGCACCGACTCGGGCGTGGCCTCGATCTCCGGCACCGGCGGGACCTCGGGCTCGGCGATCGCCGCCGCTGCCGGCTCGGGCAGCGCCGCGGTGTCCGCGCCCCCGAGTTCCGCCGCGGCCTCGGCCGCCGCCACCTCGGCGTCGCCGGTATCGGCAGGCTCGCCGTGGTCTGCCTGGGACACCTCGCCGGGGGCGAACTTGTCGAAGAACCGAAGCAGCTCGACCGGGACCGGCATGACCAGCGTGCTGTTGCGCTCGGCGGCGACTTCCACCACCGTCTGCAGCAGCCGGAGCTGCAGTGCCGCCGGATCCCTGGCCATCACGTTGGCCGCCGCGGCCAGCCGCTTGGACGCCTGGTACTCGCCGTCTGCGGTGATGATCCTGGCCCGCCGCTCGCGCTCTGCCTCGGCCTGCCGCGACATCGACCGCTTCATGCCCTCCGGCAGGGACACGTCCTTGATCTCCACGCGCTCGACGCGGATGCCCCACGGGCCCTCGGTCGGCTCGTCGATTATCCGGCGCAGCTCCCGGTTTACCGTTTCCCGCTCGGCCAGTAGCTGGTCCATCTCGGACTGCCCGATGATCGACCGCAGCGAGGTCTGGGCCTGCTGGGAGATGGCGAACATGTAGTTCTGCACGTTGATCGTTGCCTTGATCGGATCGACCACTCGGAAGTAGACCACCGCGTCCACACGGACGCTGACGTTGTCCCTGGTGATCCCCTCCTGCGCCGGGACGGCCATGGCGACGATCTGCATGTTGACCTTCTGCATGCGGTCGCCGAACGGCCTGATGATCGTCAGTCCCGGGCCTCGCGTTCCGGGCAGGACCCGGCCGAACCTGAAGATGATCCCCTGCTCGTACTGCTGGACCACCTTCAGCGACCGGCCGGCCAGCGTGGCCCCGGCGACCACGAGAACGATGATTATGATCACTATCGCCGTGAGCATCGACTGAACCTCTTCTCCGGCGCTCATGTGGCACCGTCACCCTCCAGCGTAGTGACATATGCCAGGCAGGGACGAGCGCTGAGAAGCAGATAGCCTCCAAGGCGTGACCAGACGGGACACCGACTGGGACGGCGTGCGGCTGCACGTCGTCACCGGCAAGGGCGGCACCGGCAAGACCACGGTGGCTGCCGCGCTTGCACTGGCCCTGGCCACGGACGGGCGCCGGGTGCTGCTGGTCGAGGTGGAGGGCAGGCAGGGCATCGCGCAGCTTTTCGACTGCCCGCCGCTGCCTTACGCGGAGCGCCGGGTGGCTGTCGCCCCGGCCACGCCCGACCAGCCGGGCGGCGATGTCTACGCTCTCGCCGCTGACCCGGAGTCAGCGCTGATCGAGTACCTGGAGATGTTCTACGGCCTCCGGCACGCTGGCTCGGCGCTCACCCGGTTCGGAGTCCTGGACTTCGCCACCACCATCGCCCCCGGCCTGCGCGACGTGCTGCTCACCGGCAAGGCCGCCGAGGCAGTTCGCCGCAAGGAGGGCGGCAGGCGGGTCTATGACGCGGTCGTTCTCGATGCCCCGCCAACCGGCCGGATCGCCCGGTTCCTCAACGTCTCCGCCGAGGTTTCCGGGCTGGCACGGGTGGGGCCGATCCGCGGTCACGCCGACATGGTGCAGCGGGTGATCCGCTCACCGGAGACCGCCGTGCACTTCGTCACGGTGCTGGAGGAGATGCCCGTGCAGGAGACCCTGGACGGGATCGCCGAACTGCGCGACCTCAGCGAGCCGGCCGGCAGCCAGGCGGCCGGGCACGGTGCCATCGCTGCGCACGGCTCGCCGTACCGGCCGGGGAGTCCCGGGTCCGGTGACGGCGGCCGGGCTCACCCGGCCGGGGGGTTCCAGGTGGGCGGCATCATGATCAACATGGTGCGCCCGGCCGCGCTGGCCGGCGAGCAGTTGCGTGCGGCGGCTCGCGGCCAGGTAGATGAGGATGACCTGGCGCTCAGCCTGAAGGCGGCGGGCCTGGACGACAGCCGGCGGCTGGCAGCCGACCTGGCGACCGAACTGGCTGAGCACGCGACGGCGGCCAGCGCGGCGCAGGGCCGCCGCCGGCGGCTGGCCAGGACCGGCCGGCCCTGCTACGACCTGCCTCTCATCGCGGACGGGATCGACCTAGCCGGCCTGTACCGGCTCGCCGCCGCGCTTCGTGACCAGGCGGCAGCGTGACGAGCGGGGCCGGCGGGAGCGTCACGGCGGGACGGGTGCGCCCCCCGAGGCTGGACGTCGACGGCCTTATCGACGACCGGCGAACGCGCATCATCGTGTGCTGCGGGGCGGGCGGTGTCGGCAAGACCACGACCGCTGCCGCGGTCGGCTTGCGGGCTGCCGAGCGTGGCAGGCACGTCGTCGTCCTCACCGTGGACCCGGCTCGCCGGCTGGCCCAGTCCATGGGGCTGACCTGGCTGGACAACATTCCCCGGCCGGTCCCGCTGGGCGAGCGTGCCGGGCCGGGCACCCTGCACGCGATGATGCTCGACATGAAGCGGACCTTCGACGAGATCGTCGAGACGCACGCCGATCCGGACCGGGCGGCGCAGATCCTGGCCAATCCGTTCTACCAGTCGGTCTCCTCCAGCTTCTCCGGTACGCAGGAGTACATGGCGATGGAGAAGCTGGGCCAGTTGCACCGGGCCGGCGAGTGGGATCTCATCGTCGTGGACACCCCGCCCAGCCGGTCGGCGCTCGACTTTCTGGACGCGCCGCAGCGGCTGAGCAGGTTCCTCGACGGCAGGCTGCTCCGGCTCCTCACAGCGCCGGCCAAGATGGGCGGACGTGCCTACCTGAGGCTGCTGAACGCCGGAGTCGGGGTCGTCACGGGCATGCTCACCAAGGTGCTCGGGGCACAGGTACTGCGGGATGCGCAGACATTCGTCTCGGCGCTGGACACGATGTTCGGCGGGTTCCGGGAGCGGGCCGACTACACCTACCGGCTGTTGCGCGCGCACGGAACGGCGTTTCTGGTGATCGCAGTCCCTGAGGGGGACGCCCTGCGCGAGGCCTCGTACTTCGTGGAGCGCCTCGATTCCGAGGGCATGCCGCTCGCGGGACTGATCCTCAACCGGGTGCACCAGAGCCCGGCGGCGCACCTGTCGGCGGCCCGCAGCCTGGCGGCCGCCGAGACGCTGGCGACGGCGGGACCGGCGGGCGAGGCTCCGGCCGCCGCCCGGGGTGCCGGGCCCCACGATCTCGCCGTAGCGGCCCTCCGGCTGCACGCCGAGCGCATGCAGCAGGCGGCGGCGGAGCGGCGGCTGGCCGAGCACTTCACGGCTGCGCACCCGCTCGTTCCGGTTGCGGAGGTGCCGGCTCAGCCCGACGACGTTCACGACCTTGCCGGGCTGCGGGCCATCGGACGCTGGTTCGGGCAGGAAGAAGGCTCCCGGCAGCCAGCGTGAGCATAAGGAGGCCGCAGCGCCCCGGGGCGCGCTGCGGCCTCCTGTGTCAGCTAGCGACTAGCTCGTCTTCGCCTGCGCGCTCGTAGCGGTTGCGCGCGCTCTCCAGCAGGTTGCGCCAGGATGTGACGTCCGGCCGACGGCGGAGCAGCGCACGGCGCTCCCGCTCAGTCATGCCGCCCCAGACGCCGAACTCGATCCGGTTGTCAAGCGCATCCGCCAGGCACTCGGTGCGCACAGGGCAGCCGCGGCAGATCAGCTTGGCCCGGTTCTGCGCCGCACCCTGCACGAAGAGCTCGTCAGGGTCTGTTCCCTTACACGCGGCGCGCGCGGTCCAGTCCGTGATCCACATGTGGCCCAACTCCTCCTGATCGTCACGCCCGCACGGGGGTCGTCACGCCGGGATGGCGTTCGTTGCGGTACCGGAGACACGCTGCGATCGCGTCCCGGTTTCGTGATGGTCGCGAGAGAGTAACTTACGGAACTCCGGCGCGGAGCGCTAGACCCCGGCGGGCCCATTTCACAGATAGTCCACATGGGCTATACGGACAGAAGCTGCTAGTCACTACCGAACGGCGACGCCATACGACCAAGGAGGGCCAGCCGTTACCCCGAGCAGGCGCGCTCGCCTCAGGCCTGGCGCGTTCGAGGGCTGGCGCTCACGAGAGTTGGCGCTCTCACCGCGCAAGTCAGCGTAGCCTGTCAGCGTGCAGGGATCGACGCGCCGCGCCGTGGTGACATCGGCCTTCGGTCTGCTGGTAATGGCGGTGGTCGCCGGACTGCTCGCAGCCGCGGTGGCCCTGCCCATCGTTGGCGGTGCCGGCATCACCGCCCGGGACGCCGCCCAGACGTTCGACAACCTGCCCGTGCCGCATCTCGGTCAGGTTCCGCAGCGGTCGAAGATCCTCGACTCCAGCGGGCATCTCATCGCCTACTACTATCCGGGTGACCTGAACCGCGACCCGGTCAGCTACAACCAGATCGCACCCGTAATGCGCAACGCGATCGTGGCCATCGAGGACTCCCGGTTCTACCAGCACGGGGCGTTTGACCTGCGGGGGACGATACGTGCGCTGGTCGCCGACCTGACTCATCACCCGGTCCAGGGCGGCTCGACGCTGGCGCAGCAGTACGTCAAGAACACCTGCATCCTGACCTCGAAGACGCAGCAGCAGCAGCTTGCCTGCTATGAGGAGACGACCGCACGGAAGATCCGCGAGCTGCGGATGGCGGTCAACGTCGAGCATGAGATGACCAGGGATCAACTGCTCGCCGCCTACCTCAACGCTGCGTACTTCCAGAACCACGCATACGGGATCCAGATCGCGGCCGAGCGCTACTTCAGCCGCCCGGCCAGCCGCCTGAACCTGACCGAGGCGGCCATGCTGGCCGGGCTGGTCGAGAACCCGGATCTATACAATCCGCTGGCCTACCCGAAGAACGCGCTGCAGCGGCGCAACGTGGTGCTTGCCCGGATGGCGCAGCTTCACTACATCACCCAGGCCCAGGCCACAGCCTCCGAGGCGAAGCCGCTTGGCCTGCATCCGTCCCTGGTCCCGCTGCAGAACGGCTGCGTCAGCAACATCGCCCGCAGGGCCGCGTTCTTCTGCGACTACGTGCTCGCCGTGATGCGGACGAACCCGGCATACGCGAAGGCCTATCAGGAGCTGAACACCACCGGCGGGCTGACGATTCACACGACGCTCAGCGAGAAGGATCAGCGCGCCGCGAACCACGCGGTCAACTACGTCGAGCCCGCCCACTCAGGTACCTTCAATCCCGGGCACAACGCCGATACCGAGGTGATGATCCAGCCCGGCACCGGCAAGATCCGCGCGATCGCGGAGAACCGGGTTTACGGCTACGACCGGGCAGCCGGCCAGACCACCGTGGACTACGCGGTCAACACCCAGTACGACGGCAGCACCAGCGGCGTGCAGACCGGCTCGTCATCCAAGATCTTCACCCTGATCACCGCGCTGAAGCAGGGCATACCGTTCGGTTTCAGCGCGAAGTACGTCTCGCCATCCACGATCAGCGGCTACTACAACTGCAAGGGCCAGCTGCTGCCGCCGTGGACCAACTTGTCCAATGCCGAGGGGCCGGGTAAGGGCATCGCCACGCTGTACAACGGCACCACGCAGTCGATCAACGTGTTCTTCGCCCACCTGGAGCAGAAAGTCGGCCTGTGCAACGTGGTAAAGACCGCCGTGAGCATGGGCATGACCCGCGTGGACGGCAGCTCGCTGCTGAAGCGCGACAGGCGGCTGGGCGCGCTCCCGGCTGATGACCTGCCCGGCTTCACCCTCGGCGAGGTGCCCGTCTCCCCGATGAGCATGGCGGCCGCCTATGCCTCGGTCGCCGCCAAGGGCATCTACTGCCGGCCGATCGCCATCACCAGCATCGTCGACCAGCACGGCCACCAGCTGCCAGTTGCCTCCGCGCACTGCCACCGCGCTTTCCCGGCCGCAGTGGCTAACGCGGCGAACTACATCCTGCAGGGCGTGCTGACCACCGGCACCGCGGCCGGCCAGGGCATCGGGCGCCCGGCCGCAGGGAAGACCGGCACCTCGGATGGCGGCTACTACGCGGCGTTCGCCGGCTACACGCCCACGCTTGCCGGGTACGTGTCAGTGTTCAACCCGAACAACCCGACCGGGAGCGGCGCGATGGTCGGCTCCAACTCGTGCTACCGCGCGGTCTCGGGATCCCTGGACTGCCCGGGCCAGATGTACGGGGCCAACGCGCCCGCGGCCACCTGGCAGCTGAGCTTCCTGCACGCCGCGCTTGGGCCGGCGCTGTCGTTCGCGGGCGTCCCGCCGAACAGCCCGTTCTTCCGGCTGGGCAACGGCTTCAACTCCCCGAAGCCGAAGCAGCCGCCGAAGCACGGTCACATCGGTCCGCTGCCGCCCCCCAAGCGCGGGCGCGGGCCGGGGGGCAAGCCCTGACCTTGCGGTGCTCAGCCCGCTAGCTGCCTGCGTACCTCGGCGGCGACCCTCGCGCCCTCGGCACGGCCGGCGACGCGCTTCGTGACTGCCTTCATTACCTGGCCCATCGCTGACATGCCGGAGGCGCCGGTCTCGGTGATGGCCTCGGCCACCATCGCCGCGAGATCCGCGTCGCTAACCTGCTCGGGGAGGTACCCGGCCAGGACTGCCTCCGCGGCGCGCTCGTCGGCCGCCTGATCATTGCGTCCGGCTGCGTCAAACGCCTCTGCTGCCTCCCGGCGCCGCCGCATCTCCTGGGCGAGAACCCTCACGACCTCCTCGTCGCTGAGCTCCCTGGCCGACCTGCCCGCCACCTCCTCCTTAGCGATCACGGTCAGCGCCATCCGCAGGGTGCGCGTGCGCACCTGGTCGCGGGCCTTCATCGAGGCGGTGAGGTCGGCACGCAGCCGCTCCTTGAGTTCAGCCATGGTCATATCCTGCCCGGCACCTTGATCTCCCCGGCACTTTGCCATCAGCCACGCGCTGCCGAACCTCGTGATCAGCACGGTCACGTCGTTCTAGCGACGTGACCGTGCTGATCACGTCGTTGCGATGATGGGCGGCCAGCCAAGCCGGCTCGCCCGAGTCGGCTGTCTTGTCGGTGCCGCCTGGCACGATCCCGGGCATGCGTAAGTCCGAGTACGACGTCGTTGCGCTCGGCAGGTTACTGCGGGCGCAGTGCGGAGTCGTGTCCGCCGGGCAGGCATCCGGGTGCCGGATGACCGAGTCCGCCATCCGGCACCGCATCCGGGAAGGCGGTCCCTGGCGGACCCTGCTGCCCGGTGTGTACCTGACGCACAACGGGCTGCCGAACGTCGATCAGCGCGATATGGCCGCCGTTCTCTATGCCGGACCGAGGAGCATGATCACGGGCCAGGCAGCGCTCTGGTTCCACGGCATCCGGACACCGCCGGCGGATGTCGTTGACGTGCTGGTTCCGGAGACCTCCCGGCGCCGGGACAGAGGGTTTGTCCGGCTGCACCCGACGACGAGGCTGCCAGCGGAGGTGTTCCGCCGTGACTCCATCCGTTATGCGCCGATCCCCCGGGCGCTTGCGGACGCTGGGCGACTGCTGAGCGACCTGCGCCAGGTCCGCGCCGTCGTCGCTGACGCGGTGCAGCACCGACGGTGCACGCCGCAGGCCCTGGTCAGGGAGCTGAGCGAAGGTCCCATGCGCGGATCAGCCAGGCTGCGGAGGGTTCTGCGCGAGATCGCCGACGGCGTCCGGTCTGTGGCTGAGGCCGAACTCCGGGACCTGATCAAGCGCGCCAGGCTGCCTGATCCGATGTACAACCCGCGGCTGTACCTGGGCGATACCTTCATCGCGTCGCCAGACTGCTGGTGGGGGCAGGCTGGCGTCGCCGTCGAGGTGGACTCGCGCGAGTGGCATCTCTCGCCGCAGGACTGGGAGCGCACTAGCCAGCGCCATGCGACGATGACCGCTCTCGGCATCCTTACCCTGCACTTCTCCCCGCAGCGGATCCGATCCGCCCCTAGGGAGGTGGTGAGCAAGATCAAGGCAGCTCTAGCGGAAGGGTCCCGCCGGCAACCGCTGCCGATCAGGGCCGTTCCCGCCTCGTAGCACCGGCTCCGTGCCGCGCGGGGCGCGGGGTAGACGAGGCGGTACTGGCTGCGGCAAGCCCCCGGGGCGGCACGGGAGCGAGGCGGCACGGGAGCGAGGCGGTGCTGGCCGGTGCAAGGCCCGCGCGGCACTAGGCGGCACGGGCACTAGGCGGCACGGGCACAGGCCGGTTGAGGTGCGGTCCGGGTGGCCGTTGTTAAGTGCAGGCAGCGGGAGGTGATCCCTGGTCGGCAGCGCAGCGTGCCGGCCATCCCGGACCGCATGGCACCATGAATGGATGCGATCCAGGAGCATCCTCACGGCCGCGGGCATCACCGGCGCGGCGGTCTTCGGCTATGCCTCGGTCGTCGAGCGCAACTGGTTCGCGCTGCGCCGGTACTCGGTCCCGCTGCTAGCGCCGGGAGCCAGGCCGCTTCGGCTGCTGCACATCTCCGACGCGCACCTGACCCCGGGACGGCACCGGCTGATGTCGTGGATGAGGTCGCTGAGCGCCCTGCAGCCCGACCTGGTCGTCAGCACCGGGGATATGATCGCCAGCCCGGCATCCGTTCTTCCCCTGCTTGAGTCGCTCGGGCCGCTGCTGGACCTGCCCGGCGTGTTCGTCTACGGGTCGAACGATCTTTACGCCCCCACGCCGAAGAACCCGCTGCGCTACCTGTGGCGTGACAGCTCGCGGGAGCACAAGGAGAACGTGCCGAACCTGCCATGGGAGGAGCTAGGGGAGCGGCTGACCGCGGCCGGGTGGATGGACGCGAGCAACCGGCGCGGGCGGGTCAAGGCCGGGGACGCCGAGATCGAGGTGGCCGGCGTGCACGACTCGCACGTGCGGCGCGACCGCTATGACGACGTGGCCGGCCCCGCTGACCCGGGCGCTGACCTGCGGCTTGGCGTTCTGCACTCGCCGGAGCCCGCGGTGCTGGACCGGTTCGCCGCCGACGGTTTCGATCTGCTGCTGGCCGGCCATACCCACGGCGGCCAGGTCTGCCTGCCCGGGTTCGGCACGCTGGTGACCAACTGCGGCATCGACCGCGCCCGGGCCAGGGGGCTGAGCCGCCACCCCGCGGCCGGTGACCCCGGCCGGCCGTGGCTGCACGTGTCCGCTGGTCTCGGGACCTCGCCGTGGGCTCCGGTACGGCTGGCCTGCCGGCCGGAGGCATCCTTGCTCACCCTGGTACCCCGGTAATCGGCTAGACTGCCTGGGCGGTATGCGGGTCCAGCGAGGTCCGCACGCGGGGTGTGGCGCAGCTTGGCAGCGCGCTTCGTTCGGGACGAAGAGGCCGCCGGTTCAAATCCGGCCACCCCGACCAGCGTCGTCCTAGGTCAGCAGCCACTTGCACTACTCATCGCGAGCCGAGTGCCTCAGGCCGTGCGGGGTGAGCCACCCAGGATCGGCAGCCAGTTTGCGGGCGCGGTGACCTCGGCTGGCGGCTGAGCCTCGATTCGAGCGTGCCGTCGGGCACACGGCTGCGAGGGCTGGGCCGGATGACAGGCTGCTCAGGACGAGCTTCGTTAGCTGGTCGAAGGCGACATCCTTCAACGCACTGGCCGGGCCCCAAGGGCGGCTGTGAGAAGGCTGGCGGGAGATCCGACGAGCCCACCCGGACCGGTCAACACATGAGGAGCGCACGCACCCGGCGCCGGTTCCTGGTCATCCCGGCGGGCGCTGAGCCTTGGACGCCAGGGCTGATGCCCGGCCCGTGCCGGGCTGGAACACCTCGCGGGTCGTCGCGAAATAGTCGGAAGAGTTGGCCGCCCGCACGTAAATCATGATCGCTAGTCCGATGCCGAGGAGGACATAGAGGGAGATGAGGTTGCCGCTCACCCAGCCGCCGAGGCCGGGGATGGACTTCCACACCACGTACAGCAGGAACGCGGTCGAGACCAGCGGGATCAGCAGCAGTGACACCGCGTTCCGCGGGCCGGCCGCGGCCATGCGCCGGAAGTAAGCGATCATCGCGATTCCGGTGAAGGCGTAGAACAGCGCGAACAGCAGCCCGTCGACCGAGACGATCCGGTTGAACGAGTTCTGGACGCTGGATGAGCCGAGGATGTAGACCCATGTGCCGACGACCGCGAGGACGCCTATGAGAACGGTGGCCAGGGAGGGGGTCTTGAACTTCGGGTGGGTCCGCGCGAGGGCCCGCGGCAGCACGCCGTCGGCGCCCATGGCGAATGCCTCGCGAACCCCGGAGACGAGCGTCGCGAGCGTGGATCCGATGGCAGAAAGCCCCACCGCCAGGATCATGTACTTGGCTAGCGCGGAGCCTGCGACCTGCTGGGCGATGTAGGACAGCGCGTCCGCCCCGTTGGCTTGCAGTGCCTTGTTGCTCACCGCCCCCTGAAACGCGAAGGTGAAGAACGCGTACAGCAGGGCAAGGACGACCACCGAGAGCATGACGGCGTTGCCGGGGGTCTCGCGGGCGTTCTCCGTTTCCTCGTTGACCATGATGCCGGTGTCCCAGCCGCTGAACATGTACACGGCGATGAGGGAGGCGGCGATGAAGCCGCTGACGCCGCCGAGGGAGCTCCACGAGAACCATCTGGCTGAGAAGGCGACAGAGCCAGCGTGGTGCCCGAAGACCGCGACCAGGCAGAACACCGCCAGGATCGTGATGCCGATGTACTCGACGGCGATCAGTGCCCACTGGACCCAGGCGGCGACGCGGATGCCGATGTAGGCGACAACTGTCACCGCCACTACCGCAGCCGATCCGATGATGGCCTCACCGAGACGGCTCTGAACGTTGCCGAACAACGAGATCAGGTAGGGCCCGATCGGCAGGCAGATGGAAATCACGCCAACGAAGTAGGCGAGGAAGATCAGCCAGCCCACCATGAAGCCGTAGTAGGGGGAGATGGCGCGAGCCCCCCACTGGTAGGTCGCGCCGCAGTTCACATGCCAGTGGTTGAGCCGTTTGAACGCCGACGCGATCCCCAGCATGGGGAGCCCGATGACGAGGATGGCGATCGGGCTGGCGTAAGAGCTTGCCGCCACGATCCCGGCCAGCGTCAGTGCCAGCGATGCGGTCGGCGCGGCCGAGCCGAGCGCCAGCCCCACGTTGCCCAGCAGGCTGAGCGCGTTGTTGCGAAGCCTTGTCCCGTGCTCTTCGGGGGCGCCCGGCGGTGGCGGTGCTACCGCCCCAGGCGGGGTTTCCATGATGAGCCTCCTTTTGGCGAGAACGCGGGTCTGTGGCCGGGGCACGGCCCGGGTGCGAGGATCAGTGGCAACCGCGGCCGGCTTCCCCGGCGTCCTGGCCGTGCGACGGCGGCACATCCAGCGATGGGTTGGCATCGAAGAATCCGAACGGCTTGAGGGTGAACCCGACCCGCTCCACCGGCATCACCGGCCAGTCCTCCGGCCGGGGGATGTGATGGCTGCCGAGGGTGTACCAGAGCACTATGTCGGTGTTCTCAATCGGCCGGTCTTTCCTGGTCCACTCCGGCAGTCCGTCCCCGCCCGGATGCTGGTTCGGGTAGTCCCCGGCAGGGAACCGCTCCCGGCTGGCGAACGGCGTCACCCACAGGTGCTTGGTCATGAATCCGCCCCGCCGGATTACCGATGCCTGTTCATGCGCGAACGGCAGGACGTTGCCGTGGGGGATCAGCTTGTAGCCGACGGGCTCGCCCAGGGCGTTCAGGACACCCGGGTTGACGACCAGCCAGTGGCGGGCGGTGAACGGGTCTATCAGCCGCTGCGCCTGCGACTCGGTTCGCAGCAGGGTGCGCCGCGGCCGGAATGCGTTGGCGTAGGGGTTGTCCGGCCCTGGCGGCACGGGCTCGGTTTCGACCTCGTAGACGGAGTTGGCGGGCCCGTCGACCGCCATGTCAAGGCGGATGCTGAAGAAGTGCTGGTGATGGGCGGCTAGCGTTTGCGGGGCAACCAGCGTCCCGTAGTCGCTGGTCTCCCCGGGCGCCAGCGCGGCGGTGAGCACGATGCCGGTCAGCTTGATTTCCAGCTCGATGGTGCCGTCGGTGTAGAAGTACCAGTAGAAGGCGTACTCGTAGTTGCCCGCGGTGATGATGAACGACACCACCAGCCGGCGGCTCCGCCGCACCTCGGTCTGGCCCAGGCCGGCGTCAAAGTGCTTCCACAGGATGCCGGAATCTTCCTCGTGCAGGCAGATCGCGTTCTTGATGGTGTAGGGCTCGCCCCGGTCGTCGACGAGCTCGGCGTCGAAGTACCGGATCTCCCCCAGGCAGTCGCAGCCCAGTTCCAGCGAGTTGGTCATGATGCCGATGCCGTATTCGCCAATGTCGAAGGCATTGCGCCAGCCCTGGAAGGGCCTGGGATCCCCGTAAGGGACAACGAGCTCGGCGATGGAGGCACGGTGCAGCACTGAGCGCAGCCGCCCGGCGTCCTCGTAGCCGACGGTGTGCAGCACCAGGCCTTCGCGTGCGTTGAAGCCCAGCCGGAACCGCCACTTCTGCCAGCGCACTTCCCACCCGTCGACCTGGAAGCTCACTCCGGCTGGCTGCCGTATCTCAAGCGGTTTCATGTCGGCCCGGGGGGCTGTGCTGCCGGTGGTGTAGTCCCCGGTGCCGGGAGGAAGCGGTACCACCCCCAGGTCCTCCACCCGGACCACCGTCATGTCGTCAAGGTCTACTACGGCATGCAGCCCGTGGATCGGCTTGGCGTAGGGGTTGTCACCCGGGCTGGCGCGGTAGAAGCACAACGTCCACACCAGGCGCCTGCCCTCGTCCTCCGGCCGGGTGAACGTCCCGATGCCCCACGGCTCCACCAGCACCTGCTCGGGGTTGCGTATGCCCCGCCGGCCGAGGCCGTCACGGAACCGCTGGTCGGCTCTGACCAGGACCTCGCACCGTTCGTATTCGCCCAGCGTGACCGGGGCCCGCGCACCCGGCACCGGCCGCCAGTCCAGCACGGATCCGGCAGTCAGAGATACGACAGCCTCGTAGGTCATGTGCTGCCGCGGGTCCAGGGCGACGATGAACGCCTCCCGGCGGAAGGCACGCCCGGCCGCGGCGGAGCCGACCTCATCCTTGGGCGGCTCGTGCAGGCTGACCGAGACGAACCGCATGTCCGGCGTCGAGCGCGCGTCGCTGGTAAAGATCTTGACTGCCTGCCGGATCTCGCCGGCGGTCAGCGGATCGAGCGGACGCCGTGCTGGCCTGGCCGCCTTACCCGAGGGCTGTTGCGCTACCACGGCTCACCCCAGCCTGACCATGACGTGCTTTACCTGCGTGTAGTCCTCTAGCGCGTATCGCGACATGTCCCGGCCGTACCCGGACTGCTTCATCCCCGTCCACGGCATCTCCGAGACCAGCGGCAGGTGGTCGTTCAGCCATACCGTGCCGAACTGCAGCTCGCGGGCCAGGCTCAGGGCCCGCCCGACGTTCTGGGTCCACACCGAGGCGCACAGCCCGTAGCTGACGTCATTGGCCCAGGCGAGTGCCTCGGCCTCGGATGAACAGCGCTGCACGGTGACCACCGGCCCGAACACCTCACGCTGGACGATCTCGTCCGTCTGGTTCACGCCGGCCACGAGCGTCGGCTGGACGAAGAACCCCGGGCCGTCGACTGCCGTGCCGCCGGCGAGAACCTGGCCCCTGGATGCGGCGGCACGTTCGATGAACCCCACGACCCTGGCCTGCTGCTCGCCGGAGATAACCGGCCCCATGTCGGGGCCGGGGTCCGCGGCAGGGTCGCCGACCCGGATCGACTCCACCTGTGAGGCGAGCTCGGCCACAAGCTCGTCGTAGACCGCATCGGCGGCCAGCACCCGGCACGCGGCCGCGCATTCCTGGCCCGCGTTCCAGAACCCGGCGACCTTGACCGCCGCGGCCACCTCGGCGAGGTCGGCGTCGGGCAGGACCAGCACCGGCGCCTTGCCGCCGAGCTCCAGGTGGACCCGCTTGAGGGTCCGCGCCGCGGCCCGGGCAACCTCCCTCCCGGTTGCCACGTCCCCGGTCAGGGACACCATCGCGATACCCGGATGGTCCACCATCGCCACCCCCACCGGGTCGCCGTTGCCGGTGATCACGTTGATGACGCCAGGCGGGAAGATCCCCTCTGCAAGCTCGGCCAGCCGCAGTGTGGTCAGCGGGGTCTGCTCGGCCGGCTTGAGAACGCAAACGTTGCCAGCGGCCAGCGCCGGGCCGAGCTTCCAGACCGCCATCATCAGCGGATAATTCCACGGGGCGATGAGCCCGACCACGCCAACCGGCTCCCGGCGGATCATCGACGTGTAACCGCGCAGGTACTCCCCAGCGGCGCAGCCATCCAGAACTCGCGCCGCCCCTGCGAAGAATCGGAGGTTGTCCGCGGTGAAAGGAACCTCGGGCGCGGCCACACCGTGCGGCTTGCCGACGTTCAGTGACTCCATCGCCGCAAGTTCGCCAGCGTGCTCCTCCACCGCGTCAGCGAGCTTGAGCAGCATATTGGCCCGCTCCCCAGGAGTGGTCTCGAGCCACCCTGGCAAGGCTCTCCTTGCCGCGGCCACCGCCCGGTCCACATCGGCGCGGGTTCCGGCAGGAGCTTCGGCGATCACCTCTCCGGTCGCAGGGTTGAGCACCGGCATGACCATGCCATCGACCGCATCTCGCCACTCGCCGCCCACGAGATTCCGCACCCGGACGGGCTGGCGCTGCCAGCCACCCGGCGCGGCATGTTGCGCGGCGTCGGCGCCGCGGAATTCGGCGCTGTTACCGGGCGGAGGGTGAGATGACACGGACATGGGCAGCTCCTCGTGACCGGCAGCAGGCACCGCCGCGCAACCGTGCGGTTGGACCCGCCGGGATTCACGGCCTGCCGCACAGCCGCACGACTCATACGTTATGCTTGCAAATATTTAAAAGTCAAGGTTTAAGTGTGACGCGGGTACCATCACCTCAGGCGAAGGGAACCCTTCCAGGGGACACAGCGATGACTGCTGGCGAACCGCGCAGCACCCGCCGCGCCGACGGAGCCCTCTCAGCCCTGCCGGTACCCACCCGGCGGCTGCTCTTCCGCAGGGTCGGCGCGCCTGACGCGCCCTCGGCGGTCATCCGTCGGCTCCGCGCGGCGATCGCCCTGGGACTGCTGTCCGACGGCGATAAGCTCCCCCGCGAGGCCGACCTGGCCAAGCAGCTCGGTGTCAGCAGCTTCTCGCTACGGGAAGCGCTCAGCGTCCTCAGGAATGACGGCCTGATCGTCACCCGGCCGGGCAAGAACGGCGGCAGCTTCGTCCGGCGGCCCGGGCAGCTATTCCCCCTGGCAAACGACGAGCTGGCCCGGCTGTCCTCGGCGGAGCTCCGCGACCTGGGGGACTGGCGCCAGATGCTGATATCGGCCGCCGCCTGCCTCGCCGCGCAGCGGGCCGCCCAGTCCAATATCGAGCGGCTCACGCACTACGCGGAGCAGGTGGCGGCGGCGGAGGACGACGAGCAGGTCAGGCGCGCCTACGGCCGGTATCACCTCGAGCTGGCAGCCGCCGCCCAGTCGCCACGGCTGGCCCGGGCGGAGTTCAGCATGCACGAAGAGTTCGAGTGGCTGGCCGGCCTCATCCTCAGCGATCCGCTGCGGCGGCGAGACATCGCCCAGGCTCTGCTCGCTATCACCAGCGCGGTCAGCCATCAGCGGCCGATGGCCGCACGGTCGGCGGCAGAGCAGCACGTCACGGCCGTGATCAAGGAGCTGGCGCGGCTTCGCCTTGAGCTCATCGCCGCCCAGCATCACTCACCGCGCCCGGCGAGGGGCCAGACCAGGCACCCGTCATTCGCTGACGAGATCCGCCGCTTCACCGAGCACATAGTCCGGCAGCTGAACGCGCTCGCAGATGCCGCCGCGGAGTTTCTCGCGGCAGGCGAGAGTCCTTCCGCGATCCAGTTGCGGGTGGCCCAGTCCCTGTTCTCGCGGCTGGGTGACATCGAGCCGGCGACCCACGGGCTTGGCGTCATCGCAGAGGTCGGGGTCGTGCCGGGGCACCCCTACTGGCTGGACTGGTGGCAGCGCACCCCGACCGGCAGCCTCGAACGCGATACCCGCCACGTCATGGACCCTCGCCGCGACGACTTCTACGACTACGAGTCACGCGAGTTCATGGCTCACCCCCGCGAGACCCGCCAGCCATGGGCCACCGGCCCCTACGTCGACTACGGCGGTGTCGACGACTACCTCGTCACCATGTCGGTGCCAATCGTCCGCCGGGGCCGCTTTCTCGGGGTCGCGGCGGCCGACCTGCTCGCCGCCGATCTCGAGCGGGCGTTCGCCCCCTGGCTTGCCGACGCCAAGGGGCCGTGCCTGTTGCTCAACGCCGAGCACCGGGTCATCGTTTCCAACGCCGCGACAAACAGCGTCGGCGACGTCATCCGCGCGGCCGGGGAACACCAGATGGCCGAGCTCGGCGTGTTCGGATGGTCGCTCGCGACAGGCCCTGCCCGTCCCCGGAGGCCGCCGAGGGCCTCTGGCCGGGGGAGATGAGCAGCCGGCCGGACTCGATGCGCTGGCTAGCGAATGGCGTCCCGCGAGCGGCAGTCCGGCCAGGCGGGCACATTCGGCAGGGACCAGCATCCAGCGGATATGGACCGGTGCTCGGCTCGGCCAAGCCGCCCGGCGGAGCGCAGAGGAGGCTGCAGCCGTCGTGCCGGTCGGCTCGTACATTCCAGAGTGGCGCGCTCGCCGCTATGATCTGGCCACGGCGCTGAGGCCCAAGCCCGCCAGGGGCCGACACTCGGAGGGGAGCCGCTCATGCCGGGCTCTAACGTGTGCGGGAATCTGGCAGCGACCGAGTCGGGGTGTCATTCGGGTGCAGGTGCGCTGCGGTGAGGGCTGAAGCGGCGTGACTCGCGCCCGGGGCGCCGGCAGGTTCGCCGGGCAGCGCGTGGCGGTAACCGGGGGCGCGGGGTTCCTCGGAAGTCACCTGTGTGACGCGCTGCTGGCCGAGGGAGCGCACGTCCTGTGCCTGGACAACTTCCTGACCGGCACTCCGGGCAATGTCTCGCATCTGGCCGGCCGTGGGGATTTCCAGCTGCTGCGGCGCGACGTGACGGACCATACGGATATCCCTGGCCGGGTCGATGCCGTCCTGCACTTCGCCTCGCCGGCGTCCCCGCCCGACTACCTGCGGCTGCCGATTCACACGCTCAAGGTTGGCGCGTTCGGCACCTGGCACGCCCTTGAGCTGGCAAGGGAGAAGAACGCGCGATTCGTGCTGGCCTCGACGTCGGAGGTCTACGGCGACCCGCAGGTCCACCCCCAGTCCGAGGACTACTGGGGCCATGTAAACCCGGTCGGTCCGCGCGCGGTGTACGACGAGGCAAAACGCTACGCGGAGGCGATGACCACCGCATGCAGGGCGAGCGAGGGCGTTGATGCCGCGATCGTGCGGATCTTCAACACCTACGGGCCGAGGATGCGTCCCGGCGACGGCCGCGCCATCCCGACATTCATCCGCCAGGCCCTGGCCGGAGACCCGCTGACCGTGGCCGGGGACGGCTCGCAGACGCGCTCGCTGTGCTACGTCGACGACACCGTCGGCGGCATCCTCCGGGTGCTGGCCAGTGACCTGGCTGGACCGGTCAATATTGGCAATCCTGACGAGCGCTCCATTCTGGACATTGCCCGCGATGTCATCGCCGCCGCGGGTTCCGGGTCGGTGATTACCTTTGTCGCCCGGCCGGCCGATGATCCTGCGGTCCGCTGCCCGGTGATCACCCGGGCGCGTGAGCTTCTCGGCTGGGAGCCCAATGTCCCCTGGGCAGAAGGGCTCGCCCGCACGATCGCCTGGTTCCGGGCTAGCAGCCGCCCGAGAGCTCCGGGGCAGGAGTCCAAGGTTCCGGGGCAGGAGTCCAAGGTTCCGGGGCAGGAAGGGCCGGCCGCGGCCGCTTCCAGCTGAACATTCCGAGGGCTGGCTGCCGGGATGGAGGACGCTTGGTGATCGGGCAAGGTCAGCGTCTTGCGGTGGTCGGAGCAGGGTACGTGGGCCTGACGACCGCTGCGTCCCTGGCGTCCCTCGGCCATCGCGTGAGGTGCGCAGACCGGGACGCGACCCTGATCGGGCGGCTGCAGCAGGGCCAGGTGGACATCCTGGAGCCCGGGCTGGACACTCTCGTCGCGGAAGGGCTGGCGTCGGGCCGCCTGCGGTTCGACGCAGCCGCCCGTGATGCGGTTGCCGACGCCGATGTGGTCTTCTTGTGCCTGCCGACGCCGGCAGGGCCTGACGGCAGCGCGGACGTGACGGCTGTCATGGCGGCAGCGGCCCAGGCCGCTCGCGTGCTGCCGGCCGGGTGCGCGATGGTCATCAAGTCGACGGTGCCGCCGGGCACGGCTGCCCGGATCGCGGCGCTGCTGGGCAGGCCAGACGTCGCGGTCGTGTCCAACCCGGAGTTCCTTCGCGAGGGCACGGCCGTGGCAGATACCCTTCACCCCGATCGCATCGTCGTAGGCAGCGATGCTGACGGCGCGGCGCAGCGGGTCGCCGCACTGTATGCGAAGCTGGCCTCGCCAGTGGTCATCACCAGCACGGCCAGCGCAGAACTCGCTAAGTATGCTGCCAACTGCTTCCTGGCGGTGAAGCTGGCCTACCTCAACGAGATAGCCGGCCTGTGCGAGCGAACCGGGGCCGACATCGGCGAGGTGGCCGAGGTTCTCGGCTACGACCCTCGGATCGGCGCGTCTTACCTGAGGCCGGGTCCTGGTTGGGGCGGCCCGTGCCTGCCCAAGGACACCAGGGCGCTGCTCCACGCCGCTGCGGGCGCCGGCTCCGAGCTCGGGGTGCTCCGGGCGGCCCTCGCTGCCAATCAGCGTCAGCAGCGCGATGTCGTCGACAAGGCTCGCCTGGCACTCGGCGGCAGTCTCGCCGGGACGCGGGTCGCCCTGCTCGGGCTGACCTTCAAGTGCGGTACCGCGGACGTCCGGGATTCGCCCGCGATTGCAGTGGCCGCGCTGCTGGCCGCCGGGCAGGCGCAGGTCACCGGCTACGACCCCGCGGTGCGCGCCGGCGTCGCCGGGATCGTCGTGGCGGCGGATCCCTACCAGGCCGTGACGGGCGCTGATGCGGTCATTGTCGTCACCGACTGGCCGCAGTTCCGCGCGCTCGACTGGATGCGGGTCTGCGGGCTCATGGCAGGCCGCACGGTGATCGACACCCGCAACCATCTCGACCCCGCCGCCTTGGGCCGGGCCGGGCTGTGCTGGCATGGCACGGGCAGGAACCGGCTGAAGACGAGCGAGCGGGGCGGCATCGTGCCCTCCGCGCGGGAGGCTGGCGGATAGACCCGCGCCGCCGTGTGGCCGCTCCACCCCGGGCCTTCACTCATCACGGTTGCCGGGCGGACTGGCAGCGCCGGGCCGCCCGGGACCGGCGCTACACCTGGCAGTGCCTGCCGGCGCCAGCGGAGCCGCGGAACTCACGCAGTGCCATTATCCAGAAAGCAGGCCTTCGGCGACTCCCGCGGCGAAGCGGCAGCGCCCGCCGACGAATGTCGCGAGCACCTCGATGCCCGCGATCCGCTCGGGCGGGACGGTCACCGGATCCTCGGACAGCACCACGAGGTCGGCCAGCTTGCCCGGCGTGATCGAGCCCTTGACGTGCTCGGCGTGGCTGGCATACGCCGAGCCGGCGGTATACGCCCGCAACGCCTCCTCGGCGCTGATCGCCTCACCCTGGTTGAACGGCTCCCCGGAGCCGGTCCGCCGGTTCACCATGTCGTGGATGCCCAGCAGCGGCGCGCCGGCCACCACCGGCCGGTCCGAGCTTCCCGGCAGGGTCATCCCGGCCTCAAGGATCGAGCGCTGCCGGTAGAGCCACGGGTGCCGGTCCGGGCCGACGGCGGCGAGCATGCCATCGCCGATCTCGCTGGCAAAACGGCCCTGCGGCACGGCGACCACGCCGAGCGAGGCGGCCCGGGCTAGCTGGCCGGGGCGGACGACCCCGAAGTGCTCGATCCGGTGCCGCGGATCGGCCCGGGGGTAGCGGGCCAGCGCCTGCTCGTAGGCGTCCAGCGTCAGGTCGATCGCCCGGTCGCCGATCGCGTGCGCGGCTACCTGCCAGCCAGACCGGTGCGCGGCGATGATCGCCGCGGTCAGGTCCTCGGCGTCGGCCTGCAGGTAGCCGCGCCGGCCCGGCTCGCCGGCATAGTCGTCGTGCATGGCCGCGGTGCGCCCGACCAGGGAGCCGTCGGTGAAGATCTTCATCGCGCCGATGCGCAGCCAGTCGTCGCCGAACCCGGTCCGTATGCCGAGGTCCAGCCCTACCTCAAGGCCGTCGTCGGGGTGCGCGCCCAGCGGGTGCAGGACGTCGCTGGCGACCATCAGCTCCACCCGGACCCGCAGCAGCCCGGCGTCCCTGGCCGCCTGATAGGCGGCCAGCTCGGCCGGGGTGTGACCGATCCAGCCGCCCGCGATCCCCGCCTCGGTGCAGCTCGTGATGCCCTCGCGCAGGTAGACCTCCGACGCCCGGCCGATCGCCTCGGCCAGCGTCGCGACCGGGTAGGGGTGCACGAGCTTGCCGACAAGCTGCTGGGCGGTCTCCTCCAGCAGCCCGGTCGGCCGCCCGGAGGCATCGGTGTCCACCCGGCCGCCCGGAACCGGAACCGCCCCGGCGTCCATCCCCAGGTCGGCGAGGATCAGGCTGTTAACCACGCACATGTGCCCGGAGGTGTGCCGCAGCCATACCCGGCGGCCCGGCGCCGCCCGGTCCAGGGCGTCGCGGTCCGGGTGCGCGCCGAGCTTGTTCTGGTCGTAGCCGGAGCCGACGACCCAGCCGCCTTCCGGCGTCGACTCCGCCCGCCGTGCCACCGCCTCATACAGCGCCTCCAGGCTGCCGACCGGCGGCGTGGACAGGTCGACCTCGGCCAGCGACAGGCCGAACCAGCCCATGTGGTTGTGGGCGTCGTGGAAGCCCGGGGCCAGCGTTGCCCCGTGCAGGTCGACAACGTCGCCCGCGGCAACCCCGGACGGGTCGTCGTGCACCCCGCTGATCCGCTCTCCCGTGATCGCGACCGCCCGAGCCCTCGGCCGGGCCGGGTCCATGGTCAGCACGTTCGCGTTAACCAGCAGCAGGTCAGCCATCGCTGCCTCCCTCGTCATCCGCCGCCTGGCCGGCGGTCGGCAGGCTGCCCGCCCGGAGTGCCCGGAACGTATCCCGGTACCAGTCGCTCCACTTCGCCGGGCGTCCGGCCTCGTCGATCTTGACGATCACCCGGTAGCCGCGGGCGATCGTCGGCTGTCCCGCGGGCTCCGCGCAGCGGAACTCATACCGCGCGCTGGTCGTCCCCAGCTCCGCCGCGCTCAGCTCGACCAGCATCAGGCCCGGGGCGCGCAGCGGCGCCAGGAACTCCACGTGCAGCTCCCTGACCGCGTAACGCAGGTCCGGGTCCCGGCCGGCCAGCTCGGCCCAGCCCTTCCCGAGCCGCTCGAACAGCGCCGACTGCGCCCGCTCGACGTGCACCGCGATCCGCGAGTTGTGCAGCGAGCCGTTGGCGTCAAGCTCGTCGAAGTACACGGGGCTGAGCCAGCGGAACGCCGCCGTCACGGCGGGCTCCCGGGCAGCGCGCCGGCCTGCGGCGCCGCGCCGGCCTGCGGCGCCAGCGTCCTCACGGCGTGCTCCAGGCGCCGGTCACGACGTCGTACACCGGCCCGGCCAGGTCGGCCAGCGCCGCCTTCGCGACCCGCTCCGAGCCGCTGGTTCGCGGCAGGTCGTCGGCGGGCTGCCAGTAGCGGGGCACCTTGAACGCCGCCAGCCGCTCCCGGCAGAACGCGGCCAGCTCGTCCGGCGTCACCCCGGGCGCCACGTAATACGCCTTGACCTCCTCGCCGCGCACCTCGTCGGGCACGCCGGTGACGGCCGCCTGGGCGACCCTCGGGTGGGCCTGCAGGACGTCCTCGACCTCCCGCGCCGCGACGTTCTCCCCGCTGCGCCTGATCATGTCCTTCAGCCGCCCGACCAGGTAGACCCGGCCGCGCTCGTCCATCCGGGCGAGATCCCCGGTATGCATCCACCCGCCCCGGAACACGGCCTCGGTGGCCTGAGGGTCACCGGCGTAGCCGTCCATCATCCCGGGCCCGCGCAGCAGCAGCTCGCCGGCCTGCCCGGCGGGCAGCGGCCTGCCCGCGGGATCGGCGATCCGCGCTTCCCGGTAGCTGACCGGCAGGCCAAGGCACCCGGTGCCGACCAGCTCGTCGTGGTCGGCGTCGGTGACGCGGAGGTCAGCGCCGGTCTCGGTCATCCCGAACGCCTCATACCAGCTCACCCCCCAGCGCTCTTCGAGCTCGGCGTGCAAGGCCGGGGGAATCGCCGAGCACTGGACCACGCGGACTGCGTTCTGGCAATCCTGAGGGCTCGGCGGCATGCGGAGCAGCAGCGTGGGCATAGCGCCGAGACAGTAGAAATACGTCACCCCGTGCTCGCGGACCCGCTGCCAGAACGAGGCCGGGTGGAACCCGTCAAGGATCACCAGCCCCGCCCCGGCGAGCAGCGCAGCGGCGACGTTCCACTGCGGGTCGATGTAGTGGAATGGCTGTGCGGTGAGCATCACGTCCCGCTCGCTCAGGTACGGGAACTCGGTGATCAGCCCGGCGGCCAGCCGGGTCCAGTACCGGTGCGGCAGCACGCAGCCCTTGGGCCGCCCGGTGGTACCCGAGGTGAACTGGATGTTCACGGTGCCGGCCGGATCGGGGTCGCCGCCCGGCGGCTCCGCATCGGGCGCATCTGCTGCCGCCCGGTCGATCTCATCGAGATACAGAACGCGCTCAAGCGCCGGAATGTCACGGGCAAGCCGGGCCAGCAACGGCGCGAACCCCGGGGCGGCCACGATGCCGCTCGCGCCGCTGGCGCGCAGCACATGCCCGGCGTCGGCGGTCTGGTACCTGGTGTTGACCGGCACCATGACCGCGCCGAGCCTGGCCAGGGCCAGCCAGCTCAGCGGGAACCCCGGCTCGTTGGCGACCAGGACCGCGACCCGGTCGCCGCTCCGCACCCCTCGCTCGTGCAGCACCCGGGCGTAACGGGCCGACCTGCTGGCCACGTCGGCGAACGTCAGCCGCTCACCGCCCGGGTCGAACGTCCAGGCGACCTTGTCCGGCCAGCGCTCCGCGGCCCGGTGCACGATCGTGACCAGCGTTCCGTCGCCCGCGATGGCCTCGATCTCGGCGATCAGGCCCGGACCCGGCCGCGCGGGTCTCGTGCCCGCCCCGGGATCAGCCCGGCTCATCCGCCGCGTTCTCCTCGGGGACGACCGTCAGCGCGGCGAAGTCCACCTCGGCGGCCATCGCCTCCTCCAGCGTGGCGTCCGCGCCTCTGTCCAGCGCCTGCTTTGCCAGCGCCAGCGCCCGCTGCGGCTTGTCCGCCAGCCGCCCGGCAAGGTCGGCGGCCGCGCTCTCGTGCTGGCCGGCCGGGCATACCCGGTTGATCAGCCCCATCCCCCTCGCGGCCGCCGCGTCGAACCGCTCGCCGAGCAGCAGCAGCTCCTTGGCGCGGACCGGCCCGGCCAGCAGCGGCAGCAGCCGGGAGATCCCGCCGGTGACGCTCAGCCCGACCGACACCTCCGGGAAGCCGAACCATGTCTCCTCGGACGCGACCACCAGGTCGCAGCCGAGCGCGAACTCACAGCCGGCGCCGAGGGCGTACCCGTGCACGGCGGCGATGACGGGGCCGGGGAACCGCCGGATCGCCCTCGTGACGTCCTGGATGCCGTCCACCCGGCGGCGGGTGGCCAGCACCGGCTCGCGCGTCATGGGCTCCTTGAGGTCGTGCCCGGAGCAGAAGGCCCGCCCCCGGCCGGCCAGGATCACCACCCGCGCGCCGTCCGCTCCGGCCCGGTCCAGGGCCGCGACCAGCCCGGCCGTGAGCTCGGGGACGACCGCGTTGAGACGGTGCGGCCGGTTCAGGTACACCCGGGCGACCGGCTGGTCCAGCTCGTAGTCGACAACCACCTGCGGCTCCGTTCGTCCGGCGCGGAAGGCGCCGGCCCTTACTGGGCGTCAGCGTAGCCAATCGCGGCCGGCCAGCCGGGTCGCGGCGACCTGGGGATGGCCGGGCGGGAGCGACCACCGGTACCGGTAGACCGCCTCGACGACCTCGCGGACCTGCGCGGCGGTGCGGAGCGGCGACGCCTCGCCGGTCAGGCTCGCGGCCATCAGCACCATGGGCGTCCACTCCGGCGCCACCTCGTCCCCGCCGGGCGTCCGGTAGCCGGTCACCGGCAGAACGGCGGCGCCGTGCCGGGTGTAGAAGGCGATCCTGCGCGTTCTTTCCCGGGACTCCTCCGGCCCGCAGCCGGGCTCGTCCGGGTCCTCGACGTCGAAGACCAGCAGCGCGTAGCCGTCGTCCCGGAGCCTGGCGGTGAGCAGGTCCCACAGCACCCCGCCGATCCCGCGGCCGCGCCGCGCCGCGTCGATCACGAAGTAGCGCAGGTAGATCCAGCTGGTCCGGCCGGGCCCGGCGGCCTGGCCGGCCGGCCCGAGCGGGCGCAGCAGCGCGAAGCCGCACGGCTCGCCGTCCCCGGTGAGCGCGAGCGCGACCTCGCCGGGCTGCCGCCCGGTCACGACCGAGCGGAAGTCCGCGCGCAGATGCTCTGGGAACCCGTCCTCGTAGATGGCGCGAATCCTGGCCAGGTCCCCTGGCCCGAGATCGTCGCCCGGAACGAGCCGGTAACCGATGGCTCCTGCCCTGCCGGTTCCTTCTGCTCCCGCTGAACGCCCCGGTCCCACTGACCGTCCTTTCTGCCGCAGATCCGCCGTTGCCGGTGCCCGTATTCGCCGAGGGCTGAACCCGGCTCCCGCACCGCCGCGGCCAGGCCTTCTAGGCTAGGCAGATGAGCAGCCGCGCGCCGGACCGAGCCAGGATGCTTCCGTTGCGGACCGCTATCGGGTTCAGGATGCCAGCGGCCGGGGCCGCGGTCGCCAGTGCTGGCGGCGGCGAGGCGGCCCGCGTGCATGGCCCGGACGGCTCCGGGCGGCCGGACCCGGGCGCTCTCCGCGGGGAACCGCTCTGGCGGCACATCGTCGGGGACGTGCTGCGCTGGCAGCGCCGCTCGCAGCGGCGGACGCTGCAGCAGGTAGCCAGCGCCGCGCGGATCTCCACGCCGTACCTGTCGGAGATCGAGCGCGGGCGCAAGGAGCCGTCGTCCGAGGTGCTGGCGGCCGTGGCCCGGGCGCTCGGCCTCAGCCTGGCCGACCTGCTGGCGCTGTCGCTCACGGAAGTCTCGGAGATCGCCCGGGTGAGGCGGGCCGGGCTCGCGCCCGTCCCGATGCCGGCCTCCGCGGAGCCGGACTCCTCATCTGGCCCGGCTGCCCGCCCCGAACCGTCGGCCCGGGCCACGGCCGTGCCGGGACCGCCCGCCGCCCTGGCGGCCGTGCCGCGCTCCCCGGCCCGGACCACCTCGCCGCATGCGCTGCTGCGCGTGCTGCCCGGCCGGCAAGGTGACCTGCTCCCGTCAGCGGCTCGTCCCCGGGGACGAGCCGCGGGCTAGCCGGTTAGCTGCTCTCGTCCTCCTCGAACCCGATGAGCCAGTGCAGGCCGTAACGGTCGACGACCTGCCCGTCGGAGGCGCCCCACGGCCGCTTCTGCAACGCATCCACGACCCGGCCGCCTTCGCTGAGCCGGGCAAACCAGGTGCGCAGGGTCGGCGGATCCGAGGTGCCGAGCAGGGCGAGCATCATGCCCTCGGTCTGGACGGGACGCTCGTCACCGGCCACGTCGGCGCCCCACATCGAGACGGGCCCTCCGATCAGAGCGCCGTGGGCGATGGCCTCGGCCGGGCCGTCGGTGCGGTTGAACTCCGCGAAGGTGTGCAGGGCGACCGCACAGCCAAAGATGTCTCCGTAGTACGTCAGCGCCTCACGAGCGGTGCCCGGGAACAGGACGTAGGGAGTCAGGCCAGGCATGCGTGAGATCCTACGCCCCTGCTGTAGATGTCGGAGGCTCGCTCGCCCAGCGAGGTTCGCTCCACGACGGTCGGGATCGTGTACTGGCTCATCGCGTCACAGTCCCATCCGCCGCTGCGACCCGGCGGGACGGACGTCCTCAAGCGTCTCGACGACCCGGTCGATCATCCCGTACTCCCTTGCCTGCTCCGGCGTGAACCACCGGTCCCGGTCGCTGTCCCGGGAGATCGTCTCCTCGCTCTGCCCGGTGTGCTCGGCCGTGATCCGCTCCATCGCCCTCTTCATGAACTCCAGGTTCTCGGCCTGGATCTCGATGTCGGCTACGGTCCCCCCGATCCCCGCCGACGGCTGATGCATCATGATCCTGGCGTTCGGCAGTGCGCAGCGCTTGCCCTTGGCGCCGACCGTGAGCAGGAACTGGCCCATGCTCGCGGCGAACCCCATGGCCAGGGTGGACACATCGTTGGGGATCAGCTGCATCGTGTCGTAGATCGCCAGGCCGGCATGGACCGACCCGCCCGGGCTGTTGATGACCAGGCTGATGTCGGTCCGCGGGCTCTCCGCCGACAGCAGCAGGAGCTGCGCGCAGACCCGGTTCGCCGACACCTCGTCGACCTGGGTGCCGAGCAGGATGATCCGCTGCTTGAGCAGCTGCGCGGCCAGGTGGTCATCGAAACGGCTGGGCCTGGTGTCGCCCTCGGCGGCGTGCGGGCGCAGGGCCGGGTTCCAGCCGGACGTCAGCGGGCCGGCTGGTTCGGTGCCGGCGCTGGGCGGTGCCATCGGGGCCTCCTTGTCGTGGTGGCGTCCACGCCGCGGCTTGTGCGTCTCGGCTGCACCTCGCCGTGCCGCGGCATGACACCCGGGCCTTCTTGTTGCGCGTCACATCTGCGCTATGGCCGTGACGGCCAGGCGTTCTCCGCGCGGCTCGGCTGTGCCGCGTACTCCACTCTCGGCCCGCGATAGCCCGTTGTGGCCGTTCTTGGCCGGCAGCAGATCTGCCCCCGGCAGATCCAGGTCCGCCGCCAGTGTCCAGGGAGCGGATCTGTGAACACTCCGGTGTTCACAGATCCGCTCCCAGGACATCGGAACCGGAGCTAGCCGGCCCCGGTGTGCCGCTGCGGTCAGCCCAGGACGAGTTTGCTGGTGCCGACCGGGTAGAGCGGCGGCGTCGTTGCGCCGGGAGGGCGCCAGATCACGCGGGTCCGGCCATCAGGCGAGTCCAGTACGTGCTGTTCCGCGATCTCGTATGCGGCCTCGTCGGCAAGGCGGGCGGCGAACATGAAAACAACCTCATGCTGGGTCTCGCCATCCCACTGGAAGATGTTTTCCAGCACGTCAAGCTGCCGAAGATCTTCCAGTTGCTGACCGATTTCCTCTGTGATCTCGCGGCGCGCCGTGTCCGCGGCCCGCTCGCCGATCTCGACATGACCGCCTAGCGGCCGGTGGAACACGGCCCCGGCAGGGTCATGGCTCTCCGAGACCAGCAGCGCTCCGTCACGCGGCCGCTGGATGATCACCATCGCCTTCACGATCTGCCCGCGAGCCGTCATTGCCACGTCATATCACGGCCGGCGGGAGATGAGGGTGACCCGGCCCGGAAGGGCGCGTCGCGAGCCCCTGGCGTCAGGTCAGTACTCGGCCCTCATGATGGCCGAGATCATGTCCCGGGTCTTGCTGGCGGTCGCGGCCAGCACGCCGAGTTCCCGGAAGGCATCGTTGTAGGCCTCGATATCCTCGTCCCGCTCGAGGTACAGGTCACCGGTCATCCCCTCGATGAATACGACATCCGACAGGTCGGGGTTCGCGAAGCTGAGGATGATGAACTTGTTGATGGCCCATGGCAGCGCCCCCGCCTCGTACGGTATGGCCCTGACGGTGACGTTCGGCAGGTCTGTGACGTCTAGCAGATGCTGCAACTGCGCCCGCATCACCGAGCGGCTGCCCACGATCCGCCGCAGCACCGTCATCTCAAGGATTGCCTGGAACTGCGTGGGACTGCCATCCGCCAGCAGCCGCTGCTGGCGGACTAGGCGGCCATTGACCAGATGCTCGACCATGTCGGGGGTGAAGTGCTGCACGCTCGCGGTGAGGATCGCGCGGGCATAGTCGGGAGTCTGCAGCAGGCCGGGGACGGGCCCCAGGGCGAAGTCCCTGATCAGGGTCGCATCGCTCTCCAGGCCGACATAGGTTGAGTAGGGCAGGCCGAATGGCTGCCACCAGGCACGCTCCTTGCCCTCGGCGGCGAGCTCGGTGAGCCTCTGCTGCTCGGCGTCATCGAGGCCGAACAGCCGGGCGAGGTCACGGATGTCGCGTGCGCTGGCTCCGCGCTGGCCGGTCTCCAGGCGGCTGACCTTGGAGGCCGAAACAAGCAGGTGCTCGGCTACTTGCTCCACGGTCAGGCCGCGCTCGGTGCGCAGGGCCCTGAGCCTGGCTCCGAGCTCGCGGCGGCGCACCGTCGGGCTCGCCCTGGCCGGGCTGACCCCGCTGCCGCCGGAATGGCCGGGCAATGGTGCCACCTTCCGCCTCCCGTGCATCTCGTGCATCAGCGGACACGGTCTGAGCCTCCGGCAGGCGGCAACTGAAAAATGGCTATTGCCAATGGCGCTTGCCGAAGTCACTATTAGATCAGAACCAGGCAGCATCCTCAAGATCCGCTCGGCAGCGGTTAGCGGTGGAGGGGCCACCGCAGATAGGTCGCCGCGGGCTTGCGACGAGCGCGCGGCGGAGGGGAGGCGCCTGTGGCCGGATGAGGCAATCAGAGGTCCGATCGGACCAGACCACGCAAGGTGCACGTAGCTGACACGTGCCGCCGGACAGCAATGCCGCTTGCGCAAGCGACCGGCAGCAGGATGTCCGGCAGCACAAAGCACCGCCGACGTCTCGCAGCCATCGGCGGTGCCAGGTAACACCGGACCCAGCCCAGGTAGGAGGGTCAGCGCTGAAGATCATGCTAGCCGCCCGGCGAGGGAATGCAAGACCCTTCCGGCTACGGCCACGCGAATCCATCTTCAGCCTGGCCCGCCGCGAACGGCATTAGCCGGGATGGAGGCGGATATGTACGCCCAGCACGCGGCGGCTGCAAGCGCGGCCGGCGCGGCCGGCTTCCGGGTCATCCTCGTGCTGATCGCGCTTGTGATCGCGATCTACTGGAGGAAGGTACTCAGGGCGCTGGCCGCAGTGGCCACAGCCGGGATCGTGCTGACCGTCGGCGCGGGCATTCTCGCCCTCGCCCACGGCATGCACGCGTAGCAGGAGCGCTGCCGGCCGTCGGAGTCACCGAGGTGACGGCCGGCAGCCCCGGAGCAGACCGATGGCCGCTATCGCGCCGGGCGGATGACCCGGAACAGCACGTACCCGTACGTGAGGCCGGTCGTCGCGGGGTTCGCGGCCAGCCAGTCGCCGGCCACCTCCGCAGGAAACTCAATCGACAGGACGGCCTCCAGATCCTCCCTGCCGGCGAACCGCCATTCCGATCTGACCTCGTGCCGGGTGGCACCGCGATCCCGCCACCAGGCATCGATCTCGGCCGCCTTGCGCGACGGCGGTGTCGTGGCCGCGGCGGCAAGCAGGCCGGCGAACTGGCCCCAGCGGTAGTCGTTGTCCACCACGACCAGGCTGCCGCCGGGCCGGAGCACCCTCAGCACCTCGGCCAGCCCCGCGTCACCGCCGGGGGACAGGAAGTAGGCGAACATCGCGTGCACGACGTCCGCGGAGCGGTCGGGAAGCGGGATGTGCTCCGCTGAGCCTGCCACTACCGAGACATCCTCAAGGCCGGCCACCCGGGCAGCCGCCCGCTGCAGGAGCACCGGGTCGGGCTCTACGCCGATCACGCGGTGAGCGCGCCCGGGCTCGCTCAGGTAGGCCGGCAGCCAGAACCCCGTCCCGCAGCCGAGGTCAACGAGCACCCGGCCATCCCACGGGGCGAGGGCGCGCAGCGCGGCACGGACATGGCCTGCCCGGGCGATCGCCTGGTTCTCGATCTCGTAGACATCCGGGCTGACGTGAATGTTCGGCGAGACTCGCCAGTCGGGAAAGGCCGCTGCGGTCGGCGCGGCGCCCCGCGCGTCTACTTCCACTGATCTTCTACCTGGCACAGTGTGTGGCCTGGCGCCGCCCGCGCGGTCGCCGCCGACGTGATCTCGGGCGCCCTGCTGTGAGATCGGCCACAGCGCGATCCGCCCGGGAGCCGGAAGCCGGCGGGCCGCCCGGTTGTTGACGCGGACGTGGGATGCGTAATGCCCCAGGATGTCATGGCTGTGACAGTATCGGCTCCGCCTCCAGCGGCCATTTGCCCGGCCATCGCCACTCCGCCCCTCCCCGATGCGTCGTTCACTTGACGTTCACACTGCGGTCGGTGGCAATTCGCCTTAGGTCGGTACGTTCTTTGCCGGGACCGCAGGAGCGACAGCGTGCTGTGCGAGATCTAAGGGGATGCACGTGGCCGAAGCCCGACCCGCGGACCTGATCAGCGCCCTGGACGAGGCGTCGCTGAACAGGTTCCATCTGCGGGCGGTAGTCGTGTCGGGGATGGGGTTCTTCACCGACGCCTACGACCTGTTCGTGATCGGGATCGCCTCGACGCTGATCAAGGTGGACTGGCACCTAGGCACGACCAGGCTCGCGCTGCTGAACGCGACCATGCTCGGCGCGGCCTTCATCGGCGCGTTCGTGTTCGGCCGGATCGCCGACCTGGTCGGCCGCAAGCGGGTGTACTGGATGGTGGCGGCCGTCATGGCGGTCGCCGCCGTCGGCTCCGCGCTCGCCCCGAGTTACTGGGTGCTGATCGGGTTCCGGTTCCTGCTCGGGTTCGGCGTGGGCGGCGACTATCCGGTGAGCGCCGTCCTGATGTCGGAGTATGCGAACCGCAAGGACCGCGGCAAGCTGGTGGGGCTGGTGTTCTCGACCCAGGCGCTCGGCCTGATCGTCGGCCCCCTGGTGGCGCTTTCCCTGCTGGGCGCCGGCACCTCGCCCGGGATGACCTGGCGGCTGCTGCTCGGCTTCGGCGCGCTGCCCGCCCTCGCGGTGGTGTACCTGCGCAGCCGGATGCCCGAGTCGCCGCGGTTCCAGGCGCAGGTCATCGGCCGGTCGCAGCAGGCGATCAGCGAGATGGAGGTGTTCAGCGACGGGGCGGTGACCGCCACCGGCCGGACCGCGCTGCGCCATCAGATGGGCCTGCGCGCGTTCCTGACCAGCCGTCGCTACCTGGTCATGCTGGCAGGCACCGCGGGCTGCTGGTTCCTGCTCGACTACGCCTATTACGGGAACACGATCTCCACGCCCGAGATCATCAAGCTGATCTCGCCGAACGCCTCGGTGATGACGACGATCGCGATCCAGCTAGCCATCTTCGTGGTGGCGGCGGTCCCCGGCTACATCCTGGGCATCGCCAAGATCGACTCGATCGGCCACAGGAAGCTCCAGATCACCGGGTTCCTCATGATGTCGCTGTGCTTCGCGGTCATCGGGCTGGTGCCCGGGATGACCACGATGGTGCTGCCGTTCCTGCTGGCCTACGGGGTGAGCTACTTCTTCACCGAGTTCGGGCCGAACATGACCACGTTCGTGCTGCCCGGCGAGCTGTTCCCGGTGACCAAGCGGGCGACCGGGCACGGGATCTCGGCCGGGATCGGCAAGTTCGGGGCGTTCGTTGGGGTGTTCCTGTTCCCGCTGCTGGAGTCGGGCCTGGGGCTGCGCGGCACGCTGCTGCTCACCGCGGGGATCTCGGTCGGCGGTGCGCTGCTCACGCTCGTGCTGCCCGAGCCTGCCGGGCGCAGCCTTGAGGACATCTCCGGGGAGCCTCACGAGGTCACCCTCGCGGCGGAAATGGTGCTGGCCGAGGCGGACGAGAGCCCGGCCCGGCCGACCGCTGGCTAGCCCGGCCGCTGGCTAGCCCGGCCGCGGCGCGCCGCCGCGGCCCTCGCCGCTGCGGAAGGCGGCAGCGCCGTCGGCTGCGGCCGGGTCGGCCAGCGCGGTCAGGCCGTGAGCGAACTCGTTCGCCATCGCGGCGTCGAAACCGAGCGAGACCGACTCGATCGCCGACCGCCGGTCGCTGCGCAGGCAGGCCTGCGGCAGCGCGGCAAGCTCGGCGGCCAGCTCCCGGGCGGCGTGCAGCGCGGTCCCGGCCGACACCACCCGGCTGACCAGCCCCATCTGCAGTGCCTCGGCTGCGCCGACGGCGCGCCCGGTGAGGATCAGGTCCAGCGCCCGGCCCAGGCCGATGAGCCGGGGCAGCCGCACGGTGCCGCCGTCGATCAGCGGCACTCCGAAGCGGCGGCAGAACACGCCGAGCACCGCGGTCTCGTCCGCCACCCGCAGGTCACACCAGAGCGCTAGCTCCAGCCCGCCCGCCACGGCATGGCCGGCGATCGCGGCGATGACCGGCTTGGACAGCGACATGCGGGTGGGGCCCATCGGGCCGTCGCCGTCGGGGGCGACCCGGTTCCCGCCGGGCCCGCCGACCGCGTTCAGATCGGCACCGGCACAGAACGATTCCCCGGCGCCGGTCAGTACAGCCACGCGAGCTTCCGGGTCCGCCTCGAACCCCGTGACCGCACTGACCAGCGCCGCGGCAGTGGGCCCGTCGACCGCGTTCCGGACCTCGGGACGGTTGAGGGTGATCACGGTCACCGGCCCGTCCCGGTCAACCAGGACGGTGCCGGTCCGGTCCGCCACCTAGCCGACCTGCCAGGTGTCCCCGCCGGCCAGCAGGGCGGCCAGGTCGCCGTCGCCCTGGCGCTGCCGCGCGTGCTCGATCTGGGCGGTCATCGCGTCGTCGTAGGTCTCCCGGCTGACCTGGCGGAACACCCCGATCGGGGTGTGCGCGAAGTCCTCGCTGTCCAGCCGGGACAGCGCGAAGGCGTATGAGGGGTCCTCACGGTGCGCGTCGTGAGTGATCAGCGCAGCGGCGGTGTCCCCGGCGTCGGCCACCCGGAGGCCGCCGTACGGTCCTGGCGCAAGGCCGAGGCTGCCGCCGGGCCCGAACCGGATCGGCTCGCCGTGCTCAAGCCGGATCAGGTGCTCGGCGCCCGCTGCGCGGTCGGTGACCGGCGCATATGCGTCGTCGTTGAAGATCGGGCAATTCTGGAAGATCTCGATGAACGCGGATCCGCGGTGGTCGGCGGCTGCGCGCAGGACGCTCGTGAGGTGCTTGCGGTCGGAGTCGATGGTGCGGGCCACGAAGGTCGCCTCCGCGCCGAGCGCGAGCGAGATCGGGTTGAAGGGGGTGTCCAGCGACCCGAACGGGGTCGACTTGGTGACCTTGCCCTGCTCCGAGGTCGGCGAGTACTGGCCCTTGGTCAGTCCGTAGATCCGGTTGTTGAACAGCAGGATCTTGATGTTGACGTTCCGGCGCAGGGAGTGGATCAGGTGATTGCCGCCGATCGACAGCGCGTCGCCGTCCCCCGTTATGACCCACACGGACAGGTCCGGCCTGGTCGAGGCCAGCCCGGTGGCGATCGCCGGGGCACGGCCGTGGATCGAGTGCATGCCGTAGCTGTTCACGTAATAGGGGAGCCGGGCGGCGCAGCCGATGCCGGAGATCACGACCAGGTTCTCCCGTGCGATCTCCAGGTCGGGCAGGAATGACTGGAAGGCGGCCAGGATCGCGTAGTCACCGCACCCGGGGCACCAGCGGACTTCCTGGTCGGACTTGTAGTCCCTGGCGGACTGCGGCTCGTCGGCCCTGGGAACCAGGGTCAGCGCGGCGGGCCGGCGCGCGCCGTTCCCGGCCGCCTCGGCGGCGGGCACTGCCGGCCCGGTCGCTGGCTCAGGCGCGGGCTCAGACATCGGCGATCACATCCCGGATGACGTCCTCGAGTTCGGAGGCGCGGAAGGGCAGGCCCCGGACGCGGTTGTAGGAGATCACGTCGGCGAGGTAGCGGCCGCGCAGGATCAGCGCTAGCTGGCCCAGGTTGATCTCCGGGACGAGCACCTTGTGGTAGCTCGCCAGGACCTCTCCGAGGTTGGCGGGCAGCGGCGACAGGTGCCGGAGGTGGGCCTGGGCCACGGCGCCGCCGTTCTGGCGGATCCGGCGGACCGCGACGCCGATCGACCCGAACGTCGAGCCCCAGCCGAGCACCAGCACCCGGGCATTGCCGCCGGGGTCGTCCACCTCGACCGGCGGGATGTCGGCGGCGATGCCGTCGATCCTGGCCTGGCGCAGCCGGGTCATCTTGTCGTGGTTGTCCGGGTCGTAGGAGATGTTGCCGGAGCCGTCCGCGTGCTCGAGGCCGCCGATCCGGTGCTCGAGGCCGGGCGTCCCGGGGACCGCCCAGGGACGGGCGAGAGTCTGCGGATCGCGCTGGAACGCCTGGAACCGCGGCTGGCCGTCCTCGCCGGCCCACTCGCCCGGGCTGGCGAACTTGAACTCGTCGCGCAGCTTCGGCAGGTCCGCGACGTCCGGGATGCGCCACGGCTCGGACCCGTTCGCGAGGTAGCCGTCCGAGAGGATGATCACCGGCGTGCGGTACTTGGTGGCGATCCGGACCGCCTCGAGCGCGATGTCGAAGCAGTCCGCGGGCGTGGCCGGGGCGAGCACCGCAACCGGCGACTCGCCGTTGCGGCCGAACAGCGCCATCAGCAGGTCGGCCTGCTCGGGCTTGGTCGGCATGCCGGTGGACGGCCCGGCCCGCTGGATGTCGCAGATGACCAGCGGGAGCTCGACCGCGGCGGCCAGGCCGATGGTCTCGGCCTTGAGGCACATGCCGGGGCCGGAGGTGGTGGTCACGCCGAGCGCCCCGCCGAAGGCGGCGCCGAGCGCCGCGCCGATCCCGGCTATCTCGTCCTCGGCCTGGAAGGTGCGCACGCCGAACCGCTTGAGCTTGGACAGCTCGTGCAGGATGTCCGAGGCCGGGGTGATCGGGTAGGAGCCGAGGAAGAGCGGGAGGCCCGACCGGCGCGAGGCGGCGACCAGGCCGTAGGCCAGGGCCAGGTTCCCGGTGATGTTCCGGTAGGTGCCGGGCCGCAGGGTCGCGGGCTTGACCTCGTAGGAGACCGAGAACTCCTCGGTGGTCTCGCCGTAGTTCCAGCCGGCCTGGAACGCGGCGATGTTCGCCTTCATGATCTCCGGCTTGCTGGCGAACTTGGACTTCAGGAACGCGACCGTGGACTCGGTCGGCCGGTTGTAGAGCCAGGAGAGGAGCCCGAGGGCGAACATGTTCTTCGCCCGCTCGGCATCCTTGCGGGTGATGTCGAAGCCCTCTAGGGCCTTGACCGTGACCGACGTGATCGGAAGCGCATGCAGCTGGTAGGCCTCCAGCGAGCCGTCCTCCAGTGGGTTGGTCTCGTAGCCCACCTTGCTCAGGTTCCGCTTGGTGAACTCGTCGGTGTTGGCGATGATGTCACCGCCCCGCGGCAGGTCGGCGAGGTTGGCCTTGAGCGCCGCCGGGTTCATGGCTACCAGGACGTCCGGCGCGTCGCCGGGGGTGAGGATGTCATGGTCGGCGAAGTGGACCTGGAAGCTCGACACCCCTGGCAGGGTGCCCGCCGGGGCCCTGATCTCGGCAGGGAAGTTCGGCAGCGTGGACAGGTCGTTGCCGAAGGCGGCGGTCTCCTGGGTGAACCGGTCTCCGGCAAGCTGCATGCCGTCGCCCGAGTCCCCGGCGAATCTGATGATGACGCGATCTAGTTGCTGGACCTGCTTGGTCACAGTGGGAGGACCTCCTCCAGGCGCCGGAGCCGTGTCGCGGCGCGGCACGCCCTGGCCTGCCGGGCTGCGCTGCGGCAGCCGGCTGGCTGGCTGTGCGGGCACCGCTCGGCGGTGACGGCGTATATCCTTGAGCCCCGCGGGGCGACCGGCTTTCCGCGGCCGGGGCGCTGAGGTTATGGCTGCGGATAATCTTACCCGCGCAGAGGTGTCACAGGGGCGGATGTGAGGGCGATCGGCCCGGCGCGGGACAGGCGGCCCGGGATATCCGTTCTGTCAGGAAATTTCACCGAGGTACTCGGCGGCGACCCGCTTCGGCACGCACATCCGCCACGCATCGGTCAGCAGTTCCTCGAGCTCGCCGGCGTCGATCGCGGCCAGCCGGACCCGGACCCAGTGGTAGCGCTCATCGCTGCGCAGCGGCATCAGGAATTTCTCCGGCTCGCTGGCGACGAGGGCGGCGCGCTCCTCCCTGGGGAACCCGAAGCCGAGCAGTTCCTCGTCCCGGGACAGCGCCGCGAACACGATCCTGCCCACGCGGAACTTCACCCGGTCCCGCACGACCGCCTGGTAGGCACGCGGGAGCCGGAGCGCGATCCGGCGGACGTCCTCGCCTGTCGCCATGCCGCCAGCATGCTCCTGCGCTCTGACAGTTCCGGCGTCCCGGCCGCAGCGACGGGGTCTTAGCGCGGCCGCAGCGACGGACGCTTCCGCGCCTGCAGGATCTGCGGCGCCTGAGCGCGCCTTCCGCAACGGGTCCGTGCCCCGCGGTACCCCCCGCGCAACGGGTCCGTGCCCCGCGGTGCCCCCCGAAAAGCGGCTCCGTGCCCGCGGTGCCCGCAGCGCGACGCAACCGGGCGGCGCGGCTAGCGGTAGTTGACGAACTGCAGGGCGAAGTCGAAGTCCTTGCCCTTGAGCAGGCTGATCACCGCCTGCAGGTCGTCCTTCTTCTTCGCCGACACCCGCAGCTCGTCGCCCTGCACCTGTGCCCTGACCGCCTTCGGCCCCTCGTCGCGGATGATCTTCGAGATCTTCTTGGCGTTCTCCTGGGAGATGCCCTCCCTGAGGGCCACGTCGAGGCGGTACTCCTTGCCCGATGGCCTCGGATCCCCGGCGTCCAGGACCTTCAGCGACACCGAGCGCCTGACCAGCTTCTCCCTGAACACCTCCAGGACCGCCCTGGCCCGCTCCTCGCTGTTCGCCCTGATCTCCACGGCCTTATCGCCGGACCAGGCGATGGACGCGCCCACTCCCCGGAAGTCGAACCGGGTGCTGATCTCCTTGGCGGCCTGGTTCAGTGCGTTGTCGACTTCCTGGCGGTTGATCTTCGACACGATGTCGAAGGAAGACTCGGATGCCACGTGTCACAGGTTAGCCGCCAGGGCGGGCAGGCTGGGATGGTTGCGGCCCCTGGTGCGCGGGCGCGGGCTGGCCGGATCCCCCGGTTCGTGCCTGGGCGGAGGCCCCGTCCCCGCCCCGGGCGGAGGCCCCGTCCGCGCCTTGGCTGGAGGCCTGTCTGCGCCCTGGCTTCAGGCCCCGTTCGCGCCCTGGCCGCGCGGGCTCTTCGCAGCCTGGACGGGCCGCTTATCCGGGGCTTGGCCGGGCCCAATCTGGCGCAAGGATCGCGCCTTCCGGACCTGGCGATGCGCCCGGGCGCGCGGTCGGCCGGAGATGCCGTCTGGCGCGCTGTCCGCTATCCTTCAGTGTGCCGTCCTGTTTGGCGGCGCCTGGCAGGTTGCCCGAGTGGCCAAAGGGAGCGGTCTGTAAAACCGTCGGCTTCGCCTACCCAGGTTCGAACCCTGGACCTGCCACCCAGCGAAAACGGCCCCTGGCCTGCGAGAACGCGGTCAGGGGCTTCTTGAGTTAGTGCCGGTCGTACCCGGCGGTTACCGGCTTCTGACGGGTGTCCACGGAACAGTCACGGAACAAGTTCCGGCCTGTTCCGGGTCGGTCGCAGCCCACGCCTTGGGGCGGTGATGCGGCAGGTGGGGACAGGTGCTGTCCGCCGCTATCTTTGCGTCATGCCGGTTCCTTGACTCCCTCTTTATCTGGATCGCCGATGCCTAGACCTCCACGCGGTGGAAGGACCCGCCTTGAGCGGATGGTGCGCGTGCTGCGCTATCTCGCCGACTACGGCGGCAGCGCGGACTCGGCGGAGATCCGCCGTGGTGTGCCGGGGTACGAGGGCGAGAGCGGACACCGGCTGTGGCGGCGCGACCTGCGGGAATTGCAGAGCAGAGGTCTTGTCACGTCAAAGAGCCCGGGGGAAGGGATGAAAGCGGAGATCCTGTTGGCTCGGCTGGTGAAGCCACAGCGCCTGTTTCTAACGCTCGACGAGCACGAGGCGCTCGCGGAGATCGAGGACAGGCTCGTGCGTGCGGAGCCGCGGCCTTCGCCGCTGCCGGAAGAAAGCTGGCATGGGTTGCACAATCTTGGGCGCCTGGCCCGCTATCTGGAGGAACGGCCGGGACAGAAGCTGACCTATGCCCAGGTCGAGCAGGCGCTCGGGCTGCAGCGGGAGCGGCTCACCGAGTTGCTGCGGCAGATCACCGTCGAGGACGAGTATGAGGAGTACGTCTACGGCTCCGCTGAACATCCCGCGCTCGATTGGATCGACCACATGCCGCCTGACGAGGAGGACCAAGACGGCTGGGTTCGCAGCGAAGATGTAGCCGCGGTGCTGGGCGTGGAGCTTGAAGCGGTGTTCGACCCCCATGACCGCACGGGCCAGTTGGGATTGTTTGCCTATTCGGCGGCGGAGGCCGATGACCGGCTTGACTTGATCGGCCGCGCTCTCACGGAGCTTGACCTGAGCGCGGATCAGCGGCGCCTTCTGGACAGCGCACGGGGGAAGTTGCGCGAGTGGAGGGCGCTGCTCCCGGAGGCCTGATCTTTGGCCGGGTTTGTCCTACCCCTCCGGTCAGCATGAAAGTCCGACCCGATCGAGACGGAGGACAACATGCCGACGGAATGCACCGCTCTCGCGATCATCTGGCCTCGCAGCACGGAGGCCGGGGATTTCGAGTCCCGCTATGAGTTGTGGGAGAATTTCCGGCCCGTCTGGCACTGGACCGGCCTGCCCCGGGCCATGTCGCTGGTGTCCATGCTGGAGTATCCGCTGGCGACCATGGTGGCGCTGCACCTGGCCCGCGCCGGGCGACTCGAAGAGCTGACCGGGCTGCGGCTGCCGGACAACCCGCGCGCGCCGCTGGTGCTCTGCGAGGGCAAGGCTCGCCAGCTCCACCGGGTCCTGGAAGGACAGGCGGTGACCATCGTGCGCTACGCCCGCAGCCTGGTCTCCGACCGTGAGCTGGAGTGCCTGCGCCAGGCGGGCGTGCAGGTCGATTTTCTCTCGGGCGAGGCTCAGGAAGGAGCGTGGCGATGACCCGCGTCACCGGGCCGGGCGGCGAGGCGGCCTGGACGGCCGCTGACCCATCCGAGTATCCAGAGCTGCCCTACCCCGGCGCCCGTCCGGCAGGGTCATGGCGGCTGACCGCGGCAGGCGGACTGCACGCGCTCAAGCAACTCGGCGGAGAGCGGGTGCAGGATCTGGCGACCGCTGAGACGTTCAGCCTGGCTGGCCGGCACCTCGTCCTCGCCTACGGCTCCAACGCCAACCCCCAGAAGCTCCTCGACCTGCCCGGCGCGGATGTCTTCGCGCTGGAGGCAGAGATCGAAGGGTGGGCAGCGGTGTGGTGCCCCAAACGGCGCACTCGCGATGACGTGGTGGTCTGCACCCTGGCGCCCATGGTGGACATCCGTGAACGCCACGTCGTGCTCGCGGTGACCCGTGACCAGCGCGAAGTTATGGACAAGTGGGAAGGTCACCCTGGGTGCTATGAGCGCGTCCGCTTCACCGGCCGACTCGCCCTTGATGACGGGAGCGGCCCGGCGGTTGAGGTGTATCTGGGAACCCACAGGCGTCCCGCGTTGCTCGTCGGCGGCAGGCCGCTTCGCTGCGCTGAGATCTCCAACGCCGAAGTGGACCCGCTGGTGAGGATGCGGACGTGACGCCGCGGCTGTTTATCTACGGCACGCTCATGCCTGGCCAGACCCGTTGGCACGCGCTGCGGCCGTTGACCGGTGCCGGTGAGCCGGAACACGCCGACGCGCCTGGGCGTCTGTACAGCACTCCCTACGGATGGCCGGCGGCTGTCTTCGACCCGCTGTCACCTGCCGCCGTGCCCGGCCAGGTCGTCACGCTGGAAGGGCCAGCCCAGGCTCTTGCGGTTCTCGACGAGATCGAAGGCGTCGGCGCCGGGCTGTTCGAACGGCGCCTCATCCAGACGAGCGCCGGACAGTGCTGGGCCTACCACTGGCCCGGGCAGGTCAGCGACTTCCAGCCGATCACACGATGGTCCAGCAGCGCCGCCAGCGGCCCGCCTCGCGATGGGTCATCGACAACTTGAGGAACGATCGACCGTCAGCAATGCGAACGATTAGCCATCAAAGGTCGTCTCGGGAGGGCTTCCCCCGAAGCTGTCCTCATCAAGCGCATCCTCGATGCGCTTGTTCCAGAGTTGCTCGTGGCCGTCGATGCAGCCGACGTAGACGCGCAGAAGGACTTCGACGCTGTGCCCGGCGCGGCTGGCGGCCTCGCCTCGAAAACCCAGGGCTATTCAGATTGACAAACCTGTGCCCTACGGTGCTGTGTCATGGCCAAGGCTGCGCGGAGAAATGGTCAAGAGTTGTGGACGGCGTGTCCTGATTTGATCACGCGGCGACCTTGATCTCGGCCTCGTCTGGCCGCTCGATGAGCACTCCCTTCTCGAACTTGGCACCGGCCCGGACGAGGGCGA